>Ga0265780_10000113_pt1 | contig 129581 bp, 98 predicted proteins | sample P1T30metagenome_FD_192432 | JGI IMG/M metagenome (GOLD analysis project Ga0265780, IMG submission 192432) | Plant litter microbial communities from East Loma Ridge, Irvine, California - P1 T30 | ecosystem: Environmental > Terrestrial > Plant litter > Unclassified | place: USA: California...
GTGACCGGGCGCATGCTGGCGCAGCGCGCTGTCGAACAGCATCATGAACAGCTCGAAGCGCTGGTCCGCGAGCGCTCGAAGTCGCTGGAACACACGCAGGCGGCACTGATGCATGCGCAGAAGCTCGAAGCCATCGGCAAACTGACGGGCGGCGTGGCACACGACTTCAATAACGTTCTGCACATTATCAGCGGCAATATCGACCTCATTAAAATGTTTTCAATTGCTAACGAAAAGATCGTGGCGCGCTGCCAGTCGGCCCAGAGTGCGATCAAGCGCGGCGCCAAGCTGTCGTCGCAACTGCTCTCGTTTGCCCGCAAGCAGCCGCTGCAGCCAAATGCCGTCAAACTCGACGAAGTGTTTGCCAACATGGACTTGCTGGTCAAGCGCGCCGTGGGAGAAAAAGTCGACGTGATCCTCGACATCGCGCCAAACGCGTGGAACATCAAGGTCGATCCGCAGCAGCTGGAAAATGTGGTGCTGAACCTGGCCATGAATGCCGGCGAGGCCATGAAACGGGGCGGCGAACTGGTCATATCTGCACGCAATGTCGTGCTCAGTCCGTCCGAACAGCTGGCCAGCGGCACCGACTCGCGCGAATGCGTCCGCCTGTCGTTTGCAGACAATGGCGACGGCATGAGCGACGCAGTCAGGGAACGGGCGTTCGAGCCATTCTTTTCCACCAAAGGCATCGGCAAAGGAAGCGGCCTGGGCCTGTCGATGGCTTACGGCTTCGTGAAACAAAGCGGCGGCCATATCGAGATCGACAGCACGCTGGGCGCCGGCGCCGATATCGTCATCCTGTTGCCGCGTACTGCCGAATCAGCTGCACCGAAAAAAACCGGGCCGGTGGCCAGCATCGAAGGGGGCAATGAAACCGTGCTGGTGGTCGACGACGAAAAAGAGATCCAGGAAAATGTGGCAGCGATCCTCGGTGAGCTGGGCTACCACGTGATCACTGCCTCCAGCGCCGACGAAGCGGCTACCTTGCTCGATCGCTCGGGCAGGATCGACCTGCTGTTTACCGACGTGATCATGCCGGGGGCGATTTCCTGCACCGAGCTCGCTGCGATGGCACGCGTGCGCCACCCGGGCATCCGCGTGCTGTTCACGTCCGGATACACGGAGAACGCCGTCACGCACAACGGCAAGCTCGACGAAGGCGTGACACTGCTCAACAAGCCGTATGCGCGCGAGGAACTGGCAGGGGCGGTGCGCAAACTGCTCTCGTCGCGCAGCGCGACCACCAGCCACTGACGCAACCGGTCAGCGGCAGACGCCTTGCGCATCTGCGCCAGTCAGGCAGTCACAGGCGTCGGCAAGGCCTTGCCGGCGAAATGGCTGCGCAGGTTCTCCAATACCAGGTCCATCATGGCCTGGCGCGTTTCCACCGTGGCGCTGCCGAGGTGCGGCGCCAGCAGCACGTTGTCGCGTGCCGCCAGGCGCGGATTGGCATGCGGCTCCTGCTCGAACACATCGAGCGCCGCGCCACCCAGCGTCTTTTGCTCCAGCGCCTCGATCAGCGCTGCTTCATCGACCAGCGAGCCCCGCGCGATATTGACCAGGTAGCCGGCGGCGCCCAGTGCATCGAGGACGGCACGGTCGATCAGCTTGTTCGTCTCCGGGCCGCCAGGCGCGGCCACGATCAGGATGTCGGCATCCCGCGCCAGCTGCACCAGGTCGGGTTCATAGCGGTAAGCGACCCGCTGATCGCTGCGTCCGTAGTACGACAAGGTGACGCCGAACGCTTCCAGGCGGCGCGCGATGTCCTTGCCGATGCGGCCCAGGCCGACGATACCGACCCGCTTGCCCGCCAGGCTCACGCCAAGCGGCATCACGCCTTGCATCCATTCGCCATCACGGACAAAACGATCCGACGCCGGCAACCGCCGCAGCAAACCAAGCAGCATCCCCAGGCACAATTCGGCCACGGCGGTATTGAGCACATCTGGCGTATTGGTCACGGAAACGTTGCGCGCAGCTGCGGCAGCAAGCGGCAAACCATCGTAACCGACGCCAAAGGTGGCAATGATTTCCAGGGCCGGCAAGCGGTCCAGGATGGCGGCCGGGACGGTGACGTTGCTGCGCGTGACGATGCCGCGGATACGGGCGGCAAGGCCGGGATCGGCGTCGAGCGCTTCCTGCAAATGCGTGGTGAACTCCGCCTCCAGCTGGGCCTGGTGGGTTGGCGCATAGCTGCCCAGTTGAAGCAAGTCGGGTTTCATGCTGATGGCGGTCATTTGGCAAACACCTGGTTGAGGTCGGCAAACGCCTTGAATTCAAGCGCATTGCCGGACGGGTCGAGGAAAAACATGGTGGCTTGCTCGCCCGGCAAGCCGGGAAAGCGGATGTGGGGTTCGATGACGAAATCGATGCCGGCGTCACGCAGGCGGTCAGCCAGTGCCTGCCATTCGGCCAGCGGAATGATCGCGCCAAAATGGCGCACTGGTACCTCGCGGCCGTCCACGGCATTCGTGGCCGCGCCGGCGGCTGGAATACGGCACTCTTGCGGTGCCAGATGGGCCACCAGCTGGTGCCCGTAAAAATTGAAATCAATCCAGGCGTCCGAACTGCGCCCTTCGGCGCAGCCAATCACGCTGCCGTAAAACTGGCGCGCCGCAGCCAGGTCATGGACGGGAAATGCCAGGTGAAACAGTGCCGATACATGCATGGTGGCTCCTTTGATCATAAACAAAATTGTAATCGATTTGCGTTAACCCATTTGATCATCCGGAAGAGCCGGAACACGGCGGCTGGCAAGTGATGACGATTGCCCACAGCGGCGCGCCAAAACTGGCCCATGCATGTTGACGCAACTGCCCTCCGTGCCTGCGGAAGCGGACGCCACCGTACCCGTCGCGCAAACTGGGCGTGCGTGCGGGGTAATCACCTATCATGTCGACATGTCGACATGGCGCCGCTGGCAGCATTGGCGCAGGAAATCGCGGCGCCTCTGGCGCGGCTGAACATTGAACAGAACGGAACGCGCATGACGCCAATGAACAAGCAGGACGTGCCGAGCGTCGACGATGCGGCGCGGCCGCGCCAGCGACGGATACGACGGGGCGCGCCGTGATCGACCGCGCCGGCAGCATCCTGGGACGCATCGTCGCCTTGCACCTGCGCGCTGCACCTGGCGCCACACCGCAACCGGCCACGCAGTGCCATGCCAGCGCGGCAATGGGCCTGGATGGCGATGTGCAGTGCGATCCCCTGTCGCCGCGCCAGTTGCTGCTGGCGGGCACGCGTGCGTATGCGCGCCTGGCGCTGCCCGTCAACGCGTTGCGCGAAAACCTGCTGGTCGACTTCGACACGGCAGATCTCGCCTCCGGCCAGTTGCTCGCAGTAGGCGATCAGGCCATACTCTGGCTGACATTTTATTGCGAGCCCTGCGGGCGTCTGAACCTGCGCCAGGAACAGCTGAGCCGGACCATCGGCGTCCAGCGCGGCGTGCTGGCGCGCGTGCTGCAAGCGGGCCCGGTCGCGGTGGGCGACGCGGTCTGTTTGCTCGGAGCCACGCTGCCACCCTGGTCGAACGACTGGCGCGCCCGGGTCGAGGCTGTGCTGGCACAGGTGCCGGCCGGCATGGTGGTGGAATACCGCCAGCTTGCCTTGCTTGCCGGCGTCGCCCTCACCTATTGCCGTCTCTTTCCCCGTGTCGCACGCGACCTCGGCCTGGCCGATCGCGCCGTCGGCCTGCGCAGCGACAGCGTTTTGCCCCGCTGGGATGGCGCAGGATTGTTTGCCCACGCTCCCCAGCGCGCATGACGGTCACGCCGGCAGCGGCAGCGGCTCCTTGAACGTATAGCGCAGCATCAGCAGAATGTCGTCGATGTCCGCTGGCTGCACCCCGGCAGGGAGGTTGGCGATCTCGATGACCCACGTGCCAGCCGCAGTTTTATCGTCGATCATGGCCTGCAACGCCGCCGTGTTGGTGCCGGCCGGCTGTCCGGGCGACGTGGCGACGATGCCCTGGCCGGTAGTGACGAGCTCGACCAGCGCCGCCCCATCGACACCGACGCGCAACGTGGCCGCACCCTCCAGCAGCGGCATCAGCCGGTGCCGCACCATGATCCCGACATCGAGCAGGGGCTTCTCCAGATGGGGCGCCTCGAAACGGAAAGCGCTGACGTCAACCTTCACCGGCTGGCTGAAGTCGACGATGCCGCCGGCATCCTGTACCAGTTCGCGCACGGAGAGCAGCGCTGTCTCGGTGCGGTCGCGGTAACGCTGTTTTTCCACGACCTGTTTTAGAGCCGCATCGAACATGGCGTCGAACAGGAAGTCGATGCGCACGTCGGAGATGCGGGCCAGGTCGAGTTGCTGGTCGGGCAGTATTTCAATATGCCAGGTTGTTTCCAGCCCGCAGCCTTCAAAAACGTTGTGCTCTTCGCGCTGCAGTTCCTGCGCGCGTGCGTCTGCCAGCGGTGAAGCGAAGCGTGGAAACGCCATCGTGTCGACGCTGTGGTGGCGCCGGCGCCGCTTGAAGCACAACTGCCGCAGTGCCGGGTCTGGCTCGTTGAAGATGTCGCGCCCGTCCACGTGGACCTTGTTGCCGGGATCCGGGAAGCGCACCAGCGATGTGCCGTCGTTGCTCAGGTAGCCACGGACCGGGGTGGCAACGCCATCGACCACCACCTCGACCCGCACTTCCTGCAGGCGCTGCATGTACATGCCGGGATACCAACGGTCGAACTCGGCGATCCGGGTCGAAAAACGCGCATGCCCGCTGAGCAGGATTGCGCCAAATGCGCTGGGGTAATGCTTGCGCAGTGATACTGCCTGGTTCAGCTGTACGCTTTTGCGGGTGCGGCTGGTGATGCGGATATGTTCGACGGCGTCGAGGTCGCGCTGCAGCATGGCTGCAGCCGTATAGCCCCGCGCATCCTGGTCGAGATAGTCGGCGTGGCTCGGCCCGACCACATTGATGCGGCTGTCGGTCTCGGCATTGAACGCGTCCTGCGCCATGCGCGCCAGTGTGTGGGCGCGCATCACAGTACTGCTGCGCACGCTGTCCAGCACGCCCAGGATATGGCTCAGGGTGGTGGCATTGAGCACGCGCGCGTGGTTTGCCAGCATCGCTTCATCGTAGGTGTACTGAAGGGACGCAAGGCTGGCCACGACGGCGTCGCGCTGGAGCAATGTGTAATTGAGTTCGGCAGTGTGATCGGCCAGCGCGGTTTTCAGCGACTGATGGGCCTGGCGGAAATCGCCCAGTGCATCGCCTACATTGTCGCAACTGATGGCGCGGTCGTTCCAGACCTGGATCGTCAGCCCGATGCTGGTGATCAGGGCCATGGTGCCGCCAGCGAGCGCCCCCACCGGCCCGCCGAGCAGGAAGCCGATTCCCGCGCCGGCCGCCGTGGCGGCAATCACGACCAGCACCGACACCACGTACTCCCACCATTCGACGTCGCAGTCATCCTCGGCGCGCGCGAGTTCGTCGACAGTCTTGCCCAGTTCGCCGACGCCGCGTGCCAGCACGGCTACCGTGTTCTGCAGCTCCGCGGCGCGCGTCTCGAGCGCCTGGTATTCGGCCGAGGTTTCGTCGAGGTTGCGCCGCACCGTGTCGATCAGTTCGGAGAAGTCGTCGAGCTGGAACTGCATGTCGAGCATCCGCGCGTCCAGGTGGCTGACGGTCTTGAGCAGCCGGGCCGCCTGCGCGCGCAGGTAGCCGTAGCGGTAGAGAGGAATGCTGGCCGGCGACAGCCCGATGGGACTGAGGGCGAAATCGAGCGCATACAGGCGCGCGTGTGCGGTCAGCATGGTGGACACCAGCGGCAACGCGCTGGACGCGCGCAGCACGGTTGGCGCGCGGGGCTGCGCCTGCATGCCGGTGCGCGTGAAGGCATCGATTGCGGCCAGGCTGACCGGGCGATTCGTCACAGTGGAGAACGCCGTGCCCGGGAGCAGGACGGGCCGGTCCAGCAGAATCGTGCCCAGACCGCTATCAGGACCCAGGTCGTCAACCGCGACCGGGTCGCGCCAGCCGCCTTCGCTGACAGCGCGTGGCGGCCAGCCGACGGGCAAGTGTGGACCGAGCGCCTGCTCCAAGCTGACGTCGGCCACCAGGCCGTCCAGGTGATCAAGGATGCTGCCCTGTTGCAGCTGCTGCCTGGCGCCGCACCAGTTCTGGTAATTGCCAGCGACGACCATGTCGCCGATGCTGGCAATGGCCCCGGTACGCGACTTGACCAGTTCGCTGACCATGCTGGTGGCCAGCAGGGCCACGGCGCTGGCGGACGGATCATTGGTGCGTGCGTCGATGGCAGCCTGGTAATTGGCGCGCGCCTTGTCGCGGTCGCCGCGCGCCAGGTGGCGGTCGCCGCTGGACAGCTGGGCGCGCGCCATTTTCTCGCCGACCAGCAGCGCATAGGTCGACGCCATGCCGGTCTCGCCCAGCTTGATGGCTTGCGCAGCCGCGACCGCCTTGTTGAAACTGCGCTCGCGGATCATTTTTTCCACTTCCAGCAACTGGCATTCGACCTGCTCGTCCTTGGGCAGGAACTGGCGCGTGCCAGCGCCCGGCGCCAGGCGCGCGTCGCGGGTGGCGTTCGACATCGGGGTGGGTGCGTTGACTTCAGTGAGGCCTGACAAATGATCGTCCAGCCCCGTGCTGGCGACGGGATCGGGATCCTGGTGTTCGGACATATGCCCTCCATGGCGCTTGATTGACCGGCAAGGCAGCGGTGAAGAACGCCGCTGGAACACCCAACTTAATCTGCGTACCTGCACCGCGTTTGCGCCAGACCAAACGCGCGCACCGCAGAAGCGACGTCAACAGGAAGAAAAATGCGGCAACAACCCATGGGCAACAACGCCCAAGCGCGCGCCACGCGGGCCGGTTTCGGCTTATTTTGAATGGCTGAAAAAGGACTTGCATGGACACCGATCTCCCGCCCGCCGGCACAGCGCCGGACAGCAGCAGGCATGGCATTGCAGTTGCCGAACTGCCGTTCGCCACCCTGCTGTACCGCTTCCTGTTTTTCGACTGGCTGTTTGCTGACGTGGGCAACGCCGGCAACCTGTTCGAGCGCCACGCCGCGCGCGCGCACAACCAGCGCATGGCGCGTTACCTGCCGGTCTACCTGCGGCGCTGGTCGTTCCTGACGGCGTGCGCTTTCGGCCTCGGCTGCCTGGTCGAGCAGGTGTTGCAGGCCGGTATGCTGTCGGCCTGGTTTTTTACGTGGTCATGTGTCACGCTGACCGGCATGGTGGTCATCGCCGTGGCGTGGGCCATGCTGGCCAGCGCCAGATTGCCCTGAAGGCGTTACAGGATGCCGCCGCGGATGCGCGCGTCCCTGAGCAGCGGCAGCCTGGTGCGGGCCACGAACGCCTGGTAGTCCATCGGCGCGACGATGGCAGTTTCCGCATTTGGCAACACATACGCCCAGGCCCGTTCCGAGGACACGTCATACACCAGCTTGAACAGGTGGGTGGGCACCCAGACCTTGCCGCGCCCGACGGTATCGTGGCCGCTCTCGAACAGCGGGCCCGTGAAGACGAACACATCGCCCTTGGCGCGGCGCGCGAACTTGCGCACGTCCTGCTCGATCTTGTTCCATACCTTGCGGTTGTTGACCGGGTTTTGCGGCACCATGTTCGACAGCGAGAACGACTGCGCCATCGCCTGCGGCGTGGGCGAGTCTGCCGCCGGCGACTGGTGGCCGCGGTCGACCGCCGGATGCTGGCCCCGGTAGTCGGCCAGGTCGGCGCGGCCGGTGCGCGCAATGCGCGGATCGGGGTAGAAATTATCCATGCGCTGCTCGCCCTGCGCATCCTGCAGGCGGCTGGCGTTAAGCCGCTCGACGACCACCAGCGGGGTCTTGCTGGTCTGCGAATACAGCACGGCGAAAGCGTCGGAGCAGAGTGCTACCGGCTTCATGCTGGCCGGCACCAGGCCCAGCGCCAGCGGCCGCTCCTGCGGAAACTCGTCCGTGCACGCGTCGAACGACAGCTCGCGCTGCGAAGGGGAATACAGCGCCAGCGCTTCACGTTCGCTGAGCGTGCCGCGCCTGCCCTCTTTTGCTTCCTTTGGCCGCGCGGCAGACGTGGTCCGTTCGGCGCCACGTTCACTGCCGCGCTCGCGCTCCGCATGCGTGTAATGCCTGACCGCGGCATTGAACCAGTCGAGGACGTTGTCGGAATGGGTAAAACCTGCCGCGAGGGCGACCGCTGCCGCAATGCCGGCCACTGATTTGCTGAATTTCAAACTGCCTGCTCCGCCGCGAAAACGTGTGAATATAAAGAAAGGTTGCGGCGGAGATTATAAGAGATTGCGGAAGATCAAGGTTCGATCGTAAAGATGGTGTACGTGCGAGGGTCGCGACTTCATGCCCTGCATGGGGCCAGCCATGCACCCGGAGACGCCGGTGGCGCCACCGGGGATCAGCGGTTGGTGGCCAGGCGCTTCAGGTCTTCCACCACCAGCACGTCGCGCCGGTCCTGGAACACCGGTTCGCCATGGCGGTACACGCGCCAGCCGGCAATCGGCGTATCTTCGGGAATGTCGCCCAGGTCGGCAAAGTCCCAGCTACCCGACGTTTTCAGGATCGTCGCGTTGGCCGCGCCTTCGCGCTCGGTAACGACCATGCCATACCCCAGGGCCTCGCCGGTTTGCTCCATGTCGCCTTCCATGTGCACCGTGTTGGCGTCGGATTTGGGCCCGTCCTGGATATCCAGCGAAAAATGGCGCGCATTGGACGCAGCGCAGGGTGTTTTAAAACCCTGCTGCAGATAATGCAGGGCGGAATTGGCCAGCACGTCGACGCCGGCAAACTGGCGCGGCCCCAGGTCGTTCGATGCGCGCACGGCCGTCAGGCCGTTGTCGAGCCGGATCATTTCACGCTCTTCGCCAGCCATCGTGATTTTCACGTGCAGCGCGTCGTCAAAGCGGTTCACGCTCAGCGTCACGTTTTCATTAGGGAAGTGGACGGTCACCGTATCGGCTTCTTCCCAGGTAGCCCCGCTGATGCAGATACTGTTCATCTGCAGGATGGATACCTTGGGCGTCTGCCCGGTGGGCTGGCCGGACGCGGCGGCGCCTGTCGCCAGCACGGTCGATACCGCTGCGGCGGCCAGCACGCGGGAAAGCAACTGCGCGCGTAAAAAGGGTAAAGATAACTGCATGGAAATCCCGGCTCCTGCGGTGTGAAATAAAAATAGCAAAGCGGACGCGGTTGCGCGTGTCGACAATATACGCGAATTTGCCCTGCGACCTCAGCAAATGGCGATTTTCACATCACAAACAGACAGCGGGCGCCGCGATGCCGATCGGCGGCGCGTGCCCGGGACACCGGCGTTATTTGGTGACGGCCACCAGCGTGCGCTTGCCGCCCTTGAAGGTGTACAGCGTCAGCGTGCCGTCGCGGATGTCGCCCGCCTTGTCGAAGGCGATGGTGCCGGTGACGCCCTTGTGCGCAATCTGCGCCAGTTCAGGCAGGTATTTCGCCGGCGCCGCCGACTTGGCTTTGGCCATCGCCTCGGCCACGGCCAGCACGGCGTCGTAGGTGTACGGCGAGTAGATCTGCACATCGATGCCGAAGCGCTTTTTGTAGTCGGCGCGGAACTGGTCCATGGCAGGCTTGCCTGCCGGCCCCACCCCGCCCGCCTCGGCGCACACCACCTGGTCGTCGGGAATGCCTTGCGCCAGTTTGACGAGCTCGTTCGAACAGATGCCGTCGCCACCGACGAATTTCACATTGCCCAGGCCCAGCGCCTTCATCTGGTGCAGCATCGGTCCGGCCACCGAACTCATGCCGCCAAAAAAGATCAGGTCCGGCTTGCCGGCGCGGATCTTTGTCAGGATGGCTGAAAACTCCACGGCCTTGTCGGTGGTGAATTCCTTGCCGACCAGCGTACCGCCCGCTTCCTTCAGGCCCTTGGCAAACTCCACCGCGACACCCTGGCCGAACGCCGTACGGTCGTCAATGATCGCCACACGTTTGGCCCCCATGCCCTTGACCGCATACCGGCCGAGCGCCCGGCCCAGCTGCTTGTCGTTGCTCACCACGCGAAACGCCGTCTTGAATCCTTGCGCCGTGTATTGCGGGCTGGTCGCCGACGGCGAAATTTGCGGAATGCCGGCATCCGCATAAATTTTGGACGCAGGAATGGTCGTGCCGGACGTCTGGTGCCCGATCACGGCATTGACACGGCTGTCGACCAGCTTTTGCGCAGCCGCCGTGGCCTGCTTCGGGTCGCCCGCATCGTCCTCGGCCACCAGCTCGAACCGCACCGGCTTGCCGCCGATTTTCGTCCCGCGCGCGTTGAGCTGCTCGACCGCCATGCGCGCGCCGTTTTCATTGTCCTTGCCAAAATACGCGACCGCGCCGGACGTGGCGGCCACGTGGCCGATTTTGACGACCTCGACCGGCGCCGCCGCCATGGCAGGCGACGAGGCGAACAACGCTGCAGCGCTGGCAAGGAGGGAAAGGCGAACGGTCATGGCGGCTCCGGCAAAAAATAGATAGACCGGCCACTATAGTTGCTCGGCAGTAGAGTATGAAGGACGAATTGGCTATAAAGAAATACGTCGGGGGCATAAGACCCGCTGGGTACGCAGCGGAACTGTTGGCTATAATCAAACAAAAGCTGGTCTCATCCTACCCTGAAAGCATCCGATGAAAGCATTTGTTTTACTGTTCCTCGCCTCTGGCGCTGCGCTCGCCGACGACTCAGCCATGCGCGCCTGCCGTGCCCAATCCGATAGCGCCGCGCGTCTGGCCTGTTACGACCAAATCGAGCTTGGCGCCACTGCAGCGGTGGCGCCAGCGGCGCCGGCATTGAGCCCGCAAGAATCGTTCGGCCTGCCAGCCTCGCCGATGGCCGTTCGCGCCGCGCCACAACAGATCGAATCGATTCAAAGCACCGTGCTTGGCAACTTCGACGGCTGGGGACCGAACACCCGTTTCAAGCTTGCCAACGGCCAGACCTGGCGCATCGCGGATGGCAGCGAGGCGGTCTTGCCGCCGTCAACCAGCCAGAAGGTCAAGATCACGCGCAATTTCCTGGGAACGTTGTTCTTGCAGGTGGAGGGCAGCAACCAGTCGCCGAAGGTGCGCCGGGTCGACTAGCCCTTCGCTGCACCGCTCCTGACGGTAAGGGTCATGATGGCTTTCGACAGATCAAGGATAAACGACAGGGCGGCCCGGCAAGTCCGGCAGCGGGATGAATTCGGTCTCGTCCGGCACCCGGTCGAAGCGCTGTTCGCGCCAGTCATCCTTGGCCTGTTCGATGCGTTCGACCGAGCTGGAGACGAAGTTCCACGTGAGGTAGCGCGGGCCATCCATTGGTTCGCCGCCAAGCAGCATCGCACGCGTCACGCCCGGGCCTTTGCCGGCCAGCATCACCGCTGCGCCGCGTTTCAAGACCACTAGCTGGCCAGCCGGGAACGTGCCGTCCCGCCCGAGATCAAGTGTGCCCTGGACCACGTAGATGGCTTGCTCGTCATACTGGGCCGGCATCGTCAGCCGCGCGCCCGGCTGCAAGGTCAGGTCGGCGTAGAACATGTCGGAGGCGGACTTGACCGGCGACGTCTGGCCGAAGAAGTTGCCGACGATGATGCGGGCGCTGGCGCCGTCGCCTTCAATGACCGGCAGCTGGTCGGCTTTGGTGTGGGAAAAGCTCGGGTCATCCTCTTCCATCGATTTGGGCAGCGCCACCCAGCATTGCAGGCCGGACAGGTTTGAGCCCGTGGCGCGCAGTTCCGGCGCCGTGCGTTCGGAGTGCACGATGCCTTTGCCGGCTGTCATCCAGTTGATTTCACCAGGGCGGATGGCCTGCACGGTGCCGAGGCTGTCGCGATGCATGATTTCGCCATCAAGCAGGTAAGTGACGGTGGCCAGCCCGATGTGCGGGTGCGGACGCACGTCGAGCCCCTTGCCTTCAGTGAAACGGTGCGGGCCCATTTCGTCGAGGAACACGAACGGGCCCACCATGCGGCGCTCCTTGCTGGGCAAGGCGCGGCGGACGACGAAGCTGTCGCCCAGGTCGTGGCTGCGCGGTACGACGACAACGTCGATGTTGTCCGGCAGGTCGTCGTGATGGCTGTCGATGTGCATGGTCGGCTCCCGAAATAAGTTGATATCGTATTATCTGCCCCAGCGACCTAGAACAAAACTGAATTGTTTGCCCTCTCATGATCGAAAAAACTGCATGTTGAAAATCAGCCTGGACGCCCTCCTGACCGTCGACACCATTGCCCGGCGCGGTTCGTTTGCCGGCGCGGCCAAGGAATTGTTCCGCGTACCATCGACGATTTCCTACACCATCGCCAAACTGGAAGAAGACCTGGGCGTGCAGTTGTTTGAACGCTTCGGTCCCCGTGTGGCCTTGACGCACGCCGGCGCCGAGCTGCTCAGGGAGGGCCGCTACCTGCTGAAAGCCGCAGCGGACCTGGAGTCGCGGGTGAGGCGGGTGGCGTCGGGGTGGGAAACGGAGTTTACGATTGCCGTCGATTCGGCGCTGTCGCCGGTGGCGCTGTCCCAGGACATTGCAGCCTTTTACAAGGCGGCCGACCAGACCCGCCTGCGCATCGTGAAAGAGCAACTATCCGGGACGTGGGAAGCGCTGCTGGACCGGCGCGCCGATTTGCTGGTGGGCGCGGCCGGCGACGGCCCCTCCGGCGGCGGCTACACGTTCGAACCGATCGGCACCATGGCCTTCACCTTCGTGGTGGCCCCGCAGCATCCGCTGGCAAGCGTGACGCACCCACTCGGCAAGGCCGACCTGGTGGCGCACCGGGCCGTGTCGGTGTCCGATTCGGCGCGCCAGCTGCAGCCGCGCACGATTGGCCTCCTGTTCGGCCAAGACACGCTGGCCGTGCCTGACATGCAGACCAAATACTGCATGCAGCGCGCCGGCATCGGCTTCGGCTTTTTGCCGGCAGCGTGGGTGCAGGAAGACATCGCCGCGGGACGGCTGATTCAAAAGGAGGTGGAAGAGCCGAAGCCGGACGAAACACTGTACCTGGCCTGGCGCACGGGAGAAGAAGGAGGAACGCTCAAGTGGTGGCGCCAGCGTTTGCACGCCAGCCCGCCGCTCGAGCGGATGGTGCAGATGGGGCGGCCAGGGGTTTAGAAGCGGACGCTGACTCCGGCCGACGCAAACACACGCGGCGGCGTGGCGCCGTGCGTGCCGCGCCCAATGGACGCGTCAAGCTGCACATCGGGCGTGAGCACATAGGCCACGCCCGTGTCGACAATCACCTGCTTGCGGCCATGGCGCTCTTCGTGCGACTGCATGCCGCTGTCGACGAACACATTCAACTGCTTACTGGCCGCGTAGGTGAGCGTGCCGGCCAGCAGCGCCGTGTTGAACTGGCGTCGGGCATCGTCTTCCTGCCGGGCGACGCCGATGTTCGGCGTTACCGACCAGTCGGACGATAGCGCCACATCGGCCACCAGGCGAACGTCGCCGGTGACGCGGTGCGTCCCGAACGCGCCCGCGCCGGAACGCGGAAATACCCTGGCAATGACCGACACGCCCGGATTGCCGCCTTCACCATTGCCCGATACATGATATTTCACGCCCAGCGACACCGGCATGGCGCCGGTGCTGCGCGCCGCATCCCACTGGTTTTGCCAGCCGAATGTATTACCTTCGACGCGCGCTTCCCAGTGCTCGTCGATGCCGACGCGCAGCAACGCCGGCACGTACGTCAGCCGCTCGCTGCTGTTTCCGGAACCGCGCCACTCACGCTGCATGCCAGCTTCGATTTGCAGGCGCCCTGCCCCGACGACACCGCTGTCGTCGGCAAGGCCGGGACGGTCGGCACTGATGTCGTCGGCGAAGGCCGGAGCGGCCGCTGCCAGGCCCGCCAGCAGCATCAAGACGCTGCTACGCATCATGCTGATAACGGAAGCTTGTCCAGCATCTTGTCAAGCGTGACCGGATACTCGCGCACGCGCACGCCAGTGGCGTTGTAGATGGCATTTGCCACCGCCGCCGCCACGCCGCAGATACCCAGTTCGCCCACGCCCTTGGCCTTCATCGGCGAGGTGGTTGGATCGGTCTCGTCCATGAAAATGACGTCCTGGTGCGGGATGTCGTTGTGCACCGGCACTTCGTAACCGGCCAGGTCGTGGTTGACGAAAAAGCCCAGGCGCGTATCGACTGCCAGTTCTTCCATCAGCGCCGCGCCGACACCCATCGTCATCGCGCCGATGACCTGGCTGCGCGCGGTTTTCGGGTTCAGGATCCGGCCCGCTGCACATACCGCCAGCATGCGCCGCACGCGCGTCTCGCCGGTCATGGCGTGCACAGCCACTTCGACGAAGTGCGCGCCAAACGTCGACTGCTGCATTTTCTTTTCCAGGTCGCCGTATTCCATGGTGTCTTCGCCCACCACTTCGCCGCCTTCCGCCGCCTTGCCCAGCGCGACGCGCGTGGCGCCGCTGCCGACCATGCCGTCGGCAAACTGCACGTCGCCCGTCAGGTTCAGCTTTTGCGCGACAGCTTCACGCAGTTTCACGCACGCCGCGTACACGCCGGCAGTCGAGCTGTTGGCGCCCCACTGGCCGCCCGAACCGGACGAGACCGGGAACTTCGAGTCGCCCAGTTTCACGACGACCTTGTCGATGGTGACACCCATCATTTCGGCAGCCGTCTGCCCGATGATGGAGTACGAACCGGTGCCGATATCGGTCATGTCGGTTTCCACCGTGACGATGCCCTTGCTGTCGAGTCGAACGCGCGCGCCCGACTTCATGTTCATGTTGTTGCGGAAGGCCGACGCCACACCCATGCCGATCAGCCAGTCGCCTTCGCGCACTTTGGCCGGCTCGACTGAACGTTTGCTCCAGCCGAAACGCTCGGCGCCCAGGCGCATGCATTCGTTCAGTTTGCGCTGCGAGAATGGACGGCTTGGCTTTTCCGGGTCGACTTTGGTATCGTTGAGCGCACGGAAAGCAATCGGGTCCATCTTGAGCTTTTCAGCCATCTCATCCATGGCGATTTCCAGCACCATCAGGCCCGGTGCTTCGCCTGGCGCACGCATTGCGTTGCCTTCAGGCAGGTCGAGCACGGCCAGGCGCATGGCAGTCATGCGGTTGGCGCCGGCGTACAGCAGGCGCGTCTGCATCACGGCAGTCTCCGGTCCGCCGCCGGGCAAGTCGCCCGACCAGCTCTCGTGGCCGATGGCGGTGATCTTGCCGTCGCGCGTGGCGCCGATGCGCAGGCGCTGCAGCGTGGCTGGACGGTGCGTGGTGTTGTTCATCATCATTGGACGGGCCAGCGTCACCTTCACCGGGCGCTTTGCTTCCTTCGCACCCAGCGCTGCCATGATGGCGTCGCTGCGCACGAACAGCTTGCCGCCGAAGCCGCCACCGATGTACGGCGACATCATGTGCACGTTTTCCTTCGGCAGGTTGAGTGTCCTGGCCACATCGCCCACGCCCCAGTCGACCATCTGGTTCGACGTCCACAGGGTCAGCTTGTCGCCTTCCCACGACGCGATCGATGCGTGCGGCTCCATCATCGCGTGCGAGTGGTCCGGGGTGGTGTAGTTCATGTCGAGCTTGACCGGTGCGCTGGCAAAGGCTTTCGCGAAATCGCCGACGGCGGTATCCGGCTTCTCTTCCTTCTTCGGCTTGATGGCCGATCCCTTGGCAGCGTGCAGGTCGAAGGCGCCCTTTTCCTTGGCGTACGACACTTTCACCATGTTGGCGGCAGCACGTGCCTGCTCGAACGTTTCAGCCACGACCACGGCCACGGCCTGGTGGTAGTGCTGCACGTCCGGGCCGGCCAGCAGTTTGGCGGTATTCATCTTGCCCTTGCCCAGCTTGCCGGCGTTTTCGTACGTGACGATGGCGACTACACCAGGGGCGCGGCGCGCAGCAGCGCTGTCGATGGACGTGATTTTGCCCTTCGAGATGCCGGCGTGCACAACGTAACCGTACGCGGCGGTTGGCGCTTCCTTGTGGTGTTCGTAAGCGTACGGCGCAGTGCCGGTCACTTTCATCGGGCCGTCGATGCGGTCGATCGGCTTGCCGATGATCTTCAGCTGGTCGATGGGGTTGGTAGTTGCGGGGGTATCGAATTTCATGCCATGCCTTTCTTCGCGTCGCTCATCACGGCGGCCAGCGTGCGCTGGACCAGGGTGACCTTGAATGCATTTTCTTCTGTCGGCTTCGCGCCGGCCAGCAACTGGCTGGCGACGGCTTTTGCGCCTTGCGGCATGTTCGCTTCGGCAGCTTCCACACGCCATGGCTTGTGTGCAATGCCACCGACGGCAACGCGGCCCGTGCCATCCTTCTGGATGACGGCGGCGACCGAAATCAATGCGAACGCGTACGACGAGCGGTCGCGGACCTTGTGGTAGATGTGCACGCCGCCAATTGGTTTTGGCAGGGTCACGGCGGTAATCAGTTCGCCCGGCATCAACGCGGTTTCAATGTGCGGGGTGTTGCCCGGCAAGCGGTGGAAATCGGCAATCGGGATCACGCGCTTCGCGCCGTTCGGCGCGACGGTTTCCACCGATGCGTCAAGCACACGCATGGCGACAGCCATGTCGCCCGGATAGGTGGCGATGCAAGCGTCCGACACGCCGATGACTGCCAGCTGGCGCGTGTAGCCGCCAATGGCCGAGCAGCCGCTGCCAGGTAGGCGCTTGTTGCACGGCATGTTGGTATCGTAAAAATACATGCAGCGGGTGCGTTGCAGCAGGTTGCCGGCAGTCGTCGCCTTGTTGCGCAGCTGCTGCGAAGCGCCGGCCAGGATCGCACGTGCCAGCACGCCGTAGTCTTTCCGCACACGGGCGTCGGTGGCGAGATCAGTATTGGTCACCAGGGCGCCGATGCGCAGGCCGCCCTCCGGGGTCGCCTCGATCTTTTTCAGCGCCGCCAGGTGGTTCACGTCGACCAGTGCGGCCGGCGTTTCAATTTCCAGCTTCATCAGGTCGAGCAGGTTGGTGCCGCCGGCGATGAATTTGGCTTGCGGGGCGCGGGTGACAAAAGCGCCGGCTTCGGCCGGTGTGGTGGCGCGCTGGTAGGTAAAGGCTCTCATGCGCGGCTCCCTGCGACTTCGCTGATGGCGTCGATGATGTTGGAATAGGCGCCACAGCGGCAGATGTTGCCGCTCATGCGCTCACGCAGCTCAGCGGCGGAAAACATCGGCTTTTCCGTCAGGCTTTTCGACGCGTGGCTCGGCATGCCCTGCTTGATTTCGTCCAGCACTGCCACGGCCGAACAGATCTGGCCGGGCGTGCAGTAGCCGCACTGGAAACCGTCGTGCTTGACGAACGCAGCCTGCATCGGATGCAGCTTGTCCGGGGTACCCAGGCCTTCGATTGTGGTCACTTCCGCCCCCTCGTGCATGACGGCCAGCGACAGGCAGGAATTGATGCGGCGGCCGTCGACGATGACGGTGCAGGCGCCGCACTGGCCATGGTCGCAGCCCTTCTTGGTGCCGGTCATGTGCAGGTTTTCACGCAGCACGTCGAGCAGCGTGGTACGGGTATCGACGTCCAGCGCCTGCGTCTTGCCATTGACCTTGAGGGACAATTTGGCCATGACGGGAGGCTGCACGGCAGCCTGCGGGGTGGGCAAAGCGGCAGTCTGGGCCGCAGCGAGGCCAGGCACGGAAGCGGCAGCGGTCGACACGGCGCCGGCGATCAGCACGTCGCGCCGCGTCAATTTCATGTCGCCGAGTTGGCTCAGGGGGTTCATGTCATTCATGGGATTGTTTTCCTTGGTCGGAAGTCGGCGGGATGGCTGACTGTAAAGATGGTGGTCATGCAAAATTTATCGTCGGCAAACTGGATCGCCGGCCCGACCGGGCATCATTGATCCGCATGCTTCCATATATGTACTCTTATCTTAAATCAATTTGGTCAAACGATTAACACGGTTGACAGGCAGACGCTCATGCGCCCTGTTCATTAATGAGGGGCAACTGGGATGTACGGCGTGACGGCGGGCCAGGTGACTTTCACCGGCGTCACATCCAGGCGCATCCGGTACACCGAATACGCTTCCGAGGTGGCCGATTCATACCCCACAGTGTCCGGCGCCCGGCGCAGCACAAAGGAAAATCCCGGTGCGGCGGGATTGGCATCCGGACCGCCGAACGCCAGCCCGGTGGCACGCGGCTGGGCGCTGTCCACCAGCTGGCTCATCAAATCAACCAGCGTCGTGTTGCCGAGGATATCCGCGGAAAACAGCGGCGCGCGGTTGCCCGGCTTCGCGGGATCGACTTTGCCGTCCAGCTTGTCGGCCGACGGCGTCATGACACCGGTATCAAGGTTGATCCGGTCGCCATGGTCGAGGTAGCTGATGCTGGCGTTGCGGATATTGAAGGCGCCCGCCTTCGGGTCCGTGCTGGCCTCTGCCAGGTCGAACCAGATGGCGCCCTTGTAGCCGATCACTTCGGCGTTGCGGCCGGGACCGACGACCACCGCCGTGTTCTCGTCGATGCCCAGGCCTTTCTTGTACGACTTTTTAAGCATCGCCGGCAGCATGCGCGCAAAACGGCCGCGGATGATCAGGTGCTGGTCGACGAACACGTCGTTGCCGATGAAGCCCAGGCCCGGCGCCAGTTCATTGCCATCGCGCACGCCATTCTGCAACACGGACAAGGTCGTGCCGGCATTGTCGAACATGGTGCTGCTCATGATGGCGGCGCCGGCACTGGCGCCGGCCACGACGCCGCCGCGGCGGTACAGTTGCCACACCGCCTGCAGCACCTTTGAATCGGTACCGTCCACGTTGCGCATGGCCGCCGTAATGCGGGCCTGGTCGCCGCCGATGAAATACACGCCGCCTGCGCTGGCAACGGCCGCCGCATTGGCTGGATCGTTCGCGGCCACGTGCACGTCGCCAGGCAGGCGCGGCGCAACCGGCAGCAGGAAGGCCCGGGCGCCGTGCCGGTTCAGGTGGTCCACGACGCGCCCGCCGGACCCTGTCGGGTTGCCCGCCGCAGCCGGGATGACGGCAATGCGCGCGCCCTTCCCGCCGGCCAGGTCGACGATGCGCTGCCACACCGCAGCGTTGTCGGCGCGCAGCGCGCCGCCGACAATCACCAGCGCCCCCTGGGCATGGGCGCCAAGGCTGGCGACGGCCATGAGCAGGCAGAACAGGGGGCGAAACAGGCGGGCGCGGAGCAGCATGGCGAAATCCATTTGTCAAAAAAGCAGGCAGCAGCTTACCTGAAACGCGCTTTTTTGCCCGGCACGGGTCGATTTCCGTCGGACCACCTTAATGATTGTGTAAGAATACCGTTCATTCCCAGCATCAACTTCACCTGCAAAGCTGCCATGCGAAAACTGCGTCTTCCGAATACCTTTGTGTTGCTGTTTGCCATTTTGGCGATGATCGCGCTGTCGACCTGGCTCGTTCCCGGCGGCAAATATGAGATGCAGATGGTGAACGGTAAATCCGTCGTCGATCCGGACACCTTCCATTACGTCGCCAGCAACCCGCAAGGTCCGGTGGCATTGATGATGGCGCCCATCAAGGGCTTCGTGGAAGCGGCCGAGATCATCGGCTTCATCCTGATCGTGGGCGGGGCCTTTGCCGTGCTGGCGGCGACGGAAGCAGTCGACGCATCGATCAAGGCGATTGCCAAGGCGCATACCCGGTCGGCATTCGTGCGCGCGGCGCTCATTCCCGTGCTGGTCACGCTGTTTTCGCTGGGCGGCGCCACCTTCGGCATGAACGAGGAAGCGATCCCCTTCGTGTTGATCTTCGTGCCGCTCGCGCTGGCTTTGGGCTACGACTCAATCACGGGTGTGTCGATCCCGTTCCTGGGCTCGCAAGTGGGGTTCGGGGCGGCGTTCCTGAACCCGTTCAACGTAGGCATCGCGCAAAAAATCGCCGGCGTGCAGCCGTTTTCCGGCATCGGCTACCGCCTGGTCTGCTGGGCCATCGCCACGCTGGTCACCGTGCTGTTCCTGATGTGGTGGGCCGCGCGCGTGAAAGCCGACCCCACCCGCAGCCCTACCTACGCGCTCGACTGCGAACTGCGCTCCGCGCACACAGGCGGCACGCTCGAGTTTGCCGGGATGACGCGCACCCATATCGCGGTGCTGGCGGTGTTTGCCCTGTCGCTGATCGGCATGGTGGTCGGCGTGGTGCATTTCAACTGGGGCGTCGGGGAGATCGCGGCGCTGTTCCTGTCGATGGCGATCGTCATCGGCCTGGTCGGCCGGCTCGATTCCGACCGCTTCGTGGCGGCATTTTCCAGCGGCGCAAAAGACCTGGTCAACACTGCACTGGTCATTGCGCTGGCGCGCGGCACCGTCATCCTGGCGCGCGACGCCAACATCATCGACACGATGCTGCACGGCCTGCTGCCGCTGGTGCAATCGTCCAGCCCCGTCTTCGCCGCCTGGAAAATGTATGGCATCCAGAGCGTCATCAACTTCTTCATCCACTCCGGCACCGGCCAGGCCGCGCTGACGATGCCGATCATGGCGCCGCTGGCCGACCTCGTGGGCGTCACGCGCCAGACCGCCATCCTGGCGTACCAGTTCAGCGAATTTTCCACACCCATGCTGCCGACCTCGGGCATCACCATCGGCGTGCTGGCCCTGGCCCGCATCCCGTGGCTGACGTGGGCCAAATGGATGGTGCCGCTGCAGCTGATTTACATGGTGCTGTCACTGGCGATGCTGGTGCCAGCGTGCCTAATGCAGTGGCAATAGATTGCCATCACTAAAACCGGGGTCAGGTCTGCCAAAACGTCATTACGGAACTTTATTTCAGTATAAAAGTTCAAAAATGACAGATTGGTAGACCTGACCCCGGTTTGGAATTTGAAGGCGACTGGCGCGCGTTTCCTGGGTAGAGGGATCCACACGCGCGCGATTAACACGAGGCCGGAAGCTGAGTCCGACAGGTCCAGCGCCAGCAGGTAAAACTCTCGGGAGTGCTTGCGCATGGCGATGCAACGCCATCACTAAAACCGGGGTCAGGTCTGCCAAAACGTCATTACGGAACTTTATTTCAGTATAAAAGTTCAAAAATGGCAGATTGGTAGACCTGACCCCGGTTTGGAATTTAAAGGCGACTGGCGCGCGTTTCCTGGGTAGAGGGATCCACACGCGCGCGATTAACAGGAGGCCGGAAGCTGAGTCCGACAGGTCCAGCGCCAGCAGGTCGAAATCGCGCGGGAGTGCTTGCGCATGGCGATGCAACGCGTGCGTGCCGCAGTCGGCGCACCGCCCCGGTCATCGCTTCCAGGTCGGACATGCGCTTGCTGGCGGCGCCCACGGCCAGGTTGGCCAGCGCCGCGCCTTTGCTGATGCTGCCGGTACGCACCACCATGGCGAACAGGGACAGGGACACCAGATCGAGGCGGTGCAGGTTCACGCTGGCTGGCCCGGCAACGCCGCCAGTTCGGCTTCGGTAAATCCCGCCCTGCGCCGCGCCTCCAGGTTGAACGGCCCCTTGAGCACGGGCGCTGCGTACTGCGTCGCCAGAAGCCCATACGTCGCATACGGTTCCAGTCCGCGCGCGTCGCACAGGAAGTTGTACCAGCGGTTGCCGATTTCCACGTGGCCTACTTCGTCGCGCAGGATGATGTCGAGGATGCGCGCCGCATCCATGTCGCCGGCCTGCGCCAGTTTTGCGCGCAGCGGCGGGATCGCGTCGAGCCCGCGCGCCTCGAGCGTGCGCGGCACCAGGGCCATGCGCGCCAGGGCGTCGCCGGTTGTTTTGTCCACCATTTCCCACAGGCTGTCGTGGGCGGGAAAGTCACCGTACGCAAACCCAAGAACCTGCAGGTGCGCCGCCAGCAGCGTGTAATGCGTTGCCTCCTCGCGCGCCACGCCGAGCCATTCAGCGTAGTATGCGCGCGGCAGGTCCCTGAAACGCCAGATCGCGTCCAGCGCCAGGTTGACCGCGTTGAATTCGATATGGGCCAGCGCGTGCACCAGCATGGCGCGGCCTTCAATGGTGACCATGGAGCGGCGCCCGACCAGCCGGGGCGGCACCAGTTCCGGGCGCGCGGGGCGGCCGGGGATGGCGCCGTTGACGGCCAGGCCCGGTGCAGGGTCGAGCGTACAGGCGCCATCGTGCCATGCTGCGTGCAGCGCGCCGATGGCGGTCATTTTGGCAACAGGGTCGCGTTCCAGGAGGCAAGCCAGTGCGCTGGCGCGCAGCTCGCAGGAAGACGCGCCAGGTGGGGTGTTCGATGAATGCATGGGCGCGATCATACCAAACACCAGGCGAAAAAAAGCGCAGGACTGGCCTGCGCTCCGGGGTACCACGGTGAAGCTTACGCCTTGGCAGGCACCTTGACGGTGTCGGCCGACTGCAGCGCGGCAGCGGTGACGCCCGCGCCTGCTTTTGTGGGAGCGACCGGTTGCAGCGCAGCGTGGGTCGGCAAGGCATTCACGACGGCGCCGACATTGATTGGCGTCTCGTTTGCGGCGAAACGCTCGGCGCTGTCCGGACGCGTGGTGGTGAGCAGGATCTCCTGCATCGCGCTGGCCGTGCGGTCCCACGACGTATTGGCCACGATCTCGCGCTGCACGGCGATCATGTCTGCAGTCTGCTCCGGCGTCATGGCCAGGGCTGCGTCGCAGGCGGCAATGAATTCGTCTGCCGTGCTGGCAATGGCAACCACGTGGCCGTATGGCACCTTGACGTCATTGACAGGGGTACTGACGATCGGCAATTCAGCCGCCATGTATTCCAGCACTTTGGTCGGGCTGATGAATTTGGTCGAATCGTTCATCGCGAACGGCATCAGGCAGACATCCCAGCCAGCCAGGTAGGCGGGCAGTTCGGCGTAGCCGGCCTGGCCCATGTAGTGGATGTTTTCGTTGCGCGGCAGGTGTGCAGGATCGATCTTGACGACCGGGCCGACCATCACCAGCTGCCATTCCGGGCGCGCATCGGCAATCGCGCGGAGCATGTCGATGTCGAAACGCTCGTCGATGACGCCATAGAAACCCAGGCGCGGACGGGCCAGCCCGGCCTGCTTCGGATGCGAGATGCTGCGGTCCAGCGCCTGGCCGAAGTGCGCTGCCTCGACGCTGCTCGAGAAACAGAACGCATTGTGGTGGCGGGTGCGCTTGGCTTCGTACAGGCTCGGGCCGCCGGTGAACACGACGTCTGCCATGCCCAGCAAGGCCGACTCGCGCTGAAGCAGCTGCTTCGGCGGGTTCTTGAATGCGGACAGCTCGTCCATGCAGTCGTAGACGATCAGCGACGGCTCCAGGCCCTGCAGCAATGGCAGCGCCATCGGCGTGTAGAACCAGACGATCGGGCGCACGCCTTCAGGCACCAGGTCCACCAGCAGCGGCTGCACGTGCGAGATCTGCTCGTCGTGGAAACCCCATTCTGCGCAGGCGGTATGCGGCTGGCAGATGGTGATGTTGTCGGCAACCACCGTCTTTTTCAGGAAATCGCCACCCTCGTGGTGGATCGGCTCTTCGACGACGAGAATATTGAAATGCTGCGCCAAACGGGTGAGCAGGTGCTGGGGACGTTGAAAAACGAAGTCCCACCGCAGGTGGCAAAAGACGACGATGGTTGGCGCTGACATTGTTAATCCTTTCGGCCCCGGGAGGCATGGTTATTTATTGAATCACGACATACTGCGCCGGCGGACCCATGCCATCGGTACGACGGTCCAAGCGTCTCCTGTGGCAGGGCAATTCCCCTTGCCGCATCCTGTGCGCTGGACTTTCATGCCGGGCGAAGCGGGCGCCGGTATCAAACTGAACTGATGAACTGATGAACTGATCAAAACGAACTGAAGCGAACTGAAGCGATTGGCGCTTGCGCCTGAACGCAGGCCGAAGGCCGGTTCAGGGGCTCGATAGCGAACAATCCAGCCAGGCGAGGCGCATGAAGCGGAACTTGCACGACGTCGACAGCAGATGTAACAATCGTAACAGGATAGCAATCTTCCGTCTTCAATTCCGCGATGCAACACATTGTGCCGAACGCGACGGTTCCGGGACGTACTGTGCCGTTCCCATAGGAGCGGCTGAACTTCGTTCAATATTTCAGGTCAAAAACACCGTGTCGCGTAAGACAGTTCTTACCTCAGCAAACGCGACCGGCTGACATAAAAAGCGGGTCAACTCGATACCATCAATGTTTTTTGTTGCGAAAGAAACCACGCATGAATCAATTTCCGGCAGGCACCATTCGCAGCCCCCTCGCGTTGTGGGGCGGGATCGAATGCACCGTCAATCGCGTCGGCGATCGTTATTTCAATCAGGCGACACAAAGCGGGCACGAGTCCCGCCCCGAGGACATCGATCATTTGCAGTCGCTGGGCGTATCGAGCATGCGTTATCCGGTCTTGTGGGAGCGCGTGGCGCCCGACGGCCTGGAGCATGCCGACTGGTCGGCTGCCGATGCGCAGCTGGCTGCCTGCCGGGACCGCAACATTACCGTCATCGCGGGCCTGGTTCACCACGGCAGCGGCCCGCGCAATACCAGCCTCATCGACCCGGGCTTTGCGCCGGGACTGGCGCAGTACGCCGGCGCAGTCGCTGCGCGCTACCCGTGGATCGACCACTACACGCCGGTCAACGAACCGCTGACCACGGCCCGCTTCTCGGCCCTGTACGGCTTCTGGTATCCGCACGCGCACAGCGACCGCGACTTCATCGCAGCCGTGCTGAACCAGTGTCGTGCCACCGTGCTGGCCATGCAGGCCGTGCGCGCCGTGAACCCGGCCGCGAAGCTGGTGCAAACCGACGACCTCGGCAAAACCTGGGGCACGCCTGCGATGGCCGAAGTTGCCGAGTTTTACAACGATCGCCGCTGGCTGGCCTGGGACCTCCTGTGCGGCAAGGTCGATGCGGGCCACCCACTGTGGAAATACCTCCTCAAGCATGGCGCCGCACCGGACGACATCCTCTGGTTCCGCGCCAACCCGTGTCCGCCGGACATTATCGGCGTCAATTACTACGTCACCAGCGAGCGCTGGCTCGACCATCGCGTTGAACAGTATCCCTTCATGACGCCTGGCGTGATCGACGGCGTGGCATGCATCGACACGGAGTCGGCACGCGTGCCCGAAGCGCCGGAAACCGCGCTCACGCCCTTGCTGCTGGAAGTGTGGGAACGATACGGCCTGCCCATCGCGGTGACTGAAGCGCACATCCATGCGGGCCGCGAAGACCAGCTGCGCTGGCTGGCGGAAATCTGGGATGCAGCGCAGCAGGCCCGCACGCAAGGCGCGGATGTGCGCGCCGTGACGGCCTGGGCGCTGCTTGGTTCGTTCGACTGGGACAGCCTGGTCACGCGCCAGGCCGGCCACTACGAATCGGGCGCATTCGACATCCGTGGCGGCCAGCCGCGTCCCACCGCGGTTGCCGGCTTGCTGAAACAGATCGCGGCCGGCCGCCAGCCGTCGCACCCGGCCGCACTGGGCCAGGGGTGGTGGCGCCGCGACACGCGCTACCACGTCGCCAGCAGCACGCTGACGCAGCAAATCGAGATCGTCACCGACAATGCGCCCGACGCCACCTTCCGCCCGCCCCTGCTCATCTCCGGGGCCAGCGGCACGCTGGGGCGCGCTTTTGCCCGCATCTGCGCCCAGCGCAATCTTGCCTACCGGCTGGTCAGCCGGGTCGAGATGGACATCACCGATCCCGATTCGGTCGAGCGTGCGCTGGCCAGGTACCGGCCATGGGCGCTGATCAATGCCAGCGGCTACGTACGGGTCGACGACGCCGAGAACGACGCCGAGCGCTGCTTCCGTGAAAATGCCTACGGCCCCGAGGTGCTGGCCGTCGCCTGTGCCCGCCACGGCATCCACCTCACCACGTTTTCCAGCGACCTGGTGTTCAACGGCCGCGCCGACACCCCCTACATCGAAACCGACGACGTCTCACCCATCAATGTGTACGGGCGCAGCAAGGCCGAAGGTGAACAGGCGGTGTTTGCACGCATGTCGAACGCACTGGTGATCCGCACCAGCAGTTTCTTCGGCCCATGGGACCAGTACAATTTCGTCCACCACGCCCTCGGCGCGCTGGAAGCAGGCAGCGAATTTGCCGCGCCCGGCGACCTGATCATCACGCCAACCTACGTGCCCGACCTGGTCGATACGTGCCTGAACCTGATCGTTGACGGCGAGCGCGGCGTCTGGCACCTGACCAACGGCCGCGCCGTCTCATGGATCGAACTGGCGCGCCTGGCGGCCGTACGGGCCGGCCTCGATCCAACCGGGCTGCGCGAACAAAAATCGGCCGATTGCCACTACGCCGCGCCGCGTCCTACCAACAGCGCACTCGACAGCGGCAGGGCCATCCTCCTTCCAACGCTTGACGATGCGCTGGCGCGGTTCCTGGCAAACAGAACACGCCAGCCGGAGTTGACAGCTGTGTAACACGAGAAAATTCAGGAAAGAAAGTGTCGGAAATGCGCAACGCATGGAAATTGCCCGTGTGCAATAATATTGCTCTACTGCATTGCGTTGATGACGTTGTCACCGAAGTATTTGGTCGCTCTGTTATCTGTCCGATATCTTCTTTCCCGAATGTCTCCTATGAAAAATCTAAAAATCGGCACCCGGCTCGCGCTCAGTTACGCTGCCGTGCTGGCCCTGATGATCATCCTGATTGTCGTCACCCTGCTTCGCATGAGCGACATCAACGACGCCACGGACCGCCTGGTCAACACCAGCATGAAGAACCAGCGCAACGTGGGCGAATGGTCCAAGATTATCGAAGTCAACAGCACGCTGGTGGAGATGGCCTACCGTACGGTCGAGCCGGAGCAGCTGAAGGTCATCAGCGAGCGCATGGCGGCTGGATCGGCGCGCTCGGCCGACCTGCAGGCGCAGGTCAAGGCAGGCCTGCGCAATCCGAAGTCGCAGGCCCAGTTCGAAGAAGTGATCACGGCCCGCGTACCGTACCTGGCCGCACGCAAAGCCCTGCTGGCCGCGAAAGCTGCAGGCGACGTCGATGGTGCGCGCCAGATTTTCGACACCAGGATGCGACCGACCAGCCTGGCATATAATGAATCGGTCGGCAAGCTGGCAGCAGCCCAGCAAAAGTCAGCCGAGAATTTCGTGGCCGAAGCACGGGCAGCGTACGAAACGGCGCGCATGACGCTGATCGGCCTGGGCACCCTGGCCGTCCTGCTGGGCATCGGCTTCGGCATTTTCATCACCCGCTCCATCGTGCGACCGATCCAGGAAGCCGTCGCGATTGCCGACCGGGTTTCGTCGGGCGACCTGGGCAGCGAATTTTCCGCGGCCAGCCGCGATGAAACCGGCCAGCTGATGACGGCGCTGCAAAAAATGAACAACAACCTGCTGGGCATTGTCAGCCAGGTACGCATCGGTACGGACACCATTGCAACGGCCTCGGCTGAAATGGCGGCCGGCAACCAGGACCTGTCGCGCCGTACCGAACAGCAAGCCGGCTCGCTGGAAGAAACTGCCTCGTCGATGGAGGAACTGACGTCCACCGTGCGCCAGAATGCGGAGAATGCCCGCCGTGCCAACACCATGGCCGCCGAAGCTGCCGGCATTGCCGGCCAGGGCGGCGCCGTGATTGCCCAGGTAGTCGGCACCATGAGTGAAATCAATGCATCGTCGCGCAAGATCGTCGACATCATCAGCGTCATCGACGGCATCGCGTTCCAGACCAACATCCTGGCCCTGAACGCGGCAGTGGAAGCGGCCCGTGCCGGCGAGCAGGGCCGCGGCTTTGCCGTCGTCGCCAGCGAAGTGCGCAACCTGGCGCACCGCTCTGCTGCTGCTGCCAAGGAGATCAAGGGCCTGATCGACGACTCGGTCCAAAAAGTCGAAGCCGGCACCAGCCTGGTCGACAACGCCGGCGCAACAATGGAAAACATCGTACAGAGCATTTCCCGCGTGACCGGCATCATGGGCGAGATTTCGCACGCCAGCGACGAGCAGAGCGCCGGCATCGAACAGGTCAACGAAGCCATCAACGAAATGGACCAGGTCACGCAGCAGAACGCTGCGCTGGTCGAACAGGCTGCCGCTGCCGCCGAATCGATGCAGGAACAGGCTGCGCACCTGGCCGACGTGGTCAGCGTGTTCAACACCGGCGCCGCCTTTGCTGCCCCGGCGCACAATACGCCGAAGGCGGCCGTGCCAGCCCGCCGCGTGGCCCTGCCGGCCTGACGCGCAACTACATCGCGCCCAGCAGGGCGATGGCGATGTCTGCCTGCGCCGATTGCTGCATGTCGGTATTGTTCAGCAAGACGACTGCCCGGCCGCTGGCCGGGTCGTACGCCAGCAAACTTTTGTAGCCGCCGCTGGCGCCCGATTCCCACGCCAGGGACCGGGCGCCTTCTTTCGTGGCGATGGTCCTGACCCTGCCGCCCAGCGCGTAGTCTTCCGCCGCCACATGCACTGTCATCAGCTCGCGCCGCGACTGGTCCGACAGCAGTTGCGTGAAATACACGGTGTCCGCCAGCGCAACCAGGTCACGCGCAGTGCTGTAGAGCGTTCCGCTGGCCGCCACCATTGGCGGGGCCGGGGACAGCTTGCGGGCGCCCGCCGTGCCGTAGGCAATGGCCATCGCAGCGCCCTCTTGCCCGCCAGCGGCAATGAAGCCGGTGTGCTGCACGCCGGCCGGGGCCAGCAGCAGTTCCTGCACCACGTCCGGGAACCGCTGGCCCGTCGCGCGTTCCACGACTGCAGCTACCAGCACCCAGTTCGTGACGGAATAATCCCATTGCGTGCCCGGCGTGGCGGCCAGCGGCCCGGCGCCAAACCGCGCCGCGCCCGCCACCGGCCCGATCTCCAGCGTTGCCACCGAAGGATCCTGGCGCAATGCTTGCGACACACCGTTCGGCACGCCGCTGCGATTCGACAGCAACTGGCGCAGCGTGACCGCGCCATTTTCCGCAGGCAGTTCTGGCAGCTGGCGCGCAATCGGCGCGTCCAGGTCCAGCCTGCCCTGGTCGACCAGGCGCAGCACCGTTACCGCGCTGACCCATTTTGTCACCGAGCCGACCATGAAGCGCGTGTCGTCGGCATGCGCGCGTCCCTGTTCACGCGACGCCAGGCCGCTGGCATGTACATGCAGGGGCGCGCTGCGGTCGCGGCGCACCGCAGCCACGCCGCTGTAGTCGGCCGGAACGTGGCGGGCAAACAAGGCCCCGGCCGGCTGGCCGGCCATGCCGGCGCAACCGGACAGCAGCATCGCGCAGGCGAGATAGACGGACAGAAGAGGAGAACGAACAGGGTGCATGGCCACTCCGGCAAACAGGATGAGGCAGTGTAAGGCGCGCGCCGGCCTGGGCACCGGTTGGTGCGACGAACGGCGCGATGGCAGGGATGAACGGCGGCCGTGCGCGGTGTTTGTCCGGTCTTGCGCGACAATATCAGCGCACCCTTCCAGCCTGGCTGGCAGGACAACTGAACATGCCGGAGGTAAAAACATGAAAGACGTAAAAGTGGATGTGCGCGTCAACGTCAACGTCGATGCAGCCAGTGTCGCCTTGCTGCTGGGGTCGGCGTCAATGGCGCTATATTTCTACAGGCAGCAAAAGCAGGAAAAACTGGCGGCAGCTGCGCCAGCAGACAGGCCCTCCTGACGCGGGCCTGCCGGTTTCAATGCGTACAACCGCAATGCCTGCCGGCGCGGCAGGCGCCAGGATGGCTTACACCCCGACCATCGACACCGACTTCGTGTTCAGGTACGACTCCATCGCCTCCGGACCGCCTTCCGAACCGTAGCCTGAATCCTTGATGCCGCCAAACGGCATCTCGGCGCTGGGCGCGGCGGGCTGGTTGATCCACAACATGCCCACCTCCATGCGGTTCATCAGCATCTGCGCATTCTTGATGGAGCGCGTAAAGGCGTAGCCGGCCAGGCCGTATGGCAGGCGGTTGGCCTCGAGAACCGCATCTTCCAGGTTGTCGAAACCGCGGATGCCGGCGATGGGGCCGAACGGCTCGTCGTTGAAGATGCTGGCGTCAAGCGGGACATCGGCAAACACTGTCGGGGCAAAAAAGTTGCCGGTAGCGCCAACGCGGCTGCCGCCGGTCGCCAGCGTGGCGCCCCGCGATTGCGCATCTTCCACCACTTTGGCCATGGCCGAGAGGCGGCGTGCGTTGGCCAGCGGTCCCAGCGTGGTGCCGTCCTGCAGGCCGTCGCCCAGCTTCAAACCTTCCGCGTGCTGGACCAGCGCGCGCGTAAACTCCGCCTTGACGGCGTTGTGCACCAGGAAGCGGGTTGGCGAGATGCAGACCTGGCCGGCGTTGCGGAACTTGGCGCCGCCGGCAGCCTTGACCGCCAGGGCCACGTCGGCGTCTTCGGCAATGATCACCGGCGCGTGGCCGCCAAGCTCCATCGTCACGCGCTTCATGTGCGCGCCGGCCAGCGCCGCCAGTTGCTTGCCCACCGGCGTGGAACCGGTGAATGTCACTTTGCGGATCACCGGATGCGGGATCAGGTAGCTGGAAATTTCAGCCGGGTCGCCAAACACCAGGCCCAGCACGCCAGGCGGCAGACCGGCATCGACAAAGCATTGCAACAGTGCGGCCGGGGACGCGGGGGTTTCTTCCGGCGCCTTGCACAGGAACGAGCAGCCAGTGGCCAGGGCTGCGGACAGCTTGCGCACGATCTGGTTGATCGGGAAATTCCACGGCGTGAAGGCGGCGATCGGGCCGACCGGTTCCTTGAGCACAAGTTGCTGCGCTGCCGGGTTGCGCGACGGCACGATGCGGCCATACACACGCATGCCTTCGGCGGCAAACCAGTCGATGATGTCGGCGCCGGCCAGCACTTCGCCTTTTGCTTCGGCCAGCGGCTTGCCCTGCTCCTGCGTCAGCAGGCGGGCAATGTCGACGGCGCGCTCGCGCAGCAGCGTGGCCGCACGGCGCATGATGGCGCCCCGCTCCGCAGCCGGCACGGCGCGCCACGTCTCGAAACCCTGCTGGGCGGCCGCCAGCGCGCGGTCCAGGTCGGCGATGGCAGCATGGGCAACGGTGCCGATCGGCTGGCCGGTAGCCGGATTGATCACCGGGATGGTTTTGCCACCAAGGGCGTCCACCCATTCGTTGGCGATGAGCAGGCGGGTGTCGGGATACGTGGTTGTCATGGCAATCGATCTCCTGAGTGAGGGACGGTTATCTTACCGCGTACGCGGCTGGCCTGCCGCAGCACACGCCATTGCAGCAATGACATCGCCGATCCCCCAATCCCTTGCCACGATACGCATTGCATCGTTGATTGAAGCCACTTTATTCGGCGCATCTATCACACTGGCGCAACATCGTGCAGGGCAAATGGAGTTTCTCATCGACAAGCCCGCCTCACCTGCCTATGATTGAAATCGGTAAATCCCGTATTCCCTGACGCTTGCCGTCCTTCTTGCAGGAGCCTTCAATGCGCCCACTCGCCCGCCATGCCAGCCTTGTCACCACCCTCGTTGCCAGCTTCGGCGCAGCCGCCTGGAGCCCGGCCGCCCATGCCTGCGCTGCCGAACCGCTGATCGCCAGCGTCTGCATCATGGGAATGAACCCCGGCACCCGGTTCCAGTCGATGAACAACACATGCTGGCCGCCGGCCAGTCGCTGCCGGTCAATCAATATGCTGCCCTGTATTCGCTGCTTGGCACGACCTTCGGCGGCAACGGCAGCTCCACCTTCAACCTGCCCGACCTGCGCGGCAGGGTCGTGGTGGGCTTCGATCCGCGCGATGCCACCCGGACAGTGGGTGCAAACGGCGGCAGTGCAGCGATCACGCTGACCGTGGCCCAGTTGCCGCAGCATGCTGCCACCATTGTCAACATGCCGGTCACCTTGACCAGCTTGCAGGCCACCACCACGCTGTCGGGGCTGGCGGCAACAGCCAACCTCGCAGGCGTGGTCCTGCAGGGTCCCGCCAGCGGCCTGAGTATCCGGGCAGTGTCGGCCAGCGGCGGCCAGGTCAACCCGAATGGCAACTACCTCGGGCGCGCACCCGGCGGCACCAGTGCCCTCTACTCGGGCGCCACGCCCGATGTGTCGCTGAACCCCGCGTCCATCACCGGCAACCTGAGCCTGACGGTCAATCCCGGCATCACGGCGCCGGTGACCGTCACCGGCAACGCGGCCACCACGGTGACCGGCGGCGGCACCGCCAGCGGCACCTCCGCCATCATCGGCGCGGGCGAGGCTGTGCCGATCATGCCGCCATACCTGGTGCTGCCTTATTACATTGCGTTCAACGGCATCTATCCGTCAGCCGATTGACCGGCCGGCACGGCAAGCGTCCACCGAGATATTGCGCGGAAGAGACAGTTTTCGCTGCGCGCAGTGTTTTCCCTAGACCAATATTTGTTTGATCCGTATGATTTCAAATCAGTAAAAACGATACTTGCTCTTAAATTTTTTCCACGTTCTTTGATTGTCGCTGGACACGATGCCAGGCACGCTCCCATTGCGTTCCTCGCAGCCCGGCGCCGTTCCGCATCACCATGCAAGACATCGATCCGTCGTCCGACCGACGCGCACCCATGACCGGCACCGCCCGCAACCTTCGATTCGCCATGCTCCTGGCAGCGTCCGTGCTCCCGACGCCAGGTGCATGGGCAACCGACCTGCGCGCGGAACTGGCGCAGGCCGACCGGGCGCTGGCGGCGCAGCAGTACCCTGCCGCTTACCGGGCCTACGTGCGCCATGCCGGCCGCAATGCGCTGGCCCAGTTCAACCTGGGCCTGATCGAACAGCACGGCTGGGGTCGTCCCGCAAACCCGGCGGCGGCCTGCGCCTGGTTCGAGCAGGCGGCGCGCCGCCAGATTCCTGCCGCCCAGCAGTTCCTGGGCGACTGCCTGGCGCAAGGCATCGGGCGCGCCGTGGATGGTCCTGCGGCCTTGCAGTGGTATGCAAAAGCCGCCGCTGCAGGTCTTGTCGCAGCCGATTGTGCGGCAGGCAACCTGTACCTGGCCGGCAAGGTCGTGCCACGCGACGCGCCGCAGGGCCTGGCGCTGTACACCAAAGCCGCGCAGGCCGAATCGGTGCCGGCCATGCTCAAGCTGGCCGACCATTACCGCAGCGGTAACGACAACCTGCCCCTGGCGCGCTTCTGGTACGACCAGGCAGCGCAGCGCCACAGCCATGTGGCGCAGTGGCGCCTGGGCCTGATGCAAAGTGCCGGTGAAGGCGGGGCACCAGACCTGGCGCAGGCCCGCTTCTGGCTTGAACACGCCGCCATGGAAGGGTATGCCGCGGCCTACCTGCCCACCGCGATCCTGTACGCCAACGCGCCCCTCGACCCGGCCACCGGCGCACTGGCGCCAGCCGATCTGGCCCGGGTGTACATGTGGAACCAGGCTGCCCTGGCCGCCACGCCGGACCCGCGTGAACTGGCCGAGATCACGCGCATCGATGCCATGGTCCAGGCCGTCATGCCACTACCGTGGCGCGCCGACCTGGACCGCAAAGTCGGCGCCCACCTCGCACGTTTCTCTCCACAAGCTGCGCACTAACACACAAAAAAGGTCTCCCATGCATCGCCACGCTTCGCTCAACAGGATTTTCCGCCTCGTCTGGAGCCATGTACACCAGGCCTGGGTCGCCGTCTCAGAAACCTCGCGGGGACGCGGAAAAAGCGCCAGCCGCACAATGCTGCTCGCGGCCGCCGCACTGGCGGCCGCGCAACTGGCGCAAGCCGGCCCGCTTGGGGGACAGGTTACCAACGGCGCCGGCGCCATCACGCAAGCAGGCAGCACGACGACGATCAACCAGTCCAGCCAGAACCTGGCGCTGTCCTGGAACAGCTTCAACACAAACGCGTCCGAGACGGTCCATTTCATCCAGCCGTCCAGGTCCGCCGTCGCCGTCAACCGCATCGTCGACACCAGTGCAACACAGTTCTTCGGCAAGCTCAACGCCAACGGGCAGGTCTGGCTTGTGAACCCGAACGGCGTGCTGTTCGGCGCCGGCGCGCAAGTGAACGTGGGCGGCCTGGTGGCGTCCACGCTGGACATCGACGACCAGTCGATCACCGCCGCTGCACGGCGCTTCAGCGGCAACGGCACCGGCAGTATCGTCAACCAGGGATCGATCACCGCGGCCGATGGCGGTTACGTCGCCTTCATCGGCAACCGCGTCAGCAACCAGGGAACGATCCAGGCGCCGCAAGGCAGCGTGGCCCTGGGCGCGGGCAGCGACGTCACCCTCGCCTTTGCCGGCAATAGCCTGGTCGGGATGCAGGTCAACCAGAGCACGCTCGAGAACCTGGCTGAAAACGGCGGCCTGGTGCGCGCTGATGGCGGCGCCGTCCTCCTGTCGGCGGGCGCCAGGGACGCAGTGCTCGCCAGCGTAGTCAACAACACCGGCATCATCGAAGCGAAAAGCGCCCGTGAAGTGGGCGGCACCATCGTGCTCGAGGGCGGACAGAACACCACCACCACCAACAGCGGCACGCTCGATGCGTCGGGCGCGGCTGGCGGCACCGTCAAGGTGCTGGGCCAGGAAGTCCAGCTGGCGGCATCAAGCCGCATCGACGTCTCGGGCGACACAGGCGGCGGTACCGCTTACATCGGCGGCAATTTCCTCGGCAGCGGCCCGGAGCGCAATGCGCAGAACACCAGCGTGGCCGCCGGTTCGGCGGTGCTGGCCGACGCGCTCGGTTCGGGCAATGGCGGCAAGGTGGCAGTCTGGTCGGATGGCACGACGCAATTCGACGGACGCATCAGCGCGCGCGGCGGCGCGACGGGCGGCAATGGCGGCAATGTCGAAACGTCGGGCAAGACCCTGAAAATCGGCAAGACCGCGCTGGTCAACACGCTGGCGCCGCACGGCGTGGCCGGCGACTGGCTGCTCGACCCGCAAGACCTCACCATCGGCGGGATTGGTGGCATGCCGGGCGACATCGACGAAGCCCAGATTACCCAAGCTCTGAACAACTCGAACGTGACGATCAGGACCGGACCGACGGTATCTTGCACCGGCCTCGGAACATGCAGTACGGGCAGCGGGGAGAACGGCGACATCACCCTTCTCGACGGCGCGTCGATCGGGGTGTATTTCGTCGATGGCATCAGCCAGGTGTGGACCGCACCGACCACGCTGACGCTGAGCGCCTACCGCAACATCGAACTGCAGGGTTCCGCCAACATCAGCTGGGACGGCCCCGGCACGGTCGTGCTGCGCCCCGACAACACTGGAATCGGTACCGGCACGGTGATTCTTGGCGACCGGGCCAGCATCCACGGAAACATCAACGGAAACGGCAACGGCACCCTCAACATCTACTACAACCCGACCAGGTACGCCACGCCGACCGACTACGCCAACATGCGTACGACCTTCAACGACAACATCATCACCGACGTCAACCTGAACACATACATGTACGTCAACGTGGCAGCCAGCGTTGCCAGCAAGACGTATGACGGCACTACCGCGGCCACGCTGAACGGCCCGCCTGCGCCTCGTATCGCGTTGCCGTCCGGCGTCACGATCGAAGCCAGCGGCGCCACTGCGAACTTCACCGACAAGAATGCAGGCGCCAGCAAGGCCACGATTATCAGCGGCGTCACCCTGGCCGGCGCCAGCGCCGGCCAGTACGCCATCAATGGCCTCGATTCAGCCACCGCCACCATCGGCAAAGCCAGCCTGGCATTGAACGGCATCAGCGCCAGCAACAAGACCTACAACGGCAACACGGCAGCGACGTTGTCCGGCACCGCCACCGTCACGCCGTTTGGCGCGGACGCCGTCAGCGTGACCGGCAGCGGCATCGGCGCCTTTGCCGACAAGAACGCGGGGACCGGCAAAGCGGTGACCGTCAGCGGCTATGCGCTGGCCGGCGCCGATGCCGGCAACTACAACCTGCTCCAGCCCGCCGGCCTGACGGCCACCATCAACAAGGCCAACCTCGCCGTGTCCGGCATTTCCGCCGCCACCAAAACCTACGACGCCACCACTGCCGCCACGCTGACCGGCGCCGCTACTGTGACGCCGCTGGGCAGCGACGTCGTCAGCGTGGGCGGCACCGGAACCGGCGTGTTCGCCGACAAGAATGCCGCCGCAAGCAAGGCCGTCACCGTCAGCGGTTTCACGCTGGCGGGGCTTGACGCGGGCAACTACAACATCGTCCAGCCGGCCGGCGTACTGGCCTCGATCACCAGGGCGAACGTCGCCCTTTCAGGCATCGCTGCGCTTGACAAGACCTACGACGGCACTGCCGCCGCCACGCTCGCGGGCAGCGCCACCGTGGCTGCCCTTGGCGCCGACGCGGTCGCCGTGTCCGGCGCGGGCACCGGCGCCTTTGCCACGAAGACCGCCGGCGTTGGCAAGACCGTCACGGTCAGCGGCTATACCCTGAGCGGGGCTGACGCCGGCAATTACAACCTGGTCCAGCCGGCCGGGCTGACCGCCAGCATTGCCAAAGCCAACCTGATTGTGAACGGTATCACGGTCAGCAACAAGACATACGACAGCACCCGCGGTGCCGCCATTGCCGGCACCGCCACGGTGACCGGGTTTGGCAGCGATGCGCTCAGCGTGGGCGGTACCGGCACCGGCATGTTCGCAGACAAGAATGTGGGCAGCGCCAAGGCTGTTACCGTGTCCGGCTACACGCTGGGCGGCGCGGACGCCGGCAATTACACGCTGGCTGGTCCGGCCGGACTGACTGCCAACATCAACAAGTACAACCTGGCCATCTCCGGACTGACTGCCGTCAGCAAGACCTATGACGCCACGGTCGCCGCCACGCTCAGCGGCAGCGGGACCGTGACTGGCTACAGCGGCGACAACCTCACCTTGCAGGGCGCCGGCAGCGCCGTTTTCGCGGACAAGAATGCCGGCTTCGGCAAAGCCGTCACCGTCACGGGACTGAGCCTGGCGGGTACGGACGCGGGCAACTACAACCTCCTCCAGCCAAGCGGCCTGACCGCCTCCATCAACAAGGCCAGCCTGGCCATCGGCGGGCTCGCCGCCAGCAACAAGGTGTATGACGCCAGCGTCGCCGCCACGCTGGCCGGGACCGCCACCGTGGCAGCGCTCGGTGGCGACGCAGTCGGTGTCACCGGCACCGCCAGCGCAGCGTTCGCCGACAAGAACGTGGGCACCGGCAAAACCGTTGTCGTCAGCGGCTACACGCTGGCCGGTGCGGACGCCGCCAACTACAACCTGGTCCAGCCGGCTGGTCTCACGGCCAGCATCAGCAAGGCCAGCCTGGCCCTGCAGGGCATTACCGCCAGCAGCAAGACGTACGACAGCACCACGGCTGCGACCCTGGCCGGCACCGCCACGGTGTCCGCGCTTGGCAGCGATGTCGTCACGGTCGGCGGCGCCGGCACTGCAGCGTTTTCCGACAAGAACGCGGGCCTGGGCAAGACAGTCACCGTGGGCGGCTACACGCTCGCAGGCTTTGATGCGGCGAACTACACGCTCATGGCGCCCGCCAGCCTGACTGCCAATATTGCACGCGCCAGCCTGGCGGTGACCGGCGTCACCGCCAACAGCAAGACGTACGATGCCACCACCAGCGCCACCCTGGCCGGTACCGCCACGGTGGCGGCACTGGGCGCGGATGCGGTCAGCGTGCTGGGGACCGGCGCTGCGGTGTTCGGCAACAGGAATGCCGGCGCCGGCAAAGCCGTCTACGTTACCGGATACAACCTGGCAGGGGCAGACGCCGCCAACTACACCATTGTCCAGCCGACCGGTTTGACGGCCTCGATCAGCAAGGCGAACCTGGTTATTGGCGGCGTGTCCGCCAGCGACAAGGTGTACGACGCCACAGTGGCCGCAACCCTGTCCGGCACGGCTGCCGTGACTGCGCTGGGCGCCGACGCGGTCGGCGTCGGTGGCGCCGGCGCCGGCGTGTTCGCGAACAAGAACGCGGGCGCCGGGAAAGCCGTCGTTGTCACGGGCTACACGCTCACCGGCGCGGACGCCGGCAACTACAACGCGGTGCAGCCGACAGGATTGACCGCCTCCATCGGCAAGGCCAGCCTGGCCGTGCTGGGTGTCACCGCCAACAACAAGACCTATGACGGCACCACCGCTGCCACCCTGGCCGGCACGGCGACCGTATCCGCGCTTGCAGGCGACGCCGTCACCGTGACAGGCACGGGCGCCGCGACGTTCGCTGACAGGAATGCGGGCGCCGGCAAGGCTGTCACGGCCGGCGGCTACACGCTCGCTGGCGCCGATGCCGGCAACTATACGCTGGCAGCGCCTGCCGGCCTGACCGCCAGCATCGCCCGCGCCAGCCTGGCTGTCTCGGGCGTCACCGCCAGCGACAAGATTTACGATGCGACCACTGCCGCCACCCTCGGCGGCGCCGCCACGGTGTCGGCAATTGGCGCGGACACCGTCAGCGTGACGGGCGCCGGCACGGGCGTCTTCGCCAGCAAGAATGCGGGTTCCGGCAAGACCGTCACCGTGTCCGGGTACACCCTGGCCGGCGCCGACGCCGCCAATTACAACGTGGTCCAGCCGACCGGTTTGACGGCCACGATCGGCAAGGCCAGCCTGGCCATATCGGGCGTGTCGGCCAGCGACAAGGTCTACGACGCGACAGTGGGCGCGACCCTCGCCGGCCTGGCTACAGTCGCCGCCCTTGGCAGCGATGTGATCAGCGTCACTGGCGCCGGGACTGCCACCTTCGCCGACAAGCAGGCCGGCATCGGCAAAGCAGTGCTGGTCCAGGGCTACACGCTGAGCGGCGCGGACGCGGGCAACTACAACCTGGCCCAGCCAACGGGTTTGACCGCCACCATCGGCAAGGCCAGCCTGGCGCTCACGGGAGTCTCTGTCAACGGAAAAACCTACGACGGCACGACTGCGGCAACCCTGGCCGGCACCGCTGGCGTCACCGCCCTGGCCGGCGATAGCGTGACGGTCGCCGGCAGTGGCACCGGCACGTTTGCCGACAAGAACGCCGGCCGCGGCATAGCCGTGACCGTGGACGGCTACACGCTTGCCGGCCTGGACGCCGGCAACTACACGCTGGTGGCGCCAGCCGGCCTGACTGCCGACATCGCCCGCGCCAGCCTGGCCGTCTCCGGCGTCACGGCAGCCGACAAGACCTATGACAGCACCGTTGCCGCCACGCTTGCCGGCAACGCCACGGTGGCTGCGTTCGGGGCCGACATGGTCAGCGTCGCCGGCAGCGCCGCCGCCGTCTTCGCCGACAAGCGTGCAGGGGCCAGCAAGGCGGTCACCGTGTCCGGATTCACGCTGGCCGGTGCGGACGCCGCCAACTACGACATCGTCCAGCCGTCCGGCCTGAGCGCCAGCATCGCCAGGGCCAGCCTTGCCATCAGCGGCGTGGCGGCTGGCGACAAGGTGTATGACGCCACGGCCGGCGCGACACTCACCGGGACCGCCACCGTGGCCGCCCTTGGCAGCGATGCGGTCGGCATCACTGGCGCCGGAACCGCGAGGTTCGCCGACAAGAACGCCGGCATTAACAAAGCGGTTCTGGTCAACGGCTACACGCTCGACGGCGCCGATGCAGGCAACTACACCCTGGTGCAGCCGGCGGGATTGACTGCCAACATCGGCAAGGCCAGCCTGGCCCTGACAGGCGTCACCGCCAGCGGCAAGACCTACGACGGCACCATCGCCGCCACGCTGGCCGGCACGGCAACCGTGGCCGCCATTGCCGGCGACGCAGTCGGCGTGGCCGGCAATGGCGCCGGCGCCTTCCTCGACAAGAACGTGGGCGAAAGCAAGGCGGTTGCCGTAACCGGCTACACGCTGACCGGGCAGGACGCCGGCAACTACGCGCTTGTTGCGCCGGCCGGCGTTGCCGCCTCGATCTCGAAAGCGGACCTGGCAGTGACGGGCCTCGCGGCGCTTGACAAGACCTATGACGCGACCACTGGCGCCACCCTCCGCGGCGCGGCAGCGGTCGCGGCATTCGGCAGCGACGATGTCAGCGTGCTCGGTGCCGGCAGCGCCGTCTTCGCGGACAAGAACGCCGGCAGCGGCAAAGCCGTCAGCGTCAGCGGCTACGCGCTCGGCGGCGCCGACGCCGGCAACTACAACGTGCAGCAGCCGACCGGCCTGGTGGCAAGCATCGGCAAGGCCAGCCTGGCCATCGGCGGTGTCAGCGTGTCTGATAAAGTCTACGATGGCACAGTGGCGGCCAGACTGTCCGGCACCGCTGCCGTGGCTGCACTCGGCAAGGATGACGTCAGCATCAGCGGCATTGGCGCCGCAGCGTTCGCGGACAAGAACGTCGGCGCCGGCAAGGCCGTCACCGTCACGGGCTTCACGTTTGGCGGCGTCGACGCGGGCAACTACGACGCTGTCATGCCGGCGGCCTTGCGCGCCTCCATCTCGCCGGCGCGCCTGGCCGTCTCCGGTATCACTGCCCGTGACAAGGCCTTCGACGGGACCACGGCAGCCGCAGTCAGCACCAAGGCTGCCCTGCTGAGCGGAAAAATCGGCGCCGACGATGTCACGCTGGCGTCGACCGGCGCCTTTGCCGACGCCGCCCCGGGTACGGGCAAAACCGTCAACCTGGACAATACCTACGGCGGCGCCGACGCCGGCAACTACGCAATCGTCGACCAGTCCACGGCGCTGGCCGGCATTGCCGCGCTGCCACTGGCGCCGGCCGCGCCAGTGGCGCCGGTCGCGCCAGCCACACCGGCGCTGGCGGCCGCCGAACAGGTGCGCGAAGCCGTGGTGCAGGTGCAGTCGACGGTGCTGGCGCCGCAGGCGAGCACCCAGCCGCAAGCGCTGTCGCTGGCCTCGACGGTGCTCGATGCAAGCAGCGACAGCAATGCGCCGAAGGCTGAACCATCCCGCGACAAGCCTGCTCGCAGCCTGATCGATACGCGCGTTGGCGCCGGCGCAAACGCGCCGACCCTGCAAATCCAGGACGGCGGCGTGCAGCTTCCGCCCCTGGCCAACAACAGCCCCCAATGAAGGCATCCATGACACCCTTGTCCACGCCAGCCCTGCTGCGCACACCCATCGCGGCAGCCTTGCTGCTCGCGGCAGTGCAGGCCAACGCCTGGCAAACCGGCATTCCGAACGCCGGCACGATCCTGCAGCAGCAGCAGCCAGTCGCCCCGCCAGCGCCGCAGCCAGGGCGCCCGTCGCTGCAGATCGAGTCCGGTACCGCGTCCGCCCTGCCGGCGTCACAGCCGTTTGTCATCAAGACGATCCGTATCGTCGGCAACACGATTTTCCCGGAGGCGACACTGCAGGCGCTGTTGGCCGGCGCGACAGGCACCACGTCCTCCCTGCCGCAGCTCGAGCAGCTTGCCGCGCGCATCACGGCGTTCTACCGCGACCACGGTTATCCGCTGAGCCGCGCCATCGTGCCAGCCCAGACCATTGCCCAGGGCAATGTCACGATCCAGGTCGTGGAGGCGCGCTATGGCGCGGTCCGCCTCGCCAACACCAGCGCGGTGGAAAATGCAATGCTGGCATCGACGCTGGCCACCCTGGCGCCGGGCCAGGCCATTGCGGGCGACCCGCTCGACCGCGCGCTGCTGCTGCTGGCCGATGTGCCGGGCGTGGCGGTGGAAGCCGTGATCAAGCCGGGGGCCGAGGTGGGCGCCGCCGACCTCGATGTCGCCACGCCCCACAAGCCCGTCACGTTCGCCACCGTCATACTCGACAACGGCGGCAACCGCTACATCGGCCGCGCCCGTGCTGGCGTGACGGGCTACATGACCAATCCGCTGCACCGTGGCGACATACTCGATGCAAGCCTCCTGGGCACCGGCGACGGCATGCTGTACGGACGCCTGGGCTACGAAATGCTGCTCAGCGGCCAAGGCACACGGGCCGGCGTGTCGTACTCGAAGATCCGCTACGAACTCCAGGGCGACGCTGCCGGCATCGACGCCAGCGGCTCGGCCGGCGTGGCCAGCGCATGGATCAGGCATCCGCTGCTGCGCAGCCGGGAAGCGAACCTGACTGCCCAGCTGGAATACGATGCCAAGCGCCTGCGCGACCGGATCGGCGTGCTCGATGCACGCACCGACCGCCATATGGGCAACTGGGTCGTGAGCCTGAACGGCGACGTGCGCGACAGCTGGTTCGGCGGTGGCGTGAATGCCTGGAGTCTGGGATGGACGCGCGGCGACAACCGCTTCGACGACGGGGAGGCCAAGCGGATCGACGCCGCCACGGCGCAAACGCGCGGCAGCTTCTCGAAGTGGAACGGGAACGCGTCGCGCCTGCAGCGCTTTGGCGTGCGCGACGCGCTGTACCTGAACGTCGGCCTGCAATGGGCCGACGGCAACCTCGACTCGGCTGAAAAGATGACGGTCGGCGGCCCGTACACGGTGCGCGCCTACGATATCGGCGCAGTCTCCGGCGACACCGGCTACCTGGCGTCGCTGGAATGGCGCCATGAACTGGGCGCCGTGGCGGCCGGCAGCCTGCAGGCCACCGCCTTCATCGACACGGCCCGCGTGAAGATCAACCGCGACGCCTGGACCACCGGCGCCAATACGGCGCGGCTGTCCGGCGCTGGCCTGGGCCTGGCCTGGAACGGACCGGACGCCTGGCGCGCCAGCCTGGCCGTCGCCACCCCGATTGGCGCCGAGCCATCCATTCTCGGCAAACCATCGTCGGTGCGCGCCTGGGTAACCGCAAGCAAATCGTTTTGAAGGCCGGTTCAGCGTGAACCGGGGCCCTTCCCCCGCATTTTCTGCCAAAGTGATAAGCTAATGTATCAATGACATGGTGCAGGCAGCAAGCCACGCGCTTTAATGGACTTTACGGAGAATGATATGAATATGGATATTGGCATCAGCACGGAAGACCGCGCAAAAATGGTGGAATCTCTGTCGGTGGTCCTGGCGGACAGCTACATGCTGTACCTCAAGACCCACAACTTTCACTGGAACGTGACCGGCCCGATGTTCTCGACGCTGCACGTGATGTTCGAAGAACAGTACACCGAACTGTGGAACGCGCTGGACGACATCGCCGAGCGCATCCGCGCACTGGGCCACTTCGCGCCAGGCACGTACAAGCGCTATGCCGAACTGTCGAACATCACCGAAGAAATCGATGTGCCGCCAGCAAAAGAAATGATCCGCCAGCTGGTCGAAGGCCAGGAAGCCGTGATCCGCACTGCGCGTGCCGCCGTGCGCATTGCCGACGAGATCGACGATTTCCCGACGGCCGACATGCTGTCGACCCGCATGGAAATCCATGAAAAGAATGCATGGATGCTGCGCGCCTTCCTGGAGCAAGGCGTGAACCAGATCCAGGGCGAAGCCTCCTCGACGTAATCGCGGCGTCATCGCTGAACCGAGCGCAAAAAAGGTGCGGACCAGTTGGCCGCACCTTTTTTATCGTCGATAGCCGCCGTGCACGCTCACTCCTCGTGCGGACGGGTCGCCAGTATCACCACCGCCGCGCCGGCAGCCACGATCAACGCGTCTTCGATCAGGCCGCTGCGGGTCTGGCCGATTTTCGCGATGGCCTGCTTGCGTCCCGCCAGGGTCAGGTACGCCAGCGGCACGGCAGTGGCCACAGCAACAGCAGCGCCCGCACCCTCGCGGCCCTTTGGCGCCAGCGCCGCACCGGCAATCGCCGCACTCGCCACCCGCGCCAGCAGGCCAAGGAACACAGTGCGGTCCGGCGCGCTTTTCATCTTGTCACCGAACAGCTCCCCTGCTCCCATGGCCAGCGCCCCATATTTGAACAGCGGCTGGTCAAGCAGGGCGAGGTGCCCGGTCGTGTCGCGGTTGGCCAGGCGCGCTGCAGCAAGCGTGGCCATCGGCGTCATGGAACGGGCGCTGGCAACGGCGCCAATCAGGGCAGAAGAAAGCAGGCTGGAAGTAGTCATGTGGTGGGGTCCTGTGCGAGTAAAAGTATGATTTCCTGACATCGTACTGCACTTCGCGCAGGACTGAATTTCAGCACGCACAGCCGGGCGCGTGGCGCTGCTGCATGGCGCCACGCGTGACTACAACTGCGGGTTGACGCCGGAGCGCGCAGCGCAGGACTGCGCGCGCTGCTCCCAGTTGATGCCTGGCGTGGCCGCCGTTGGCGTCGAAGGCTGGCGTACCTGCATGTACCTGATGACCGCATCGCAGTCGCCCAGTTCCGCGCCCTGGCGGAAGACGGCAGCCGCCAGCGCGTCGTCACCACGCTGCGCCAGCACCAGGCCATAGCGATAGAACGCAGCCGGATAGCGCGACTGCATGGCTTGTTTGTAGAGCGTCGCCGCCTCGTCAGGCGCGACGGCGGCGGCCCGGCCCGCGTCAACCAGCATGGCCAGGGCAACTTCGGCCCGGCCTTCGCTGCGGCCCAGCGCCTGGCGGTACAGTGCAGCAGCCTGCGCATCGTCCTGCACGTTGCCCTGGCCCAGGTCAAACGTCCGGCCCAGGTAGTAGATGCCGGGCGCCGCATTGCGCGCTGCGGCGCGGGCAAACCAGGCAGCAGCCGCAGCCCGCTCGTCATCGGAGGTGGCGCGCCGCATCGATTCCAGGCCCAGCCGGATCTGCGCGGCAACCAGTCCGCCCTCGGCTGCCCTGGTCAGCCAGTACTGCGCCTTGACCTCGTCGCGCTCGCCGGCTGTGCCGAACCGGTACGCCCAGGACAGATTTTCCTGGGCCCAGCCATGCCCCTGCGCGGCAGCCCTTGCGTACCAGGCAGCTGCCTGTTTTGCGTCGCGCGCCACGCCAAGGCCCCAAAAGTACAGCACACCGAGATTGTTTTGCGCGACCGCGTTGCCCTGCTCGGCCGCCAGCCGGTACCAGTGGGCAGCCTGGACCAGGTCGGCAGCGCCATAGGTGCCGTGCTGGTACCAGGCGCCAAGCCGGTTCTGGGCCAGCGCATCGCCGGCCTCGGCATTGCTTCTGGTGCTGTCGAACAGGGCCTGGTTCTGCGCCCCCACCTTCTGTGCGCCGCCGGGAATCCACACATATGCAGTCTTGAGCCAGCCGGCAGGCGCCTGGCCGGTCGCCACCACCGCGTGGAAAACACAGCGGCGGATGCCTGCGACTGCGGCCTCGTCCAGGTCGGTCCTGCCGCTGGACGCCGTCACGCGCGCGTCCGTGACCATGCCCTGGTCGCCAACCTGCACCTCCACGATGGTCTTGCCGCTGACGCGCTGCGCCAGCGCGGCGGCCGGCCAGACCGGCTTGGGACAGGCGTTCAGGTCGAGACCCATGACTTGCTGTGCATCGGGCATGCGGGCTGCCCGAACCGGGGCGGAGAGGAACGCCGCAGCGGCGGCAAGGAGGAAGATGGCGGTTTTCATGCCACAAGTCTACGCCGACTGGCATGACAAAAGTGCATGCATCGGCACATGTGCACACTTTTTTTCACGCGCGCCGTTGTCAGCCTTGCCGCGTTCGCTCCACTGCAGCCACGATCTCCTGCACCTGCTGCATCGATGCCGGCTTGAGCAGGTGATGGTCGAACCCTGCCTCGCGCGATTGGGCACGGTCCGATTCGGCGCCCCAGCCGGTGACTGCCACCAGGACCGCGTCCTGCAGGCCCGGCAGGGCGCGCATGCGCCGCGCTGTTTCAAAGCCATCCATGCGCGGCATCCCCAGGTCGAGTAACGCCAGGTGCGGCAGGAACTGTTCCGCGATGGCGAGCGCGTCGACGCCGTCGTAGGCAATGCGCGTGGCGTAGCCGCTGGCGTCAAGCAGAGCGCACATGGTATCGGCGGCGTCGACATTGTCGTCCGCCACCAGGATGCGCAGCGGCACGCGCGGCGCCGCCGGCGCGACGGGGCCGGAAAGCGCCGCAGCAGCCGTGCCGCCCCCACCGGCGGCGCGCCGTGCGGGCAGGCGTACCGTGAAGGTGCTGCCCTGGCCAAGGCCAGCGCTCGCTGCCGATACCGTGCCGCCATGCAGGGCAACCAGGCGCTGCACCAGCGACAGGCCGATACCCAGCCCGCCGCGGGCCCGTTCCAGGTTGCGCGAGACCTGCGTGAACATGTCGAATACCGAGGCCAGGTGCTCCGCCGGGATACCGATGCCGTTATCCTGCAGCGTGATCTCGACCATGTTGCCGCGGCGCTGCCCCGCCAGGCGCAGGCGCCCGCCCGCGGGCGTGTATTTCACGGCGTTCGACAGCAGGTTGCCCAGCACCTGGGCCAGGCGCACCGGATCGGCTTCGAAGACGACCGGTTCAGGCGGCAGGTCGACGTCGATGGCGTGGTGCGCCGCTTCCATTGCTGCGGCGCCGGCTTCGACTGCATTGAGCAGCACCTGGCGCAGGTCGACCGGTTCAAGCTGCAGCACCACCTTGCCGTTGTTGACGCGCGCCACATCGAGCAGGTCGTTGATGAGGTGCACCATATGCGCCACCTGGCGCGCCATCATGTCGCGCACCCTGGCTGCGGCAGCCGGGTTGTTGGCGCTTAATTGCAGCATGTCGATGCCGTTGCGGATCGGCGCCAGCGGATTGCGCAACTCATGGGCCAGCACGGCCAGGAATTCCGACTTGCGGCGGTCGGTTTCGCGCAGCGTCTCCATTGCACGCACGCGCTCGATGTGGGCCCAGCAGCGCTCGACCACGGCTTCGACCAGCGCTACTTCGCCGGGACGCCAGGTGCGCGGGGCGTCCTGGTGCACGGCCATCATCGCCACCAGCTTGCCGTCCTTGACCAGCGGGCAGCAGATGATGGCCTTGACGCCGATCCGGTCGAACATGGCGGCGCCGTCGGCAGCCGTGATTTCGCGGTCGAGGTCGTTGATCAGCAGCGTCTGTCCACCCCGCATCGAGGCCGTGGCGCGCGGGCCGAACAGGTCGAGCGAATAGACGCCGACGGTGCTGGTGGCGCCTGGCGCAGTCCAGTCGTGGCGGATGGTGAAGCGGTCATTGTCCGGCTCGAGGTCGGCGTACGCCACGCGTGTCACGTGCAGGTACTCGCCCAGCATGCGCGTGGCGCCTTCCAGGATGGCGTCGGGCGCGAGCGCGACGCGGGTGGTTTCGCCGATCGCGTCAAGCAGGCGCAGGCGCGCTTCGACAGCGTCGCTTTCAGTGACATCGGTGCCGGTGGCGGCCAGGTAAATCACCCGGCCGGCGTCGTCGTGCACCGGTGCGATCGTCACCTCGCCGACGCGCTCCGCGCCATCGCGCGGCAGGTACGGCAACCGATGGCTCACTGTCTGCCCGGACAGCGCCAGGGCGGCAGCATCGCGCAGGATCTGCACGGTGGCCGGCGCATACGCCCACCAGCCGCAATCCCACAGCAACCGGCCCACCACCTCGTCGCGCCGGTAGCCGCTCGCTTCCAGCGTGACCAGGTTCACTTCCAGCACCGCGCCGGCGCACGTCATCAACACGGCAAAGTGCGACCCCTGCGTAAAAAAGGTCCGGTACCTGGCGTTGGCGTCGGCTGCCGCCAGCGCATCCTGCGCGAACTGCCGCGCGGCTGCCTCGGCGTGCTTGCGCTCGGTGATGTCGAGCGTGGTGCCCAGCATGCGTCGCGGGGTACCGTCCGCGTCGACAAACAGCTGGCCGCGCGCCGCCAGCCAGCGCTCCCGGCCATCTTCCAGGCCCACGGTACGGTAATCGGCGGCATACCGGCCATCGCCCGGCGCCGCATAAAAACCTGCCACCAGCGCCTGCATCCGCGCTCGGTCGTCGGGGTGGATGGCGGCAGCGAACATGGCGCGGCTGACCGGGGCATCGGGCCCCACGCCGAAATGGCGCCTGGTGCGCTCGCTCCACACAACCGCGCCAGTGACCAGGTCATGGTCGAACGTGCCCAGTTCGGCAATCTCGGTGGCCAGGCGCAACCGCTCGCCGGTGGTGGCCAGGTCGGCCAGCGCAGCATCGCGCTCGCGCCGCGCCGCTACCTGCGCCGTGGTGTCGGCAAACGTGCAAAACACGCCGTGCACCGCGCCATCATCGTCGACGATCGGGCTGGTCGACATGGTCAGGCACAGTTCTTCCGCCACGCCGTCACGCGCTGCCAGGACCGTCACGTCTGCTGCGAATTCGGCGCTCCCGTCCATGGCCCGCTGCAGGACCGGCGCGATCTTGCCAGCCAGTTCGGGCCACAAGATACCGAGCGGCTGGCCCAGCGTGGCCGCCACCTCGCCGCGCGCCCCCAGGAGCGCGCGGCAACCGTCGTTGTACAGCACGTTCAACTGCGCGCCGCAGACCACGGCCATCGGCTGGCGCGCGTGCACGGCAATCGACCACGCACTGCGCAGGCATGCCGGCCAGCCCGGGATCGGCCCCGGCGCGGTGGCGGGCCAGTCCGTGGTGTGCAGGCGCGCGTGCACATTGCCGGAGGCGGAAGGACGACGATTTTCCATCGGAATGCAGTTGGCAGAGAGTGCCGACCATTCTACGGCAATACCCTGGGCGCATCACGATTTGTTGCTTGCAGGATGTAAGCATGAACCCGAACCAGGCTGGGTTGCACCATCCGTGCGCACCGTGCAGCGCTGTTTCTGGCACGATTGCCGCAAGGCGCCAGATCTGCGCCAACCGGACCCGGAGGAGCAGCATGCAAGTCTTGTCACCGCGCGCGCCACAGCAACTGCAGGAGGGTGTCTGATGCTTGCAACCATGCAGGAACTGCTGCGCCCGCCCGCAGGCATGGCGTTCGACTTCAGCCAGCCAGCCGGCGAGCCTGCGCTGGCGCCGCCGGACGGCGTGGCCTGGCAAGTATTTGCCAACCCGGTTTCGCTGTTTGTCGGCGGCGTTGCCGCCGTGCTGCTGGAACTGTCCGAGCCATCCGTGCGCTCCGGCGTCTGGGACCACAGCAGCTTTGCCCGCGACCCCGGCATGCGCCTGCGCCGCACCGGCTTCGCTGCCATGATGACTGTGTACGGCCCGCGTTCCGCCACTGAAAAACTGATCGCGCGCGTGGTGCGCCTGCACGGCCATGTGGCCGGCACGACGCCCGATGGCGTGCCCTACCAGGCCAACGACCCGCGCCTGCTCAACTGGGTGCAGGCCACGGCGACGTTCGGCTTTACCGAAGCCTTTCACCATTATGTGCGCACCCTGTCGCTGCAAGAACGCGACGCTGCGTTCGCCGAAGCCCAGCCCTCGGCGCACCTGTATGGCGCCACCGGTGCGCCCTGCTCGCGCGATGCGTGGGAAGCGCTGCTTGCCGCCACCGCACCCGGGCTGGAAGGCTCGGCCATCCTGGCCGACTTCCTGCGCATCATGGCGGAAGCGCCAATTTTACCGGCGCCGCTGCGCCCGCTCCAGCGCCTGCTGGTGCGCGCCGCCGTCGAGATCACACCCGAGCCGGTGCGGTCGCTGCCGCAATTGCGCGGACATGGCCTGCGCTTCGGCGAAGCGACGCTGGTGCGGGCGCTCGCCCGCGGCGCCCGCCTGCTGCCGCTGGGCGACACGCCGCAGGCACAGGCCGCGCGACGGGTCGGCAAGGCCGCTTAGTTGACGGGCGTGAACCGGATGGCCAGCCCGCCGCCGGGCGCCAGGCGCAGCTGCAGCACATCCTGGGCGCTGACAGTTTTCGTTTCCGTCACCAGGTCGAAGCGCTGCGCGGTGCGGTAGTCGGCCTGGTCGCCATCGCGGTAGATCTCCGCCGTGTAGCGCCGGCCTGCGTCCAGGAACGCCAGCGGCACCGGCAGCGTACGGGCATTGCCATCGGTGACGGCGCCAACGTACCAGTCGTTCGACTTGCGGTCCTTGCGCGCCATTGCCACGTATTCGCCCACGGCGCCACCCAGCACCCGGGTATCGGACCAGTCGGTCGGCACGTCCTTGATGAACTTGAACGCGGCAGGGTATTTTGCATAGTTTTCCAGCACGTCAGCCACCATCTGGATGGGCGAATACATCACGACGAAGTTGGCCAGCTGCTTGGCCTGCGTCGAATTGAAGGCCTTGCCATCCTTGCCCGCGAGACTGAGGATGCCGGGCGTGTAATCCATCGGCCCGCTGAGCATGCGGGTAAAGACCAGTTTGGCTTCGTGGTCGACACTGTTCGGCGGGCTGCCCCAGGCGTTGTACTCGACGCCCCGTGCGCCTTCGCGCGAGATCCAGTTCGGATAGGTGCGGCGCAGGCCCGTGTCCTTGACCGGTTCATGCGTGTCGACCGCAATGCGGTAGCGCGCCGCTTCCGTGACGGCTTTCTGGAAGTGGCGCACGCCTTCCTGCGAATCGTAGTTGCCGAAGTGGGTCGCGCTGCCAGGCCCCGGGAAAATCATCGTGCCTGCTTCGTGCACGTAGCCGGACTTGACGCTGTCCACGCCCAGCTGTGCATAGAGCCGGTACGCCGCATCCATCTGCTGTTCGTAGGCTGCGACATTGCCGCCGGTCTCGTGATGGCCCACCAGCCGCACGCCCTTCCCTTTTGCGTACGCTGCCAGGCCGGCCAGGTCAAAGTCGGGGTACGGCTGCGTGAAACTGAAGTCGGCGCCGCCGTGGCCCCAGTCGCTTTCCCAGCCGCGGTTCCAGCCTTCGACCAGCACGCCCCGGAAGCCGTTCTTTGCCGCGAAATCGATGTAGCGCCTCGTATTGGCCGTCGTGGCGCCGTGCTTTGGCCCGGCATTCCAGGTCGACTGCTCCAGGTGCATTTCCCACCAGACGCCGACAAACTTGGACGGCACCACCCACGATACGTCGCCCAGTTTATTTGGCTCGTTCAGGTTCAGTTCCAGGTTCGACATGTACAGGCCGGCCGCATCATCGGCAATGCGCATGGTGCGCCATGGCGTGGTGAACGCGCCGTGGCGCACGACGGCCGGTCCCGTGGACGATGGCGCCAGCATCGCGCGCAGCTTCTGTCCTTCGACCTTGCGCAGCCACATCGTGGCGTAGTCAACCAGCGCTGCTTCGTGGAAGGCAATGTGCGTGCCGTCGCCAAGGCGCAGCGTCAAAGGCGTATCGGCCGTGCCGATTTCCTGCAACGGGGTTTTCGTGACCTGCTGCTCGAGGCCGGCCAGTTCGCCGGCGGGAATCCACCACGCCGTGGCCGGCTGCGTCACGTTGAACTCGGTCAGCTCGTCGGTGATGGCCACGTCGCGCAACTGCGCCTGCTCAGGAAACTCATAGCGAAAACCGATGCCGTCGTCATAAATGCGGAACACGATGGCCAGCGCACGCCCGGCTTTCGTTTTTTGCTCGACCTCGACGCGCAGTTCGCGGTAATGGTTGCGCACATAGCGGCGCTCGCCCCACGGCTGCTCCCACGTGTCGTCATGTTCCCGGGTGCGGCTGGCCTTCAGGCTGAAACCCCCATCGAGCTTGGGCGCATTGGCCAGGTTGAACCCCAGGCGCGACAAACCGATCACTTCGCGCCCGCGCCGCTTGACGGCGTAACTCAGCTTGCCGAAGCCGTCAAGCTGCACCTCCACGTTTATGGCCTGGTCCGGCGACGCGGCACTGGCCACGACTGTTTGCGCCCACGCTGTGGCAGCGCCCATGTAACTTGTAAACACAGTGGCGAGGGAAAAAGCAAGAACACGGCGGCGCAGAAGCATGGACATCCTTGGTGAGGCGAGCGCATCGCGACGCCGAATCGTTGACAGAGTATGTAATATTACTACACGGAGGTCTTGTCTTTGTGGTCAGAAGGCGCCGCGTTTAAGGATTTCGGATTTGTGCCATGCTGTACTGCCGCATTGTTCGTTACCGAACGTCAAGCGAACTTCCCCGATGCTAGAGTAACCGCATCGCACCATGTAGATCGGAATACCATGTCTCTCGCCTTACGCTGCAACCTGAACGACCCCGCACAATCCCTGCATCACCCGTGGCGCTATTGCGTCGGCAGCGGCCACGCCACGCTGGCGCTGCGCGCCGATTGGCAAGCCCAGCTGAGCCTGGCTTGCACCGAACTTGGTTTTGAATACATACGCTTCCACGGCTTGCTGGACGACGACATGGGCACCGTGGTGTGCCAGGACAATGAACTGCTGTACTCGTTCTTCAATGCCGACCAGGTGTTCGATTTCCTCGTATCGATCGGCATGCGCCCGATCGTCGAACTGTCGTTCATGCCCACCGCCCTGGCGTCCGGCGACGACACTGTGTTTCACTACCAGGGCAATATCACGCCGCCGCGCGACATGGCGCAGTGGGAAGAACTGATGCGCCGCCTCGCCGCGCACTGGGTAGCACGCTACGGCATCGATGAGGTGGCGCAGTGGTACTTCGAAGTATGGAACGAACCCAACCTGCCGGCGTTCTGGACCGGAACGCAGGAACAATATTTTGCGCTGTACGAAACCACTGCCCGCGCCATCAAGGGCGTCGATGCGCGCCTGCGGGTGGGCGGACCCGCCACTGCCGCCAATGCGTGGATCCCGGAATTCCAGCAGTTCTGCCAGGACCACGACGTGCCGGTGGACTTCATCAGCACGCACCTGTACCCCACAGACGCGCTGGGCGAAATCGGCGCCGACACCACCACGCAGCTGGCCAAGGCGCCAAAAGACACCATGCGCACGCATGCACTCGACGCCCGGGACCAGGCTGCCGGCAAGCCGCTGCTGTACACCGAGTGGAACATCACGTCGAATCCGCGCGACCCGCTGCACGACGGTGCTGCCGGCGCCGCGCTGGCCACGCGCATCGTACTGAGCGTGGACGATGTCGTCGACGCGTACAGCTACTGGACCTTCACCGATATTTTTGAAGAAAATTATTTTCCCAGCGTGCCGTTCCACGGCGGCTTCGGGCTCCTCAACCTGCACGGCATCCGCAAACCCACCTTTCATGCATTGGCCATGGTGGCCAGGCTGGGCCGCCAACACGTCGCCATCGCTCAGGACCACCCGACCGTCATGGTATGGGCCGGTGAAGTGCAGGACAGCGCCAGCCACGTGCTGGCCATCAACCAGGCCGCGCCGCGCCACGCCATCGGCGCGGAAACCGTCACGCTGCGCCTGACTGCGCCCGAAGGCAAGCGCGCCGAGTCCGTGCACATCGCCCGCATCGACGAAGACCATGCCAATCCCGTGGCGCTGTGGGACAGCTGGGGCGCGCCCGACTACCTCTCGGCAGAACAGGTGCAGGCGCTGCATGCGGCCGGCACACCGGTTGCCGAAATGTTGCCGTTCACCGTGGACGGCAACCTGCTGGTGCTGAACGTGACGCTGGCAGCGCAATCGGTCAACCTGATCAGCATTGACTGGACGGCGGCCTGAATATGGACCACCAGCATTCCGCCCACCAGCTAGCCTTGCTGACGACGCTGCAGAAAGAGTCGTTCGATTACTTCATCCACCAGGTCAACCCGGCCAATGGCCTGATCCGCGACAAGACCGATCCGGCAGCGCCCGCCAGCATTGCCGCGGTCGGCATGGCGCTGACCATCTACCCGATCGGCGTCGCGCGCGGCTTCATGACGCGCTGCGCCGCACGCGACATCACCCTGACGACGCTGCGCTTTTTCGCAGACAGCGAACAGGGCACCGGCCTGGACGCCACCGGCTACAAGGGTTTTTACTATCACTTCCTCGACATGCAGACCGGGCGGCGCGCCTGGAACTGCGAGCTGTCGAGCATTGACACGGCACTGCTCATCGCCGGCATCCTGGCGGCGGCCCAGTATTTCGACGGCGACGACGGGGACGAACGCACGATTGCCGAACTGGCCGACCAGCTGTACCGGCGCGTCGACTGGCAGTGGATGCTGGCCGGCGGGAAGCAGCTCAGCCACGGCTACAAGCCAAAATCGGGCTTCATGAAATGGCGCTGGGAAGGCTACGACGAAAGCCTGATCCTGCAGCTGCTGGCCCTGGGCTCACCTACCTTCCCGATCGCCCGCGAAAATTACACCGCGTGGACGGCGTCGTTTGCGTGGAAGACGGCGTACGGCATCGATTACCTGTACGCCGGCCCGCTGTTCATTCACCAGATGTCGCACCTGTGGATCGATTTCCGGGGCGTGCAGGACGACTTCATGGCTGCGCACAACAGCGACTACTTTGAAAACAGCCGCCGCGCGACCCTGGTGCAGCAGCGCTACGCGATCGACAATCCCGGGAAGTTCAACCATTACAGCGCGCTGTGCTGGGGCTTTACGGCCTGCGACGGGCCCGGCGACGTCGTCGTCAAGATCGACGGCGTGGAGCGGCGGTTCTTCGACTACGCCGCCCGCGGCGCGCCGTACGGCCCCGACGATGGCACGGTCGCCCCGTGGGTCGCGGCAGCGAGCCTGCCCTTCGCTCCCGACATCGTGCTGCCTACCATCGAATACTTTCACCGCCTGCCGCTGTGCGAGGTCGACCCGTACGGCTTCAAGGCATCGTTCTCGGCCACCTGGAAAGGCCCGGCCGGACAGGCGCTCGGCTGGGTCTCGCCCTACCACTTCGGCATCAATGAAGGCCCGACCGTCATCATGATCGACAACTACCTGCACGACTTCACCTGGCAGCGGATGCGGTCCAATCCCTGGCTGCGCGCGGGCCTGCTGCGCGCAGGATTTCGCGGCGGCTGGCTGACCGAGTCCGCCCCCGCGCCAACCCAACCTGAACAGAAAGAATCCCATGCATATCCGTCTTGATAAAAAAATCGCCATCGTCACCGGCGGCAGCGGCGGCATCGGCAAGGCCATCGCCGAAGCGCTCGCCGCCAGCGGGGCCCAGGTCGCCCTGACATACTCCAGCCATCCTGAACCAGCCCACGCCACCGTCAAGACCATCGAGGACGCTGGCGGCAAGGCGCTGGCCGTCGAGGCCGACGTCGCCGACGCGGCCGCGGTCCAGGCGCTGTTCGACCAGGTCGAAGCCGAACTCGGCCCGGTCGACATCCTGATCAACTGCGCCGGCATGGACGGCAAGCGCGCGCCCAGCTGGGAGCTCGACATTGCCGACTTCAAGAAGGTCATCGACGTCAATCTGTACGGCACGTTCTACTGCTCGCAGCTGGCGTTGAAATCGATGGTGGCGCGCCGTACCGGCGTGATCCTGAACATCTCGTCGGTCCACGAAACCATCGCGTGGAGCGGCTACAGCGCCTACACGGCCAGCAAGGCGGGCGTGTCGATGCTGACCAAGACCATGGCGCAGGAAGCCGCGCCGTTTGGCGTGCGCGTATTGTCGCTGGCGCCCGGCGCGATCCAGACCCCGATCAACGAAGACGTCTGGTCGGACAAGGAGCAGCTCAAGGACCTGCTGGGCAAAATTCCTCTGGGGCGCATGGGACAGGTGGCGGACATCACCGGGCTGGTGACGGTGCTGGTGTCCGACGTGGGCGCGTATGTGACGGGGACCACGGTGTTCGTCGATGGCGGGATGACGGATTATCCGGAGTTCGCCCACGGGGGCTGAGGTCAGGGCCTCGGCGGCGCCGGTTCTTCCTGCGCCCGCACGCGGTACCAGCCAATCCCGATCAGTTCGTAAATGGCGTACCACGAGCGGCGCATGCCTTCGGCAGTGGGGAGCCACGACCGGTATGACATCGGCTGCAGGCTGAAGAACAGCGTCGGCGCGTCCACCACCTCCAGGCCGGCACGCTCGAATACGGCGCGCGAGCGCGGCATGTGCATCGCATCGGTCACGAGCAAAATGCGCTTGACGCCATCGGCGCGCAGCATCGCCGCGCTGTAATTGGCGTTTTCCAGCGTGTCGCGCGAACGCGGCTCGATCCATTTCACCGGCACGCCAAAATCCTGAACCAGCGCCACGGCCATGGCATCGGCCTTGGCATACTCGCGTTTGGCGGGATCGAGGTCGACGTCGGCTTCACCATTGCCGCCGCTGACCAGCACCGGCAAGCCAGTCTTCCGGTGCAGGTGCGCCCCGTAGCGCAGCCGCGCGAGCGCAATGTAGTCGGGAATGGCGCGCGCGCCATACTCCGGCGCATTTTCCAGCTGCCCTGCAGCAAGCACCACGATGGCCTGCGCGCCCGCTTTTTCAGGCGCCACCAGCGCCGCAGTCTGGCGCTCCAGCGGCGCCACAAACAGGCGCGCGCCACCCGTGGTGGACAGGAAGGCCAGCGCCAGCAGGCCGATCCCCGCCACCGCGCGGCCGGTCCGTGGCCAGCGGCGCCATATCAGCAATCCCGCCACGATCATCAGGAACAGGTTGCCTGGCGGGAGCATCAGATCGCGCGGAAAGGCATTCAGCGCCTGTAGCAAGCTTTGGAGCATGACGGAGCAATCAAGAAGTCAGATGCCCGGAGTAGACATCAGGCAACACCCTGGCGTCAAGTGCAACGTGCGAAGCAGCAGTCCGTTTGCCGCTACACTGATAGTTGCCATTCACGACAGCCACCTTTTACGGAAACCGATCATGCACCGCATCCGCCTGCGAAATTGCCGCACCTGTCCCACCCACCGCACCCTGCCCGTCCTGCTGGCCTGCCTTTCGGCTCTGACGCTGCTGTCATCCGCCCCTGTCGATGCCGTGGCACAGGCAGCGGCCGCCGAAACGCGCTACGAACGGAGCACACCGAGCCAGGATGGCATCGGCAAGCGCTACATGGGCCGCGAGATCGCTGGCGTGATGGGATGGGAGGGTGCGCAATGGCTCGAGCGCGAAAGCCGCGCACGCGAAGAGCGGCCCGAACTGCTGTTGCGGGAACTGCCGTTGGCGCCCGGCATGACGGTAGCCGACATCGGCGCCGGCACCGGCTACTACACCTGGCAGCTGGCGAAAAAGGTCGGGCCCGGCGGACGCGTGTATGCAGTCGACGTGCAGCCGGAAATGATCCGCATCCTCGACAGCCAGATGGCAAAGCGCGGCGTGCGCAACGTCGTCTCGGTGCTGGGCAGCGACACCACCGTCAAACTGCCGCCGGCCAGCGTCGACCTGGCCATCATGGTCGATGTCTATCATGAGCTCGCCTATCCCTCCGAAGTTCTCGACAGCATCGTCGGTGCCCTGAAGCCGGGCGGGCGCGTCGTTTTCGTCGAATATCGGGCCGAGGATCCGGCCGTCGCCATCAAGCCGCTGCACAAGATGAGCGCGTCACAGGTACGGCGCGAAGCAACAGCGCATGGCCTGAAGTGGGAACGCAGCATCGCATCGCTGCCGATCCAGCATGCGATCGTGTTTCGGAAACCGTGAGCGGAGATGTACTTGCTGTTGCCATCCCTGCGTAGCGGCCCAAGGGCTCAATCGGCATAGCACCTCGCGCCGTTGAGCAGACACGGAGGGAGGATGCGATTGCACCGCGATGGAAGGCGTCGATCCTGCCGCCATTGACAGCATCCTGACTTGAACGAGCGCGCCCTGCGTAGCGCAGCAGTACAGGCGTATAGAGAGTATGGCAGACCGCCAGTGCAACGCACGACGGGATTTTCGAGGTTCGCTAAAGCAGCCATTCAAACCGGTCACGTACAGTCATTGCCACCAGTCTCCTTGATCTATCCTTGGCCTATTACCAGCGTTGCAGCTCTTACATATTTTGCTTGAACTGTGGATAAATATATTTCCTTAAAAAATTTATACACGCAAATCATCGATATTTCGTCCAAGTACAAACTAATACAATTTTAGAAAAATTTCTGGCATATGGTTTTATCTCCAGACCTTACACCAGGTGCGAGCTAGAAGATTGCTTATTAATGATTACTCTTGAATATCATTTTGATGTACAGTGAGAAATTCACTGCCCAGCCTTGCTGTCGAAACTGTCTTTACTTGGAAAGTAGTTTCCACAACGGTTGTAGCGTTGACGAGAGTTTTCACGCCAGCGTATGAGATTCGCCCAGGTGCGTTTTTAATAGTTGCTATTTAACGAGAGAGTAACAATGATTCGAAAACTGATGGTGGCAATCACGGCTGCCTTTTTAACGAGTTGCGCAGTGGCAGCAACGATTGATTGTGAGGCTCAAGACGGCGGTTACAGCATGAACTACAGCTTTCTTGAAGATGGAGCTAAAATCGCCACTTGTAACGTTTCTTATTTAGTTTGTGTAGCTCAAGATCGTCACTAAAACGGGATCGCTCATTTCCCTGGCCAAACCAGCCAACATAAATCATGAAAAAACCAAAAAGCAACACAGTAAGCGATGCGAGAAGCGGAGATTCCTTGCCACGTATTACCACTGCCAGAACCATGACGATCCCGCCTCCACAGCAAGCTATCCGCCTGCACCAAAGCCAGAAAGTAGCAGCAAACGTTTCAAAAACACTGGGCGGACGACTACGGTCTCGTGTCGAGAAATACCAAGGAATGCCCAAGAATAGGCCACATATCAATACCGCCGTGACGGACGCCTTGTTCACTCCATTTTCGATAAGTAAAAATAGCACGATGATCAAAAATACAATTGGAACACCGACTTTACAGAGGAGAGGGAAAGCATTACCTTGCGTAGAATCCCTGATGCCTTTCGGATTGTTGTTCTCTAGATAATTTTTATGGCCGGGTTTGTATGGAGTCGGTTTTCCAAGAGGATACTTATCACGATCTGCATCGACTTCTAAATATGGCCTTCGTTCATTCATTGTTTTCCTACCATTGTTGATGCTTGGAATCAAAGCTAGTTTACCGTGGCATAACCGTCATCGAAATCGCGGAACGTCCGCTTCTGGCCGAACCCGGCCATTCAGGCCATTCAGGCCAGCATAGCAGGTTCCCAGGTTGAAAAGCTAGCGGTAGGCGCCAAGGACCGGATTCGACCCAAAGCGGATCTATCAGACGACGCTGCTTTCTTTCACATCAACCCGAATTCCATAGCAAGAACATGATCGTGACGACGACAATGCCGAAGATCCAGTAGCCGACCCTCTCAGATTTCGACATCTTGGCATACCTTTGATCAAAGGATTTTGCGAACGAGTCTTTTACTAGCTGTCGCTGTGTCTTTTTCATTCCCTCGCGCCCCTTCGACCGTTTGCTTTTGGGCGAACCCGGCCATTCTGGCAAGCATAGCAGGTTGCCGGGCTGGGAAATTCATGGATTTTCAAGAACGGCCGGACCCGACCCGAAGCGGCCGTTCGCTCTGGAGAAACCAATGTAAGGTTGCCTAGAGGATGGCTTCGCCGGACTGGCAGTCGTAGTAGCCCAGGCTAAAGTCGGCGGCGAGTTTACGCGCGATATTTGAGCAGTATTCGATCGAGGCTAGCGCGAGCGGCGACGCCTCGACGACGAAAGATATCGATCCTGAAAATATACTCATCTGCGCAGATATAGTTGAGGTCAGCAACGCAAAGTCTTGGCTCGGCGTGACGCCTTGGCAGTGTAAAAACTCAACGAACCCAGAAGCATGAAGCTCAGCCCTAAACCCTGCGGCAACACAGGCATCGGTGATTGCCTCGACCACTTTGTTAGAAATCGGATCTGCGTTGGTCCAATCACCAGATTGCTCAGCAATAGAACGTTTAAGGAAATCCCGATTGTAAAGTTCTATGTTGTAACTCATCAATTTTCCACTGGGTTTTACGGTAAGTCGAATAACTGCTTTTGGCCGAACCCGGCCCTTCAGGCCGGCATAGCAGGTTGCTAGGTTGAAAATCGAGCAGTGGCCGCGACAGGCCGGAATCGACCCAAACCGGACTTTCAGAATTCGGTATCCGGGTTTGAAAAGAACGGCACCGGCGTGTCGTCGCGTTCCAGGATGTAGCTATAAAAGTTTTTGAATTGAAGACCCTGAACGTGCATTCGGTCGCAGCTGGGACATTGATACACGTCCCTGACTATCTGGTTGAATCGCGAGTGGAGGTGGTCGCGAAGGACTTCTCCATGAGAAAGTTGCTCAGCCGGGTATGCGGGACTGTATCCTCTGTTCGACAGCCAGGCTCTGACGTCGTTCGACTGCGCTGCTGCGATATAGGTATTTGTTTCCTCGGCCAGCCAGTCGAAGTACGAACTGTAGTCACGGTCGGACAGTAATTCGCCTTTGTTGGGGTTCGAGTCTGTCTGGTCGCAGATCACATATCCACAAGCACAGCTGAATTTGCTCATCTTTTGCTCATCTTAGGAAAGAGTCATAGTTAGTACTTGCAAAGACACGTGCAGCCAGGTATCGAAAGCCGCTCATCATCATGAATGTCTGCTGTTGGCCGAAATCAGCACTTCGGCACAGCACAATACAAGCGCATATTGCTGGCAGAACAAACTTGCGTCACGCCCGTCGCATTGAGTGCATGTGGAAAGTTTCCAGCTCGCTGGTTGGCTTCATCAGTTTTTTGCCCACATTTATCAGCCGCCACATCACTAATTCACTCAAGCATCCCCTGCCCGCGCGCCAGCTTGACCCAGCCCGGATACTCGCTCATCAACAGGTCGAACAGGGCGCTGTCCGCATGTTCATCGGGCGTGGCGACGGAAAAATAATTGGCGTTGTCGATCAGGCGGCCATCGAGCTCGTCGAGATTTTCCAGGAAAGGGAAATCGGACTGCGCGAACGCCGAAAGTTTTGTCGACTTCGATTTGCGCCCTTTACCAATCCCCATGAATTGCCAGAAGATCGGCTCGTGGCTGGCCCAGCGCAGTTGCCGCTCGGTGAGCGGTTTATCGGACGTGCCGCCGTCGGTGACGAACATGACGTACACCGGCAATGCCGCCTTGACGGGCGCGCTGCGTGCGCCACCGCCCGCGTCGGGGAAGTAATGCTTGCGCACCGCTTCCATCGCGGCGCCGTAGCGCGTGTCGCCTTCGAGCGGGTGGCGCTCGATGATCCGGCCGACATAATTGGCCCAGTTGGACAGGTCCATCGGCGGCGGCTGGTGGACGCTGCGCCCGAACAGGAAGACATCGATCTGGCCGTCGTCGTCGAACTTGCATCCGAGCGCCAGGATGCGCTCCGAGAACGCCTGCACCTGGCCGCTGCGATAGAGTTTGCTCATCGACGCCGAGATGTCGAGCACCAGGCACACCTGCGCGCGGTGCGTCGCGAGACCTGCCTTCGCCAGCGAGACGCCGGCCGATTTGACCAGGCTGACCAGTTGCGGCGCTTCCTTTGCAATGCGTTTGTCAAGGTCGACTTTGGTGACGGCAGAAGGGGCATCCGCTGCTACCTCGGCGCCGAAGTGGCGCACCAGCGCATCCAGGCCGCCAGCAAAGCCCTGGCCGTTGGCCAGGAAGCGCCACGCGCCGTCGCGCCGGTACAGTTCGCCCAGCATCAGCGACTTTTCTGTGGCAAAGTCGGCGCCTTTGAAGTCGAAGCGGGCCACGTCGCCACTGGCGTTGAAGAGGCGCAGATGGCCGTCCTGCAGTTGCGCCATGGTGCCGGCGCCGTCGATGCTGGCCGTGACGACGACGCGCGCAATGTCCAAAGGAACCCGCACCAGGTCGAACACGAAGCCCGGCGCATCGGCGCCATGGCTGGCCACCCTGACGCCGCCACCGGGACTGGCCGGCTGGTTGAAGAACACCATCCATGGATCGCCTGCCAGCTTGCCGGCAGCGTCGACGCCAAAGCACACGAGGTCAAGCGCCACGCCAGGCGCCACCACGGCAGCACTCAACTGCAGGTTGGCCGCCTCAGGCGCCAGCGCCAGGCGCTGGCCTTTGACCAGGTTGGCCAGTGTCATGCGACGTCGACGCCGTGCTGGGTGGCCAGCGCTGCAAGACCGCCCGCATAACCCTGCCCCACGGCCTTGAATTTCCACTCGTCGCGGTGGCGGTAGACTTCCGCAAACACCATGGCGGTTTCGGTCGAATAATCTTCCGACAGGTCGAAGCGGGCAATCTCGGTGTCGGTCTCTGAATTGACGATGCGAACGAACGCGTCTTCCACCATGCCGAAGTTCTGCTTGCGCGCCACTGCATCGTGGATGGTCACGGCAATCACCAGGCGCGTGATTGCTGCGGGTACGGTGGCCAGCGTGATGGTCAGCGCTTCGTCGTCGCCGTCGCCGGCGCCGGTCTTGTTGTCGCCAGTGTGCGTGATGGCGCCGCAGGTGGAAGTGAGCTGGTTGTAAAAAATGAAGTCGGCGTCGCTGCGCACCTTGCCGTTTTCCTGCACCATGAAGAGGCTCGCGTCGAGGTCGAAATCGGCCCCGTCGGAGGCGCGCGCGGCCCAGCCCAGGCCCACCAGCACTTCGCGCAGGTTCGGATCCGTTTTCGACAGGCTGACGTTGCCGCCTTTTTGCAAAGTAATTGCCATGGTTATTCCTGATGAGTTGTAGACGCACGTGTCCCGATTCTATCGAGACAACCTTGCGTGTAATATAAACCATCGGAAAACACTTTTGCGAGGAAGCATAATGAGAAAACTACCTGTCTACCTGCTGCTGGACACCTCCGGCTCCATGCATGGCGAACCGATCGAAGCGGTCAGGAACGGCATGCAAACACTGCTGTCGAGCCTGCGCCAGGATCCGCACGCGCTGGAATCGGCGTACCTGTCGGTGATCACTTTTGCTGAAACCGCCACGCAAGTGGTGCCTTTGACCGAGCTGGCGCAGTTCCAGCTACCCGTGCTCACTGCCTCCGGTACCACGTCGATGGGCGGGGCCTTGACCCTGCTGGCCGAACGCGTGCAGGCCGAAGTGGCGAAAACCACGGCAGACCAGAAAGGCGACTGGAAGCCGATCGTCTTCCTGATGACCGACGGCGCCGCCACCGATGACCTCACTGCCGGCATCGCCGCCATCAAGGCGGCAAAAATCGGCGCGCTGATCGCCTGCGCTGCCGGCCCGGCCGCCAACACGACCGAACTGCAGCGCATCACCGATTCCGTGGTGCGGTTGGATACCACCGACAGCAATACCATCCGCGCTTTCTTCAAATGGGTCAGCGCCTCGATTGCGACGACCAGCCAGAAGGTCGACCTGAACAAGAAAGAAGCCGCCGGCCTGTTCGACCTCCCGCCTCCACCGCCGGAGATCAACGTCGTCGTATAAATCCAGCACGTCAACCAGCAAGAACAGGAGTCACACGATGGCAGTCAGTCTGAACAAGGGGCAAGGCGTCGACCTGCGCAAGGCCGAGCACGATCTGAGCGAGGTGACGATTGGCCTCGGCTGGGACGTGGCCGAAGCGAAGGCGGGATTCTTCGCCAGCCTGCTCAAGGGCAAGCAGGAAGAATACGACCTCGATGCGATCGCACTGCTTCTCGGCGCCGACGGCAAGATGACCGGCCCGCAGGATGCCGTGTTCTACAACGCCAAGCAGCACCCGGGCGGCGCCATCTGGCTGACGGGCGACAACCGCACTGGCGAAGGCGATGGCGACGACGAGCAGATCCTCGTGGCGCTGGACCGTGTCGGGAGCGAGTACCAGCGCATCCTCTTCATCGTGGCGATTTACGAGGGCAAGAAAAAGCAGCAGCATTTCGGCAAGGTGGCCAACGCCTATATCCGCGCAGTGGACGCCACAGGCAAGGAGATTGCGCGTTACAACATCAGCGGCAATGGCGCGCTGGACAACCAGTGCGCGCTGACCTTCGCCGAACTGGTGCGCACAGGCGGCGGCTGGTCGTTCAACGCCATCGGCACGCCGCACCAGACAGACCGGTTCGTCGAAGTCATGCAGCCCTACACCAAATAACCTTTCAAAAGATACCACCATGAGCAATCGCCGTTTGCCGGTCTACCTGGCGCTGGATACTTCCGGCTCGATGCGGGGCGAGCCCATCGCTGCCGTGAATGTGGGCCTGCAAGCCCTGCTGGCCTCCCTGCGCCAGAATCCGTTTGCGCTGGAAAGCGTGAGCCTGTCGGTCACCACATTCGACCGCGAAGTGACCGAGGTGGTGCCGATGACGCCGCTCGACCAGGTCGTCCTCCCCGAGATCGTTTGCCCCGAGTCCGGTCCCACGTTCCTGGGCGCCGCCCTGGCCGATATCTGCGGAAAAGTAGCGCGCGACGTCCGCAAGTCCACCTCCGAGGAACGCGGCGACTGGCGCCCGATGCTGTTCATCATGACCGACGGCAAACCGTCCGACACGCAGGCGTTCGAGGAAGCGATCCCGCTGGTGAAAGCAGCGCAATTTGCCGCCATCATTGCCTGCGCGGCCGGGCCCAAAAGCGTGCCGGACCAGCTCAAGCGGCTGACCGACACGGTGGTCAGCCTGGACACCATGGACAGCAGCGGCTTTGCCAGCTTTTTCCAGTGGGTCAGCTCGGCGGTCACGGCCGGCAGCGCCAGTGTGGGCGCCACCGGCATGGCTTTGCCGCCGCCGCCCGCCGAAGTCAACCTGGTGCTGTAAGCCATGCGCCGCCTGCCGATCTTCGTTTTACTGGACGTGTCCGAATCGATGGCCGGCGACGGCCTGCGCCAACTGCAGCAAGGTATCGAGCGCATGGTGGCGGGCCTCCGCCGCGACCCGCACGCGCTTGAATCCGTGTTCCTGTCGGCGATTGCCTTTGCCGGCAAAGCGCGCACGCTGGCGCCGCTGACCGAGCTGGCCACGTTCTATCCACCGCGCCTGCCGCTTGGCTCCGGCACGTCGCTGGGCGCCGGCATGCTGCACCTGATGGACGAGATCGACCGCAACGTTGTCTCCAGCACCCGCGAGCGCAAGGGCGACTGGCGCCCGGTGGTGTACCTGATGACCGACGGCAGGCCGACTGACGACATCGATCCCGCCGTGCAGCGCTGGCATGACCATTACGCTGCGCGCGTGACGCTGGTCGCGATTGCCATCGGCGCGCACGCGTCGCTCGACGCACTGCAGCGTTTTACCGAGAACGTGCTGCGCCTGGACGCCACCACCGAGCAGGATTTCCAGCGTTTTGTCGACTGGGTCACGATGTCGGTGGTGGCGCAGAGCCGCGCCGTGTCCGACATGTCCGGCGGCAAGGTCAGCCTGGCCAAGCTGGACAGTGACATCATGGCAAAAATCGGCGACATCTCGCAGGCGACCACCGTCGACGAAGACCTGGTGGTGCTCACCGGCCGCTGCCAGAACAGCAGACTGCCTTACCTGATGAAATACGAAAAAGTGCGCCATGGGCTCGATGAAGCGGGAATGAAGATGCGCGTCGACCTGTACCAGCTCAGTGGCGTGTTTGCGCTGGAAGCCGATTACGACGCGCTGTCCGACCCGCGGGCATTGGCCCGCACCGTCAACACCGATGCGCTGATCGGCAGCCCCGGCTGCCCGCACTGCGGGAACCCGATCGGCTTTGCCATGTGTTCCTGCGGCGCCCTCATGTGCATCAAGGGCGACGGCCCGGCGACCTGCCCGACCTGCCACCAGTCCTGCCAGTTTGCCGGCGGCGACGGGCCAGGCTTCGACGTCGCCCGCTCGCGGGGATAGGCTGGCATGGACATCGACGAACAATTAAGGGAGTGCGCGCGGCGCCATTTGCTGGGCACCACCATGGCTGCCGACCGTGAGCAACTTGAACAGTTCTTGCACAGCGCGGCCTTTCACACCTTCGCGGGTGGCTTTCACAGAATGTTGGAGAAACAGATGCAGGATTTCACGGCCCAGCCGCATGACACGCCACCGGAGTCGCCACCCGCCGTGCCACCCCTGGACGAACCCATCCCGCTGCCGCTGAAAGACCTGGCGCTGCCCGATGCACCTGCGCCCGTGGTGGAACCGCCGCCACCACCTGCTGCGCCAGTCCTGCCCGACGTTACCTTTCGCCTGCCGAATGCGCGCGCCGGCGACGACTATCGCCAGCGCCTGGAAGCCATTCCCGCCACGGCCGACAGCGTCGAATTCTGCGAGCTGAACCATCCATCCGGCCTGACGCTCGGCGTGGACAAAATGACCGGCATCGTCACCGGCACCTTCGCCACGCCAGGCGACTATCCGCTGACGGTCGTCTACCGGTTTGCCTCCGAGCCGGAACACCTGCGCCGCACGTCCCTGACCGTGACCGTGCTGCCGGACCCCAAAAAAATGTGGCAGGACCTGCCGACCCAGCCTGACGCGCCGTACTGGAAGGCCGATACCGATTGCGCGGCGCTGGCGGATGCGAATTTCCGCATCGTTGCTGCCAGCAAGCGTGGCCGCTCGCACGCGCACGTGGGCAGTTTTCGCGACGACGATTTCCGCATCGCGCAGGTGGCGGGCGTCGACGGCGCCAGCTGGCAGGTCGCGGTGCTGGCTGACGGCGCCGGCAGCGCCAGGTATTCGCGCCAGGGTGCGGCCATCATCTGCGCGCAGGCATTGAGCCGCCTGGAAGCGGCGCTGCAGGGCGAGCGCGGCGTGCTGGTCGACGACGCAGTCAAGGCCTACCAGCAGGACCGCGGCGCCGACGAAGACAAGGCAGCGCTGGCGCTGCGCGCAGCGTTGTCAAACGTGGTCGGCAATGCCGCCTACTACGCTGCAAAAGGCATCATGGATGAATGCGCGGCGATGAAAGGGACCCTGCAGGCAGTACCCAGGGATTACGCCAGCACGGCGCTGATCGCCATTTGCAAGCGCTACGACTTCGGCACCTTGTCCGCCGCCTACTGGGTAGGCGATGGCGCCATTGGCGTCTACAGCGCGCAGGACGGCGTCAACTTGCTGGGCGACGTCGACAGCGGCGAATTCTCCGGCCAGACGCGCTTCCTCGAAGGCGCCGAAGTGACGCAGGACGCGCTGCTGCGCCGCACGCGCTTTGTCGTCAGCCCGCACCTGACGGCGCTGATGCTGATGACCGACGGCGTCTCCGACCCGCGCTTCGAGACGGACGCACGCCTGGCGCGCCCGGCCGACTGGGACGCGCTGTGGCACGAACTTGACGATACGTTGCAGCTGGCCGATGCCACACCCGGCACCGAACAGCGCCTGCTCGACTGGCTCGACTTCTGGTCGCCCGGCAACCACGACGACCGCACAATTGCCATCGTCACCCCAACGAAGGCTGCCGATGTCTAAGCTCGTCACGCTCACCGGCGCCGACGGCTCCAAAGTCGAATTCATCGACGAAATCAAAGCGTCCGGCGGCATGAAGGACATCTATTTTTCGCCGAACAAGGACTACGTGGTCGGTTTTTTTCGGGGCGAGGCGAACAACGCCGCCACGCGCGAACGCGTCGCCATGATCACCGGCACCTACCGCGAGCGCATCTTCAACCAGGCCGGCGGCGACTACTGGAAAAAACTGTTTTGCTGGCCCACGACCACCGTCGAACACGAGGGCCGCATCGGCATCGTGGCACCGTTCTACGACGCCGACTTCTTCTTTGAATTCGGCTCGCGCAACAACGACATGCTCGGTATCCGCGGGCGCGACAAGGAAGGCAAATGGTTTGCGTCGCCATCGAACCGCAACAAATACCTCGATCCGCGCGAACTGGGCGACTGGATGCGCCAGGTGCGCATGTGCCTGATGATTGCGCGCGCCGTGCGCCGCATCCACGCGGCTGGCCTCGCGCACTCCGACCTCAGTTATAAAAACGTCCTGATCGACCCTACCACAGGGCGCGCCTGCCTGATCGACATCGACGGCCTGGTCGTGCCGGGCAAATTCCCGCCCGACGTGGTGGGCACGCCTGATTTCATCGCGCCAGAATGCGTCATCACGGCGCACCTGCCACGCACCGACCCGCAGCGCAAACTGCCCTCGATCGCCACCGACCGCCACGCACTGGCCGTACTGATCTACATGTACCTGCTGCTGCGCCACCCGCTGCGCGGCGACAAGGTGCACGACATCGATGACCCGGGGCGCGACGAAGAACTGTCGATGGGCGAAAAGGCGCTGTTCGTCGAGCATCCGACGGATGATTCGAACCGCATCAGGCTGGCCAACGTCAAGCCTGCGGAATTGCCGTGGAAAGACACGGCCAGGTTGCCGTTCACGCTCACGGGCCCCTATCTCACCGACCTGTTCAAGCGCGCATTCATCGACGGCCTGCACGACCCCTCGGCGCGGCCCACCGCCGACGAGTGGGAAAATGCGCTGGTCAAGACCGTCGACCTGCTGCAGCCGTGCCAGAATCCCGCCTGCGAACAGAAGTGGTTCGTGTTCGACAACACCACCAAACCCGCGTGCCCGTTTTGCGGCACGCGCTTTCGCGGCAGCCTGCCGGTATTGAATTTGTACTCGTCGCGCCAGGAAGGCAGCTTCCGCCCGGAACAGCACCGGCTGATGGTGTACTCCGGCCAGTCGCTGTTCGCCTGGCACATCGACCGCAATATCGTTCCGAACGAGCGGCTGGACGACGCCCATAAAAAACGGGTGGGCTACTTCGTGCTGCACGAGGGGACGTGGTACCTGGTCAACGAGGGCATGCCGGATTTGCTCGATGCGGCCACCAAGGAGGCGATCCCCATCAACGGCAAGGTGGCGCTGACCGACGGCCTGCAGCTGCTGGCGTCACGGGCGCCGGGCGGGCGGCTGTTTGTCGTGCAGCTGGTGACGGGGTAGCGCTCAATATACCTGCGCTCTCATTAAATTAACCACCCTTTAGACCGTCATCCCGGCGCAGGCCGGGACCCATATCACGTGTGCGGTATTGCGGGCGGTTGCGGTGTCGAACAAGTGGCATGGGTCCTCGCCTTCGCGAGGATGACGAGCTAATGGTGTAATCTTCGCATCCGATGACTCACAAATCCGACACCAGATACCGCACATCCCCCCGCTCCACCAGCGACAGTGCCGACAGCACGTAACTGTCCCACCCCAGCCGCCCTGCATTCGGTCCCGGCTCGCTTGACGCCCCGGCCAGCTGCACGCCGTGCACCTCCTCGGCGCGCAGCACCAGCTGCACTTCGTATTCCAGCGCCGTCCCGGTCAGCATTGTCACCATGCTGTGCAACGCGCGCGCCGCTTCCCCGCCCGGTAGAAATGCCTGCAACCCGGCTCGGTCGAGCGGGCCGATGACGAGGCGCATGCGCAGGTCGCGCTGCCAGACGCGGTCGCCGGCCAGCGCGCCGCCGCCCAGCACGGCGTTCGCGCCGCCCAGCGTGGTCTGCTGGCCGGGCGGCACGCCATACCAGCTGCCGACGAATTGTTCGGCGCGCACCGGCCGGCCGAAATAGTCGCTCAGCACGCGCGCAATCTGCAGGCTCGACGCCGGCCGCTGCTGCAGGGTGCCAGCGAAATACGCCAGCGATTCGTCCAGCACGCGCCCACCCTGCGCGTCCTGCAGGCGCTGGCGCAGCCCGTCGTTGCCCAGCCCTGCCAGGCTCAGTACCAGCGGCAGGAAGCCGTCCTTGCCCTGCACTTCATACTGCAGCTCGATGCGGTGCTTGCGCCACGCTTCGTAAAACAGCGCCAGCGTACGGTTGGTCCAGGTGTCAAAAAAGGCGCGCGGGCCCTCGTTCTTTTCCAGCGCCATGTACTGCGCGATGCGCTCGGTGTAATGGGCCGGCAACGCGCCGTGCCCACCCAGCAGTCCCATGAAGGTGGGCGTCAGGTGGATTGCCTCGAGGGTCGAGGCCTGCACGGCCTGTTCCAGTGCCGCTGCGCCGGGACCAATCGGGCGCGGTTCCAGCGCCATTGCCTCGACCTGGTGCACCGGAAACGTGAACGACGTCGAATTATCAAAGCGCAGGTACTGCGCTACCAGCGCGCCGCGCGGGCGCGTGCGGTCGCCCGGCTTGCCGTGGCGCTTGAACCATAGCTCGACGAGGCGCACTGCCTGGAACCAGGCGAAACGCTGCGGGTCTTCGAACAGGCGCGCGATTACAGCAGGCTCAAATCGCCGCTTCGGGGGGGACATGTCAATAATGATTCTCCGGTTTTTTCCGACACGATGGTCAACTGCGTAAAACTGTTGGCGTGGACGTACAGCCCGAGGAACCGGTCGATGACCTGGGCAAAAGCATGGATGCCGGTGCCCACGAACGCGTCTTCGTCGATCGTCATGCGCACTTCCAGGCCGCGCACGAGGCATGCAAATGGATTGCCCGGCAACCAGGTGGTGGCGGTTTTATAGGACAGGCCGTGGATGCCGCCGATCTGGCGGCCGGTGGCGGCAGAGCGCGGCAAATCGTACAGCGCCAGCATTTCGCAAAAACTGTCGACGCCGCCGTTGGCCAGCGACAGGTGGTTCAGCGACAGGTGCGAAATGAGGCGCCAGTGCACGCCGCCCACCCGTTCGAAACGCCAGGACGGCGTTGGTTTGCGCAGCATGCGGATGATGCCGATATTGTTGGCGCCGGGGAGCAGCAGGTCGCCATCGGGCTGGTTGTACGCCAGTGCCGACGGCATGTCGCGATTGGTGCCGGTCAGTTCCATGGACAGCGTATGCCGGACCACTTCGGCGGGGTCGAAATCGATGTCGACGATGGTGATTTCGGTCTCGTTGCCCGGACTGGCAACGGCCACGTGCTCGTCGCGCCGCATCATCCAGTAATGGCCGCTCTGGTCGGGCGCCTGGCCGTGGCGCAGGCTGTAGAACGGCCGGAACTGCGTCACCGATTCGCCCTGCGGGGTCTGGCGGATCATCTGCACCGCATCGATCGAATACACGTCGAACGCGCCCGGGCGGCGCCCGTCGGGCAGCACCGGATAGCTGGTTTTGGTCTGGCACAGCTGGACCGGGATGCCGCGCTGCGGAAACAGGTTGACCACCGGCGTGCAGCCCAGCAGCAGGTGCTGCGCCGACAGCGTTGACAGCGTGCGCGCCACCGGACCGTCGCTGCGCACGCCCGCCACTGCAAGGTGCAGCGTGACCGACCGGGTCCCGGCCGGCATGGCGGCGGCCAGCATGCTCATGTCGATATCGAAGAAATTGAATTTCTCGGGAAAGCAGAAATATTCGGTCAGCAGGCGGTAGGCGCTGTGCGAGTGCGCCGGAAAATCAAGCAGCGTTTCATCGTCGCCGAAGCCGGCCGGCGCCAGCGGCACACCCGGCAATGCAATCCAGTGTTCACTGCCGGTCACCTGGATCCAGGCCGCGACCGTGCGCATGAACAGCGTGTCGCGCAAGGCCGCCGAAAACGTCGGCTCGCCATCGATGAAGACGCGCAGCTTCGGCGCGGCGCGCGGTCCCATCCCCACGCCACCGTCGCCGCCAGTGCTGGCAAGCGTGATCGACAGGGAAGCGGACGCCCCCGGCGGCAGGCGCACCGCGTCGGGGTGGCTGATGATGGCGTCGAACCGGGCCGCGGGGAGCGCCAGCGGCGCCATGGACAGCGGAAATACGGTGCGAAAGGTGCAGGCGCCGCCATGCACGGGCCGGGTCGAGAGGTAGGTGTGGCGTGCAAGGTCGCTGGTGCCGCTCAGTTGCGCGGCCACCCGCAGGTAGTCGAAACGGGCAATGGAACACGACGGGAACGGGCGCAGGTAATGCGGGTACAGCACATCGAACAGGGCCTCGGTGAATTTGGGGTAATCGTCGTCGAGGCGCTTGGCCACGCGCGCATTGAGCAGGGCGAACGCTTCGATCATGCGCTCGATATGCGGGTCTTCGCACACGCCGCCGCCCATCAGCAGGCGCCCGGCGATCTTTGGATAGCGCGCGGCGAATTCGCGGGAATAGGAACGCAGGAACCCCAGCTCCCGCTCGTAGTAAGGCAGTAAGTCTTCCAAGTTGCGCTCCCCGGGTTGCTGTGTCGTGGCCGGCCAGTCGATGTTGGCCGGCGTCAATACTCACACAGCCAGCGCGTAAAAAAAAGTGCAATCGGGTGCGCGCCACAACGCGTTTGAGCGAGCGCAAGCGGCCTTGTTTTAGCTGCCGCGGGTTGGCGCGAACGGCTATGTTGGTCAACTTGATTGTCGGCAACACCCACTTTCACACCGCGAAAGGCAAGCGATGACGAGCAAAGTCCTGTGGGGCGAGGGCCTGTTCCTGCGGCCCCACCATTTCCAGCAGCAAGACCATTATCACGAGCAGCGCCTGCATGCCGGCATGCGCGCCGTGCACCCTTTTTCCTGGGGCGTGCAGCGCCTGTCGATCGACGTCGATGCGCTCGCCAACGGCAAGCTGCGCATCCTGGCGCTGGCGCTGCGCTTTCCCGACGGCGAGCCGGTCGACGCGCCCGGAGAGGATGCGCTGCCCGCCGCCATCGACCTCGATCCCGCCATCCAGCCTGGCCAGGCGGTCACCTGGTACGCCGCGCTGCCGGCCCTGAAACCCTTTGGCGGCAATGTCGCCCAGTCCGGCCAGGCCAGCAATGCAGCGCGGTTTGTCCAGAAGACCGGCGAGACGCCCGACCTGTACACGCATGCCTCGCACGCACACGTCTCGTACCTGGAAAAGACGCTGCGCCTGGTGGCCGAATCCGAGTCGCGCGACGCTTACACGCACCTGCCGCTGCTGTGGGTGCGGGCACTGGGCGGCGGCGCCTGGGAACTCGATCCGGGGTTCGTCGCACCCAGCCTGTCCGTGGCCGGCGCGCCGGTCCTGTTGGAGCAGTTGCGCCAGTTGCAGGGCGCCCTCCAGGCCCGCGTGGCGGAGTTGATCGCGCACCACCGCGAGCCGAGCCGCCACGTGGTGGAATTTCGCGCCGGCGACATGGCCTCGTTCTGGCTGCTGCACACGGCCAGCGCCGCCTGCGCCGCGCTGTCGCACCACCTGCACCACCCCGCCCTGCACCCCGAGCGCCTGTACGAGCAGTTGCTCGGCGTGGCCGGCGCCCTGATGACGTTCTCGAAAAAATGGATGCTGGCCGACCTGCCCGCCTACGACCACGGCAGCCCCGCGCAAGCGTTCGACAAAGTCCACCTGATCATCCACGACCTGCTCGGCACCGTCATCTCGAGCCAGTACATCGACATCCCGTTGGTGCAGGTGCGGCCCTCGTACTACAACGGCACGTTCGACGCCGGCAAGGTGCCGGATACCAGCACCTTCTATATCGCGGTGGCGTCGTCGATGCCGGCGCTCGAACTGGTAGTGGCGGTGCCGCTGCGGTTCAAGGCAGGCGCACCCGACGACGTCGAACAATGCGTCCTCACCGCGATTCCCGGCGTGCGCCTGGTACACGCCGCCCAGCCGCCGGCCGCGCTGCCAGTACGCCCCGGCACCTGCTACTTCGCGCTCGAGACACGCGGACCGATGGTCGAACGGATGCGCAAGGCCCAGTCGGTGACGCTGTACGTCCCGTCCGGCTTCGCCGACCTGAAGTTGCAACTGATCGCCCTCGCCAGCTGACCACGAGTCCACCATGAACACACTTGCCGGCCTTCCTGCCTTCGGCCTGGCGCAGCACGCGCGCCTGGTCACGCTCGCTTGTCCCCTGCAGCCTGACCTGGTCGATGGCCTGGTGGCCGAACAGTTTATCGGGCGCGAAGCGGTCGGCGAATTGTTCATGTTCGCACTCGATGTGCTAACCACGGCGGCCGACTGCGACATCGACGCCCTCATTGGCGCGGAACTGGCCTGGACGCTGCTCCAGCCCGATGGCAGCCGGCGCACCTGGCACGGCCTGTGCACCCACGCCGGCGTGCGCGGCGCCGACGGCGGCCTGGCGCGCTACCGCCTGCGCCTCGAGCCGGCGCTGGCGCAATTGCAGCAGCGCCGCGACAGCCACATTTTCCAGGACATGGATGCGCGCGCGATCGTGCTCGACGTGCTGGCCGACTACCCGGCGGTGCACTGCAGGTTCGACGTCACGCGCAACCTGGCGCCGCGCCCCGCCTGCGTGCAATACCGCGAGACCGATTTCGCCTTCCTGTGCCGCCTGCTGGCGTCGGAAGGCCTGAACTGGCGCTTCGACCATGCAGAGGGCGGCCACGACCTGGTCGTGTTCGACTTTCACGCGGCCGTGCCCGCGACGCCTGGCGGTGACGTCCTGCGCTTTCATGGCGTGCGCGCCACCGAGCTTGACGACGCGATCGACTCGTGGCACGCGCGCCGCAGCGTGCAGCCGAACGGGATCGCGCTGGCGCGCTGGGATCCCGCGCAGCTGATCGCTCCGGCCAGCGAGCAGCGCTCGGCCCTGAATGCAGGCGAACTGCCGGCGCTGTCGATCTTTGACGGCAGCGGTGAATGCAGCGCCGCCACCGCGCCCGACAGCCTGCCGATGCTGCAGGCGCTCGAGCGCGGCAACAAGGTATATGCCGGCGCCGGCGCCGTGCGCCGCCTCGCGCCCGGCCACGGTTTCACGCTGATGCAGCACGACCATTATCCAGCCGGCGAAAACGATTTTACGGTGCTGTCGGTCGAGCACGCGGCCCGTAACAACCTGCGTACCGGCATCAAGGGCGCCACCGCCACCCTGGACGGCGGCACCTACCGCAACACCTTTGCCTGCGTGCGCGCGACGGTGGCCCTCGCCCCCCCTGCGGGCGCACTCACCCAACCAGTCACCGCGTGCGGCGTCCAGGCTGCGCTGGTGGTCGGCGCGCCGGGCGCCGTGGCCACCGCCACGCGCGACTACCAGGTCAAAGTGCAATTCCCCTGGCAGCGCGGCGCGCGGCCCAACGCGGGCGGGCTGCCCCACCCCGGGGCCAGGGGCGGCAACGCACCAGGCGACGCCGCCTCCGGCGCCTGGATCCGCGTGGCCGAAGCGCTGGCCGGCCCCAACTGGGGCAGCCAGTTCACCCCGCGCATCGGCACCGAAGTCCTGATCCCGTTCATCGAAGGCAATGTCGACCGCGCGGTGATCACCGGTCAACTGCACAACGGCGTCGCCACGCCTCCTTTCCCCGGCGGCGTCGACGCGCCGGAGGGCGACGTCGGCGTGCTGTCCGGCATCCAGACCGGCAATTTCAACGGCAGCGCGGGCAACCAGTGGCAGCTCGACGACACCCCGGGCCAGCTGCGCACGCGCCTGGCCACCAGCCACGCTGCCTCCGGACTGCATCTGGGCCACCTGGTCGAGCAAGCCGTCGGCTCGGGCACGCGCGGCGCGCCCCGCGGCAGCGGTTTCGAACTGCGCACCGACGCCTGGGCCACGCTGCGCGGCGCGCAGGGCGTGCTGCTGTCGACCAGCGCGCGGCCGGTATCAGGTAGCAGCATCACATCGACGCAAATGGACGCACAGGAAGCGGTCGCGCTGCTCAAAGGCGGCGCCGCGCTGAACGACGCGTTGAAGCAGTCCGTGGCCCAGCACCGGGCGCTGGGCAGCGCGGACGCGTCGGACGCGCAGGCCCGCTGCATCAAGGGCGCCGATCCACGGGAAGCCGGCAAATTCGCCGGCCCGGTGAACGGCCAGGCTGCCAGCAAAACGCAACCGGGCGCACGCGAACTCGATGACAGCCAGCCAGTCGAGCGCTTCGACGCCCCCGCCATCCTGTTCGACGCCGCCGCCGCCATGAACTGGGCCACGGCCGGCGCGCAGGTCATCAGCGCCGGGCAGCAGGTGCACTGGACAACACAATCGGATGTCCACATTGCTGCGGGCAAGACCTGTTCCGCGGTAGCGGGCGGCAGCGCCAGCCTGTTCACCCATGCTGGCGGCGTGCAGGTGATCGCGGCGAACGGGCCGGTGTCGGTGCAGGCGCATACGGCTGGGCTGGAGATCATTGCCGACAAGGAGGTGGAGGTGTTGTCGGTCAAAGAAGTGATCAATATTTGCGCAAGCCAAAAAGTGGTAGTTCAGGCTGGAAGCGCATCGATCACGCTTGAGGGTGGCGATATCACGTTCGCGTGTCCAGGGAGCTTCACAGCAAAAGGCGGAAAAAAAGTTTTCGACAACGGAGGCCGTGCCGAGGCATCGTTTAGCGCCTTACCGTCCTCCGTCGCCAGTTTTTTTGACCGGAAAGTACAACTGACAGACGGTAGCACTGGTACACCTTTGGCTGAAATGCCGTATTTTCTGCGGTTGAAAAATGGCGTCGTTTTTCACGGGACCACTGACGAAGAAGGCTTCACGGATTTAGCACGCGGTAATAACGAGGAGTCGGTGAAGGCCTTCTTTGGACACGCTGCACTGATCGAAATCGAAAAAATCGCGAGGAAACTATGAAGAGCCCTTTTGATACTCTTTATCTCGAGCCGGTAGAAAAGAAGACGCCTCATGTCGTTCAGATCGTCTTAGTCGACCACTCGGGGCGCTATAAAATAGGGCTACCCACACGCCCGCAAATCAATCATGATAACGGACATCTAGCGAAATTTAAAAAGCGCGAACCGACCATTGCTGACCGCCTTCAACTGGCAAAATGGATTGGAATGATGGAAGGATCTGATCTATTTTGCAAACCCTTGACATCAAAGTACTTCCTGGATTGTCATGGCGAGAATCTTTCCGACGCAAATGCTGCGTATCGCCACTTCCTATTTGGAAAAGGCGCTGATAGAACGATACCTTATGACCGTTATTTAAAAGAAGATGAATCCGGAAGATCTTTGCTTTCACGGCTAGAAACTGATTTCCGTCTACATATAACTGCCATTGGAAAGAACCGCACCAAGTTTTCAGTAACTAGTTCTGAATATACCATAGATATCGGCCAATTCGGACCTTATCCCAACACCACAAATTGGCAAAAGACAATCGGCGCGCACTCAGTATGGATTAGCGCCGACATCGCCATATCCAGCATCGAAGGAAAAATTACGTACGACGCTGCGATAACACTACATATGGAAGATCGGTACAATTTCAATCCAGGTGAAAGCGAAGTTGCTACTGGAATTCCAGATAGCGCTAATGGTTTATTTGAAATCACGGGTTTAGGTCAACAATACAACCACTTCGGCACAAGCCTACACAATTTTCGATGGACAGACTAATGCAGACGAATTAACTTATAATTTTGCCGATTAATCCTATATAACTTCGATATCTATCTTCCACGGGCGCCATGTGAACAGAAAATTAAACGTCGGCTTCAACAAGATTATCTTAACCGTACTTGCCAACATATTACTAATCGGATGCAATATGAAAAGTGAATCCAGAAAAATGTCAACTGATCTCTCCGCACTTCAAAAGATCGTGATTCTCGACATGGCTCCCACATCAGTTAAATGGGAGATTTTCGGAACGCCAGAATATACCGGTGGCGCACCAGCACCAACTGATTACATCACTCTAATTGCTGAGATTTCATCAACTGAAAATGATAAATTCAAATCGATGCAACCTGCGGGCGATATCTGGATTGCACCTGAATCAGCGCGCCCATGGCTCTCAATTTACTTCCGCACAATGTTGGAAAAGTCCAGGAACGTGACCGTCGATTTCTCCAAACGTCCAGAATGCCGCTCCCTGATAGCTACTCTGCGCCAAACAAAAAAAATGGTTAAAGGTTTTTCCTGCAACCGCGACGGAAGGACGCTCCTCTATCTTACCGTCGCTGATTACACCAAGCCTTGGACGAGAATCGAAAGAGATATTTTTAAAACCATGTAAAGCCATCGGTAAATTTGGCGAGTTGATCCCCTCCCACTTCGGTACACAAGATTTGTTGCTCATCATTTGCAAGGAGCTTTCATGTCCGGCCCACTCATCCGCCTCGGCGACAAAACTTCCCACGGTGGCGTCGTCATCGAAGCCTCCCCGCACTCCGACATCGGGGGTGTCGGCATCGCCCGCATGGGCGACAAGACAGTCTGCCCCAAGCACGGACCATCGCCCATCGTCAGCGGCGACAGCACGCTGATCGTCGACGGCAAACCTGCCGCGCGGGATGGCGACAAGACGGGGTGCGGCGCGACGCTGATCGCCGGCCAGCAAACGACCATCGATAACCTCTAGGCGCCCACCATGACCACTGCTGTCCTTGCACCCTCCCCCATGCGCACCTGGCTGCCAGGCGCCCTTCTCGCCCTCGTCGCGTTCGGCGCCTGCTGGACCGGCGCCATCGTCTACTGGCGTTCGCGTACGGGCGACCCTGGTACCGGCGAGGTGATGCTGTATCTGTTTTTATTGCCGGGCGCGCTCCTTGGCGCCGCCCTGGTGACGCGCAAGCTCCTGGCCGATGCGCCGCCCGCTCCTGCCAGCGCCCCGGAACACGCCAGCCAGACCGTGCAAGCGGCGGAGCCAGCGCCTGCAGTTCCCCCCATCGCGATCCTGGCGACGGCAGTGCGCTCGCCTCATGGCGCGTCGGTGGAAGACATTGCCGACGCAGTCGCCAGCCAGAATGCACGGCCCACGCTCGATACCACACTGGTCGACGACGACAGCTTTCCATTGATGACGGCGCGCTGCGCGAATGCCGACGATGCCGCCGTGAGCGCGGACGTCGAAGCGTGGCTGACCGCCAACGCCCCCACGGCGCAGTTCAGCGACGAGCCGGCGCGCGCATTGTTGCTGGCCACCCAGGTCGTAGCGGAACTGACCGGCAAAGCCATCGCTGCGCTGGCGCCGGAAGACCAGGCAGCACCGATGCTGCACATCGCGGCCGTTCTGCCATCCGACTGGAACGGCGGCCAGCGTCAGGCAGCCGCCCGGTGGCTGCAGCACACGGTCGTGCAAGCGGGGTGGCCCGTGGAGCGCACCGTACTCGTGACGGTCACCGACGCCGACCTGTCTGGAACAGTGCCGACCGCCCTGCTGACCCAGTTGGCCACGCTAGTGTCAGGCACGCCGGTTGCTGCCATGCTCGTTGCCTGTGATTCGCGCATCGGCGATGCCTCTGTACAAGACTGGACGGCCAGCCAGTCCCTGTTCACCCCACGCAACCCGCACGGCAAGGTGCCCGGCGAAGGCGCGTGCGCCCTCCTGTTGACAGGCGTTGCGCAAGCCACAGCAAGCGAGACGCCCCTGTTCGCAGTACTTGAACCAATCGCTGCTGCGCGCCTCGATGCCTCGGCCGATCAGCACCGTGGCGAACCGCCGCCTCTCCTGGCCGACCTGGCCCAGGAGGCACTCGCCACAGCGCAGATCCAGGCAGGCACGCTGGCAATGATTGTCGCCGACACCACCGTCCGGCCCGGCCGCATGCTTGAACTGATGGGCTATGCCGGCAAGGCTGCGGCCCAGCTCGACACCGAACAGGATGTCATCGCGTTCGGCCGCGCCAGCGGTGCCTGCGGCGCGGTGCCAGCGTTGATGGCGCTCGCGCTGGCCTGCCACCATGCCTGCGAACGCAACGGTCCGGTACTGTGGCTCACCAATGATGATGCTTTCCAGCGCTGCGCTGCCGTGGTACGGCCGGCGCCAGTGGTCTAGTGGATGGGCGTCCCACGAATAGATCCGGTGCCCAGATGTTACAACCGCCTCTTGAATCCCGATACGCTTCTCTGTTCACCACATTCATGGCAGATATGAAGACTCACGGCAACCCTGGACATGGAGCGATGATCGCTTGCATGTTCGCCATCATCTCGTTGTCAGGTTGCCGTAGCGGAGGCAATATCGGCAATTTTTCAACCGACACTGTTGCGCTGCAAAGAATCGTCGCATTCGACTTCACGCCACAGTCGGCGAAATGGGAAGTTTTCGGGACGCCAGAGTACACCGGTGGCGTGCCAGCCCCGACAGACTTTCACACCCTTGTCGTCGAGTTGCCGCCAATCGCCCGCACGGCATTCGATGCGATGCCACGGGCGAAAACAGTCTGGATCGCACCTGAAGCACCGCGCGTCTGGCTATCCGGCCCATTTCTGTCGATGCTGGAGAAGGAAAAGAATAAAATGGTCGATTTTTCAGTCAGGCCGGATTGCCGCGCTCTCAAGGCGACACTTGGCCAATCCGGCAAAGTGGTGAATGGCCTTCTGTGCACCCATGCTGACAAAATGCTGGTTTATATAGTGATTTTTAGCGACATGTAAAAGTGACAGGATCAGGACGTCGCAGCCGCGCCGGTCCGGGTCACAAGCGCTACAATCACCGCTTGCCATCCCACCAGCCGACCCCATCTGCCACAAGATGAACGACCGCTCCCCCATCCTGCCGCCCGCCACCCACACCTTCCACCCGGCGGTGGCAAGCTGGTTCGCTGCGACCTTCCCCTCCGCCACCGAAGCGCAGCTGCGCGCGTGGCCGCTGATCCAGGCGGGCACGCCGACACTGGTCGCCGCCCCCACCGGCTCCGGCAAGACGCTCACTGCCTTCCTGGCCGCCATCGACGAACTGGTGTGCGAGAGCGTCGAGCAGGCGCTGCCCGCCGCTACCCAGGTGCTCTACATCTCGCCATTGAAGGCGCTGTCGAACGATATCCGCCTGAACCTGGACGCCCCGCTGGCCGGCATCGATCGCGAATTGAAGGCAATGGGACTGGCGCCGCACGGCATCCGCACGGCCGTGCGCACCGGCGACACCACCACTGCCGAACGCACGGCGATGAGGAAGCGCGCGCCGCACATCCTGGTCACGACGCCGGAGTCGCTGTATGTGCTGCTTGGCTCCGACAGCGGACGGGCCATGCTGGCCACCGTGCGCACGGTGATCGTCGATGAAATCCACGCCGTGGCTGGCAGCAAGCGGGGCAGCCACCTGGCGCTCAGCCTCGCACGGCTCGATGCCCTGTGTGGCTGCGCGCCGGTGCGGGTCGGCCTGTCGGCCACGCAAAAGCCGTTGTCGGTGGTGGCGCAGTTTTTGGTTGGCACAAATGGCCACTGCGCGGTCGTCGACGTGGGCCACGTGCGGGCGCGCGACCTGGGGCTCGAACTCCCGCCGGTGCCGCTCGATGCCGTCATGCCGAACGAAGTGTGGGAGCGCGTCTACGACCGCATGGCCGAACTGGTGGTGCTGCACCGGACCACGCTCATTTTCGTCAATACGCGGCGAATGGCGGAACGGATGGCGCGCCACCTCGGCGAGCGGCTGGGGGTGGAACACGTCGCCGCGCACCACGGCAGCCTGGCCAAGGAATACCGGCTGGCGGCCGAGCAGCGCCTGAAAGCCGGCGACCTGCAAGTGCTCATTGCGACTGCTTCGCTGGAACTGGGGATCGATATCGGCGACGTCGACCTGGTGTGCCAGGTTGGCTCGCCACGCAATATCGCGGCGTTCCTGCAGCGCGTCGGGCGTTCCGGCCACCACGTCGGCGGCATGCCCAAGGGGCGCCTGTTTCCCACCTCGCGCGACGACCTGGTCGAATGCGCTGCGCTGCTTGACTGCGTGCGCCGCGGCGAACTCGATGCGCTGCGTTTTCCCGTCGCGCCGCTCGATGTGCTGGCCCAGCAGATCGTCGCGGAAGTCGCGTCGACCGAATGGAGTGAAGACGCCTTGTTTGCCATGGTGCGCGGCGCCACGCCGTTTGCGCAACTGGCGCGCGAACGTTTCGATGCGGTGCTGCGCATGCTGGCCGACGGCTACACGACACGCCACGGCGTGCGCGGCAGCTACATTCACCGCGACGCCGCCACCCAAACCGTGCGCGGCCGGCGCGGCGGCAAGCTCGCTGCCGTCACGTCGGGCGGGACCATTCCCGACAATGCTGATTTCACGGTGCTGCTGGAACCTGCGGGCCTGTCGGTCGGCACCGTCAACGAAGACTTTGCGGTCGAGAGCATGGCCGGCGACGTGTTCCAGCTCGGGAATACCTCGTACCGCATCATGCGCGTGGAAGCGGGCAAGGTGCGCGTGGAAGACGCCCATGGCGCTGCGCCCAACATCCCGTTCTGGCTGGGCGAGGCGCCCGGGCGCAGCGACGAATTGTCCAGCGGCGTGGCGCGCCTGCGCGCCGAGATCGACCGGGAACTGGCCGGGCCGGATCCTGACGTGAAGGACGGCGCAGCAGCCCTGGAGCGCGCGGTCGACTGGCTGCATGAGCACCTGGGCCTGCAGGACGACGCTGCGCGCCAGGTCGCCGAGTACCTCGCGCGCGCCCGCAACGCGCTGGGCGCCCTGCCGACGCAGGACACGTTGATCATGGAACGGTTCTTCGACGAGACCGGCGGCATGCAGCTGGTGATCCACACGCCGTACGGCAGCCGCATCAACCGCGCCTGGGGCCTGGCGCTGCGCAAGCGCTTTTGCCGCAGCTTCAATTTTGAATTGCAGGCGGCGGCCACCGAAGACGCCATCATCCTGTCGCTGTCGGAGTCGCACAGCTTTCCGCTCGATGAAGTCTGGCGCTACCTGAAGTCGAACACGGCCGAAGCGATCCTGGTACAGGCGCTGCTGGACGCGCCCCTGTTCAATGTGCGGTGGCGCTGGAACGCGACCACCGCGCTGGCCCTGCCGCGTTTCAGCGGCGGCCGGCGCGTGGCGCCGCAGTTGCAGCGCATGAAGAGCGACGATTTGCTCGCTGCCGTCTTTCCCGGCCAGGCAGCCTGTCTGGAAAACATCGTTGGCGAGCGCGAGCTGCCGAATCACCCGCTGGTCGACCAGACGCTGGACGACTGCCTGCACGAAGCAATGGACAGCGAAGGCTGGCTGGCTTTGCTGCGCCGCATGGAAGCCGGCGAGGTGCGCCTGCTCGCGCGTGACTTGCCGGCGCCGTCGATGCTGGCGATGGAAATCCTCAACGCCCGTCCCTATGCATTCCTTGACGACGCACCGCTGGAAGAGCGGCGCACGCAGGCCGTGCAAAGCCGGCGCTGGGCCGATCCCGCGTCGACCGACGACCTGGGTGCGCTCGACACCGGCGCAATTGCCAGCGTCGCCAGTGAAGCCTGGCCGCAGGCCCGAAACAGCGACGAAGTCCAGGAAGCGCTGGTATCGCTTGGCTGCATCACGCGCGCGGAAGCCATGCGCCAGGATGGCTGGGCCACCTGGCTCGAAGAACTGGCTGAAGCGGGGCGCGTGACGCGCCTGCGCAGCAGCGATGGCGTGGATTTGTGGGTGGCGCTCGAACGGCTCGACCTGCTGGAGGCGGCGTACCCCGGCGCGCAGGCGACACCACAGCTGGACATACCCGCCAGCCACCGCAGCGTTGAGGCGTGGACGCAGGACAGCGCACTGGTCGAACTGCTGCGCGCGCGCCTGTCCGGGTTCGGCCCGCAGCCGCTGGCAGCCATCGCCGCCGTGCTGCACCTGCCCCACAGCACCGTCCATATCGCGCTCACCCTGCTGGAGACCGAGGGCTACGTCATGCGCGGCCGGTTCACCCCTGGCGCGGTTGACGAAGAATGGTGCGAACGCCACCTGCTCGCGCGCATCCACCGTTACACGATCAAACGCCTGCGCCGCGAAATCGAGCCGGTCGAGCGCCAGGACTTCATGCGCTTCTTGTTCGACTGGCAGCACCTGACGCCGGACACGCAGATGCAGGGCCAGGACGCGCTGCCGGCCGTGCTGGCGCAGCTGGAGGGCTACGAGGCGGCGGCCGGGGCCTGGGAAAGCGAGCTGCTGGCCCTGCGCCTGCGCGATTACTCGATCCTGTGGCTCGATGAACTGTGCCGCGCCGGCAAACTGGTATGGACCCGTATCGGGGCGTCGAAGTCGTCCGCGGGCGGGCCGGTGCGCGCCACCCCGATTGCGCTGCTGCCGCGCCGCCAGGCGGCGCTATGGCATGGCTTGTCCGGCGATGCCGCAGAACCGGACCTTTCGTCGCGCGCCGGCGCCGTGTTCGACGCGTTGAAGCGCCACGGCGCGATGTTCTTCGACGAATTGCAGCAGGACGCGCGCCTGCTGCCGGTGGAACTGGAAACAGCGCTGGGCGAACTGGTGGCGGCAGGCCTGACCAATGCCGACAGCTTTGCCGGCATGCGCGCCATGCTGCTGCCCGCCACCAAGCGCGCCAGCAATGACCGCAAGCGCCGGCGCGGCGCCGGGCCGACCATGGAAGAAGCCGGCCGCTGGGCGCTGGTGCGGCGCCCGGAGCCTGCGCCGGCGGTGCTGGCCAAACCCGGACGCAAGCCGCGCATCGACCCGGAGACACTTGAATACATCGCGCTGACGCTGCTGCGCCGCTATGGCGTGATGTTCTGGCGCCTGCTCGAGCGCGAAGCCGCGTGGCTGCCGAACTGGCGCGAGCTGCTCCCGGCATACCACCGGCTGGAAGCGCGCGGCGACATCCGGGGCGGCCGCTTCATCGCCGGGTTTTCGGGCGAACAATTTGCGCTACCGGAAGCGATCCCATTGCTGCGCGACATGCGCCGGCGCGCGCCGGACGCGACGCTGGTGTGCATCTCCGGCATCGATCCGCTGAACCTGTGCGGCACCTTGCTGCCGGGACCGAAAGTGCCTGCGCTCGCAGGCAACCGCATCCTGTTCCGCGATGGCGCGCCGGTCGCCACCGTCATTGCCGGCAAAATCGCTTACCTGGAAGAGCCCGGCAGCGCGCGCGACACGCTGCATGCGGCGCTGGCAGGACGCACGCACTGACTTTGTTGCGCGGCAGTGACAACCAGCCACGGCGGTTTGCGCCAGCACAAGCTTTAATTTCCGGCAGTCAATAAACTGGACGCTCTCGTTGCGCGCGGAGGGCTCTCTTGTGGCACACATGATTCAACCCCGGCAACACCGGCCCGGACGACGTGCACAACGCGGTGCGGTAGGCGTCATGGTGGCTGCCATGATATTCGTCATTCTTGGCGTCTGCGGGATGGCGATCGACCTGGGTTTCATGTACAACCGCCGCGTGGAAATGCAGAACCTGGCCGATGCGGCAGCGCTCGCCGCTGCAGCGGAACTCGACGGTACGCCAGCCGGGGTGACACGTGCGGTCAACAATGCCAATAGCGTGGCCGGCAACTTCCGCTACAGCTATACGCAGGCCATCACCTGGTCCAGCGACGCCTTGAGGTTCGGCACCAGCCCGGCCCGGTCCGGCGCCTGGATCGATGACGGCGCGGCGCAAAGCGCGCCCGACGGCCAACTGTTCGCGCGCGTCGACACGACGAAACTGGAGGGCGCCCCGGGCATGGTGCGCACCTTGTTCATGAACGTGCTGGGCGCTGGACGCGATGCGGAAATGCAGGGTGAGGCCATCGCCGGACGCACCGCCATCAAGGTCATGCCGCTGGCCATCTGCGCCCTCTCGGGCGAACGCGCCGAGGGCCGCGATACGAACGCGGGAAAGGAACTGATCGAATGGGGCTTCCGGCGCGGGGTCAGCTACAACCTGATGGACCTCAACCCGCACGGTGGCACGGGGGCGCATTTCACGGTCAATCCGTTCGCACCGCCGGGCGTCACAGGCACTGCCGGACCCACTTCGGCCAGCATCATCGGCCCATATGTCTGCAGCGGTACCATGTCGATGGCGCGGATCATGGGCGGCACCCTGACCGTGGCAGAGAAATTTCCCCTCGCCGGCGTCTTCGAGCAACTCAATTCCCGTTTCAGGCAAGATTCAGGCAACGCATGCAGCCCCATGCTGGCGCCACCCGATGCAAACGTCAAGGAGTACACCTACAAGGACATTCTCAACCCAAACGGCACCACGACACCGGCCGGCGTCACCTGGATGAGCACCGCACCGCTCGCGCAGAGCGCGGCGATGGTCAATGACGTCAACAAGCGGATCACGATTGCCGACGCGGCGCCGACGCCGGCGGGCAGCACGGCCGGCATGTTCGGGCCACTGTGGAGTTATGCCCGGGCCATCCCGTTCAGCAATTACATCAAGGACAAGCCGGAACCTGCCGCCGGGTATGCACCCTTTCCAACAACCGACTGGAACAGGCTGTACAGCCCTGGCCAGCCTGTGGCCAACGGTTTTCCTCCGACTGGGCCGTACCAGGCCACGTCCGGCGCGACGTTCAAGGCGCCGACATCGACGGTACGCGCGCAGCTCCACCGTCGCGTGCTGAACGTGCCCCTGCTGGCCTGCCCGGTGAACGGCAATACGGCGGTTGCAAAAGGCGTTGGCAGGTTCTTCATGACGGTGCCCGCCACGAAAGACGCCATTTTTGCCGAGTTTGCAGGCATCGCGTCCGACCAGGCGCTGGGCGCCACGACGGTGTTGTTCCCATGACCGGCCAGTCATGCAGGCGCCAGAGCGGGGTTGCAGCGGTCGAGTTTGCAATCCTCGTTCCGCTGCTGCTCATCCTGCTCGGCGCGCCACTGTACATCGGGCGCGTGCTGTGGCATTACACGGTCGTTCAGAAAGCGGCGCATGACGCGGCGCGCTACCTGTCGACAGTGCCGGAAGCGGAGATGCGTTCCACCGCCCTGGCGCCAGGCGCCGCAGCTTTTGCCGACAGCATCATCCAGGCCGAGCTGGCCGACCTGAATACTGGGTCCGTCCCGCCAGTCGTGACAATCGCCTGCAACGGCGGCAGAGTTTGTAGCGGCGTCACTGCATGGAGCACTGTATCCGTGACCATCGAAGCCGAAATGAAGGACCCTTTTTTTGGTACCGGCTATGCAGGCGTTGACGGGCTGGTCATTACTTCCGATGTCCAGATGAAGTACATCGGAACAAAATGATGGCCAGGCACAGCTGCACCTCCCAGCACGGCAGCTTCGCCGTCGAATTCGCCCTGATCCTGCTCATGCTGCTGACCTTGCTGTTTGGGGTGATCGAACTGGCGCGCCTGATGTACATCTACAACACGCTGCAGGATGCCACCCGGCGCGCGGCTGCAAGCGCGGCGGTCACCGACTGGCGCGACGTGGCCGCGATGGACCTGGTGCGCCAGCGAGCCTTGTTTCGCACCACTCCAGGCGAACTGGTGCTGGGCAGGCCCGTCACCGACGCCCACGTGCGCATCGATTACCTCGCCATCGTGCGCGACGGCGCCAACCAGCTGGCGATGAGTCCGATACCAGCCGGCGACCTGCCTTCGTGCCATGCCAGCAACCGCATCGTCTGCGCTGCCAACCCCAACGACGCCCACTGCATCCGCCTGGTCCGCGTCCGGGTTTGCGACCCGGCCGACGCTACCGCCTGCCAGCCGGTGTATTACACCAGCCTGTTCGGCCTGTTCCCGAATACGGCGCGGCTGCCCGTGTCGACCACCATCGTGCCAGCCGAGACACTGGGTTATCAACCCGGCGACGCGCCCTGCACGTAGCTTCCTTACCGGACGTGGAACACGCTGACGGCGCGCGACAGCTGCAGCGCCTGCGCGTCAAGCGTGCCGGCCGCCGCTGCCGATTCTTCCACCAGCGCCGCGTTCTGCTGCGTCACCTGGTCCATGTGCGCCACGGCCTGGTTGACCTGGTCGATGCCGATGCTCTGCTCGCGCGATGCGGCCGAGATCTTGGCCATGATGGCGGTCACGTCTTCCACCGCATCGACCACGTTGCCCATCGTGGCGCCGGCGCGGCCGGCAAAGTCGGTGCCGGCGCGGATGCTGGCCGCCGACGCTTCGATCAGGCGCTTCACATCACCCGCCGCCGCGGCCGAGCGCTGCGCCAGGTGGCGTACCTCGGTGGCAACGACAGCAAAGCCGCGCCCCTGTTCGCCCGCGCGGGCCGCTTCCACGGCAGCGTTGAGCGCGAGGATATTCGTCTGGAACGCGATCCCGTCGATGAGGGAGATGATGTCGACGATTTTTTGCGACGAGGCGCTGATCTGGTCCATGGTGCCGACCATCTCGCGCACGGTGCCGCTGCCTTCGCGCGCAATCATGGATGCCTGCGTGGCCAGCTGGTTGGCTTCTTCGGCCGAGTCGGCGTTCTGCTTCACCGTCGCGGAGAACTGCTCCATGCTTGAAGCGGTCTGTTCGAGGCTGCTGGCCTGGGTTTCAGTGCGGGCCGACAGGTCCATGTTGCCGGTGGCGATCTCGCGCGTGCCGGCCTGGATGGCGTTGACATTCGCGTGCACGTCGCCGATGGCGGCGGTCAGGTTGACATTCATCTGCTGCAGCGCGCGCAGCAACTGGCCTACGTCGTCGTGGCTGGCGGAGCTGAACTTGCTCGACAGGTCGCCTGCAGCAATCGCCCGCGCCACATTGATGGCGTCCTGCAGCGGCGCCACGACACCGTGATGCAGGCTGGCCCACAACCCGCCGGCGACGGCCACGCCCAGCACACCTGCACCGATGGCAACGCCGTTGCTGGCGCCAGCCTGCAGGGCGACCGCGGCAAGGGCCACGATAGCGCCCATCAACGTGACCATGCCCATGCCGATTTTCTGGTCGAGGCTGAGCGCACCGAGGCGCGCCACCAGGCCGGCAGCGCCGGTTTGCACCACGTCGCCGCGGTGCAGCCTGACGCCCCGTGCCGTGCCTTCGCGCAGCGCACGGTAGACCTGTTCGGCCGCCGCCACGTCTTCCGGCTCGGCACGGGTGCGCACCGACATGTAGCCGACGGGGCGGCCGCGCTCGCGTACCGGGGTGACATTGGCGCGAACCCAATAGAAATTGCCGTTCTTGCAGCGGTTTTTGACAAGGCCGGTCCATGGCAGGCCTGCTTGCAGCGTGGCCCACATGTCGGCAAAGGCAGCTGCGGGCATGTCGGGATGGCGCAGGATGTTTTGCGGGGCGCCCAGCAGTTCTTCTTCGGAATAGCCGCTGATATCGATGAAACACGGATTGGCGTAAGTGATATTGCCTTGCAAATCCGTCTTCGAGACGATTGATTCCCCCTCGCGGACCAGGCGTTCAATGGCGGTCACCGGTAAGTTAGTGCGCATGCAATGTTCCCGTTTAAATTCCTATGGGAAACAATTATAACCGCCTGCCCCACCCCGGCAACCGACTGTGGAGATAATCCCACACTATCGACGCGGTTATAGCCATCAATACAACTCTTGCGCTGCCGCCCTGACTGCCTTGAGCAACAAATCTGCACCGGGGGACAACAGGTGATCCTGCTGCCGGATGATCCCGAAAGCATCCATTTTGCAGGGCAACTCGATCGGCAGCAGTTTCAGGACGTTCAGCGACGCATAATATTCAGCCACGTCGCGCGGCATCACGTGCAGCGAATCGGTCTGCTGCAGCAGCGCCGTGACCAGCAGGAGCGCCGTGCTGTCGACCACGTTCACGGGCGGCGTCAGGCCGGCCCGGCGGAACATCATGTCGAAGCGGTGGCGCAGCACGCTGCCCGGCGGCGGCAGGATCCACGGCAGCGCGCAGATGTCGGCCAGTTCCAGGTCGGACCGCTCGAGCAGCGGATGGCCCGGGCGCACGACAGCACACGCGGGCTCTTCGGTCAGCTCTTCATAGATCAGGCCGGCGCTATCCTGCTTTTCCAGGATGCGGCCAATCATGAAGTCGAGCGTGCCGCGCTGCAGCTTGTCCATCAAGACGTTGCTTTGCTCCATTTGCACGCCGATGCGCAGCAGCGGCGCCTGCTCCTTGATGCGGGCAATCGCACGCGGCAGCAGCGCCATCGCCGGCGCCATGATGACGCCTACCTCAACCTGCCCGGCCAGGCCCGCTTTCAGCGCCACGATATCGTCGTGCGCCAGCGACAGGCTGGTCAGCGCCATGCGCGCATGGCGGATCATCGTCTCACCGTAAATGGTCGGCTCCATGCCGCGGGGCAGCCGGTCGAACAGGCGCACGTCCAGCATCTCCTCCAGGTCCTTGACCTGTTTCGAGGCAGCCGGCTGCGTCATGTGCAGCTCTTCGGCGGCGCGGTGGATGTTGCGGTAGTCGTCCAGCGCAATCAACAGCAGCAACTGGCGCGTCTTCAGGCGCGCCTTCAAGAACCAGTTCGGGTTGAGCATATCCATCAAGTGATCATATCATTAACGATATTGCTACCGTTAATATTCACGTATTTTTTGTATCGCCAGTGGGCGCCTGGCAAGCTTATTTATCGGGCGTTCCCAGCAGGCGCTGCACCACGCAGAACACGAACAGCAAGGCCCCGATGACGATCTTCGTCCACCACGAACTGAGCGTGCCGTCAAAGGCAATCAGCGTCTGGATCGCGCCCAGCACCAGCACGCCCGACAGCGCGCCGGCAATATAGCCGTAGCCCCCGGCCAGCAAGGTGCCGCCAATGACCACTGCGGCAATCGCATCGAGTTCGGCGCCCTGCGCGTGCAGGCCGTAGCCGGACAGCATGTAGAACGAAAACAGCACGCCGGCCAGCGCTGCGCAAAAGCCTGACAGCGCATAGACGCCGACGCGCGTGGCGCCCACCGGCAAACCCATCATCAGCGCCGAGTGCTCGTTGCCGCCCACCGCATACACTGCGCGCCCGAAACCCGTGTACCGCGCCACCAGGATGGCGACGGCAAGCAGCGCCAGCGCCACCAGCGCGCCCGGCGAGATGAAACCGCCCGGCAGCATCAGCTGGGTGCGCGACATGGCCACGAACAGCGGATCGTCGATGGTGATCGACTCGACGCTGATCAGGTAGCACAGGCCGCGCGCGAGGAACATCCCGGCCAGCGTGACGATAAAAGCCTGCAGCCTGAAATAATGGATCAGCGCCCCCATTGCACCGCCAAAGCCGGCGCCCAGCAGCAGCACGACGGCAATCACGGCCGGCGCCGGCCAGTGCGCCACCTGCAGCAGCCACGCGCACAGCATGGTCGACAGCGCCAGCACGGCGCCCACCGAGAGATCGATGCCGCCCGATAGAATGACGAAGCCCATGCCCACTGCCAGCACCAGCAAAAAGGCGTTGTCGATCAGGAGGTTGAAAATCACCTGCTCGGACAGGAAGCCGGGATAAGCCGCGCCGCCTGCGCCCAGCATCACCAGCAGCAGCAGCACCGTTACCAGCGATGTGAAGTACGGCGACCGGGTGAGCGATCGCGTACGCGATTGCGCGAGCACGTTCATGCCGCCCTCCGCACGAACAGCTGGCGGAATTGCGCTGACTGCGACAGGCACACGAGGAACACCACGACGCTTTTTACCACCATGTTTACCTCGGGCGGTACGCCCAGTGCGTAAATCGTATAGGTCAATGTCTGGATGATCAGCGCGCCGACGACGCTGCCGGCCAGGCTGAAGCGCCCGCCTGCCAGCAGCGTGCCGCCCAGCGTCACGGCCAGGATGGCGTCCAGCTCCAGCAGCAGGCCGGCGTTGTTGGCGTCGGCGCTCTTGATGTTCGACGCGATCATCAGGCCGGCCACGCCTGCGCAGGCGCTGCAGAACACATACACGAAAAAGATCAGCGCGGCCGTGCGCACGCCAGCCAGGCGCGCGGCGACCGGATTGATGCCGACTGCCTGGATGAAGAGGCCCAGCGCGGTTTTATGCAGCAGCAGCGCCGTGGCGGCAAACACGCCGGCCACGATGAAGAGGGAAAACGGCAGGCCGAACAGGTAACCGCTGCCGATAAAGAAAAACGGTTGATAGTAGACCGTGACGATCTGGCCGTCGGTGAACAGCTGGGCCAGCCCGCGCCCGGCCACCATCAGGATCAGGGTCGCCACGATCGGCTGGAGCTTCAGGCCCGCCACCAGGAAACCGTTCCACAACCCGCACGCGACGGCCGCGCCAAACGCTGCCAGCAATGCCCACCCCATCGGGATGCGGCTGACGTACGACGGCACGCCGTTTTCGATGACCATGGTCCCGCCGATCAGCATGGCCGCGACAGTGCCGGACAGCGCCACCACCGCGCCCACTGAAATGTCGATGCCGCGCGTGGCAATCACCAGCGTCATCCCGATCGCGGCCAGCATCAACGGCGCCGCGCGGTTGACGATGTCGACCAGGCTGCCATACAGGTGGCCGTCTCTGATCGTCAACTGAAAAAAGCCGGGGATCAGCGCGAAGTCGAGCGCCAGCAGGACTGCCAGCGCCAGCAGCGGGCGCGCCAGCGGATGGCGCAGCCACAGGCGGGGTTCGCGCGCCGGTGCAGCCAAAGTGGCCGGGGAGGCGCCGCTCATGACGCCTGCCCGGCAATGGCTTGCAACACGCTCGACTCGTCGAGCTCTCCGCGCAGGTAGCTGCCGCACGCCTTGCGGTCGCGCAGCACCAGCATGCGGTCGGACCAGCGCAGCACTTCCGGCAGCTCCGACGAGATAAACAGTACCGCCATGCCCTTGCGGCACAGCGTCGAGACAAATTCCATGATTTCTTCTTTCGCCCGCACGTCGATGCCGCGGGTAGGTTCATCGAGGATCATCAGCGCCGGTTCGGTCGCCAGCCAGCGCGCCAGCAAGACCTTCTGCTGGTTGCCGCCCGAGAGCGACCCGATCGGCGTCTCGATGCTGGCCGTCTTGATGCCCAGCCAGTTGACGTAGTCCTGCGCCATGGCCTGCTGGCGCCGCAGCGGAATCGCGTGCAGCACGCCCATTTTCGCCTGCAGCGCGAGGATCAGGTTTTCACGCACCGACAGGTCGAGGATCGCCCCCTCGTGCTTGCGGTCTTCCGAACAAAAGCCGATGCCTTGCGCAATCGCGTCGCGCGGCACGCTGAAGACGCCGCGCTTGCCGCGGATGTCAATGGCGCCCGCATCGGCCTTGTCGGCGCCGAACAGCAGGCGCGCCGTCTCGGTGCGGCCAGAACCGAGCAGCCCGCACAGGCCCAGCATCTCGCCTTCGTGGATGGCCAGGTCGAGCGGCGCGAGCGCGCCTTTTTTCGCCAGCCCCTGCGCCCGCAGCAGTACCGGTGCACTCGATTCGCTGCCGCTCGCGACGACGGGCGCCTGCGCTTCCTGCTGGCGCGCGGCGCCGACCATTTTGTTCACCAGGTCGATGCGCGACAGGTCGCGGCACAGGTATTCGCCTTCGCGCTCGCCGTTTCGCATGACCGTGATGCGGTCCGAAATGGCGTAGGTCTGCTCGATGAAGTGGGTCACGAACAGGATCGCCATGCCCTGCGCGCGCAGGCGCCGCAGCACGCCGAACAGCAGCTGCACTTCGGCTTCGTCCAGGCTGGACGTGGGTTCATCAAGAATCAGCACGCGCGCCGAGATGCGCAGCGCGCGTGCAATGGCCACCATCTGCTGGATGGCCAGCGGATAGCGGTTCAACGGCGCGGCGACATCGATCTCGACCTGCAATTGCGCCAGCAGCGCCGCAGCACCGGCGCGCATCGTGCGCCAGTCCACCATGCCGAAGCGGCGCGGATAGTCGCCGATGAACAGGTTTTCCGCCACCGACAGGTTCGGGCACAGGTTTACTTCCTGGTACACCGTGCTGATGCCGATGGCCTGCGCCTCCTGCACGCCGCGCGGCGCAATGGCGGCGCCATCGAACACGATGCTGCCGCTGTCCGGCGTGTAGACGCCCGTCAGGACCTTGATCAGCGTCGACTTGCCGGCGCCGTTCTGGCCCATCAGCGTGTGCACTTCGCCGGGGTAGAGGTTGAGGCCGGCGCCAGATAACGCTTTAACGCCGGGAAATTGTTTGTGGATGCCCTCGACCGCCAGTATCGGAGCCGATACTGGCGCTGGTGCTGCTGGCTTGCCCATCGCAGCCTCTAGTAGCGGCGGTTCGGAAATTCCCTGGCCGCCACTTCAGCCGGGAAGATGCCCTCGACCGTGGTGATTCGCTTTGGCAAGGCCTTGCCGGCCACGACATCGCGCGCTGCCTGCATCAATTGCGGACCGAGCTGCGGATTGCATTCGATGGTCACGTTCATTTTGCCGGCCATCATCGCCTCGAACGCACCCTTCACGCCGTCGATGGAAATGACGAGGATATCCTTGCCCGGTTTCATGCCCGCTTCTTCAATGGCCTGGATGGCGCCGATGGCCATGTCGTCGTTGTGCGCGTACAGCACGTTGATGTCCTTGCCCTGGGCTTTCAGGAACGCTTCCATGACTTCCTTGCCCTTGGCGCGGGTGAAGTCGCCGGTCTGCGAGCGGATGATGGTCATCCCCTGCTTGCCCTTGATGATCTCGGCAAAGCCGGCCTTGCGGTCGATGGCCGGGGCCGAACCGACGGTGCCCTGCAGCTCGACGATGTTGTAGGTCTTGCCGGGGTTCTTCGCGGCGTAGTCGACCAGCCAGCGGGCGGCGTTGCGGCCTTCTTCGACGAAGTCCGAGCCAATAAAGGTCACGTACAGCGATTTGTCGGTGACGTTGACGGCGCGGTCGGTCAGGATCACGGGGATTTTGGCAGCCTTGGCTTCGCGCAGTACGGTTTCCCAGCCGGACTCGACGACTGGGGAGAATGCAATCACGTCGACCTTCTGGGCGATGAACGAACGGATCGCCTTGACCTGGTTTTCCTGCTTTTGCTGGGCATCGGCGAATTTCAGGTTGACGCCTTCTTTCTTGGCCGAATCCTTGATCGACGCGGTGTTGGCAGTGCGCCATTCGCTTTCAGCGCCTACCTGGGAAAACCCGATGGTCAGGGGCTTGGCAGCCCAGGCAGGAATGGTGGCGGTGGCGGCAACTGCAGCAGCGGCCATGCCGAGGACGAAACGACGGGTAATGGTCATACTTGTCTCCTTGTTTTTTTGTACAGTTATAGTAGGAGTGCGCGCAATACCCGTCCAATCACAATTTTTCAGCCAGTAATACTGCTTTGAATATCGGCTGACGTTCATTATCCGGGCCGCATGAAGCGGGTATGCGGCGTGCATCGACGCGCGATGCCGCCAGGCCTATGATGGCGGCACTCACACGCTCCCCGCCCGACGATGACCAAGCCAGCCGCTGCACCCCCGCTCTTCCTGATGGTCCTGCTGCTCTTCGCCACCCAGGCCTGCACCGACATTTCCTGCCCGGCCTGCCAGCCATCGCCATCGATTTTGCCGTGCCGATGCACACTGCCAGTCTGACCATCTCGGCCTACAACATCAGCCAGGCAATCGTGGTGCTGTTCATCGGGGTGGTGAGCGACCTGGTCGGGCGCCGGCCGACGCTGCTGGTGTGCCTGGCGCTGCACATCGGCGCGTCGGCCTCGATTGCCGCGACTGGTTCCCTGCCGTGGATGATCGCAATGCGCGTGGTGCAGGCGGCCGGCAGCGGCGCGGTTTATATTGTGCTGCGCCTGGCCATCAAGGACAGCATGGACAGGCAGGCGCAGGTGCACGCCACCGGCCTGCTGGTAACGGGACTGGTCTTGTCGCCGATCCTGGCGCCGCTCGCGGGTGCATGGATCATCGGCGTGTCGGACTGGCGCGGCTGCTTTTGGGCCATCGCCGTGCTGGAGGCGGCGCTGTTCCTGTGGGCGTGGCGCGCAATCGGCGAGAGCAATCACCAGCAAGGCGCACTGCGCGCCGCGTTCAGCAGGCCCGCGCACGGTGCGGCGTACGCCAGCGTCTTGAAAGATGGGTATTTTGGTGGACTGGCGCTGGCGGTGGGCGCGTCGTTTGCCGCGTTTTACCTGCATCCAGTATGCATTCGCTGCGGCAGGCACCATGGCCGTCTCGAGCCTGCCGCTGCGGCCAGGCGCGAGCTACGCAGTCAGCACCGCGCTGTTCGTGCTGCTCGCTGCCGCCGGTTATGCATGGGCATTTCGCAGCGCGCCCGTGGTGCGGCGCACCTGACTGGTCAGGTCCAGCCGGCGTCGACGACGAAATCCTGCGCGGTGCACATGACGCTGTCGTCGGCGGCCAGGAACAGCACCATCGACGCGACATGTTCCGGCATCAGGGCGCCAGGCAGGCACTGGGCCTTGGCGATTTCCACCTTGGCGGCGTCGTCCACCCACAGGTCGATCTGACGCTGCGTCATGACCCAGCCCGGCGTGACCGTGTTGACGCGGATATTGTGCGGGCCGAGGTCGCGTGCCAGCGAACGCGTGAGGCCGATGACGGCCGCCTTCGTGGTGGCGTAGACCGGGTAGCCGGCGCCTTTCGCGTGCCACGACATCGAACTGAAATTGATGATCGAGCCGCCGCCCTTTTTCTTCATGCCTTCCAGGACCGCCTGCGCGGTAAAGAACATCGGGCGCTGGTTGATCGCGATGCGTTCGTTCCAGTAGTCGAGCGAGACCGTCTCGATGTCGTGGCGCTGGTCGTTGGCAGCATTGTTGACGAGGACATCGAAGTCGCCGACTTCTGCCGCAAGTTCGGCAATCACGCCTTGCAGCGCCGGAATGTCGGTGATGTCGCAGTGGCGGTAGACGGGCGCCGGATGGCCGGCTGCTGCGACCTGCTCGCACAGCGCTTCGCTTGGCGCGTCGGCAATGTCGACAAAGGCGACGACGGCGCCCTGGCCGGCCAGCGCCGCCACGATGGCCGCGCCGATGCCGGTGCCGCCGCCAGTGACGAAAACGCGCTTGCCGGACAGGCTGGGAAAGCGTGCTGCATTGTTCATGGTGTCTCCTGAGTGCTTTGTTTGTATTTTATTATTGCGCGTAAAACCGTCACCCCCGCGCAGGCGGGGGCCCATCACACGCGACTGTCACCATGGCGTGCGCGAATCCGGCTACGTGCTATGGATCCCCGCCTGCGCGAGGATACCATCCACCCTCTTCCACACGCCGGCCTGGCCGCCGCGCAGCACCTCCGGCAGCAGCGCCTGCGGCATGTTCTGGTAGCACACCGGACGCAGGAACCGGCTGATCGCGCCCGTGCCCACCGACGTGCTGCGGCCATCCGACGTGGACGGGAACGGCCCGCCGTGCACCATCGCGGTCGATACTTCCACGCCGGTCGGGAACCCGTTGACGAGGATGCGGCCGACCTTGCGCTCCAGGACCGGCAGCAGCGCCGCCGCGTCAGCGTAATCGGCTTCGTCGATCTGCAGCGTGGCGGTCAGCTGGCCTTCCAGCACCTCGGCCACGGCACGCAGCTCCGCCATGTCGCGGCACACCACCAGCAGCGAGACCGGGCCGAACACTTCGCCGTGCAAGGCATGCTCGGTCAGGAATGCTGCGCCCGTGGTGCGGAACAGGGCAGCGGCGCCCTTGCCTTCAACGTGGTCGTTGTGCGCCAGCGTTTCGACGGCGCCGTGGGTCGCCAGCGCCTGCACGCCATTGCGGTAGCTTGTCGCAATGCCGGCGGTGAGCATGGTCGCAGCCGGAGCGGCGCGCAAGGCGTCGGCGGCGCTGGCCGTAAAGCGGGCCAGGTCCGCGCTGTCGAGCGCCAGCACCAGGCCGGGATTGGTGCAGAACTGGCCCACGCCCATCACCAGCGACCCGGCAAAGCCGGCGCCGATCTGTTCGGCGCGGTTCGCCAGCGCGTGCGGCATCAGGAACATCGGATTGATGCTGCTCATTTCAGCGTACACGGGAATCGGCTGCACACGTGCTGCGGCAATCGCCATCAACGCCAGGCCGCCTGCGCGCGAGCCGGTAAAGCCCACTGCCTGGATTGCGGGATGCGCCACCAGTTCCTGGCCCAGCGCGTTGCCGGTCCCGGTCAGGAGAGCGAACACGCCGGCAGGCAGGCCGCACGCTGCGACGGCGGCAGCAATGGCGCGCGCTGCCAGTTCGGACGTGCCCGGGTGCGCCGGGTGGGCTTTCAGGACGACCGGACAGCCGGCCGCCAGTGCCGACGCAGTGTCGCCGCCGGCCACGGAAAACGCCAGCGGGAAATTACTGGCGCCGAAGACAGCCACCGGCCCCACGCCGATCAGGCGCATGCGCATGTCGGGACGCGGCAGCGGCGCGCGCTCGGGCAGCGCGGTGTCGATGCGCAGGTCTTGCCACGAGCCTTCACGCAGCAGCTGCGCGAACAGTTTCAGTTGACCGACGGTGCGGCCGCGTTCACCTTCCAGGCGTGCGCGCGGCAGGCCTGATTCATCCATGGCGCGGACGATCAGCTCGTCGCCGATGGCGAGGATCTGTTCGGCGATGGCGTCCAGGAACGCGGCGCGCTCCTCGCTGGTAGTGGCGCGAAAGGTATCGAAGGCGTCGCGGGCCAGGTTGCAGGCGCGGTCGACCTGCTCGCTGTCGACCGTGTGGAAATCGGCCTCCAGGTAAGTGCCCGCTGCCGGATTCCACGCCTGGAAGGAAGCGCCGCGGCCGCGTTCGGCCACGCCGTTGATGAGGGATTCGCCGGTAATGTTCATAAGGTGTGTACTTTCATTGGCGCCGCTTCCAGCACCGTCAGTTTGTTGGTCAGCGCCGGGCCGAAGACGTCCACGGCGATTTCAAAGGTTTCGCCGGGCTGCACGTCGACGTTGTCGGCAAAGCTCAGGGTGGCGGTGCCGAAGAAGTGGATGTGCACGTCGCCCGGGCGCTGGAACAGCGGGTATTTGAAATGATGGTACTCGAGGTTGGCGATCGTGTGCGACATGTTCTGCTCACCGCTCAGGAAGGGCTTCGACCATCTGACCGCGCCATCCTTGCCAAGCACGCGCGAGCTGCCGGCCACGTGCTCGGGCAGTTCGCCCACCAGCAGCGCCGGGCCGACCGCGCAGTTGCGCAGCTTGGAGTGGGCCAGGTACAGGTAGTTCTGGCGCTCGGTGACGTGGTCGGAAAACTCGTTGCCGATGGCGTAGCCGACGCGGTGCGGCTGGCCGTCGGGGCCCACCAGGTACAGCCCGGCGATTTCCGGCTCTTCGCCACCATCGAGCGCAAACGCCGGCATGGCGATGTCCTGGCCGGTGGTGCGCACGATCGAGCCGTCGCCCTTGTAGAACCATTCGGGCTGCACGCCGGTGGCGCCGGCGGCCGGCTTGCCGCCTTCGACGCCCATGCGGAACATTTTCATGCTGTCCGACAGCGCGTCGGCGTCGCCGCCGATTTTCTTGTGCATCGCGTCGCGCGTGTCGGCGCTGCCCAGGTGCGTCAGGCCCGTGCCGGTGACGTAGCAGTGGGCCGGGTCGGCATGGTCGATCGGCGGCAGCACGCGGCCGCCGGCCAGCACGTCGGCATACGATGCAGTGGCGGCGCCGGCGTGCTCGCGCGCCAGCCCGGCGAGGCTGGCGCCGGTATTGATGGCGCACTGCGCCAGCGCCACGGTCGTGGCAAAGCCGTCGATGTGGGTGATGGTGTCGCCGTCGAGAATGCCGACGCTGCGGGCGTTGGAGGTGTCGAGGTATTGGATGAGCAGCATGGAGTGTCCTCTCCCCGCGAAGGCGGGGATCTATAGCACGCCGCATTAAGCGACAAGCGGCAGCGCATTCTTGAGATGGTATGGCTCCCCGCCTGCGCGGGGACGGGATTAATGCGAATGTTTCGGCACGGCCGAACCGCGGTTCCCGACCAAAAAGTCGAAATCGCAGCCTTCGTCGGCCTGCAGCACGTGGTCGATGTACAGCTTCTGGTAGCCGCTGCCCATGCCGGTTGCCGGGATCTGGGCGCGGGCCGCGAGGCGCTCGGCCATCTCGGCATCCGTGATGTCCAGGTTCAGCTTGCCGCCGGCGCAATCGAGTTCGATCCAGTCGCCATCCTTCACCACGCCCAGCGGGCCGCCAGCCATGGCTTCCGGCGCCACGTGCAGCACCACGGTGCCATACGCCGTGCCGCTCATGCGCGCATCCGAAATGCGCACCATGTCGGTCACGCCTGCGGCCAGCAGCTTTGGCGGCAGCCCCATGTTGCCCACTTCGGCCATGCCGGGATAGCCTTTGGGGCCGCAGTTTTTCATGACCAGCACCGAGTCGGCGTCGACGTCCAGGTCGGGGTCGACGATGCGGGCCTTGTAGTGGTCGAAATCCTCGAACACGACGGCGCGGCCGCGGTGCTGCATCAGGCGCGGGGTGGCGGCCGACGGTTTCAGCACGGCGCCGCGGGGCGCCAGGTTGCCGCGCAAGATGCAGATGCCGCCATCGGCCAGCAGCGGCTGTTCGAGTTTGCGGATCACTTCATCGTCGTAGATCGGCGCGTCCATGCAGTTGTCCCACAAGCTCTTGCCGTTCACGGTGAGCGCCTGCGGATGCGGGATCAGGCCGCCCTCGCCCATGCGGCGGATCGCGCCCGGCAAGCCGCCAGCGTAATAAAACTCTTCCATCAGGTAGCGGCCCGACGGCAGCAGGTCGACGATGGTCGGGGTGCCGCGGCCGATGGCGGTCCAGTCTTCCAGGTCGAGCGGCACTTCCATGCGGCCGGCAATGGCTTTCAGGTGGATCACGGCATTGGTCGAGCCGCCGATGGCAGCGTTGACGCGGATGGCGTTTTCAAAATTTTCGCGCGTCAGGATTTTCGACAGGCGCAGGTCTTCGTGCACCATTTCCACGATGCGGATCCCCGACATGTGGGCCAGCACATAGCGGCGCGCGTCCACGGCGGGGATGGCGGCGTTGTGCGGCAGCGACGTACCCAGCGCCTCGGCCATGCAGGCCATCGTCGACGCCGTACCCATGGTGTTGCAGGTGCCGGCCGAGCGCGAGTGGCCTGCTTCGGCGGACAGGAAGTCGTGCATCGAAATCTGGCCGCCTTTCATCTGCTCGTGCAGCTGCCAGACGGCAGTGCCGGAACCGATGCTCTTGCCGTTCAGTTTACCGTTGAGCATGGGACCGCCGCTGACGACGATGGTGGGAATGTCGACGCTGGCCGCACCCATCAGGAGCGCCGGGGTGGTCTTGTCGCAGCCGACCAGCAGCACGACTGCATCCATCGGGTTGCCGCGGATCGATTCTTCGACGTCCATGCTGGCCAGGTTGCGGGTCAGCATGGCGGTCGGGCGCAGGTTCGATTCACCGCTGGAAAACACGGGGAACTCGACCGGGAAGCCGCCGGCTTCGAAAATACCGCGCTTGACGTGTTCGGCCAGCTTACGGAAATGGGCGTTACACGGGGTCAGTTCCGACCAGGTGTTGCAGATGCCGATGATGGGTTTGCCTTGGAATTCGTGGTCGGGAATGCCCTGGTTCTTCATCCAGCTGCGGTACATGAAACCGTTCTTGTCCTGCGTGCCAAACCACTCTGCCGAGCGCAGCTTGGTTGTTTTCTTTGTCTCCGACATGTCTTTCTCCTGTTTTATTCTGATGCCGGGACGTACGGGCGCCGGTCAGCCAGCAAGAGTCTACAAACTGGGACGATATCTTTCCAATCATTTATTGCGCAATATCGATACCGAATTCGGTATGCGCGGTGGCTGGAAATGCACCGTCAGGGGGCGTCGTCGATGGAAAAACACCAGTGCGATTCAGTGCTGTAGCACCCGCCCGGGCGCAGGATGGTGTCGGGAAAATCGGGCTGGTTGGGGGAATCGGGAAAATGTTGGGGCTCGAGGCAAAAGCCGCTGCGGTAGGCATGGCCCTGGCCGCCGTCAAGAAAGTTCCCGCTATAAAACTGTACGCCCGGCTCGCGCGTCAACAGCGCCAGTACGCGCCCGGATACGGGGTCGCACACGCGCGCCGCCAGTTGCAAGTCGCCCGGCGCGGCCTGGTTGACAATGAAATTGTGGTCGTAGCCGGCGCCGTGGCGCAGCTGCTTGTCCGGCAGGCCAATACGCTCGCCGATGGCGCGCCCGCGCCGGAAATCGAACGGGGTGCCCGCCACCGGGACGCGGGTACCAAGCGGAATCAGGGTCTCGTCGATGGGCGTGAAGGCATCCGCATGCAGCGTCAGGTGATGGTCGAGGATATCGCCCTGCCCGGCCAGGTTGAAATAACTGTGCTGGGTGATGTTGACGGGCGTGGCCTGGTCGGCGGTCGCCGCCACGCGCATGACCAGCGCGTTCGACGCCAGCAGCGCATAGGTGACGGTCACGTCCAGGTTGCCGGGAAAGCCGCCCTCGCCGTCGGCGCTGACGTAATGGAGCACCAGCGTACTGTCCTCGATCCGCGCATCCCACAGCACCTTGTCGAACCCGCGCTCGCCGCCATGCAGGTGGTTGGGGCCATTGTTGACATCGAGCTGGTGGACCTTGCCGTCGAGGGTGAAACGTCCGCCGGCAATCCGGTTGCCGTAGCGGCCGATGAGCGCGCCGAGGTAAGGACTGTCCGCAAGGTACGGGGCCAGCGTGTCGAAACCCAGCACCACGTTGGCCGGCGCGCCATCCCGGCCGGGCACATGCAGCGCCGTGACAACGCCGCCGAAATCGCTGATGGCGGCCACCATGCCGGCTCCGTTGTCCAGCGTGAACAGGCTGGCGGTGCGCCCGTCCGGCAACTGCCCGAACGGCGCCCGGGTAATGGTCGCCCCGCCGGCCGGCACGGGATCGCGCTCCTGGCTGCGGCATGCCTGTTGTGCCATGGCGTACGTCTCCCACTGTTTTTTTGATATGAATTTGGGGACGATGGTAGCGACCCGGGCGGGATCGGACCAATCAATTTTTACCGGGCGCCGATACCGAATCGGATATCGACGCAGTGGCGGTCAACGGCCCAGGAAGCGCTGGAGCCGCATCACAAGGGGTTTGATGTGACGGGCGCAGGCTGCGCGGGCAGCGTCGATCCGCATGAACGCGGCTAACCGGCGCGTCGACCACGCGCCCTTGCGGGCCACCAGCACATGGGCGCGGGTCTGCAGGAAGTGCGACGGAAACGGATGGCGCGGCGAGCCGAAGCCCAGGTCCGCCGTGGTAAAAGTAAAATGCGCAATCACATCCTGCAGCGCCGCCTGCAGCGCCACGGTGCCGGCAGACAAACGCCGGTACTTTGCCGCGTAGAGTATATGGTGGACATGCCAGGTGTCGCCGTAACGGCTGCCGGCAATCACGGCCACCACTTCCCCGGCGCTTTTCAACACGTAGGACAGCAGGAGCCGGTTGGCCGCCAGGACGCGGTAGTCGCGCGCGCCGGCTTGCGCGCCCTCCGGCGCCAGCGCCGCCACGCCGGCGACAAGCTCCCTGACGTTGACCGACCGGTCGATGCGCTGCAGCTGCAGCGGCCCGGCGGCCTGTTCCAGCAGGCGCCAGGCACGCCCGGTGTTGTAGCGTTTTTTGGCGCTCATGGCTGCCAGCGAGGCAGGCAGATTTTCCGGCAGGGCGATCGTGTGGCAGGCGCGCCAGCCATGCACCACGAAAGGCACATGGCGCGGGTCCATGCCAAGATTGCCCTGCAACGCCATCGGAAACGCCTGCATCGACACCGCAGTGCACGCCGGAAAGGTGTGCAGCAAATGCGCGAACAGCTGGTGCCACAGTGCCGGGTCCGGCGGCGCCAGGGGCACGCTGCCAAGGATGCGCACGATGCGCGGCTGGCAGGCGAACAGCGTGACCGGCCCGGCCTTGACGCCCAGCGCAACACTGGACAGCCGCACGGGGACCATGCCGACGACGTGGCCGGTCGCGCGGTCGGTGATGGCAAACAGTTCGAACCGGTCCGACGTACTGGTCTGGGAATCGGACAGGTAGCGGAAAAACTCCGGGCTCTGGTAGATTTTTTCGGGACTCTGGCTGGCCAGCAGCAGGCGCCGCCATTCGCCGTTCCAGTGCGGCAGCCCGAATTCGCTGGTGATGCAGCGGATGTCGAACGCCTGCGCGGGGCGCACGGCCGGCGCGGCGCTGCTGGCAGGAGCAGGCGCCACGATGTCGCGGCGCCATTCGCGCGTCCGCACCCGCGCCGCGCCATGGCGTGCGGTGAGGTTCCCGGCAGCTCCTGCCCAGGCGACGCGCGAAAGTGTTTTCATTTATCCAATGTGTGATTATTCACACAGCGGATAGTAGCGTATTTACTGAATTGTATCCAGACAATTTTTAGTTCTATAAAGCATCAGTCCCGGATTGCCACAATCCGGCAATCCTTCAGACAGGCGCCGAAGCAGCGTACGCCGCCTGCGCGGCAAGGACGCGGTGCAGCGCTGCCTCCGGATCGAGTCCTGCCATCAGCAGGTTGATGATCTCCTGCTTGCCTGCGGGAGTCACGTGCACGCAGTCGGCGCGATGACTGTTGAACCACGCATACCACGTCACGTCGGCGGGGCGTTCGGCGCGCGGCTTGATGCGGGCAGGAACCGAGGCGCGCCACGCCTGGCTGGCAGCGGCAAGCTGCGCTGGGGCGCCGGACCAGTCGACACCGGCAAGCGCAGCCGGATCGAACGGACCACTGGCGTGCGGGCCGGGCTGGCCCGTCGCCGGGTGGACCGCCAGCGCGGCCAGGTCGGGGTAACCGTGCTGCTGGCAAAAGCGCGCCACCAGCACTAGCTTGTGGCCAATGCCCACTGCCGTCGCACGTTTGATCGTCTCGTCGCGCGGATGGCGGGCGCGCACCTGCGCCAGCAAGGCGTCGTAGCCGAGCGGCGCCGGTCCGGCCGCGTCGACATGCGCGATGAGGGCTTCCACCAGGCGCACGGCAATGTCGATATCGTTGCCGGTGAACTGGAGCGCTGCCATGGTCAGCGGGCCTTGCCGTGCAACGCAGTCCGCGACCTTTTCCGCTCTTCCGCCTTGCCGTGGCGGGCGCGCTGCTCGTCGGTGATCAGTTCGATCGGCGGCACGCCAATAGGCTTGCCCTGCGCGTCGACGGCCACCATCGTGAAATAACAGCTGTTGGCGTGGCGTGCGGTGCGTTTCTGGATGTTTTCCGTCACCACGCGGATGCCCACTTCCATCGAGCTGCGCCCGGTGTAGTTGACCGAGGCCAGGAAGGTCACCAGCTCGCCCACGTGGATCGGCTTGAGGAACATGACCTGGTCGACCGACAGCGTCACGACGTACGTGCCCGAGTAACGGCTGGCACAGGCATAGGCCACGCTGTCGAGGTATTTCAGGATGGTACCGCCGTGTACGTTGCCGGAAAAATTGGCCATGTCGGGGGTCATCAGGACAGTCATGCTCAGTTCGTGGGTCGGGCGGCCTTGCTGGTCTTGCATGTCTTCTCCTGATCGTCGCGCAAAACGTGCATGGTACCGCGCCACGGCGAATGCCGGGGCTGGAATGCCATTCAGGCAGGAGGCAGCGGCACGCTCCTTGTTCGCGACGCTGATTTACAACACATTTGCGGCTACCGTACCCACGCACGGGACTTGCCATGCCGACATCGCCCACAACCTGCCGCTGTATATACGGCGACAATGTTTCCGCTCATTAGTTTCCATATGGAAACATCCTTATCAGGCGTGAAAGAGCGAAACAGGCGCCATATTGCGCTAATCAGGCAATACATTTTTTATAACAACATTTTTACAACAAAGTAAGATAATTATCACGGACTGTCGCCGGAGAAATTGAATACTGATATTCTGTAGGACTTCTCCTACCAAAATTAAACCCATGGATTTCCGCATCGGTTACAAGCGTCCCCTGCGCACCGCCACCCTGCTTCGCAAGAAGCGTGTGCGTAACCGGCTGTGGCTGGGCGTCATGGGGGCAGTGGCTGTCGCCGTGACTGCGTGCTCGTGGGAGCCGGGTGCGTCAAAGCCTGCCGGCAAAATTGCCGCAGCGCCGGCCCTGCAGGTGGCGCTGCAGGCAACCGCAGCCACCGCTCCTGCTGCGCGGCGCATCTATCCCCATTCGATCGTCCCGGGCGGCGTCGAGACCCGCGCAGAGATCGCGCGGCGCGTCGCGGCGGATCCGGTCGTTGCGCGCCACTATGCGTCGTTCCATGTCGAGCAGGCGCGCGCCGTCAAGGTGGGCAAGCCACGCGCCGTGTATGTGTCGTACCGCAAAGGCGACAAGGTCTACTGGACAGCGAAGAAAATGATGCTGGCCCAGGGCGAAACGCTGCTGACCGACGGGACCAGCGACATCCGCGGCCGTTGCGGCAACCGCATTTCCGACAAGCCCATGTTGCCGGTGGCGATGAACGAGCCGACGGAAGCCGAATTCGATCGATCGATGAATGCCGATGAAGGTGGCTTGCAGAACGCCAGCTTCGAACTGGACGACCCGATGGCTGGCAATCCGACCGCCTTCCAGCGCTATGCCAGCTTTGCCCTTGCAACGGATGTGCCGCCTGCCGCACAGGTGGAGCGTCCCGGCATGCCGTCGGTGCCGGCTGGCGACCGGAACGGCATGGGGTTGATGCCCACCACTTACCTGCCATATTCCTCGGGGCCGGCGCTGGCGCTGGGGCCGGCCACGCAGGGGTCCGTGACCGTGACGCCACCGTCTGCCACCGTGCCGCCGGCAGCGGCTGACTTTCCGGCAACGCCTGCCAAACCGTCCGCCGATCCGGTGCCGCCGGTCGTCACAGTGCCGCCGGTTGCCACGGTTCCGCCCGTCATTACCGTGCCACCCGTCGCTGGTGTGCCGCCGGTCGCTACTGTGCCGCCGGTTGCTTTCCTCCCGCCGGCTGTCGCAGTGCCGCCGCTGGTCACCGTGCTGCCGCACGGCGATATCCCGGAACCCGGCACCCTGTGGCTGGTCAGCGCCGCCTTTGCGCTGCTGGTCGTCATGACCCGCAAGAAACGCGCCGTCTGATTGCCTGGCTGGCGGGGATGCGCAGTCGCGGCGACGCCATACCGGGTCCGGCCCGTCCCGGCGGCGCCGTGGACATCCAGGACTTCCTCAACGCGCATCCCTTTTCACCCTTTCAGTGGCTGATCTTTGCGCTGTGTTTCACCATTGTCCTGCTGGACGGGTTCGATACGGCTGCCATCGGGTTCATCGCGCCTTCGCTGCTGCTGGAATGGGGCGTGGCACGCCCCGCGCTGGCGCCCGTGCTCAGCGCCGCCCTGCTGGGCCTGGCGGCCGGTGCGCTGCTGGCCGGCCCGCTGGCCGACCGCATCGGCCGCAAGGCGGTGCTGACCGGTTCCGTCCTCCTGTTCGGCGCGGCGTGCCTGTGGTCGGCGTTTTCAGCCACGCTGGCGGAGTTGACCGTGCTGCGCTTCGTCACCGGCCTGGGACTGGGCGCGGCAATGCCCAGCGCGGTGACCCTGATGAGCGAATACTGTCCGGACCAGCGGCGCGCCACGCTGACCAACGCCATGTTCTGCGGCTTTCCGCTGGGGGCGGCGCTGGGCGGCTTCGTCGCGGCCTGGATGATTCCGCAGTGGGGGTGGCGCAGCGTGCTGGCCGCCGGCGGCGTCATGCCGCTGCTGCTGGCGGCGCTGATGCTGCTGCTGTTGCCGGAATCGGTGCGCTTCCTGGCCGCCAGGAGCGCTGCGCCGGCGCGCATCCGCGCGGTGCTGGGGCGCATTGACGGTGCTGCGGGCGACGCGCCTGCGATCATTCTGGCCGCGCCGGCCGCCAGCGAGGAACCCGCAACGGGCGGCCTGCGGCTGGTGTTGTCGCGCCCCTACCTGCTCGGGACCATGATGCTGTGGCTGGCCTATTTCATGGGCCTGGCCATTTTTTATGCGCTGATCAACTGGATGCCGCTGCTGCTCAAGGACGCCGGCTTTCCGCCGCGCACCGCCGCACTGGTGGCCGCCCTGTTTCCCCTGGGCGGCGTCGGCGCAATCCTGTTTGGCTGGCTGATGGACCGCTACAACGCGAACCTCGTGCTGGCCTGCGGTTTTGCCGCCACGGCGGGGTGCATCTTCGCCATCGGGCAAGTGCCGCGCGATGTGGTTTCTTTAGGCGCCGCCGTCTTCCTGGCCGGGATCACGATGAACACGGCGCAGGCTTCGCTGCCGGCGCTGGCTGCTGCCTTCTACCCCACGCGCGGGCGCGCCACTGGTGTGGCGTGGATGATGGGCATCGGCCGCTTCGGCGGCATCGCCGGCTCGTTCCTGGTGGCGGAACTGGCCCGGCGCCAGTGGAGCTTCACGGGCACGTTCGCCGTCGTGGCACTGGCCGGCGTGGTGGCCGGCATCGCGCTGCTGGTCAAGCAGCGCGTGGCCAGCCGCCCCTAGCGGCGGCGCACCTTGCCAGTCTTGTTGCGAAGGAGTTCGTCGACCGACAGGCCGGCATCCTGCGCCAGTGCCGCAATCTGCGCACGGGCAGCGTTGACGTCGTCGAGGCGGCGCTTGCGCAACTCGTTGGCGACGTCGAACTGCAGGCCTTTCAGTTCGCCCAGGTTGTAATCCGACAGGTCGGTCTTGGCCATCATCCACCCTCTTCTTGTTTGCTGTTGACCCGTTTGATTCTAGCGCCAACGCTGCCTGGATGCGTGTTCAACATGCTGGCACGATGCATTTTGCGGGACAAGAAAAAACCCGCCGAAGCGGGTTGACAGGATGGCGCCGTGAAGCGGAAGCGATCAGTAGCGCTCGAGCCACGCCGCGTATTGCGCCGGCAGCGTCCATGCGGCTTTCTCGACACCCAGCTCCTTGGCGGCAGCGTAGGCCCAGTGCGGGTTGGCCAGGTGCGCCTTGCCGACCATGACCAGGTCGAGGACTTCTTCCTTGACCATTTGCTCGGCAATCGCCGGCGTGCCGAAGCCCCATGCCGACGAGACCGGCACGTTGGCTTCATTGCGCACACGCTGCGCAACCGGGCCCATGAATGCCGGGCCCCATGGAATGGCCGTGCCTGGGATCGTGAAACCCATGCTCACGCTGATCATGTCCATGCCTTCGTCCTTGAACTGGCGCACCAGGCCGATGGAATCGAGCAGGGTCTGCTCGTCGCGGCCGTCGTATTCGATCACGCCAAACCGCACCGTCAGCGGCAGGTGTTCCGGCCAGACGGCACGGACCGCGCGCAGCGTTTCGAGCAGGAAGCGCGAACGGTTTTCCAGGCTGCCGCCATAGATGTCGTCGCGCTGGTTCGAATGCTCGGAGAAAAAGCTTTGCGCCAGGTAGCCGTGTGCGAAGTGCAGTTCCAGCCATTCGAATCCTGCTTCGCGGGCGCGCAGCGCGGTGTCGACGAAGTTTTGCGTGACGCGGGCGATATCGTCCAACGTCATGGCGCGCGGGACTTTCGGGAGGTTTTCACCAAACGCGATGGCCGACGGGGCAATCGTCTGCCAGCCGCGCGGGTCGCCTTCAGCGATGTGGTCGTCGCCTTCCCATGGCTTGTTGGCGCTGGCCTTGCGGCCGGCGTGGGCGATCTGGATGCCCGGCACGGAACCTGCCGCCTTGATGGCGCGCACGGTCGGGACGAACGCCTGCATCTGCTCGTCGTTCCACAGGCCCAGGCAACCTGGGGTAATGCGGCCTTCCGGCGCGACGGCGGTCGCTTCGACCACGACCAGGCCGGCGCCGCCGCGGGCGATGCTCGCGTAGTGCGACAGATGCCAGTCGTTCGGCATGCCTTCTTCGGCCGAGTACTGGCACATTGGCGGCACCGCGATACGGTTGCGCAGGGTGACGTCTTTCAGGGTGTAGGGCTGGAACAGAGCAGACATGGGATTCCTTGGTAGTGAATAAAGTTTCGTTCAGTGCATTAGTTCGAATATATACGAACAATGGAACGAGTATAACCCAAGGTGTATGATGCTGCACATGCGACCTTATACCCACCCTCCAGCCAGCGACTTTCTCCTCGAGCGCGTGCTGTACGCGCTGAGCGATCCGATCCGCCTGGGCATCGTGCGCCACCTGGCGCAGCTGGGCCCCGCCACCTGTGGCGAACTCGACGGCGGTCGCCCCAAGTCGACGGTGTCGCATCACTTCAAGGTCCTGCGCGAAGCCGGGCTGGTGCTCACCGAGAGCAGCGGCACCACCCACATGAACACGCTGCGCCGCGACGATATCGCCACGCGGTTTCCCGGCCTGCTTGATGCGATCCTGACGCAGCCGGACTGACAGCGCCGGCACAATCGTTTCTTTCCATGCCAGCGACAAGGCTCTACACTGAGCTATGCGCCCATGTGAAATAGCCGCATCCCTTCATGCGCGAACTGGGCCTGGATCAAACTCATGACTCCTGGAGCAAGAATGTCGAACGAGATGATTGTGTTGTCGATTTCCGATAACGTCTGCGTGGATTTACACGGTGTAAAGCTGCGTTCGACGAACGAGGTTGCACAAGCGCTTGAAAAGATCAGGCGCGAGAGTCCAGGCGCGACCATGTTGATCGAGGCGGATAATTCCCTGTATTACGAGGCAATCGGCAAAGCGATTTACGGTAGCCACCGTGCCGGATTTTCAGGCGATCGATTACGGATCGTCATCGAGGGGAAGCTTCTATAAGCGAAGTCCCGCTGCACGCCAGCGTGCAAGCGCATCGCTTTCCGATGTTGGCAGTGCTGCTGTACGGCGTCGAACAGCCGGTTCGGCAAAGAGCGCCAGTCGCGTGACCGGATTATTTCAATGAGTCTGACAGGATTTGCGCGCGAAAAAAATGGATCACTTAAGGGACGCTCGAAAAACCTGCTGCGCGTTGCACTGGCAGTCTGCGATGCTCGCTGTACGCCTGTACAGCTCCGCTTCTCAACCACCATTGCTGCCGCTCGCGACGGTTTTTCGAGGTCCCCTTAACGGCACAGAAGTTGGTGACAGTCTATAAACGCATGGGCGAGGCGATGAATGACGCAGACAGCATCATTCGCCTGTTGCCGGAAAAAGAGCAAGCCACTCACTTGCGCGGCCTTGGCGAAATGATGGCGCTCCTCTGGATCAAGCTTCAGCATCCCGTCGTTCGCGAACACCGGGATCTCGATCCGGATGGCAATCGCTTCCAGAAACCCCCGCAGCAACACTGATGACGCAGGGCCGGTTGATCATTGTCGGCCTGCCAGGCAGAACCAGCCGCAATCATCCTGACCAACGCGCGCCTTTGTGGATAGTCCGCCCGCGCCTCCCCTGCTTCGACCATCACCAGCAGCCGCCGCATTCCGCGCGCGTGCTGTCGCCTTTCGCCGATACAACTCACAAAAACGTCGGTGTCAGATCCCGCAAGTGGACATCACCGAACTTTCTTGTTTTTTAACGGTCGTTTTCCGCTTTTAATCTCCGTACGTTTATCTCTCGCATAATGACGACGGCCCGACAAAAATCATAAATAAAAGTTCATCGATGTCGCTTTGCCGGACCTGACACCGATTTTGCTTGCTGTCGTCTTTCGCCGATGCTACCGAAAAGCGCCGGTATCGACATCGGTGTCAGATCCCGCAAGTGGACATCACCGAACTTTCTGGTTTTTTTACGGTCGTCAAAACCATTTATTCGCCATGCAGTTTTCGTGCAGATAGTTGACCAGGGCCTGACAATCCTTATAAAGGAAAGTTCATCGATGTCGCTTTGCCGGACCTGACACCGATTTGCATGACATCAATGCCCGCACACGATTGGCGGCGTTCGTGCGCAAATCTGGTAATGGCAAGTTCTTCACCTTTTACAGGCGCTCCTGGTGATTACTGCAACGCCGCTCTGGTTTTTTCCAGCAGCGCGGCCGAGGCAACCTTGCCATGTTTGGAATCCTGCATCGCCATGTGCCAGTGCCCCAGCATGCGCCGCAGGGTTCGGGCGTCGGCGGCTTGCCGTACGCGCAAGATGACGTCGCTGCCCATGACTCCCAGGTACATGTCGGCAGCGGCGATCAGTTCGGCTTTGATGGCGTCCAGGGACGGCGAGGCTGGAGGAGTCGCCAGCGCCGCTGACTCCGCGGCTGCCTCCGCCGCTGCCGGGGGCGCAATCAGACCCAGCGCGATCAGCGCTGCCAGGACCGGCGCCACCTGGTCGGCCGGCATCGCGGTAAGCAGCGCCGTGGCATCGCGCTGGCCGTCGAGCATGATCAGCGCGGCGCGCTGCCGGGCAGTCAGGCCGGCGCTACGCTGTGCCAGCTCGGCGCGTCCGGCGGCAGTCCTGGCGTACACCAGGTCGATCCGCGGCAGCAGGTTCGATGGCAAAGTGGATTGCATGGGGTCGCCTGGGAAGAAGTGAAATGATTCTATGGGGAAATTATTACCCCAGCGTGTCATTCCCTTGACGTGCGTTCAACCCGCCACACTGCGCGACTGCTCGGCGAGCCACTGGCCCAGTTCCACGTTGCCTGCTTCGTCGAGGCGGCCCAGCATGGCAGCGAACCAGCGCAAGCCTGCAGTGCGCCCCACGGCGGCCAGGACGATGGGAACGCTACGGTCGAGAAATTCGTTCAGCAGCGGCATGCGGTTGGCGAAGAGCACGGTCGGATCGGTGGTGCGGCAGGTACAGTAGGCTTCCCGGATTTCACCCAGCACCGGCATGGCGGCGCGGGGATGTCCGGCCATGTCGAGCGCGCTGACGTACGTTGTCAGCAATGACAGCGGGGGCAATTCGCAGGTGGCCGCATTCAAGGCGCGGGCGCGCGCAAACCAGGCCGCGCCCGCCCCCAGGTCGCCAGCCATGACGGTGCAGCCGGCCAGTTGCAGGGCGGTCCCGGCCGCAGCTTCAATGGCGAATACGGCCTGCCAGTATGCCAGCGAGGATTCCCACCGGTCCTGGCGCATGCAGGACAAGGCGCACAGCCGGTTGGCATCGATCCGCACATTCGGCTGGGCCGACTGCACATGCGGCAGTGCGCGCGCCAGCGCATCGTTAAATTGCGCGGCCTGGAACATAGCCAGCGCGCTGGCAAGTTCCGGCGGGATGGTTGCGTCATCCCCGGACGCGGCCGCCACTCCCTCGCCCCGCGCCAGCAGATGCGCCATCAAGGTATCGGCATCCGTCCCCGGCACCCGCAGCGCCGTCACCCACGCCCGCTCGACCCAAGTCCGGCGAGCGCCCCTGGCGCCGACGGCGATGCGGTTGCAAAGGGTGGCAAAGGTCGCTCCGCCGCGGCAGCGATACAGTGTGACGGCCGTGTGGTCACGGTCGGCGGGACCTGCCAGTGGCAGCAGCACGTTGGGCAGCTGTTGCGGAAACTGCTCGAGCAACTGCCTGCTTGCATCAGGATCGGCAACGCATGCAAACGCACAGGCAACGGGCAGTTCCTCGGCCCAGGTATCGGACGCTTCGCAGTACGGTTGCGCCGTGCGCTGCTGCCCCAGGCCAGGCGCAAAATGCAGCAGGATGTACGCTTCCACCAGCCAGACCGCTACCATCGGCATGGCGCCGGCACCCCATGCGTCATGCTGCGCCGCGTAAGCGACCGCGGCCAGCAGTGCGCCCGGATCCGCTACCAGGTCGCCCGCGTGCCGCCAAACCGCCCCGCCCTGCTGGCGGTGCAGCGCCAACGCCACCCACGCAACCCACTGGGCGTACCACGCGCCCACAGCCAGTGCGACGCCGAACCGGGTGATCCAGTCATGGCTGCGTATTCGGCCCCATCGCGCGGCCCGCTCGACGGCCAGCGCAATGCAGAACGCAAAAATCGCCAGCGCGACAACGTTGACGAACGCCGGCGCGCCCATCGTCAGCCACGCGTACAGGAACGCGCACGGCAGCACCGCCAGGACACACACCGGGGCCGCGAGGATGGCGCTGCGCGGCACCTTGCCGGACGGCCGATAGTATCGCGGCTGCGGTTCATCTGGCGCGCGACCGGGCGCAGCGCTGCTGGGTAGTTGGTCTGGCATGCTGGCTCCTTCGGCTGTCCTGCGCGCTGCGCAACGCATGGACCGCTTACCTTACCCATTTTGCAGAAAGTTTCTTGAGGGAATTAACATGACTTGGTTCGGGTCAAGCGCGACTTGGCGGACGGGCGACAAGGCGCGCACCTGCTTGCCATGGCGCCTGCGTGACGGCACCGGGATGACGCAGCGGTGCGGCTGAGCTGCATCAAGAATTGGGGAGACAGCGCCAGCCCGTCAGCGTCAAGAATAGGGCTGCCGCGCCCGCGCCGGACAGGCGCCAGGCCATGTCCGGTTCCCGGGCAGCTGCGGATCAGGGCCGCTGGCGCCGGCGCCGCAGGCACCGGCACCTCACGATTTGATGCCCAGCACATTGAAGAAGCGGCTCACATCGCCTTCTTCCCGGATGATTTCGGCAATCACCTCGGGCAGCGACATGCTGCCCCAGTTGACGGCGCGCCGGATCAGGAATGGCGTGGGGCTGTGCGGCTCGACGGCGGAAAGGTAATCGGCCAGCGCGGCCAGCGTCGCATAGGCTTCGGCGCGGTTGCGCCAGTGCGCGCCGGCCGGCGCCACGGACACAAGCGGGCTGGACAGGGGCTCTACCACCGCCGCCGCCGCCGCCGCCGTCGGCGCGCCCTCATCGTCCAGCAAGTCGGTGTCGGCATCCTCCCCCGCGCATGCAGCGTACAGCTGGGACAGCATGCGCGCCGCGCCTTCCAGCGCCAATTCCAGCTTGCCCAGGCTGGGCGCGTCATCGCCCAGCTGCACATGCAGGAAAGAGGCGATCGCTTCGAGCATGTCCAGGCACTCGCCCACCAGCGCCACGGCCTGCGCCACGCCGGCACCCATCCCCAGCGCGGCCGCGGCAATCCCGGCGCGGGTCACCACCGGTTCCTCGACGATTGGCCCGACGCGCCCAGTTGCCGGCGCTTCCGGGACCAGTTCCTGCACCGTCATGCGCTCCCACGCCGCCAGCGTCAGCGGCACCGGTTTGTCCAGCTGCACCGTCAGCAGCACCGCATGCAGGCGCACGCTGGTCCCCAGCGATTCATTGAGCCACTCGAACGGCGCCAGGCGTGCATCAAGGTCGCCGTCCTCGTCGATCACCGGATGCAGCTGCGGCCAGTACCGCTCCAGCAGCGCGGCGAACAGGCGCAAGCCGTCGCGCAATCCGGCCAGGCCATCCTGGCGCAGCATTGCTTCGACCAGCCACGCGGCGATCTGCACATCTTTGGAGCGCATGGCCAGCACCTCCCGGCAAAGGTGCGCGATCCGCACCCAGTCCGCGCACTTGAGCGGGCGCTCCCACTGGCCCATCGGCAGGCTGGGATCGTCCTCTTCGCGCGCCAGGCGAATCTCCGTAAATACCGGATCATGGCGCAGCGCCGGGCCGCACGGTGCGTCCGGCGCCAGCGGCGCGAGGATGGCGTCGAAGGCGCCGGATGGAAAGTCAGGGAGCCGGTTCATACGCAGTCGTCAAGGCGGCAGGCGTCAATGGGAGGCGGGCTGGCACGCTCGACGGCCAGGCCAGGGGCGCCAGTTTGCCGGGCGCGCTGACGCGCAGGCGCAGGTAGACGCGCGCGTCACTGTCCGGCACCGCCGCCGCTCCCGGCGCCGGCACCAGCCGAAACGGAAAGCACAGCAACGGCGCGCGGCCATCGTCGCCCGGACCGTCCGGCTCCCGGTACGCGCTGACAAAGGTGAACAGCGCCCATGGGTCGTCGAACACGAAACTGACGGTGCGATCGGACACCGCCAGGCCAGGCCGGCCCACCTCGAACGCCGGCAGTGCGCCGCCATCGCGCGCCAGGCGCAGCGACAGCGTGACCTTCATGCCCGGCTGCCAGCGCAGCGGGCGCTGCGCCTCGCCCAGGCGCAGCGTGGCCGGGCCGACCTCAAGCTTCCAGTCAATCAGCTTGTTGGCGCCGCGCTCGGCGCCGGCGTTGGCGCGAAATTCAACTGCCACATCGAGCCCGCCGGCCTGGGCGTCATCAGGCGGGAACAGCGGCGCCAGCAAGTCGCGCAAGCTGCGCAGCTGCACGTCGGCGCGGTACGTGGCGGCCGCCACCGGCGTACCCGTGACCTTGCCCGCCAGGGTGCTGGCAGCACGCGCATGGTCGTACAGCTGCAGCGCTGCAGCGACGGCATCGCGGTCGGCTGCCACGGTGCGCTGTCCGGCCGGAGCGCCGCCGAACGGTGCGCGCTGGGCCAGGTCGCGGTTCCAGGCTTCGGCGAACTGCTGCCATTGCCTCTGGTCGGCGCTGCCGGCCAGTTCACGGCAGCGCGCCAGCAACCCTGACTGCAATGTGTAAAGGCGTTCCGTAAACAGGTCGCCCGGGCGCCGGATGGCCGAACGGGACGTCAGCTTGTCGGCGCAATTGGCCAGCTCCAGGTCGGCAGTGCCGGTGCGGATGAACGTTTCGAGCGCCAGGCGCGAACTGGCCGGGCTTTTCTGGCGGTAGCGCAGCAGGTCTTCACGCAGTGCGGCCCACTGGCTCACCAGCGCCGGCAGCGGACCCTGCGCGGGCGCGGTGCTGAGCAGTTGATTGAGGACGCCTTCGGCCTGCGCGCCGATGGTGTCGACGAACTCCTTCTGCTGTTCCAGGTACAGGTTCAGCGCGGCGCGGTCGCCGTCACCGTAGGCGTCCACCATGACGCCCGCCTGTCCCTGCCACTGGCGAAACGCCGGGTCGCGCGGCAGGTACACCTCGGCCGCACGGAACACGGCATCGAGGCGTTCGAGGCGCGTGCGGGCGTCGGTGGCAAGCGCCGTGTCGAGCTGGCTGGCCAGTTCCCGCGCGCCGCGGTCATCCAGCCAGGTCCGGATCACCTGCACGCTGGCGCGCTCCGCGTCCGATGCGGCGCCCGGCAGCGCGGGCCCGGCCAGCATCATGGCCTGGGCCAGCGCGTTGCGCGCGCCCGCCACCAGCACCGAATCGACCAGGCCGGCCGCAGCCGGCTGCAGGGCCGTCGGCAAGCCAATGTAGGCGCCGGCCAAAAAGCCTTTGCGCGCCTCGGCCAGGCTCGCGGCCCGTTCGACCTGCCCCTTGTCCCAGTGGACGGTACTCCCCGCCGGTACGACCGGGAGGTCCAGGGGCGCTGCCGGTTTCATGTAGGCCGGCGCGAGCAGTTCGGCGACCGCATCGACCAGCTCCTTGCGCACCGGTGCGAAGGTCCAGCCCTTGCCGCCCCAGGCCAGGCCGGCGATCCCGTCGACGCGCCGGGCCACGGCCGTCGTCTCGTTCCATTCGTGCTGGAAACCGGCAAATCCCTTTGCCGCGTTGTCCTGGACTTCCTGCGCCGCCACGTCGCCGAGCAGGCGCACGTCGCGAATGCGCTTGAGCAGCGCTTCCTGCGCGGGACCCAGGTTCAACTCGTCATGGTGCATCCAGGCGCCCTGGCCCTGCGCCAGCAGCACCTGTTCGGTCGCCAGCGCCTGCTGCAAGGTCTGCCATGCAGCCAACTGGCCATCGGGCGTGGCGCCCGCCGGTGCACGCAGGCGCACCAGTGCGGCGCCGGCCTGCTGCTCCGCCAGCAGCAAGGCATTCTTCCCGAACAGCCGGGCATACAGTGCGTCCGCCGCCAGGCGCAAGGTGCAGTTGACCGGAGTGCCGATGGCGGCGTCGGTCAGTTCCTGGCCGGAGCCGGCTGCCTGGCGGTAAAGGGCCGCCGCGTTCGACAGCGCCGGCGGCACGTTCTTGCCGAGCAGGAGTCGCATTGCCAGCTGCAGGTCGGCGCCGGACGCCGGCGTGGTGGCCGGACCGCCCAGGCGGCGCATGGCGCGCACCGCCTGGTGCAGGTCGCGCACGCCATCGAGATAGCGCAGCAGGTTGCGGTATTCCGGCAGGGTGCCCAGGTCGAGGTTGGCCTCCTGGCCGGCCTCGACACTGCTGGCCCAGCCGGCCGGCAAGGTGCAGTCGCCATCGTCCGGTGCGGCCCCGGTCAGCCGCGCCAGTTTGTTGACCGCCTCCGTGCGCAGCGCGTCCACCGCATGCGCGCCGAATCCTTCCTCCAGGCGCGCATGGCGCTGCGCTTCGAGGCCGTCGAACAGGGGCCAGGATCCCGGCATCGCATACGAATAGAAGCGGAGCGCACCGATGCGGTCGACCTGCTCCAGCGTGCTGATCGCGCGCGCCTGCGCGGGCGCCTTCCGGTAGGCTTCGGCGGGACCGCGATACTGCCGTCCGGGCCCTTGCAGCCAGGCCATCAGTTCGTCCTGTTTCTGCTGCAGGTTCCAGGCGCCGACCAGTAAACTTGCCGCCCACGCCATCGGCAGCAGGAGCGCGACCCAGTGCGCCAAATGGCGCGCGGCCGGACGCCGCAGGCGCTGGCGCGACGCGCGCACCAGTCCCACTTCCGGGAACACCTTGCGCTCGAAAATATCGCGCAGGAAGACCGGCATGCGGGCCGGCTGCTCCGACTGATCCGGGGCAGCCGTGGCGCCGGCTTGCAGGATGGCTGCCGGGCTGGCGTCGCCGGTCAGGTACACGCCGCGCAACAGGAACGACTCGTGGTAGGCGCTGGGGCGCATCAAGCTGTCGCAGAACAGCTTCAGGCCGGCGCGCAGCCGTTCCAGTTCGGTGGGCAGCAGCAGGTAGGCGCGGCTGTCCGCCTCGCCCGGTTCGAGCGCACTGAGTTCGGCGCCGCTGTCGGCCACGGCGCCCACCACCTGGTCCATGGCCTGGTCGACCCACTGGGCGCGAAATGGCGCCGCCAGTTCGTGCGGCGACGCCCAGCCCAGAATGGAGCGGCGCAGCGCCGGCGCCAGGGCCGCGCCGAAGCTGGCAAATCCGGGAAGCTGTTCGCATTCGGTCACGACCAGGTGCACGGGAAAGCGCAGCGCCAGCCGGTTCTGCACCAGCCACAGGCGCCGGTGCAGCACTTGCGCGCGCGCGGCCAGGTCGTGCTGCCCCTGCGGCCCGTCGTCGAGCAAGGCCGCGCATGGAATGGCCATGACGATGGCGTCGAACGGGCGCTGGGGCCGGTATTGGCGGCACAGTTCGATAAAAGCGTCCCAGACGCCGTCGCCGTCGGCACCCAGCGACTGCGTGCGCAGCTGAACGACCAGGCCCTTGTCGAAGAAATGCCATGCCACGCCCTGGCCTGCGGCGTGCAGGCTGCCGTCGGCGCTCAGCGCGCAAGGCAGGCCCGATTCCGCCATGGGGACATCGGCGCCGGCGCTGTCGTTGAGCAGCAGCGTCCACGCCAGGTCGTAGCGCTCCGCGCCTGACGCCAGGTTGGCCTCGACCAGCTTGACGGCCTTGCGAAACGACAGGCGCAGCGACTCGGCCCCGAGCAGGCGCAGCGTCTTGACGGCGGCCGTGCTGCCAGCGGCGCCGCCACCGCGCAGGGCAGCGCTGACGACGATCGCCAGCAGGATCACGACCAGCAGCGTGGCGACAAGCAGCCCGCCGAGGACCAGGTCCGCGGACGTCATGGCCCCGCCTGCGGCGCGGTGGCGGCAGCCGGCGCCAGGGCGGTGCGCACCGGCGCCGATTGCCAGCGCCACACCCCCTGCGATACGCCCAGCAGCATCAGCATGACCAGCGCGAACAGGGCGGCGCGGCGACTGGGCTTGTTGACGCGCGCGCCGCCGTCGGGGGCCATCGTGCTGGCATATGGCTGCTCGCTGAGCACCGCATCGCGCCCAGGCATGCCGGGCGCGCGCTGCCAGGCAAACTGGAACAGGTCGCGCCGGTAGTCGCCCAGCGGCGCCAGGCTGGCGCTGCCCCGGTAGCGGCCCTGGAAGCCCAGGGCCAGCACTTGCAGGTACAGGCACGCCAGGACGCGCCGCGCCGGATCGCGCTCGCGCAGCAGCTGGTCGATGTCGGCAAACACCTGCTCGCCCGCGTGCGCGGTATGGAGCAGCGTCGCTTCGACCAGCACATGGCGCCAGTGCGCCCGCCCGGCCCAGTCGAGGTTGAGCAGCATCTCGTCGGCCAGCGCCGCCTTCAGGAAGCGGCCCTGCTGCTGCGTGTCGGCGCTGGCGCCCAGGCGCCCTGCCTCCAGGCCCTGCAGCTCGATCAGCTGGCACAGTGCGGCGCTGAGCGTGGCGGCGCCGGCGCGCCCGTCCGCTTCGGCTACCGTGGCCGCCGCCGCGCGTTCCTGCAGCAGCACGGCTGCAAAGCTGCGCAGCTGGCTGGATGGGAGGTCAGTGCCGGCATGCTGGCCGGGAGTGTAGGCAGCCATGGCTTATTCCTTGGTGAACAGGACGATGTCATCCGGCCGCAAGCCGTCGGCACCGCCGCCGTCGTTGGCGATCAGCAGGTCCTGGCCGGCCACGATGAAATGGTCCGCGACCGTGATGGCGAACAGGAAGCAGCCGGCGCTGGCGCGCAGTTCCAGTTCCGGCGCCGCGTCGATCGGGAGGCGCGCCGCGCCCAGCATGCGCCGGTTGCGCAGCGAAGCGGACACGGTGCGTGAACCGATCGTGGCCCCCGCCATCCAGCGCGCCAGTGCGCGCTCGTCCTGGCCGCGCAGACCTACCACCAGGCGCGCGCCCAGCCACCCGGCGCGCAGCGGCAGTGCAAACGCCTCGCCGTCGAAAGTGAACGCGTGGCTGCGCCATTCCTGGCTCACTTCGCTGGCCAGCGCTTCCAGGTGATCCAGCACCGCGGTGAACGCGGCGTGGCTGTCGTCATGCACATAGCGCGGCGGCGCCAGCGGCACGGCGCCGGGACGCAGCGCCGCCAGCGGCCCCAGCTGCGCGCACAGGGCAAGGTACAGCGCCAGGGGCGGCACGCCCGGCGCGTCCAGCGTGGCTTCCAGCAAAGGCAGGTGCAGGCCCACGCTGGCCAGGGTCATGCGCTGCTCGAGCATGGCCACGCGGTCTTCCAGGCGGGCGGCGTTGGCGCCGCTCTGCCGGGCCAGGAACACGGCTTTGGCGCGCAGGTGCGCCGCCAGCTTGCGGGCGCGCTGGCCTATGCCTGACGCCGCATCGACTTCCAGCTGCGCCGGCCAGTATTGGCCGCGCTGGATAATTTCGTTTTCCTTCTGCAGCGTCATCAGCTGCATGGCGACCCACGCCGCGCCCGGCGCCCTGCCCGCCACCAGCGCCAGGTTGGCCGCCATGCGCGGCACTTCCTCGGCCAGCGCTTCCGACACTTCATCCTCCACCAGCGCGCTGGCGACGGGGCGAAACGCCGATGGCTGGCCGGGCAGGCGCAGCGAACGCACCGTGCCCAGCACCAGGTACACGGGCACGGCGCCCTGCGCCATGGCGTCCGCTTGCCCGGCCAGGTCCAGCTCGAGCGTCGCGCCCTGCGCGGTGGCCGCGTCGTAGCACACGGCCGCACCGTTGGGCAGGATTGCTTCCAGCAGGCTGATGCGCAGCAAGCCGCCGGCCAGGCGCGCCTCGTCGATGACCAGCCGGCGCACACCCCAGGCCTGGGGCTGTGCGGCCAGCGCATGCCACGCCACCAGCGCGTCGACGCGGGCGCTCTCTTGCTGAAAATGCTGGGGCGCGAGCAGCATGCCCTCATGCCATTGAATTCGGTCGTACAACGGTGCGGCGGCCATGGCAATCGTCCTGACGGATGGTTTATCGGGATGGCGCGGCGACAGCAAAGTCCTGCGCATCGAGCCGCAGCACGCAGGTGTCCTGCGCCAGCGGCAAGTTGTGCCGGTGCTCGCCCGGCGTGGCGTAATTGGCAAACGCCAGCGCCGCCCACGCCTTGCCCTTGAACCGGTCGCGCGGGAATCGAATGGTCTGGTCCGGGGTGATCTCCACCGACAGCACCGTCAGCCCCGCCGGAAAGGTGCGCAGCAAACCGTCCCGGACCTCGAACCAGCGCTTTGCCGGCATGGCCTGCAGGCTGTCCAGTACCTGCTGGTCGCGGACCAGCACCACATCCACCGCCAGCGCGCTGTTGCCGTTGGCGTCGGGCGCGGCGGTGAGCGACAGGCTGTCCCAGCCCGCCTTCACAGCCTTTGGGCCGCCGCCGAACATGCCGCAGCCGGCCAGTATGCTGACGGCGCACAGCAGCAGGACCAGGCGCACGGTCTTCATGGCGCCACCCCCGCTTCCGGCGCTTCCGCAGGGGCAGCGGCCGCGGGAGCGGCCTCGCCCGCTGCGCGCGCCGGCGCCGCCACGCGCTGGCCCACCACCACCCCCAGGGCAAACAGCAGCGCCATCAGGGCGACCAGGCCGAAAGCACCGAACCTCACCAGGCGGCCCGTCAAGCTGAATCTATATTCTTTCATGGCACCGCCACCGTGGTTTGCCCCGGCATGGTGATCTGGATCACCCCGCCAAACGCGCACATCAGTTTGGACGCATTGTTCAGCGCCGGCATTCCGCCAATCAGGACCGTCGGCGAACCGGGCGCCCACGGCGCCGGCGTGACCGGCATGCACGGCATCGGCACCAGCACGCCCAGCGCCGCCGCGGTCGCCGCCGCCACCGTGGGATTCGACAGCGAAATACAGACCCCGAACGGCGCAATATTGACGACCGGTTTGCTGTCCATGATGGTGGCGTCGGGCGCCCCCGTCGTCACGTTATTCGCCGGCAGCACGGCCAGCGTGCCGGGGGCGGCCCCGAACGAGCATGCCAGCATGGCGCCGGCGCAGACTTGCTGTCCCATCAATCCCCCCTGACCAGGCGCCGCAGGCGCTCGAACAGCGCCGGCGGCGCATCGGCCTGCCCCAGCCTGTTGCCTTGTGCGTCGAACCGGTTTGGCGCCGCCAGCGGCACCCCGTCGTGGTACAGCGTCTCTTCCATCAGCGTGCCGTCGGGCCAGTAGCGCCGCAGGGCGCCGTGCAGCAGGTTCGCGCGGTAGCTGGCGCGCTGCACCACTTGCCCTTCCGCGTCGCTGTCGACCGATTCGCCTTCCAGCAAACCGGCGCGGTACAGAGCGCTGCGCACCTGCCGTCCTTCATGGAAAAACAGCGCAAGGCCGTCGACCTGTCCGGCCATCAGCTGCAGCCTGGCCGTCATCTGGCCGGCTTCATCGAACGACAGCGACGGCCCGCTGGCCACGCCGTCCGACATTGTCTGCGCCGCCACGCGCCGCCCATGCACAAACGTTTCGACCAGGCCGTGCGGGCGGCCATGGCGAAACGCACTGCGCTGGAGGAGCACGCCGTCATCGCCGTACAGCGCCATCGCGCCATGCAGCTTGCCGTCCTCGAACTGCGCCGTCATGGCGGGCGCGCCGCCAGTATTGAACTGTTCCAGCGGCCCGTGCAGGCGCCCGCCCGCCATGGTGCTGCGCATGAGCAGCGTGCCGTCCTCGCCGCGCTCCTCGATGACAATGGGATCGGCGCCGGCCATCAGTTCACCTTCGCCATGGCGCCCTTGATCGTCACCATCGCGCCGCCTTCGACCGTGTTCGACGCGTCGGCTTTGCTGGAGATCGTGGGCGCGGTCGCCTTGATGCTGCTGGCGGCCTTGTGGGTCAGGCTGGTTCCCGCATCGCACAGGAAGGCGGCGCCCGACCTGGCGGTGAGCGCACCGGCCGCATCGAGCAGCATGGCGCCGTCGCCCACCAGCCTGATCGCGCCCTTGACGGTGATCGTCAGGTTGCCGTCCACCGTCAGCGCATAATCGCCCTTGACGGTGTGGGTAAACGCGGCGCCGTTGCCGTGTTGTTCCGCGCCGGTGACGGTGACGTCGCGGGTACCGGCCACGGTGTGCGTCTCTTTTCCCTTTTTGATGGCGACGGTGCGGTCGCCTTCCGTGACGGTGTGGGTTTCGCTGCCTTTGACCAGAGTGGTGGCCAGGTCATTCTCGACTTCCACCTGCATGTCCTTTTGCGCGTGCAGGTACAGCTGTTCGGCGTCCTTCTTGTCTTCGAAGCGCAACTCGTTGCCGGCCGTGCCCTGCTTGGACGAAAGCGTGCGCAGGACCGACTGGGTCTGGTGCGCCGGCAGCATGGCAGGCGTGACGTTGCTGCCGTTATAGACGCTACCCGTCACCAATGGCCGGTCGGGGTCGCCGTTAATGTAGGTAATCACGACTTCATGCCCCACGCGTGGCAGGAACCAGGCGCCGACGCCCTTGCCGGCCGTGGCCTGGGCCACGCGGATCCACGGGGCGCGCTTGTCGTCCTGCGCATCACGGTCCCATGGAAAGCGGACCTTGATGCGGCCATGCTGGTCGGTCCAGATTTCTTCGCCCGCGGGCCCCAGCACGCGCGCTGTTTCGCACCCCGTCACGCGCGGGCGCGGCGTGACGTGGGGCGGGCGAAACGGCACGGCCACCGGGAACGCCTCGAAACTGTTGGTGTACTGGTCGGCGCGTACGCTGTGGTGCACGCGGCGCAGGATGAATGCGGCGTTCAGGCCCGGGACGAAATGCCCGGACAAGGTAAATTTGGTCCCGGGCGTGAACGGTGCGCAGTAACTGTCGCCGCGCAGCACGCATGCCGTTACCTGCCCCGCTTCGACGCGCAACTGCGCAAGGGCGCGGGCAGCGCCGGCACTGGCGTGGCCGGTGGCGAATTCGTAGCTGGCGCCGGACCCGGTCGCCGCGGCGTAGGTGCCTTCGAGCGTGGTGTCGGGCGTGGTGAAATCGTAGTCGTTGACGGTGGCCTTGTTGAGCGCAATGCGGTGTTCCCAGGCGAACTTGGCCACCGTGTCGCCGGGTTTGTGCATGCCGGTGTCGGGCCAGAAGCGCACGGCCGGCGCTGCGCCATCGGCGCATTGCGCGGCCGCGTCGGCCAGCACCATGGTATGGCTTTTATCGCTGAAAGTGAAAAAGTAAAAGATCCCGGCCTGCTCCATCAATCGCGAAATGAAGGCGAACGCCGTCTCGTCGTACTGCACGCAGTAGTCCAGTACCGGATAAGTGGCAGCCAGGCGCGACTCGAACAGAATGCCGAAGGCGCCCAGCACCGCCTTGACGATCGCATCCACACCCTGGTTCGGGTAGATTTTCCGGTCAGTGGACAGCGTCAACAGCCACAGTCTGGGCGCCAGCTGCGCTTCGTAAATGGCGAAATCCTGGTCCTGGCCGCTCTGGATGAAACGCGTGACGATGCCGCTCACGTACCGGGGCGTGGCGCCAAGGATGGTCACGGACATTTCCTGCCCGACCAGGCTCGCCGCGTCCAGGCTGGCGCTGCTGGCGCGCAGGTGCAGTGCAAACGTGAACAGCTCCGAGATGGCTTCACTGCCCTCGAGCGTGTCGAGCAGCAGCGCATCAGCGCCCAGCGGCGAGCGCACCGCCAGCATGCCGCCCTGTTTGAAACCGTCTTTCATGGTGCAGCCCCGGTGCGCGTGGTACGGAAGCTGTAGCTGAACTGCTGGCCGTCCAGCGCCATGTGGACCGACGTGAACGCAGACGCGGTGGCGATGCGCTCCAGGACCAGCGTCGACAATTGCGGCAGCACGGTCTGCGTCAGGATAAAATCGATATTGCGCGCGCCGCTGTCGACTTCCGTGCAGCGCGCCGTGATCGCCGCAGTGACAGCGTCGTCCCACGTGAAGCGCGCATGGTGGTTGGTGGCGAAGCGCGCGGCCAGCTTCGCCAGTTTCATGTCGACGATCAGCGCGACCTCCGCGTCCTGCAGCGGGTAATACGGCACCAGCACCACGCGCCCGAGAAACGCCGGGCTGAACTGGCGCAGAAGCGCGGGACGCAGCTGTGCGACCAGCGTCGCGTGATCGGGCAGCGCAGCTTGCGCGCAAGCCTGGGTGATGACGTCCTGCGCAGCGTTCGACGTCAATAAAATCAGCGTGTGTTTGAAATCGATCGTCACGCCCTCGCCGTCTTCCATTGTGCCCTTGTCGAACACCTGGAAAAACAGTTCCAGCACGTCGGGGTGCGCCTTTTCCATCTCGTCGAGCAGCACCACGCTGTACGGCCGGCGCCGCACCGCTTCGGTCAGCACGCCGCCCTGCCCGTAGCCGACGTAACCGGGCGGCGCCCCTTTCAAGCTGGAGATGGTGTGCGGCTCCTGGAACTCGGACATGTTAATCGTGATCATATTGCGCTCGCCGCCGTACAGCATGTCGGCCAGCGCGTACGCCGTTTCCGTCTTGCCGACGCCGCTGGGGCCCACCAGCAGGAACACGCCGACCGGTTTGCCCGGGTCGTCCAGCTCGGCCCGAAAAGTGCGCACGCGGCGCGCGATGGCGTCGAGCGCCTGGTCCTGGCCCACCACGCGCTCGCACAGGCGCTCGTGCAGTTGCAGCACCGTGTGCACTTCATCGGCCAGCATTTTGCCGACCGGGATGCCGGTCCAGCCGGAGATCACGCTGGCGACCATGGCCGAATCCACGCAGACCGGAACCAGCGCTTCATCGTCCTGGATCGCTTCCAGGCCCTTTTGCAGGCGTTGCAGCTGGCCGGCCTGGCCGTCGTCCGGTGCATCCTGGTCGACGCGCGCGGCGATCTGGCGGCGCAGGGCCAGTATCTCTTCCACCGCGCGGCGTTCGTCGCCCACCTTGGCCGCGAGCGTGGCGTGGCGCTCAAGCAGCCGCGCCAGCGCGCCAGCCTGGCGCTGGGCGCCAACCGCGTCCCCTTCGCCGCGGCCGATCTGCTGGCGCAGGATGCGCAGGTTTTCGGTGGCCAGCACGATGTCGTGGTCGAGCGCTTCGAGCTGCGGCGGCGCGCCGGCCAGCGCAATGGCCACACGCGCGCACGCCGTATCGAGCACGCTGACCGCCTTGTCCGGCAACTGGCGCCCGGCGATGTAGCGCTGCGACAGGCGCACCGCATCGACCACAGCGGCGTCGATGATCTCGACCTGGTGATGGCGCTCGAGCGTCGCCACCATCCCGCGCAGCATGCCAATGGCCGCTTCCGGCGTCGGCTCCTCTACTTTGACCACCTGAAAACGCCGCGCCAGCGCTGGATCGCGCTCAACGTGTTTTTTGTATTCAGCCCAGGTGGTGGCCGCGATGGTGCGCAATTCACCGCGCGCCAGCGCCGGCTTCAGTAAATTGGCGGCATCGCCCTGCCCCGCGCTGCCGCCGGCGCCGATCAGCTGGTGCGCCTCGTCGATGAACAGGATTACTGGCGTTGCTGCCGCGCGCACTTCGGCGATGACGGATTTCAGGCGCTGCTCGAACTCGCCGCGCACCCCGGCGCCGGCTTGCAGCAGCGCGAGATCGAGCGAGCAGACGCGCACGTCCAGCAGCACCGCCGGTACGGTGCCGGCGGCGATGCGCAGCGCGAATCCTTCTACCACTGCCGTCTTGCCAACGCCCGCTTCGCCGGTGAGAATCGGATTGTTCTGGCGCCGGCGCAGCAGGATGTCGATGATCTGGCGAATTTCCGCGTTGCGCCCGCGCACCGGGTCGATGCGTCCGGCCCTGGCCTCCATCGTCAGGTCGACCGTGTACAGGTCCAGCGCCGGTGTGGCATCGGCTGCTCCCTGCGGCGCGCTGGCGTCTTCATTCGACGCGGCCAGCAACTGCGCCAACGAGGTTTTCAGGCGTTCGCGCGGAATGGCCAGCAGCGCCGGCGCCGTTTCGATCAGCATGCCGCGCAGGCTGTCGTGTTCGAGCAGCGCGAACAGAACCGTGCCAGAGCGGATTTGCTGGGTATGCAACAGCATGGTCCCGGCCAGCCAGGCCTCCTGGAACAGCGCCATGAAATTCGGCGACATGGCCGGCGTGCGCCCGTTGCCGCGCTTGAAGCCGTCCAGGCAGTGCTGCACCTGCGCGCGCACGGCGTCGACCCTGACGTCGAAGTGGTGCAACAGCAGCAGCAAGTCGGGCGCGCCGGCATCGAGCAAGGCGGCCAGGAAGTGTTCGACTTCGACATTGAAATGCGTCTGCTGCACGCACAGTTCGGCCGCTGTGCCCATCCCGCGCTGGCACGCAGGGTTCAGGCGGGACAGCGAGGTGCGCAGGTCGATTTCCATGGGCTCAGGCGGCTTTGGCGAGGCTGACCTGCGGGGCAGCGAGCTTCAGGCGCGCTGGCCGGTAAGCGGCGCCAGTGGCGGTGCGGCTGCACAGCCAGGCGTTGCGGCCAAGCCGGGCGCCGGTGCGCAAGCGCGATGCGGGGGCCTCGGCCGGGGTCAGTGTCAACGTCACCGCGAAATCAGCTTGCAGGTGGCGCGCGACCAGCCAGCCGAGAAGCGCAAACCGGGGGCTGCCTGGCAGCAGCTGCGCAAATTCGACAGCGTTCAATGGCGGCGCCGCCAGCGCGATGCCGGCAGCCTGGTCCCACGCGCGGCCGCCCAGGCTGGTGTTTAATCCCGTCTTGCCCACGCGCGCCCGCTCGCGCAGTGACAGCGGGTGCCAGCCGCCGACGAACTGCTCGCCGGTAAACGGCACGTTGAAGCGGTCGCGCAGCAGCGTCAGCAAACTCGCCATCGAACGGGGCGCGGCATTTTGCAGGCTGGCGTGGCGCAGCCAGCCCTGCTCGCCGGCCGGACCATGCGCGCCCCGGGTGCGGCCCAGGCCGGATAGCGCGTCGATGGTGCGCAGCAGCGGCGCCGCCGCGATGTCGCCGGCATGGAGCGCCACGTGCTGTCTGGCGCGGGCGCGGTGCCGGAAGCCGATCAGGCGGCCGTTGAAGATGTCGAGGAAATCGAGCCCCGCAGGATTTTTCGCGCTGCGCTGTTCCAGCAGCAGCTCGGTGAAGGGCATCGCCAGCGGGCCTTGGGCGCCGGCCAGTGTCACTGCAGGCGTGCGCAGGGTCCATTCCGGCCCCGGCCCTGCCTCGGGCTTGATGCTGGCGATGTCGCCAGGCGCGAACGCCAGGCTGACGTGGGCGGCCAGGCGCACGGCTTCGTCCATGCCGAGGCCCGTGCCTGCCGGGGCGCGGTCCGGCGCGGCGCGTTCCAGCAGACTGATGGCCTGGAACAGGTTGAACGTGTGCGGCGCGTGCAGCAGTTGGGAGAGGATGTCGCGCATGCGTCGCTCGCGTGTCATGCCGGCGCACCAACGCGCACGTTGCGGTCATCAAGCGCGGTGTCGAAGTGGAACTGGCACAGCTCCCGGCCCACGGCGGCCAGCGCCATGATGGTGACACGCGCCAGCGTCGGGCGAAACCGGTCGGGCGCCACCGCCACGCGCACCTGGATCAGGCGCGGCTCGTACAGCGCAATTGCGCGCAGGATGACCAGCTCCCAGCGCTGCAGGTCGGTGGCCGACTGCGCCGACAGGATCAGCGTGTCGGGCAGGCCATAATCGAGCGACGTGGGCGTGCCGGTCAAAAAATCGGCAATCGTCAGGCTGTTGCGGACGTTGAACAAACGCGTCAGGTCGAGCTGGAGCGACAGTTGCAGCGCCTCCGCCGGGGTCAGGCGCACGCCCACCGGGTCGCTTGCGGCGATGTGGAACCGGTCAAACAGGGGAATGGGCGAACTGGCGGACATGGTGTGCATCGTGAGCGAAAGTGAGTGGTCGAATGTGGTGCTGGGAGCGATACTAAGCGGCGAGCCTCCTGTCACGTAAGTAACAAGCACGTAACACGGCCGGTCAAAGCAGCGCCTGGCGCCCCGTCATGGGCGGCCATTCCATCCACGTCTCGCCATTGCGCACGACGGTGAGGCGCACGAAGGAGTTCGCGGTCGTGTACAGCGCAAAGAAGCGCGCCAGCACGCCGGCCAGCATCAGGGCGGACGATCCGGCAAAGGCGGCGGTGTCGAATTCGATGGCGATGTCGGTACCGCGGCAGTGGCCGCGCCAGCTGCCGGCCGGCCCGTTCCCAGTGATGCGCGCAGTGCCCGGCGTCGCGGTGAGGCGCTCGATGCCGCCGATCTGCTTCGCGTCCTGGGCGGTGCCGCGGGCGAACAGCGCCAGCATCTCTTTCAGCGAAGCGACGCCCGCACTGCCGTCGACCAGCGAGCGGTGGTTCAGGCGCAGCAGCGACACCAGGGCCCACAGTGCGGAGCTGTCCAGCGTTGGCGGACGTTGTGCGCTGGGGTGGTACAGCGCGCGGATGTCGGTGGACCTGGCGATGCCCTCGCCATAGAAGCGCGTACCGGGCGAGACCTGGCTCGCCAGCTGGCGGTTGGTGCACAGCAGGTTGGCGTAGATGACCGGCTCCGAAGCCGGCGCGCGCACGTCGCGGCGGTCGACGAAGCCCAGGTAGACGTCGGTGCCGACAATGCCGGGCCGCAGGCTGGCCGCGCGGCGCATGGTCCAGGCCAGCGGCGCATTGCCTCGTATCCCATCCGTGTCGCCCTCGCCGCCGGTGTCGGCAAACACGCTGGGGATGATGTCGGCGCGGTCGCTGCGCGGGTCGGTCACGGTGACCGAGACAATCGCATGCACCTCGGTGGTGGCGTCGCGCTTGCGGTTCGGGATGAGCAGGTATTCGTAGTGGCGCTGGTCGTACGCGACCGGTTCGCTGGTGACGGGGAACAGGTTGATGGCGGGGACACAGTTCAGGCGGATGTTCTCCGGGCGCAGCAGCGCCAGCAGGTCGGCGCCGTGGGTGAATACCAGGCGGATGCTGAAGGTACTGCCGCTACCCAGTTTGCCGCGCAGGCCTTTCAGGTCGAAGAACTGGAATTTGCGGGAGAAAGCGAAGTACTCCTGGAGCAGCGCATAGGCGGGATGGGCGTGGGCCGGATTGGCCAGCATGGCATCGTCTTCGCCAAAGCCTGCTTCTTGCAGGCAGCTGGCGGACAGGCGCTGGACGCCGGCGGTGCTGCTGACGTCGATGTACTTCAGGCCGGTGAGCAGCAGCTCGTGCAGCGGCATCGTGCTCAAGAGGTCGCCCGCCAGGTGCAGGCGCAAGGTGTCCACTTCCAGTTCGGCCACGTCGATGCCCGTATCGGCGCGCACGTCGAGTCGCAAGGTACGGCCTTCTTCCAGTGCTATGGCGTCGATGCAAAGCGGCCACAGCGTCGCGTGGCTGCCGGTCTGGAAGCGGCATGGTTCGCCGGTGGCGGCCGTGGTGGACAACAGCGTGCCCCGTGCGACCTGGCTGCCGGCGGTGACTTTCCCTTCGGCGGGGTCGAGCGTCATTTGCATGATGGTCATCGACGGCACCGGCTGCGCCAGGCTGGGACACAGGTTCTCCAGGATCGCGGAGGCGGTAGTGGGGACGACGCTATCGAGTTCGCGGTGCACGCCGGCAGTCAGGAACGCAACCGATTCGATCAGGTGGGCGATGTGCGGGTCCGCTGCGGCCGCGTCGCTCAGTGACAGGTGGCGGGCAATCTTTGGATGGCGCGCTGCAAAATGCGCCGACTCGGTGTGCAGATAAGTCAGCTCGCGGCGGTAGTGTTCGAGATGGTCGTCTTGTTGAGGCATGTTGTTCTCGTCAGCGGGCGTGTCATCAGGATCGATTTGAAGGTCACGCAAAAACCGGGGTCAGGTCTGCCAACACGTCACCGGGGAACTTTACGGTGCAAATTTTGTCGTTACGGACAGGCGACCGCTGTTTGCAAACTAAGTTCAAAATTGACGTGTTGGTAGACCTGACCCCGTTCTCCAGGTAGACCTGACCCCGTTCTCCATGCCAACACGTCACCGGGGAACTTTACGGTGCAAATTTTTTCGTTACGGGCAGGCGACCGGTGTTAGCAAACTAAGTTCAAAATTGACGTGTTGGTAGACCTGACCCCGTTCTCCACATTACGGGCAGGCGACCGGTGTTAGCAAACTAAGTTCAAAATTGACG
>Ga0265780_10000115_pt1 | contig 128800 bp, 110 predicted proteins | sample P1T30metagenome_FD_192432 | JGI IMG/M metagenome (GOLD analysis project Ga0265780, IMG submission 192432) | Plant litter microbial communities from East Loma Ridge, Irvine, California - P1 T30 | ecosystem: Environmental > Terrestrial > Plant litter > Unclassified | place: USA: California...
ACACCACCGACCCGCGCATCGTCGACGAAGCGCGCCGCCTGTCGAAGATCACCTTCGAAGAAATGCTGGAACTGGCCTCGCTCGGTTCCAAGGTCCTGCAGACCCGCTCCGTCGAATTCGCCGGCAATTACCGCGTGCCTACGCGCGTGCTGTCGTCGCTGACCGATCCCCTGATGCCGCTCGAAGAAGAAGCCAAGTCGGGCACCCTGATTTCGTTTGAGGAAGAAAGTAATATGGAACAAGCCGTCATCTCGGGCATCGCCAACCACCGCGATGAAGCCAAAATCACCGTCCTGGGCGTGCCCGACAAGCCAGGCGTCGCCTTCCACATCCTCGGTCCGGTCTCGGAGGCCAATATCGAGGTCGACATGATCATACAGAATGTGTCGGTAGACGGTAAAACGGACTTCACCTTCACGGTCTCGCGCAACGATTACCAGCGCGCCATGGGCGTGCTGGAAGCGCAAAAAGACGTGCTGGGCTTCACCCGCCTGGTCGGCGACGCCAAGGTCTCGAAGGTGTCGGCCGTCGGCGTGGGCATGCGCAGCCACGTCGGCGTCGCCTCGCAGATGTTCCGCACCCTGGCGGACGAGGGCATCAATATCATGATGATCTCGACTTCCGAGATCAAGATTTCCGTCCTGATCGACGAGAAATACATGGAGCTGGCCGTACGCGCCCTGCATAAAGCGTTTGGCTTAGAACAAGCTTAACGTTTTCGCATACTTTTTGGTCGCGCTTCCTTGACGAAATGGGGTGTGGCCATTAAGATGCTTGCACTCAGCGACATCGAGCAACATTGTGAAGCTGATTGGAGACGTGGCCGAGTGGCCGAAGGCACATCCCTGCTAAGGATGCATATGGCTTATACCCGTATCGTGGGTTCGAATCCCACCGTCTCCGCCAAGATGCACAGAAAAAAGCCACCGCAAGGTGGCTTTTTTCTTTCCACTGCATTATAGGCCTGCGGGCGCATGCGCGCCTTAACCCTCCGGCGCACAGCAACCTCAGGCACGATAGAACGCCACATCCTCCAGACGCGCCTCGTGCAGCGTCATCACCTCGCTCTCCAGCATCGCCGCCGCCCGCATGCCCAGGCGCGACATCGGGTGCTGGTTACTGGTAGCAATCGCCATGCGCCCAAGCAACACCGGATCGGTGATGCGGGTACAGCGGAAGCGCCGCTGGCGAGCGTCCGACAGGATGGCGTTGAGCGGCAGGACCGCATGGCCATAGCCTTCGGCAACGAGGTCGAGGATCGGCGGCACCGCGTCGATCTCGAGCGCGATGTTCAGCTGGACGCTGCGCTCGGCGGCGACCATTTCCACGAGGGTGCGGATCGCATGCTGGCGGCCCGGGATGATCAGCGGATAGCGCGACAGCTCATGCAGTGCGATCGTGTTTGCCACCTGGGCTTCCGGTTGACTGATCAAAAACATCTCTTCGCTGTACAGCGTCCGCTTGTCGACCAGTGGCGTCTCGCCGGTGTCGTACAGGATCGCCACATCGATCCGGCCCATCGCCAGCCATTCCGCCAGGTAGCTCGACAGCCCTTCCGACACCGTGATATTCGCCTGCGGAAATTCGTCCTGGAAGCGGCGCACCAGGGCAAGGGTGGCAAACCTGGCCACGCTCGGCGACAGGCCGATCTTGAAGGTCCCGTCCAGCGTGCCCTGCAGGTTTTTCAGGGCGTGGCGGGCGCCGTCGACCTGGTGCAGGATGCCCTTGCTGTGTTCCAGCAAGACCTTGCCGGATTCGGTCAGCACCACGCCCCGTCCATTACGCCGCAGCAGAGTCTGGCGCAGGTCCACTTCCAGCTGGCGCACCAGCCGGCTCAGCGCGGGCTGGGTACGCCCGAGGATGGCGGAGGCGCGCGTAAAGCTGCTCAGTTCGGCGACGTGGACGAAGGCTTCGAGCTGTTCCAGGTTCATGTCAAGTTATGCGAAATTCGCATAGGAGCTAGTCAGGTATGAGCATTGTATAGGTGAGAGCCAGTCGGCACAATCCGATGATCCGGCCGGCACTTCAGGTGACGGCTCATATCAACATCATTCACGGATACCGACGATGAAAACCTGCCTGCCACCCGACCCGAATCCCGTCAAACCCGCGCACCGGCTGCCGGCTGGCGCCTGCGACGCGCACTGCCACGTGTTCGGCCCGGCGGCTCTGTTCCCGTATGCGCCGGACCGCAGCTATACGCCGCCGGACGCGCCGGTGGAAGCGCTGCGCGCCTTGCATGCCCGTCTCGGCATCTCGCGCGCCGTGATCGTGCATGCCAGCTGCCACGGTACCGACAATACGGTCACGCTGGCGGCGATCAAGGCCAGTAATGGCGCTTACCGCGGCGTGGCCAATGTGCGCGAGGACATCAGCGACAGCGAACTGGCCGACCTGCACGCCGGCGGCATCCGCGGCATCCGCTTCAATTTCGTCAAGCACCTGGGCGGCGTGCCCGATGTCTCGGTCATCGAACGCTTCGTCGAGCGCATCGCGCCGCTCGGCTGGCACATCGTGCTGCACTTCGATGCCGAGAACATCCCCGAGCAGCAGGACCTGCTGCGCAAGATCACCGTGCCCTTCGTGATCGACCACATGGGCCGCGTGCGCGCCGAGCAGGGGCTGGAGCAGAAGCCCTTCCAGCTGCTGCTGCAGCTGATGCGCGAGAACCCGCTGGCCTGGGTCAAGATCTGCGGCGCCGAGCGCGTCTCGGCCGGCAAGCGTCCCTTCCTCGATGCGGTGCCGTTTGCGCGCGAGCTGATCGCCACCGCGCCCGAGCGCCTGCTGTGGGGCACCGACTGGCCGCACCCGAACATCTCGAAGGACATGCCGAACGACGGCGAACTGGTCGACCTGTTCTACGACTTTAGCTCGGACCCGGCGGTCCAGAAGCAGATCCTGGTCGACAACCCGGCGCGCCTGTACGGCTTCGATCCGCTGTAAAAGGAGACATGCCGTGACCCCCGAGCGCAATTCCGACCTGACGCCGGTGCCTTGCATGCTGATGCGCGGCGGCACCTCGCGCGGGCCTTTCTTCCTCGAGTCCGAGCTGCCGGCCGATACCGCCCTGCGCGACCGCGTGCTGCTGGCCGCCATGGGTTCGCCCGACAAGCGCCAGATCGACGGCCTGGGCGGCGCCCATCCGCTGACCAGCAAGGTCGGCATCGTCCGTAAAAGCACCACGCCGGGCGTGGATCTCGACTTCCTGTTCGCCCAGCTGCAGCCGGACAAGGACACGGTCGACACCTCGCCCAACTGCGGCAACATGCTGGCCGCGGTGCTGCCCTTCGCGCTGGAGCGTGGACTGCTGCCCATCCAGCCCGGCAGCACCACGGCGCGCGTGCTGACCCTGAACACCGGCATGCAGTGCGACGTCACGGTCCAGACTCCAGGCGGACGCCTGGCCTACACGGGCGATGCCCGCATCGATGGCGTGCCCGGCACGGCGGCGCCGATCAGCATCAACTTCCTGGATACCGCCGGCTCGGTGTGCCCGGCGCTGCTGCCCAGCGGCCGCGTGCTGGACCGCATCGAAGTCGGGGAGGGCGCGGACGGGTTCCAGGTCGACGCCACCCTGATCGACAACGGCATGCCGATGGTACTGGTGCGCGCGGCGGACATGGGCGTGAGCGGCTACGAAGGCGTAGCCGAGCTGAACGCCAACGAGGGCCTGCGCACCAGGCTGGAAGCGCTGCGCCTGACGGTGGGTCCACTCATGGGCCTGGGCGACGTCAAGACCAAGAGCTACCCGAAGATGTGCCTGGTGGCGGCGCCGCGCGAAGGCGGTGCGATCGCGACCCGCTGCTTCATCCCCCACGTCTGCCACGAAGCCATCGGCGTGCTGGCCGCGGTGACGGTGGCCACCGCCTGCGTGCTGGAAGGTTCGGTCACCCGGGGCCTGGCGCAGGTGGCCCCCGGCCTGGAAAAGACCGTCTCGGTCGAGCATCCGACCGGCGAATTCAGCGTCGAGCTCGGGCTCGATCCGGACAACCCGCAGCAGGTAGTGCGTGCCGCCTTGCTGCGTACCGCACGCCCGATTATGCGCGGCGAAGTATTGATTCCCGAAGACAGCTGGAATGGAGAATAAGGATGGAAAATAAGATGAGACAAGCCCTGGTCATCGACTGCCACGGCCACTACACGACGGCGCCTAAAGCGCTGGAGGAGTGGCGCAACCGGCAGATCGCCAACCTCAACACGCCCGAGCTGGGCCCGAAAGCGGCCGAGCTGCGCATCAGCGACGACGAGCTGCGCGAATCGATCGAAACCAACCAGCTGCGCCTGATGAAGGAACGCGGCTCGGACCTGACGATCTTTTCGCCGCGCGCCAGCTTCATGGCCCACCACATCGGCAACTTCGAGACCAGCGCCACCTGGGCGGCGATCTGCAACGAACTCTGTTACCGCGTGTCGCAACTGTTCCCGGACCACTTCATCGGCGCCGCCATGCTGCCGCAATCGCCCGGCGTCGACCCACGTACCTGCATTCCCGAGCTGGAACGCTGCGTGCAGGAATACGGCATGGTCGGCATCAACCTGAACCCGGACCCTTCGGGCGGCCACTGGACCGCGCCGCCGCTGTCCGATCGCCACTGGTACCCGATCTACGAAAAGATGGTCGAGTACGACATCCCGGCGATGATCCACGTGTCGACCAGCTGCAATCCCTGCTTCCACACGACGGGCGCCCATTACCTGAACGCGGACACCACCGCCTTCATGCAATGCCTCACCAGCGATCTGTTCAAGGATTTCCCGACGCTGAAATTCCTGATCCCGCATGGCGGCGGCGCCGTGCCTTACCACTGGGGCCGTTTCCGGGGCCTGGCCCAGGAAATGAAGAAGCCGCTGCTGACAGAGCACCTGCTGAACAACATCTTCTTCGACACCTGCGTCTACCACCAGCCGGGCATCGACCTGCTCACCAAGGTGATCCCGACCAAGAACGTGCTGTTCGCCTCCGAGATGATCGGCGCCGTGCGCGGCATCGACCCCGAGACCGGCCACTACTACGACGACACCAAACGCTACATCCAGGCCGCCGCGCTGTCCGACGAGGACCGCTTTCAGATCTTCGAAGGCAATGCGCGCCGCGTCTTCCCGCGCCTGGACGCCGCCCTGAACCGGAAAGGACAATGAATGAGCACGCCGCTGATCAATCAACTAGGCATCGTCAAGCGAAACATCGAGCGCGCCGACCGCGCCGCCACCGAGCGCCTGGCCCCTCTGGGCAGCGCCACCGTGCATGAAGCCATGGGCCGGGTCGGCCTGCTGCAGCCTCATATGCGCCCGATCTGGCCGGGGGGGCAGGTGTCCGGCACCGCCGTCACCGTGCTGCTGCACCCGGGCGACAACTGGATGCTGCACGTCGCGGCGGAACAGATCCAGCCGGGCGACATCGTGGTCGCCGCTCTGACTGCCCCGTGCACCGACGGCTACTTCGGCGACCTGCTGGCCACCGCCTTCATGGCGCGCGGCGCCCGGGCACTGGTCATCGACGCCGGCGTGCGCGACGTGCGCGTGCTGAAGGAAATGGGCTTTCCGGTGTGGAGCCGCGCGATCAGCGCCAAGGGCACGATCAAGGCGACCCTCGGTTCGGTCAACATCCCCGTAATCTGCGCCGGCGCGCTGGTCAACCCGGGCGATGCCGTGGTGGCCGACGACGACGGCGTGGTGGTGGTGCCGGCGGCAGATGTGGCGCGCGTCCTGGAGGCCGCCGAGAAGCGCGAAGCGCTGGAAGGGGAGAAGCGCGCGAAGCTGGCTTCCGGCGTGCTCGGCCTGGACATGTACGCCATGCGAGAACCGCTCGCCAAGGCGGGACTGAAGTACATCGACTGATCCATAACCGGTATTCAAATAATGCATATCAGCTAGCCAGCTATAGGCATTGTATGTTTTTGCCGGTATGACAGAATTACGTTCAGAAACTTGCAGCCGCCGTCCGGACCCGGACGGCGGCCAAGAACACAGGAGACAAGCAATGCTGAGCACGACGACTGAGACCCCCGCATCCGCACCACCGGTGGCGCGGGCCTGGTACAAACAATTATGGGTCCAGGTGCTGATCGCGATGGCGCTCGGCATCCTGGTCGGTCATTTCTTCCCCGACGCCGGCACCAGGATGCAGCCACTCGGCGATGGCTTCATCAAGCTGATCCGCATGGTGATCGCGCCGATCATTTTCTGCACCGTGGTCTTGGGCATCGCCAAGATGGACGACATGTCGCGCGTCGGCCGGGTTGCGGTGAAAGGCTTGCTGTATTTCGAGGTCATGACCACGATTGCCCTGGTGATCGGCCTGGTGGTCGTCAATCTGTGGCAGCCGGGCGCCGGCATGAACGTCAATGCCTCCAACCTGGACGCCCATTCGATCAAGAACTATGTGGCGCAAGGGCACGATGCCGGCATCATCCCCTTCATCATGAACATCATTCCGAGCACCATGGTCGGTTCGCTGTCCGAAGGGCATATCCTGCAGGTCTTGCTGGTGTCGGTGCTGACCGGTTGCGCACTGGTGCGTTTCGGCGCGGCCGGCAAGCCGGTCGTGGACCTGCTCGAAGTCCTGTCCAAGGTGTTTTTCGGCATGGTCGGCATCATCATGTGGGCGGCGCCGCTCGGCGCTTTCGGCGCCATCGCCTTCACAGTGGGCAAGTACGGTGCCGGAGCGCTGCTTTCGCTCGGCAACCTGCTGATCTGCTTCTACGTCACCTGCCTGATCTTCATCTTTGCCGTGCTGGGGCCGATCTCGCGCCTGTGCGGTTTCAGCCTGTTCAAGCTGCTGCGCTACCTGCGCGAAGAAATCCTGGTCTGCCTGGCCACGACCTCATCGGAAAGCGTGCTGCCGCGCATGCTCACCAAGATGGAACAACTGGGCTGCAAACCGAGTGTCGTCGGCCTGATCATCCCGACCGGTTATTCCTTCAACCTGGACGGCACCTGCCTTTATCTGGCCGCCGTCACCGTGTTCCTGGCGCAGGCGACCAACACCCCGCTCGACCTGGGCCAGCAGGTCGTGCTGCTGGGGGTGTTGCTGCTGACGTCCAAGGGGGCGGCCGGCGTGGCCGGGGCCGCCTTCGTCGTGCTTGCCGCAACCCTGTCGACGGTGGGCTCGATCCCGGTGGCGAGCGTCGCGCTGATCCTCGGCGTGCATCGCCTGCTGTCCGAAGGCCTGACGCCGACCAACCTGATCGGCAACGCGGTCGCCACCATCGTCATCTCGAAGTGGGAAAAGGCACTCGACGTCGACCAGATGCATCGCGTGCTGAACCGGGAATGAGACCGGCCGCGGCCCCCTGAGGCCGCCTTCCGACACCCCGTCAGCGAGCCGTCAAGAGCTCGCCGCGCCTCCAGGAGACACACCATGAACAGCCCAATGCGGGCGGCTGTCGGCCGCCTGTTTTTTGCGCCTGCACGATTCCCGAGCGACTGTTGTATCGATGCCGAAGGCTGGGAAATAAAATTTTCCATTTGGAAATAATTGTATAAACTGTTTATATGGTTATTGCAGTCAATACGGTACGAACGAAAAGTTGCAGCTTATTGCATGGAGCATTCATGAAGAATTGGAATATCGGGAAAAAGATCGCCGTCGTGTTCGGCGTCGTTCTGGTCGTCGCATCGGCCATCACGAGCATCGGCCTGTGGCAGCTCGAGAAGGTGATGGATTCGACCCGCGACCTGATGGCGACGCCGCTCGCCAAGGAGCGGCTGGTCAGCGACTGGTACCGCACCATCTACGGCGGATCACGGCGCACCATCGCGATCGCCAAGAGTTCGGACAGCACGCTGGTGAAATTCTTTGCCGAGGATTCGGCCCAGGGAACCAAAGAAGTCGAAGCGCTGATGGCGAAGGTGAAGCCGCTGCTGGATTCGCCCGAGGAGCAGCGCCTGGTCGCGGAAATCAACGATGCCCGCACCGTCAACAACGACATGCGGGTCGCGGTAGCCAAGGCCCGCGCGGCCGACGACAACGAGACGGCCAACCGCCTGATCGACGAGAAATATGTGCCGGCCTCGAAACAGTACCAGGCGAAGCTGCGTGAACTGGTCGACATGCAGCGCAAGACCATCGATGCCCAGGCCCAGAAGATCGAAGCAGCCGGTGCGTTGAGCCTGCGCCTGCAGGGTGCGCTGAGCGCCTTCCTGGCACTGCTGGTCGTGGGCGCCGGCATCCTGCTGCGCAACAGCGTGGTGGCGCCGCTCCAGGAAGCGATCGGCGTGGCGCGCCGCGTGGCCCAGGGCGACCTCAGCGCCGACATCGTCGCCGCCAGCCGCGACGAAGCCGGCCAGCTGCTGGAAGCGCTGCGCGACATGAACGCTGAACTGCGCCGTCTCGTCACCCAGGTGATCGGGGGCACGGGCAGCATCGCCGGTGCGGCCGACGAAATCGCATCCGGCAACCTGGAACTGTCGTCGCGCACCGAACAGCAGGCCAGCTCGCTGGAAGAAACGGCTTCCTCGATGGAGGAGCTGACCTCGACCGTCAGGCAAACCGCCGACAATGCGCGCCAGGCCAAGCAGCTGGCCGGCTCGGCCAGCGAGGTCGCGGTGCGCGGCGGGGCCGTGGTGCGCCAGGTGATCGAGACGATGGGCACGATCGATGCGTCGTCGAAGAAGATCGTCGACATCATCAGCGTGATCGACGGCATCGCCTTCCAGACCAATATCCTGGCCCTGAACGCCGCGGTGGAGGCGGCCCGCGCCGGCGAGCAGGGCCGCGGCTTCGCGGTGGTCGCCAGCGAAGTGCGCAGCCTGGCCCAGCGCTCGGCGGCGGCCGCCAAGGAAATCAAGACCCTGATCGACGCCTCGGTGTCGAACGTCGAAACCGGCAGCGCCCTGGTCGACCAGGCCGGCAGCACCATGGAAGAAGTGGTCGAGAGCATCCGCCGCGTGGCCGACATCATGGGCGAAATCAGTGCCGCGACCGGCGAGCAGACCCTCGGCATCGAGCAGATCAACGAGGCGGTCAGCCAGATGGACCAGACCACGCAGCAGAACGCGTCGCTGGTGGAGGAAGCCACCGCGGCGTCCGAAACCCTGCAACGCCAGGCCGCCGACCTGGCGGAGGCGGTGCGCGTCTTCAAGCTGGACGGCGCGGCGCCGTCCCCACGCGCACCCATGCGCGGCGGCGCGCCGGCGCGTGCCCACCTGGCCCTGCCCGCCAGCCACCGATAGACAACAACCAGTTTCCCACCCAGAGGCGGGCCACCAAGAGCCCGTCCGAACCCTCGAAGGAGTCAGTATGAGCAGCCCCCTCCAGACGGCCGCAGGCCGCGCCTTTGCCTGCGCATCCACGTGCGCCATCCTTGGCGTCATCCTTTGCTGCAGCGCCGCCCCGGCCCATGCCGACACCGGCGTGCAAATCTATGGCCTGGTCGGCAGCTACGTCGGCAGCATCAAGCGCAGCGACAACATCGACCGCATCACCCAGGTCGGTTCCGGCGGCCTGACGACCTCGTGGTGGGGCATCCGCGGCAGCGAAGACCTGGGCGGCGGCACCAAGGCCGTGTTCCAGCTCGAGCAGTTCTTCCAGCCCGACACCGGCGGCGCCGGCCGCAGCACCAGCGACCCGGGCGGCTTTTCGCGCAGCGGCTGGGTCGGCGTCTCCGGCGCCTTCGGCCAGCTGACGCTCGGACGCCATACCTCGCCTTATTATGTGTCGATGCAGATGGTGAATCCCTTCGGCTCGTCGGTCGTGTTCTCGCCGCTGGTCGTGCAAAGCTATGTGGGGGCGTTCAGCAACACGGTGATCGGCGACACGGTGTGGAACAACGTGATCCAGTACGTCGCCCCGACGGTGGGTGGCCTGAGCACGACGATCGTGTATGCGCCGGGCGAAGTCGCCGGCAACAGCAAGGTGAACAACGCCGGCATCCACTTCCGCTACACGAAGGAAAAGCTGACGGCGGTGCTGTCGGCCCAGCGCGTGCGCACCGCCGCGGTGGCGCCGTCGACCGGGCAAGAGGCTTATCTGGCCGGCGTGACCTACGATGCCGGCTGGGCCAAGCTGTACGCGTCGGCCCAGAAAACCGACAACGCCGTCACCGACATCAGCTCGCGCACCTGGCAAGTCGGCACCTCGGTGCCGGTGACGGCCACCGGCTCGATCCTGGCATCATGGGCGCACACCACCCAGGACAACCCGAAGCTGGCGGTCGCCGACCACGACACGGCAGGTCTCGGCTACGATTACTACCTGTCGCGCCGTACCGATGTCTACGTGACTTACCTGTACGACCACATCGACGGCAAGGTCAAGGGCAACAGCTACGCGCTGGGTATCCGCCACACCTTCTGAGCGATTTGGTACAAACTGGGGCTGGCCCTTGATGAGGGCCTTTGCCGATTCACTTCCCGAGCAAGCGCAGCGATTGCTCCCAATCGCGTTCCCATGCCCGCAGCACGGCCTGCGTCTTGAACGCACGTTTCAAGCCGCCGAGCGGCACGCGATAGACATCGTGCAGGCCCAGGGCCAGCGTGACCGGATTCCATACGGCGTTGCGCTTCGATTTCCTGGCGCTGGCTTTGACGCGCGCACCATCGTCGCCGAAGATGCCGATGGCCGCGTCGAGTGCCTTGTCCAGGTCCATCCGCGCGAGACCGCCGAACACGTCCAGCACATCCGCCTTGCCGATGCCATGTTGCGACTCGCCGGCGACGGCCGGCGCGGCCGGGCGCTTGTCACGCGCGAGTGCGGCCGCCAATTGTTCCAGATCTTTTTTCTCGAACAGCAGGGCGTCCAGGGGGCGGAGGAAACCCGGTGCCGGCAGCCGTGCGACGATCTTGTAGGCATCCTTGGTCAGCGTAATCAGGACGTCCTCGCTGCCGCCCGCCAGACGCGCGATGTCGTCTTCGAAGAAGATCGGCGCCGCGTAGCCGCCGTTGGCATCGCCGAACAGCTCGGCGTAATTGGCGTCGTAGTCGAGCCAGACGTAAGGCGTCAGGCCATGTTCGAGCAGGCGCGCGAGCGTCCAGCCCGACCCGGTGCGCCGGGCCAGCCAGGCGCAGGCTTCCGGCAGCGTGGCGCGGAAGGGCAGGGCATCGGCGTATGCGGGTTGCGAGGGCCGGTTGTGCGTTGTTGGGTTGGTAGTCGACATGCGGATTCTCTCCTGTTTCCTGGCTGGCGCCACCATAACACATGCCGAAAGTCGTCCAGGCACCAGCGCGCCAGCTTTCCCGGATGCAGGGCGACCGGGCCCTCAGGCGGCGGCCGCGAGAGCCTGCTCGCCCAGCAGCGCCGTGATGCGCTCCGCGCTGACCGGCGGGCTGAACAGATAGCCCTGCATCTCGTCGCACTCGTTGGCCCGCAGGAAGTCGCGCTGGGCTTCGGTTTCCACGCCTTCGGCGATGACGCGCAGCTGCAGGCGGTGCCCCAGCGAGATGACGGCCAGCGCGATCGCCTGGTCGTCCGGGCTGTGGGCCAGGTCGCGCACGAAGGACTTGTCGATCTTGAGGGTGCTGATCGGGAAGGATTTCAGCGCCGACAGGCTTGAATAGCCGGTGCCGAAATCGTCGATCGACAGCGATACACCCATTGCCTCGAGTGCGGCCATGCGCTCGACGGCCTGGTTCATGTCGCGCATCAGGAGGCTTTCCGTGACTTCGAGTTCGAGCGCGCGCGGTGGCAGGCCGGCATCGCGCAAGGCCTTCGCCACCCGTTCGACCAGGTGCGTTTCCTCGAACTGGCGCGCCGAGACGTTCACCGACACGACCAGCGGGCCGAGCCCGGCGGCGAGCCATGCGCTGGCCTGGAGACAGGCGGCGCGCACCACCCATTCGCCCAGGTCGACGATGAGGCCGGACTGCTCGGCAAGGCCGATGAACTGCAGCGGCGCCACCATGCCGTGTTCCGGATGCTGCCAGCGGACCAGGGCCTCCACGCCGAACACCTTGCCCGTGCGCAGGTCGACCTTGGGCTGGTAGACCAGGTGGAAGCGGCCGGCGGGGGCGGCACCGCCGTCCGCCAGTGTCGCATCGAGTGCCTTGCGCATGCCTTCCAGCAGCGCCAGCTTCACTTCCAGGCGGTCGTTCATCTCGCGTGCGTAAAACTGGAAGTTGTTGCTGCCCAGGTCCTTGGCACGGTACATGGCCGCGTCGGCATTCATCATCAGGGTGGTCGGGTCGTCGCCGTCGCGCGGGTAGAGCGCCACGCCCATGCTGCAGCTGACCTGCACGGTCTGGTCGCCGATCCGTACCGGTTCCAGCACGGCCAGGCGTACCTGTTCGAGCACCGGGCTGACCGCCAGCGGGCTGTCGGCGACATCCGGCATCAGGATCACGAATTCGTCGCCGCCGAGGCGCCCCAGCGTGTGCCCCGCGCCGAGGCAGGCCCCCATGCGCCGGCCGATGACCTGCAGCAGCTCGTCGCCGGCATTGTGGCCGAGTCCATCGTTGACCAGCTTGAAGCCGTCGAGGTCGATGAAGGCCAGCGCCAGGTGTCCGCCGGCGCGATGGGCCTGCGCCACGGCCTGTTCGAGGCGGTCGCGGATCAGGCTGCGGTTCGGCAGGCCTGTCAGTTCGTCGTGGTGGGCCATGTGGCGGATGCGCTCCTCCACCCCTTTGCGCTCGGTGATGTCGCGCACCATGGCGACCACGCCGTCCTCGACCGGGATGAACTGGCGATGCAGCCAGCGCCCGGCGGCGGGCCCCCTGGCGGCGCGCCATTCGGCTTCCAGCACGACCTGTTCGGTGACCACACGCAGCAATTCGTCGAACATGCCGTTGCGGCGCACATTCGGCAGCAGCTCGCCCAGGCGCCGGCCGCGCGCCGCTTCCCTGGAAAAGCCCATGATGTTTTCGACGCGGCTGTTGGTGTCTTCGATCAGGAAGTCGTGCGTGGCGGCGCCGTCGCCGACCAGGCGCAGGACGAACACCGCGTCCAGGCTGGCTTCCGACGCCGCAAGATGGGTTTGCTGGGCGCGCCGCTCGCGCCGCCGGACCTTGGCCAGCTGCCATGACCAGACGCTGACGAGTGCGACCACGCAGACCAGCAGCGCGCTGGCGGCGACGGCCGCCAGCAGATAGGTACGGCGGTGCGTGCCGAAGGCGCTCATCTGTTCATCGGCCGCCAGGCCCACGACCGCGGTCAGCGGAAAGCCGTGCAGCCGGCGCGCGCTGGCGTAACGCAGCAGGCCGTCGGGCGCGGTCGGACGCGGCTGGACGGAGGAGAGCGCCGGTGCGTCGGGATCGCTGGCCAGGTCGGCGCTTGCGAAGCGCTGGCCCCAGGACACCTGCTCACCGATGCGAACGGCGCGCGCAATGCCGTCGTTGCCGACAAGCGCCAGCAAGCCGCGCTCGCCGTCGCGCGAGCGTTCGTAGGAACTGGTGAAATAAGCCGGGTCGACTTCGACAATGGCGATGCCGGCGAAACGTCCGTCGGCGCCGTCGATGCGGCGGGTAAAGTGCAGGTGAGGTTCGCCCTTGGCGGCGTCGCGGACCGCGGTGCTGACGAAGGGCATGCCGCCATGGCCGGCGGCATGCAGCGTGAAGTAGTCCTCGCGCGACACATCCTGGGCCGGCAGCTGCGGATTGCCATCCACGACATGGCCGTCGCGATCGGTGACGCTGACCTGGAACACCAGGCCCGGCGGCAACAGGCCCTGCCGGCGCAGCGCCGGCAGGGCCGAGCGCGCACCGTTCATCTCGACTGAATACTTGATCACCTTCAGGGTCTGGTCGATCGCGGTCAGGTTGCGCACCATCTGCGCTTCGTAGGTGTCGATCTGCTCGCGGGTGGCATCGCGCGCAGCGTGCAAGGTGGCTTCGCGTTCGGCATCGATGAGGTGGAAGGTCGCGACCCAGATGGCGATCAGCGGGAGCAGCGCGAACAGCGGCAGCGCGATGTGGGTATCGAGCGCGCGTCCGATATGCCCGGCGCGCCCCGCCTTTCCTGACAGCAGGCCTTTCATTGCACCACCAGCACCGCGTGCACGCTCGGATCGAGGGCGCCGCGTTCGATATAGCCGATCGCGCCCGGATCCGCGGCGACCTTGCGGCGCACCGCGGCGCTGTCGGGCAACTCGCCCGGCGGCTGTCCGCGCCCGGTGAATACCATCTTCGACCAGTAGGCCTTGATCAGCGCCGGGCTCTTGTTGGCGACGTGCAGGTAGAACTCGTCGCGCAGCGGCGAGCCGAGGCGCTGGTCCAGCGGGGCCGCCTCGGTGCCGTCCGGGAAGCGCGCCGTTTGGCCAAGGAAGATCGCGGAGACCTGGTCGGCACGCAGGGCCGTCACCGGGTTCCTGGCCGAGACCACCACCACCAGTTCGGCGCTGCCCGCGGCGTGGACGGCGGTGGCGGCAGCGAAGGCCGTCAGGGCCGCGCACAGGCGGCCAGGGAGCTTGAACGTACCCATCTTAGTAAACGAAGTCCAGGCTGATGCTGGCAACGCCGAACGCGCGGTTCGATCGGAAGTCCGGCGTCGGATTGATCAGGGTGCCGCGCGAACCGCCGGTCGGCTTGACGCGGTCGTACTGCAGCTTGAGCGCGAGGTTGGTCTGCAGGTCCCAGCGCACCCCGGCCGCGGCCGATCGCTGTTGCGTGGCCGTCGCCAGCAAGGTGTTCAGGCCCGCATTCACGGCAGCCACCTGGGCCGCCAGCGCGGGCGGCAGGCCGTCGGCGGGCAGGCCGTTCTCCATCGTGGAGCCCTTGGCCCGTACCTGCGACCAGGTCGCATAAGGCGTCAGCGCACCACGGCGCCAGCCGGCCGACACATAGGCATTGTAAGTCGTGCCCAGCAGCGAATGGGTACCGGTGCGGCCGGCTTCGGCCATGACGAACCACAGGCCGGGATCGTAGTTCAAGCCGACGTTGATCATGCTGGCCGGCTTGTGGTCGATCGCATAGCGCCGCGTCAGGGCCTGGCCGGCCGGGCCGAAGGCAGTCAGGGCATCGAACAGCGCGCCGCCGGCATTCGTCGTGATGTCGGCGCGGATGGCGCTCACGCGGATGCTGAGGTCGCCCAGGTCGCTGGTGTTGGACAGGCCGGCGAGCTTGCGGCCATATGCGTACAGGGGCCGGGGCACGTCGACGTCGTCATGGCCGAACAGGACCTGCGAGACGTTGCGCACGCGCCCGAGGCTCCAGTGCAGCGTGGCATCCACGCCGTCGCTGGCCGAGATCGGCAGCGAACCGTAGCCTTCGACCGGCGGGCGGACCCAGGGGTAGGCATAGCCCACCTTGCGGTACTCCGCGGTCAGGAACATCGGCAGGGCGATGCGGCCGAGGCGCAGGGCCAGTTCCGGGGTCGGCTGGTATTTGATGTTGGCCCACTCGACTCTCGGGCGGTAAGTGTTGTCGAGGCGCTGCTCGCTGACGACCTGCAGCACTGCCGACCAGCGCCGGTCGACATTGACGTCGAGCTGGGCGCCCAGGCGGCTATCGACGTCGGTGCTCCAGGGGCGGGTGGCACCGGCGCCGGAACGTTTCAGGACCGATGTCGTGTAATCCGCCTGGCGTTCGCTGGCATGCGTGAAGCCGAGCGTGCCGAAGCCCGACAGCGACCAGGGCTTGGGTTCGCCGGATTCGCCATCCGATGGAGAAAGAGACGCGGGGGCACCATGCACGGCGCCGGAGAGTCCGAGTGCGCACAGCAGCAGGGCCGGAAAAGCGGCCGGGCGGGCGCCAACAATAAAATGCAGCATCTGGGTTGTCAAAAGAGTTCAGCCGGCGCCGCCGTGGGGCCGGCAGCGCTGGAAAGGCGTGCCATGGACAGGCGCTGGCGGGGCCGGGCGCCAACATGGCAGTGGACTTTAACCGCTCAGCCTTGTGGAGTCGACATTTTTTACCCAGAGGATCTATTATCTGGAGGAAATGTTGTTAAGTGGCAACGTGTCTTGTCAGTTCTGGCTGTCCACCCCGAATCTAGCAATCGAGGGCATGCGCACTTCAACGCACTTTGACCAGGTCGCACAGGAGCCACCGAGAGGCGGTCTTGCTTTTTCGTGTCCGGTGGCCGGGACGCTCGCAAGAGCGTCGCCCTGCATGCTAGTATTACAATATAAATACATACTGCATCTAGAGCACGCATGTCGTTTCGGTTCCGCAACAATGTTCATATCCATGGGGCAGGCCGCAAAACCATGGTGTTCGCCCACGGTTTCGGGTGCGACCAAACCATGTGGCGCTTCCTTGCGCCCGCCTTCGAAGACCGCTTCCGCGTCATCGCCTACGACCTGGTCGGCATGGGCCAGTCCGATTTGTCCGCTTACGACCGCGCCAAGTACGCCAGCGCCGATGGACACGCCGCCGATTTGCTGGAAATAATCGACGCCTATGCCGAGGGCGAGGTCGTCTTCGTCGGCCATTCCGTCAGCACCATGATCGGCCTGCTGGCGACGATCGCGGCACCGGAGAAGTTCGCGGCCCAGATCATGGTGAGCCCGTCCCCGTGCTACCTGAATGACGGCGATTACACCGGCGGCTTCAATGCCGCCGACATGGAAGCCCTGCTGCTGACGATGGACGAAGACTTCCTCGGCTGGTCGTTCAAGATGGCGCCCATGATCATGCGCGCGCCGGATCGGCCGGAGCTGAGCCGTGAGCTGCTGCGCAGCTTCGCCCGCAACGACCCCATCATCGCCAGGCACTGGGCGCGGGTCACCTTCCTCTCCGATTACCGGCAGCAGCTGCCGCTTTCCGTCGTGCCTGCCCTGGTCCTGCAATGCAGCGACGACCTGCTCGTGCCGCAAGAGGTCGGCCTCTACATGGCCCGGCATTTGCCGCGCTCGGTGTTCCACGTCATCGACAACGTCGGCCATTGTCCGCACCTGAGCGCCGCCGATGCAAGCCGCCAGGCGATCGAGGGTTTCCTGGCCGGTAACGCATGCCTTTGAACCTTTTGGGGCCGGCCGGGTATATACCGCGGTCAAGGGAGACCGATTACGTGGATCAAGCAAGCGATGACAGCACCATCCTGGCGCGGACGGCGGAAGGCGAGGCCTGCCTGGTGGGGCGCATCGCCGCCGGCGACCGGCGCGCCTTCGAAGCCTTGTACCGCGCCTGCTTTCCGCGCCTGGGGCGTTTTTTGCAGCGGATGACGCGCAGTGCGCCGCTGATCGAGGAAATCGTGAACGACACGCTGCTGGCCGTCTGGCGCAAGGTGGACAGCTTCGACGGCAGCAGCAAGGTCTCTATGTGGATCTTCGGGCCCTAGCCCGGACCGGATTCAGGGCTGGGGCGCCGTCCCGGGCACGTAGCCGAAGGACTCGGCCACGGCGATCGTGGTCGCCTTGTGGAAGGGGACCGTGATGCCGACGAGCGGCAGCATCAGCTGCGACTGCACCGCGCCGCAATCGCTTGCCGTTTGCGAGCGGCAGATGCTGACCTGGACGAAGCGCACGCAATTGGCTGCGTTCGGGTTGCGCATGCAGATCTGGCGGTGCTGGGCCGCCGTGGCCGGCAAGGTGGTCCTGTCGATTGGGCTCAGGGTAAGCGCGCCGTTGCCGGGGGCGCGGACAAGGGCCAGGTAATCGATGCGGATGCTGTCGTCCGACACCGGTGACGCCAGCATCAATTCGCCGGACCCGGACTTGAAGATCGCAGTGCGTTTGAGCCGGGCGATCCCTTCGGCGTCGCTCGGATACACGTGCACCGCCGTGGCCGCGGCCTTGCGCGTGACTTCCTGCAGCGTGCCGAACACGAACATCAGGCGCGCCACTTCGATGATGCCGAAGATGAAGGTGAAGAACACGAGGGCCAGGAGCGCGAACTCGACGGCGGCCACGCCGGTCTCGCGCAGGCGCGGCCGCGGCGGCTTATTTGCCCACATAAGGCATCGTGACGTTAGCTTTGATAGGTATGCCATAAGGCCCCATGTACATGCCGAAGAAAGTGTCGCGCAGGCGGAAGCTGATGAATACGCTGACCGTGGCCGGGACTTCGCCGGTGCTCACGGCGCAGGCGTGGTTGTCGCAGCTGATGCTGGCGTCGGGGATGGTGTTGCCGGGTGCGAGCTGGGCGACTTCGCGCTTCGCGACCTGGATCGCGATATCGCGTGCATAGCCGGCCAGCACCATCGATTTCATCTCTGCCGCGGACACGGTCGACATGTAGCGCGCCGCATCCTGGGCCGCTTTCTGGGCGACCGTGTAGTGCCACATGTAGCGCGCGTACAGGAACATCGGCGCCATCACGACCACCAGGATGGGCAGCACCAGCGCCAGCTCGATGGCGGCGGCGCCGCGCGCGCGCGCGGACGGTTTCCGAAAAAGGTTTTTCATGGATACAGCTCCACCGGGCCGGTCAGCTGCTGGTCGGGCAGGCTGCCGGCGAATTCCGCGATCAGGGCGTCCTGGGTGGCCGGGACGGTCATGAAGAACTTGCCGATCCCCTGCACCGTCGCCGGGACGTTGGCACCGGCCGGCACGGTAGGGCAGGCCAGCAGCGGCACGTTCAGCACGCGCCGCGACGGCGTGCCGAATTCGCTGCGCCCGGCGTCCGGCCATGCCAGCGTCGCCGGCGAGATCACCCCGATCGGATTGTAGGGCGTGGCGCGGCCGGTTTCGTAGCCGCCGGTGACGGACAGGCCGGCGCGGTACAGCTTGCCCCAATCGGCGCTGCCGAAGGTGGTGTAGCCGCTGGCCGGTTCCGGCACGCCGGCTTGCTGGTAGGACGCATACTTGACCGCCTTGGCATAGGACCAGAGCGGGCCGTAGGAACTGGCGCTCACGCCCGACAGGGTGCTGCCAGGCGGGGGGATGTCGGCCACGGTTTCGAGCCGGCCGCGCTCGGTCGTGCTCATGGCGGCACGGGTACCGGGCACGGGCACCATCCAGGGGGCGCCGTTGGCCACGTCGTATCGGAAAGCCTTGATGTTGGTGTCGGGCGGCGCGCTGTTGACGCTGCAGAGGCCAGCGTTGTAGTCGTCGAAGCGCGAATTCAGCTGCGCGTACAGGGCGGCGAGCGGCGCCGTCGACGGCAGTGCGCTGATCCGGATCGCGCCGCCCATCAGGGCCGGGATCCACATGGTCCCGGTGCACACGAAGGGGCCGAGCATGGTCAGGTCGACCTCTGCGGCATTCATGCCGGGCGCGCTGACAGGATTGACCGCAAAGCGTGCCGGCGTAGTGGCGCGCGGATTCAGCTGCATCAGGTCGTAGCTCACGCCACGGCGGAAGCCATGTTCGACCAGTTCGGTGTCGCTCAGGCCGGTGTTGGTGCGCGGGCTGGCCGGGGTGTCCGACATGGCGCAGACGGCGATGGGCGCGACGTTGATGCCCGACCTGCCGGCGATCGCACCGTCGTTCACGGTCAGCATGCGGTCGCCGTTCGCGAGCGTGGGCAGGAAGACCGGGCGCACCGAGGTGACCGCCTCACCCAGCCCGGCGGTATCGACCTTGGCAAAATAAAACCCGGCCGCGCTGCCGGGATCGTTGGCGGGACGCCAGCTGCCGCCCCGCGCCGGCGTCGTGCTGAAGCTGAGCGCGGCGTCCGTCCAGACCACGGCGATGCGGTACTGGTAAATATAGCGTTCGGCCGCTTCCCGCGCCTTGGTCCTGGCGGCAGCGAGGCCGGCGGCGGTGCCGTTCAATTCCCCGGCCGCCGCCAGCGCCGCCGCCCTGGCCATGCCGCTCAGCTCGACCTTGCGGTTGTACAGCACGCCGGTGTTCAGGGCCAGTCCGCAGACGACCAGGATCAGGACCAGCAGGGGCGCGAACATGATGGCGAAGGCGCCTTGCTGGCGCCGCAGGGCGGGCCTGCGCAGACTGTGTCTGGCCGGAGGATCAGCTTGCAGTTCCATACATTCCCTCGTTGCCGATTGGAGGATCACCTGGTGCATACTTGCACTAGCGAAATTCTAGCGGTTGATGCTGTGTCGCTATTGATCCTGGGCAACTAAAGAGGGCCGATGGTTGGAGGCAGGAGCCGTGCAGCGCTGCTCGGCCCCCTCATCCGGTATCAGCCCTTGATGAAGGCGAGGATGTCGGCGTTGATCACATCCGCCTGCGTGGTCGGCATTCCGTGCGGGAATCCCTTGTAGGTCTTGAGGGTGCCGTTCTTCAGCAGCCTGGCCGACAGCGGGCCGGAATCGGCGTAGGGCACGACCTGGTCGTCGTCGCCGTGCTGGACCAGCACCGGCAGCGTGATCTTTTTCAGGTCGTCGGTGAAGTCGGTCTGCGAAAACGCGACCACGCCGTCGTAATGGGCCTTGGCGCCGCCCATCATGCCCTGGCGCCACCAGTTCTGGATGATGCCTTCCTGCGGTTTCGCACCGGGGCGGTTGAAGCCGTAGAAGGCGGTGGCCGGGAGATCGCGGTAGAACTGGGCGCGGTTGGTGGCAACCTGCAGCTGGATGCCGTCGAAGACCTCTTTCGGCAGGCCGCCCGGATTCGAGGGCGATTTCACCATCAGCGGCGGCACCGCGGCGATCAGCACCGCCTTGGTGGCACGCGCCTGGCCGTGGCGCGCCAGGTAGCGCACCACTTCGCCGCCACCGGTCGAGTGGCCGACGTGGACGGCACCCTTCAGGTCGAGGTGCTGCACCACGGCCGCCAGGTCGTCGGCGTAGTGGTCCATGTCATGGCCGCTCGCGACCTGGGTCGAACGGCCGTGGCCGCGGCGGTCGTGCGCGATGACGCGGAAGCCGCGCTGCACGAAGAACATCATCTGCGCATCCCAGTCGTCCGCGCTCAGGGGCCAGCCGTGCGAAAACACGATCGGCGTGCCGCTGCCCCAGTCCTTGTAGAAGATATCGACGCCATCCTTGGTCCTGACGGTGTTCGTCGTCATGCGGGTGCTTTCCCTTGCGGGTGCGGCGCCGGGGGCCGCGTGCGCGGCAGTGACGCTGGCCAGCGATACCAGTGGGAGCGCGGCCGCGCCGCCCGCGCCGAGCATCAGGTGGCGCCGTTTGCGGTCGGGGGCCGGGTTGTCGTGTTCGTTCATGATGGTGTCTTTCGTAAGGTCGGTAGAGGAAAGCATGCAGACTGCGCAATCATTCTCCCCAGTGGTGCAAACCCTGTCTACGGATACGGTCGTATAGGTGGGCAGCCAGGAGACCTTGCCGCCTCCGAGGCCTTGTTCAAGATGTTGTATGATGCAACGCAACAATATCCATCGCCGATATCCATGTTCCCGCCCCGCTTCCTGGCCGCGTTCCTCGTCGCACTGGCTGTCGCAGCGCTACCCGTTTCTTCTGCGGCAGCAGCGGACGCCGCCACCCTGGCCGATTACCAGCACACCACATGGACCGCGGCAAATGGCGCCCCGCCGCGCATCGCCGACATGGCGCAGACGCAGGACGGCTGGCTGTGGCTGGCCACAGCCGATGGCCTGTTCCGCTTCGACGGACTGCGTTTCGAGCGTTTCGCGCTGCCGCCCCTGCGCGGCCTGATCCGCGACCGCATCAACGCCCTGTACGCGGCGCCGGATGGTGACTTATATCTCAGTTATGCTGCCGAAGGCATCTCGGTGGTGCACCCGGATGGCCAGGTCGAGCACCTGCCCACCCAGCCCGGCGAGGTCAGCAGCATCACCGCGATGCTGATGGACCGCGACGGCAGCCTGCTGGTCATCGGCAGCAATATCCAGAGGCTGCGCAAGGGAAAATGGGAGCTGCTGGCCGACGGCCCCGAATGGCGCGTCGGCGGCGACAGCATGCTGCTGGACGGCCGCGGGCAGCTGTGGGCCGGCAACGATGTCGGCGTATGGCGCTTCGACCGTGCGGCGGGGCGTTTCGCCAGGTTCGCCGATGGCGGCGGCGAGCTGGTGCTCGGCCCCGATGGCCGCGTCTGGCAGCTTGGCAGGCAGCGGCCGCCGCGCGTGCTGGACCAGTCGGCCGCTGCGCGGCCAGGGGCTTACCCGCATGCGAGCGGCCGCTGGGGCGGCCTGATCGATGCCGGTGGCGCGCTGTGGACGCTCGCCTGTCCGCAGCCGGCTTGCGTGGCCGGTAACAGCCTGCTGCGCCAGGCCGGCACCACGCCGGGCGAGGCCGCGCTTCCCGAGCGGGCGCTCCGGACCTCGGGCAGCGAAGTGCAGCTGGTGATGGAAGACCGCGAAGGCGACATCTGGATCGCCACCGAGAATGGCCTGGACCGCTTCCGCCGCAACCGCTTCTCGCGGAGCGGCCTGGCCGGTTCCGGCGTGCGCTACAGCCTGGCCGCGGATGCGGCGGGACGGATGTGGGCGTCCGAGCGCGACCGCGGCATCCTGTGGCGCCTGCGGCCGGACGGCGCGCCGCTGCGCGCGGGCGAAGACGGGGTCATCGTCGTCGCCAGGGGCCGCGAAGGCGCGCTGCTGGTGGGGCGCCCGCGCAGCCTTGAGCGCCGCGCGCCGGCCGCCACCGACACCTTCGCGCTGCCGCCGGGTCCGGACGGCAAGCCGCGCGACCACCACGTGGTCGGCATCCTGGACGACGGCAAGGTGTTCTGGACGGCGACGCTGGAGACCGGCCTGATCGGCTGGCGCGACGGCGCCTGGCGGCCGGGCAGCGCCTTCCGCCTGCCGCCGAGGATTTACCAGTCGGCGCCGGCCGGTCAAGGCGAGCTGTGGTTGGCCACCGGCGACGGTACGCTGGTGTTCTACCAGAACGGCGCCGGCGGCGAGAAAACGACCACCTGCGACATCCACGCGCTCGGGCTGGCCTCGGCGATCTTCCCCGGCGCGCCGCTCACCGTCAGCGGCAGCGCCGGCTTCGGCGCACTGGTCGGTGGCCGCCTGCAGCTGCTGCGCGGCGCCGACGGCGACCCCGACGCGCTGCGCAACATCTCGGGCATGGTGGTAACGCCAAACGGCGACCATTGGCTGAACGGCGCCGGCGGACTGGTACACGTGCGCGCCCAGGACTGGCGGCGCAGCATGGCGGACCCGCGGCAGCCGCTGCGCTACCGGGCCTACGGCCTGGCCGATGGCTACCCGGGCCGCGCGGTGCTGGACAATCGCTGGCCCTCGGCGGTCAGCGCCGACGGCCGTCACCTGTGGCTGTCCGGCACCGCCGGCGTGGTCCGCTTCGACAGCGCCGACCTGCGCCCCAACCCGGTAGCGCCGCGCCCGGCCCTGCTCGAGATTGCCGACGGCGCCGCCGTGTACCCGGCGCGCGGCCAGGTGACGCTGGCGCCGGGCGATGCGCAGTTCCGCGTGCGCTTCACGGCGCCGGCGCTGCGCATGCCCGAGCGCGTCCGCTTCGAATACCGCCTGGACGGCTTCGACCACGCCTGGGTCGACGCCGGTACCCGGCGCGAAGCCAGGTACACCAGGCTGGCGCCCGGCGATTATGTATTCCGGGTGCGCGCCGCCAACGAAGACGGCATCGGCGGCGCCCCCGAGGCCAGCGTCGCCCTGCGCATCGAACCGACGCTGAGCCAGACCCTGTGGTTCCGCCTGGCCTGCGCCCTTGCGATTGCGCTGGCGGCGGTCCTGCTGTACCGCTACCGGGTGCGCCGCCTCACCGCGCGCCTGACCGAAGGCCTGCACATCCGGACCGCCGAGCGCGAACGCATCGCGCGCACCCTGCACGACACCTTCCTGCAATCGGTGCAGAGCCTGGTGCTGCGGGTCGACGCGGTAGCCGCCAGGCTGGCGCCGGAAGACCCGGCGCGTGCCCAGCTGGAAAACGTGCTGGCCGATGCCGGCAATGCGATCGGCGAAGGCCGCGGCCAGCTGCAGGAGTTGCGCGGCGGCGATGGCCACGTGCTGGAAGACGTGGTGGTGGAGATTGTCACCCGCCTGCGCGCCAGCCATGGCTGGATCGCGGTCGACCTGCGCGTCGAAGGAGAACGCCGTGTGCTGTTGGCGGCGGTGTCCGAGGAAATCGCCGAGATCGTGCGCGAAGCCTTGCGCAACGCCTTCACCCATGCGGGCGCGCGCCATATCGGCGTCGACATCGAATACGGCGCGCGCACGCTGCAGCTGCGCATCGCCGACGATGGCCGCGGCATGGACGAGGCGGTGCGCAAGGAGGCTGCGCGCGCCGGCCATTTCGGCCTGGTCGGGATGCGCGAACGCGCCGCGCGCATCGGCGCCCGCCTTGTGGTGGACAGCGGCCCGCAGGCCGGCACGGCGATCGCGCTGGCCGTACCCGCCACGCGTGCCTATGCTTAAAGACTCATGTAGCCGCGCTTGACGGCCAGCGTGACGGCATGGGTGCGGTCGCTCGCACCCAGCTTGACCAGGATCGCGCTCATATGGGTTTTCACGGTCGGCTCGGTGATGTGCAGCGCTTCGCCGATGGCGCGGTTGGAATTGCCGTTGGCGGCCAGGCGCAACACGTCGAGTTCGCGCGCCGAGAGCTTGTCGGCGGCGAAATGGCCGTCGACCTCGCGCTGAGCCAGCGGCGCCAGCACGCTCGCGCCCTGGTAGACGGTACGCACGGTGCGTACCAGCTCGGCGCCCAGCACGTCCTTCAGCAGATAGGCTGCAGCCCCCGCCTTGAGCGCGGCGACCACGCGGGCATCGCCGCTAAAGGTGGTCAGTACCACGATGCGCGCGTCAGGATGCAGGGCGCGGATGGCAATGATGGCCTCGAGGCCGTCCTTCACCGGCATCTGCAGATCGACCAGCGAGACGTCCGGGCGATGGCGTGCGAACTGCGCGACCGCTTCCTCGCCGTTGGCGGCGCTGGCCACGACTTCGATGCCGCCCTGGGCCACCAGCGAAGCGGCGATCCCGGCGCGCATCATCGGGTGGTCGTCGACCACCATCACGCGGATCGGACTCTGAATGGGGTTCGTCATCGTCTGCATCATCGTCAGTTCACGGCGGCCATGCCGGGCGGGCGCAGCGGCAGGCGCAGGCGGAAGCAGGCGCCCTGCGGTGCGCAGGGTTCGAATACCAGGTCGCCGCCATGCGCGCGCGCGATGGCACGGCTGATGGACAAGCCCATGCCGGTGCCGTTGCGCTTGGTGCTGAACAGGCGTCCGAACACGCGCTCGCGGTCGGCGGGCGCGATGCCGGGGCCGTTGTCGGCGACCGCGATCTCGATCTCGTGCTCATTATAGCGGCGCGAGCTGACGCCGATGCGGCCGGCGCTGCAGCCGGCCAAGGCTTCGATCGCATTCAGCAGCAGGTTGGTCAGCACCTGCTGCAGCTGGACCAGGTTGGCGCGGATCATGCAGGTCGGCAGTCCCGGCTCGAACTCGAGTGCGATGCGCTGGCGGCGCATCAGGTGGCGCGGCCACTGCAGGGCATCGGCCAGCACCCGGTCCACCTCGACGTCGCCGCATTCGCTGTCCTGGCGCGCGGCCATGCGGTGCACGCTGCGCACGATGTCGCCGGCCTGGCGCCCGGCATCCATGATCTGGGACAGCGAGGCGAGGGCACGCTCGATGTCCGGCTCGCCGCGCTGCAGCCACTTGTGGGCCGCCGCCGCATGCAGGGCGATTGCCGCCAGCGGCTGGTTGATTTCGTGGGCGATGGCGATGCCCAGTTCGCCGATGGCGTCGGCGCGCTGGACGCGCTCCTGCTCGCCGCGATCGCCGCGCTGGCGGGCCGCGGGCGTGACCACCTCATTGCGGCAGAGTTCCTCGAACGCTGCGGCGGCCTGCCGCAACATGGCGACGGGGGCACTGTCAAATTCGTGGACCAGGTCCATGGCGTGGGCCTCCATCAAGGTCATCCGGGTCAGGCGCGCAAGGCTTTGGCGCGACGGGACCATTATGGCGGCGCGGGTCGGGGCGGGCCTCATACGATAGTTGTACTTTTCATGCATTTCCGACAAAAAGGCGCAGGCGCGGCACTGGCCAAACGATACGGGCAGGGCCGGCGGCGCGCCGCTACCATCCGCGCATCCGCAGTCTCTCTTTCCCTTTCATCGCCACCAGGAAAACGCCATGCACACATCAGTCCACGCCTCGCTCCATTCCACCGCCCCCAGCCACCCTCATGCGCGCCTGGTCTGGCGCTGCTGCCTGCTGCTGTTGTGCGCCGCCTACCTGCAGGGCGGCCTGGAAAAGGCGTTCGATTTTCCGGCCGCGGTGGCCGAGATGCGCCATTTCGGATTGCAGCCGGCTGCGCCGCTGGCCTTGCTGACCATCGCCGGCGAAGTCGGCGCCTCGCTGATGGTGCTGCTCGGGGTCAAGCGCTGGCTGGGTGCGCTCTGGCTGGCGCTGTTCACCTTCGCCGCGAACTTCGTTGCCAACCGCTTCTGGGAACTTGAGGGGATGGCGCGGACCATGGCCGAGAACGGCTTTTTCAAGCACCTTGGTCTGGTGGGCGCCTTCTTGATGTTGGCCTGGCTGGACCGCGCCGGCTTCGGCCGCTGAGCGATAAAAAAGCCCTGCCGGGCAGCAGCCGGGCAGGGCCTCGCTTCACACGAACGAAGATCAGCTGCGCAGGAAAGCCAGCAGGTCGGCATTCAGCTGGTGCTTGTGCGTCGACGGCAAGCCATGGCCGGCGCCTTCGTACACCGACAGCCGGCCCTGGGGCAGCATTTCCACCGCGCGGCGGCCGGTGGTGGCCAGCGGCACGATCTGGTCGTCGTCGCCGTGGATCACCAGCGTCGGGATCGTCATCTTTTTCAGGTCCTCGCTGAAGTCGGTCTCCGAGAACTGCTTGATGCAGGAATAGGCGGCGCGGATGCTGCATTGCAGGCCCTGACGCAGGAAGGACTGGCGCAAGCCTTCCGACACCGCGGCGCCGGGGCGGTTGAAGTTATAGAAGGGCAGGGTCAAGTCGAGGAAGAACTGGGCGCGGTCGTTCTTCACGCCGTCGCGGATGCTGTCGAACACCGACAGCGGCACGCCGTCCGGATTGGCGCTTGACACCACCATCTGCGGCGTGACGGCGCCGATCAGCACCGCTTTCGCCACGCGATCGGTGCCGTGGCGGCCGATGTAGCGAGCCACTTCGCCGCCGCCGGTGGAATGGCCGACCAGGGTCACGCCGGTCAGGTCCAGGGCTTCGATCAGGGTCGCGAGGTCGTCGGCGTAGGTATCCATGTCGTTGCCGTGCCAGGGCTGGCTGGAGCGGCCATGGCCGCGGCGGTCGTGGGCGATCACGCGGTAGCCGTGTTCGGCCAGGAACAGCATCTGGTCTTCCCAGGCGGCGCCGGACAGTGGCCAGCCGTGGCTGAAGACCACCGGCAGGCCGTGGCCCCAGTCGGTGAAGTGGATGACGGTGCCGTCGCGTGCGGTGACGGTGTCGCGGGTGAGGGTGATGCTCATGGTGTGCCTTTCAGGTTGGAAGATGCCGGAACTGCCGGCTCAGAATGCAAAGCAGCTGCAGCCGAAGGCGCCCCAGAAGCCGGCGAAGTCCGACACCGGCACCGTCGACTTGCGCGCGCGGTCGTGCGCATGGCCATGCACGCCGCAGGCGCTGCGGCACTGATGGGCAAGCTGGGCAACCGGCTGCGCCGGCTGTGGCGGCGCCGCGCGATGCTGCCCGGGCACGCGCCCTACCGGCGACCATTCCGGCAGCACCGGGATCGGCGGCGGTCCCAGGGAGGTGAATTCGGCCTGCGCGAACACGAGCTTGCCGCCGACCACGGTCAGCACCGATTCGATATCCTTGATGGCATCCTCGCCGATGCGGAAGTAGTCGCTCGAGAGCACCGCCAGGTCGGCCAGCATGCCTTCGCGGATGCGGCCTTTCCTGCCTTGCTCGCTGGAGAACCAGGCGCTGCCGCTGGTCCAGAGTTCGAGCGCGGTGTCGCGCGACAGGCGCTGTGCGGCGTCGTACAGGTGCAGCCCGCCCACGGTGCGCCCGGACACCAGCCAGTACAGGGCGGTCCAGGGGTTGTAGCTGGCCACGCGGGTGGCGTCGGTGCCGGCGCCGACCGGGATGCCGGTGTCGAGCATGCGCTGGATCGGCGGGGTCTGGCGCGCCGCTTCGGCGCCGTAGCGCTCGACGAAGAATTCGCCCTGGAAGGCCATGCGGTGCTGGATCGCGATGCCGCCGCCGAGGGCGCGAACGCGGTCGATATTGCGCGGCGAGATGGTCTCGGCATGGTCGAAGAACCAGCGCAGGCCGGCGAAGGGGATGTCGCGGTCGACCTTCTCGAACACGTCGAGCATGCGCGAGATCGATTCGTCGTAGGTCGCATGCAGGCGGAAGGGCCAGCGTTGTTCCACCAGGTGGCGCACCACCTGTTCCAGCTCGTCTTCCATGCCCGGCGCCAGGTCCGGGCGCGGCTGCAGGAAGTCTTCGAAGTCGGCCGCCGAAAACACCAGCATCTCGCCGGCGCCGTTGTGGCGATAAAAGTCGTCGCCGTCGCCGGGCTTCACCATGCCGGTCCATTTTTCGAAATCCTGCAGTTCCTTGCCCTTGTTCTGGGTGAACAGGTTGTAGGCGATGCGGATGGTGAGCTGCTCCTGGCGCGCCAGTTCCTCGACCACGGCATAGTCGTCGGGATAGTTCTGGAAGCCGCCGCCGGCGTCGATGGCGCTGGTCAGGCCCAGGCGGTTCAGCTCGCGCATGAACTGGCGCGTGGAATTCACCTGCAGGTCCTGGGGCAGGGTCGGGCCCTTGGCCAGGGTGGCGTACAGGATCATGGCGTTGGGACGGGCGATCAGCATGCCGGTGGGGTTGCCCCCGGCGTCGCGCACGATCTCGCCGCCCGGTGGGTTCGGGGTGGTGCGGTCATAGCCGACGGCGTGCAGGGCGGCGCGGTTCAGCAAGGCGCGGTCGTACAGGTGCAGGATGAAGACCGGGGTATCCGGGGCGGCGGCGTTGATCTCCTCGATGGTCGGCATGCGCTTTTCGGCGAACTGGAATTCATTCCAGCCGCCCACCACGCGTACCCACTGCGGATTCGGGGTGCGCGCCGCCTGCGCCTTCAGCATGCGCAGCGCATCGGCCAGCGACGGCACGCCTTCCCAGCGCAGCTCGAGGTTGTAATTCAGGCCGCCGCGGATCAGGTGCAGGTGCGAATCGTTCAGGCCGGGGATGACGGTGCGGCCATTCAGGTCGATCACCTGGCTGGCGGGAGTGCGGTGGCGCATCACCTCGTCGGTATCGCCGACCGCCAGGAATTTGCCGTCCTGGATGGCGACGGCGCTCGCCTGCGGCTGCTGGCGGTCAGTCGTGTGGAAGCAGCCATTGAACAGGATCAGGGGTGCAGATGGTGTCATGGAAGTCTCCGGGGATTAAAAGGGATGCAGCAGGCCACGCTGGCGCGCCACCGATGCCGCTTCGGTGCGGCACGAGACGTTCAGCTTGGACAGGATGTTATTCACGTGGAACTTGACGGTGCCGACGCCGATCCCCGCATCGCGGGCGATCAGCTTGTTGCTCTTGCCGGCGCTCAGGTGGCCCAGGATGTCGAGCTCGCGCTTCGACAGGCTGGTGGCGTGGATGCGCGCCGCCAGCTTGTCGGCCAGCCGTGGCGACAGGTAGCTGCGCGCGGCGGCCACCTGGCGCACGCAGTGCACGATTTCGTCGAAGCCGGCCTGCTTGAGCAGGTAGGCGCTGGCGCCGGCGCGCAGGCCGCGGTGCACGTCCTCGTCGCCTTCCCAGGTGGTCAGGATCACGATGCGCGCGTCGGGGTCGCCGGCGCGGATGCGGGCGATGGCATCGAGGCCGCCGCCCGGCATGTCGAGGTCGATCAGCAGCACGTCGGGCCGCAGGCGCTCGTACTGCGCCACCGCCCCGGCGGCATCCTGGGCCTGGCCGAGCAGCGTCAGGCCGGGGGCGGCGCCGACCAGGGCCGCGATGCCGGCCAGGATCAGCGGGTGGTCGTCCGCAATCAGCAGCGAGATCGTCGATGTATCCATGGGTTCCTCCAGCGGTTGCTTCAGCAAGATGCGCCAGCAAGATGCGCCAGCAGCGGACGTGGCGGCCCAAGCCGGACGCCGCATTCTCGCGGGAAGGCGGCAGGCGGTCCAGTTATACCAATGGATACGGCACGGAAGACGCGGCGCGGCGCTACCATGCCCCACCTGGATATGGCAACTTGGAGCGGCACATGAACGAACAAGACACCAACGAACACAAACATGACAAGGCGCAGGGCATCGGCCTGGGCTTCCTGGCCGGCTACGTCGACACCCTCGGTTTCCTGGGCCTGGCCGGCCTGTTCACCGCCCACGTGACGGGCAACTTCATCCTGATCGGCGCGGCGCTGGCCGACGGCGGACGCGGCGCCGTGCTGCTGAAATTCCTGGCCTTCCCGGCGTTTATCGGCGGCGTGGCCATGGCGCGCATCCTGATGGTGCTGGCGCAGCGGCGCCAGGCTGCCGCGCTGCGGCCGGCGCTGCTGCTGGAACTGGCACTGCTGCTCAACTTCATGGCCTGCGGCATGGCCATTCCCGCGGGTGCCGCGGCCGGGGCGACGCCGTGGCAAACCATGGCCGCGGGGCTGCTGGGCGCGGCCGCCATGGGCGTGCACAGCGCCATCAGCCGGCTGCTGCTGGGCCACCTGGCGCCGACCTCGATGATGACCGGGAACGTCACCCAGATCGTGATCGACGCGGTCGACCTGCTGCGCGGCGCCGACGATCCCGGCCTCAAAGGGCGCCTCGCCAAGTTCCTGTGGCCGCTGCTGGCCTTTGCCGCCGGCTGCATCGCGGCCGCCTTTGCCTTCCATCGCTTCGGCTTCGCCGCGCTGGCGCTGCCTTGCCTGATCCTGCTCGGCCTGCTGGCCGCCGCCCGCCCGGCCGCCATCCCGCAGGCGCGTGCCAACCCGTCGTAGCCGCCTGTATACCTTCGGATACTGTTGTCCGCGGGCGCAGGGGACTACGATCCTTGCCATCTCCCATCAAAGAAAGAAACCACACCATGAACAATCCGAAACTCGAAGTCCTGACCCCGCAGAATTCGCAGCTGATCTTCATCGACCAGCAGCCGCAGATGGCCTTCGGGGTCCAGTCGATCGACCGCCAGGTCCTGAAGAACAACGTGGTCGGCCTGGCCAAGGCCGCCAGGGTCTTCAATGTGCCGACCACCATCACCACCGTCGAGACCGAAAGCTTCTCGGGCTACACCTTCCCCGAGCTGCTCGACGTCTTCCCGGGCAAGGAGATCCTGGAGCGCAGCTCGATGAATTCCTGGGACGACCAGAAGGTGCGCGACGCACTGGCCGCCAACGGCCGCAAGAAGGTCGTGGTGGCCGGCCTGTGGACCGAAGTCTGCAACACCACCTTCGCCCTGTGCGCCATGCTCGAAGGCGAGTACGAGATCTACATGGTGGCCGACGCCTCCGGCGGCACCACCAAGGAGGCGCACGACTTCGCCATGCAGCGTATGGTGCAGGCCGGCGCGGTGCCGATGACCTGGCAGCAGGTGCTGCTGGAGTGGCAACGCGACTGGGCGCGCCGCGAGACCTATGACGCCGTCATCGACATCGTGCGCGAGCACTCGGGTGGCTATGGCATGGGTGTCGATTACGCCTACACCATGGTGCACAAGGCGGGCCAGCGCGCCAGCGGCAGCCACGAGACGCTGGCGCCGGTGCCGGCCAAATAAGCCCGCGCCATGAAGATCTATCTGGTGTCACTCGGTGCCGGCATCTTCGTCGGCCTGATCTACGCTGGCCTGCAGGTCCGCTCGCCGGCGCCGCCGGCTGTGGCCCTGATCGGCCTCCTCGGCATGCTGATCGGCGAACAGGCGCTGCCGATCGCCAGGAAGATGCTCAGCCGCGAGCCCGTCACCGCGGCCTGGTTCCGCAGCGAATGCGTGACCCGCATCACCGGCGTGCCGCCGGCGCCGGCGGCGCGGTCCGAGGATATTGCCGTGGCCGCAGCCGCGGACGACCGTGGCGCCTGAAAGCGTCCCGGGCGGCGCGGCCGAGGCCTTCGCCCATGAAGTCAACCAGCCGCTGATGTCCATCGCCGCCAACGCCGGCGCCGCCCTGCGCTGGCTGCGGCGCGGGGCGGCAGGCGTGGACCAGGTGGAGGCGCTGCTGCGCGAGATCCTCGGGCAGAGCGAGCGCGCCGGCGCCATCGTCCACGCCCTGCGCCTGCCGTCCGCATTGCTGCTGCCCGCCGCCATGCCGAAGAGGAAGCGGGCAGCGGCATCACGGCCGGTGCCGGGCGCCCGCAGCGCGGCAGTGCTATCCTTACATCACCGTAACAGGCGCAAGCACCTGCTTGCCCGCCGCAAGAACCAGGGAGCCAGAATGAAGCCTGTCGTATATGTGGTCGACGATGACGACGCCGTGCGCGCGTCGGTGCTGAATCTGCTCGGCGCCGAAGGCTACGCGGCGCGCGGTTTCGCGGCCGCCGGGCCTTTCTTCGAGGAGGACAGCCCCGACGGGCCGGCCTGTCTGATCTGCGACATGCGCATGCCGGGCCTTGGCGGACTGGAAGTGGCCGCCGAGCTCGGGCGCCTGGGACGGCGCCTGCCGATCATCTTCATGACCGGCTTCGGTTCGATTCCGCTGTCGGTGCAGGCGATGAAGGCAGGCGCCACGGAGTTCCTCACCAAACCGGTCCAGCCCGACGAACTGCTGCGCGCCGTGGCCGACGCCCTGGCCGCCGACGAAGCCCAGCTGGCGGCGCGCCGGGAGCTCACCGAACTGCGCCAGCGCCACGCGCGCCTGACCCCGCGCGAGCGCGAAACGATGTCGCTGGTGATTGGCGGCCTGCTCAACAAGCAGGTCGCCGATGCGCTCGGCGTCAGCGAGATCATGGCCAAGATCCACAAGCGCAAGGTGATGGAAAAGATGGCCGCGCGCTCGTTGCCCGACCTGGTGCGCCATGCCGAGCGCCTGCAGATCGAGAAGAGCCGCAGCCGCTGACTAGAATGCATGGCGCATGCCGAGCGAGGTTGCGTCCAGCCGGGCGCCGACGTCGGCATCCAGACTATTGATCGCAAAATCGTAGGCACCGCGCGCGTCGTTGCGCAGCCGGCTGTGGAACAAGAACAGGCTGGTGCGCTTCGACAGCGCGTAGTCGTAGCCGAGCGTGGCGTGCCAGGCGCCGGTGTCCGGCCCGGCCTGGACGAAACCCAGCCGCGAGCCTGCCGGCCCCTTGCCGTCGCCGGCGCGGGCCACGCCCAGGCGCAGCCCGTGCGCACCGGCTTGCCGCGTCAGCGACGCATACCAGGCGTTGCGCGACAGCGCACCGCCGCCGGTCCGGTAGCGCAGCCGCTCGGCCACCGCAGCCACGCGCCAGCGCCCGAACTGCCAGGCCGCGCCCAGCTTGGCGCCGTCGTCGTCCAGGCCCGGCCCCTGGTAATCGTGGTGGCGTTCCCAGGCCGCCGTCGCATACAGCTTGCCTTGTTCCCAGATCAGCGCGGCGGAGGTCAGCGACGGCCGTGCGCCGCCCGCCGGCTTTTCCTCGTTCAAGCCATGCGCCAGGCGCAGCGACAAACCGTTCCAGTCCGGGCTCCAGTAATGCACGCTGTTCTGCTGGCGGCGGTCGAAGCTGGTGGTGTCGATCGCATTGTCCGAGGTCGCCGCCGAGCCGTTGCCCATGATGCTCATGTAGCCGGCGGTGGTCGGATAGAAGGGATCGAGGCCGGCGGTGGCCGAATTGTAGGGCAGAGTCCAGTTACCGGCGAATAGCAGGCCCCAGGGCCCCTGCAGCCCGACGCGGGTGTCGCGCGCGGCAATCGAGCCGGCCCCGGTGTCCGGCGACAGCGTGCCCTCGACCTGGAAGACGGCTTGCAGGCCGTGTCCCAGGTCTTCGCTGCCACGCACGCCGAGCACCGAGCGGTAGTTGGCTTCGCGCAGGCGCGGGCCGACGCCGGTATCGGCAAGGGGGGCAGCGTCCAGGTGCACGCTTTCCAGGCCCAGGTTCAGGCGTCCGTAGATCTGGACGGCGCCGGTCTGGGCGCAGGCGGGGCTGGAAAGCGCGGCGAGCAGGGCGAAGGGCAGGAACTTGGGCGTCATGGCGGGTTCGGTCGACGTAAAGGCCGATGCTAGCAAGTTCGCTTGCCGGCGAAACCCGTCTTTTGGCCAGCTTCTGGCCTGCACCAAACCAGGTCATGTGTGCATCGCATTGGAAGATTGCACGCACACTGCATGAAAGAGTTGTCGCGCATACACCATATCGCTATGATTGTTGCTTCCGGAAGATTTGACGAAACTAATTCCACGCTCGTAAGATGGCAAAGTTTTATTGAACAGGCTGCCTTGGTCGGTGGCCAGAGCCTCCGCTGCAAGGTAATGCCCGGCAGGCGCGGCGCCTTGACCCCTATAGAGTAACGATGATTCCCCTTCCCGCTAGCGTAGTTCCCGGCACGTACCCGTCGTTCCAGTCTCTTGGCTTGCAGGGCAGTACCGGCCCCGCGCATGGTCCCCAGCGCCTGTTGCTGGTCGACGACGAGCCGCGCGCGCTCGATTCGCTGCACGCATTGTTGCAGCGCCGCGGCTACGAGCTGATCGCGGTGCGCAGTGGCGGCGAAGCGCTGGCCGCCCTGTCGGCCGGGCGCTTCGACCTGGTGCTGCTCGACCTGCGCCTGCCCGACATCGATGGCCACCAGGTGATGGACGTCATCAACGACCAGGCCCTGGGCACCAAGGTGGTGGTGACCAGCGGCCGGGTCGAGATCGATGCGGCGATCGGTTCCCTGAAGCGCGGCGCCTACGATTACCTGCGCAAGCCCTACAGCCACGAAGAACTGCTGCAGACGGTGGGCAACGCGCTCGAGCAGCGCCGCCTGGAGCAGGCCAACCGCCGCATCGCCGAGCAGCTGGAACGATCGGAAAAAATGTACCGCTACATGGTGGACGCCTCGCCGGACATCATCTACATGCTCGACCACGAGGGCCGCTTCACTTTCGTCAACGACCGCGCCTGCCAGATGCTGGGCTACCTGCGCGAAGAGCTGATTGGCCGCGATTACGCGATCCTGGTGCACGACGACGACCTCGAACGCGCGCGCCACGCCTTCAACGAGCGCCGCGCCGGCGAACGTGCCTCGCGCAACGTCGAACTGCGGGTATGCTGCCGTCCCGGTACCCGCCACCACCGCGCCTACAACACGACCACGATGACGATTTCGCTGAACGCGGTCGGCATGCGGCTGGCGGGCGAAGACGGCGCGCCGCCGGCTTTCTTTGGCACCTATGGCATCGCGCGCGACGTCACCAGCCGCAAGCGTGCCGAAGCCGTGATCCTGCACCAGGCCTACCACGACATCCTGACCGACCTGCCGAACCGCACCCTGTTCAAGGACCGCCTCGGCCAGGCCTTGCAGCAGGCGCGGCGCAAGGGCGGCGAACTGGCGGTGATGTTCATCGACCTCGACCGCTTCAAGCTGGTCAACGACACCCTCGGCCACGTGAAGGGCGACGAGCTGCTGAAGAAGGCGGCGGGGCGCCTCAAGGAGTGCCTGCGCAAGGGCGATACCCTGGCGCGCCAGGGCGGCGACGAATTCACCATCGTGCTGCCCGAGCTGCGCGACCGCGCCGACGCCAGCATCGTGGCCGACAAGTTCCTCGAGCGCCTGCAGCGGCCCTTCGACCTGGACGGCCACGAAGTCCACATCTCGGCCTCGATCGGCATCGCCATCTATCCGCAGGACGGCGAGTCGATCGACACTCTGCTGCGCCACGCCGACATCGCCATGTACCAGGTCAAGGCCGAGGGCAAGAATGGGCACGCCTTCTACGACCCGGCCATGCTGGACGCTTCGCACCAGAAGATCGCGCTCGAACAGAGCCTGCGCAAGGCGCTGGAACGCAACGAGCTGGAGATGTATTATCAGCCGCAGGTGGACGCCGCCAGCGGCCGCATCGTCGGCGCCGAGGCGCTGATGCGCTGGAACCATCCGCAGCGCGGGGTGGTGGCGCCGGGCGAATTCCTGCCACTGGCCGAAGAGAACGGCCTGATGCTGCCGATTTCGGAATGGATGATCGGCGTCCTGTGCCGCGACATGGCCAGATGGATGCAGCCCGGCAGCCCGCTGAAACTCTCGCTCAACCTGTCGCCGCAATACCTGGACCGCGGCGACTTCTTCGAGAAGATGCGCGGCGCGCTGCTGCGCCACGGGATCGCGCCGGGCCGGATCGAGGTCGAGATCACCGAAGACATCTGCATTCGCAATCCGCAACACGCGATCGAGCAGCTGAACCGGCTGGGGCAGCTCGGCGTGTCGGTCGCGATCGACGACTTCGGCACCGGCTATTCCTCATTGGCTTACCTTCACCGCTTCCCGGTCCACACCATCAAGATCGACCAGTCCTTCGTCCAGCAGATCCGCGACGAGCATGGGCACTATCCGGTGGTGCTGGCGATCATTTCGATTTCGCGCGGGCTGCACCTGAACCTGGTGGCCGAAGGCGTCGAGACCGAAGCCCAGGCGCGCTACCTGCGCGCCAACGGCTGCCCGACCATGCAGGGCTATCTGTTCCACCGGCCGATGCCGCTGGAGCGCTTCGTAGACGTTCTGCACGCCCAGGTGCTGCACGCCTAGGGCGCCACCGACATCATCGTAGCGGCCTGCGCCGCGTCGACGCCGAACACCGCGGGTGGCAATCCGGCCGTGGGACCACAGGCCACCTTGACGCTCCGCCCGTCGAGCAGGCCGAGTACCGTGGCACCGCTGCGCCGGCAAGCCAGTGCCGAAGCCTGCACGGCGGCCGCGCCCTCGAACAAGGGCAAGCCCTCGGCCGTACTCACCACCATGCCGGGTTGCAGGACCTTGCAGCGCAGGCCCGGGCCGATGCGCGGCGCCGCCCTGTCATGCGCGATGTTGGCGCCGCCGTGGCAATCGGCGCGCACCAGCCCTTCCAGGTGGCCGAAAGCCATCACCTCGATCAGTGCCGGACCCCAGCCCGGCGCCGCGTGCAGCACCGACCCCGGCGTGCGCGCCTGCTCGTCCAGGACAGCCGCCAATGGTTCGCGGCCTTGCAGGCGCGGCAGGATTCGGGCGCGGCAGGCGGCGTCCATCCCGCATTCGAGCCCGTGGGCGAAATCGGTGGCCGCACCGTCGCGGGCCTGCCGGTAATAAGCCTGCAGCCGTGCCAGGGGCGCAGGTCGGCCGGGCGCCGGCGCCAGGCCGACCAGGTGCAGCGCCAGGCCGCAGCGGATGGCATCCTCGCCGGCATTGCGTCCCTCGAAGGCGCGCCAGGGCTTGCCGGCGGCGCCGAGCGCGCAGGCATTCACCGCGGCTTCCAGTTCATCCTTCAGTTGCGTCTCCGTGATCCATCCGAGCCGCAGCGCCGTTGCCAGGCGCAGGAAGGCGGCGCCGCCTTCGCGGATCGCACCGGTGTCGGCGCGCCAGGCATCGTTCCAATGCGCCGGCTGCGCCAGGTGCGCGCTTTCGTGGGCGATCAGCCTGCGCGCCTGCGCTTCGAGCGCCGGCAGCGGCTGGTCCGGCACCAGCAGGCGCATCACGTCCGGGCTGGGCGCATCGGCATCGAGCGTGGGTGCCGGGCTGGACGTGGCCAGCACATAGCCTTGCCGCAGCGGCAGCGCCGGCAGCAGGGCGTGCAGCGCGTCCAGCGTCTGGGTCACGGTCGACGCCAGCAGGATCCGGGTGGCGCGCGCGATGCTAGCCTCGGCCTGGAAGGGTGGCGCATCCGGCCGGTACGGCGTCGGCAGCAGCAAGGCCGGCACGCCGCCGGCCGGTATGCCGGCCGCGCTGCGCGACGCACTGCCGGCGTGCACGCTGCCATCGATCATCACGGTGCCGCCGGGCGCCTCGACCCGCCATGCCACAGGGCCGCAGGTGGCTTTCACGGCATACGCGGCGGTATGGGCATAGATGCCGTTGCCGAGCGGCTGCGCCCAGGGGTGGACGCCATCGTAGACGCGGCGGTCGCGCGCGCGCGTGCTGGCAGGTACCCGCAGGCGCAGGGTGGTGCAGCCTGCATGGCGCGCACGGATGCCCTGGAAGTCGACCTCGGTGCAAGCGTCGGCCGCCTGCCAGTCGGCGCGCACCAGGGCCGCAGCCTGCGCGCTCACGCCCGGATCGTCGAAGGCGAGCGCCTTGCAAAAAGCCGGGATCCGGTAACTGACATCGAGGGCATCGTGGCCGTGCAGCGCGATGGTCGCAGTGACCGGCGCAGTGACCCGCGCGGTGACGGCGGCGGCAGCGGGCGGCGACTGCGGCGGATGCGCGCGGGCGGGAAGGGTGGCGGCCGGGCTGCACAGGCATGCGCCCAGCAGGGTAAACAGGAGGAAGGCGGACTGCGTGTTACGGGGCATCGGGCAAGGTCATGGAACGCGATCTGATGACCAATTATAGAAGGGCAGGGGCGGGGCAGGGCGCGCAATGCGTACGGCGAACGGCGCCACGGTATGCGGACATCCATGGTACGATGCTTCCAGGCAAGCCGAATCGACTGCTTGCCCCCATCCCTCGGCCTAGCAAACGCCGCTTGACACGTCGATTTTCGGCGCTTGATACCGGATCCAGGCCATGAGTATTTACCTCCCACGCGTTCTCGTCGTCGACGATTACTGTGACGTCGCAGACTTTCTGACCGAAGCACTTGGCTACTATGGCATGGATGCACGCCCGGCTTATGGCGGTGCCGAAGCGCTGGAGCTGGCTCGCGAATTCCAGCCGGACGCGCTGTTGCTCGATCTCGGCATGTTGAACATCGATGGCTTCGACGTCGCGGCGGCGATGCGCAGCGTGCCGGATTCACCCTATCTGGTGGCGCTGTCGGCCTGGGACGACGTCGCAATCCGGGCCCGCACCCGGGCAGCGGGATTCGATGCCCACCTCGGCAAGCCGTCGAGCATCGACACCATCGTGTCCACGCTCAGGAACATGCGCCTGTCCAGGGCTCCCCTCCCGGCGCTTCAGTAAATCTCGGGCACGATGATCCCGGGCGGCACCGGCCGCCGTACGTAATCTTCGTGGTACTCGCGCTGCGGCAGGTGGATCTCGGTGCGCTCGACCTCGACGTAGGGCATCTGCTGCAGCAGGTGGTGGATGCAGTTCAGGCGCGCCTTTTTCTTGTCGACCGCCTGCACCACCCACCATTTCGCTTCCGGGATGTGGGTCCGCTCCAGCATGACCTCCTTGGCGCGCGTGTATTCCTCCCAGCGCCGGCGCGACTCGAGGTCCATCGGACTGAGCTTCCACTGTTTGAGCGGATCGTGGATGCGGCTCAGGAAGCGCGCGTTCTGCTCTTCGTCGGAAATCGAGAACCAGTATTTGATGAGCTGGATGCCGGAGCGCACCAGCATGCGCTCGAACCCGGGCACGGTCTGGAAGAACTCTTCGTATTGATCGTCGCTGCAAAAGCCCATCACGCGCTCGACACCGGCGCGGTTGTACCAGCTGCGGTCGAACAGGACGATCTCGCCGGCGGCCGGCAGGTGCGACACGTAGCGCTGGAAATACCATTGGGTGCGCTCGCGGTCGTTCGGCGCCGGCAGCGCCGCCACCCGGCACACACGCGGATTTAAACGCTGCACGATGCGCTTGATGACGCCACCCTTGCCGGCGGCGTCGCGGCCTTCGAACAGGATCACCACCTTGTGGCCGGTGTGCACCACCCAGTCCTGCAGCCTGACCAGTTCGGCCTGCAGGCGGAACAGCTCGCGGAAGTAGGCTTGGCGCGCGTCGCTCGATTCGAGTTGCGGCAGCAGGGTGTCCGGGGCGAGGGCGCGGTCGTCGAGTTCCAGTTCCAGCTCCTCGTCGTAGCTGTCGAGGAAATCGCGCTGTACACGCTGGACGACGTCGTCGGCGCGTTCGAATTCTTTCATGGCAGTCCCCGCTGTGGGTGCGCTCCGGATGGACGATGCGCCTAACTATAAAGCGGCCGCATGACAGCCCGATGACGGCTAGCGCGGCCGATGCAGCCTTGCCAGCACCCGCGCAGGGCGCCCAGGTGTTCGCGCTTCCGGGTGAGGCGGCCGGCCAGCAGCTGGTCTTCGGTGGTGTCGACCCGGGCGTGGCTGCGCAGCCAGCGCTCGCTGGCCGCCTTCGACAGGTTGGCGGGCAGCCAGACGAATTGCCGTGGCGCCGGAACGGACGCCGGCTGGCGCAGGCGGGCGAGGGCGTCGGCCGCGCCGATAGTCTCGGTTCTTGCGCCATCGCCGATCAGGAAACCACAGGCCAGGCCGGAATCGTCGGAACCGTAATTGAATGCTGGCAGCGGCATGGACATCCTGTGCGAATGAGCGATGCCGGACTTGTAGAGCAAGTATTGCGCTCGGAAACGCGTTCTTGCCCTGTCATCTTCCTGACATGATTAAGCCTTATCCTGACGGCTCTCTCGGAAAGTTCTTCGCAGGAATCCGATTTATCCGCCGGCCTCAACCCGGCGGATTTTTTTTAATTCAAGCGGTCTTCAAGGCGCAGGTCGCCATCCCACAGCACACGTTCGATGACGCTGGCATCGACATTGTTCGCCTTCAGGTATTCCACCGCACTCGACGTACTGGTGCGGCGCTGTACCAGGATGCCCTTGCGTACGATGCAGGCGTCGAATCTGGTGCCGAGGGCACTGCGGTGACTGGCGGCGCGGCGTTCGCTGGTGATCGTCATGGGTACTCCATTTTGCAATCAATCGTTTAGAGGGAAGCAAGCCAACTGCTTGTCATTATGAGACTGCTGGTAAGCAATAGCGGTCGGCGGTCGAGTCGTCGCGTTGTCGGATTTGGACTACAGAAGCCGTCGGAAGAATCTGCGGTGCGGCTAGGCCCGCGCGCTTGAGATCACCGCGGCCTCGGTCGACAAGCTGGGCAGCGCGGCGCGCGCGAATGGCGTGCATGCGCGCAAAGCCGACCAGCTGGCCCGCTCCGCCTTCGACGTGGCCGGCCGCGGCGGGCGGTGGTGACCGAGGTGGTCGATACCATGGGCATGATCAGCGGCTTCGCCGGCAAGATCGTCGACATCACGGCCGTCATCGACGGCATCGCCTTTCAGACCAATCTGCTGGCCCTGATCACGGATTCGGCGCGTCAGATCGAAAGCGGCAACCGCAAGGCCCATGCCGCCGGCGCCACCATGCAGGACATGGCCGGCAGCGCCGGCCGCGTGACCGGCATCCTCGGCAAGGTCGGCCAGGCCAGCGCGGAACAGGAAGCGGGCCTGGTCGACATCGGCGCGGCCGTGGTCGACATGGATGCGCTGACGCAGGAGAACGTGCAGCTGGTGAAGCAGGCGGCGCAGGCCGCGAGCGAGATAACGGAACAGGCGCATGTGCTGGCGGCGCTGGTGGGGTGGTTCAGGTTGGAGCGAGACGCGACCTCGAAGCATGCTGCACGCGCGTTCGTGGACGCCGATAACCCGACTTCACTGTTAACAATAGTGGATGGTCAGCGCAGCACCGGTTCTGACAGCGTCAGCCCGATCGTCACGTAACTCTCCCCGCCACCAATCCGCCGCCCCAACCCCGCGTCCAGCGCCAGCCGCTCCGGCAGCAACGCATGGCGCAGGCCTGCCTGCGCCATCCCATGTCCACGCCCGGTGCCGTGGGCTTCCAGCGTCAGGTTCAGCGCAGGGCGCGCCGCCCATTCCGCCCACCCGGCCTGGCCCGATGTGACGGCGCTTACTTCTGCGTGAAGTCGAGCGCGCCGGTCAGGTCGCCCATCGGCTTGAGGCCGTTTGCCACCAGCTTGCTGTCGCGGTCGACGATGCCCGGCAGCGGCTGCAGGCCGAAGCGGTGGCTGATCAGGCGCAGGATCGAGGCGGTGTCGTACTGTGTATGGTCGACGAAGCCCTTCTTCGCATAAGGCGAGACAACGATGGCCGGAATGCGGGTGCCCGGGCCCCAGCGGTCGGCCTTCGGCGGCGTCGCGTGATCCCAGAAGCCGCCGTTCTCGTCGTAGGTGATGACCACGACCATGTTCTTCCACTGCGGGCTGGCCTTCAGCCTGTTGATGACATCGACGATGTGGGCATCGCCGGCCGCCACGCTGGCGTAGCCGGCGTGCTGGTTCAGGTTACCTTGCGGCTTGTAGAAGGCCACGGCGGGCAGGGTGCCGGCGGCGGCGTCTTTCAGGAAGTCGGCGTCGAAGTCCTTCAGGTGGGCCGTGCGGTTGGCTGCGCCCGTGACCGGATCGAAGGCGGCGTAGTAGTTGAAGGGCTGGTGGTGGAACTGGAAGTTCGCGGTGGCGTCGAATTTGCGGTCCGAGGTGGCGGCCGCCGTCGTCGCATTCCAGGCGCCGGCGTACCAGGCCCAGTTGACGCCCTTGGCCGTCAGCTGGTCGCCGATGGTCTTGCCGGTCTGCGGCGGCAGCGTGGTGGCGCTGCCGGTGGTGGCGAACAGCTTGTTATCCGCCTGGGCGTTGGAGCTCGGCTGGTAAGGCGGCTGCATCGTGTTCACGGCATAGAACATGCCGTCGATGGCCGGGGTGACGGTGCCGTCGGCGGCATAGGTCGGGGCGCCGTTCAGCACCGAGGACTGGACTTTGCCGAGGGTCGGCACCAGGCGCACGAAGTTGCCCTTGGCGTCGAGTTCGACTTGCGAGATGCTCGGCTTGGCAGCAGCGGTGTCGGCGTTCGGGTAGGTCGGCGCGCAGGCGCAGATCAGGTACTGGTGGTTCAGGAAGGAGCCGCCGAAGGCACCCATGTAGAAGTTATCGGCCAGGACGTAATCCTTGGCGACCTGCCACATGGCCATCTTGCTGCCGTCGTAGTAGCCCATGCTCAGGCCGCCGGCGTCGCTGTAGGCCGGGAACTTGTCGTTGGCGCCGCCATCGATCTGCATCTGGTTGTTGTAGAAGCGGTGTACCAGGTCGCGCGTGATGACGTCGAGGGGCAGGTTGAAACCGGTCGGCCCATCGATCTGGAAGGGCTTGTTCGCCATGTTGGCGCTCTGGGCCTGGGTGATGGTGACTTGCTGGCCGGCCGCGGTCACGCCGCTCCAGGTCGGCGGCAGCACGCTGAGCGTCGAGCCGTCGAAGTCCTTCTGCGGCACGTAACCGCCTTTCGACGTCGGGTTGATGCCCGGGATGCCGTCGGCGCCCGGGAACAGGCCGTACAGGTTGTCGAAACCGCGGTTTTCCGCGTAGATGACGACGATGTTGGTGATCTTGTCGAGCGCCAGGCGGTTCTTCAGCGCCTTGGCGACGTCGCCGCTGCTGCCGGCCTCGAGGACGGCTTCGGCGATGCGCTCGTAAGCCTGCTCGCCTTCCATCTTGAGGGCGGCCCTGACCGTGGCGTCGGTTTCCTTGTTGTGGTCTTCGAGCAGCTGGTCTTCGCTCACGCCGACGCGTGCCGCCAGCGCCTTGCGCGCCGCCGCGATGTCGCCGCCGTTATCGTCCATCATGGCCTGCAGCTCGGTCGAGATGGCACTGACCACGGTGTTGGCCGAGGCCGGGGCGCGGAACACCATCGGCTGGGTCACCGCAGTTTCGGTTTTGGTGTCCGGGTCGTAGCGCTTGGCGTCGGAGCCGATCTGGGCCACGACGGCGGTGCTGTCGCCGTACAGCGTGAACGCGCCCTTGTCGTCGGTATAGGTATTGACTTCGTTACTGTCGCAACGGCCATTGTTGTTGGCATCGAGGCAGACCAGCGCATGACGGAAGTAGCTGCCGGTGACGACACCGCTGACGGTGGGGACATCGTCGGTGCCGCAGGCGGACAGACCGGCGGAGAGGAGTGCCGCGAGCGGCAACAGTTTCAGGGTGTGGTTCACGCCATTTCCTTTTATAGTCGTTGAAGCTTGGGTGATGAAGCGGCGTGGAGTCTATCGGCGGCATATGACAGAAAAATGAAAAAACGCGCCCGATACAAGACGTTACCTGGCTGTTACACAGTGTTGCTGTCATCGATTTGTCACGTTGCTGAGGTAAGGTCGCCGCTCCGCTTTTCGTCCGCTTCCCCATGCGCCTGGCCACCCTCACGTTCGCGCCCTTATTAATCAGCCTTGTCGCGGGATGCGACCGCGATCCTCCTGCATCCGCCGCTCCCGCCACGCAGCCCGCCGCCAAAGGCATCTACGGCTCCGCCATCGTCAAGGTGCCGGTGCCGGAACTGGCGGCGCTCGGCAAGCTGATGTTCCATGACGCTTCGCTGTCGGCATCCGGCCGCCAGTCCTGCGCCGGCTGCCACGCACCCGACCACGCTTACGCGCCGGCCAATGCCCTTGCCGTGCAACCCGGCGGCCGGGACTTGCGAGGTGTTGGATTGCGCGCCGCGCCTTCGCTGCGCTACGTGCAGAATGTGCCGCCGTTCACCGAGCACTTCTTCGACGACGACGGCGACGACAGCAAGGACCAGGGGCCGGCTGGCGGCCACGATTGGGATGGGCGCGCGAATTCCGGCCACGAACAAGCCAGCGGCCCGCTGCTGTCGCCGGAAGAGATGGGCAATGCCACCCCGGCCGCCGTGGTAGAACGACTGCGCAAGGCGGACTATGCGGAACGCTTCCGCAAGGCCTTCGGTGCCGACATCTTCGCGCGGCCGCAGGATGCCTTCGCGGCAGCGTCGATGGCGCTGGAAGTGTTCCAGGAGACGCCGGCCGAGTTCTATCCATACACGAGCAAATACGATGCCTTCCTGCGCCGGCAGGCGACGCTGTCCGCGCAGGAGGTGCGCGGGCTGGCGCTGTTCAAGCGCGCCGACAAGGGCAATTGCGGGTCCTGCCACGTCAGCGAGGTGAAGTCCGGCGCCTTCCCGGCGTTTACCGATTTCGGCTTGATCGCGCTGGGTGCGCCGCGCAACCGCGCACTGCCGGCGAACGCGGCGCCGGACTTCTACGACCTGGGCCTGTGCGGGCCGCTGCGTACCGACCTCGCCAAACGCCCCGAATTCTGCGGCCTGTTCCGCACCCCAAGCCTGCGTAACGTGGCCACGCGCCAGGCTTTCTTCCATAACGGCGTGTTCCATTCGCTGGAAGAGGTGCTGCGCTTTTATGCCACGCGGGACAGCGATCCGGGCAAGTGGTATCCGCGCGGTCCGGATGGGGCGCTTGCCAAGTTCGACGACTTGCCGGCGCAGTACCAGTCCAACGTGAACATGGAAGCGCCCTTCGGGGCGAAGGCCGGTGCAAAGCCGGCGCTGAACGAGCGTGAGATCGCGGACGTCGTGGCTTTCCTGAAGACCCTGACGGATGGGTATGTGGTGCCGGGGCAGAGGCACAGGCTCGCCGGACAATGAGCCTGCGGGCGCACGCCAGGAAGGCTACAATGGGTTTTTCGCCCCCTGCGCGGGCGTCCTACATACAGGAGAACCACCCGATGCAAACCGAGATCGACCAGATTCCCTTCCGCCTGATGGACGGCACCCAGGCCACGCTCGCCGACTACCGCGGCAAGGTCGTGCTGCTGGTGAACGTGGCCTCGCAATGTGGCCTGACGCCGCAGTACGAAGGCCTGGAACGCCTGTACGAAACGAAGCGTGCCGAAGGGCTGGAAGTCATCGGCTTCCCGGCCAACGACTTCGGCGCCCAGGAGCCGGGCAGCAACGATGAAATCGCGCAGTTCTGCAGTACCACCTACGGCGTCGCCTTTCCGCTGGCCGAGAAGATCTCGGTCACGGGCGACGGACGCCACCCGCTGTACGAAGCCTTGACCCGGGCGCAGCCGGCGGCCCAGGACCCGGCCCAGGGCGCGATGCGCACCAAGCTGGCCGGCTACGGCTTCACCCAGGCCGATCCTGCGGACGTGCTGTGGAACTTCGAGAAGTTCCTGATCGGACGCGATGGCCAGGTGGTGGCGCGCTTCAACCCGGACGTGACGCCGGAGGATCCCGTGGTCCTGGACGCGATCGAGGCCGCGCTGCGCACCTGAGCCCTCAGGCCAGCTTCTTGTAATAGAAGGCGGTGGCGCACAAGCCGCCGTGCGGCAGCAGCGCGTAATCGGGCACCACGCCCACGCGCTGCCAGCCGAGTCGCTCGTACAGGCGTTCGGCGGCGGCGTTGGCCGTGTCCAGCACCAGCATGTGGCGTCCCTGGGCGCGGGCGGCGTCTTCCACCGCTTCCATCAGAAGCCGGCCGACACCGGTCCCGCGCGCCCGCCTGTGCACCAGCAGCTTGGCGACGTCGGCGCGGTGCGGCTGGTTGTCGGGCATGTCGGTGACCAGCTGCACGGTGCCGAGAATGCCGTGCGCATCCTCGGCCACGATCAGGGTGCGCTCCCCGCGCGCCACGGCGCCGGCCACGCCCTCCCAGAAGCCGACGGCCTTGTCGCGCGCTAGCGGCAGCATGAAACTGACCGAGGCGCCGCCTTCGACGCAATCGAGCAGCACTTCGGCCAGCTGCGCAACACGCGCCGCCGCTTCGTCCGCGCCGAGCGGGCGCACTACCAGTTCGTTCATGTGTATTCCTTCGTCGTCGGGAAACCCTCATTCTAGCCTTAACGTCGCGCAGGATCCTGATCGTCAAGCTAAAGCTAAAGCCGAAGTCGAAGTCGAAGTCGAAGTCGAAGTCGAATTTTTCGGCGAGGATCGTTTATCCACTCCCGGTACCGGCTTCCAGCGGCACGACGTGCAGGGTCAGGCCCTTGCGCCCGACCACTTTTACCGAGTCCGACAAGACCAGCGGCCGCGTACTGACCGCCTGCCACAACTCCCCCTCGATGCCTACCCAGCCGGAGTACGCGCCCGGTGCGGCCACGTTCTCGACCCTGGCGATTGCGCCGACCAGGCTGGAAGCGCCGCCCGTGGCGGCGCGCTGCCGTGTGTCCAGCCGAAGTCGTAACCATCGCCGCAGTCCCCGTCCCAGGAAGCGCATTTTCATCCGCAAGTTTGTGCCAACAGGTCAGCATTTCGACAGCCGGCAGCGCCTGCGGTTTCCACCGATGCGCCCTGGTCTGCGCTCCCGCAAGCCGGGCGCGCCGGCGGCGGGAGTCAAGGCATCGGCGCATCAGGGCTTGATTGCGCGCACCTGGGCCAGGACCTCGTCTTCGCGGCCGGCGCCGACCAGCTGCGCTGGCGTCTGCCCGTCCAGCGTGGCCAGCGGGGCATTCATCCAGGCATCGGCCGCGGCGTCGCCGCCCAGCACCTTGGCGGCCTCGTGCATGACGGTGTAATAGGCCTGCGCCTTGCGCGACTGTTGCTGGAAGCGGGCTTGCAGTGCGGCGAAGGCGTCGGGGGAGGGGGCTTGGTCCTGGCTCATGGCGGGTAACGATAAGGATGCGAAAACGCCATCATACCAATCCGGGCATAATGGATTCATGGAATTCCAGTTTTTCGGCACATCGTCCGGCACGCCCAGCAAGACGCGCAACGTCAGCGGCCTGGCGCTGCGCACGCGCGGTGCAGGCCATTGGTCGCTGATCGATTGCGGCGAAGGTACCCAGCACCAGATCCTGCGCACCAGCTGGTCGCTGCACGACTTGCATGCCGTGTTCATCACCCACATGCACGGCGACCACTGCTATGGACTCCCCGGGCTGCTGGCCAGCGCCGGCATGCAGAACCGCAGGGCGCCTCTGTTCGTGGTCGGACCACCGCTCCTGCGCCGCTACCTGCAGGGCGTAATGGACACCAGCGAGCTGGGCCTGCCATTTCCGATCGAGTTCGTCGACGTCGGCGCGCTCGATGGCGCGGATGTGCTGCCCGACCTGGACGTCCACGCGACGCCGCTGTCGCACCGGATCCCGTCCTGGGCCTACAGCTTCACCGAGCGCAGCGTCGAGCGCAAGCTGGACAGCGGCAAGCTGCAGGCGGCCGGTGTGGCACCCGGCGCGGCCTGGGGCCGGCTGCAGCGCAGCGAGGACGTGCTGCTGGATGACGGCCGTAAGCTTGTGGCCAGCGATTTCCTGCTGGCGCCGCGCAAGGCGCGCAAATTGATCGTCGCCGGCGACAATGACCAGCCCGGCCTGCTGGTCGAGGAAGCGCGCAACGCCGAGGTGCTGATCCACGAGGCGACTTATACCGAGGAGGTCCTGCGCAAGGTGGGACCAGGACCGCAGCACAGCTCGGCCCGGATGACGGCCACAGCCGCGGCGGCGGCGGGGGTGCCGAACCTGGTGCTGACTCACTTCAGTCCACGCTACCAGGACCAGGGGCCGCTCACCATCCAGGCTATTGAAGACGAAGCGCGGAACGCCTATCCCGGCCACCTGTTCCTGGCGCGGGATTTCGACCGTTTCGTGCTGGATCGCGACGGCGGTCTGTCAAAAGACTTGTAAATCAACTACTGTTCTCGAGGCGTGGTTTTGCGTTGATGCCAAGTATCGGCACGCTTGGCTCTGTTACAAGCCGAATGTCACGAAAACTCTCGTAAGGACGTTTTTGTACTAACTTTATTCGTTTTTTCGATCAAGTTTTGATCATAACTGCTGTACTACGATCATATCCGAGCAGTTATGTTGCCGCTGTGTATCTAAATGTATCAATTTCGCGACAAATGTAACCCAAAACCACGGTTTTACCCGGAAAAAATAATTTGCATCTTTGCATTGGGGAATTGTTGTGCAAAAGTATTTATGCGGTCTTAAATGCCCACCAGAGGCGCCGACCGTGCGCAGCCAGCTTTTTGCCAAGAATCCACCATCCGGGAGTCGTTGTGAAGCATAAGAATACCTTCAAGAAAAATAGCGTGGCACTGGCCCTTGCCGTCGCCTTCCCTGTCATCGCCGCCGCACAAGAATTGCCCACCCAGCCGCAAATACAACGTGTCGAAGTGACGGGTTCCAGCCTCAAGCGCACTGCCGCGGAAGCGGCGGGTTCCGTGCAAATCCTGACCCGCGAAGATATCGAGAAAACTGGAGAAACGACTGCTCTGGGCATTCTGACTTCGACTGCCGCAGTGGACGTTGGCAGTAACTCCGCAACCGCCAGCTCGGGCAGCTTTGCCACGGGTTCTTCGTCCGCCAGCATGCGCGGTCTGAGCAAGGTTGCCACCCTCGTGCTGGTCAATGGTCGCCGGATTGCACCTTACGGCCTGTCCGACAATGCCCAGGAAAACTTCACGAACCTGGATGCGATTTCATCAGGCGCGATCGAACGCATCGAGATCTTCAAGGACGGCGCCTCCGCGATCTATGGTTCGGACGCCATCGCCGGCGTGATCAACATCATCCTGCGCAAGGAATTCACCGGCGCCAAGATCAGTACCCATTACGAAGAAGCGCAGCATTTCAATGACATGCGCAACCGGAACGTGTCGGCAATCGTCGGCTACGGTGACATCGATAAAGATGGCTTCAACACCTACCTGAGCGTCGAAGGCTACAAGCGCGACGGCTATACCACCGACGACATCCGCGACTTCTACCCAAGCTGGCACCGCCTGACGCCAGGCCGCTCGACCTGGGATGCGAAGAGCGTGTATTCGCCGACCGGCAATTACTACGTCAATGCCAATAATTACAAGGCAGCCCCGGGTTGCCCCGCCGACGCACTCGACGCCGGGCTGTGCAAATGGGATGCCTTGCCGTATGCCGGCCAGACGACCGACAGCAAGCGTCACGCGATCGTCAGCAGCACGCACTTCCGCATCGGCAAGGACATTAACGCGAACCTCGAGATCACGAAGTCGGCCGCCACCAACGAATATATCGTGGCACCGCTGAGCACCCAGAATGGCGGGACCACCAGTTCGACCAGTGTCTGGTACAACGTCTACGGCGGCAAGATGGTCGGCCCGTTCTCGTATCCGAAGCTGCCGATCGGGAATAACGGCAATTCCACCGGCGCCGCCGTCGAGCTGCGCGCGCGCCTGATGGATACCGGCAATGGCTTCAACTTCAACCGGACCGACTCCGAGCAATCGCGCGTCATGCTGGCGCTGGACGGCACCTTCATGGGCTGGGACTGGAAATCGGCCGCCGGCGTGATGGAATCGTCTGCCAACAAGGCCACCCGCGCCGTCAGTGCGGCCGGCTATACCAGCGCCATTAACAACAATACCTACAAGTTCGGCCAGCAGAACGATCCGGCCCTGCTGGAGACCATGTTCCCGGTGCGTACCACCGATGGCAAAGCGAACATCAAGTTCTTCGATGCCACCATTACCAACACCATCGCGCAATTGCCCGCCGGTCCACTGAACATTGCATTCGGCACCGACATCCGCAACAATTCCTACCGCATGAAAAGTTCGGACAATGTCTTGAACGGCGAACTGGTCGGCATCTTCGGTTTGCAGGTCGATGACCAGGTCAGCCAGTATGCCTTGTTCACCGAAGCCAGCATTCCGCTGGCCAAGAGCCTGGAACTGGAAGCCGCCGTGCGCGCGGACAAGACTGATGGCGCCGAAGCTCACCTGTCGCCGAAACTGGGCCTGAAGTGGAATGTGACGGACAAGCTGCTGTTGCGTGCTACTGCATCGGGTGGCTTCCGTGCACCGAATATCGTCGAATCCGGTAACGGCCTGGGCCGCAGTTCGGTTGCCACCGCTGTCGTCGATCCGCGCCGCTGTCCGACCGCCAACCAGTTGAACGCGCTGGTGCAGAATGCCGCGGGCGCGACCACTGCAGACAAGGCGTCCGCGAATACCTTCCGCAACAACGAGTGCGCGGCTGGCTTGCCCAGCTTCGTGTCCTCCAACCCCAATCTGAAGCCGGAAACCTCGCGTTCGTTCACCAGCGGCTTCGTGTTCGAGCCGGTCAAAAACTGGTCAGTGGGCATGGACTACTACTTCATCGAGCGCCGCAACGAAATCGGCTCGCGTTCGGTCACGGACATCCTGAAAGGCGAGGCAACACTGCCGGAAGGCCAGCTGGTGCGTATCGACAGCACCGTCAGCGACAACCAGTTCCTGGCATTGGTCCAGAAATACGCGCCGAACAACACCATTAACTATGGTAACGTCGGCCAGCTGGGCCTGGTGTACAACCCGTACGTGAACAGCGGCCGCACCCGCGTGTCCGGCTTCGACTTTGACGGCTCGGGGCGCTTCCGCGTGATGGGTACGGACGTGCGCCTGAAACTGGACGGGTCCTACGTCTGGAAGTATCAGGACTTCAGCGTGACCGACAATAACTACAGTTCGAACTACGCCGGCACCTATGACTTCGGTTCGCGCCTGCGGGTGAAAGCGCGCGTCTATGTCAAGAAAGGCGATTTCGACCATGGGCTGACCTGGAACTTCCAGAGCGGCTATAGCAACAACAGCGTGTCGTCGCCAACTTACTGCGCCACGAACAAGGTCGAGGCTCAGTATCTCGGCGATTGCGAACGGGTCCGTAGCAACGATACCTTTGACTACACCGTGGCTTATACGGGCATCCCGCACGTGAGGCTGAACCTGTACGTCAACAACATCTTCAACCAGCCGGCGCCGATCCAATGGCGTGACGGCTGGAATCCAGCCTCGCCGCAACTGCGCATGCTGGGTGCTTCCGCGAGCTACACCTTCTAAGCGATTACCTGTACTCGTTTAGTCGTCGGAACGTCGCTGCTGAAAAGTGGCGACGTTTTTTTTGTAAACGATCGCATTACATCCGCGCGTCTCCTACTTCTCACGTGCCTCCGACGAACTCGGACCAGCCTGGTTGAGAATATCCTGGCTGCAATAATAATTACCGCAGCATCAAATCCATCAAATCAGTCGGCATTTACGCCACGATTTGCGCGGTTTTTCTCCAAAATGGATAGATTTGCCATGAGGAATGCACTACCCTGTAGGAACTCTCCTACCTGCGTGACATATGAACTACCGCTCAGCCTATATCCGCCGCGCCAAAAAAGGCTTGCGCCTCAAGAAGCGTGCTGCCATCGTGGCCCTGCTGGGCGTAGGGGCCTGCACGGCGGCCGTCTTGCACCAGGGCGAGCCGGCGGTGCAGCGCCTGCTCCATGCCGGCCCGGCAGGTACGCCGGCGGGAGAGAAGGGCGTCAAGATCGCGGCGCATGTCGAAAGCAACGGCACTCGCCGCATTTACCCGTATTCGATCGTGCCCGGCGGCGTCGGCGACCGTGCCGAGCTGGCACGCGTCGTCCAGGCCGACAAGGTGGTGGCTGCCCATTATGCCTCCTTCGAAGTGGACAAGGCGCACGCTGTTACCGTCGCCAAGCCGCGTTTCGTCCACGTGTCTTACCGCAAGGGCGACCAGGTCTACTGGACCGCGAAGAAGGTGCAGCTGGCCGAAGGCGAGACCCTGCTGTCGGACGGCCATAACGAAATCCGCGGACGCTGCGGCAACCTCATTTCCGAGACGGCGATGCTGCCGGTGGAAGCGGCGGCGCCGGGCGACGAACTCGATGCCGCGGTCGAAGAAGCGCCGGACGGCAGTCTGAACGTCGCTGCGCCTTTCGCGGGCACTGACGCTGGCCAGCGCTTCGCCCTGCTGTCCTTCCCGAACGGGGCCGGCATGCTGGCGGTGACCGGCGGCGAAGGATGGCAGGCGCCGGCCAGTCCCTTCGGCAGCATGCCGGGCAGTGCCTATCCGGGCGGCTATGGCAGCCCCGTGGCCTTCAATGGCGGCCAGTCGGCATCGATCTTGCCCGCACCTGCGCCTGGCTCGCAGGCAGACAGCCCGGCCGGTCCGGTCTACACCGCTATCAGCAGCGGCTCGACCAGTGAGACACCACACCCGGGCGGCAAGGACCACAACGGTGCCACGGCCGGGCTGCCGGTCCGCCTCCCGGATACAGTTCAGCCTGAACCGATCGTCGATATCAAGACGCCGGAACTCCCCGACGTCTTGCTGACGCCCGGCGATCTGCCGACGGTTCCCGTGCAGACACTCCAGCCGACAGGGCAGGCGCCCGAGCCTTCCTCCTTGTGGCTAGGCGCCGTTGGCATCGCCGCGCTCGGGCTGCTGCGCCGGGGCCGTCGTCCCTGATTCACCTGCGGGACGGTCGATGCCAACCGCCTTGTCGTTGCGCAGGCGCGCCCGCCAGGCGCCAAGCGCCGACAGCGCCGAGTGGAATTCGCGTTCTATCAGGTCGGCCTCCGCGGCCGTGATCACCCCATCCAGCAGCGCGCCCGACACCGCTTCGGCCACCGCGCCCACTTCGCTCATCACCCGGCACACCGTCTGCGACAAATCGTCCTGGCGCGCGCTGTCGGGCTGCGGCACCACAAAGGCGGCCATGCCGTGCCGTACCAGCAGCGCGTGCAGCGGCAGGTGGGCATCGGCCACGCCGGCCTTGTGGCAGCACTCGACGATCAGGGAGACTTCCTCGAACGAGGGATAGTGCGAAGCGATGGTCGGCGCCAGCTTGTTGCGCAGGACATTGGCCGACATGCCCAGCTCGCGCGCCAGCGCATCCAGACCGCCGGGATATTTGCGCGCCACAGTATACAGGGCGTCGTGTTGATTCATGTCCAGGTAGCGGCGGGTCATATGGTAATCCTTTGATTATTTTACCGGTGCATGTCAACATGCGGTTCGATATCCTCATTGTAACTTTTGACGGCGACCCTGACCATGTTGAAGCTTGCCTCGAGAATCACCCCGAAGACCGTGCACGCCGTGCTGGCGCTGATGCTGGCCTTGCCGCTGGCGACCGGTCTGGCCGCGGCCAAGCCGTCCAGCCCGGGTTCGTTCAAGAGCGGTTTTTCCTCGCAGCGGTCTTCATCGTCGTCGGCGTCGAAGGGCGGTTTCGGCTCGTTTGGCAAGCGCTCATCGTCATCGTCAGCGTCGTCGCCCTCGCAGGGTGCGTCGGGGCGCAGTGGCGGCTTCGGCTCCTTCGGCCGGGCGGCGCCGGCGGATGTGCGCCAGTCCGATTCGGCGCTGTCGCGCAAGCTCGACCGCGATGCCGCCGAGGCACGCGCGCTGCGCACGCTGGATGAAAGGCGCGCCGCACAAGCCGCCCGCAACGCGCCGCCGCCACGCTACGACGAGCCGCCGCGCCAGCCGAACAACGTGCCGCCGCCGGGCTACGCCAACGGCCCGGCTTATGGACAGTCCCAGCCGCCGGCCGGCGCGCGCCGCGACAACGGCATCGGCCTGGGCCACGTGATCGCCGGCGCCGTCATCGCCAACTCGATCTCGAATGCGCATGCGCACCGCGGCGACGGCAATGTCAATGCCAACGGCGGCGGCACCCAGCCGGCACCGTCCTGGAACGGCGGCGTCGGCAGCGTCGACGGCCACGTCGCCCCGGCGGGCAGCGCGTCCGGCCAGGCCGCGCCGGCTCCTGCGCGCGGCGGGTCGCTGTTCGGCACCCTGGTCACGCTGGCCGTGCTGGCGCTGCTCGGCTGGGCCGCCTGCAAATGGATCATGCGGGCGCGTAAAAAGCGCGCCGCCGGCAAACCGAATTATTCGTTCGAGAGGAATTGAGCCGATGGCCTGGAAAGACGTGTTCAGCTACGTGCGCGGCATCGCCGGCAAGCAGGGCGTGACGGAAACGGCGCGCGCCGATGACGACGTGCCGATGGGCGCGCGCATCGGCAGCCTGGTGCAGCTGCAGCGCTCGCCCATCATCCGTGCCCAGGGCGAAGGTTCGCTGATCGGCATGCCGGAGGAGGGCGACACCCGCGTGCTGGCGATCTCGCAGATCCGCCTGGAGCCCGACGCCGCCCTGTACCGCCTCTACCTGGCGACCGGCGACACCGACGCCAGGGAGAAATTCCTGCAGGTGTTCGGCAGCGGCGACGGTGCCATCGCCGAAATCCTGTACTGCACCCAGCTGGCACGCGTGATCCCGGAAAGCGCCGAAGACCAGGATGCCTATACCGGCGCGGCCGGCCACGGCCTGGGCGACCCGGGCTACACGCTGTGGCGCGAGCAGATGGCGGACATGTTCGACGAAGCCACGCTGGCCACGGTGTTCGGCGACGCCGACCGCCTCGAATACGCACGCGATGCGGGCCACGGCAAGGCCGGCTTCGTGACCCCCTTTGCCGGCAGCGAGACCCGCATCGACGATGCCGGGGGCGTGCGTGGCCTGCGCCAGCAACTCTACTTCATGCCTTATGTGCGCACGCTGCCGGGCGGCGGGCGCGAATACCTGTTGATCTCGACCGAGATCATCGACAGCGTCGATGGCGACGCCGGCAAGCGCGGCATCCACGTCGACTTCGTGATCGGCATTCCGCTGGAGCCGGAACGCGTCACGATCCAATGATGTGCAAGCACACGATTTCTTCACCGACGAAAGGAACAAGGACATGAGCAACGCGAGTGGATGGGGCCTGACCGCACGGCTGGTATCGAAGCATTTCGGCGCCCTCGGCAACCGGATTTCGGAAGCCATCGCCAACTTCGATCCGGAGACCGCCACCGAGGCGGACCGCGACCGCCTGGTCGACACCCTGCGCGACACCGCGCAGCTACTGGCGACCGCGCGCGCGTCCTTCGACAAGGAGCACAAGGATGTCGTCAGCCTGCAGACCCTGATTGCCAGCGACGAACGGGCCGCCGAAAAGCTGGCCGAGCGCCTGGCCGCCGGCACCATTTCGGAAGCCACGGTCACCATGTTCTGCGACGAACTGGAAGCGAACAAGGCGCGCCTGCCGCAGGAAATCCAGGAAGAAGCCGACGCCAGGGCTTACATGGACGAGCTGCAGAAGATCGTCGATGCCCTCAGCACGCAGCTGGCCGAGTTCGATGCCCAGGCACGCAAGGCGATCCAGGCGCTGGGTGCGGCCAAGGCCCAGAAGGAATTGCAGGAGCTGCGCATGGAGCGCCAGAGCCAGCTGGCCGGCCTGTCTGGCGTGCAGGCCGGGTCGACCGCGCTGAACGCGCTGACGCGGCGCGCACAATCGGTCGGCAACGAAGCCGCCGGCCTGCGCATCGTCGCCGACATCGGCCAGAAACCGCTCGACCAGCAGGCGGAAATCGATGCGATCCGCAAATCGGTGAGCCAGCCGGAAACGGCGGGCGAAACGGCGCTGGAACGCCTGAAACGTTTATCGGGCAAGAGTGCCGCATGAGTTTTAATTAAATGTTTTACCGCAATCATCAAAAGGCGGCCATTAATTGGCCGCCTTTTTTTTGGAAAGCGGATCGCGGGCATATTGAATTATTTCCACTATTTAAGGTTTTATTGTCGAACATTGAGTTCGTTTTTATGTTTCACAACTTTTCCTTATCGGGTTTCTTAATAATACTTTCCCTGCATTATTTATCTGTCGTCTTGACTTGCCGAATGGCGGCGTTAATTCGACAGTAGCGGGCAAGTGCCTGATTTCAATAACAAGTTTCTTTTCGCGTCGCGAAATGTGCATACGCGTCAATTCGATAAATATCCCACGATTCAATTGGATTCCGCTTGAATTCGCATGCCGATTCGCTATCTTGGCATCCTGGTCATCTGGCCGCACATTCAACGCATTGGAGAGAGATATGGCTTTCAGCCTGTTTGACTCGAAAGGTACGCCGATTGAAAACCAGCGCTATACCTGGCGCGACATGGTAAGAAATCCGCTCAGCAAGCTCGACGACGACGCCTTTACCCGCGTGCGCGTCATCATGATGAACGGTATCGAAGTCGAGGCACTGCGTTTTTCACACATGATGGCGCGCTTCAACAAGGAATTGCGCCTGCCGCTGGCGCTCATCCGGCGCTCGGAAAACCACCAGTCGACCATGATCAACTGGCTGCTGTCGGCCGACCACTCGCCGCTCGAAATCACCATCGCCTACGAGCAGGTCGCGATCGAACTGACCGCCGCCGTGGCCCAGCGCGAGCCGGATCCCTACCTGGCCCAGACCTACCGCTACGGCCTGCTGGAAGACTTCGACCACATCTACCGCTACTCGGCGCTGCTGGACCGTCTCGAGGGCAAGGATCCGAACAACATCACCCAAAGCTACACCGACATCGTGCCGGCGCGCCCGACCTGGGAACACCACCGCCATCCGTCGGACGACCTGGTCAACCACTACGACCGCACCCAGGCACACGTGCTCAGCAAGATGCACGCGCTGACCATCACCTCGACCGAGGCCCAGACCCACAACTATTACCTGAACGTGGGCCCGACCTTCAGCGACCCGATCGCGCGCCAGCTGTATGCCGAGATCGCGTCGGTCGAGGAGCAGCACGTGACCCAGTACGAGTCCATGCTCGACCCGTCGGAAACATGGATGGAACAGTGGCTGCTGCACGAGGCCAACGAGTGCTACAACTACTACAGCTGCGTCGAATCCGAGACCAACCCGCGCATCAAGGCGATCTGGGAACGCTTCCTGGACTACGAGCTGGGCCACTTCCACACGGCCTGCGAATACTTCAAGAAGATCGAGGGGCGCGATCCGGCCGAGATCATCACGCACCCGTTCGAGCGCCCGATCGAGCTGAAGAGCCAGCGCGACTTCTACCGCGCCGTGCTGATGGACGAGGTCGACCTGCGCCGCGACGGCACCCAGTTCGTGCCGAAGGAATTCGAAAGCCAGGCCAGCAAGGACTACCGCGCGATGCTGCACGGCGACGGCGAGCCGAGCGGCCCGATCTCGGAAGGCTATATCTGGACCCCGGGCACCGAGATCATGCTGCGCGGCGCGGCCAGCGGCGCCACCATCCCGACCGGCACGTCCGCGGCGGCCATGGTGGCCGCCGGCATCATCCATCATTGAGCCGCACCGGCACGATACACCGAATCATCAGGAGGATATATGGCTGAACAGAACGAACACGTGGGCATGAACAAGACGGGCGTGCAGATGTCGCCGCTCGAAACCAGGCACATGCTCAGCGACGACAATATCATCACCCGCGTGCATCCGGGCGACGAAACCCACATGGCGCAGCTGCGCCAGGCCTACATCGCCGAATCGGCCAGCGTCGGATCGATCCCGCCGCCGGCCACCGTGAAGGGCGCGCTCAGCACCGGCCTGCACATGCTGAAGGGCGACAGCCCGCAGATCCTGATCGACAAGCTGTCCGAGCGCCTGGCGATGGAGCGCACCGCGACCCGCCTGTACGATGCGCTGCTGACCAAGCTGGCCGTGGTCACCGAGGGCGCGATGTCGATCACGCGCGAGGATGTCGCCAGCATCCGCGGCGACGAGGCGCGCCACGCGATCCTGCTGAAGGAAGCGATCGAATCGATCGGCGGCGACCCCACGGCGATGACCCCGAGCGCCGACATCGTGGGCGTCGAGGCGATGGGGCTGGTGCAGGTCCTGAACGACCCGCGCGCCAGCCTGGCCCAGTCGCTGCACGCCATCCTGACGGCCGAACTGAGCGACGGCGTGGGCTGGGAAACCCTGATCGCGCTGGCCGACCAGAACAACCAGACGGACATGGTCGACCATTTCAGCGACGCGCTGCAGCAGGAGCGCAAGCACCAGGCCATGATCCAGGCCTGGTACGAGGAAGCGGTGGGCGTGGACAACGTCGCCGGAGCGCGTGGCTTGCACAACGCGACCGGAGCGGCTACGCCGGCGCTGGGTACGGCTGGGGAGGGGACTGTTTGACTGAGTGATCAGTCAACCGAATTTGTTGGCTCAAGCACGTCGCCCCTGCGCAGGCAGGGGCCCAAGTGATTGGCTTCGCAGCGAACTTGGGCCCCGCCTTCGCGAGGCGACGTTCGGGCGTACGTGGTCCATTGCAGCAGCATCGCGGCGTAGCCCTGGCTTATTCCAGCGTCTCGTGGTGATCCGCCACACCCCGTTTCCAGTACGCAGACACCCGCGTCAACTCGCGCGGCACGCCTTTTTCACTGAGCACCTGGCGCACCCGTGCCATTGCCTGCGCCTCGCCGCCGCCCCAGGCCACGCCTTGCCCGGCCGGCGGGGCCCACGCCTGCAGCGCGGCAAGCAGCGCATCGGCACCGTCCACCCACTGCACCTGCACGGCGGCCTTGCTCGGCAAGTCGCGCCGGTCGGCCGCATCCGCCATCACCAGCACAAAGGCATGGCTGCCCGCCGGCAGCTCTTCCAGGCGGCGCGAGATCGCGGGCAGGGCGGTGCTGTCGCCGACCAGCAGGTGCCAGTCCAGTTCGAGCGGGACCACGAAGGAGCCGCGCGGCCCGCCGATCGCCAGGTGCTGGCCGACCTGCGCGCTGCGCGCCCACTCGGACGCCGCGCCATGGCCGTGCAGCGCGAACTCCAGCGTCAGCGTGCGCTGTTCACGATCGAAGCGGCGTGGCGTATAGTCGCGGCGTACCGGCGTCTCCGCGCTTTCGTCGAACATCAGCTTGACGTGGTCGTCGAAGGAGAGCGACGTGAAATCCGCCAGGTCGTCGCCGGTGAAGGTGATGCTGACGAAGCCCGGGCCCAGCGGGTCGACACTGGCCACGGTCAGCTCGCGCCGCTTGAGTTCGTGGCGGACCCGCCCGATGACGGGTGCTTGCACTGCGTCTTTCATGGTATCGTCCTTTGCTAAAAATCGAATTAGTTGACAATGTCACCCATTATGCGAAAACAAGTTGACGAAGTCAACCAAAATCCAGTTCACGCCGCCTCTGAAGTCATCGAGAGCATGCACGCGATCATGCATCTCTTCCGTACCCGGCAGCACCGCAGCCTGCGCGAGGCCCGGCACGACCTGGCCCACATGGAGGTGAAAGTGCTCGGCTTCTTTGCACGCCATCCGGGTGGCTCTCCCAGCGATCTGGTGGCGCATTCGGGCCGCGACAAGGCCCAGGTCGCCCGCCTGATCCGCGGCCTGCGCGACCGCGGCCTGCTGGATGCCGAAGCTGACGCCAGCGACCGCCGCAGCACGCGACTCAGTTTGTCGGCCGCTGGCCAGGAATTGCACACGGCGCTGCACAGCCACGATGGCGAACTGGCCGAGGCGGCGCTGGGCGGGATGTCGGTGCAGGAATGCGCCACCTTACGCGCATTGCTGGCGAAGGTGCGCGCGAACCTGGAGGTGGGGCAGGAGCGTTAACCGCGATAGCGCTGATCATGCGAACCTTCATCCGCAACATCTGCCTCGCCGTCCTCCTGATCGCCCTCGGCGCCATCCTCCAGCCCTGGCTTGCCAGCGCCATCTACATGTTCCGCCTGGCCCGCCTGCCAGTCCCGGTCATGCTTCCAGTGCCGGTCGCCGGCGTCAAGCCTTCGGGCTTGCGCGACACCTGGGGCGGCGCCCGCAGCCAGGGCCGCAAGCATGAAGGCATCGATATCTTCGCGAGGCGCGGCACGCCGGTCCTGTCGAGTACCGAAGGCGTGGTGATGCGCGTCGGTATCAACCGCCTGGGCGGGCAGGTGGTGTGGGTGCTGGGGCCGGGTGGACAGCGCCATTACTATGCCCACCTGGAGCGCTACGGCGACGTCCACGCCGGCATGCGCGTGGCGCCGGGCAAGGTGCTGGGCTATGTGGGCACGACCGGCAACGCGGCCGGCACGCCGCCGCACCTGCATTACGGGATCTACGTGAGCAGCGGCGCCATCAATCCTTATCCCTTCCTCTCAAGGTCGGGCGCGCGGGTCACCGAACTGGCTTCCGATACGGAATAGAACGACAACATTTCAGTTGACCTTGGCACATCTCGCTGCTACCTTGGAATCGTTTCCATAGCAAGGCTGGATCGGTCTTTCAGCCTGGTCCTTGCCAAGGCAACGGCTTTACATGATCGTCTACATCCAAGGAGACCCCGTTGGCGCACGCTATCTCGCCTGTCGGTTTTGCAGACACAAAACGCCATTACCCGATTCTCGATGGTCTGCGCGGCGTCGCCGCCCTCATTGTCGTGACCTTCCACTTGTTCGAGCCCCATGCGGCCAGCCGCTTTGTCCAGATCATCAACCACGGCTACCTGGCGGTGGACTTCTTCTTCGTCCTGTCCGGCTTCGTCATCGGCTATGCCTACGACGACCGCTGGAAGACGATGTCGGCTGCCGAGTTCTTCAAGCGCAGGCTGATCCGCCTGCATCCGATGATCGTGGTGGCGATGATCATCGGCGCCATCATGTTTTACTTCCAGAGCGGCCCGGTGTTCCCGAACATCGACAAGACGCCGCTTTGGCTGCTGTTGCTGGTCATGGTCATCGGCATGACGCTGATCCCGGTCGGGCCGGCGCTCGACATCCGTGGCTGGGGAGAGATGCATCCGCTGGTCGGCCCGGCCTGGTCGCTGTTCTTCGAATATGTCGGCAATATCCTGTACGCGCTGGTCGTGCGCAAGTTCTCGAAGCTGGTGCTGTCGCTGTTCGTGTTCGCGGCCGGCTGCGCCATGCTCCACTACTGCTTGACCGGTCCGAAAGGGGATCTGATCGGTGGCTGGTCGCTCGCGCCCGAGCAGTTGAAGATCGGCTTCATCCGCCTGCTGTATCCCTTCTTCGCCGGCTTGCTGCTGTCGCGCATCGTCAAGGTGGGCCATGTGAAGCATGCCTTCCTGCTGTGCAGCGTCATCATCGCGGCGGCGCTGGCATGGCCGCGCATCGGCGGCGAGCAGCATCTGTGGATGAACGGTCTGTATGAAGCCCTGTGCATCATCCTCGTGTTCCCGCTGCTTGTCTGGCTGGGCGCGAGCGGGCAAGTCAAATCGGGCCTGTCGGCACGGGTCTGCTCCTTCCTGGGCGAGATCTCGTATCCGGTCTACATCGTTCACTATCCCTTCGTCTACACCTACACGGCCTGGGTGCAGAACAACAAAGTCACGGTGGCGCAGGGCTGGCCGGTCGCCATCGGCACCGTGGTCGTTTGCGTGCTGCTTGCCTGGCTGTGCCTGACCTTCTACGACATTCCGGTGCGCCGCTGGCTGACGGCGAAAACCATGCCGCCAACCCGCAAGAGCCTCCGCGCGGAGGAATCGAAAGTAGCGCAATGAAAAACGACGATTGAACAGAAGACGCTCGCCCTTGCAGCCTGGAGCCGGGGAGCCCGACGCGTAAAGCGGGCCGGGCTCCCGCCGCTCCTTATTTCTGCGACAAACTGATGGGATCGATTCCTACAAGCGCACGCTAGCCGGGCTACCCGTGGCGGGTCAAGCCGGCGGCGCCTACAATCCCTCCATGGAGAGATTGCAGGACATGAGTAAAGAGCAAGAGGGTAAAGAGCAAGAGGGTAAAGAGCAAGACGATAGCCTCCCGGCGGCGCAGGCGGACGCCCCGCGCATCATCGACCCGCGCCCGGACGAGCACGGCGGTTACAGCGAGCGCCTGCGCCGCGACACCGTGCTGTGGCGTTACCTGGACGCGGCCAAGCTGTTCGACTTCCTCGAGAACCGGACCCTGTTCTTTTGCCGCGCCGACCATTTCAGCGACAAGTTCGAGGGCGCTTTCACGCCGACGCTGCGCGACCAGATCAGCGCTTCGTACGCGCGCGGCGAAATCGACTACAACTACGCGCAATTCAAGCGCCGCATGCGGCAGTCGGTCTTCATCAATTGCTGGCACCGCAACCAGGACGACAGCGCGGCGATGTGGGCGCTGTACGGCAAATCCGATTGCGCGGTGGCGCTCACGACCACGGTCGGCCAGCTGAGCGATACGCTGAAGGTGGCGGATACCGAACACGAAGCCTGGATCGCGCGCGTCGAGTACGTGAAGCACTGGAGCGACCCCAAGCTGGACATTTCCCCGCGCAGTTCCAACGATTACGCCAAGATCTTCGCCTACAAGACCAAGGCCTACGAGTACGAAAAGGAAGTCCGGGTGATCATCGACCGCACCGCCTTGGCACACGACACCTGCATCGAGCACGAGGCCGGGATCGTGATCCCGGTCGATGCCACGCGCCTGCTGCGCAGCATCGTGATCGCACCGGATGCGCCGCCGTGGTTCGAGAAGCTGGTGCGGCAGTCGGCGCTCAGGTACGGGATTGCGGCGCCGGTGCGCAGGTCCAGGTTGGCGGCGGATCCGATTTGAGACGCGTCATGCCGCCCGATGCGTCGAAGTCTCATGCGTCGGATCCTCCACGATGCGCCCGTCATCGACCGCCGCCCCCTCGTCCTCGCGGTGATGGAAGGGCGCAAACCAGGTCGCCAAAAACGAAGGAATCGTCGCGATCATCACGAAGCCGAAATAGCTGACGTAGCCCATCAGCACCTGCAGGTGCCCGCTGATCGCGCCGGTCACCATCATGCACAGCCCCATCAGGCCGGTGCCGAAGGCGTAGTGGGTGGTCGCGTACTTGCCGGGTGCCAGTTGCTGCATCAGGTAGATCATGTAGCCGACCGAGCCGAAGCCATAAAAGAACTTCTCGATCACCACGCCGGCCGTGATCGCAAGCGTGCTGGATGGGAGCGTCAGCGCCATCACCAGAAAGGTGACGTTCGGGATGTTCAGCACGCAGCACAGGGTGAACAGCGTGCGCTTCAGGCCGCGCCGCGCGACGAACCAGCCGCCCAGCAGCGAGCCGGCCAGCACCGCCACCAGGCCGTAGGTGCCGTAGACAATGCCCAGCTGTTCGTTGGACATCCCGAGCCCGCCCTTGGACGTGGCATCGACCATGAAGAAGGGGCCGATCTTTTCCAGCAGGCCGATGCTGACGCGGAACAGGAAGGCGAAGGCGATCATCTTCCATACGTCGCGCTTCTGGAAGAAGGTGACGAAGGAATCGCGCAGGATGGCACCTGCACCGCCCAGGCTGGTCGGCGTGTTTTCGGCGCGCGCGCCCTCGGGCATCACGCGCGCATGCCACAGCGCCAGCACCAGCGTCAGCGCGGCGACGATGAAGAACACCACGCGCCAGGCATCCAGCCACTCGGGGCCGAAGACCTTGGGATCGTGGTGGAACACCTCGGTGTGCAGGCGCCCGCTGAGGTAGACCAGGAAGCCGGAGGCCACGATCGGTCCGACGTTCCACGACAGGCTCTGCACCCCGCAATACAGCGACTGGGTGCGGGTGTCGAGCGAGGTCACGTAGACGCCGTCGCTGGCGATGTCCTGGGTAGCGCCGATGAAGGACATCAGCGCCAGCAGCGTCACCAGCACGATGGTCATGTGGGACGGCAGCTGCATCGCCAGCGCGGCGCCGGCGAAACCAAGCGCGATCAGCACTTGCGCGCACAGCACGAAAAACTTCTTGGTGCGGTACATCTCGACGATGGGCGCGAACAGCGGCTTGATCGTGTAGGCCAGGATCAGCATCGAGGAGTAGAAGGCGGCGCGGCCGTTGTCCATGCCCATGTTCTTGAACATGATGGCGGTCACGCTGGTCAGCATGACGTAGCCGATCGCCATCGTGAAATAGCCGGTCGGGACCCACAGCAGCGGGTGCGTAGGGCGCTTGACCGCGGTATCAAGCGTGCGCATGGCTGCCTCCCGTGTTGGCTGCAGCCTGCGCTGTGGCTTGTACTCCGCCGCCATCCTGCAGGTGCTGTTCCAGCAGCGCCGCCGCGCCGGCCAGGGCCGGGCAGGGCGCGTGGATCACGAAGCAGGGGATGCGCGCCGTGTAGCCCGAAAAGCGGCCCTTGTTCTCGAAACGGGCCCGGAAGGGCGAGCGTCCGAACCACTCACCGAGGCGCGGCACCACGCCGCCGCCGATGTAGATGCCGCCGCGCGCGCACAGGGTCACCGCGACGTTGGCCGCGACCGTGCCGAGCATGCCGCTGAAGACGTGCAGCACTTCGGCGCACAGGGCGTCGCCGCCTTCGATCCCGCGTTCGACGATTTCCGCCGGATCCAGGACCGGCGTGCGCAAGCCTTTCAACGCCGCCAGCGCTTCGTGGATCAGCGACAGCCCCGGCCCGGACACCAGGCGCTCGGCCGAGACGTGCTCCCAGCGCTGCCAGCAAAAGTCCAGGATCGCCTGTTCGCGCCCATTGGCCGGCGAAAAGGCGGCGTGTCCGCCTTCGCTCTGCAGCACGGTCCAGCGGCCCGCACTCGGGATCAGTCCCGCCACACCCAGGCCGGTGCCGGCGCCCACCAGGCCGATCACGCCGCCGGTGACGGGCGAAGGGTAAGCAGATTCGCCACCCACCTGCACCAGGTCGGACGCGGCCAGTTCCGGCACCGACATCGCCAGCGCGGCGAAATCGTTCACCACCAGCAGGGTGTCCAGCCCGAGCGCGGCGCGTGCCTGCGCGGTCGAGAATTCCCAGCAGTGGTTGGTCATCTTGACCAGGTCGCCGTCGACCGGATTGGCGATCGCGATCGCCGCATGGCGTACCGGCACGCCGGGGTGGCGGCCCAGGTAATCGCACACCGCATCCTCGAAACGCGCATAGGCGGCGCAGGGAAGGGTGGCGACCGCCTCGATGCGTCCCGGTCCGCGTTCCAGGGCAAAGCGCGCATTGGTGCCGCCGATGTCGGCCACCAGGCGTGCGCCGTCGCCATATGATTCTTCGACCATGATGTCTCCTCCAGCTCCAGCTGCTTTTTTATGTGTTGCGTGCCCGCTCAGGCGGCGCGGCGTTGCCCGCGCTGGCCGGCGATGAAATCGCGGTACCACAACGCGCTCGCCTTCGGGATGCGCTGCTGGGTCGCGTAATCCACGTAGACGATGCCGAAACGCTTGGCATAGCCCGAGTTCCATTCGAAATTATCCATCAGGCTCCACAGGAAGTAAGCCCTGACGTCTATCCCCTGGTCCATCGCCGCCTTGAGCGCCTCCAGGTGGGTGCGCACGTACTCGACGCGGATCGGGTCGTCCACGGCGTTGCCCTGCACCGTGTCGGCGGCCGCCATCCCGTTCTCGGTAATATAAATGGGAGGCAGCGCCGGGTACTCGGCCTTCAGCTGCACCAGCAGCTCGGTCAGGCCTTGCGGGTAGATCTCCCATCCCATGTCGGTGAAGCCCATGCCGCCTTCGGGCTTCTTCGGCGGTACCTCGGCGCTCAGGACCTCGCGGCGATAGTAATTCACGCCGAGGAAGTCGATCGGCTGGGCGATGATGTCGAAGTCGCCTTCCCGCACCTGCGGCGCATCGGGGCCGTGCGCCTGCAGCGACAGTTCCGGGTAGCGGCGCTTGAAAATCGGATCCATGAACCAGGCGACGGAATTCGCCCATTCCAGCGCGGCCAGCGTGCGGTCGGCATCGCTGTCGGTGGCCGGATCCGCTGTCCACTGGTTCAGCACGATGCCCAGTTCGGCCGTCGGCGCGGCGGCGCGCATCGACTGCATCGCCAGGCCGTGCGACAGCAGCAGGTGGTGCGACACCTGGATCGCCTGCTTCTTGTCGCGCACGCCCGGCGCGAACTGGGCGTTGCCGTAACCGAGATTGGCCGTGCACCAGGGTTCATTGTGGGTGGCGATGGTGGCCAGGCGCTTGCCGAAGCGGCGCGCCACTTCGTGTGCATAGTCGGCGAAGCGGTGCGCCGTGTCGCGCGCCATCCAGCCGCCGCCGTCCTGCAAGCCTTGCGGCAGGTCCCAGTGGTAGAGCGTCAGGTGGGGCGCGATGCCGCGTTCCTGCAGCGCGTCCAGCAGCCGTTCGTAAAAGTCGAAACCTTTTTCGTTCCAGGCACCCTTGCCGTCCGGCTGTACCCTTGCCCACGCCATCGAGAAGCGGTAGGCGTCCACGCCGAGCGACGCCATCAGCGCCACGTCGTCGCGGTAGCGGTGATAGTGGTCGCAGGCGACGTCGCCGTTGCTGCCGTCGATGATGTTGGGCGCATGGTGCGAGAAGGTGTCCCAGATCGAGGGGCCCTTGCCGTCGGTGTCGTGAGCGCCTTCGATCTGGAAGGCGCTGGTGGCGACGCCCCAGGTGAAGTTGGAAGGAAAATGGATGGAATCGGTCATGGGAGGATTACCTTGCTGGAAAATGGGCCCGGTCTCCGTGGCAGGCTTGTGTTGTTATGGCCGCCCTGGGCAGCGTTCTGGTACGTCTGAAATCGATTTCATCGTACCTTTGTGCTTGCAGGAATGTCAAACATAATTTGGCCGCGCTGTTGCCTGTCACGACAACATCCGGCTTTCCAGCCCATGAAATCGGTTTCCTGCTGTTATTTCCGAATGTTATACTAACAAGATGAAAAAAGAGTCCAGCACAGCCATGGTCACCGTCCACGAAGTCGCACGCGTGGCCGGCGTGTCGGCGGCCACGGTGTCGCGTTTCCTGAATGGCACCGCCAAGGTGTCCGACGACAAGCGCAAGGCCATCGAAAGCGTCATCGGACAGCTGAACTACAAGCCGAACGTGCTGGCGCAGAACCTCAAGACCGGCAGCTCGCGCACCATCGGCCTGCTGACCCAGTCACTGACCTCCGGCTACTTTGCCGACGCCATGGCCGGCATCGACGACACGCTGCAAGGCACCGGCTACGCGCCGCTGATCGTGTCCGGGCACTGGCACGCGGACGAGGAGGCCGAGCGCATCGAGCTGCTGATCGCGCGCCGCGTCGACGGCCTGGTCATCCTGAGCGGCAAGCTGACCGACGAGCAGATCCTGGCGCTGTCGCAGCGGGTGCCGATCGTCGCCTTCGGCCGCACCCTGCATGGCGAGCGCGCCTATGGCTTCAGCCTGGACAACTACCGCGGCGCCTGCGACGCCGTCGAGCATCTGGTACAGCATGGCCACCGCGACATCGCCTTCATCGCCGGCCCGGCCGACCACCTGGACGCCCAGGCCCGCCTGGCCGGCTACCGCGATACGCTCGCCAGGCACGGCATCGCCCCCCGGCCCGAGCTGGTGCTGGACGGCGACTTCCAGGAATCCAGCGGCCTGGCCGCGGTGGAGCGCCTGCTGGCCGCCGGCCAGCGCGTCACGGCGCTGTTCGCAGCCAACGACCTGATGGCCTACGGCGCCCGCCTGGCCTTGTACCGGCGCGGCATCCGGGTGCCGGAAGACGTCTCCGTGATCGGTTTCGACGATCTGCACAGCTCGATGTACACGACGCCGCCGCTCACCACGGTGCGGCAGCCGCTGTTCGACGTGGGCCGCTGTCTGGGTGGGGCGATCCTGCGCATGATCGGACAGCAGCCTCTCGAGACTGAAGTTCCGGAACTGAGCCTGGTGGTCAGGGAGTCGGTGCGGCGGGTGGGGTGACGAGTGTCCTGCTCAAATTTGAAAATTTGCCTCACGTTCTCAGCGTTGGGGAATCATCATTGTTATGTCAGCGTCGCACTCGGCATATCTAATCAGCGGATACGTACATCGGCGTACCCCGAACCGATCTCCTTTTTTGAGCAGCGATAATCCGGTCTGCCAGCTTGCGAACCCTCGGGTCAGTGATGTTCGCACGCTCGCTCGTCAGGATTGCGATGGAGGGACGGGGAATCATCGCGCGCATATATGCCACGTCGCCTACTGTCGCTTGGCTGCGTACCAACCATAACGGTACAAGGAACACCGCAAGGCTCCCTGAAAGGATACCTATGTTACCCCCCTTATCTAGGCTGCAGCCCCCATCCGGCGACACTCTTCGGCACAGCGCCGGCAGGCAGCAGCGCAATCCTGGCAGTGCTGTACCTGATGCTTGGCGCACTCGTCACCGCATGCCTGGCACACCTGGGCACAAAGCTGGCAAAGCGCTCCTGCGAAATCACTACCCCTGGCCATGAAGGCAGCAGCGAGACGGCAGATCTGGGCGCAATCCATGTCGAGCGCAATGCAGCGCGCCATCATTTTGACGTCGTCTTCATGCAGGCAGGCCGTCGAGCACATGTCGCATGCGTCGGCACAGGCGTTGCAAGCTTCGATACACGATTGATACTGTTGTTGCATGATGTTCTCCTTGAATGATTGCGGATACCTCTTCATGACCTCATCCCAAATTCGCAGGGAATGCGTGTTGTTGGGCAAGTTTTTCTGATCCGTGGTCCGGATCGACGGAACCGATCGGATAGTGTAGTCCGCCGGTGTCGGAAGCAGAGCGCGCTATCCGTGCTGCATCGTTTCTCGATTCGACTGCCATTAAGATAGAGACGGTCTTTGCATACGGACTGATACCATGGCCCACGCACTTCTGCCTGAAGACCTTTGGTCGTTTGTAGCAGCTCATTTTCCGGCTCATTGCCCATCGCCGAAAGGCGGAAGACCGTGCATCTCCATGCTGGCGCTAAGGCAGGGGCGGGCTGTAGCTCGTCATGCAAGCGATTCCCGCCCTGCCGCAGGCGCGGGAATTCACCGAATGTCACAGCCTGGCCAATATGTCATGAAACTGACATATGCCCTTCCTAAAATGTTAGATTGGCAAGCCTGTCCATCCACACCCACGACCCGTATGTCCCGACACTCCTGGATCCACCCGACGCTGTCCCTGTTCACCGCCGCCACGCTGCTCGCACCCGTCGCCTACGCTGCGACCAAACCGGTGCCCGACCAGGCCGCGGCCCCCAAGCTGGTCGTGGTCATGGTCATCGACGGCCTGCCCGCCGAACAGCTGCAGCGCTACCGCCAGCAGTTCGGCCAGGGTGGCCTGCGCCGCCTGATGGAGCAGGGCGCCTCCTTCACCAACGCCCACCAGGCGCACGGCGTGACCGTGACCGCCATCGGCCACAGCGCGGTCTTGAGCGGCGCCTACCCCTACCGCCACGGCATCATCGGCAACAACTGGATCGATGCCCGGGGCCGCCTGGTCTACTGCACCGAGGATGCGCGCTACAAGTACATCGGCGAAGAGACTGGGGAGCACGACGGCACTTCGCCGGCCAAGCTGCGCGTCGACACGCTGGGCGACCAGCTGCGCTATGCCAGCGGCAACCGCAGCAAGGTGGTGACGGTGTCCGGCAAGGACCGCGGTGCCATTCTCCTGGCCGGCAAGACCGGCACCGCCTACATGTTCATGGACAAGACCGGCGACTTCGCCAGCTCCACCTATTACATGCAGCAGCATCCGGCCTGGGTCGAGCGCTTCCGCGCCGCCAAGCCGCAGGACCGCTACTACGCCAAGTCGTGGAAGCCGCTGCTGCCCGATACCGCGTATGCCGACGACGCTCCGGATCCGGCACCGGGCCTGAAGAGCCCGAACCGCTTCCCCTTCACCTTCTACAGCGAGAGCGGCGCCCCCGCGAGCGATTATTACGGCCGCCTGAAGACCAGTCCCGCGGTGGACGAGCTGACCCTCGATTTCGCGCGCGCCGCCGTCGAGGGCGAAAACCTCGGCAGCAACGCCAGCGGCGCCACCGACCTGCTGGGCATCAGCCTGTCGGGCCACGATTACGTGAACCACGCCTACGGCCCGGAAAGCCGCATGTCGCACGACCACCTGCAGCAGATCGACCGCCAGATCGCCGGCTTCTTCGATTATCTGGATAAACGCATCGGCATGGACAAGGTGCTGGTGGTGCTGACGGCCGACCACGGTTTCGCCAACACCGCCGAGTTCTCGCAGGGCCGCCACCTGGACGCGGCGCGCGTCGATCCCAAGCCGCTGGTAGCGAAACTGGAAGCCGCGCTGGCCGAACGGTTCCGCATCACGGGTCTGGTCAGGAACAGCTACCTGCCTGAGATCTACCTCGACTACGCCGCCATCGAGCGCAACAAACTGGTGCGGCGCGACGTCGAAGACCATGCCGCGCGCTTCCTGCTGACCCAGCCCGGCATCGCCGATGTGTTCACGCGCAGCCAGCTGGAGCAGGGCGTGGCAGCGACATCGCGCGTGGCCACGCTGATGCAGCGCGCCTGGAACCGCGAGTTGTCCGGCGACCTGATGGTGGTGACCTCGGCCTACAGTTCCTTCGGCAGCGGCGACAGCGGCGCCACTCACGGCACGCCCTATGCCTACGACACCAATGTGCCGCTGCTGATCATGGGCGGGCGCTGGGTCCGGCCGGGCGTGCAGGCGCAGTACGCGGAAGTGGTCGACATCGCGCCGACCCTGGCCCAGATCCTGCACCTGCGGCCACCGGCCGCTGCCGAGGGCAGGGTGCTGACCGAAGCGCTGCGCTGAGCGGGGCGGGGCGAACGTGGGCACCGTGGTGACAGCGCCGGCGCACCAAACGCGCGCCCCCGGTGCCGTGCCGGCCCGCTATACTGGCGGCTACGTTTTTTCGGACAGACCCATGTACGCAGCAGTCGACCTCGGCTCCAACAGTTTCCGCCTCCACATCGGCGAGGCCGTCGCTGGCCAGATCCACATCGTGCGCACCGCGCGCGACCCGATCCGCCTGGCGGCCGGTCTCGGCCCCGACAAGTGCCTGAGCCCCGAGGCGATGGAGACCGCGGTGCGCTGCCTGCGCGACTTCAGCGCAATGCTGCGCCAGCACCGCCTGGACGCGGTGCGGGTAGTGGCCACCAACACCCTGCGCGTGGCCAAGAATGCCGACGTGCTGCTGCCGCGCCTTGAGGAAGCGATCGGTTATCCGGTCGAGATCATCTCGGGCGAGGAAGAAGGGCGCCTGATCTACATGGGCGTGGCGCGCGCACTGGCGCAACCCGACGAGCGCCGCCTGGTCATCGACATCGGCGGCGGCTCCACCGAAATCATCGTCGGCGAAGGCGACGCCATCCGCCTGGTCGAATCCTTCAGCACCGGCACCCATCCGCAAAGCGCGGCCTGTTTTCCGGGCGGCCACATCGATGCCGCTGGCTTTGAAACCGCCGTCTACGCGGCGCGCGCCCGCTTCGAGGATGCCGCCGCCCAGTACCGTGAACTCGGCTGGGACGGCGTCTACGGCTCGTCCGGCACCATCCGCGCCATCTCCGACGTCATCGCCAGGAACGGGCTGGGCGATGGCACCATGTCGCTTCCGAGCCTGCTGGCGCTGCGCGACAAGCTGATCGACCTGGGCCACGTGAATGCCTTCGACTTGCCCGGCGTGAAACGCGAGCGCGTGATCGTGATGGTCGGCGGCCTCTCGATTCTGATCGGCGTGATGCAGGAGCTGGGCGTGAAGGCCATGAGTGCCATCAACGCCGGCCTGCGCATGGGCGTGCTGTCCGACCTGGAGCTGCGCGCCAACCGGCGTGACCGGCGCGACCTGGCGATCCAGGATTGCATGCGCCGCTTCGGCGTCGACGAGGGCCGCGCCGCGCGCACCGCCGCCATCGCCGGCAAGCTGTTCGACCGCCTTGCGCCTCAGGACGATACCGTCAAGCCGCAGCTGCTGCGCGCCAGCATGCTGCACGAAGTCGGCCAGGCGGTGTCGCATACCGGCGCCCACAAGCACGCCGCCTACATCGTCGAAAACGCCGACCTGCCGGGTTTCACGGCGCGCGAGCAGCGCCTGATGAGCACCATGGTGCTGGCCCAGAAAGGCAATTTGCGCAAGGTGCGCGAAGCACTTGCCGTGCCCGACCTGGCCAAGGCCGTGCTGGCGCTGCGCCTGGCGGCCGTCTTCATGCACGCGCGCATCGATGCCGAAGCCGAGGCGCTGCGCCTGCGCCTGAAGGGCCGCATCGAGATCGAGACGCCGCGCGGCTGGCTGCGCCAGCATCCGACCGTGGCCGCCTGGTTCGAAAAGGAAGCTGCGGCGTGGGCCGAGGTCGGAGTGGCGCTGCAGGTGACGCAGGCCGGCTGACGGCCCGGTATCCAAGCAAGCTATACTCGGTGCCGACTGTCCACCCACCCATGCCGAGGAGTCCCGCCCCATGCCGCACACGTCCCGCATCCGCCTGATCGCCGCATTACTGTCTTCCGTCCTGGCCGGCGCCGCCATCGCCAGCCCCGCCTGCAGCGGCCAGGCCCCATCGGGCGAACTCAGGGCGCAGCGCGTCGCCGCGGTCCAGCCCTCGCGCCAGGAAGCCGGCCTGTACGAAGGCCCGGTCTGGGTGAAGGATGCGCTGTACTTTTCGGACTTCAGCTTCGCCCCGGGTTTCCCGTCGCGCATCCGCAAGCTGGCGGCCGATGGCACGGTGAGCACGGTGCTGGACGACAGCGGCAGCAACGGCCTGGCCGTCGATGCCCAGGGCCGGCTGGTATTGGCCAGCCATAAGGACAAGGCCTTGATGCGCCGCGCGGCGGACGGCAATCGCACGCCGATCGCGCAGCGTTACGGGGGCCAGGTCTTCAACTCGCCCAACGACATCGCCGTCGCGGCCGACGGCACGCTCTATTTTACCGATCCGGATTACCAGCGTTCAGCGGCGCCGGGCGGCCAGCCCGTCACCGGGGTGTACCGCGTCGCCACCGACGGCAAGGTGACGCTGGTGGACGGCAGCCGCAACAGCCCGAACGGCATCGCCTTGTCGCCAAGCGGCGACATCCTGTACGTGAACGCGAACGATGGCCTGCTGAAAGCCTATCCGATCAAGGATGGCGTGCCGGGGCCGGGGCGCGACCTGGTGAGCGGACTGGAAGGGCCGGATGGCATGACCGTGGACTGCCACGGCAACCTGTACGCCACCGAGCACGGCGCCAAACGGGTGCGCGTGTTCTCGCCGCAGGGACGCCAGCTGGCGACGATCCGGGTCGATGCCAACGTCACCAACGCAGCCTTCGGCGGCGCCGATGGCAAGACCTTGTACATCACCGGCGCCGGCGCGCTGTGGCAGGTCCGGCTGGACGTGAGCGGGTCGCCTTACTGATCCAGCCGGCATGCATGGGCGCTCTGCTAGAATTGTCGAGCTGTAAAGCCAATCCGACAACTCCCTTCTCCTAGCAGGAGCGCCATTGAAACCGCTTTTCGCCAAGCTCGTCGTGACCGCACTGGTCACCGCCTACGTCCCCCATGCCCTGGCTTTCCAGGATTACACCAAGTACAGCCCTGCCGCCCTCGACACCGAACTGGCCCGCACCACCGTGTCGCGCCTGGGCGTGATGGTGCCGATGCGCGACGGCGTGGCGCTGTCGACCGACATCTACACTCCGAAGAACGCCAAGGGCAAGCTGCCGGCCATCCTGTGGAAGACGCCGTACAACGAGCACAAGCTGAAAGGCGGCACGCTGCGCTACGTGCTGGAGTCGGTCAAGCGCGGCTATACCTTCATCGTCCAGAATGAGCGCGGCCGCTATTTCTCGCAAGGGAAGTGGGAGATCCTGGGCAAGCCGCAGACGGATGGCTACGATACCCTGAGCTGGATCGCGGCCCAGCCCTGGTCGAACGGCAAGGTCGGCACCCTCGGCTGCTCGTCGTCGGCCGAATGGCAGCTTGCGCTGGCCGGCATGAACCATCCGGCGCACGCGGCGATGGTGCCGATGGCATCGGGTGCCGGCATCGGCAAGGTCGGGCGCTTCCAGGAGCAGGGCAACTGGTACACCGGCGGCGTGCCGCGCAATTTGTTCTTCGTGTGGCTGTACGGCGTCGACAATCCGCTGCGCGCCGAACTGCCGTCCGCCGCGCTCACCGATGAAAAGCTGCGCGCCCGCATCGAAGCCTACAACGACCTCGATGCGACCAAGCCCACGGTCGACTGGAACAAGCAGATCCGGCACCTGCCGGTCGACCAGATGCTGAGCGCGCTGGGCGAGCCCCCGGCGACCTTCGAAAGCTTCATCAAGCGCACGCCCTCGGATCCGGCCTGGAAGCAGGGCGGCCTGTATCACGAAGGCATGGGCTGGGGCGTCCCGGCGCTGTGGTTCAACAGCTGGTACGACGTCTCGATCGGGCCGAACCTCGAGCTGTTCAACGCGGCGCGCGCAGCGGGCACCGACAAGGAAGCCAGTGCCAACCAGTACGCGGTGGTGGCCCCGGTGCCGCACTGCCAGTACGCGAAACTCGGCCCCGACACCGTGGTCGGCGAGCGTGCCATGGGCGACACCAGCTTCGACGTCGACGGCGCCATCTATGGCTGGTTCGACCGCTGGCTGAAAGGCGACGCCAGGGCCTTCGCCGCGACGACCCCGCACGTGCGCTATTACCTGATGGGCGCCAACCGTTGGGAAAGCGCGGCCCAGTGGCCGCCGCAGAACGCCAAGCCGATGCGCCTGTACCTGCGCTCGAACGGCAGTGCCAACACGCTGAACGGCGACGGGCGCCTGCTGGCGGAGGCTGCGCCGGCAAGCGAGGCCGCCGACCGCTACCGCTACGATCCGATGAATCCGGTGCAGACGGTCGGCGGCGGCGATTGCTGCAACGGCGGCATCGTGGTGCCGGGCGCCTTCGACCAGCGCCCGGTCGAGGCGCGCGGCGACGTGCTGGTGTACACCAGCGAGCCTTTGAGCAAACCGGTCGACGTGGTCGGCTTCGTGGATGCCGTGCTGAAGGTGTCGTCGAGTGCGAAGGACACGGACTTCGCCGTGAAACTGGTCGACGTGGCGCCCGACGGCACCACCTGGATCATCGGCGACACCATCTTCCGCGCGCGCTACCGTGACGGCTTCGACAAGCCGGCCATGATGGCCCCGGGCGAGGTGTATACGATCCACCCGACGCCGATCACCACCGCCAACCGCTTCGACGCCGGCCACCGCATCCGCGTCGAAGTCACCTCGTCCAACTTCCCGAAATTCGTGCGCAACCTGAATACCGGCGGGCCGAACGAAAGCGAGAAGACCGGCGTGGTGGCGGACAACGTGATCCATCATGCGGGCCAGGCGCAGAGTTATATCGAGTTGCCGGTGCTGCGCTGAAAAGCGCGGTGCGCTGCCGGGCGATGCTTCAAGCCCGCAGTGCCACCCGGCGCCGTTCCCGCGCCGACTGGTAGATCGCCTCGATGATGCGGATGTCGCGCAAGCCTTCCTCGCCCGCGACGATGGGCTCGCGGTTCTGCATGATGCACTGGGCCAGGTGGTCGAGCTGGCCGGCCCACATGGTGGCGCCGGCCCTGAGCCCGGTGGCGGGCGGGGGCGTCACTTCCTCGCCGCGGCCGCTGCCGACGCGCAGCTGGATGCCGCGGTAGCTGGTGGCCGGTTCAAGCTCGATGCGGCCCTTGTCGCCCATCAGCAGGATCTGGTTGCGGTTGGCGCTGTACATCGACATGCAGGATCCGAGCACGCCCGACGGGAATTCCAGCTCGAACTCGATCATGTCCTCGACTTCGCGGAAGCGCGGGTCCTTGCGGTCGGTGCGCTCCGTCGCATACACGCTCACCGGTTCCTCGCCCGTCATGTAGCGCGACGCGTTGAGCGCGTAGATGCCGATGTCCATCAGCGAACCGCCGCCCGACATCGCCTTTTTCAGGCGCCAGGCCGACGGATTGCCGGCGACGAAGCCGTGCTCGGAGCGGAAGTAGCGCAGCTTGCCGATCTCGCCGGCGCGGGCGCGGCGGATCGCTTCCAGGTTGTTCGGCTCGAAATGGCAGCGGTAGCCGATCATCAGCTTCTTGCCCGCCTGCCTGCAGGCCGCGATCATGGCTTCGCATTCCCTGGATGACACCGCCATCGGCTTTTCGCACATCACGTGCTTGCCGGCCCTGGCGGCGCGAATCGTGTACTCGGCATGCATGGACACCGGCAGGCAGACGTAGACCACGTCGATGTCCGGGTTGTCGCGGATGCTGTCGTAGTTGTCGTAATTGTAGAGATTGCGCTCGGGGACGCCGTATTCGGCCGCCACCCGTTTCGCCTTGGCCGGATCGCCGCTGACCAGGGCCACCAGCCGGCTGTGCTGGCAATTCTTGAACTGCGGGATGATGATACCGAGGCCGTAGCCGCCGAGGCCGACGACCGCGTAGCCGATCTTGCGCCCTTGGGCGGCCGCGAGGCCCGGCGCCCCCATCGTCGATACCGCGAGGGCACTGCCGGCGGCCAGCACCAGGCCGCGCCGATTCAGATCCACCATGCGTCACTCCCTTCTTGGACTACGGAGAGAAATCGATTTCATCAGTGGAATGATTCTAATATAAATACGGTCGGGCGCGGGGCCGGATGCGCGTTCCGCGCAAGAAGTCCGCTTCGGTCCGAAGCGGAGCCCGGCGATCCGTTCACTCTCCCGCGCTGACCGAACCCAGGCCCGCGGCCGATTTGTTCACCGTGCGCGGCTTGCCGTAATAGCGCAGGCTGCCCATGCCCTGCACGACCGCATCGAGCCGCTCCCTGGCATATACGCGCACATCGCCCACGCCCTGGAACCGGACATCGGCGTTATTCGCGATCAGGGCCTTGGCATCCACTTCGCCGACGCCCTCGGCGCGCATCTTGAAGTTCTTCACGCTGCCATTGATACCCATGCTGGCGGCGCCGCGGTAATTCACGTCGAGACGCTCGCCGCGGATTTTATTCAGTTTGATGTCGCCGGCACCTTCGGCGCTGAAGGCGCGCAGCTCGGGCATCGAGATGATGATGCGCTGGTCGTCGTTGGTGGTGGTGAATTTTTTGTCCAGCATGCGCAGGCGCAGTTCGCCGTTCACGACTTCGCTGACCAAGCCCTTCAAGAATTTGTCGCTGCCGCGCACGGTCAGCGATTGCGGCGCGCCTGCGTCCACGGTCACGCTGATCGGGCCTTGGACGCTGATCGCGGTGAAGGGCGGGGCGGTGCGGACCTGTTCGGCGGCGTACGCCTGGACGGCAGTGAGGGCAAGGCCGAGGACGAGTGCGGAGCGGAGCATGATTGTTCCCTTTCTGGATTAAGGTGACATCATTATTGGCGGGGAGCCGCCTGCAAGCGCGGCATTTGCGATGAAATGCACGATCAGGCGGACAAGCGGTCAATACGGCGACGCTTCTGATCGGCATGCCGCGCCATGATGCGCGTTGGCAGGGTACTAAGAATCTCATGAAAATATTTCCTGTGCAACACAAGATGAATGCGTCAATTGTGCAACTAACCGACACGCGTGACGAAAAATACAAAGCCGGGCCGTACCGGCCCGCGCGGTCGTCAGCGCAGCTTGCCGACGATGTCCGGCCCGACGGCAAGGCGGATGAAGGGCGCCGGGTCTTCCTCGCTCTTGCGCGCGATCCACAGCAGGCTGCCCTTGCGCATCTTCCACTCGTGGGCGACGCCCGAGAAGATCAGGGCTGCCACCTGGCCCAGCAGGGGATTGTGGCCGACCACGACCACCGGCATCTTCTGGCGCGGCCAGCCGCAGGCATCGAGGATGGCTTCTGGCGTCGAATCGGTGTTCAGCGCATCCACCGTCGCGAACTTGCGGCCCAGCGCCTCGGCGGTCTGGACGCAGCGGGTGGCGGGGCTGCTCAGGATGCGGCACCCGTTCGGCAGCTGGCGGTCCAGCCAGGCGCCGACGCGCGATGCGTGGCGCGCGCCTTTCGGGGTCAGCACGCGCAGCTGGTCGGCCAGTTCGTCCGGCTGGTGGGCTTCAGCTTCGGCGTGGCGCCACAGGATCAGTTCCATGATCGTTGTCCTTGTTGTGGTCGGGCCCCAGGCCCAGCATGTCCATCAGCGCCTGCTGCGCGCTGAACGCTTTCTGGCTGCCGCGCGCCTTGCGGCGGCGGTAGCGGCCGTCGCTGCCCAGTTCCCAGGCGTTGACGTTGTCCTTCAGGTAGACCTGCAAGCCTTCGCGCAGCACGCGCTTTTTCAGGGCCGGCGTGTGCACCGGGAACGCGACTTCGACCCGGCGGAACAGGTTGCGGTTCATCCAGTCGGCGCTGGCCAGGTAGATGTCGTGCTGCAGGTTATTGCGGAAGTAGAATATGCGCGTGTGTTCCAGGAAGCGCCCGACGATGGAGCGTACCTTGATGTTCTCCGACAGCCCGCGCACGCCCGGCCGCAGCGCGCAGGCGCCGCGCACGATCAAATCGATGCGCACGCCGTCGATCGAGGCATCGTACAGCGCGCGGATCACGGATTCGTCGGTCAGCGAATTCATCTTGGCGATGATGCGTCCCGGCTTGCCGCCCTTGGCGATCGCCGCTTCATGGCGGATCGCGCGCACGATTTCCTTTTGCAGCGAGAAGGGCGCCAGCCAGATGCTGTTCAGCTGGGTCGGGCGGGTCAGGCTGGTCAGGTGGATGAAGACTTCGTTGACGTCGGCCGTGAGCGCCTCGTCCGAGGTCAGCAGTCCGAAGTCGCTGTAGTGCTTGGCCGTGGTCGGGTTGTAGTTGCCGGTGCCGAGGTGGGCGTAGCGGCGCAATCCGCCCGGCTCGCGCCGCAGCACCAGCGCCATCTTGGCGTGGGTCTTCAATCCCACCACGCCGTACACGACCTGGGCACCGGCTTCCTCCAGGCGTTCCGCCCAGTTGATGTTGGCTTCCTCGTCGAAGCGCGCCATCAGTTCGACGATCACCGTCACTTCCTTGCCGCGCTGGGCGGCGCTGATCAGGGCTTCCATCAGCTCGGAATTGGCGCCGGCGCGGTAGATGGTCTGCTTGATCGCGACCACGCTGGGGTCGGCGGCAGCGGTGCGGATGAAGTCGATCACCGGCTGGAAAGACTGGAAAGGATGGTGCAGCAGCACGTCCTGCTTGCCCAGCACGTTGAAGACGTCGTAGTGGGTGGCCAGCTTGCCCGGGAAGCCCGGCACGTAAGGCGGGAACTTCAGGTCCGAGCGTGACGTCGTGTTGACGATTTCGAGCAGGCGGCCCATGTTGACCGGACCGTCGACCGAGAACAGGCGTGAGCGGTCGATCGGGAACTGTTCCAGCAGAAAGTCGGAAAGATGCGGCGCACAGCCGCGCGCCACTTCCAGGCGCACGCCGAAGCCGTAGTTGCGGCTGTGCAGTTCGCTCTGCAGGGCCTGTCGCAGGTTTTTGACTTCCTCTTCATCGACCCAGAGGTCGCTGTTGCGGGTGACGCGGAACTGCGAATACGACACTACTTCGCGCCCGGTGAACAGATCTGCCATGTGGGCCTGGATGACGGAAGACAGCAGGCAATACGACGCACCCGGCGTGCTCGACAGTTCGTCGGGCAGGCGGATCACCCGCGGCAGCACGCGCGGCGCCTTCATGATAGCGATGCCGGTGCCGCGCCCGAAGGCATCCTTGCCGGCCAGTTCGACGATAAAATTCAGGCTCTTGTTGATGACGCGCGGGAAGGGGTGGGCCGGGTCCAGGCCAACCGGGGTCAGCAGCGGCCGGACTTCCTTGTCGAAATATTGCTTGACCCAGGCTTTCTGGGCGGCGTTGCGGTCGGCGCGGCGTAGCAGGTGGATGCCGTGCTCGGACAGGCTGGGCAGGATCTCGTCGTTCAGCAGGGCGTACTGGCGGGCGATGATCTGGCGGCATTCCTCGCTGGCGCCATCCAGGTTGATGCTGGCCACGTCGTCGATGCCGCTGTGATGCTGGTACTGGGCCAGCAGGCTGGCCACGCGCACCTCGAAGAATTCGTCGAGGTTGCTGCTGACGATGCACAGGAAACGCAGCCGCTCCAGCAGCGGCACGCCGCGGTCTTCGGCTTGTTCCAGCACGCGGCGGTTGAATTCGAGCAGCGAGAGTTCGCGGTTCAGGAAAAGATGGGCGCCATGTTCCGGAGGCAGCGCGGGCGTCGTCGCGGCCTCATCCGTTTTCAACTTCACATCCATGTTTTTGGGGAAAGATTTCACTCGAGTTGACTGAGTGTAGAAGCCGCAGATGACAGGATTGTGACAGAGCTATGCGGTGCGGGGCGCCGCTCAGCAGCGGCACTGGGCATGCAGCCGGAATACTTGCGCTGAATCTACTGAAACGGTGCTATTTGTGACGGGCTTTAAAATAAATGCATTGTTTTATGCCACAAATTATCGGGAGGTCGCATGGCGAAGCAAGATGTGCCGGGTATCGGCGAATATGGCGGCCCGGCCGGCGGATGGGGGGCCTTGCAGGCGGTGGCAAAGGCGATCCGCGGTCAGATGTCGACGCGGGGCACCGCCATCATGATGAAGGTGAACCAGCCGGAAGGCTTCGATTGCCCCGGCTGCGCCTGGCCGGACCCGCGCGAGGGATCGTCCTTCGAATTTTGCGAGAACGGCGCCAAGGCGGTGTCCTGGGAGGCGACCAACAAGCGCACCACGCCGGAATTCTTTGCCAGGCACACGGTGAGCGAACTGTGGAACTGGGAAGACTTCGCGCTGGAGTGGGAAGGGCGCCTGACGCATCCGATGGTGTATGACGCCGCCACCGACAAATACGTGCCGGTGTCGTGGGAACAGGCCTTCAAGGATATCGGCGCCATTCTGCGCAGCCTGCCGGATCCGAACATGGCCGAGTTCTATGCCTCGGGACGCGCCTCCAACGAAGCGGCCTTCCTCTACCAGCTGATGGCACGCGAGTACGGCACCAACAACTTCCCCGATTGCTCGAACATGTGCCACGAGGCGACCAGCGTCGGCCTGCCGGAGTCGATCGGCGTTGGCAAGGGCACGGTGACGCTGGAAGATTTCCATGCCTGCGATGCGATCTTCTCCTTCGGCCACAACCCGGGCACCAACCACCCGCGCATGCTGGCCACCCTGCGCGCCGCCTCGCTGCGCCACGCGCCCATCGTCGTGTTCAACCCGCTCAAGGAACGCAGCCTGGAGCGCTTCAAGTCGCCTCAGCACCCACTCGAGATGACGGTCGGCAAGGCGGTGCCAATCGCCTCATCCTATTACCAGGTCAAGGTCGGCGGCGATGCCGCAGCGATCATGGGCATGATGAAGGCGCTGCTGGCCATGGATGCCGCCAGGCGGGCGGAAGGCGGCGAAGGCGTGCTCGACCGAGATTTCATCCGCGACCACACCAGCGGCTTCGAGGCCCTGATCGCCGACATCGATGCCAGTTCGTGGGAAGAGATCGAAGAGGTGTCCGGCCTGCCGCGCACCGACCTCGAAGACGCGGCCGCCGTATATGCCACGGCCAAGCGCGTGATCATCTGCTACGGCATGGGCATCACCCAGCACAAGCACGGCACCGCCAACGTGCAGCAGCTGGTCAATCTGCTGCTGCTACGCGGGAATATCGGCCGCGAAGGCGCCGGCATCTGCCCGCTGCGCGGCCACTCCAACGTGCAGGGCGACCGCACGGTGGGCATTACCGAGATCCCGAGCCAGTCCTTCCTGGACAGCATGGAACGCGTGTTCGGCTTCCACCCGCCGCGCGCGCACGGCCATGGCGCCGTGGAAGCGATCAAGGCGATGGGCGACGGCCGCGCCAGGGCCCTGATCTGCCTGGGCGGCAACCTGCCGGTGGCGATGCCGGACCCGCAAGCCTGCTTCGAAGCGGTGCGCAAGCTGGACCTGTGCGTCAACATCGCCACCAAGCTGAACCGCTCGCACCTGCTGGTCGGCAAGCACACCTACATCCTGCCTTGCCTCGGCCGCACCGAACTCGACGTGCAAGCCACCGGACCGCAATCGGTGACGGTGGAAGACTCGATGTCGGTGGTACACGCCTCACGAGGCAGCCTGCCGCCGGCCTCGCCCGAGCTGAAGTCGGAACCGGCCATCGTCGCCGGCATCGCCAAGGCCATGCTGCCGCATTCGAAGATCGACTGGGATGCGATGATCGCCGACTACAGCCGCATCCGCGATGCCATCGAAGCCGTGTTCCCGGACTTCGCCAACTACAACCAGCGCATCGGTGTACCGCGCGGCTTCCGCCTCGACATCCCGGCCGGCCGGCGTGAATGGCGCACCGCGAGCGGCCGCGCCAACTTCATCGTGTTCGACCGCACCCGCCAGCGCCCGCTCGTGCGCGCCGGCGTGGAGCAGGTACTGATGCTGGCCACGGTGCGCAGCCATGACCAGTACAACACGACCATCTACGGCAAGAACGACCGCTACCGCGGCGTGACCGGCCGCCGCGACGTGATCTTCCTCAACGCGGCCGACCTGGCCGAGCGCGGTATCGAGCACGGCGACATGGTCGACATCGAAGCGGTGGCCGACTGCGACCATGCGGCGTCACCGCGCATCGTGCGCAACTTCGTCGCCGTGGCCTTCGACATCGCACGCGGCGCGGCGGCGGCTTATTACCCGGAAGCGAACAGCCTGGTATCGCTGTCCAACTTCGATGCGCGCAGCGGGACGCCTTCCTACAAATCGGTGCCGATCGTGATCCGCAAGGCGGCGCAGCCGGGACAGTCGACGGAGGCGAACAAGTCGATGCGTGGGGTGTCGCCGGGGAGTCGCGAGGCGGCGTGAGACGGGCGACGTGGTGCCGATAAGGCTACACGTCGTTCTCAACTCCGGACGAACGCCAGAATATCCGCACTGATCTGCACCAGCACCGGGATCGTGATCTCTTTCAGGTCTTCGGTGAAGTCGGTCTGCGCAAAGGCGACCACGCCGTCCTTGCGCTGGCGCTGGCCCGCGCCTGCTGGCTACAATGTCACGTCCAGCCACGCCAAGCAATGAGATACGCATGCCTCCCGAAACCCCTTCTTTCAACCGCGCCCATGCCCAGGTGCTGGGCCGCGGCCACCTGACCCTGGGCCTGATGACGCCGCTGGACCGCTTGCCCGGGCTGGACGCCGACATCCCGCGCGAGCTGGCGCTGGCCGCGCGCGCCGGCGCCCTCGGCATCGCCGCCCTGTGGACGCGCGACGTGCCGCTCGCCATCCCGCAAGGCAGCAGCGGCGAGGCGGCGCTGCTCGACGATCCCTTCGTCTGGCTGGCGGCACTGGCGCTGGTCGCACCCGGCGCCGCCATCGGGACCGCGGCCGCAGTGCTGCCGCTGCGCCATCCGCTGCACCTGGCCAAGGCGGCGCTGTCGCTCGACCGCCTCAGCGGTGGCTGCCTTTTGCTGGGACTGGGGTCGGGCGACCGGCCGGAAGAGCTGGCCGCCTTTGGCGTGGAGCGCCCGCCGGAAACACTGTTCCGCGAGCGTTGGGAGCTGCTGCGCAGTGCGCTTTCGCCGCTGCAGGAGGAGCGCGCCGCCATGCTGGCCGCCACCGGCGGCTTCGTGCCCGGCCCGGCACCGGCGGCGCGCATCCCGATGCTGGCGGTCGGCAGCGCGCGCCAGTCGCTGCAGTGGATTGCCGCCCATGCCGATGGCTGGGCCACCTACCACCGCGAGGAGGCGCGCCAGCAGGGCCGCATCGCCTTGTGGCAGCGGGCGCTGGATGAACGCGCGGCGGGCCAGCGCAAGCCTTTCGTCCAGTCGCTGCAGCTGGAATTGCTGGCCGATCCGGCTGCGCCTGCGGCGCCTCTGGAGCTGGGCGTGCGCGCCGGCCGCCATGCGCTGCTGGCCTATTTTGGACGCATGGCGCAGCTGGGCGTCGGCCACATGCTGGTCAACCTGCAGGGGCCGCGCCCGGTGGCCGAGCAGATCGAGGAGCTGGGCAGCGAGCTGGTGCCGCAGCTTGCGGCCTTGCAGGTCGGTGCATGAATCAGTGACGGACTGTCATCGCCACGGCCCCCTCGCGCGTTAATGGACGGCGAATGACGGTCGGGGGAGTTAATGAAGTACTACTTGTCGTGGGTGGCGCTGGGCTTGCTGATGGGAGGACTGGTCCTGTTGCTGGAAGTGCATGCGTTGCAATCGCCGGGCATGGCGATGATCGGCCTGTTCGGCGCCCATGCGGCCCCGGCGAGTGCGCCGGGCGTATTGGCCTGATCGGGCGGCTTGAGCGCCGGGCGCTAGCCGCCGGCCGCGCGCTCGACCGGACAATTCATGGTCAGCATGCGCGCCAGCGGCGGATTGCTGCGCATCCGTTCGCGCCACCAGTTCAGCGCCGCGCCATCCTCGCCGGTGCGCCAGGCCAGGTATAAGGTTTCGTCCGGCTTGGGTTCCTCGACCGCCTTCACGACCAGGCGGCCGGCCGCGATGTCGGCGCGGGCCCAGGCTTCGGGCAGGAAGCCGAAGCCGAGGCCGGCCAACTGGAATTCGTACTTGGTCTGCATGTCGGGTACCGTCAGCGTGTCCTGGCCGAACAGCAGGCCAACCGTGCGCGCCTGCAGCGTGCGCACCGAATCGGCCACCGATACTGCGCGGTGGGCCGTCAGCTCGGCTTTCCCGAGGCGATGCTGCACCGCGGCCAGCGGGTGCGAGGGCGCGACCACGAACACGAAGGCCATGCGCGCCAGCGGCTCGGCCGTGTAGCCGCCGCCGGACGGGCCTTCGCCGGCCGCGCCCACCAGCAGATCCACGCGGCGGTCGAGCAGGCTTTCCCAGGTCCCGGACAGTGCTTCCTTGACGATGCGCAGGCGGGTCTGGTCGGCCACTTCGTAAAAGGCGCGGATGTCGTCCCGCAGCCCGAGCGGCGCAAGCGCTGAATCGATGCCGATGGCAAATTCCGTTTCCCAGCCCGAGGCCACGCGCCGCACCCGGCTTTCCAGGTCCGAGGCCGCTTTCAGCAGATAGCGGCCTTCCTTCAGCAATTCCTCGCCGGCGGCGGTGAGCACCACGCGCGGGCCGAAGCGCTCGAACAGTCGCACGCCCAGGTCTTCCTCGAGCTTGGCCACGGTGTAGGAAATCGTTGAAGGCACCCGGAACAATTCCTTGGCGGCGCCGGAAAAGCTGCCGCGGCGGGCGATGGTGTCGACGGTGAGCAGGGCATCGAGGCTGAGTTTGAGCATGGCGGCAATCTATCGAAAAAATCGATGATAGACAAGCAAACAACTCGTTTTTCTTTTGTCGGCGGCGCGCCCATACTTGTTTCGGTACCAACGCAATGGGTTCGGCCAGCTTGAAGATCGGGCGACGGCGGTACGCGACTGCCGGCGTCCTGGACTGACGTACAATCGAGCGGCACCACATACAGAACATTCAACAAATGGGGGCAATCATGGAAGTGACGACGCACCGCGGCACCGGGCCGCTGCAGCAAGTGATCCAGATCGGGCAGCACCAGATCCTGAGCGACATCGCACGCACGTCCGGCGGCGAAGACAGCGGCCCGGAGCCGCACGACATCCTGGCTGCAGCGCTTGCCGCCTGCACCGCCCTCACCGTCAATCTGTACGCCAGGCGCAAGGGCTATGCGCTGGACGACGTGCAAGTGAGCATCCGCCACGGCCAGGAGGGCGCTGCCTATGCGCTGCATCGGACGATCCGCTACCTGGGCGCCTTGTCCGATGAGGAAAAGGCACGCCTGACCGAGATCGCCAACAAATGCCCGGTCCACAAAACCCTGTCCGGCCAGATCGACATCACCACGGAGGCACACTGACATGAGCACGCTCGATCCACATCACCTCGACGACGACAGCATGCTGGAGACGATCGTTGTCCCGCGCACCCACGACCTCGGCGACGGCTTCGAAGTGCGCCGCGCGCTGCCCCACCGCGACCGCCGCATGGTCGGTCCCTTCGTCTTTCTCGACCAAATGGGCCCGCACGTGTTCCAGCCGGGCCGCGGCATCGACGTGCGTCCGCACCCGCACATCGGCCTGGCCACCGTCACCTACCTGCTGTCGGGCGAGATCTCGCACCGCGACAGCCTCGGTACCGTGCAGGACATCAAGCCGGGCGAAGTCAACTGGATGACGGCCGGGAAGGGCATCGTCCACTCCGAGCGCACCGGCCCAGGGCAACGCGCGTCCGGCTCGACGCTGTCCGGCCTGCAGTGCTGGGTGGCGCTGCCGAAGGCGAAGGAGGAAATCGACCCGGACTTCACGCACATCGGCGCCGACGCGCTGCCTACGGTCGAGGGCGACGGTGCCCACGCCCGCATCATCGCCGGCGATTATTTCGGCAAGCGCTCGCCGGTCCCGGTGTCCTCGCCGATGTTCTACGTCGATCTGAAGCTGGATGCCGGCGCGCGCCTAGGCATGCCGGCCGAATACGCGGAACAGGCCTTGTACGTGGTGGAGGGTTCGCTCGACCTGGGCCGCGACGGCCGCTTCGATGCCGGCCAATTGCTGGTGCTGAAACCAGGCGCCGCCGTGACCCTGGCCGCGGGCGGCAATGCCGGCGCGCGCGTAATGCTGCTGGGCGGCGAGCCGATGGACGGCCCACGCTATCTGACCTGGAATTTCGTGTCCAGTTCCGAAGACCGGATCGAGCAGGCCAAGGAAGACTGGCGCGCGAGGCGTTTTGCCGATGTGCCGGGGGAAACCGAGTTCATTCCGCTGCCCGATTTGCCGGGTCGGCCGGTGCGCTATCCCTGAGCGCCCGGCGGCCATGTCTTAGTCTCACACGGTAATCTCACAGCGGCACGGAAAGCGCCGCGTGTACCGCCGCAAGGATGCGTTTCGAGGTCGGCGGATCGACCACCGCGCGCGCCAGCGTCACGGCGCCGACCATGGCCGCCAGGGCGACCAGGCCGTGCTGGGGGCCGGCTTCGAGCTTGCAGGCGTCGAGCCGGCGTGCCAGGCGCGCCACCAGCATGTCGGTGTTGGCGCTGGGCGTGCCGCGCAGGCCCAGTTCTGCGGACAGCGAGGGCAGGGGACAGCCGGCGCCGGCGTCGTCGCGGTGCTGGGGCGACAGGTAGCCGGCGACGAAGGCATCCAGCTCGTCCGGGGTTTCCGGCTGCGGCCAGCGCTCCAGGGTCTGCTCGACGGCCTGGTCCAGTGCCGCCTCGACCAGTGCCTGCTTGGTTGGGAAATGGGCGTAAAAGGCGCCATGGGTCAGTCCCACGGCCTGCATCAGCGGCGCCAGACCCGTGCCGGCGATGCCATCTTCGCGCAGGCGGCGCGACGCTTCGGCGAGGATGCGCGCGTGCGTCTCGACTTTGTGTTTGCGGGTATAACGCATGTCCCTGGATCTCGTTTGGTTCGGTTGTCGAAATTGCAGCCCGGGCGCTGCGCGGATGGCAGCGGGCTGGTCTGGACAAGCGGGTCCAGCGGATACGCGTGGCGGCGTTTGGGAACACGCGAAGATGATTGTATCAGAGAAATTTACATGTTACTTTGTGCAATAAAACAACAGCTTGGCAAGGGCTTCAGGCAACCGACGGTACCCGGTCGGCGTGGCGCCGCAGGTAGGCCGCGCACTCCTGCGCCGGCAGCGGCCTGCTGAAGATATACCCCTGGATGTGGTCGCAGCCTGCCGCGCGCAAGGCTTCCAGCTGGGGCGCATGTTCGACGCCTTCGGCGATCACTTCCAGGCGCAGGCTGTGGGCCATGGCGATGATGGCGCGGACCATCGCCAGCGAATCGGCGCTCTGGTGCAGGTCGAGCACGAAGGAGCGGTCGATCTTGAGCTTGTCGACCGGCAGCCGCTTGAGGTAGCTGAGGCTCGAGTAGCCGGTGCCGAAATCGTCGATGCTGAGCGTAACGCCGAGGTCGCGCAGTTGTCCCATCAGCTCGGCGCTGCGGGCCGGGTCGTCGATCGAGATGCTCTCGGTCAGTTCCAGTTCCAGCACGCCGCGCGGCAGGCCGGCATCGCGCATCGCGCCATCGACGGTGGCGACGATATCGGTGTCGAGGAACTGGCGCGCCGACAGATTGACCGCGAAGCTCACCTCCGGCACGCCAGCCGCCTGCCAGGCGCGGCTCTGGGCGATGGCGCTCTTCAGCACCCACTCGCCGATCGAGACGATCAGGCCGGACTCCTCGGCGATCGGAATGAATTCCACCGGCGACACCGTGCCGTGCTCGGGATGTTGCCAGCGCAGCAACACTTCAAGGCCGGCCACCGCGCCGCTGCGCAGATCGATCTTGGGTTGGTACACCAGGAACAACTCGTTCCGCTCCAAGGCGCGCCGCAGCTGGCTTTCCAGCGTCAGCCTGCGGTTGACGGCCTGCTTCAGGTCTCCGGAGAAGCGCTGGATCTGGCCGCCGCCGAGCGCCTTGGCGCGGCGCATGGCCATCGCCGCGTTGTTCAGCAAGAGGTCGGCGTCGTCGCCGTCGTCGGGGACGATGGCATAGCCGATGCTGCAGGTGAGCGGAATCGGGCCACCCGGCGTCATGTATTCGTGGTTCACCGCCTGCATCAGCTGGCGCAGGCGGTCGCGCGCCGCGCTGTCGTCGCCCAGGCCGGGCAGCAGCAGCACGAATTCGTCGTTGCCGGCGCGGGCCAGCATGTCGCCCGGGCGCAGCAGCGCCTGCAGGCTGCGCGTGATCGTCACCAGCGCCTTGTCGCCGCCGTGGTGGCCAATCAGCTCGTTCAGGCGCTTGAACTTGTCGACGTTGATCGAGGCGACCAGCGTGCGTTCCCCGGGCCGGGCTGCGTCGCGGGCCGACAGCTGCGTCTGGATCGCGCGCACCAGCGCCTGGCGATTCGCCAGGCCGGTCAGCACGTCGTGGTTGAGCAGGAATTCGACCCGGCCGGCGGCGGCCGACAGTTCGGCGTTGGCCGGGTCGAGGTCCATTTGCCTGAACAGGGACTGCGCGGCGTTGGCCAGCTGGCGGTGCTGGATCAGGCCCTCGACCATGCGTGCAAGGTCGCGCAGGATGTCCAGTTCGTCCTGGCCGAGGGTGCGCGGGACGCGGTCCAGCACGCACAGGGTGCCGATTGCCATACGGTCGATCGAGTACAGCTGCACGCCGGCATAGAAGCGCACGTGCTCCTCGCCGGTCACCAGGGGATTGTCGGCGAAGCGCGGGTCGAGCAGGGCGTCGGGCACCACCAGCGGTTCGTGGTCGTTGATGGCGTGGCCGCAGAAGGAGATGTCGCGCGACGATTCGGTCGGCTTGAAGCCGCAGCGCGACTTGAACCACTGGATATCCTTGTCGACCAGGGAAACCAGGGCCATCGGCATCTTCAGCAGGCGCGAGGCCATGCGCGTGATGCGGTCGTAGGCGTCTTCCGGCGCGCTGCCGAGCAGCCGGGTGGCGTGCAGCGCGGCCAGGCGGCGCGCTTCGTCGAGAGGTATGTCCGGTGTCTTCATCGTGGAGTCCGGTTCCAGTCCGCGTTAGCCGGATTCTGCCATGGCCCGATAATGTGTGGCACACTCTTGCATGCGCGGACACAATTGTCGTTAGTCACCTCAGCCAGGCGAAATCGCAAGCCGGGTCCGAACCCGATTTTTGTCTTTGTCGTGCGCACGACTTCCGCGCCCGTGCGTTAACATGCATGCAGCGCGCCGTCGCTGCGCTGCGCGCATCTGGAGAACATCATGAAAGCCATCGTAACCGGCCACACCAAGGGCCTCGGCGCCTCGCTGGCGCAGAACCTGCTGGCGCGCGGCGTGCCGGTGCTCGGCGTGGCGCGCACGCGTGCGCCCGGGCTGGCGGCCGATTTCCCCGATCTGTTCGAGGAGGTCGAGCTCGACCTGGCCGACGGCGCCGCGCTGTCGGCCTGGCTGGATGGCCATGCCCTCAAGGATTACCTGGACGGCACCGGCGCGGTCCTGCTGCTGAACAATGCGGGCATGGTCAGCCCGGTCGGCCCGCTCGAGCAGCAGGACCCGCAGGCGGTGCTGCGCGCGGTGGCCCTGAACGTGGCGGCGCCGCTGGCGCTGTCGGCGGCGGTGGCGCGTGCCAGCAGCGGGGCGCAGCGGCGTATCCTGCACATCTCCAGCGGCGCCGGACGCAACGCCTACCCGGGCTGGAGCGTGTATTGCGGCACCAAGGCGGCGCTCGACCACCACGCGCGTGCGGTGGCGCTGGACGAGCAGCACGGCGTCAGGATCTGCAGCCTGGCCCCGGGCGTGATCGACACCGGCATGCAGGCGGAAATCCGCGCCACCCCCACCGCCAACTTCCCGATGCGCCAGCGCTTCGTCGACCTGAAGGAGACCGGCAGCCTGGCCGATGCCGACGCCTGCGCCGAGCGCCTGGTCGACTACCTGCTGGGCGCGGGCTATGGCGACGACGTGGTGGCCGACCTGCGCTCGCTCGGCTGAGGCCGCATTATTCAGACGGTGCCGCCGGAATCTTGAGCCCCCTGGCCACCGCCGGCCGCGCCAGGAAGGCCTGCAGCACGCGCTGCACGTTAGGATGCCGGTCGGCCTCCACCAGCTCGCCGGCGCCATAGAAGTTCAGCAAGCCGTTCACCCAGGGGAAGGTCGTGATGTCGGCGATCGTATAGTCCTCGCCCATGATCCAGCTGCGTCCCTCGAGGCGCCGTTCCAGCACGCCGAGCAGGCGCTTCGATTCATCCAGGTAGCGCTGCTGCGGCCGCTTGTCTTCCCAGTCCTTGCCGGCGAACTTCAGGAAGAAGCCGAGCTGGCCGAACATCGGGCCGATGCCGCCGTTCTGGAACATCACCCACTGCAGCGTTTCATAGCGGCCCGCCGCATCCAGGGGGATCAGCTGGCCGGTCTTCTCGGCCAGGTACATCAGGATCGCGCCGGATTCCCACAAGGCCAGCGGCGCGCCGCCGGGACCATCCGGGTCGATGATGGCCGGGATCTTGTTGTTCGGGTTCAGCGACAGGTATTCGGGCGAATTCTGGTCGTTCGTCTCGAAGGCCACCCGGTGCACCTCGTAGGGCAGGCCGATTTCTTCGAGCATGATCGCGGCCTTGACGCCGTTCGGCGTCGGCATCGAATACAGCTGCAGGCGATCCGGGTGCTGTGCCGGCCACTTGCGCGTGACCGCGAAACGGTTCAGGTCTGTCATGGCATCCTCGTCAGGTTGGTGTGTCGGCCCATGGTAACAAAGGCCCGGTAACTGTGCAGCGCGGGCTCGGCATTGATCGGCCGCAAGGTATGAAAAAGACTTGGGTGGGAGCATGGATATTGGTCCCAGACAATTGCCCGAGGTCACATGGACGAGCTGTTGCGCTATTACGAAGAAGAGCTGGGCCTGTTCGGCCAGTTCGCGCGCGAGTTCCGCGCCCGCTATCCCAAGCCGGCCGGCGAGCTGCACCTGAACGGCGAGACCTATGAAGACCCGGCGGTGGCACGGCTGATCCAGTCGGTGGCCCTGATGAGCGCGCGCATCAAGAAGCGGCTCGACGACGATTACCCGAAATTCACCGAATCGCTGCTGGAAAGCCTGTATCCGCACTACCTGCGGCCGATGCCCTCGTACTCGGTGGCCCAGGTCGGCTACCGCGGCGAGGCCGAACTGCCCGACGCTGCCTCCACGCTGCCGCGCGGGACGGTGCTGCGCACCCCCGCCGAACACGATGCCTTGTGCCAGTTCCGCACCGTCTACGACGTCGCGCTGGCGCCGCTCAGCATCAAGCAGCTGGCGTTTTCGCCGGTGCTGCGCGCCCCGCGCGCGACGCGCCTGCCGCGCGCCGCCGGCGCCGGCATCGCCCTGACCATTGCCGCAGCCGGTGGACGTGGCGACCTGCGCACCACGCTGCCGCCGCGCCTGCGCCTGTTCGCCGACGGCGAAGCGTCGCTGCGCGCGGCCTTGCTCGATGCCCTGTTCCTGCACTGCGCCGGCGCCTGGCTGCAGGTGGGTGAGGAAGACGCCTGGGTGCCGCTGGACTCGGTGCCCTTGCGCCTGGCCGGCTTCGGCGACGACGAGGCTATGGTGCCGTTTCCGGCGCGCTCGCATCCAGCGCTGCGCCTGCTGACCGAATACTTTTGCTACCCCGAGAAATTCAACTTCATCGACCTGGAACTGGACCGCGTGCGCGCGCTGCTGCCGCCGCGCTGCGCGCGCATCACGCTGCACCTGGCCCTGCACGGCATCAAGCCCGACGCCGATACGGCGCACCTGCTGGCCGGCCTTTCGCCGCGCAACCTGCTGCCGGGCTGCACCCCGGTGATCAACCTGTTCCCGAAGGCGGGCGCGCCGCTGCAGCTGTCCTATACCAGCGCCGATTACCCGCTGCTGGCCGACACTGCGCATGCGGCCGGCTACGAGATCCACAGCGTGGACGCGGTGCGCCTGGTGCGCGAAAGCACCGGAGTCACCCATTTTTCGCCCTTGTACGCACCGCTGGACGCTGCCGCCGGCGAGCCGGCATCTCCTGGACGCATGCATCACTGGATCACCCGGCGCGACCACGCCACCGCCGCCGTCAGCCCCGGCCACGAGATGCGTATCGCCCTGCTCGACGCCGACTTCCGCAGCACCGGGACCGCGGGCGCCACCCTGTCCACCGATCTTACCTGCAGCAACCGCGATGCGCCTGCGCGCCTGCGCTACGGCAATCCGCAGGGCGACTTGCGCACCGACGAGCTGTCCGGCATCGCCCCGATCCGCCTGCTGCGCAAGCCATCGCCGACCTGGCGCTTCGACAGTGCCCGCGGCACCCACTGGCGCCTGATCTCGCACCTGTCGCTCAACCTGGCCGGCCTGACCGTGGCCGGGCTCGACGACTTCCGCAAGATGCTGTCGCTCTACGATTTGCCGGGCTCGCCGGTGGCCGAGCGCCAGATCGCCGGCATCGTCGGGCTCGAGCACGGCGCGGTGCGGGCCTGGATCCGGACGGCACCGGTCGCGACCCTGATGCCGGGCATCGGCATCCGCCTGACCATCGATGAAGAGGCCTTTGCCGGCACCTGCCTGGCCGTGTTCGTGCGCGTGCTGGACCATTATTTCGCCCTGAACGCGCAGCTGAATTGCTTTACCCGGCTGCAGGTGGTGGCGCAGGGCAGCGGGCGTGAGATCGTCACGTGCACGCCGCGCACCAGCGTCCGGGAATGCGGCGCATGCACGTAATCGAGCGCCTGCTGGCCGAGCCGCAGCGCTTCGAATTCTTCCAGGCCGTGCGCCTGCTGCTGCTGTGGCTGGAAGAGCGCGGCGTGCCGCAGCAGCAGGCGCTGGACGGCCACCTGCGCTTCGCCAACAGCTTGTCGCTGCGCTTCCCGCCGGGCGAGGTCGAGGCGCTGGCCCTGGTCCAGGACAAGCCGGCGATTCCCGGCATGCCGCGTCCGCAATTCCGCCTGACGCCCAGCTTCATGGGCTTGCTCGGCGCCCATGGCACGCTGCCGGCGCACGAGACCGAACGGATCCAGGCCTGGATCGCCGCCGAGCACGACGACGCGCCGCGCGCCTTTCTCGACATGCTGTCGAACCGCATGCTGGCGCTGTTCTACGGCGCCTGGAAAAAATACCGGGTCGAGCACCTGGCCGGCGGCCAGCCCGACCGCTACCTGGATCTGTTGCTGGCCCTCGGCGGGTTCCCATCCGGTGGCCAGGCTGCGGTGCCCGGCGTTGGCGACGAAGTGCTGGCCCTGTATGCGGGGGTACTGCGCCAGCGGCCGGCCTCCGCCGCGGTGCTGGGCGTGGTGCTGTCCGATCTATTGCGGGTGCCGGTGGCGCTGGAAGAGTGGCTTGGCCACTGGGACCCGCTCGCGCCGGGGGAACGCACAGCGCTGGGCAGCGTCAACGCGGTGCTGGGCCAGGCTGCGCTGCTGGGCGCGCGTTGCTGGCGGCCGGACCTGCGCGTGCGGGTGCGCATCGGCCCGGTCGACAGCAGGCAGTTCGAGCGCTTCTTGCCGCAGGGCAGCGGCGCCGCGACCCTGGCAACGCTGCTGCGCTTGTTCGCGGTGCCGACCTTGTCCTACGAAGTCGTGCTGGTCCTGCGCCGCACCGAGCTGCATGCCCTGCGCCTGGGCGAACGTAGCCACCGCCTGGGACTGGACAGTTATCTTGTGACGGCGCCCGCCTTGGGCGACCGCGACGACATGCGCTACGACCTGCGTCCGATGCCCGCGCTGCCGCCTTTGCCGCCATCACTCGCCGCACGCGCCCCTTGACCTTCCCATGGTGGGAAGCTATATCCTGTCTCAATATAATGGAGGCAGGATGAATTCAGGAAACGCAACCGCCGCTGTGGCGCACCCGGATGTAATGCAGGCTGACTCGGTGCAGGCTGACTCGGCGCAGTCCGATGCAGTGCAGCCCGACGCTTTGCAATTCGATATCCACGGCATGACGTGCGCATCTTGCGTGGCGCGTGTGGAAAAGGCGCTGCGCGGCGTGCCCGGGGTGGTGGAGGCCAGTGTCAATCTGGCAACCGAAAAGGCGAACGTACGCGGTGCCGCTGTCGATGCCGGCGCTGTGGTCGCGGCCATCGACAAGGCCGGCTACGAAGCCCTTGTGGTCGATGCCGCCCGCCCGGCCTTCGGCGGCACGGGCAATGGCAGCAGCGCTGCGCCCGGCCTGCCGTCCTGGTGGCCGGTCGCCGCGGCTGCGCTGCTCAGCCTGCCCCTGATCGCCCCGATGCTGTTCCAAGCTTTCGGCCTCCACGCAATGTTGCCGGGCTGGCTGCAACTGGCGCTGGCCACCCCGGTGCAATTCTGGCTGGGCGCGCGCTTTTACCGCGCCGGCTGGAAGGCGCTGCGCGCCGGCGCCGGCAACATGGACTTGCTGGTGGCGCTCGGCACCACGGCGGCCTTTGCCTTGTCGCTGTGGACCCTGCTGGCGCACCCGGGGGTGGCGGCGCCGCATCTGTACTTCGAATCCTCGGCGGTGGTGATCACGCTGGTCCTGCTCGGCAAATGGCTGGAAGGCCGCGCCAAGGGCCAGGCGGTGGCGGCGATCCGGGCGCTGCAATCGCTGCAGGCGACGCAAGCCCTGGTGCGCCGCGGCGGCGCCGACGTGCCGGTGGCGTCGGAGCTGCTGCGCGTGGGCGACCTGATGGTGATCCGGCCCGGCGAACGGGTACCGGCCGACGGCCGTATCCGCGAAGGCGACAGCCACCTGGACGAGTCGCTCCTCAGCGGCGAGAGCCTGCCGGTGGCGAAGGGAGTGGGTACGCGCGTCAGCGCCGGCGCCGTCAACGGCGAAGGCCTGCTGCTGGTCGAGGCCACCGCGGTCGGGGCCGATTCGATGCTGAGCCGGATCATTCGCATGGTCGAGGATGCGCAGGCGGCCAAGGCGCCGATCCAGCGCCAGGTCGACCGCGTCAGCGCCGTGTTCGTGCCGGTGGTCCTGTTGATTTCGCTGCTGACCCTGTTGGGCTGGGGTTTCGCCAGCGGCGACTGGCAGCAGGCACTGCTGAACGCTGTGGCGGTGCAGGTGATTGCCTGCCCATGCGCGCTGGGTCTGGCGACGCCGACCGGCATCATGGTCGGGACCGGCACCGCGGCGCGCCACGGTATCCTGATCAAGGATGCGGCGGCGCTCGAGACCGCGCATGCGCTGGACGTCGTCGCCTTCGACAAGACCGGCACCCTGACCGAAGGGCGACCGCAGGTGGTGGCCGTGGAAGGGCAGGATCCGCCACGGGTGCTGACCCTGGCCCGCGCCGTGCAGCAGTACAGCGAGCACCCGCTGGCGCGCGCCGTCGCCACTGCCGCCGGCGATGCCGGCTTGACGCGGCTGGCGGCCGTCGACGCGCGCGCGCTGCCGGGCCGCGGCGTGCAGGCGCGCGTGGGCGGCGAACTGGTGTATCTTGGCAGCGCGCGTCTGATGCGCGAGCTGGGTGCGGTGGCCAGCGGGCCGGCGGCGGCAATGGAACAGGCGGCAAAGCGCCACGAAGCCGATGGCCACACGGTGTCCTGGCTGGCGTCGGCCCCGGCTGGCGGGACGGCGGGACCGGTGCAGCCGAATGTGCAAGTACAGGGCCTGCTGGCCTTCGGCGACCGCGTCAAGCCGGGCAGCCGCGCCGCCATCGCCGGATTGCAGGCGCTGGGCATCGAGGTCGTGATGCTGACCGGGGACAACGCGGGCAGCGCGGCGGCCGTCGCGCGCGAACTCGGCTTGTCGAACACCGGCGCCGTGCGCGCCGGGCTGCTCCCGGGCGACAAGGCCGAGGCCCTGCGCGCACTGGCGGCGGGCGGGCGCAAGGTGGCGATGGTCGGCGACGGCATCAACGACGCGCCGGCCCTGGCGGCGGCCGACGTCGGCATCGCACTGGCCGGCGGCACCGATGTCGCGATGCACACGGCCGGCATCACGCTGATGCGCGGCGATCCGCAGCTGGTGCTGGACGCCATCGCGATTTCGCAGCGCACGTGGCGCAAGATCCGCCAGAACCTGGCCTGGGCCTTTGTCTATAACGTGGTCGGCATCCCGGTCGCTGCGCTGGGGCTGCTGAACCCGGTGCTGGCCGGCGCGGCGATGGCGCTCAGCTCGGTCAGCGTCGTGACGAATGCGCTGCTGCTGCGGCGCTGGGCGCCGGCACGTGCGGGAGTTGCCCTGCATGCCGAGGCGGCGCTGCAGGCACTCGTGCTGCCGCCGGCGCGGGACAACACCGTATCGAACGCCGCGGCCTCTGCGCCGCAACAAACCGAACAGAATGGAGAACACACGATGTACGAACTGACTGTTGAAGACATGACTTGCAAGCACTGCGTCGGCCGCGTCACCAAGGCCGTGCAGGGCATCGACGCGGAAGCGAAAGTGGACATCGATCTGGCGACCAAGCGGGTCAGGATCGAGTCCGGGGCGGCGCTGGACCGGCTCGCCGCTGCGATCGACGAGGCCGGCTACCCGGTGAGCGCGCGCGCTCCGGCGTGAAAGGCCCCGCGCGCGCCGGCTCAACGCGCATCCGGCGGCAGGCATACCAGGCTGATCGGTTCGGCGATGTCGTCGAAGCGGCAGGCATTCGCCGGCGTAACCGGTTCGCGCACGGCGGCGGTTGAAAACACCGACATCCGGTAACCCAGCTTTTCCAGCATGGCGACGTAGTCCGGACCGGAGACGCCGCCGATTGCCCGCAAGGCGCGCGGGAAGAATTCGGTCAGGATCACTGGCGCATGGTCGGTCAGCGTCCTGGCGGCGCCGCGGATCACGTGCGGCTCGAAGCCCTCGACGTCGATCTTGATGAAGCGGATGCGGTGGGTGTAGGCGATCGAGTCGATCGGCCGGATATGGATGTGCTCGCCGGTGCCGCTGCCGCTGCCGGCGCGTGTGCCGACTCCCAGGCGCCCGGGATCCGCGTCGCTCGTGATGTAGGAGCTGCCCGGATTGGTCAGGTGCCTGCTCATGTGAAAAGCGCCGCTGCCCTCGGTGGCGCCCAGGCCTTCGTTGTAGAGCGCGCAGCGTTCGTTGAAATCGTTGGCCCTGACGCTGCGCTCCAGCATGCCGAAGGTGGTTTTCATCGGCTCGAAGGCATGCACCTTGCCGCCGGCCCCGACCTTGCGGGCGGCCTGCAGCGTGAACACGCCGATGTTGGCGCCGGCATCGATGACGCCGTCGCCCGGGCGCAGCCAGGACAGCATGAAATCGGCTTCCGGATTTTCCCAGTTGCCGTGCAGGACGCCAAACGAGACGAAGCCGTCGAACAGATTGACCCACACGCTCAGGCCGCGAAATTCCGTCATCACCCACTTGTTTTCCGGCCATAGCCCGAGCTTGGCGCGGATATCCCAGCGGTAGCGCGGCGAATCCAGCATCTTGAGGCCCACCTGGTGGATATTGTCGCTGGCAAGGTAGTCGTCGATGGGCGTGAGCGGGTCGCAGGGCCAGCCGAACAGGGCGGTGTGGACGATGTTGATCTGGTCGACGAAGGCGAGGGGCGGGGTGGCGTCGCGCGATCGAGGGGTCAGCGGCGCGGGCTGGGGCGCCAGGTCGTCGTCGCGCTGTTTTTTCGGAAGTTGCAGGTTCTCCAGTATTCGCGTGGTCAAGCTCATGGCGTATCCCCCGGTTGTCATGCGAGGGGAGTGTATGCCTGAGGGATAGGCAAAGCTTAGCCCGGATCAGAAGTGTGCGAGAACTTATCCGGATGCGCTGCTTGAACGCGTGGACGGCACAGCCGACCCGCCGTCCGCGTCCACCCTGCACGTCAATGGCCGCCGTGGCCGCCGCCGCGTTTCACGGTCGCCACCGGTTCTCCGTCGGCGGCCGGGGTGGCAGCCGCGCGTACCGGCTCCGGCGCGGGGCCGGACCATTCCCGCGCCACGGTACCGGCCGGGTGCTTGTACCAGCCAGGATCGCGGTAGTCGCCGCGCGCCTGGCCTTCGCGCACCTTGATCATGGTGAACATGCCGCCCATCTCGATCGGCCCGAAGGGGCCGCTGCCATCCATCATAGGCAGCGTGTTCTCGGGCAGCGGCATCTTCATGCTGCCCATCGAGCCGCCCTTGTCGCCCATGACCATGTAGCCGGGCACCAGGTCGTTGATCTTCCTGGCCACGCCGCGGTGATCGACCCCGATCAGGTTGGGCACCTGGTGGCCCATCGCGTTCATCGTATGGTGCGATTTGTGGCAATGGAAGGCCCAGTCGCCGGGCGCATCGGCTACGAACTCGATGGCGCGCATCTGGCCGACGCCGATGTCGACCGTGACTTCCGGCCAGCGCGCCGCCGGCGGAATCCAGCCGCCGTCGGTGCCCGTGATCTCGAAGCGGTGGCCGTGGATGTGGAAGGGGTGGTTGGTCATCGACAGATTGCCGATGCGGATGCGTACCTTGTCGTCCTTGCGCACCACCATCGGGTCGGTGCCCGGGAACACCCGGCTGTTGATGGTCCAGATATTGAAGTCGAGCATCTCGTTGACCTTGGGCGTGTAGCTGCCCGGGTCGATGTCGTAGGCGTTCAGCAGGAACACGAAGTCGCGGTCGACGGCGTGCTGGCGCGGGTCTTTCGGGTGCGTCACCCAGAAACCCATCATGCCCATGCCGATCTGCGCCATCTCGTCGGCGTGCGGGTGGTACATGAAGGTGCCGGCGTAGCGCGCCACGAACTCGTAGACATAGGTCTTGCCGGGCGCGATCGCGGGCTGGTTCAGGCCCGCGACCCCATCCATGCCGTTGGGCAGGAACTGGCCGTGCCAGTGGATGCTGGTCACTTCCGGCAGTTTGTTCGTGACGAAGATGCGCACCCGGTCACCCTCGACCACTTCGATGGTCGGGCCCGGGCTCTGGCCGTTGTAGCCCCACAGGTTGGCCTTCATGCCGGGCGCGATCTCGCGCACCACCGGTTCGGCCACGAGGTGGAATTCCTTGACGCCGTCCTTCATGCGCCAGGGCAGGCTCCAGCCGTTCAGGGTGACGACCGGGTTGTAGGGACGGCCGTTCGGCGGCGGCGGGGGCGGCACGGTGGCCGCAGTGCTTGTACCGGAGGGTGCCACCGGTGCTTCCGGCACAGCGGGGGCGCCGGCCTTGCTGACGGCGGCGCCGACCATGGTCGCGGCGCCGGTGATGAAATGCCTGCGTGATGTCATTCTGCGTGTTCCTTGTGCGTGTCCGTGGCAGCGGTACCGACCCGGGCGCCGAGCGCGGCCTCGAGATTGGCGTGCGCCGTCCAGAAATCTTTCAATGCCTCGATGTAGCTGGCAACGGCGGCGGCCTGCTCGCGCGAATCGGCCAGCAGTTCGAGCGAGCTGGCCAGCATGCCGTTGTAGCGCAGCAGGACTTCGCCCGAGATCCGCTTGCGCAGCGGGATGATGGTGTCGCGGTAGTGGGCCGCCACCTCCCAGGCGTTGCGGTAGTCGAGGTAGCCGGCGCGCGCCTCGCTGCGAGCCGTCACCGCCGCCTGGGCCACACGCTGGACCGCCTGCATATAGACGGCTTCGGCCTTGGCGGCGCGCGCGCCGCCCCAGTCGAACAGCGGCAGTTCGATGCTCAGCTCGTAGCCACGCTCGCGCGGCAAGCCGGTCTCGTTCTTGCTGACGGCGCCCAGCTCGAGGGCGTTGATGAAGCGGGTGGCGCGCGTCAGGCCGAGATTCGATGCAGTCGCCTGCGCGTCGAATTTGGCGGCGCGCACGTCGAGCCGCCCTTCCAGCGCCATGCGCTCCACATTCGACAGGTCCGTCGGCGCAGCCGGCAGCTCGGGCAGGTGGGCGGGCAGGGTGTAGGCCGTGTCCTGGCCCCACAGGCCCAGCAAGCGGGTCAGGTGTTCGCGCGCGTTCACCGCCGCCTTGCCGGCGCGCGCCAGCGTGGCCGCGCTCTCGGCCTGGAACAGCTGCTGGCGCGCCAGGTCCAGCTGGCTCATGTTGCCGGCCTTGGTCATGCGGCCGGCCAGGTCGGCGCTGGCCTGGGCGGCGGCATCGACCTGGCGCGCATACGCCAGCGCCTGGCTGGCGGCCACCGCGTCGACCCAGGCGCGCCGCGTCTGCGCCGCATGTTGTTCGATGGCCCAGGCCACGTCCAGCTTCACCTGCTCGAAACGGCGCGCTTCCAGGCGCGCGGCCAGTGGCGTGGTCAGGACGCCGACGAGGTTGAAAGTGAGCGTGCGTTCGATCTCGATGTCGCCGCCACCGCCGACGCGCTTGAAATCCAGGGCCGGATTGCGCAAGGTGGAAGCCTGCACCAGGTCGGCCTGGGCGATGCCGACCTGCCAGTAGGTGGCCTGCAGCCCGGGGTTGTTGAGCAGGGCGACGCGCACGGCGCCGTCCATGTCGAGCGGCGCGGCCAGCAGCGCGCGCACGTTTTCCTGCAAGGCGCGCGAGGACGCGTCGTCGCGGGCGATGCGCGGCTGGGCGCCAATGCGTTCGCGTGTGCTGCTGGCGACCGCGCCGAAGCCGCCGTCGGGGGCGACGCTGGCGCAGCTGGCCAGTGCCAGCGCACCCGCGATCGCTGCCGCGTGGCGATGCAGAGCGGCCGTCATGGCGACTCCCCGGCCGCCGGCCCGTCTGGGGCGGCTTCGCCATGGTGGACGTGACGATCGTGACCGGCATGCGGATCGCCCTGCGCCGGCATGCGTTTCATCTTCATGGTCAGGGCCATCGAATTGTAGCCGGCGACGGTGGCGTTGCTGTCGGACCAGTTGCGGTCGGGCGTCGTCCCGGGTTCGGCTTCGGCTTCGGGACGGTACTGGATGGACGGCTGGTAAGTGGTGGCAGGCACGGCGGCGGCCGGATCGGCTGCAGCGGCTTGTGACTGCGCTGCGGCCGGCAGCGATGGCATCGCCAAAGCTGTGACCGAAGCGGCGGCCAGCGCACATCGGATTGCGACAGGCATGGGAACCTCGTTCTGTAATGCGTGGAAACAGCCGTCGACCAGCGTCGACAAGATCGACAGGCGGCAAACGGCGCGCGGATCAGGCGAGGGCGGTCCTGGGTGGCCGGTCCGGCAGGGCGAGGTCGACGCTCGGCACGTGGCCGGCGCGGAAGGGAATCGAGATAAAGTGAGGCGGCGCCGGCACCAGGGCGGGCAATGCAGCCGGCGCCATCGTCGCACCGGCGCAGCAGTCGGCACAGGAGCGGGCACAGGAGCGGGCACAGGAGCCGGTCTTGGCGCCGAGGTGGTTGCCGACGTGCTTCCGTGGCTGGACGTCCTGCTTCGCCATGCCGGCGCAATGCGCACCGTGGCCGGCGGCCGGCAAGCTCATCGGCACCGATGGCATGCGCGCAAGCATGCTCGCCGATGCGATCCCCTGGAAGGGCAGCGCCAGCAACAAGAGCCATACGAGCAGGAGGCGGTGGATGAGTTTCACGCGCTTATTCTAGCATGGGTCCGTTCGTGGCTCGCCTGCCACCCGCCTGCAAGAGGGATTGCTTTTTGCAAACAAATGCTGGCATACTGACATGATTGCAGGCATGGAGCTTACGGACATGGGATGGATTACCCGGCGCTTCACCGCGTCTTGGCGCACACCGCCGGCCATGCGCAGCCAGCAGGCGGTAGCCCTGCGTGCGGCCGAGGTGATCGAGCAGGTGATCTTCGACCTGGGCGTGCCGCGCCTGGTCCAGGGCACGGTTCGGCTCGACCCCGACTTGCGGCCGCGCTTCAACAGCAGCGGGCTGGCGCCGCGGCGGCATGCGCTGGCCGCGGTGCAACTGGCACGGCTCCCCGAAGCGGCGCCGCTGTGCGCGCCCGACGCCGATCCGGCCGCGCTGGCGCCGCACACGGCCGCGCTGGTGGCGGCCCTGGTGCGCGAATTCCACGCGCAGTCGCCGCGTTTTCGCGCCTTGCGCGAGTAGTTCAATGCATGGCCGAGCGCAGCGCGCCCGATTCGAAATAGATGTGCTGGATCTGCGGATACACCGCCGCCACGGACCGCTCCAGGCGCGCGATCGCGCCCTCGACCTCGTCGATGCGCATGCCGCGCTTGAACTGCACCGCCGCCGTCAGCAGGACTTCGTCGGGCCCCAACTGCATCGACAGCAGTTTGCCGACCGTCTGGATATCGGGGTCCTTATCGAAAATGGCCTGCAGGCGGCGTGTGGCGTCCGGGCCGATGCTCTCGCCCACCAGCAAGCCGCCGGTCTCGCGCGCCAGCGTGAAGGCGGCGCCCACCAGCAACAGGCCGATCAGCACCGAGGCTGCCGGGTCGAAGTAGGGGTTGTCGAACAAATGGCCAAGGAAGATGCCGAGCGCGGCGATGGCCAGGCCGATCAGGGCCGCCGAATCCTCGATGAAGACGGTGAACACCGAGGCGTCCTTGCTGGCGTGGACCGCCTGCCATAGCGAGGTGCCGGGCTTGCGCACCTTGTTCAATTCCTTGCGCGAGACGTTCCAGCTGTAGCCCTCGAACAGCGCCGAGACGCCCAGCACGACGTAGTTCCACATCGGGTCCTGCAGCGGCTCCGGATGGCGCAGCGCATCGATGCCATGGTAGATGGAGAGACCGCCGCCCAGCGAAAACACGCTCAGTGCCACGATCAGCGCCCAGAAATACAGGGTCTTGCCGTAGCCGAAAGGGTGCTTGGCGTCCGCCGGCCTGGCGCTGGTGTGCTCGCCGATCAGCAGCAGCAATTCGTTGCCGGTATCGACCGCCGAGTGGATGCCTTCGGCCAGCATGGCGGCGCTGCCGGTGATGGCGGCCACAACGAACTTGGCGGCGGCGATGCCGAGGTTGGAAGCGATTGCCGCATAGATCACCGTCTTGGAGCCGCTTTTCTCGCCATCCTGGTTATTCTTGTCTTCCGTCATTTTCTTGCCCTGTATTATTCACTGCACTTGAATTCGTGTCGGCGCCAGTGTAGCCAATTTGCTACGATACCCCCTGCACGGCTGGGTGCGACCTGGGGAGTGTTTGCATGAGCGTACGTAACTTGCGGCAGATGTTTGCGCCAAAATCGGTGGCACTGGTGGGCGCGTCCGAGCGGCCCGGCAGCGTCGGGGCGACGGTCTGGCGCAACCTGCTGGACGGCGGCTTCAAGGGCAGCCTGTTCGCCGTGAACCCGAAATATGAGACTTTGGGCGGCCACCCGGTGTGGGCGGACGTGGCGGACCTGCCGCAGGCGCCGGACCTGGCCATCATCTGCACCCCGCCGGCCACGGTGCCCGCCATCGTGCGCGCGCTGGGCGAAGGCGGTACCCGCGCCGCCATCGTGATGAGCGCCGGCTTGTCCACCGCACGCGACGCCCGCGGCCGCTCGATCAGGCAGGCGATGCTGGACGCCGCCAATCCCTACCTGCTGCGCATCCTCGGCGCCAACAGCGCCGGCCTGCTGGCGCCGGGCATCGGGCTGAATGCCAGCATCGCGGCCGGCGGCGCGGCGTCCGGGCGCATCGCATTCGTCTCCGAATCGGGCGCGATGATGACCGGGGTGCTGGACTGGGCGCGCACGCGCGGCATCGGCTTTTCCAGCTTCATGACCCTGGGCGAGTCGGCCGACGTCGATTTCGGCGACGCGCTCGACTACCTGGCCAGCGACCCCGGCACCGGCGCCATCCTGCTGCACGTGGAGAGCCTGCGCTACGCGCGCAAGTTCATGTCGGCGGCGCGGGCGGCCGCGCGCAGCAAGCCGACGCTGATGCTGAAGGCCGGCCGCTCGATCGAGGCGGCCACGGCGGCGGCCTGCCTGTCCGGCGTGCTGGCGAAACCCGACGACGTGTATGACGCGGCCATCCGGCGCGCCGGCATGCTGCGTGCCTACACCACCGGCCAGCTGTTCGCCGCGGTCGAGACCTTGGCGCGCGCCAAGCCGATCTACGGCGAGCGCCTCGCCATCCTCGGCAATGGCGCCGGCCCGGTCCTGCTGGCCCAGGACGCGCTGCAATACGGCGGCGGCCACCCGGCGCGGCTGGGCGAGGACACCGTGCAGCGCCTGCGCGAACTGGTGCCCGAATGGAGCGGCAGCGGCGAACTGAATCTGCGCGGCGACGCCCCGCCAGAGCGCTACCGCGACGCCGTCGAGCTGCTGCTCAAGGATCCGGACGTCAACGCGGTGCTGATCATCCACGCGCCGAATGCGGTGGTCGACCCGGCCGACGTGGCGCGTGCGCTGGCACCGCTGGCGCGGGAGTCGTCGCGCAACCTGCTGGCCTGCTGGCTGGGCGGGCAATCGGTGGTGGTGGCGCGCGCCATCGCCGCCGAGGCCGGGATGCCGGCCTACCGCACGCCCGAGGAAGCGGTGAACGGTTTCCTGCAGATCGTCGATTTCCGCCGCAACCAGCACTTGCTGATGCAGGTGCCGGCTTCGGTCGGCGACGGCGAGCCGGACCGCGAGCGCGCGCGCGGCCTGGTGCGCGCCGCGCTCGAGAAAGGTCATTACCTGCTGTCCGACCCCGAGACCAAGGCGATCCTGGATGCCTACGGTATCCCGACCGTGCCCACGCGCGCCGCCGCCACGCCCGAGGAGGCGGTGCGGGCTGCAGCAAGCCTCGGCTTTCCGGTGGCGCTCAAGATCCTGTCGCCGGACGTGGTCCAGAAGTCCGACGTCGGCGGCGTTACCCTCGACCTGGACACGGCGGAAGCGGTGCGTGCCGCAGCCGAGCGCATGCGCCGGCGGCTCCACGAACTCAGGCCGGATGCGCGCCTGGACGGCTTCATCGTGCAAGCCATGGCCAGGAATCCCGAAGCCCACGAACTGATCGCCGGCGCCGCCACCGACCCGGTGTTCGGGCCGGTGATCCTTTTCGGCCAGGGCGGCCTGGCGGTGGAGGTGGCGGGCGACCACGCGGTGGCGCTGCCGCCGCTGAACACGGTCCTGGCGCGCGACCTGCTAAGCCGCACGCGGGTGGCGCGCCAGCTGGCCGGCTACCGCAACCATCCGGCGGCCGACACGGACGCCATCGCCGCCGTGCTGGTGCAGGTGGCGCGCCTGGTGGCCGAGGTGCCGGAAATCGTCGAACTCGACATCAACCCGCTGCTGGCCGACAGCCGCGGCGCCATCGTGCTGGATGCGCGCATGCGCATCGCCATGGCCGACCGCTCGGCCAGCACCCTGGACCGGCTGGCGATCCGGCCGTATCCGGCGGAGCTGGAAGAGACCGTCGACTGGGACGGCGGCACGATTCTGCTGCGCCCGATCCGCCCCGAGGACGGCCAGGCCCACATCGCCTTCTTCAATGCGCTCACGCCGGACGACGTGCGCTACCGCATGTTCGTGCGCGTGCGCGAACTGCAGCCGGCCCAGCTGGCGCGCTTCACCCAGATCGACTACGACCGCGAGATGGCCTTTGTCGCGACCCGGCCCGGCCCGGATGGCAATCCGGAGACCCTGGCGGTCGGTCGCGTGGTGGCCGACCCGGACAATATCAGCGCCGAATTCGCGGTGACGGTGCGCTCCGACCTGAAGGGCAAGGGCCTGGGCGTGATGTTGATGCACAGGCTGATCGCCTATTGCCGCGCTCGCGGCACGCGCGAGATCGTGGGCGAAGCGCTGCCGCAGAACGCGCCGGTGATCGGGCTGGTGAAGAAGCTCGGGTTCACCGTGGGGCCGGTGGACGAGGAAGAGGGCGTGCGCAAATTCTGGCTGACTTTGCGCTGAGCCTTGTTACGCCGTGCTCATGCATAAAAATGCTCTGAAGTAACGCGTCGCCGTGTGCCGCGCGAAGCCGGTAGAGTACGGACATTCTTTGTATTGACCGCCGCGGCCGCGGCCGGCGGTTTCTTCTGGATGTCCATGCTGCCGTTCATTCCCCTGATCGCCTTTTGCGGCGCCTTCGTCGCCGTGTGCATGCCGGCCGGCTCGCGCTCGCGCCCGGCGGCGGTGGCGGGCATCGCGACGCTGGCGGCGCTGTTGCTGGCGATCGCCCAGTTCGGCAGCATCCGAGCCGGCGAGGTCGTGACGGAACGCTTCGCCTGGCTGCCCCAGTCCGGCCTCGACCTGGTCTGGCGCATGGACGGCCTGGCCTGGCTGTTCACCGTCATGGTGCTCGGCATCGGGCTGCTGGTGCTGCTGTACGCGCGCTACTACATGTCGCGGCGCGATCCGGTGGCGCGCTTCTTCGCTTACATGCTGGCCTTCATGGGGGCGATGCTGGGCGTGGTCCTGTCCGGGAACCTGATTCAATTGGTCGTGTTCTGGGAGCTGACCAGCCTGGCCTCCTTGCTCCTGATCGGCTACTGGCAGGAGCGCAACGACGCCCGCCGCGGCGCGCGCATGGCCTTCACGGTCACCACGGCCGGCGGCCTGTGCCTGCTGGCCGGGATGCTGATCCTCGGCCACATCGCCGGCAGCTACGACCTGGACGTGGTGCTGGCGGCGGCCGCTCGCATTCAGCAGCACGCGCTGTATCCGGCCGCGCTGGTCCTGATCGCCCTGGGCGCGCTGACCAAGAGCGCGCAATTCCCCTTCCACTTCTGGCTGCCGCACGCGATGGCGGCGCCGACGCCGGTGTCGGCCTACCTGCACTCCGCGACCATGGTCAAGGCCGGCATCTTCCTGCTGATGCGCCTGTGGCCGGTGCTGTCCGGCACGCCGGAATGGACCTGGATCATTGGCGGCGCCGGAGTCTGCACCATGCTGCTCGGCTCCTTCTTCGCCATCTTCCAGCACGACATGAAGGGGCTGCTGGCGTATTCGACCATCAGCCACCTGGGCCTGATCACGGTCCTGCTGGGGATCGGCACGCCGCTGTCGGTGGTGGCGGCCGTGTTCCATACCATGAACCACGCCGTGTTCAAGGCCTCGCTGTTCATGGCGGTCGGCATCGTCGACCACGAGACCGGCACCCGCGACATGCGCATCCTGCGCGGCCTGCGCCAGGCCATGCCGCGCACGGCGGCGCTGGCCATCGTCGCCAGCGCCGCCATGGCCGGGGTGCCGCTGCTGAACGGCTTCCTGTCGAAGGAGATGTTCTTTTCCGAAGCGGCGCTGGTGGGCGGCACCGAGGACTGGTCGCTGGCGGTGGCGGCAACCCTGATGGGGATTTTCAGCGTGGCCTATTCGCTGCGCTTCATCAGCGTGTTTTTCGGGCCGCTGGCACGCGACATCGAGCACCCGGTGCACGAGCCGCCGCGCTGGATGCGCTTTCCGGTCGAGTGCCTGGTGCTGCTGTGCATCGGGGTCGGCGTGCTGCCCGAGCGCACGGTGGGGGCCGTGCTGGCGGTGGCCGCCCATGCCATCCTCGGGGCGCGCATGCCGGCCTACGACCTGGCGATCTGGCACGGCCTCAATCTGCCGCTGGCGATGAGCGCCGGTGCGCTGGCGGGCGGCCTGGTGTTCTACATCGTCCTGCGCCGCCGCGCCAACCTGCGCGCGCGCAGCAAGGTGCCGGTGCTGCACCGCCTGAAGGGGGCGCAAGCCTACGAGAGCTGCATGCTGGCGCTGGGCGTGGCGGCCGACACGCTGATGCGCTGGACCGGCACGCGCCGGCTGCAGCCCCAGTTCCGCGTCATCGTCGCCATGCTGGTGCTGGCGCCATTGATGCTGGCGGCGCCGCTGCCGGCAGTGGCGCCGCTCGACCTGGCCGGCGTCGACCTGCCGTTCGCGCTGCTGTGGCTGATCGGCGCCACCTGCGCCGTGGCGGCCGCCTGGAAAGCCAAGTACCACCGGCTGGCGGCGCTGGTGCTGGTCGGCGGCACCGGCATCGTCACCAGCATCACCTTCCTGTGGCTGTCGGCGCCCGACCTGGCCCTGACGCAGCTGATGGTGGAGACGGTCACCACGGTGCTGGTGCTGCTCGGGCTGCGCTGGCTGCCGCCGCGCTTTCCACCACGAGGTCTGACCCGTGTGGCGCCGGTCAGCACCCAGTGGCGCCGCACGCGCGACCTGTTGCTGGCCGTGTTGGGGGGCGGCGCGCTGGCGTCGATCACCCACGTGGTGCTGACCCGGCCCGCGCCCGACACCATCAGCGACTTCTACGTGCGCCGCGCGCTGCCCGAAGGCGGCGGGGCGAATGTCGTGAACGTGCTGCTGGTCGACTTCCGCGGCTTCGATACGATGGGCGAGATCACCGTGCTGGGCGCCGTCGCACTGAGCGTGTATGCGCTGTTGCGGCGCTTCCGCCCGGCGCCGGAGAGCGTCGCGATTCCGCTGCAGCAGGCCAGCGACGTCGACCCGGCCGTGCGCGAAACGCCGGCCAGGCAGGCCAGCGGCGGCTACCTGCTGGTCGCGGGCGTGTACATGCGCTTCCTGCTGCCGGTGATGGGCGTGATCGCCGCCTATTTCTTCATGCGCGGGCATAACCTGCCGGGCGGTGGCTTCGTCGCCGGCCTGATCTTCGCCGCCGCGCTGATCGTGCAGTACATGGTGGCCGGGACCGACTGGGTCGAAGACCGCCTGCGCCTGCGCCCGCACCGCTGGATCGCCGTCGGACTGGCCACCGCCTGTAGCACCGGGCTCGGAGCCTGGCTGCTCGGGTATCCCTTCCTGACCAGCCACACGGCCCACCTGTCTCTGCCCTTGCTGGGCGAAATCCACGTGCCGAGCGCCTTTGTGTTCGACCTCGGCGTGTTCCTGGTCGTGGTGGGCGCCACCATGCTGATCCTGGTGGCCTTGGCCCACCAGTCGCTGCGCAGCCACCGGGTGGCCGGCGCCGCGCGGGTGCCGGTGCCGGCTGCCCTCCCACCCGCCAAGGAGATCCTGTAATGGAAACCGTGCTGTCGCTGGCGATCGGCATCGTGTTCGCTGCCGGCATCTGGCTGGTGCTGCGGCCGCGCAGCTTCCAGGTGCTGGCCGGGCTGATGCTGATGTCCTATGCCGTCAACCTGTTCATCTTCGCCATGGGCCGCCTGTGGGTCGACAAGCCGCCGCTGACGCCGGCCGGCACACCCGCCAACCCGGCCGCGCTGGCCGATCCGCTGCCGCAGGCGCTGGTGCTCACTGCCATCGTGATCGGCTTCGCCACCACCGCGCTCTACCTGGTGGTGATGATAGGCGCGCGCGGCCTGACCGGCACCGACCACGTCGACGGCAGGGAGCCCGAACCATGAAGGCGCTCGATCACGTGATATTGCTGCCGGTGCTGTTGCCGCTGCTGTGCGGCGCCGTGCTGGCGCCGCTCACCCAGGGCTGGCATCGCCTCAAGTTCGCGCTCGGCTACGCCTCGGTGCTGGGCATGCTGGCCACGGCGCTGGTGCTGGCGGCGATGACCGACGGCGATGTCTGGCAGGATGGCATCGGGGTCTACCTGGCCGCCAACTGGGCGGCGCCGTTCGGGATCGCGCTGGTGGCCGACCGCCTGGCGGCGCTGATGCTGCTGTTGACCGCCGTGCTGGCGCTGGCGGCGCTGCACTTCGCCATGCGGCGCTGGGGGCGCATCGGGGTCCACTTTCACACCCTGTTCCAGTTCCTGCTGATGGGGATCAACGGCGCCTTCCTGACCCACGATCTGTTCAACCTCTTCGTGTTCTTCGAAGTGATGCTGGCGTCGTCCTATGGCTTGCTGCTGCACGGGTACAACGCCGAGCGCCTGCGCGCCGGCATGCAGTACATCGCGGTCAACCTGGCGGCCTCGCTGCTGTTCTTGCTCGGCACCGCGCTGATCTACGCCGCCACCGGTACTCTCAACATGGCCGATCTGGCGGCGCGCATCGCCGCGCTGCCTGCACCGGACCTCGGACTCGTAAGGATAGGCGCCACCGTGCTGGCACTCGCCTTCCTGATCAAGAGTGCGATGTGGCCGCTCGGCTTCTGGCTGCCGACGACTTATGCCGCCGCATCGCCCCCGGTGGCGGCGATGCTGGTGCTGATGACCAAGGTCGGCACCTATGCCATCCTGCGGCTGTGGCTGCTCTGGTTCCCGGACGGTTGGGGCCACGATGCGCTGTTGTGGGGCGGAGCTGCGACCATCGTGTTCGGCGCCGCCGGCATGCTCTCCACCGACAGCGCCGGGCGCATGGCGGGCTATGGCGCCATCGTGTCTTCAGGGACGCTGCTGTCGCTGATCGGCTACGGCCAGCCCTCGTTGGTCGCCGCCGGGCTGTACTACCTGGTCGGCTCGACGCTGGCGGTCGCCGCCTTCCTGCTGCTGGTCGAACTGATCGACCGCATCCGCACCCCGGGCGGCGCGATCCTGGCGGTGACCATGGAAGCCTATGCGGTCGAGGACAAGCCCGACGAGCCGCTGGGGCAGGGCGTGCCGGCGGCGCTGGCCTTCCTGGGCCTGGCCTTTGCCGCCTGCGCGCTCATGATCGCCGGCCTGCCGCCGCTGTCAGGCTTCGTCGCCAAGTTCAGCATTTTCCATGCGCTGCTCAACCCCGGCGGCGGCGCGTCCGCTGCCATCGGCGGCACCGCCTGGGCGCTGATGGCGCTGGTGCTGCTGTCCGGCCTGGTGGCGGTGATGGCGATGCTGCGCTTCGGCGTGCGCACCTTCTGGGCCAACAAGCCGGCGCCGCCCAGGCTGCACCGGTCGGAGGTGGCGCCGGTCGTCTTCCTGCTGGCCCTGTCGGGCGTGATGACGATCGAGGCGGCGCCGATCTTCGGCTACCTGGGACGGGCCAGCGACGGCATCCAGCGGCCCGCCGACTACATCGGGCGCGTGCTCGGACAGCCTGCCGTGCCCTCGCCCTCGGCCGTGCCCATTCCGTCGGCGGAGGCGCCATGATGCCGCGCTGGCTGCCTTTCCCCCTGGTCTCGCTGGGCCTGTGCATCCTGTGGCTGCTGCTGAACGGGAGCGTGGAGCCGGCCCACCTGCTGCTGGGCGCCCTGATCGGCATCGCCGCGCCGCTGCTGAGCCGCAAGCTGCAGCCTTTCGGCTACCCGCGCCTGCGCGCGCCGCTGCAGTTGGCCCGTCTGCTGGCTATGGCCTCGGTGGAAGTCGTGCGCTCCTGCTTCAATGTGTGCTGCATCGTCCTGTTCGCGGACTACGCCAAGGTGAATTCGCAATTCATCCGCGTGCCTCTCACGATCCGCGACCCCCACGGGCTGGCGGTGCTGTCCTGCCTGATCAACATGACGCCCGGCACGGTCTGGGTCGAGATCTTGCCCGAAGGGCATGAACTGGTGCTGCACGTGTTCGATTTGCACGACGTGGCCTGGTGGGTAACCACCATCCAGACCCGTTACGAGCAACCCCTGATTGCCATTTTCGAAACGGAGGCCGCGCATGGCGACCCTGCTTGACCTGTCGATTACCTATGCGCTGGCCTGCGTGCTGGCGGCCATGCTGCTGTGTACCGTGCGCCTGCTGGCGGGGCCGTCGGCGCACGACCGCGTGCTGGCGCTGGATACCCTGTGGATGTGCGGCATGCTGCTGGCGCTGGTGCTGGGCATCCGCTCCGGCTCGCAGATCTGTTTCGAAGTGGCGATGCTGATCGCGCTGGTCGGCTTCGTCTCCACGGTGGCCATGACCAAGTTCCTGATGCGTGGGGAGATCATCGAATGAATCATGCTGCGGACCTGCCGGCATGGGCGGCAATGGTGGCGGCGCTGCTGCTGGCGCTTGGCGCAACGATTGTCCTGATCGGCGCTCTCGGCCTGCTGCGCCTGCGCACCTTTTACCAGCGCATCCACGGCCCGGCGATCACGATCACGCTCGGCGCCGGCGGCGTGCTGCTGGCCTCGATGGTGTATTTCACGGCGGCGCAATCGCGCCTGGTGGTGCACGAGGTGATCATCGCCGTCTTTTTGCTGGCGACGGCGCCGGTGGTGTCGATGCTGATCATGCGGGCGGCGGTGTACCGCGACCTGCGGGCGCGCAAGCGCGAGAGTGGGGCGACCGGGGAGGTGTACAGCATCACCGGCGAAGAGTGAAATATTATTTCAGCTGTAATTCTTTTATGAAATATTATTTCATCGGCGGAAGCGCACGTCTTCCTGCACCACCTTCTGCTCGCCCTGCGCCGGCTTCGGCTTCTTGGGTTTCTTCGGCTTCTTGACCAGCTGGCCCGCCGCATTCGTCTGCGGCACCCGGTGCTCCGGTTCGAAGCCGTCTTCTTCCTTGCGCTCCAGGGTCTGCCCCGTCAGCACCTCGATCGCCGCCAGCTGCTGCACCTCGTCGGCGCACACCAGCGATACCGCTTCGCCCGAGGCGCCGGCGCGTCCGGTGCGTCCGGTGCGGTGCACGTAGTCTTCGGGGACGATCGGCAGGTCGACATTCACCACCACCGGCAAGTCTTCGATATCGAGCCCGCGGGCGGCGACGTCGGTGGCGACCAGCACCCGCACCTCGCCGGCCTTGAAGCGTTCCAGTGCGCGCAGGCGGGCCGGCTGCGGCTTGTCGCCGTGGATCGAATCGGCGCCGATGCCCTTGGCGGCCAGCAGCTCGACCAGCGCGTCGACCCCCTTGCGGGTCTTCACGAAAGCCAGCACCTGGCCCCAGCCGTGGCGCTTCAGCAGGTGCAGGAACAGTTCAGGCTTGCGCTTCTTGTCGACGGTGACGATCCACTGCCTGATCGCCTTGACCGTGGTGTTGCGCGGCGAGGCTTCGATACTGACCGGGTCGCGCAGCAGCTTGTCGGCCAGGGCCCGGATCGGGTCCGAGAAGGTGGCCGAGAACAGCAGGGTCTGGCGTTGTTTCGGGAGCAGGGCCAGGACCTTGTCGATGTCGCGCGAAAAACCGAGGTCGAGCATGCGGTCGGCTTCGTCCAGCACCAGGGTCTGTACGCCGTTCAGGCGCAGCGCGTTCTGGTGCACCAGGTCGAGCAGCCGGCCGGGCGTGGCCACCAGCACGTCGACGCCTTTGCGCAGCCGCATCATCTGCGGATTGATGCTGACGCCGCCGTAGGCGACCATGGTGCGCAGCGGCAGGCTGGCGCCGTAGGCCTTGAAGCTGTCGTGCACCTGCTCGGCCAGTTCGCGCGTCGGCACCAGCACCAGGCTGCGCGTGCTGTTGCTGCTCGTTTGTCCTTCCATGACCAGGCGCTGCAGCAGGGGCAGGGCGAAGCCGGCGGTCTTGCCGGTGCCGGTCTGGGCAGCTGCCATCACGTCGCGCCCGGCCAGCACGGCGGGAATCGCCTGCGACTGAACGGCGGTAGGGGTGGTGTAGGACAGCGAGGCGAGGGTGCGCGTGATCGGGTCGATCAGGCCGAGCGAGGCAAACGACATGGGCGGGTCAGGTCTTGCGGCAATGGGAAAGGCGACATTCTATCCGGTCCTGGGTAGTGGCAGGCAATACGCTGCCGTCCCGCATGCAAGCGGGTGCCGGGCTGCGGCACGACGGCCGTTCAGACTGCGGGCGCAGTCGGGGCCGCGGCGACCGTGGCGGTAGTCGGCTTGACCGGATCGCGCCGGTCCTGGCAGGCGGCCAGCAGCAGCAAAGCGACGGCGACGACGCACCAGCGAGCAGGATGCTTATTCATGTGCATGCCCTCCATGCCGCCATCCTGGCACAGTGCGCGCAAGGATGGCGCAGCGCAGCCGGCAGCTGCCCTTGCTTTTACACCATGCAACTGTGTAAGTATGTGTTTCGGCGAACGGAAGGGAATATTGCATTTGCTAAACTCGAATCATTCTTCAAAGAGGTGTCTTATGAAATCCTTCGTCTTTGGTGTGGCGCTGTGCGCCGCCGCTATTCCGGCCCTGGCCCAGAATGTCAGCATCAGTGTCGGCCAGCCCGGCTTTTATGGCCAGGTCGTGCTCGGCGATTTCGCGCCGCGTCCGGTGCTGTATGCGCCGCGCCCGGTGATCATCGCCCCGCGTCCGCATTACGCCGCCGCACCGATCTACCTGCGCGTGCCGCCGGGCCACCGCTCGCATTGGGCACGCTACTGCGGCCGTTACGATGCCTGCGGCCGTCCGGTGCTGTTCGTGCGCGACGACTGGTATACCAACACCTATGTGCCGCGCTACCGCGACTTCCACCACGGCCCGCGCCATGGCTACTACGGACCGGGTCCGCGCCACGATGTGCGCGTGGTCGAGCGTGTGGAATACCGTGGACACGACCGCGGCCGCTGGGATGACCGTGGCCATGGTGGCGGCCACGACCGTGGACCGGACCGCGGCCATTGGGACGATCGCGGGCATGGTGGCGGCCACGGCGGCGGTCACGATCGTGGCGGCCACGACCGCGGCGATCACGGCCACGGCCGGTAATGTAAGGACAGCGGCGCCAACCGGTTTCCGCGCAACGTATAGTAAACTGACCCCGTCTGACCTGGCCCGCCGATCCTGGCGGCCGGGCGCATTTATCGGAGGTTGGTTTGCGTAGTGAAATCGTGATTGTCGGTGGTGGTGCGGGCGGCCTCGAGCTGGCCTGCAAATTGGGCCGGAAACTGGGGCCGGGCAAGGTGATGCTGGTGGACAGCCGCCTGTACCACGTCTGGAAACCCTCGCTGCACGAGGTGGCGGCGGGCACGCTGGACATCCACCAGGAGGGCCTGTCCTACCAGATGCTGGCCCACGACTGCGGTTTCACCTTCGTCTACGGCGAAATGACCGGGCTCGAGGCCGGCGCCAGGCGCTTGACGGTCGCAGCGGTTACTTCAGTCAGCGATGGCGAGGAAGTATTGCCCGTGCGTGACATCGAGTACGGCTCGCTGGTGATCTCGGTTGGCAGCACCTCGAATTACTTCGGCGTGCCGGGCGCACGCGAAAACACGATTTCCCTGAACGCCACCGAGGATGCGGAACGCTTCCGGCTCCGTCTGCTGCGCCTGCTGGCCCAGGCCGAACGCGACAAGGCATCCGGCAGCGACGGCCGTAGCGGCCTGGACATCGTGATCATCGGCGGCGGCGCCACCGGCGTCGAACTGGCGGCCGAATTGCGCGAAGCGTCCAGCGTCTACGCGGCCTACGGCTTCAACCGCCTGCAGGTGCAGCGCGACGTGCGCATCACGCTGCTGGAAGGCGCGCCGCGCATCCTGGCGCCGCTGCCGGAAAAAGTCTCGGGCGCTGCCCTGCGCCTGCTCGACCAGCGCGCCATCCGCGTGGTCACCGATTGCCGCGTTACCAGTATCGAGAAGCACCAGGTAAGCGACAATGCCGGCCACGTCTACCCGGCCGACATGTGCGTATGGGCGGCCGGCATCCGCGCCCCCGAATTCCTGTCCACGCTCGGCCTGCCGACGACCAAGGGCGGCCAGATCGAAGTCGACGGCCATTTGCGTGCTAAAGGCGTTCCGGGCGTGTATGCGCTGGGCGATTGCGCCGCCTGCATCGACGGCAAGGGCAAGACGGTCCCGCCGCGCGCCCAGGCCGCCCACCAGCAGGCCGACTATCTGTTGAAGACTTTCATGAACGAGGCCAACGCTTATCCGGCGCAAAAGAATCCGTATGTGTACCGTGATTACGGTTCGCTGGTCTCGATCGGCCACCAGACCACCGTCGGCAGCCTGATGGGTTCCCTGCACGGGCTGAGCTGGTTCGTGGAAGGCTTCATGGCGCGTATCATGTACCTGAGCCTGCATTTGATGCACCACAAGGCGGTGCTCGGAACGGTGCGGACCGGGGTGATGGCGCTTGCGCGTTTCCTGATTCGTCGGACTACGCCTTTGGTGAAGCTGCACTGATATCACCGAAGAGCACGTAAGCGTCGTCCCCGCCTGCGCGGGGAGTCGTTCCGGCAATGCCGGGAACGGCAATAGCGGGTGTTCGAAAACTCTTGCGTTAATTGGTGTGGGGCAGCACCAGCGTCAACGCGGTCCCACCTTCGTGCGCAGGACCAAGCGTCAGCGTCCCACCCAACTGTCGCGCCCGTTCGCGCAACAGGCGCAAGCCGTGGCGGCTCAGATCCCCATCCGATGCATCGCCCGGGCCGACGCCATTGTCGCGCACCGTCAGCATCGCCTGGTCGCCATCGTCATCGAGGATCACGTCGACTTCCGTGGCTTTGGCATGGACCAGCACATTGCGCAAGCCTTCCTCCGCGGCGCGCAGCAGGGCCACGCCCTGGGCGCGCGAATACGCGGGATCTTCGTCGGGCAGGCTGGCGCGCGCCTTGATGCCGTGCTCGCGCGCCCATTCCGTCACCAGTTCCGCAATCGCTGCCTTCGGGCCGAGGAACTCGAGCTTGTCGTTCCACAGCGTCAGCTGCATCTTGCGGTTGGTTTCGATGATGTTGTTCAGCAGGTTCTTCATCTGCCCGGCGCGGTCGCGCTGGGCTTCCGGCAGATGCTGCGACAGCAGGGCCAGGTGCATGGTCAGCGCGGTCATCGAGGACCCGAGGCTGTCGTGGAGGCGGCGCGCAAGCAGGCGCTGTGCATCATCCCAGCAAGTGGTCTGGTAGTCGAGCAGCTCGGCCAGCTCGGCGGCACGCGCGGCATCGTTGTCCATGGGGTCCTGGGAATCAGGCTCAGCCTGTTGTTGTGCTGGAACTTTCATAAATGCAACCAATTTATGTTTCCATGGATGATACAACAGCTTGGGTCACGGTGGCGCAGGATTCCGGCAGTGTGTGTTGCCGTACAGTCAAGCATGACGTTTGGGGCGATCCTGAGGGTTCAGGCTGCTCAGCAGCCATCCAACTGAAAGGGAAGATCATGAGCACCAAATCCAGCGAATCGAGCCAATCCCGCCAGACCGTCAGCACCCAGGGCGGTATCCCGGCCCAGGACGCCATCGCGCTGCTGATCGCCGACCACCGCGAAGTCTCGGACATGTTCGAACAGTTCGAAAACCTGAGCGACCGCGCCAAGGCCTCCAAGGCCAAGCTGACCGAGAAAATCTGCAACGCGCTGATCGCCCACACCGCGATCGAAGAAGAAATCTTCTATCCGGCCGTGCGCGAAGCGGTCAAGGAAGGCGAGGACATGGTCGATGAAGCCGTCGTCGAGCACGCATCGGCCAAGGACCTGATCAAGCAGCTGCAGGAAATGGATCCGGACGACGACCTGTACGATGCCAAGGTCAAGGTGCTGGGCGAGCAGATCGAGCACCACGTCAAGGAAGAGGAAGAGGAAATGTTCAAGCAGGCGAAAAAGTCGGGCCTGGACATGATCGAGCTGGGTCAGGAGATGGCGCAGCGCAAGCAGGAGATTCTGGCTACGCTGTAAGCGCCGCCCGATCGCAAAGCACCACCACGCCGTCCCCGCCTTCGCGGGGACGGCGCGTTTACAAGTGGGTTTCCTGCATTAGTCAGTGCGAACAAGGCGTGCTGGCTGGCGCTACAAGCAACTAGCTCGCCGGCTGTACGACCGGCTCCGCCAACTGTTCCAACAAAGCCGGCAACTCCACCGGCTTCACCAGATGCAGATCGAATCCCGCTTCCAGCACGCGGCGCTGGTCTTCGGCCAGGCCGTAGCCGGTGAGGGCGATCAGGCGGATGTCGCGGGTCGGGCTGTCCGCGCGCAGGCGGCGTGCGACTTCGTAGCCGTCGATGCCGGGCAGGCCGATGTCGACCAGCGCTACGCCCGGCACCTGGGCGGCGGCAATGCGCACGCCTTCCAGGCCGTCGCGTGCCTGCAGGACAGGGTAGCCGAAGGATTCCAGCATGGTCGCCATCATCTCGCGGCCATCGTCATTGTCTTCGATCAAAAGAATGGTGGGCTTGCTGCCGGCGACCTCGATGGAGGCCTGCGTGTCGCCCGCCTGTTCCGCTTCCGCCCGGGGCAGGCGGATCTGGAAGGTGCTGCCGTTGCCGGTGCCGGCGCTGTCGGCATGGACCCGCCCGCCGTGCAGCTCGACCAGGCGCCGTACCAGCGACAAGCCGATGCCGAGGCCGCCCTGGGAGCGGTCGATCGAGATCGCGCCCTGGACGAACACGTCGAATACCTGTGGCAGCAGGTCGGGGGCGATGCCCACGCCTGAGTCGCGCACGGTCAGCACCACCTCTTCGCCCTCGGGCGCGATGGCGATGTCGATATTGCCGCCGCTCGGCGTGTATTTCAGGGCGTTGTCGATCAGGTTGGTCGCGATCTGTTCCAGCCGGGTGCAGTCGCCATCCACCCAGCCAGGCTGCAGCTCGGCCTTGATGGTGTAGCCGGCGGTGCGGCCGGTGGCGCGGAAGGTGTCCAGGCAGGCCGACACCAGCGTGGCAATGTCGATGCGCTTGCGTGACAGCAGGATCTTGCCGGACATCGCACGCGAGAGATCGAGCAGATCGTCGACGATGCGCGACAAGTGCTGGGTCTGGCGCTGGATGATGACACGCGCGCGTCCGACGGAGTCGGCACCGGCGCCTTGCATGCTCAGCAGCGATGAGGCGCTGCTGATGGCCGACAGCGGATTGCGCAGTTCGTGGCCCAGCATCGCCAGGAATTCGTCCTTGGCGCTGCTCTTGGCTTCGGCGGCGCGCCGTTCTTCCATTTCACGCACCAGGCGCTTGTTGGTGGCGGTCAGCTCCGTGGTGCGCTGCGACAGCTTCTCGGCCTGGCGCTTGAGCTGCTCGTTTTTCACGGCCAGCGCGACGAACACCTGCACCTTCGCACGCAACACCTGCGGGATCACCGGGGTGAACATGAAATCGGCGGCGCCGCGCTGGTAAGCCTTCAGGCGGTCGATTTCATCGGCCAGGAAGGCGGTCACGAAAATGATCGGGATATCGGCCGAGCGCGGGCGCTGATGGATCGCCTCGGCGGTCTCGAAGCCGTCCATGCCCGGCATGTTAACGTCCAGCAGGATCACCGCGAAATCGTTGCGCAGCACCTGGCGCAGGGCATCCTGGCCCGAGCGCGCCGACAAAACGTCGTAATTGCATTCCTCCGCCCATTGTTCGAGCAGGCTGGTCAGCGCCAAAAGGCTGGCAGGATCGTCATTAACGACGAGGATTTTCGGTTTGTCGGAGTGGGACACGGCGTCTGTGTTGGCAACGGAGCAAGGTTTTTGCAAACCCCGGAAAATAGCAGGGCTTGCAGCTATAAAAATAGTTTAACAAGAAGTGTTGCACTTAATCATGATAACACGGCCGATAAAGACAAAAAGTCAATCGTGCGCGGGTCCTTCCGGGCATGGTTCGGTGCCGCACATACGCTCCGCATGCCTTGTGCGATATTGGCAACGTGTCTGATTCAGCCGTTTAATGGACGGACAGGCGCCAACTTGAAAGGACAGACATGAATATTCAAATCATCGTAAACGACATCCATCACGACAAATCCTTCCGCGAACTCGTCAGCGAGCCGGTCACCGTCCTGCGCGGCGTCACCGATCAGCAGGCGCAAGCCCTGCGCGAGGCCTTCGGCATCACCACCATCGCCGACCTGGCCGAACTGAAGGTCGTCAAATGGGCCCGCGCCATCCGCACCATGGCTACTGCCGAAGCCGAGCCCACCAGCTCGGTTGCCAAGGAAAGCCTGATCGACGACGCCGTCGAAATGACCTTCCCGGCCAGCGACCCGGTGTCGATCGAATCGAGCATCACCCGTATCGAAGTGGCTCCGGAAAAAGTCGATGCCAGCACCGATCACCAGGGCGCGGGAGCGATCGAAGCCCGTAACGAGGAAGCCCTCGGCAGCCGCGCGCTGGGTCCAGGTGGCGAGCGCCGGGCCGGCGAAGCCTGACAAGCCAGCCAACAGTATCCTCGACGGGCGTGGTCACTTGTGGCCGCGCCCGTTTGTTTTTGGCCCCCTCATTCGAGTCTAGCGAACTCATCCTAGTACAAGTGCTGCCTGCGTATTAACGGCAATACATTTACTTACACTTGAAGTTGCGCACCCACATCGCCGCGCCCGGAAAGCAAAATGCCCACGTCAGCGTGGGCATTTGTTGACAAGCGAGGCGGATCAGCGGTGCTGGGCCAGCTCCGCCGGCGCCACAGTGGAGGGCGTCGGCAGCGGCGGCTTGACTGCCTGGGCTGCCTGGCGCGCGGCACTGCCGTTGGCGCAGAAACGATTCTTGCCGGCGCGCTTGGCTTCGTACAGCGCGTAGTCGGCGATGCTGATCAGGTCCGACACCGTTTCCGCATCGTCCGGGTACAGGCTGATGCCGATACTGGTGGACAGGTTCAGCGTCAGGTCGTTGATGAAGTAGGGCTCGGACAAGGCTTCCACCAGCTTGGCGGCCGGCCCCTGGGCATCGGCCAGGCTGTGGACGTCGCCCAGCACCACCATGAACTCGTCGCCGCCGAGGCGCGACACCGTGTCTTCCTTGCGCGAATTGGACAGCAGGCGCTGCGACACCAGTTTCAGGATCTCGTCGCCATAGGCATGACCATAGGTATCGTTGATGGCCTTGAAGCCGTCCAGGTCCAGGTACATCACCGCCGCCTTGTGGTGATTGCGGCTCGCATGTTGCAGCGCCGTCTCGATGCGGTCTTCCAGCAGGCGCCGGTTCGGCAGGCCGGTGAGGGCGTCGTGCAGCGCCAGCTCCTGCTGGGCGCGGCTGTACTGGGCCAGCTCCTTGTACAGGAGGCGCACTTCCAGCATGTTGTGGATGCGTTTATGTACCTCGAGCAAGTCGAAGGGTTTGCTGATGAAATCGCGGGCGCCGGCTTCCAGGGCAGCGATCTTGAAACTGGGCTGGGCGGTCAGGGCCAGGACCGGCAGATAGCCGCCCTGTTCGATTTCCTTCAAACCCTTCATGACCTGGAATCCGTTCAGGCCCGGCATTTGCAGGTCGAGCAGGATCAGGTCGTAATTGTGCTCACGGTGCAACGGGCATACTTGCTCCGGCAGCATCGTGGAACTAACGTCAGCGTAGCCTTCTTCCCGCAATATCTCTTCCATCAATTCGATATTGTCTGGCGAATCATCCACCACCAGGATTTTGGCATTCAAAATGTCTTGTCGGCTCGGCATGCGTACTCTCGTGAAATCAAGGCTGGCATCGTTCAATATCTTACATGGATGCCAACTCAGCGCAACATGACACAGTCTAGCAAATCACTAAGAATTTCTTGTAGGACAGCATCCCGTGCGGGGGTAGGAGCGGCAGGCTGAGGTCAGCGCAGGCCGTTACGCCCCGCGACAGGGGGCGCGGAGAGGTTCATCATGGGCGCGGCGGGACCGACCACGCAGGCCACCGTGGCGATCAATTCGCTCGGTTCGACCGGCTTCGAGATATGTGCCGAGAAGCCCGATTCAAGCGCGCGCAAGCGGTCTTCGGAGCGGGCAAAGGCGGTCAGCGCAATCGCCGGCACCTGGCTTCCCTGGGCGCGCGGCAATTGCCGTACCCAGTCGAGCAATTCGAAGCCGTCGACTTCCGGCATGCCGAGGTCGCTGATCAGGAGTTGCGGCGGGGCTTCCGTAAACAGGGCAATGGCATCGCGCGCACTGGCGGCAATGCGCACGGTGGCGCCGCAATCGTTCAGGATGCGCTTGATCAGTTCGCGCGCGTCGCGGTCGTCGTCGACCACCAGCGCATCGACGCCGCTCAGGTCGAGCACCGTCATTTCCGGCGTGCTCGGCGTCGGCAGGATCATGGCGCTGCGCGCGGAGCGCGGTACCGGCGCCTGCTGCTTGGCGAGCGGCAGTTCGATGGTAAAGCTGGCGCCCTGGCCCTCGCCCGCGCTTTCCGCACGCACGGTACCGCCATGCTGCTCGATCAGCTGCTTGACGATGGCCAGCCCGAGACCCAGGCCGCCATGGCGGCGCGTCATCGAGGCGTCGGCCTGGCGGAAGCGTTCGAACACGTGGGTAATGAACTCGGGGCGGATGCCGGCGCCGTTGTCGCGCACCGTGATCAGGACGTTGCTCTCGTTGCGGCCGAGATCGATGTCGACCTGGCCGTCGCGCGGCGTGAACTTGATCGCATTCGACAGCAGGTTCCACACCACCTGCTGCAGGCGCGCCGGGTCGCCGGCCACCATGCCGGCATCGAGGGTATAGTGCTTCTCGATGCGGATGTTCTTGGCGTCGGCCGCCGGGCGCACGGTGTCGATCGCGGCATCGATGAAGCCGGCCGGCGCCACGGTCTGCATGTCGAGCAAGACCTTGCCCGAAGTAATGCGGCTCATGTCCAGCAAATCCTCGATCAGCTGGGCTTGCGAACGGGCATTGCGTTCGATGGTCTGCAGGCCGCGCTGCAAGTCGTTCTGGTCGCGGCTGCCGCGGCGCAGCACCTGGGCCCAGCCCAGGATCGCCGACAGCGGCGTGCGCAGCTCATGCGACAGCGTGGCCAGGAACTCGTCCTTCATGTTGCTGACGCGCTCGGCTTCGGCACGGGCCTGCCGCTCGTTTTCCAGCAAGACCTTGCGCTCTTCGGCGGCGCGCTGGGCGGCTTCGTACAGGCGCGCATTGTCGATCGCAACCGCGGCCTGGGCCGCGATGCCGCGCACGATGCGCTCGGTGCGCTCGCTGAAGACGCCGGCTTCGGGGTGGCCGAAGAACAGGGTGCCCAGGGCTTCGCCGGAATGGGCGACCACAGGCACGGCGAGGTAGCTGCGCAGGGGCGGGTGCGCGCTCGGCTGGGCCTGGAAGCGGGCGTCGAACAGGATGTCGTCGGAACGCAGCACGCCTTGTCCGGTCAGCGCCGGGCCGAACAGGCCGCTGGCGCCGGGTTCGCCGAAGGCTTCGAAGTCGGCCGGGCTGGCGCTGGACACCGTGAACAGCGAAAACAGCTTGCCGTCGCCGCTGTCGCGGCCGTGATACAGGAAGGCGCCGTGGCGTGCGCCGGCGATGTTGGTGGCGGCGTCGGTGACCGCTTGCAGCAGCGAGCGCAGATCGCGCGTCGAGGCCAGCGTGGTGCCGGTGCTGTTGAGCAGCTCGAGCACGTGGGATTCCTCGCGCAGTGCCTGCTCGGCGCGCTTGACCTGGTCGACGTCGGTATTCGTGCCGAACCAGTGCAGCACCTTGCCCTCGCGGTCGCGCACAGGATTGCCGCGGGTCAGGAACCAGCGGTACTTGCCGTCGCCGCCGCGGATCGGGAATTCCATCTCGAAGGGCTCGCCGCTCTTCAGCGACGCGGTCCAGCGCTCCATCACGGCCGGCAGGACACTCGGTTCGCAAGTCTCTTGCCAACCCCAGCCGACCACCTGGTCAGGCGTGGTGCCGGTGTAATCGAACCAGCGTTCATTGAACCAGACGATGGCGCCGTCGGCCTGGGCCATCCAGGCCAGCTGCGGAATCGTGTTGGCCAGCGCGCGCAGCACTTCTTCGCTCTGGCGCAGCGTGTCTTCGGCGCCGCGGCGGGCGCTGATGTCCTGCACCACGCCGGTCATGCCGAGCAGGCCCTGGCGCCGGTCCGGGTCTGCGTAATCGGCGCGGCCCACCAGCGCGATCCAGCGCGGATGGCCGGCGGCATCCAGCAGGCGGCATTCGATTTCGAGGTCGCCGCCGCCGGCAAAGGCGTGCGAGACGGCGCGGCGCACGCCTTCGCGCTCGTGCGCTTCCAGGCGGCCGCGCAGCTCGCTCCAGAGCAGCGGCGTCTCGGCCGCCAGGCCGAGGATGGCGGCGGCGCGTTCACCCAGCACCACGCGGTCGGTTCCCGCATTCCAGCGCCAGTCGCCCAGGCCGCCGGCGGCCAGGGCCACCTGCAGGCGGCTATTGCCGAGCAACAGGGCTTGCTGGTCGGCCTTGCGCCGGGTGATGTCTTGCAGGTAGAGGGTCAGGCCGTCCGGCGTCGGATGGGCGCGGGTTTCGAACCAGCGTTTCAGGGCCGGATAGAAAAATTCCTGGACCGCGGTGGCGCGGGTGGCCAGGGCTTGACGGAAGGCGGTTTCCAGCTCGCTGCCGCGCAATTCCGGGAAGGCATCCCAGATTGACTCGCCAAGCAGGCTCGGGCGGCTTTTCTGCAGCGGCGCGAGCATTTCGAGGGCGCGGCCATTGATATAGGTGATGCGCCAATCGTGGTCGACCGCGCAAAAGCCGTCGCTCAGGCTTTCGAGCATGTTTTCCATGCGCTCGGTGGCTAGGCGCAGGGCGGCGCGGGTGTCCAGCAGTTCGCGCGAGGCGGCGTCGATGTCTTCGTATTCCTTGCTCACGGCGCCCCCTTCGGCAACGGCCAGGCCGATGCATGCGTGCCGGGCGTCGCGATCAGCCCGGTAGGGAAGGAGAGGGTGCCGGTAAGCTCAATCTGGATCATTGTTCGTGGCGCTGCGCGCTTGACGGTCCGCCGCGCGGGGTGCGCGTACAGCCCCGCCCTTCGCGCATGGCAAGCCGTGCACCGATTCTAGCCCAGCCCGGGCCCTGTGCCGCACACCGTTGACCCATGACCTCAGGCGCGTCCCGGCAAGGCGGAAGCCACCTGGTCCAGAGCCTGCTGCAGCTGATCGAGTTCGTAAGGCTTTTGCAGCGACAAGTAGGGGAATTCGACGTGGCGCAGCAGGGTGTCGCCATAGCCGGACGCGAAGATGACGCGCATCGACGGGGCATCGGCGACGGCGCGGCGCGCCAGGTCGACGCCCGACATGCCGGGCAAGCTGACGTCGGTGAACAGCACGTCGTAGCGGTTGGCGGCCAGGCGGGAGAGGGCATCGTTCGGGTGGCCGACGCCGTCGGCTTCGTGGCCGAAAGCGCGCAGCATCTCGCACACCAGGTATTGCGAATCGAGATTGTCTTCAACGACCAGGATGTTCAGCGGGCCGGCCGCGGCGCTGTCCTGGGAGATCGCCAGCGATTGTTCGCTTGCCGCCAGCGCGCACAGCACGCCATCGACCGCGCCGCTGTCGCCGCGTACCGGGGTGAAATACAGGTCGTAAGGCGTGCCGCTGCCGGCGCCGGCAAAGCCGAGACTGCGCGAGCCGGCGAGGGCCGGCTCGCCTTGCCAGGCGCGTGCCAGCTCGTCGGCGGCCGCGGCCAGCGGCGGCGGCATCACGGGCGGAACACTGCCGCCCGGCAGTTTGCCGTAGGCGGGTCCGGCCAGGTCGGCGTAGGCGCCGTTGAACAGCACCGTCATGTCGCGGCCCCAGACCAGCAGCATCGGCAGCGGCGTGTTGAACAGCAGGTCGGCGGCGAGACGCAAGCCCTGGGGCCAGGCGTCGGATGCGCCGAGTCGGGAAGCGGACCAGTCGAACGAGCTGGAGGAAAGGGCAGACTTACCGGAATCGGACATGGGCGGGCTATTAATATTGTTATCGTTGCAAAAAGAGGAAGCATCGTACACTAAAACCGCAGGCGGGTGAGGCACGGCTGGCAGGGGCGGACGGCGCGTGCGCGATCATGCGGGTTGCATATTTGCAACGTCTATTTGTCATAGATTTTGCGGCACAGCATGAAAGACGCAGGGAGCAGGCGAACGATTCGATCAGGGTAGGTTGCAGTAGATGCGCAAGATAAAAAAAAGCCCGCTACGGGAGCGGGCTGAATCTATCCTTGGAGGAGAATAGAGGAGACAGGTGCATAATGCTGCATCGCAAAAAACAAATCCAATTTAGATTTCCAATGACCGTTATTGGTTTCTTAAATGGCACGTCGGTTCGCTCGCGTCGTAGCGCACTCTTGGTGCACTGAAGAAAATGTTCTACGATAGCAAAATGTATAAAAATGTTACGCGCTTGCCTGCGGTACCCGCCGTCTCGTCACGGCTGAGGCAGCGCATTGCCGTCTTGCGCCTGCTGTGCCGGGTGGTTCTTTGTGCCGCCGTGTGCAGCGCCACCGTCCTTGCGCCGCCTGTGCATGCCCAGGATCCCGCCGGCAGCGGCAGCGGCACTGGCAATGGCAATGCCGGCCCGCTCGAGCGCAGCGTCAAGGCCGCCTTCCTGTATAAATTCCTCGGTTATGCAGAATTTCCACCTGGTGCTTTTTTCGACGGCAGCAGTCCGGTGACGATCGGCGTCGTCGGCAACGACGAGCTGGCGGCCGAGCTGGGACGGGCGGTGGCGGGGCGCAGCATCCATCACCGTGCCGTGGTGGTGCGCGCGCTCCGCGACACCGAAGTGCAAGCCCCGCTGCACCTGCTGTTCATCGGTGGCGCCGACCCGGTCCGGGTCGGCCGCCTGGTGCGCCAGGCGAACGCCGCCATGCTGGTGGTGACCGAGTGCGAGGATGGGCTGCGGCAAGGCAGTGTGATCAATTTCCGTATCATCGACGAACGCGTGCGTTTCGACGTTTCGCTCGATGCGGCGGAACGTAATGGCATCAAGCTCAGTTCGCGCCTCTTGACGGTGGCGAACCGGGTGCAGAAAGGAGTGCAGTGATGAGTGCGCCGAAGCGAGCAGACAGCGCCAACGACGCGGCCAAGGTTTCAGCCAGCAAGGTGACCAGCGGCGAGGCCAACAACGCAGCCAACAACGCGGCCAACGACGAGCCCGCCGTGGGCCGCGCCATGCGCGACAGCGGCACCGTCCGCAGCAAGCTGATCCTGATGGCGGTATCGACCACCTTCGTGGCCCTGCTGGTGGCCGCGCTGGCGATGCTGCTGGTCGATTTGCGCGCCTTCCAGCGCTACTGGACCGACGACCTCATGACCCAGGCCGACATCGTGGCGCGCGTGACCGCCCCGGCGCTGGCCTTCGAGGACGACGAGAGCGCGCGCCAGAACCTGGCAGTGCTGCGGGTGCGGCCGCAGATCCTGGCGGCGGCCATCTACAACAGCGCCGGCAGCCGTTTCGCCACCTTTGAAGCGGCGCCTGGCCAGCATTTCCCGGCCCGTGCCGAAGCCGCCGGCTACCGCATCGAAGGCGGCGAGGTCGTGGTGTTCCGCAATATCGTCGAAAATGGCGAGATGGTGGGCACCGTGTACGTGCGTTCGCGCTACGGCCTGCTCGAGCGCCTGCTCAGCTATGGCGCGATCCTCGGTGCCGTGATGCTGGGCGCGCTGCTGATCGCCGGACTGGTGGCCTCGCGCCTGCAGGCCGCGATCACGCGGCCGCTGGAAACCGTGACCAATGTGGCGCGCCAGGTGATGCAGCGGCGCGACTTCACCCTGCGCGTGCCAGGCAACGAGCGCGGCGAGATCGGGGTGCTGATCGAAGCCTTCAACGACATGCTGGCCGAGATCGGGCGCCGCTCGCACGCGCTGCAGGAATCCAACGCCACGCTGGAACACGAGATGCAGGTGCGCCAGCGCGCGGAGGGTGCGCTGCTGGTGGCCGACCGCCGCAAGGACGAGTTCCTGGCCACGCTGGCGCACGAGCTGCGCAATCCGCTGGCGCCTATCCGCACCGGCCTCGACATCCTGCGCCTGCGCAGCGGCGACGCCCAGGCCACCCAGCGCGCCACCGACATCATGGAACGCCAGTTGCGCCAGATGGTGCGCCTGGTCGACGACTTGCTGGACGTCTCGCGCATCAATACCGGCAAGTTCGCCATCAAGACCGGCCGCGTGGAGCTGAAGGCGGTGGTCAACGACGCACTCGAGGTGGTGCGTCCTTATATCGAATTGCACGGCCACGAACTGGTCATCGACCTGCCGGACCGTCCGGTCTTCCTGCACGGCGATGCCACGCGCCTGGCGCAGATCCTGTCCAACCTGCTCAACAACGCAGCCAAGTACACGAACCGCGGCGGCCGCGTCAGCCTGAAGGCGACGGTCGAGGACCGCACCCTGGTGCTGGTGGTGGCAGATACCGGCATCGGCCTCGCGCCGGACATGCTGGACAGCGTGTTCGAGATGTTCGTGCAGTTCGATTCGACGCTGGAGCGCTCGAACGCCGGCCTGGGCGTGGGCCTGTCGCTGGCGCGCAAGTTGGTCGAGCTGCATGGCGGCGCCATCGAAGCCCACAGCGCCGGCCTCGGCCACGGCAGCCAGTTCGTGGTGCGCCTGCCGATCGTGGTCGATCCGGAACTGCCGGCCAAACCGACGCCGGCCGCCTTCATCAGCGCCGAAACCTACCGCATCCTGCTGGCCGACGACAACGTCGACTTCGTCAACAGCATCGGCGCCCTGCTCACGGCGATGGGCCACAGCGTGGTGATTACCCACAACGGCCCCGACGCGCTGGCCGCGGCCAAGCGCTTCTGCCCGGACTACGCCTTCCTCGACATCGGCCTGCCGAAGATGTCGGGCTACGACCTGGCGCGCGCAATCCGCGCACTGCCCGCCGGTGCAATGACGGTGATGATTGCCGTGACCGGCTGGGGCCAGGAAAAAGACCGCCAGCTGGCCTTCGAGGCGGGCTTCGACCACCACATGGTGAAGCCGGTGCGCTTCGAGCAGATCGAAGAGATCCTGGGCAACCGCAGCATCGTCAAGAAGCTGCGCACCTGACGACGCAGGCCGATCGAATGCAAAAAAAGCGGAAGCGCGTGCGCTTCCGCTTTTCCTTGGAGGGGGCAGGGTCAGCCTTGTTTGCCCCCTTTGCGGCGCCGTGCCAGGAAGCCCAGCACGCCCAGGCCGCCCAGCATCAAGCCATAGGTTTCCGGTTCCGGCACCGGGGTCGTCATCGAGACGGCGCCCCCGAATGCAGCGGACTGGTCGGAATTGAGGTTGCCGCTCACCTGCAGATAATAGCTGCCGGCTTCCAGGCCGCTGCTGGTCACGGTCCAGACGTCGATGGCGCCGGACTGCAGCGAATTACCGGCGGTCACCAGCGTGTTGCCGGTGGTGCTGTACAGGGACAGGCCGGTGATGTCCAGGCCGGTATCGGCCGCGCCACTGATCGAGGACACGATCGCGTTCAGGGTGGTGCCGGGTGAGCCGTCCTGGGCGGTGGGGACGGTGAAGGTGAAGCGGTCGGTGAAGGTGGCGCCACTGTTGTCATCGGCAAACGCATCGCCAAAGAAGCCACTGCCGTCGGTCAGGTCCGGCGCCTGGGGACTGTTGCCGATGGTCTGGGCCAGGGCAGAGGTGCCGAACGAAGCGGTAGCGATCACAACAGCAGCAATCAATGATTTCTTCATAGCTTCCTCGTAAAGAAACAGCCGCGTCTTGCGGCTTGGGTTTCAGGGAATCGGGGAATTTAATGCTATCAAAGCACAGGAAAAAGGCACGAGAATTTCAGCTTGCGCTCGCTTCTTGGAAGAATATGCTTTTGATTATGCATTCTCGCGAATCTGCCGCTGTGCGTCTTTCTTCATAGGGGCGCCGTGCGAACAGGCGCGCCGGGCCGCATTCGCCTGCATTGTCGGGCTATGAGTGTAAGTGACGTCCTACGAAAGATCGCGTCGGCGTCTTGTGCAGAGCCTGCCACTGTTTATTGAACACGCGGCATTTATCTCAAGCATAGAAAGGCGGGGGAGCAAAGAAAAATGGCCCGGAGATTTCTCTCTGAGCCATTCATCCTAAAGAAGTTGGTGCGGCTGGCAGGAATCGAACCCACGACCCCTTGGTTCGTAGCCAAGTACTCTATCCAGCTGAGCTACAGCCGCCCGAGGCCAGCATTATACGCAGATTTTGCTATTTGGCAAAGGCTGAATGCAAAGCAGTCGATTTCGGCCAGTACAAAAGAAAAAGGCGCTGTTCGCGTTAAGTGTTGAATCTTCCAGAACGGTTGAGGTCTGAAGACGACCTGAATCCCTTTCCGGAGGCGTCGTGCAAGCATGCAAGTTCACGCATTTCCTCACGCAACTCGAGAGGCTCACGCGGCGCCAGCGCGAC
>Ga0265780_10000116_pt1 | contig 128081 bp, 151 predicted proteins | sample P1T30metagenome_FD_192432 | JGI IMG/M metagenome (GOLD analysis project Ga0265780, IMG submission 192432) | Plant litter microbial communities from East Loma Ridge, Irvine, California - P1 T30 | ecosystem: Environmental > Terrestrial > Plant litter > Unclassified | place: USA: California...
TGTATTCGCCAAAAAAAAAAATATTGATGACGATAACAACGTACACTTTCAATGCGCATGATCAGGCGAACGTATAGTCTCAGCGTGCTATCTATCCCAATTACTAGCTCTTCCTTCAACCCACGCCAACAACCTCACCCGGAGCGCTCATAATCAACACCGACGATCCCCCCAGAATCTCCACCATAACGTTCCTCTCACATATATCCGTTGATATCTTACCAGGGTCCATATAACAGCAATCTATAGCTCAGCTCTGAACTTCCCATTTTCAGTAGTTTCCAGTGGAGATGCTGCAGTGCAGAGACGCCTCTGTAATGATCTGCTACATGCCTCGAGATAAATTTGGAGGAAGGTGGAATTGATTATGGAGACCGTGTGAGATGTGTGATTTTCCGCGAATGGGAGCGTGCGGAATTGCGAGGGCCGGTGTGGTGAAACGGGTCTGCGGGACGTGTAGCGAGAGATGTTGGTTTGAGAACGCTCTGTGTATCGGCTTCGTGCTGTGTGTTTTGGACAATCAGTGGGCATTCGGGATATATAGTGTCTACAGCACTCAAGTGGCGACAGAACATTACTTTAAAGGCTTAAAAGATTGTTGTACTGCAATTTGCATCGACGTCCGAATCTTGGGTTTCCCGGGTTAGGGTTTGGCAAATGCATTTACCTTGCACCTGCATACGAGAACATGCAGGTACGGTTCGGGAAAGCTAGGATTAGAACTGCGTTCAAAGAGATTGCTCATGCTGACACGTAGCGTGGATTGACAAAGAAAAGCTCGAGTCTGCTGTGCGACTGCAATTGATGCCCACAGCGTGAAGTGGCCGCATACTCCTTGCACAATTGCTGTGGCGGTGGCATGCCTTCACGACGAACAAGTCGCTCTGATTGGGACAATTGTGCCGCGAAGGAGGTCCATCCTAGACCTGTAGTCTAATCCGCAGATTCCAGATCTCTGGTTTCGGAAGAAACACGGGAATCAGTCTTCCTAGAAGCATTGCCACGGGATTTGATCGCACAGCTATCGTCATTTACTAGAAGCCAACTTCTCCTCCACTACTCGCGATTGCTGGGTTGAGTGGCTGTCAAGACGCTCGCAGCCGAACCTTGGGCTTGAGAAGCGGTCCGCCACCCTTCACGAGCAACTCCAGCAGCGAATGTGTTCAAATTCGTGCATTTGCAGCGTTCAAACCCCAGTGGATCAAGCGCCTGGAGAGCTCGACGTTAGAGGGATGCAATGTGCGACGTGCATATGACGCAAGACAGCATCCTACAAATCGTACAAGCCAGGAGAGCCCTGCCCGTCGAATGAGGAAGGCGACGCCAGTCGTTACCGGTCACGAGTCGAAAATGGGGTTGCAGAGATCGGTGACGCCGAATTGACAGTTTGACCGCTGCGAAACGTTGATAGACAAGGTTGACAGAATGACAGCTGTCAGTCGGTGTACTGAATCGCTAGACATGTTGTTTTCTGAGTCGTGTGTACCGTAATGTTACCTAGCTTCGGCGGCACTTGGAGCACCGTTGCAGCCTCGAAGTAGGCACGTGCGCTGACGACCACTTCAACCACATTACCACAAGATTTGAGCATGCGCAAAGCCCTCATATCCATCTTCATATCTCTACTACTTACACATTTTACCAGACAGTGAGTTACTCGCACTGATACAGTGTCCTGGCTCTTGACACGTTAGCATGTAGAAGGAGTTGGGGATGGGTCCTCTCCGCAACACGAGCAGGCTGGTTGGTTCTTGTTTGCGACAAAACCTGCGATATGAATACGACTCAGTCAACTGATTTCGAGTCGCGCGGATTGTAAACCCTAAACCGCCCGATTGTTCTCATGGAAATAGTCAAGCACATGGTTGTGTTGTTCGTAGCTGACCTTTTGGTAGGATTATGGCGAATATCGTGTTCTGAACACATGATCTTGGCTTGGACAGTTACTAATGACTGCTAATTTTCCGAGCCTCGGCACACGTGGGTCGGTGATATTCAGTACCAGCCACTTTGCGATACGCTAATAATCATAGTACCGATCCTTTTTGCTGAGAAGACGTACTAGATCAATCGAGATATGTGTATGAGCCAATAATATAGCTAGGAACAACTGATTAGGACCGTTGCAAGGGTCTTACTTCTCAAAACGTGTAGTAGCAAAGCAAAACAACAAAAACAAGGCTGTCGGTAGGTAGCCGGAGCCCACAGTCCGGCGTCTTGAGGACTAGCCCATCTTCAACGCCAAAGAGGATGTGGTGGACCGTGTTGTTGGAACAGGTGGGGTAGGGTTCTCAAGCGCCATCTCTGGCAGAGTCCGGACTGATGAGGCTTCTGTCGACAGGATTATGTCGGACATACACACAAGAGAAGGTACTCAACGCGACTTTGAAGTTTTGGAACACGCGATGTCTAGCGCAGAGCTGCGATCTCATTTCATCGAATGAAGTTGACTCTGGATCGGAGATGTGCGAAGGCGCTGGCTTGTATTTGGTCGGCGATTTAATGTTTTTACGGGAGTCTGTGCTTGTTCCCATACGCGGTCTGAGATCATACAAATATTTTGATGTTTCAGGTGCAACCTAGCCCGGCGAAGATCCAAAAATTAAGCCTGTGGCGTTCGGAGATGCTCCGATATAAACTGGGATCTTTTACATGATGTCGAACGCCTCGAAATAAATTGTTGACTCTAGATGCCGCATTCACAAGGCCCACCGACCGCTTTTGTCAGCAGAACAAAAGACCAATGCGGGAATGTTGGGGTGAAGCTCGCTTTCGTAAAGTTGACCTTACGACGTGCGGAACGCACTTACCACAGACCAATACGCTCCCAGTGTGTTCATCACTTTTTCGTCGACTTTGATATCCGCGGCGGCCGAGGAGAGGATAATTGGCCTGATCTAAGACGATAGAGTTTGTGGTCAGATGCAATTTGTTGGGACCGAGGACGGCAGCAGTCCGTATCATCGCGTGCCTAAGAGTTTCTCTTTCTCGTTCTGCTTCTATCCGGAGTCGGGACGATCACTTTGGCCACTGCTCACAAATGGGGCTGTGCTTAGCAATAATCTGGTAACTAGCAGGCTACTCAGTATCATTACTTCCTCAGGGAACACAAATTCCATGTCGTTGAGCATGTTTTGGCTGAAACCACGCATACGCTTCATTCGGCAACCGTGCAATTACATCCAGAGGTCAATGGTTCGTCGTAAGTGAAGGTGTCGACTGTCGGTGAAACCAGGGACGCCGGAATAGGACATCCCGTCTCTGTGATTTTTGGTAACCAGATGCCAGATGCGATCAGGTGCAGGTTCCCGGGGATACCATGTGCAGATCCGAGGCCTAGTGGCCTACCGTCAGGATCATCCTTCGAGGTAGACATCTTGGCACATGATCGGCGTCCGTCAAAAGCAAAGCGTCTGAACGCCAGCGTCGTTCTCAGACAGACGATAGACTCGTTGTTAGTTCTGACGGGGACCTCGGGAGTTCATGAGCTTATCGAACTTTTCGAGCGGTCGCTCCCGGGGAACAGATCTAGCGCAAAGCTATGTGGAATAACTCCATGTAACATGGCCACATAGGACTGGAGCATGTGCTGAAACGTGTTGAATTATTGACAAACATACACCAGCGACCGCGGCAGTATACGAAGATGGAAGTTATCTCTTAAGAACGCGGCGTATTGTGGATTCATGGTTGCTTGTTGCCTGGCGGCTGGCTGACGAGATGCGGCTGAAAACCTCTCTGCGACGTAAGATGAGTGTTGAGGCAACATACAAGGGGCGTACTGCTAGATGTAAATTGATCTTTGAACGTGGATAGCAGTGTTGATTTACCCGTCTCAAAGGACGAAATGATAAATCTCTAGACAAGCACTGATTGTAGGTGTGTTACTTTGTCGAAGCTGAGTCTGGATAGTTATGCTGCTCTCGTTAGTGTGGCTCGAAGACGCCACACAACTTGATCTATCCTTCTACAAAGACTCATATTGGATGCCCTCATCGTCCCACCAAGCGCAATATCGTCAGTCTTGTTAGGTACATTGTTATTAATTGCAGACTATTAGTCCATAAGTTATCCAGGCAAGTCAATGTTCTACAAATGACGTCCGTCTGCATGCAGGGACACTGTGGATGCCCAACCTGCGGAATTTGTCTCTGCGTGTTACATGCAATGTAATTGGTGGCTTGCACGCTCTGAGGTTGGAGAGCTATTCCCACATTTGCCCAATAGGAAGGCATTGTCGAAATGCAGCAGTTGAGCGCAAGAAGTGATTGGAGGCGTCGACCTAGGATCGGGGAGCGTGTGCCGCTCGGTAGGCTGGCTCAAAGTGCGATAGAGCGGCTCCAGGTGATCTTGCCGCAATCCAGACCCAAGCGGAGACCGGGGGTAGGGTTCCTGGCGGAGCTTGCAAGCCTTGCGCTACAGTAGTTTGCGCCCCCTGCTGGTCCCCTTCATGCGACCGAGTGCATTATTCGCGTGCCCGGAAATGTGGAGCGTGGCAGTCGCTGGGATTTGGATCCTTCAAGATTTGGGTTCTTACCGTTGCTGCTCAGAAAGTTGGACTGATTGACAGCCAATGCTCCTCGAATTTGCAGGCGGCGCGCGCTCTGCATGTTGCTCTCGGTTGGATGAAATGCAGGACTTCTTGCCAACGTTTTCGTGGGAACTGTGCAAGGAAGCGTAGCCGGACAGAAGTCACTGGTTCCCTTCCGCAATTCCCTTGCGCACGGCCACAGACGCGCGAATCAAGGCTGCTCCATCGAGGGGGCCAAGCTGCCGTTCATGTTGGTTACGACGCCGCGGCCCACTATCAATGCTCCCTGGCCGTGTATCCCTGTCCGAGGCCCTGACAGTAGCCTGCCGTGAAGCTTTTCCTCATGTTGACGGGTCCGTGGCTTCCTCCGTCGTTGGGAGAAAATAACGGCGTTGGCTGCTATTCTGGCGGAGAGCACGCCTCCTCTTCCTGTTGGCACTCAGGCTGTTGTCGCGTGGGCCATATCCGTACATCAGCGTATTGGGCATTCTATTGCTGAAAAGCGTAAAGTCGCGTGCATTTGTTTTTATCATTTTAGTCGCAGCTCTTCGCTTGGGTCGCGACTACCGGACCGTTTGGAAGGAAGGAACCCCACGCACGCGCTCACCACCCTACCCCAGCCCTTGCGCCTTTCTTCACCTCACGAGAAAGCGCGACAGATTGCTGCATCATCGCCCGCAGCTGCCCCTCCTTTGCCTCCATCACCTCGAGCATCCACGAGAGGCAGACCGTGTCTGAGCTCGTCCGCCCGAGTACTCGATAGCTTGCTGCTTCTTTGCGTAACGGAAACGACGCATGTCCCAGCATCTGCGATTGTTTTCCTCGACTTCACCTCAAGATCTGTCACCCGCTGCAGCTTGTCACAGATACAAGTGGGACTTTCATTGACCAACGCTTTGTCGAACGAATCCTGGCCACGGGTATGTTCTCTCCGTTTGTCGCGTCTTCTTACCTACATTCCTGGAGGCAGGGCTAGATCTGTGGCATCAACGTCATTCCTCACTACTCGAACACAATAATAACATAGCTGCAGGGAAGCAACACCAACACCAGGACCGACAATACCAAGAAAACATAAGACAAGTACAGGCCTAGTCACCACGTGTGCGCTTCCAAGTGCTACTATCTACTATCATCGACCGGTCCCACGGCTCGGTCAGCGTCAGCTATCTTCCGTGTCATAGATGTCCCGAACCTGTACCAGCGGAGCTGCGACCGCTAACTAGCCACCCGCTGCTGCATGTGCAGGATCATTGCGCCAATTGACCCCTCTTTTACCGTTTGCGCTTTGCATCATGGCCGATTGGGCGTTCGACCGGGAAGAGATGAACAAGCATTCGAGCGCAGTCGTTGCACCTCTCAACATTCAGAAGTCGCCAAAGAGGTCGCGAGTCGGCACCCAAAGGCACAGTCGGCAATCATCGAGCCGGTCGCATTCACTCAGATCGCAATCCCAGTCGCAAATATCACCACCGTTGACGCCGACAACATCGAGTGAGGTCATGGCACCGTCAATGGCCCCACAGCCTGTATTCCACAATTATCTACGGGCCTTCTACCATTACAACCCCACTTCCACCGTCTCATCATCGACGGACGAATCCTCCATCACTGTAGCAATCAAACAAGGCGATGTCATTCTCGTTCATTCTGTGCACCCAAACGGCTGGGCAGACGGGACACTCCTGGCATCTGGCGCCCGCGGCTGGCTCCCTACCAACTATTGCGAGCCTTATGACCACCCAGCCGTGCGCAATCTCTTGAATGCTCTGACATACTTGTGGGATCTCGTTCGAGATGGTGAGAACGGAGACTTGGTAGCCTTCATGAAGCAAGACTACGTCCGGGGTATGATTGCGGGCATCAGATTCTTCTTGGTGAGTTCACTCGGTACACTCTCCCACAGCGAAGTAGACTAATTCCTCGCAGGAAAGAACCGAGTGTCTTTCGAGGGATTCGCGTCTTATCGTAGCACACATTGGCCTCCGACGCATGCGCAAAGGTCTATTGGGCGACTTGTCATCGCTCGTCAAGAGTGCCAAGAAGCTGCAAGAGACGTTGCAGAAGCCCGAAGCGCCGGTACCTGTGTATGAGTACATGGATGAGCTGGTACTCAAATCGTTCAAGCTTGTCACCAGGGCAGTGCGCTTCCTCGACATTTGGGCAACAGATGCAGTGTCGCTGTCATCATTCGAATTAGGTGACACAAGTGTCCAGAGACCGCTAACCCCGCCCTCGGACCCTGTTGTGCAAGCGCTGGGGTATCAAGATCAGATTGAAGATGGTCTTGCCGCCAATGGCGAGGAGCCTCACGTCTTGCAAAGACCCTTTTCCCTGCATTGCGTCACCACATCTACTCAACCACGGCGTAGCCTCAATCGTCTCTCTGTTGCCTTTTCAGTGCCGTCGGAGTCAGATGCCCTGCAGTCGCCCATACTTCTCTCAAATCCTCCGCGTCATTCGAAACACGCATCTGTCACTCACCGTCTGTCGTACACCAGCAAATCGCAATGCACTCGCACAGGACACCTAGCATCTGAGCGACTCGTCACTTCGCAAGACGCTTTCCTAGGTTTCATTGGCTCGTTCATTGGTCTGCATCTGCAGTCGCGCTCTTCCGAGGAACTTGCCTACATTACACAACAGTCCGTAATCGCTTGTCGTCAGCTCCTTTCAGTAGTTGAGGAAGTATGGGAACGTGACGGACAGAGATCCAAGGACCTGGAAGAGGCACGCGACACAATGTACACCCGGTTGAGCGAGCTCGTACAGGCGACGAAGGACATGTTCAACGAAGCCGATGCTGATTCAGATGGCGATTTATTTGCCCCGCAACTTGGAAAACAACTGGTGGCCGCCGCTACAAGCTGCGTTCGATCTGCCGGCGAATGCGCCGCTAAAGCTCGAATCGTCATCGAAAGAATAGGAGACTTCGAATTCGAGCCTCTGGATTTAAAGCACAGTGACCAGGAGATCGTCCCCGAGTGGAATCAGTTGGAGGTACCAGAGACTGACAAACCACTTCCGGCGACTCCAAACGATGAACCCCAGGCGGCGCCACCACTAGTTATCTCTGAATCGAAACCACTACCGCAAGTCCCAGAGCCATCACCCCCTCTAGGCTCCAAGCGATCAAGTCTGTTGCCCATCCTCGCACTTGCGACTGTCGAGAGCCCAGCCGCTTTATCGTTCAGGTCGTTCGGTTCATCAATTTCGCCTCTCAACACTATTGCAACACCGAACCTACCTCAACCGGGACCGACTGAGCCTTCCGAAAGCCCAATTAGTATCGCACCAGAGTCGTCCTGGAATTCCACCAAGACGGATAGCGTCAATGCCTCTGTGGCAGACACAAGCAGTACATTCCATTTCAGTAGGCGTGACACTGGAAGCGTTGTTTCACACACTTCGACTCGAGCTACTACTCCAGATCACTCGCCATTGAAGTCACAGAGCTCCCAGACCATGATGAGCAGCTTTGGTAGCTCCTCAGAACTTCGTTCGCTAGCGAGCGATGACATAGCGGCCGGAGAAGATCACCTGCTGGAGACGACATATGTACACGAGCTTGTGTACAACAAAGAAGGTCAGATCTCTGGTGGATCTCTTCCTGCTCTGGTTGAACAACTCACGACCTACGAGACCACGCCGGATGCCGTCTTCGTCACAACGTTCTACCTCACTTTCCGTCTCTTCTCCACTCCAGAAGAATTGGCGCAATGTCTTATCGATCGTTTCGACTACATTGGCGAAAGTCAGATAGTCGGAGTTCCGGTCAGACTCCGAGTTTACAATGTTTTCAAGGGATGGTTAGAAAGCCATTGGTCCGGCGAAAGTGACTCTGCGGCCTTGGGTATCATCCTGTCTTTTGCGACAGGCAAACTACGGGCATCTATGCCCGCGGCCGGTAAACGTCTTGCGGAGCTCACATCCAAAGTGACCGAAGTACGAGGGGGCGCGCTCGTCCCTCGCCTGATTTCCTCCATCGGCAAGACCGGCGTCGCGAACACCCAATTTACACCAGCGGACAGCAACGTGCCATCATCTACCATCAGCAAGAGTCAGCTCAGTGCCCTCCGGGCGAGCAAAGATGGCAAGTCCCAATGTAGTATCTTGGACTTTGACCCGATGGAACTGGCCAGACAGTTCACAATTATTGAGTCGAAACTCTTCTGCTCCATCCAACCAGAGGAACTGCTGGCTTTGGAATGGACCAAGAAGACGGAGTCTAAGGCTTTCAATGTCAAAGCTATGGCGGCTTTGTCCACGGACTTGGCGAACCTGGTCGCTGACACCATCCTGAATCTCGAAGATCCGAAGAAGCGTGCTGCTCTGATCAAGCAGTGGGTGAAGATCGCCGCGAAATGCCTTGAGCTGCATAACTACGACTCGTTGATGGCCATCATCTGCTCCCTCAACTCGTCCATGGTCTTGCGGTTGAAAAGAACATGGGAGCTGGTGTCTGCGAAGACTAAGACTCGCTTGGAAGAACTGAAGACTATCACCGATGTTGGACGAAACTACGCCGTGTTGCGCCAGCGCCTGCACAACCACATCGCGCCTTGCATTCCCTTCGTGGGCATTTACCTCACGGATCTAACCTTTATCGACGTCGGGAACGGAACCACCCGCCAGCTCCCGGGTGAGTCTGGCCAGAACAGTGTCTCCGTCATCAACTTCGACAAGCACATGAAGACGGCCAAGATCATCGGTCAACTTCAGTCCTTCCAGGTACCCTATCGCCTGGCTGCCATCCCTGAGATGCAGGACTGGATGGAGACCCAGATCCAGCGCGTGCGCGCCAGTCCCAAAGCGACCGTTCAAGAGCAGTATCGTCGCTCACTCGTCCTAGAGCCAAGAGACCCTCAGCACTCCACACGCGGCTCGCCTTCAATTGATCAGGGCTCGTTTGCCCCTGAAAGTCGCATCAATTCGAAGGAGAAGTTCGAGTTTCTCAACTTCAACTTCTCCACCAACAATCTCAAGGGATCCTAGACTTGTAGCTTCATTGCGCATTTACCTTTCTTCTGTCCCAGCGGGTCGGAGACTATGGCTACCATCCAGCGGGACTTGGCACATCACATATCCATTTCATATGGCACGCGGCTGCCTTGCACATACGTTAATGTTTGTCTTTTTACTGGCATCTAGTTTTCCTTCCATCTTACGGCCGGCCACTACGATACCAATGTTCGAATCTCGTTCTTTTCCTTGTTTTTGATACCACATCAGCGTTTTCTTTTGTGCGAACGGCATTCTTCGGAACCACTATTTCATTGCGAAGGAATCTACCATCACTGTACAAACATCTCATCTGGGCGGGTTTTGGCATTGTTGGCATTGTTGGCGTACGAAGGCAAGCGAGAGGCTTCGCTGCCTCGAACATGGGTCGAAAAGTCTTGGGAAAGACCAAAAAGGCGTTTTTGTATAGTGATTAGGTCCCGCGTGCATATGGCCGCGGCAGTCGAAAGTCGAATCGAAGGAGTCAAACAAATGTTGCATCTCTTGTGTGGTGACGTATTATTGCCTCTCAGCTTGATCGTGGAGCAAGTTCGTATACCACCACGTCTCGTTTCCCAGACCACAGTTCTGCTGCCGCTGTGGCAAGTGTCAATGCTATCCACACTCTGTAAGAGAGTCTCGCCAGAATACTGAACTACATTACCTCCTACATATTACAATTCACAATGTTAAAGTGCGCAGATGGCAATGAGTTTGTCTTCAGTATCCTGTCCTCTACATCCATCATGTTCCCAGTCCCACACCCCTTCGACTTAATTCCTCTTCTCGAACCAGTCCCTCTCGTCCTCCCTTCCCGCACGCATCTTCCCCCACCCCTTCCGGACTGCATCCGTAACGCTGAAATCGTTGAAAAGCCACTGATTCCCGTGGCGCCCGTAGTACCTAAATTCCTCGCTTGCACCTTCACTCCTAACGCTCTTGCCACTTCCGCCTGTGTTCCTGCGGCTGCGTTCGTTGATGCGCGGCTTACTGAACTCGCCCACACCCACTTCAGCATACTCGCGGCTCGCCTTTGTGCACGGCGTGCTGCGCGATGTGTCGGTGGAAGACATGGTGGAGGACTTGCTGAAGGTGGGTTTAGTGAAGGAAGAGCTGGAGGTCCTCGATCGTCGGGAGTGAGTGGATATTTTGTCGGTGTTGTCATTTGTCTTTTGTGTTTGGAGTTGTGTGAGTCTTGAAGACAAGTCTCGAGCGTTGACGGTGTTGGTGGTAGGGTTTGTCATCGGCGATGTCTGTGTGTGTGTGTTGTTTGGCTCGTGTTTGGGTCTTTGGTATGTTCCTTGGTATTGGAAAGTCGATTACGTTCTCGATGTTTTGAGGCTGTGCATCGAGAGGGCCTCGCCCACGATATTTATGCTCATCCTCTCCATCTGCCAAGTACGTTCACCCCAATACGCGTCGTTCAAGCCCACTATTCCCGCGGCAAGCTCGTATCCACACCCAACCACAAGCCACAACCACCTGTCCGAAGCGCAATAGCCTCAACCATATCTAAACGAGCGCCACTTTTTACTAGCACATGACTGTCTTTTATGTCAGCTTTACGCCACAAACGGCTATCCGGCAGTCCGTGCGCGAGCTTTCACTAGCCACATCCAATCCCGATTGAGGATGATCACGCACAATGACATCGAATAGTTTCGTGACTGTGAGTCTCACTCCGTTCGTTCCGGCTAGACTTGGGATGGGAAGAGCATTGCCTAGAGCGGTTGGGCGGTTGCGTTGTGTTGCATGGTGAGTTGAGCCGCATACCCATGGAGATCCTTCGATTTTGTCTTTTCCGGCGACGCAACCGACACCAGAGTTACGTTTGGTTTCAGGTGTATAAGATGAGTGAACGGAGTGATGGAAACGTTACAAACACCACACTGTTCCGAGACAATCAAGACAATGGGAACGATAGTAAGAGCTTGCATAACGCCGCAGGAAGCCGGGGTATATCGATATACAAACGCCTGATACTCCACAACACAACGCGCAACGCGCAACGCTCACGTACCAGGCACGCCCTCTTTCGACCGTATGCGACCCTCTCTTACAGACCCAACAGTGACGCCAGCCTCACCAGTCAACCAGCCCGGCATCTTCTCGCCGTCTATGATTCCCTCTTCGACCAGCTGTCTTATACCAGCAAAAACGTGTGTGCCTTGAAAGCTAACGCGAACGTTTGGCACCCAGCCATCTTCGTTTTGTATATCCTCGAGGTCTTCTGCGGTTCTGTCGAGCACTGACGGACGACCTCTCCGTGCTCGCTGGGCGTCAAGGCTGGAATTGTCGCCGTCCACTTGCGCATCGTCGGCTCCAGTCGCGGAAGGGAATGGGTCGTCGATGCGGACCTCAAAGCGCTCAAGACCTTGCCCGTCGTCTGGTTGCGCGGATGTGCCGAAGCGGCCAGCTGCCACTTCTTTTCTTCGCTTCGCTGCAGGCGTTTCTGTGCCCTCTGCGGCTCGCTTTGGCCGACCAGGCCCAGGTTTTGTACTACCGTTCGTGGCACTCTTGGCCACACCGTTCTTGTCCTGCCCGTCCACTCTCTGCGTTGTGATGAAGTCGAGTGCATTCTGGCTGAAGCTGTGGTCTTGGAAGATACTCCATCCTCCCGTCGCCGCATTGCTCTTGCCGGGTCCGCGGTACGTGAGGAGAGCATCGAGAGACTTGGTGGTGAAGTTTGTGCTGGTCAGTTGGTAGCGCGCAGACGGCCGCGAGAATGCCTTGGGAATTGCCTGCTGTACAATGTCCCTCAGGTGCCTGCCATCATCGCCCACGACCTGACCAGTCAGTGTTGCCAGCGACGAGTATACGAAGGGCGACCCGTTCGGCCACACAAAGAAGACGGCCTTTGCACTGTCCGTACTATTGGTGTCGGCTGCAAGCGAGGCTTCTGTGCTGTATGGCGAGTCGTGTATGTAGACGCGGAGTATGGTCATTGGCGAGGTCTTGATGCGTGTAATGAGGTAGTGCGCCTTCATCAGCGGCGTGAGCTCTCGAGCCAAGTTGGACATGAAGGTCTGCGCCTGGAACCGCGGAAGGTGGTCTGAGTCGTTCGTGACTTCCATGTCTGTCACTGCGGACCGCGCATTCGCGATCTTGGTGAGGCGCTTTGCGGTCCAGCGCAGGGCATTTGGGTGGTCAAGTAGGTACTGTATCTCGGCCGTCGCCAGCTGGTACATGGATATGCCCGTCCGCCAGTCTCCCTCGAGAATGCGGTCGAGCAATTCCCTCCGTCCACCTTTGCGTGCAGCCAGCTCCCGGTACGTCTCCTGAAGCTCCTCGTAGCTCTGCGCGGGCTCGTACAGCTCTTCCTCCTCGTCGTCGTCGGCTTCAATACGGTCGCCGAGGAGGTAGGGTTTGCAGAAGTCACGGTTCTTCTTGCTCAGCCATTGTTGCGCGAGTGCCACGAGCGACTGCCGGGAGAGCTTGGTCAAGGTGCGCTGTACTTCGCGGTGTGTTATTGGGAGGCGATGAGAATGCGGAATGTTCTTGTAGTCTGGCGCGGTAGCCATGGCGGCGGCTGTCTATTGTCTAAGGCGGCGCAACGGGCGCGGGGACATGATGTTGACCATGTTATCGATACAGCGATTGACGCGTGGGGACGCGCCTGCCCGGGGCCAGTGCACGTGACGTGTCTCGGCTCTTGGCGCGCATGCATCTGATCGGCGACGGGATGACAGCTTGCTGTTATCACTCCAGCAGCGAGTTTAGCACTGCTCTACATGCCCCAGACCCATGAGCTTGCTATATCTTGCCTGTACTAGCTGCAAGTCATTGTGAGCCGTCTTCGATGCTAGCCGTGATCCTAACTTTGCTATTCGCTGCACACTCTTGATCAGTGATCGGTACTTACAACATACGTTCACGCACGTCAGCGGAAGAGTCGTCCGTAGCTCTGGCCGCGGCTTCTCTCTCGGCATGTGGTGCTGGACGTGATTGGCCGTAGTCTCCACACACAGCCTTTGATCACAAATTCACCGACAACAATAGTAAGACGCCTGCTGAGATGGCTTGTTGCAGCTGCAACAATAATCGCATCCACACAGCGGGTTTGCCGCGAGGAGCCAGTAACAGGCAACAGAGCCACGTCTCGCAAACCCAATTCGGTCAAAATTCGCGAGCGTTTGCAGGGTGAAGGGCGTGGGAGCGGTTGCTTTGTAATCCGGTAATCACACAGTCGGATCGGTGGTTCATCGGCGGGGCAGGACGGACGGCCGCATTGTCTTGCAATACTCCAACGTCACCACTTTTCCCCGTCTACACACTCCCTCCTACCAACACGGCTCCTGTATTCTGCAAACCCTTCGAGGCTCTGAAACACCATACTGTCACTGAGGACACCCAAGTGACGCCAGCGCGGACCCACGATACTGGACCGTTGCCGCACCCAGGAAAATTCCCCTCCACGGGCCTCACGTCTGTCCCACACCACCCTGAGCAGTCGTCCATGTCGGCTTACAAGGGCGCACGGGGCGTGAACGTGTCCCAGTACGTCCAGCAATTGAACCGGCTCTCTCCAGTGCAGCAGCCGCTCGACGAGGCCGCGCCATCGGGAGACGACTTTTCAGCATTCCTCAACGACGAGTTCTACGACGTCAACAACATCAACGGCGGTCCCCTGCCCGACTTCGACGTGCCGATTCTCGATACGGGCCTGAGCAACATCGCGCAACAGTCACAACAGTCACACTCGCAGCCGGGCCTCGGACATAGCTCGCGCAAACACAGCATCCAAACTAGTGCGGATCCCAACATGGACTTCAACCTGGGGAGTAAGTACACACTGTTGCTCCTTCTTTCCTACGCTCGTCTATGCGCATGTCCTTCGTTACGCGCAGTCTGGCCCGCCGTTGTATGTTGTGTGCAGCTCGTTGGCCAATGACGGCGGCCGTGGGCGCATGCAGACCCCGCCATTGTGCCCTGCCTGCATGCTTCACCCCCACACTTGGTGTACGGGGCCAGTTGCACTGCAGCAGGAAGCGGTCGTGCAGCCGAGCGAACTGCTCGCTCGAAGCACGCCATTGCCGTGGTGGTGCGCGAACACCGCCGCAGGTATCGCATCGTCGTCTCTCGATCGCTTTATCATATTGCATCACTAAACGCAGCCATGGCTAACTTCCATCTCTTCACAGGCGACTTCAACTTCACCGACTTCAGCAGCTACGGTCCCACCCCTCTCCTCGACCCGTCTCTGCAGGGCCTGCCACAGGCCCAGCCTGGCCATTTCCCCCTCCTCCCCAACTACGGCTCGCCCACATCGCCCACATCGCCAGGCTACGATCAGTCCACCAAGAAGCGCAAGCTCGACGATGTCGCCGCCCCCCAGAACATGGACGAGGGCGCGCGCGTCGCCGCAGAGGAGGACAAGCGCCGCCGCAACACCGCCGCCAGCGCCCGCTTCCGCGTCAAGAAGAAGCAGCGTGAGCAGGCCCTCGAGCAGAACGCCAAGGAGATGCAGGACAAGGCCACGAGGCTGGAGCAGAAGGTGCAGCAGCTGGAGACGGAGAACGCCTGGTTGAAGGGCCTCATCACTGAGAAGAGCGGTGGCACCACGAGGGACCTCAAGGCACTATTGAGCAAGCACGAGGAGGCGTCTGGACGGAGTAGTCCTACGCACACTGAGGGTGTAGGCACAAAGGCTTGAGTGCTGAAGGCAGACGCCAAAATTCTTCCCAGTAGCCTGTTTACTTGACTTTGGTCCTTTTATCTTGCGAGGTGATCATAACTCATTGCGTACCTTGACTTTGCGGGAGCAGAGTCGTGAGATTCGTAGTTGAGGGTGACATATCTCTCTAAACACATAATGCAGCCAGTTCCATAATAATCTTGTGCGCTTCGACGGCCGAATCACGCTGTGTTTGATGTCCATGCACTTGACTGCATGCTGGACTAAATAAGACGCCTGTACATTCGTGAAGTCTTGTAAGAAAAAGTATCTTCAGATCGCCAATGGATGTACGGTGAACTGAGACCCATACGTACACCACAACTTGCCAAAATCTCCGAAACACCAGGTATGATTGTCACTTGTCTCGGTTAGGCGAAGGAAGCGCGCGTGCTCAGTCGTCGAAGGAAAAGGCGGAAGAATAGAGGTGTATTATTCCAAAGTATCCTCCATCAGAAAGCGACTCAGCAATCTAGCATATACGAATTGGCTAACGCCGGCTATTCACACCATTCCTTCCCTACCCTTCACTACCCTTCACCACCCTCCACCACACCCAGCTTAGATCGCAATCCACGTAATCGTGATGACGATATCCATGCCCTTCTTCTCCGCCGCCTCCCACTTGTAGCTGTACGTGCCGTCCTTCTCGTTGTTCCAGAAGGCGCCGACCGCGCTGTGCATGCCGCGGCGGCCGTGCTTCTCGGGCTCAGAGGGCACGCCGATGTGCTGGATCACGGTGCTGTTGGCGATGTACTTGTACGAGGGTTGTGTGGGCTCAGAGCTGGTCGTGGAGGTGGTGGTGGTCTTATCGATGAGGGATTTGAGGATGGATTGCTGGGTGGGGTTAGTAGGCTCCAAGGTTGCTGGGTGAAGTATGGGCAGACGAAATGAGGGAGGATGAGTGTCGCGTGTGGGTGTGGTTCACGAATGGTGGATGGCTTACAATGATGGTGGTATTCCAGTCGGCTACCTTGGTGTGGTCGTATACTTCTGCTGCGCCGATGGCGGTCTCGCAGGCCTGTTCGTTACAATTAGGACAAGTTCGCATCTTCGCAGTCCATATACGTACGCTGCTAGCAATGTGCTCCAGATCTGAGGTAGGAAGCGGTGACTGTGCAGTATTGTTAGCTCCCACTCGCACCGCACCGCACTGCATGATAATCGGTCCTTACCGCCATTGTGATGTTGTAAGAATGTGTATTAAGGGTGAATCGTGATGCTGGGCGTACGGGCTGTTCTGTTGGTGTTTACGTCCGTCTCGGTTGTTTGGCACGGCGCCAGAGCCGGGGGACGTGTGCACGATCCAGCGCCGGCCCCACGTCGCAAAGCGGAGCTCTGTCACGTGGGCCTGTGATTGGACGGCAGCTGCGAATGACATGGGTCGGCCGTGTGTATCGCGGACGGGAACGAGCTTGTTTCTTTTCACCAGCAAGCTCTGCGTCTGACCTGAACCTTCTACACACACTGTCGGTTCGTCTGAAGCTACACCGAACGTCTCTGCTGCCAATTGCCTGCCTCGTCACCAGAAATCATCAAAAGCAGAGGGGCTACCACCACCGTCGTCATGTCTACACAACCGCTCCTCCAAACCGCTCCCGGTACGTCACACGCTCTACCACTCTAATACCAAATCCACAACAGCGACTAACACACGCCAGGTAAGCGCATCGCCCTTCCCACGCGCGTCGAGCCCAAAGTCTTCTTCGCCAACGAGCGCACGTTCCTCTCATGGCTCAACTTCACCGTCATCCTTGGTGGCCTTGCAATCGGACTTCTCAACTTCGGCGACAAGATTGGCAAGATCAGCGCCGGCCTGTTCACTTTTGTGGCTATGGCCGCCATGGTGTACGCGCTGTTTACGTTCCATTGGCGCGCGAGGAGTATCCGCATGCGTGGGCAGGGCGGCTTTGACGACAGACTGGGTCCGACTATCTTGACGATTGCCCTGTTTGGTGCGGTGGTGGTCAATTTTGTCTTGAGGTTGACGGTAGATAACAAGAAATGAGCGGGAAATTGGAGAGGAAGAGGAAGGTTGGAGTTGGGGTTGGAGTCGGAGAATGTGTGTATATGGAAGAGGAGGGATCGATCGCTGCAGGAGGTGTCGAACTTCAGGAGCCATGTAGGACACATGCCGGGGAAGTCTACCAGGGAAGAGCGTTGCCGACAACGGTTTGGAACAGCTGATGGCCTTGGAGACGGATTGTACAAAAGGACACGGCTGGAAACGTTAGGAGATTATTCATACTCGTGTGTTGTAAGTACTGCTAGGCCCATGGTGGGCGTGTATTTACATTTGCCACAGAATTCATTGTAGGCTATTACAAATCACATTTAACGCAGCAGTGGTCTCGCTAATGTGCGCTCTCATTTTCTCCCCTCGACAGTCCCAACCGATCCACTTCATCCATGGCAGAACGCAAGCGTCTCTTCCGCAAAGACTGCTGTCTCCGAATCTCCTCTTCTGATCCGTTCCTATCATCGAGGTCTTCGAGGAACCGCTTCAGCATCGTGGGTGCTGGATTCTGGACTCGCTTCGGGCTGTACTCTAGTCAGTTCACAGTCATTCAGCCGGCAGTGGAGAACGTGCTCCTTGCCAGTGATGGTCATGGTCCGTTGGTCATTTGACTGGTTTGCATCCGCCATCTCGAGGTTGAGCATCTGTGTCTTTGGGTGCTTGCATTAATTGACTGTGAAGTGATGAACTGTTCGAAAGTGACCGTTGCAGCTTGTGGATGCGTTTCTCTTCGAGTGCAGTTCTTCATGGTCGCATATATACGAGCCATTTTTGCAACGATCGCACTTCATCGAACGATACCATGAAGATTCACCTGACTGAGTATTTCACGAAACTGTATCTTCACGACTGGGCGACAGCACATCTGTGTTGATGGCTGGGCCTCACTTGAGGAAGTGTGGGGGCGAAGGATTACCGTTGGCTCGCTAGATGAGGAGAGTCTGTGGCGCAGTCGATGTGACCGCACATCTGTGCTGTCGAGTGTGTGTGTTCAGCCTTGTCCCCGGAGGCTTGATGTCTGCTGATAATAAAAAAGACGATCGCCAGAGCTCCTTCGCTAACCTCGAAGCCAAATCGACATCCTTCTACTCTTACCAGCAAGCTCTCGCTCACAATGGCCACAAGACACCTCCGCGCTCAGGTAGAAGATTACCACTCAAGCGACAGTGAGGAGTCCAGCTACAGCTATAATCAGCCGCAAAAGGTTCTTACACAGGCCAACGCCAACGCCAGGCGTAGCAAAGAGCTCGTCAAAGGAAACGAGCGCTCTCGGGACTCGGGATACTTTTCAGCTCCAAATGGCAGCCAAAATGACTCATCTTTGCATTCCAGATCAGCAAAACCTATGATGAATAAGGGCCAACTGACTGAGCCGTGGAGCGGAGAGGACGTCCGTCCGATACCATCACGTTTCATCTCCAGTCACCGAGGCAGGCATCTGATATCGATGGAGGGCGAGAGACACCGTGCTCGGAATCACTCTGATTACGAGGCAGCAACGAGTCAGCCCAGGAAGCGGGGCATGACACCGGATGACCCAGAAGCCTTAGATTCTACTCACTTTACGCGTCGCCTGCCATTACAAGAGAGACAGCAAAGATACGGACCTCTAAAAGCTACCTACCGGCCCACCTCGAGCCAAGGCTATCATGGTAATTTGCCATTTCATGACGATACGCCAAATCCCTTCAGCCCGAGGAACTATGCCAATATGCCTTACGAAGTCGAACGATCATACCATGTTCCTACATATTCGTACGGAATGCATGGCATAATGCTGCCAGGGGGCATGTATCCTCCCAATGGCTACTATCCACCGCACGGTCACTACTCATATCCACCACCTTTCTCGCCCTCCCCGCCTCTCCCACCTTTCTATCACTCCCCTTTCGAGCACCATCTCCAGGGGATGCCATCAAGAGAAGAGAGAAGACGCGCGATAAGAGGAAGACGGCACTCTGCCAGATCGTTTGCACGCGGTGCTCCGTCCATCTCATCATCAAGTCACTCCGACTGCTCTGTGACAACTGACGATGAGCTATACGATACAGATCCTGGTTATGGTTCACCACGTATCGAACGCAGACGCCACGTCATGTTCGGGACTCATTGGGCCAACCCAAAAGATTCGAAAGATCTTCGGGACTTGGTGAACGAGATGGTTCGTCGTTACGTCGCAGGCAAAGGACGAGATCAAGGCGATGACACACTGGCACCAAGGAGTTCAAAGATATCTAAATCTGTCAGTGACTCACGAAAGGAGCACCTGGTAGTATTCGATAAGCTTTCTTTCCAGAATGATGCTTTCCTCGTCACAGAAGGGCGTCACGATAGCCAACTAGATATACCCACACCAAAAAGCGGGCCGACCTTCCCTACACTATGTCCAGCGAAACCTAGTCCTGTTCGAAAACAATCATGCATTAGCAATGAGGCGTCAGTATCTGAAACTTATAGCATAGAGCTTGGAATATCTGACGCTACTGGCGACGGGGCTGTCGGAAACAAAAAAGACGAGTCCACGGGGGCCATTCTCGAAGAGAAGAACAGCAACGAGATCTTGAATGGGAACAACACTGGCGTCAAGGATGCACTTGACACGGCGTTGAATGTAATCAAAGGTCTGCTCCTGCATGGTCTCCTAACTTACACCCTATCGGAAGCAAATATCACGGGGCCATTCTCCGTCTCGTCATTTTCTGGCTCGCAGCAAGGAAGTGTCGACACTTCGGGCTCCTCAGGTACCCCTTCAAGCACAACTACTTCGACTTCACATAGGCCACCAGGGCGGAAACGGACACGAAACACTGACCGCTCTCCTGATGAGGGTGACGAAAACGACAACGAATCAGAAAAGGACGGTCGGCCCAAAAAGAAGAATGACAAAGGTACCCCCGACCACCAGCCCCCGCGTCGACTCAAGTGTCCATTCTACCAGCGAGAGCCAGAGAAATATACCAAAGCATCATGTCGGGGCGCAGGATTTGCAGATATGGCGAAACTAAAGGATCACATCAAACGTGTGCACACGCAGCCACCGCGATGCGTTCGATGCTGGATGGTGATGGCGTCTGATGGAGATTTTGATGAGCACATGCAACTAGACAATATATGCGAGAAGAAGCCGGAGCCACATGACGATCGAATTCGACTGCAAGTGCTGAAGCAGCTTGATTTCAAGAAGCCACCTTACGCCAACGCAAAGGACACCGAAGAGAAGTGGAAAATACTATACAAGGTGCTGTTTTCAGGTGAAACGAACATACCTTCTTCGTGTAAGTGATGCATACTATGCGCATCTCTAGTCTCAAGTTGCTGACTGCTAGTAGATGAGCAAAAAGGTATGAGCCTAAGACTAGAGCAAGCGCTTTCCAAAGCACTCGAAGAAGAACTTACCCGCGAACTCGCACACTTGCTGGGCCCAATCATGGACCGCATCAAGGCACTTGTACCCGCTATCATGAAGAGATGTCAGCTAGAATTGCTAAACAGCCCATCGCCCTCTGCAAGTGAAGACACGACAACGTCTTCGATGCAGTCCAGCAGGAGCAGCAGCGATGGCGAGCCTTGGAAGCGGAGCGAACACAGCGACAGCCCTGCTACATCGACAAGCTCGATAAGTAGTCTCCGTACCACTCTCACCACACCAGATGCATTGCCTGCAGCGTCACTCGAAAACCCACAACATATTGCCATGCCATCATCGAAACTTTCTGGGGCAACGGGACTGCGAAACTGTCTTTCCCCTGGATATAATGTAGACCACAGTACAGGGCATAACACGTCTCAGTACGAGATGCCCATGCTCCTTCGGAGCAATGCCTTCAACTCTTCTACGCGTGCCTTGGAAGTCTCTACCAGTGAGTACCAGAACGATCTGTCTTTGGTTCCGAACAGCCTGTTCAGCGACCACGTTCGACTGGGAAACGATGGTAGCTTCGCCATATGTGATGCTGCGCACCACTCTAGCTGCGACCTATTGCCAGATAGTAGCCAGCTGCCGAATGAGATGCTCGCAGACTTTACCTGGAGTGGCGACGTCGCAGATCACAATGTACTAGCAGGGCTGCCGCCTACTGACTCGATGTTCATTGCTGGAAGTCAAGATGCGCTAGCGAATTGGGACACTTTGATGAAAAAGTTTGATATTTCGCTGTTTTCAAGCGAATGATGGATCGAGTCAATTCCCGTAGCGAGGAATTAATAACACTGGGAAAAAGATTACAACAACACAAAAATGTAGTTGAATATGCGTTACCTTGTTTTCGAAATCACTGTCCACTCGCTTCTTTTGCATTTAAATGCCGTATCCCCATTTCTTCCAATCGTAGCTGACCTCATGTACAAGAATCTTAGTATCACCTGGAATCCAAGTCTATCTTCCCATATGCAAAAACCCCATAGATGCTCCGAATAGCTCTACCTCCATTGTCGGTCCTCATACCAGACCCGACCCGCTGCTATCCGTCTCCTCAGGGCGCAAAACCAAGCTAGGCACCTCGCTACTACGAGACTCCTTATCGCGATGCTCGACCACCCACGCCTCGAGATCTGCCACCGCCTTCACAGGATCACCACGGCAGCCTTGCAAATAGTTCTGCACATCTGCCGGTGTGAACGTGTTCTCGGGTACCTTCTCCGCAAATTCTTCTGCGTACTGCTCGATCTGCTCCATGGTGAAGGCAGCATCGTGCGCAATGGCCGAGCGTCCTATGAGGCGCTTGAAAATGCTCTTGCCAGCCGACTTTGTCATGTTGCCAAAGTAGACTTTCTTGTCAACGCGGCCGGGCCGTGTAAGTGCCTTGTCGAGTGCGTCTGGGTTGTTGGAAGTCATGATGAGTAGACGGCCTTCCTGGGAGGCATTACCGTCGATGGCGTTGAGCAGGCCGCTCAGAGTGACGGTGTTGCGCGGACGACCGTCGCTCCCATGGTGGCCAGCCCGGGTAGCGAGTGAGGGTGGGACAGCAAGATCGGCGTCGCTCAGCAGGGCTGATAGTTCAGGAGGCGCGGATTTAGATGCGGACTTTTTCGACGGAGCTTGCTCGCGACCTATACCGGCAGAGTCGATGTCTTCGATAACCACGATGCAGCGGCGCGGTAGGGTGAGGAAGAGGCGGTGGATGCTGCCGTCGTTCATACTACCGGAGGAGAGGTTGATCTACGGATATTCTTCAGTACTGAATGTCGTTGCAATAGCAGATTGGCTTACATGATAGATGTCGCATTGCAGATGACCTGCTAGTGCAGCCGAGAAGGAGGACTTGCCAGTTCCTGGTGGCCCATGGAAGAGATAGCCGCGTCGATACGGGATGCCGCAATCAGCGAAGAACTGACGTCTGTAGAGTGTTAGCGGATGACTTGGGACGTACTGAACACAGACAAATCAACTTACGATTGATCGCTGTAGTAGTACTCAGCGTCCCGGATGATGTCCGACTTGACCTCCTCGTCCATATCGATCGTGTCGAGCCTACGCACGGCCTTCGATACTGACTGCCACCCGTCGGCGTAGGGGTCGTGGCGGTCGCCACCAGCGTAGTACACTGTGGTAGTGCCGTTGAGGTTCTTACGTTTAAACTCGTGGCAATACTCAACGAACTTGTGCAGAGGATCGAGCTGCCAGCCGAGAGTCGTCAACGTAAGTGCGTTCTGTAGTCGTCCTCGCTCGTCGACGAGGTTCCCGGACACAAGCGCATTGCGGTGGTAGCCTTGCCTACCGGATCGGTAGAATAAAAAGGGACGAAAGCCAATCCTGAGAAAGTTAGCATGAGACTAGATGTGTTGAAGGAACCAGCTTACCAGAACAGGCGAGTGCCGAGAGGCGGAACATATACAACATCCTGCCTCTCATTCTTCTCCAATTCAGGAGGCCCACGGAATCCTCGCATGTGTGCATGGCTGTTAGCGTTCGTTTCCAAACCTCTAGTGACCAGCATAGCACTATGCGTGTGACGCTTCTTGACGACTTCAGCGCCCATCCAGGCCAACACTTCTTTGGCGACCGGATCGCTCTCAGGGATGGTTACCTCTACCGTGCATGCCCAGAGGATCAGATCCTTGATGTGACCGTAGATTGGCTTGCACGCCTGGTATAGACCGAGGAGTGCCAAAGCCTTCTCAAGATCGCTTGTGCCGGCTGGGCGAAGACGATACAACAGACGCTGGAGAATCTCAAGCAGTGGAGACGAGGCCGCGGCGGATCGTGTGAGGTGGCGTGGAATGACGCCAGGAGTGTCGAGCGGTTCGGGCCATAGCTCAGTTGGAGATGTCTTGACAGTAGGCTTGGAGGGAACTGCGACAAGGTTGGAGGTTGACATAGTCGTGTCGAGAAGAATTGAGTTGAGAATAGCTGGGGAAAATGCGATGAAGTACTACAAGGAGTTCAGAATCTAAGATTTTCGTTCACACTCATGCGCTCAACAGGCTAGTCGCGACACCTGGTCGCTTCCATGCGTGAATGTCGTACACTAGGCAGCCACGCAGCTGAACGCGGATCAGATCGAGCTGAGGACTGGAACCAGTACACTTCCAGGAACCACGGTCTCTGAATAATGGAGGTCTATGTTTCAGTAGAGCTAGTCGAGGCTGACGGTGAGATAGAAATTGGAAAGCGCACTAGCTTACAACGAGCTAACGCGCTAGGGATCACGCGAATGCAGGGGAGAAACGTCATAGCGATAACCTATTTTCCCAGTACGCCATCGCTGTCAGGTACCTACATATAACATAATTTGCAGTTTCTACTGCACTTACAATAATACACAGAGTGCAAAATAATTCGAAATCGTCTCCCACAGCAACAAATCCTGAGAACCAGTATCTACCATGGCCGACACTCACGATCTCCGTGCTGAGAAGCTCTTCTCAGTCAAAGACTACGTCTGCGTAGTCACAGGTGGAGGCAGTGGCATTGGTCTCATGAGCGCTCAAGCTCTCGCCGCCAACGGTGCCAGTCAGTATATATGTACGAAGTGCATGTGAGACACATACTAACTTTGTGCCTACATCTCTCGCAGAGGTGTACATTACTGGACGCCGTAAGGAAGTTCTCGAAACGGCAGCAAAGTCGCACACCCCCGAACAAGGTGGCCAGATCATTCCCTTAGGACCTTGCGATGTCACCAAGAAAGACGACCTGGAGAACATGTACAAGGAGCTAGCATCAAAGGAGAAGTACATCAACCTTCTGGTCGCAGCTGCTGGTATCAGTGGAGAGAAGGCCGAGCCGGATGAAGAGAGCGCAACAAACCTCAAGGAGAAGCTCTGGAACAACGAGACTTTCGAGGGGTGGGGTGAGACATACAACACCGACGTCACAGCCGTCTACTTCACGACTGTCGCACTCCTCCCGCTTCTTCAAGCCGGCACCGAGTCCCACGGCCATCTCTCTGCGTCCGTCATCGTCATCTCGTCCATGTCAGGCATCATGCGCCACGCCCAAGGCCACTTCAGCTACAACGCTGCCAAGGGCGGAACCGTCCATCTCACCAAGCTCATGTCCGCCGAGTTCCAGAAGATTCGCGTCCGCGTCAACTCGATCGCACCCGGCTACTTCCCGTCCGAGATGACGGCCAAGGAGAGCGACAGCGACCAGAAGAGCAAGCTGCCGGACGAGAAGATCCACGAGAAGGGCCACGTTCCTCAGGGTCGTGCGGGCCAGGACGAGGAGATGGCGCAGGCGGTGTTGTTCTTGACGAAGAACACGTACGTAAATGGCGAGATCATTGCCGTGGATGGCGGCGTCTTGAACATGGTGGCTGGCCGTTAAGCCTAGACACGGATTCGGAGTATGGACTAGCGAGGAGTTCTGGCGAAAGCATGGATGGGACATGGAAAAGTTCGGACATGCTAGAGACGCTCAATAAATAACAAGTCTTCAACAAGATGAGAGTGTGATGCGCGATGTCTTACTTCTTTAGATACTGTAGCCTGCCCAAGATGCTGGGAAACATGGCGTGCCCCCGCATTCCGAATCCGCAACCCCACAAAAGTACTCACGACTCAAGCGTGTGCTGCACTGCTACTGCATGCAGATGTTGCGTGTACGGTGCTGATTCGCGCGCTGCGTGACGATGAGAGTCGTGTCTGGGTTGATGATTGTGCAGCATGCGTGTGATCAAGATTGAGTGCATGCGTTGTTATTGAGTGCACGTGAGCGCGCGTTTGACGCAGATAAACTTTGGGAGTGTCTCGAGTCCTGATCGTGCACATAGAACGATGATGATGATGCTGCGAGCAGATGCAAAAGCATCAAAGGCCGTTTACACGGCCAGAGTCAAGATGGTGGGATGGTCCCTGGAAGCGTGCAGTGTTCGCTTGGAGGTCGGAGGCTATTGCGGAGATTTGGGTAACCACGTTCATCACGATTCACCACCCTTTCCTCTCGACTCACGCCGAACAGAGGACAACCCGCCGCCGTTCACGCATGTTGGAGCGCGACCTCTCCGAAACGAAACTCACGACTTGTAAGAAGAGATTGGACAGGCGGCAGAGAGGCCCCATAACCATTGAGCAATCTGGTCGCCCGTTGCGAGGCCGGGATCCCATCTCATAGCAGCGTCTAGGTACGCAGGCACCCGCCGCATGGGCAAACATCAACACAACACTGGAAGCCCCGACAGCCATCTGGGGGAGAATCGCCCGCCACGAGGGAGGGACATGCGCGCTGCACTGAGCGAACACCCCCGGCGCCCTCTCCTTGCACCCTCTGCCCGCTACGCCGCAACCCACGACACGCCGCGGCATTAGGGGCGGACAGTGGCTATAGCCCGTCTCAGGCCAGAGAAGAAGGCGAAGATGGTGTCGCACCCGCCGAAAAGCACACCCGCCGCCTCCAATCCGCGCTCCTCGCAAGCACCCACGTCCCAGGCACAGGCACAGTCGAACACGCCCGGCCACGCAAAGAAGTCGTCGACCTCCTCGAACCACAATGGCCAATCACGTGAGCGAGAACAGCGGCCGAGCAGGGAAGGAGCGGCCCAACGGGCGGCGCAGGACGTGGCAGGCCTCAAGGACTTCCAGCTGGGAGACTGTCTGGGCAAGGGCGCCTTTGGCAGCGTGTACCGCGCCCTGAACTGGGGGACCGGCGAGACGGTGGCCATCAAACAGGTCAGACTAGAGAATCTGGGTGTGGCAGACCTCAAGAACATGGAGATGGAGATCGACCTGCTCAAGAACCTGAGCCACGACAACATTGTCAAGTACAACGGCTTCGTGAGGAGCTCCGAGAGCCTGTACATCATCTTGGAGTGAGTATATACATGTTGGGGTGCTGTTGGAGCAAGGGCTAACGGCGCAGGTACTGCGAGAACGGATCGTTGCACAGCATCTGCAAGAACTTCGGCAAGTTCCCGGAAAACCTCGTCGCCCTCTACATGTCCCAGGTCCTGCGCGGTCTCCAGTACCTCCACGAGCAGGGTGTCATCCACAGAGACATCAAGGGCGCCAACATCCTCACCACCAAGGAGGGCAATGTCAAGCTGGCAGACTTCGGTGTGGCTACCAAGCAGTCGGGTCTGGACCAGTCGAGCGTTGTTGGAACACCGTATTGGATGGCGCCTGAGGTCATTGAGCTCTCTGGTGCTACCACGTCTTCGGATATCTGGAGCGTAGGATGCACCGTCATCGAACTGATCGAGGGGAAGCCGCCATATCATAAGCTGCAGCCCATGCAGGCGCTCTTCCGAATCGTAAACGACGAGCATCCTCCGATACCTGGCAGTGCTTCCTCGGTGGGTCTTCGCCAGCGGTGTTCTACACATGCTAACAACGACAGCTCTTGCGCGAGTTTCTCATGGAGTGCTTCCAAAAGAACCCCACCCTCCGTATCTCGGCCAAACGGCTTCTCAAACACCCTTGGATTCTCAGCGCCAAGCGAACGGTACCCGCAGTACCCACCAAGCCTACCGAATACACCGAGGCCGTAAAGTCTGTGCAGGAATGGAATGAAGCCCTCAAGTCGCCGGGCTCACTGCGACGGAGCCGTCTCGCCTCAGGTGCGCCGAAGCCCAGCCCGAAAGCAACAAATGGTGCTGGAGCGCCACCTCGCAAAGCGCCAGTCAACGTCAATCTCAACATACCAAAACAAAGGCCAAACGCAGATTCTTTTCGCTCGCCGGAGCTGGATCACGACGACAATTGGGACGACGACTTCGCAGAGAGCATCTCGCCACGTGCACTTCAGATGCCACACCTCAAGCCTCAGGACAACTTTGCTGGGCTGTTTTCGAGTGACAAGCTCAAGGCTTTTGCTAGCTTTGAGACAGTGACGGAACAGGCCGAGAATGGTGATGGTGAAGTCACAATGAAGAGTCCGCTCAACCTGCGACACTTCCAGAAGATGCCGCAAGGATTCGCTCCAAAAGCAAATGGAAGTGCAAAGGCCAACGACGCGAAGGCGAGGGCAACTATCATATCTTCCCGGAACACGTCACATGCGTCAGAGGTAGATGAGAGGCAAGAGGCACAGCCAAAGACTGCGATTCTGCGTGGGATCCCAAAGGCTGCGCAATTGCCAAAGACCAAGGTGGCAGCTCTGGCTCGGCCCAGTCAATTATTCCGCGAAGACTCGGTCGAAGATTACTCTGACCTGCTACCGACGGATGAGGATGCGTTCGAGAGGAGGCTCGCTGCTATGCAATATGCGCAGCCCCCAGCAATGCTGCCCAAACAGCAATTCGCAAAGCAGGCCTCAAGCTCACCTTCGGACTCCTTCTCGCCACGGCTCTTCCATCCAAGCGATTTAAAGGCGCCACCAAAGGCAACGAGGGATGGAAGGTCGAATGGGAATATAAGACAACGGTCCGCAAGCTCAACTTCCACACGAAAGCTGCAAAGAACGCAGTCCGAGATTGAGATACAAAAGTACGCGGAAGAGGAGAGTGACGACTTCTCGGACGTGTTTGGCGATATTCGCACGCACACCAACCCTAGCAGAGCTGAAAGCGATAGTGGCAGTGAGCACAGCAGTCTGGCTATGATCACTTCGAAGATGGCTAGCTCGTTTGTCATCGCCGACGAAGATGATATGGACCCATTTGCCAATCTAGATGAGGGCCTGGACAACCTCAACCTGGAGAACAACGTGGCGCGAGATCGAGATGACCGACTAACGAAAATGACTGAAGCCCTTGTTGGCGATCTCAAGACGAGCCAGCCTGACAACGAGCTGTTGGATATTGCGGACCAGCTCATACAGATATTGTATGAGTCGCCAGACAAGCGGTCGATCATCCTACGGAGTCATGGTATGTTACCGATCCTGGAAATTCTAGGGACTGATCCATACCCGCCGAATGAGCTTGTGCTGCCGCTGCTCAAGATCATTAACCTCATCATACTGGAGGATGCCGAGGCGCAGGAAAGCCTGTCATTCTTAGGTGGTATCCCTACAATCTGTCACTTCGCGTCCAAAAAATACCCAAGTGACATCCGCAAAGAAGCCGCAGCCTTCGTCCGGCAGATGTACCAGACCAGCACACTCACATTGCAGATGTTCATTGGCTGTGGTGGCATCAATGTGCTCGTTGAGTTTCTCGAGGAAGACATTGACGCTGAGAGAGACCTTGTCTTGATCGGCGTCAATGGTGTGTATGGTGTGTTCGAGCTGCAGGGTCCTACGCCGAAGAATGACTTTTGCCGCATCTTCTCGAGATCGAGTGTGCTTTACCCGCTAAGCTTGGTGCTGAATCGCATGGTAGAGGAGGATGGGGAGGTTGCGCGTCTGATTGTTGGCAGGATTGTGCACATCTTCTTGGTATTTTCGCAGGCTGAGTCTCATGTCAAGGATCTTGTGGCGGATCGTATGATTTTGAAGCGTAAGTATATTCCTCCCGCTGAGCTGCTCCGTTACTCAAAATGTTGCTGGCAAGAATATCTAGCGTTTCTTGCCACCTCCCGAAGCCTTGACCCCTACTGACCGTCCACAGGTGTCCTCAAAGACCTTCGAAAGATGTCTCCGCCGCATCAGATCACTATGCTCAAGTTCATTAAAAATCTCAGCTCCCTTTCCTCGACCCATGAACCGCTGCAGAACTCAAACGCCATCGACATTTTAATCGAACTACTGAAATCGACACGACAGAAGGACGCAATCACCCGTAACATGAACCGATCTGCATCAGATCCCGTGCGACTACCGCCTTTCCATCGGGAGATCTCTAATCAGATTCTAAACACAATGTACAACTTGTGTCGACACGACAAAGGCCGACAAGAAGAGGCCGCACTTTCGGATATCATACCGCTGCTGAAGGACGTGGTGCAAGAAGGTGGACCGCTCAAGGAGTTTGCGCTGCCAGTCCTGCTTGAGATGGTGAACTCTGGCAAGGTTGCGCGGAAGATGCTGTGGGATGCAAAGGGCCTGGCGTTCTACGTCTCGTTGCTCGGCGATCGCAACTGGGCGGTCACCGCCTTGGACGCTATCTTCGTGTGGTACGTATATCCACCTTTTTTCTTTTACCAAAATTGCACGTTGCTGACGAGAGACATAGGCTGCAAGAAGAAACCGCTCGTGTCGAACAGTACCTACTTTCACCACACATCAACTTCACACCCGCCATCATCTCGGCATACACTTCGGCAGCGCTCTCTCAGTCTACTTTTGAAAATATGCTTGAGCCTCTCCAGAAGCTTGTTCGCCTTTCACCACCAATCGCAGCATCCCTCGCTGCACCCGAAATCTTCCAACGTACTGAGCAAAAGCTCGGTCACAAAGATGCCGTGACACGCCTTAATCTGCTCCGTATCTTGCGTACTATCTGCGACGCAAAGGAAGAGGGCTGTTGGCTCATCCGTGCCTTCGGCTGCTACGAACGCATCAGCGGGCTCGTGCAGACCGATGGCGCTGTCCTAGTCCGTCAAATGGCAGAAGAGCTCGTCCGCGCATGCGACGAAGTTGATCTTAACTGTATAGGAACAGGGTCAAACGGCAAGCGCAGTCTCTCCCGCGCATCAGGCGTTGGCATGAACCTCCGCCGCCCAACCTCATCTGCCGGCCGCCGTGACGGCTCAGGCTCCAGCACAGGCTCCACGCTTGTCGGCCTCACACCGCCTACACCAAACAGCACCAAATCCTCCTTCTCGATACCGGCAATGTCGGGCACACCCGTTGGTAGCGGGAGAGATCGTATTACTCGCAGTCAATCGGCAGCGATGTGGGACCTGGCGGAAGACCCGTCCGCGCCAACATCAGCTAGTCGCTCCAAGCCGCCTGTCCTCGCACGCTCGTCCACGTCTTTCGCGGCACTCGGTGCACCGACCTCGTCGGCTACGCGTCATTCATCGCGCCCGCCATCTCGCGATGCAGCATCTTCGCTCGCTAGAATCGACGCAAGTAATCGCGCCGAGCGGTCACGACTACCGAAAGCGCGGCCAGGCCGACTGAGCGAAGCAGTATCGCGCCGCCGACAAAGTAACGTGGGCGGCGAGAACGACGCACCGACGAGTGCGGGTGCAAATGCGAACGCACCGCCTCTTCCGAGGCTACAAATTGTGCGCAGAAGAAGAGAAACGAGCGGCGGAGAAATGAGTTCTGCGGCAGCAAGAAAGGGCTCGAACGCGGATTAGGATGACGCGAAGAGCGAGGGTGGGTGTGATTATGTGGCTACTGTGCGCAGGAGGAGGGGTTGGACGGGTGGGTAGTAGTGTACGATTAGGATGGCATTTCCTATGTTTTTCTCCCTTTGTTTCGGGGTGCATTGGGTGCGTGGTGTTTAGCATTGAAGCTGGGTTTGGGATGGGATGGAAAGCACTGATAGAGGAAGATTATTTGCATAGCACGGCGTTATTGATACTTTGGCCGCAGGTTTTTGGCGGATTGGTTAGTCTGAAGGTGATCGGAATGGAAGATTAATCTGTCCATTCGACGGTTCAGAACACATTGCGCAATATTAAACCACGACTTCTAGCTCATCACGCCTCGCTCTTACGCAATACATCTCGGACCATTCACTTCTGATTGAGCAAGTCGGACATCTGCTTATGAAAGCACAGAGATAGTCAAAGATGATTCAGTGCCGGATTCGGAGAATGAGACAGACATGTAGTAGTTCAGTCGAAGCAATGAGTGCCATTATGGCACCAGATCCACCGCGAAGTCGGCAGAAGGTTCACACAAGAGTCAAATCCTGCTCTTCTAAGTTCTGCATGGCTTCGGTACCCGCAGCAAAAGTGCCCAGCCTTTCCCAAGCCTCTGGGCTCCTTTCCGATACGCCAAGCACCAGACCGGTCACGAGGCTGTCATATCTCGCGACGGTGAGACACCACACTGGCGCGTGGAAAGCTTCAACCGGGTCGTCTGATTGTGCCCGCCGGACTGACTTCCTCTCGCCACCATCCTCATGCTTGACATTTGTATTTACGAGCAGGCAGTCCGGTGCGATTCTTATTGTGCTGGTGCCTTTGATGATCAGCACATACGTCCATTCACCGCGATTTAGCTCCGCGCATAGACTGGCCGTCGTGACTGGGCCGCGGATTGTGATGGACGCGTCTGACAGCGTACCAAGCGGGTTCATACCCTTCGGCTTGATCGCGACCGTCAACAAGGTGATGGTAGCCTTGAAAGTGTCCCGCTCTTCATCGTCCAGCTGGGTATGGGTAACGGCTGTGTCGAGGCTAGCCCACGAGAAAGATGGTGCACGCCAGGTCTCTAATGCGAAACGAGCTGCAGTGGTCGAGACGGGAGACGACGCACTCCACAACAAGTCTGATGCTAGATTGCCTCTCCACAGCCCTGCCATATAGTCGGAATGTGTGGCTTTGCGGATCTTGCTGGCGATGCCAGATATGGCGGGGAGCTTGTCACTGCCGACAGTGAGGTCTCGCGCTGAGTACTTCTCGACAATCCGTTGCCAAACGTCCCATACCGCATTGGTGTCCTTGCTTGCCACAGCTTTGGGTATAAGCGATGGGGTTGTTGGGCAAGCGCGACGGTCTGGTGCACACTCGCAACGGTAGGACGTCTTGCATTCGAAGAGAAGCTCAGTGGCGGTGTAGTGTAACACTCTGGTGCTCAAGACAACCTCTTGAAGCGCCCATGCCCTGTGGCTTAAGGGACCTATAGGCCTAGCAGGACCACCATCCGGGTTGTCTTTGGGATGATGGTCGAGAATTCTCCTGGCTCGCAACGCAAACTCTTTCTTTAAAGTATTCTCAAATGGAATCTTGACAGGCTTCCTTCGCTCAGCTAAGCACCTTCCGCTTCCGTCACCAGAGTTGGTCGCGGAGATTGTAACGTAGCTGTTCTGGTATATGCTTCCCATCTTCGAGGACTCTGTCTCCCAATCTCGAAGGCTATCTTGTATGATACAGAGACTATCTAGCCATAAAAAACGGAGCCCAAGCTGTCGAGTGATGATCACCGCGTCTTGGAACAGCGGAGGCAATGCATCGAAAGAAATGTTGGCAGCTAACTTAGTCCAATTGGATTTAGTGGTCGTGAACTGAGGCGCAGACCCCCAGCAATGACTCAAAGCAGCATATTGAAATGTTTTGCCTTGAGTATCAATAAGGCGCATTGGCGATGCAGCTCGCCCAACGTCCAGCAGTCGCTTGGGTGCGGAGATTGAGGACTTGCAAGAGAGTCGGCAGGCTTTATGCTTGGGGTTCGCAATACAACCTTGAATACAGCGGCGAATGAAATTGAAAGTCTCATCGGACCCCGAGTTGGTGGGTATGTGATGCGCCGTCCCCAGAGTCGGCCATGGAGTGCGCAATGCTGCATTTTGTCAGGTGCTTTCAAAATGGATGGAGCTACACCGACGTGAGGGTATCATTGCATTGTTGAAAGATGGCTTCCCTACGATCACACATACTGTTGCTAAATGCTGCAAGGGGGACATAACAGACGCGACTTACCAGAACCGGCGTAGATTTCAATAATCTCCCCTTTCCATCGCTCACCATCCAAGCTCACCTTAATCGTACTTTTCTCTTTCATGTCAACGTTCACTCTAGCTCTTGAGCCTCTCCACTTCTCGAAAAACACGTCGAGAGACTGCACGAGGACATTGCAGAATCTGCATCCTCTGCCATTCACGTCTTTGGTTTTGGACAAGGTCAGTGCGTCTACGATCAAGCTCAGAGAGGCTTTTGATTCTTTCCCAGCCTCATCCAGATATATGGAGCTTGTGTGGCCCCGTGGATCGAGGCTGTTACAAATCTGGCATCGCTTACGTTGCGATTGACCAGTGGAGGATGACGGGGTGGGGCGGACCGGGCGTCGCAACGACTTTGGTAAAGGCATCGATGAGGCAGAAGAACCTCAAGTGATATCAGTGATAAGGCTCAGCATCTCCGCGACTGGGAAGCAGCGTTGTCAGGCAAGGCTGAAGGAAGATGTTTGTGAGGTATGAAATGAGGGCAGCGAGGTTGGTGCCTCACACTAAGGACTGCTAAGGTCTCTTTCAGCCTAGTGCAGTGCTAATCTCGTCCGAAACACTATGGCGGCTTGGGGCTGAGACCTCACGAACATCCCTCTTCTTTTCATCGTACAGTTCATTATCTGATTGTTGTTGTGATTCCTCAGAATTGTTGCAATATTCAATATTGTGAGAAGACCTGGACCAGACCAGACCACTCGACAAAGTTATCCATGTGGAGAGGCTGGCCACCATCACAGTTGGTGAGTTTCGCCTCATCTCTCCGATACTCACCGGTCAGCGAACCAATAGTTTGGGGCGACTTCGAAGTTAGCACATCGCTCAGCCAGGTGCTACCAAAAGCTCCCGGAATATCGTTCTCCAGATCTATAAAAATATGCTCTTCACTCAGGACATGCAGGAACGGAAAATGGTAGCAATACAAAGTTTGGACCCCATTCCATGCTTCGCCCCACTGCAGTCTCCGATGATTGGCTCAGGGCTTCGTATTGTGCAGAGCAACGCGATGTACGAGCCCATGGCTTACTATCGACGTTCTTGGCTCGAGGCAAAAGGTGCTGGCAGTGATCGATGCAATGGAAATACCCGGAGCTGCATAAGCCACCGCAGAAGATTGGTGTATTCTTGCAGCACATAGCATGGGATGGGCTGGTTTGTTGAAGTCATCGCACTGTACTTCGGTGAGAATGTGGAGGCTGAGACACTGGGCAAGAGCAACCCCAAATAGAAGGCAGACATCGTGAGGTGTATATAGGACGCCTATCTCAAATACCTCTAGCCTTCTCGCACCTCATTTCTGCAGCCTGCTCTCAGCCCTAAAGTCGGTCGTTCATTCCTCAAGTTCCTTCGCTTTGTGTCATACACTTTGTATTTTTCCTTTTTCCTACGTCTTCAACCAAGATGTACATCACAAGCATTGTCATGGCGCTCTTCGCTACCTCAGCCTTGGCTGCTGATGTATCGGATGTTTGGACCGATGCCACCTCCTTCGGCGCCATGCTCGCGCGCGGCGACGTTATTGCCAAACGGCAAGGATATGTGCCTCAGCAGCGGACTTGTGGGAGTGGTCGCACATGTCAAGAGGCCTGTGGCCCCAACCACGTGCAATGCCCCTCGACAGACAGCAGAACCCATTGCCATGACCCTACCACTGGGACACATTGCTGTTTGGACGGAACTGGCAGTAAGTGGCTCTCCAGAAGAGTCAACGATTGTGTACACTGACATTTGTACAGACGCCTGCAGGGCCGGTTACTACTGCACCACCGATGGGCTTGGACGCACATACTGCTGTCCGGACGGCCTTCAGAATGCTGAATGCGCGAAACTCTACTCGCTCACGATCTCACTCATGCGGGAGACGAGCCGCACGGCTCTTCCCACACCGTCAACAGGAAGGCCGTTTAGCGTGACTGTCCTGTCCACGCCTACTTCCAAGATTCATGTCACAATGACGGCGTCCACGGCTCGTCGTAACGCAACTTCTACCTACAAATCTGCCGTCAAATCTGCCAGCCGTAACGCTACTTCCTCTTTCGTGTTGCCTACGGGCAAATTCAACGTTACAACGAGCACGACGCCACCTTTGTTCACTGGTGCTGCGGGAAAGGCTGCAGCTGGTGGTATGGCTATCTTAGCGGGTGCTGCGGGTTTGCTCTTTTAGTAGAACAGGGCACTGCGTGGGTGCTCATAATGCTCAGCAGAGATGACTAGTTTGTTCGGTGCCGAATTCCATTTTCAAGTATAGTCTATGACGAGTTGCAAGTATAGTGCAGTTGAACTGAACCTGAGGCCTTTCAATTCTGTGTTCCAGCATGCTTGCGTGCGAGAAGACCGAGTGCATGTGATTGTTCGTGCAGTTGAAAAGGTGTGCAGGCGCGACTGAGCACATGCGGCTAGCGCAAAAATGAACATCCGACACGCTGCAGTTTTCCACGCGTAGAACTAACCAATCACCCACGCATCACCATCAACAATTGCCTCTCCAATAGACGACAAATTTCCGTCGTTATGGCGAAAGCGAAGCGCATGAGCGAGGTTTTCGCATCCTCAGCAGAGAAGGACACTATCGCAGCCAGTACGACAGCAACACCGCCATACTCGAGCGAAGGACCAACGCTACCACTTATCGCGGGAGATGGCGAACATGCGACTGATGCCGGCGGCACTATTCTTGAGGCGAAAGCACGAGGAACGAATGGCGAGCCCAGCAAAAGGACAGATAAGCGGGTGCATGGTCGCGAAGGACCGGCTGCGCCTAACAATACAAGCCATCCAGGCCTCTACGAGCCATGGACACTTCTACCTCGAGAGATCACTGGCCCGCTTCTGTCACAATCGCGGCTAGCAGACGCGCAGAATGTTGTCCCGATTGTGTTTACCAAGAATCAGAACGTCAAAGCCGGTGTTGTCCGGCTGAAAACCTACCTTGGGGCACCTTGCGATCAGAAGAACCCATTGGAGATTCCAGAACTGCTGAAGGAGAAATGCTCAGTCATTGCCGTATCATCACAGGGCGAGGGCACAGCGAAACTCGTCACCATCGTTGATATGGTGAAACGCGTTGTCAAGCCCAACCCAGCACTTCCAACTGACGACAAGTTGGTGCAAACTTGGTGGATGTACATGTCTCTGACAAGCGTCGACGTTGAGCAGGAGAAGCGAATCAAACGAAAGGCAGATACGACGCAAGAGAGCCAGGAAGAGGAGGCTTTTGAACCCATGGAGATCGACGTTCCCTTCCAGAAGATGGAAGAGACGAAGCTTACACGGAAAGTTCCGGTGCTGACGGTCTGGATGAGCAAGAACGAGATACCAGCGTTCAAGGAAGCATTTGGAGAGCAGACATTCGCAGTTCAGGCTTTGTCTAAGGATGACTGAGGCACACGCTAACCCGTCACAATCTAATGCGCACCCACGATGAGACTGCTCAGACATTACTCTATCGAATGATACCACAAGGTCCCAGCAGCGACACGCTCACGCGCTCGGTCCCATTCTCGCTTGGGTGCTACTGGAATTACTGCCGCGGTAAGATATGGAGAGAAAAACGCTTCCTATTCATCCGTCGAACCGCGTCACCCGACAAGCCTCATGGTGTGATCTTGAACCATTGGCTGAACACGCCAGTAGGGTCATACCTCTTCTTCAGCTCCTTCAATCGCGGTAAGCTCGCTCCATATACAGCTTCCTGTGTCTCGTCTCCGTGTGCAAAGTTGATATACCTAATACCTGTCAGTTCACTCGTCCCAAACGATACGGACCGGAAAGGAAGCACTCACACTGGATTGTTCTTGGGGTCCTCGCTATAGCTCCACAACGCCCTGATACTCTGTGCAAAGTCCTCTGCCTCCGGATCAAGCGTCGCATCATCATACCACGGGATTACAATCGCTTGCGCAAAGGCGCCATGACGTAAGGCTTCGTTCCAAGAAACTGATCCGCTGGATACTTCTCGGGATTTGGCCATGTTGAAGCGCTCGATGAGGATTGCGGAATTCGGCGCCTTGGATTGGAATTGCTTGTATAGATCCCAGATCTCGAGCCACTTTCGGGGCTGCATGTGGTTGATACTTGTACTGTACGCCGGCTTGCGTCCTCCAGGCAGACAGAAGATATCACCAGAATCATTCCATTTGTCGAAAGACTCCACTGAGCACATCTCCATCATCGGCCCGAGGGCGTGAAGCGGTGCGAACGCTGCACGGCCTGTCTCTTCCGTCCCTTTGTGCAAGAAGCAGTTGACCATGATGCACGGCTCGTTTGATGGTGGACCGGAGCTAGCCAAGTAGAAGAACACCCGTTGCTGTTTCGTCAAAGGCAGATCTTGAATTGCTTGCGCAACCTCTTCAATCTTACCTGGACTGAAGATCAGATTGCCGATGTAGGCCAGACAGTCGTCGGACGTCGCTGGCATTGCGTTCACCGTCATGGATATAACGATCCCGAAATTTGGACCAGCGCCACGCATAGCCCAGAACAAGTCCGGAAATGATGTACGTGAGACGGTGACAATATCGCCACTGGCGAGCACCACCCGTAGCGAGATGATGTTGTCGACGCCCATGCCAAACTCACCAACGAGGTTTCCTTCATAACAATGAGTTGAGGTCACACAGCCGAGCGTGTTGACGTACCATAGCCACCCCCAAGATACGCACCGACCATACCAACCACGTTACAGCCTCCGGTCAACAGTATCGCACCGGCCGCGTGTGCCGCGTCGACCGCATTTTTCACGGTCGCTCCACCGCCGATCGTCGCCTGCTTTTTATCCGCGCTGAACGTGACCGCGTTCAAGCCACTTAGATTTACGAGCACACCGCGCTCGCCGAGACCTGTGGTTTTGGCCCATCCACTTCCCCCATTCTGGACGAGGAAAGTTCTGCAGTTGTGCGTGCAGTACTTGACCTGTACGCCGTCAGGATCGCTCGCTTCAATACCTGGAAGCCTCCATACTGTAGCAGCCACCTCATCCTCTGTCGTCACGTTCATGACAGTAGCCGGCTTTGGGGCTTCGTAGTTGCTCCATCTTGCTCGGGGACTCGCATTGAGGTTTCCAGCAGGCAAAGCGATGTCGGCCATGCTCGCTAAATGAATACTGTTAATCCTGTAACGTTAGAGGACACTGTAGAACGGGTTGGCTTCTCCAAGCTCAGAGGACAGTTAATGCTTGTGCTGTGGATTACAAAAGGTGCTCGAGCATATAAGAGTAGAACTTCAGAATATTGGTAAGCGAATGGTCAACCTTGGAAGTCCGCAGTATTAAAGAGCGAGTACATGCAAGTCAGAGCCATAAGAACCAGGGACGTATCTATGCATATGATGCTCGAACCAACAGCTTCAGAGAGCTACATACGCCATTGAGCCATGTCCGCTAGCTCTAAGGGGCTTTCGTATACGACTGGTGCGATTGTTCGGCCTGGATGTTCAAAGTGGACAGTTCCTCGCGATATGGTGCTAGTTTTTGACGTTGGCATAAGCACTGGGAACGCCGTCATCATGCTACTTCTCACAACAAGCTAGTCGGCGGACTTATCGGAACAATCTACTCGCACTTCGCCGCGTGGTGCGTCAGTCTTCAGACGGATTCAACAGTTGCCTAGCCTTGCGCTTTGTGATAGACTACGTACCAGAAGCTAGTTGGTGGTGCCGTGATGCAACGCCAACCTTCTTTGCCTCGAACTGCCACTCTGTCGTGATGAACAAAGATACAACTTCAACTATCGTGCACCCCTTTGAAGTACCAACATATTGATCACCGCACAGGAGAGAGGTAGTACCGCAGTTTGGGAGTTCGAAAAGGACTACATGTTTAGGATAAGGGAGAAGACTCCCAGCGAACGTCAGGGCAAGACACGCTCATGTAACAAAGGTTTCTCTTACACATCAATGAGCCACGCTGAGATCGAAGAAAGAGACTGGCAGCACCCAAAGCAGCGCGGACCAGGGCGAAGAGCTGAAGGAGACGCAGTTGTGTAGACTGAGTACTATTCAAATACAACACCCAACCTAAAGCTTGTAACTCCCCGCCCCCTTCCTGGCCCCTCCACCCTTGACCTCCTTGCCTTCCACATCCGTTAACACACCCTTCCTCCCAATAACCTGAACCCCACCCTTCTTCAAATCGCTAATGACCTGCCTCTTATCCTGCTTGCCACCCTTCTTCGACTCATTCTCCTTGCCATTCCGCGGCTTATTGAGCCCCTCTTTCTTACTACGCTCTTTGGCTCTCCTTCGCCTGCTCGCCTTCTCCTCGCGAGACAGCTCCTCTCGTGCAATGGGCATGCCGCTCTTGGTAACGACTTCGCTCTTGTTGTTCTCGTCGCCGGGCCTGTAGACTTCTTGGGGTGCGAGCATGCTGGCGCCTGCGACATCGCCGCCAGCCGTGGGGCGCGCGTCCTCCATTTCGATGGCGGGTGCGTCGACACGGATCTCAAGATTTGGTGCTGCAGGCTTGGGCTTGAAGTGTGAGGAACTAAGTGAGTCAAGTTTGACGGACAGCTTCTTCCACATGACGGAGATCTCATCGTGTTCCTTCTTGAGCTTCTCGTCCTTGGCCTCGACGAAGTTGGGGTCCGTGTTGCGCAGATGTTCCTCTTCGTACAGCTCAGCAAGGCCCTTGCCAGACTTTGTATCTTCGAGCTCGAGCTTGCCGCGCCGTTTGGGGCCGGTTGCAAGGTCGTCTGGGCGGCGGCGCAGGACCTCGTCGAATTCGTTGGCGATGATGCGCCGCTTGATAAGGGCTTCGATGTCTTCGGAGGTTTCGGCTGTGACGATGGGGACGGGCTTGCCAGCGCGCTCGAATTCGAGATTCTCCTCAAGGAGGGAGTTGAGAGGCCGGTCGGCTGCGCGTGCTTCGCCGGACAACTGCCATTCGCGCTTTGCGACGTTGGCAGATTCTAATTTTCGTATCTCCTCGGCGATCTTTGCTTGTCTTCGCTCATGCGTTGACCTTCGTGACTTGGGGTCTGAAGGGTCGAGATCTGAAAGATCACCGTTGCTCTCCACATCGTCGTCGTCCTCAAACAGGTCGCGGTGCACTCTTGCCATTGTGCCCTCGACGTCTGCCTCCTCTTCGACTTCGCCTTCCTTCTTCTCGGGAAAATTGTGAGGATTCGGCCGCCCTCGCTTCTTCTTGTTCTTGTTCTTGCCGGCTTTCTGCGGGGGCGGCGCAAAGAAGTCGGCGTACATGACATTGTTCGCGTTCATGTCGTCGTCGACTACGTCTAGGTCGCCTTCCTCGTACTCTTCGTCGTCACTCTCCCCTTCTGGTGCGTTCAGATCGACATTGCCAAAGGTTGGGCCGCCGGCGTCCGAGTCGTCGTCTGAAGCGCCCCCACCACCCAGTCGTGTGCTCTTCCCAGGGCCTTCTGCCATAGGGTCTGCTGCCCAGTTGATGTCCTCGTCCTCGCTGTCTGCCGCTTCGCCCCGCTGGTCCTGCTGCTCGAGGAAGTCGGACTGCTTGTTGAAGTCGTCGATGGAGAAGAAGCCGTCGTTGAGGCCGTTGGGGTCGGGCTTGTAGGTTTCGGCAGGCTCGTCGTCGGATGCGTCTGCGTCGAATCCATCTTCCATGCCCTCTACGTCCATGTCCATGTCCTCGTCGTCCTCGCCAGCCATCAGTCCGTCATCTTCCGAGGGCACAGCGTCTTCGTCGTCGTCCACGCCGTCGAACTCCCAATCCTGGCCCTCCTCGCCAAGATCCGATCCTTCCATGTCGTCTGCATCCTCGGCCAAATCGTCCTGGCCGTCATCCTCACTGTCCCCATCTGCACTGCCGCCGTCCACGGGGAGTGACAGCTCAATCTCCTCGGCCGCCGCCTCGACAATCTTGCGGGTCTGCTCGAAGACCTGGTTGACGCCAAAGCCCTCGAGGTGCACCTTCTTCAGATGCAGCACTCTGACGTCGCTGTCGTAGCCGTGGCCCCGCTTCCGCTTCTTGCGCAGCTCTTGCTGGCGCTGCGCTTGTGATTCGCTGACACCGGCGGCCACTGGGTCGAGGTACTGTTTTGCGGCGGCCAGGAATGCGGCATTGAGCTGCATTGTCGGCTGCAGGAAGGCGAGCGGGTTCGCGGCGAGACTGGATGAGGAGTCCATGGCGGCGGGCTGCAGCGTCATTGGCGGCGGGTGGGTGGAGCCCACAGAGAGGGTGTGCGATGATATGGAGGTGTCGGGCGAGAAGGAGAGAGGCGCCATGCTACTTGTCGGGCAGTGGCAGTGTGCGTGGCTGGTGAAGGTCAAGCTGCCTGTGCGTAGCCTGCGAAGCCGACGAGAAAGTTTTTGGTGGAGGCGTCAGATCCGCCTTTCCTCATTGGGTTGGCTCGTGCAGACGCGCTCCGATCTCATTCACCCCATGGCTTCCCATCACTTGTTCAACTAAACTCTATCCCTGCCCACATAGCCACGGCTTCCTTCGTGCACGCCAATTCCTCCACCAGCCCAGATTGGACTCGCCGTCGTCTCGCTGTATGAACACACGAACAGCATCCAAGTACCACCAGATGATCGCACAACACAGCAGAAAGTGCAGCACAAGTGCCGCACACACGATCCCCGGAGCCACGTGCCGAATGAAGTGCATCAGCTCGTCCTTTACTTCTGGAATCTGCGGTAAATGTACCCACGTGGAGCCCCACCTAGACCAACACGAGCAGCTGTTCATGATGCCCCATTGTATCACCATGATGATGGCAATGTTGCTCAGGGCGCATACCATGTCTTTCCAAAAAACTACCCAAAACAGCGCTTCCTTCCTCAGCGTGCTCTCACAGGCACATTCAATCATGAAGCTCAGCAACCAGATACTAAACCTGTAGTCATGTCAGCGTATAGCTCGCCATCGAAAAGAGCTACTTACACAATCGACTCTGGAATATGGCGGCATGAGAAACCTTGAGGTGAGACCAGGTACGACAGGGTTGCTGATATGAAGAAGCTGCATCCAACGAACATGGTACCAACCGAGCAGTACAGGAATAGATCGCTGTTCTTTGTCTCGCATCGAGAACCTCCCCGCTTCCATTTGGTCGGACGCCAGGAGTAGACTCCGCCGTTCATCGCTCGCTCTCTGGATCCCTTGCACCACTTCATTGCTGCTCGTTGTGCAAGCGACGGCCGTCTTGCTGGCTCATCTTGCAACGTATCGAGCTTGAACTCAAGATCATGCAAGATGCGGGGGATCGAGTCTTCTGTCTGCGACGCCCCGATCAGCGATGCGATCACTACGGTGGAAGTGACCCAGAGATACAAGGCCGAAATCGCAATGCTCTGCGCTTCGACATTGACCCAATTCGTTGGACCTGGCTCGGATGCAGCTGCTTTGATGAGCGATATCACCCAGCCGCCAATGAAGAACAATTCGGCAAGCACGACAGGTAAGCTCCGAGTCTGTCGATCAGCTGCCAGCGAGCCTGCAGTCTCCTCGTAGATGTGGCGAATCTCGTCGTTGAAATCTCGCCTACGAGACATCTCAAGACTTCGGCTGGTCAGTAGCGGTTCTTCAAAGGAAACTTGCAGGCTTACTACGTTTTACAAAAGCCGTCTATCTTCTCAGACGCCCCACATTCATCATACGACACCATGATAATCGCCAGTCCCTTCGACCTCTGGTCATAAAAAACTTGGCCCTTGCCCCGTCCAGCCCTCCGACACAAGTCCCTTGCATCTTTCGCTCTCCTCTGGCACATCGCGAGAGTCAACAGAATACATGAGACGGAGTCGATCGGGTCGCCAAGCAGATGCAGCATGACACCGGTCTCTACACTCGGTCCGAGAGGCGGCCTCGGGAACTGCGAAAGCAGCTGCAGCAATGGCAGCTTCCATACCACGATCCGGTTCCACACGTCTGAGATTGGATAAGGTGTCCAGTCCTTCCAGATGGAGCCGACGCCGCCCGTGATATGCTCGCACACAGCATTTGTTAGCATGCGAGTTTTGTTGAAAAAGATCTCGCTGCCTGCCGCGCAGGTCTCGTTGAGGTTCGTGTACACGTTGTAGAGGGCGCCAAATTCAAATTTCGTTTGGTTGCGGACCAAGGTGCAATTCATGCTTGCCTCTCTTCTCTCGATGTTTTACAAACGTTGTGCTGCTGCAACATACAAGTACTTATCTACGCACCCACGAGGCTCTAGACAGCCACAATCGGGTTCATCTTCCTTGCTGCCTGCTTTCGCGACCGCCAGTCGTGGCTATACACGAGGCTGCCCAGAGTCAGCCAATGGCATTCGTCCGATACAGCCAACCACCCTACACAAGCGCCCGCATGCCAAGCCACAGATAGTCTTATGACTTACACCTTCGTTTGGAGTCAGAGTAATCGCTTCTCCGGCCTCGAAGTGAATGAGGCTGTGCGATACGGCGTGGGATGTGTTGCAGCCTCGTGTCGTTCCGGCCTTGCATCACGATCAGAAGGTGCGTCGAAGCGCCGGGTCGCTGGGCTGAGATTCTTGCATAGAGCTGGGCTGGGCTGGGCGAGAAAGATCGAGGAACCACTGATGATTGCCAGGTGCGCTTCGGAGATGATGGCTTGATATTTCGCGGCCTGGGACTACCGATGTCAGCGTCGCAAGCTAGCACTGGACGACTTGCATTGGGATGATAAAACGCACTCTCATCCATTCTGAACATGATAACTAGACTTCATTGTCCAGACAAACAAAAGGCCGGATGTAACAACATCAAGGCACTGCTCGGCAGTCTTGCAGCAACGCTTGACTCCCTTAGGCATACAAGCATGGCACTGGAAGTCCTCCGTCACATTTCGCACACGCTCATGGCTTGCAACCGCACGTAGTACGACGTACTACGGTTACGCCCTACGTCGTAGTGGGTCGTACGTACTTGGCAGTGAATTGAAACGTAGCGTAGGCGTAGTGGTGACATTTTGGGAGCCGTAGTACGGCGGTACGGCGGAATCTCGGGTGGTGCGGAAGGAGTGCTTGGAGGTCACCAGGTGGTCTGTTCTGGTCTGATTTGCACGCAAATTTGTTAGCGGATACGACGCGACGGGGTGCGGCCATGCTAAGGGAAGTAAGGAGGTGGTTGGGGTGAATATCCTGGGTACATAGCAGCCGCTGTACGCACCCAAATCATCACCAGCTACACCAAAAATGAGTCGCTCTCAACGCTCACAAGCACCTGTTGCTCCTGCCTTAATATTCCATCAAGCCGCGTCGCGACGCCTTGCTGCCGTCCAGCCTACGCCAAGTCCCTCATCCTCACGCTCATCTTCTACTTTTGATGAGCGCCCTCAAGTATATCCCAGCGGCGATTTTGGTGTACTCGGCACCTATTTCGAGGTGGGTTTCAACCGCGTTTCTGACGCCAAGGGTCGCCTCGTTGCGGGTCGTTTGGGGTGTCGTGTGAGGCATATGAGCCAGCTTGGAGGCGCTCCTGAGGCCGCGTCGATATAGGAGCATGGGTTGGAGTTGGAGTACTTGGAGGACAATATGAAAAAGTCAAGACTGTGGCTTTGCAAGCTTTGCGATCTTGATCGAATGACTAATAACGTCAGACGCGTTGATGATACTCGGTTTATCAAGAAGCACATAGAGAAGGTCCATGGGATTGATCTAGATCGGGGAGGTTATCTACCAGAAGTTCCACCGCGGCCAGCCTTCGCGAGTCCATTCGAAGCTGCTGCTGTTGCTGGCAGTAACTCAGTTGTATCTTGTTGGACCAAAAAGGCCGACCTTCTTGCTGTTGTAGCTTGAAGGTTTGATATAGTGGATAGGCTGACATATCCCACACTCCATGGCAGGAGGACGCACTGCCAAGCACGTCTTTCAGCCAATGAGAAGCTCTACGGGCCGTACTACGGTGCTTTACGGCGTATTTACGGCTACGGAGCGTACTCCATACCTTTTTCTTCACCACTGTACGTACTGGGCCTTAGCGCAGGCCGTACGTACTGCGATTGGGCCGCCAAGGACCGTAGTACGTACGGCTGCAAGCCTTGCACACGCTCTACCATCCGACACCTCGACCCCTCAGCGTCTTGCATAATCGCAAGCTGCTTCTCGCGCAGCAAGCATGCCACTGCCACGAACTCCAATTGGAAGGACTCCACACCCAAGAATACCTGCGGGTTGCCTGATTAAGGGTCGAATGTGTCCTGCGGAGGAATTGATAGAGCTACTGCAGCACCATCATGATCGGAAACATCCATCGCAAGAATTACGTTTCTACTATGTCACTTACCTCATATTAACAAGCCTTCACTACACTGACGAACCATAGAACCCAAGTTAGCGCACATGATAGTGGCCGTTGAGGAAAGCCATGTTCACTGGCTCAACCTTTCGACCTCCTGAATATTCCTCACCAACGCATCGTAGTTCCCTCCTGGACCATCGTTATACATGAGTACACTACCCGGACTCGCCCTCCTTGCCACGTTCACCGCTTTCTCGAACAGCGCTGTCTGCTCGGGTATCAATCTACAGATCGGACATTAGCACCTGCTTTACTGGCATGATTCAAACTGGAATGTCACCGTAGTCCGCTTCCGACCATAATGCCCGCAAAGTTATCCTTTCTCAACTTTGCATCAAGCCAATCGAGTCCAGCCTGCGGGTTGGAATCGTCGAAGAAAAGCGTAGTGACTTCGTAGCCAGCGTTCATGAGGCGTTGGTCGTCGGCCTTGATCTTCGCGAGGATCTCCGGGCCCGTGCCGTAGAGATCGCGGAAGTACTGAGGAACGGGGCGATTGGTATCGAGACCAGTTACGAGGAGCTTGGGCTTGGCTGTTGTGTTGTTGTTGGACTTGTTGCAATTGTGGGACTTTTGGTGGGAGTCTTGGTGAATTAGGCAAATATGTGTGGAGGAGCGGGTTGAGGATATGTCTAAATACTAACACTAGAGCTAGTGCGATAGTTCATACACACGCCGTCTACCGGTCGTCTCTACCGTCGACCAGCAACGTCTTCATGACATTTCCAACCCCACAGCAAAAGACCTCTCGTGGGTGTCTTCCAGACCGCGAAGTGCGAGAGGTCTTACTCACAACTCGGTGCTTCGGTCTCGGTGTTGCGGATTCCAAGTGTCAGATGGGAGATCGTCACGTTGGCGTCGCGCCTGATTTGACATCGTTGTTGTACCAAACTCTTGGGCTTACCAACGCAGTCTTGGCGATGGCGGGATTGCTTCCATCACAGAGCTAAAACTCGCATTTGTAAGATTGAGCTCAAAAGCTGGTTATGTCATTACTGTAGGTCTACAGCTCGTCGTGTGCGTTTTCTTTCCCTTCCTCTAGATCGGCGGCATCCTTTCCAAAGACATCTCCACTCTTCGCTTTGCCCTGTAATATCGTCTTCAACATACTCTCAACGTCGTCTCTCTCCATCTTCTTCCCATGCGCCCACATGAATACATTGTTATTCAGCGGTGCATGCACCACAATGCTCGTTTCCATTTCTTGATCCTTGTTGTGCTCATCAATCCTCGAGAGCAATTTCGATGCCATTTCTGCGTGCTTGACGGCATCTGCCATGGCAAAGGTGGCGTACTTCTCGTACTTCTTAGCTAGCGGCGTGAGTAGCTGAAGTAGTGATGTGGCACGCGAGCTACCTGGCGACGTGAAGATGTAGAGTGTGAGCTTGTCCCGTTGCATAAAGTTTTCCAGGTCTTTCTCGCGGAAGGTGCGGATTGTAGATGGAATCGCTATGGCCAGGAAGCTGGACAGGGAGGCGGATGTGTAAGCACCAGAGAGAGTGCGGTGATCGTTGTCGATGTTCTTGAAGAGCTTGACTGACGGGACCGCGAGGCCTTGATCCTTGGCAATTAGTGGGTCTGTAGTGTAGCCAAAGACGTAGTCCTGATGCTGCTGCGCCGCCACAGCTGTGAAGCAGTCCAGGAGTGTCTTGTCATCCGATGGCAGCTGCGCGACGACCACGATCTCGTCGATTTCCTTGAACGCCTCCATTCCCATCTCATCGATGTTCGTAATCACCCCCAACTCTTTCCTCTTCACCCACCCGCTGATGGCCTGCATTGTCCTTGGACCCCGGTACCTCGTCTCGTGCCTGTTGCTCCCTTCTTTGCTAGGCTCAAAAAGACGAAATGTTGGATAGGAGTTGACATCGTGCTCATTGCATAAGTCGCCCTCACGGTCGCAGTCGACGGTCAGGAAAGATATGCCGCTATTTGTGTTTGCACGCTCGAACACGCTGGTGTAGGATTGCAGAAACTGCGTAGTCTGTGATGTAAAGAGCACAAAGGATGCGTCCTTGGAAGCGATTGCTTCCTGAAAGACCTGATAGGACGCATTCTCGGTGGTTCTGGCGACTGCGAAGGAGGCCGCGAGGCATGCAATGAAAAACATCGTGATAATTTTCGAAGTGTGGTCGTTGCATGGGAGTAGAAATGGTCTGTCAAGTCGATTTGTTCTGTTTCCGGGTTGGTTAACAGTTGGATGTTGCCTGCAGGTGTCGAACGCATCTCGAACTGAGCGTGTTTCAGGAATAACTCCTTCACCCTTGTCAGATCGGTCTGACAGTTTCGCCCCTAGCTTCAGCGAAAGCTTGGCCCCGAGACATGAGTACATCAAACCAACGACCACTTCTTCGTGGTTCCTAAAGATTGACGAGCCCGATTCCAGGGAAATCACTCGCAATGCTCATCGCCAGCCTTACCATCCTCGCTCTCGCGCCCGCCACCATTGCGCACAGTTTTCCGAATTGTTCACCTCATAACTACACAACGCACATACTCTCCATATCTCCTCTTGTGATATACATCCCATCATTTATCACCCCCGTCGAGTCTGCGCACCTACAAGCCATCTCCAAAGGCAAATTCTCGTCTTCGCAGATCGCCGATGATTCCGGGCAGCAACTCCTTACCAACACGAGAACGTCGCAGTCGACGTCTCTTGAAAGCGACGACATTGTGCGCTGTATCGAACAACGCGCCCTCGATTTTCAAGGTTTCGACACTAAGCGAGAGTCCTTGGAGCCCCTCCAACTCGTCCAATACGCCCAGAATCAAGAGTACCACGCGCACACTGATTGGTTCACATCACCCGCTCAAACGACGTCCGAATTTGGAGGCAACCGCCTCTCTAGTTTCTTCGTATATGTGTACGCCTCTTCAGATATCATGGGCGGAGGCACACAGTTTCCACTGTTAGACGTTCCACAGAATGAACGGTGGTGCGATTGGCTCAATTGCGATGCTGAACTTGAGGACGGGGTGGTATTCAGACCGGTGCAGGGAAACGCGGTGTTTTGGCGGAACCTGGTAGAGGTGACAAAGGGGACATATGCAGGAGATCGAAGGACACGTAAGAGAGTTCCGTGTACGAACTGCATGCGAGACATACACTGACTTCGTACATCCAACTCTAGTGCATGCCGGGTTGCCCGTGCAGCGCGGCGGAAAGATAGGAATGAATGTCTGGACAAGAGAGAGGGTACTGGACAAGAAGTATAGGAGCGGTCAGCAAAGATGATAGGCTTGCGTCCAGCAGCGGTGCTCAGTCCAACCCATCTTCCGCATTCCCTGGCGACCATTTTGCGAACACGCAGGAAAACTTGCATTTGCCTGTAGCTTGAAACTTTCGGATAGTTAACCTGCGGCAAATATAAGTCAGTAAGTCACGTCACGTCATGTCGGCCTTCGATTTGCCGCTTGTGACGCTTGAGATGGGAAAATGTTGGTGACGCGCTTGATCATTCTGATCCGCAACACAAGTATGCATGAACGAAGTAGGACAGGTACGAGACCTACGACAAGCAAAGACCAGGGAGCATTGTTGTGAGTCGTCATGCGGTGATCGACCGCGGATCAAAAAGCCAATCCATGATGAAGCTAGTATGTGGGGCAGGGTAAAGCAGGAATGCGCGGCTGAGCCCACCTTCTTGGATCCACACTAGATGACGCACCCTGAGCAATTATGTTCCACGTGCTGTACCGCCACTACCTGATACAGGCAGTTGCTAACCTCATATCACCAAGAGTCTCTCACAAAGGTCTAGTAGCTACCCCGCTGCTGTGGCTGGTGCAGCAGCAGGTATTTTCGCGACCCATGAAAGTGGGGAGATCAAAGAAAAGAACCGCGAGGCGTCGCGGGTTGAACGGTTATAGCGGAGTATGACGATGCCACCAAGTGTCGGCCTTCACCATTGGCATGTTTGATTGCTGCACTAGCTGTATGCGGAGACTGCATTTACCTGCCTCGCGAGCTGGCCAGATGTCATCGTACTACGCAGGGCAATTGCGCAATTGCCCTGGAAATTACGTACTGAGGTAGGTCTCAATGCATGCCTTTCCAGTGTGGATATAAGAAGGCTCTCCCTGCTCGAACAGATCTCATTATCAACATCTTCGCTCTTCAATAAAGCAATTCCACAATCATCAAACACCTTCTTCAACCGAAACAACAACACTTCAAATCGCAATCATGGCAGGAATCGTTAACAAGGTCAAGGATATGATGCACAAGGACAAGGACACGACAGACAGTAAGAGCTTGAGATATACACACTGGACATCCCGCTAACACGGAACAGCCGACCCAACACATAGCTCATCACACAACACGGGAGTTCAGGGAGGTTCAAACACCACTGGACATGGCACCACTGGCGGAATCGGTAACCACACCTGGACTGGCCCTGCTGCTGGTACTTCGAATCCGGCCGACCGCAACAACGACGGCAAAGTCGATGCTCGCGACGTAACGGGCCAGCACTCTACTGGAGGTGGCCTGACGGGACACAGTTCTACTGGCGGCGGACTCACAGGCCACAGCGCCACTACACATGGCACTGCAAACCCGGCAGACCGTAATAACGACGGTAGAGTCGATGCCAGGGATTTGACAGGCCAGCACTCTTCTGGTGGTGGCCTCACAGGCCATTCGGGCGCATCGCATGGCACGACTGGAGTATTGGGCTCCAGCGGACACGGCACACACGGCACCATGAACCCGGCTGACCGTAATAACGACGGAAGGGTGGATGCTCGCGATTTGACCGGGCAGCACGCTGGCTCAGGTGGCTTGACAGGCCATTCGACTACAGGGCATGGCACATCTCACCACGGCACGTCCGGCGACCCATTCGCTGTACCCTTGGGCGCCTCCGCCGCTGTCGGCCCACACGCCACGCATACTGCCAATATCTTGGATCCTCACGTCGGCTCAACTGGACACTCCTCTACTGGCAGCGGTCTGACTGGCCATGGCACCACCGGCCACTCAGCTGGCGGACTTGGACACACTGCAAACCCAGCTGACCGTAATAACGATGGACGTGTCGATGCCCGGGACTTGACTGGCCAAGGTCACTCTTCTGCAGGTGGTTACGGTCACAACACCGCGGGAGCTGGACTTGCAGGCCAGGGTCTTACTGGACACTCGACCACTGGTGGTCTTGGACACACAGCAAACCCAGCCGATCGCAACAACGATGGTCGTGTTGATGCGCGCGATCTGACCGGCCAGGGCCATTCGTCAACCGGAGGACTTGGTTCTACTGGAGGATACGGTCAGACAGCCAACCCGCTTGACCGCAACAACGACGGCCGCGTAGATGCACACGACGCAACAGGGCGTAGCAATGTCAGTCACTCGACGACTGGAGGGCTTGGCCACACCGCGAATCCGGCTGATCGCAATAATGACGGACGCGTTGATGCTCGCGATCTGACCGGCTCTTCAAGGACAACTGGCACGGGTGGTCTTGACCATCGCCCAGGAGAGTCTGGTGATCTGCCCTATGCCCTGAAGGAGGATGTGTCCAGAGCCGAGCATCATCACCAGGGTACTGGAAGTCACCACCACGCAGGTGCTGGTGCTGTTGGTCATGATGGCAAGCCCTCCTTGAAGGACAAGCTCAACCCCAAGATTGACGCCGACGGTGATGGCAAGGCTGGGTTCATGAAGTGAACGTGCAGCAGCTGACTTCATGCTGGTAACAGCATGTCATGATACCCATGTCACTAGATAGCTCAAATGCCAATGTTCATCTATGTTGTAATAAATCTGCTTGCTGAGATGATGATTTGGAAAGTAGACAACGCCAGCGCAGTTGTGGAGCAAGAGCAGACTGTCGAGGGTGTTGTTGGTGCGTGGGTGGCGGGCGGACAGGATAGATGGTGAAAATAACCAGATGAGACGACTTCGATTGTAGGTGAGGTTGCTATGTAGCTTGCAAATGACAAAGAGGGATGCGCCATGACGGGAACGACGTGAAACGAATAGATTTCGTGAAACATGTCGACATAGACTCAAAGAACAATCATCGCGAGACCGACGGCCAACGACGTCAAGAGCGAGGACCACACAGCCCATATTGAGACGAAAGACGCTGTACTGGGGGGGAGCTTCTGCTGGATGCCAGACTGCCCCGAAGCAGTCGCCGTGCATTGCTGGCCGCACTCGTAGCCGTTCGGACAGCAATTACCGCCACGATCCGCAGGGCAGCTGTACCAAGCGCTCGGGCACGATCCACCACTTCGCGGCGCAGTCGAAGCAACGCCTAGTCCCGTAGGCGCAACAATGACTACGCCGTTAGAATTGATGAGGGTCTCGGAAGGAAGACGGCAGCTTCCAGTTGTCTGGCAATCGCGGCCAACCCTGCAGCATCCAGACGGGTAGTATGCGCTACACACATAGAAGCCAGTCGGGCACACGTCGCTCGAGGATGATGCCGATGTCGTTGTGACCGAGCCGCTGGTGGGCCGCACTGGCGCAGAAGGTGCCTGGGTACTGCTGGGAGCACCGCCGAGGCAGGACGCGCCGTTCGCGCATGTTCGCCCGTTCTCACAGCAGCCGCCTCCAAGACTGGCGGGGCACGAGAAGTAGCCTGTTTTGCAAGTAGGCTGTGCTGCCGATGACGAGGGCGTCGGCGTCGCAGAGGCCGGAGCAGACGTCGTGGTGGGGACGATGATTACGGCGGTCGAGGACGGCGGTGGTGGGGGCGGCGACGAGGAAGGTTGGACGTAGGTTGTGGATGTGCCTACGGCAGCGCCTAAGACAATCAGTATGCGGTCCTTCGTTTCTTGAGAGACGTGTACGTACATCCGATACCAGCACAGCGGAACCCAGGCAAGCAACATCCTCCGTTGGGCGCATCTGGGCACGAAGAGTAGCCGCTGCTCGTGTCACACCGGATGCTTCCAGCGCACGTCTGCCCTTGGGGACAGCAGCCGACTGAGCCAATGCCTGGGCTGTCACTGACGCTGATGCATGCGCTTCCAGTGCCACAGCACACATCTGGCGCGCCGATTGAAGAGCAGCTGCGCGTCCCTGCTGGGCATGCAAACTGCCGTTTGGACAGTGCCGCTCGTATGCGCATCCGAGAGAAGAAGTCGTCTTCTGCAAGCGGTCGGAGTGGTGATTGTGCTTCGCATGTCTCGTTTCCAGTCCCGTATCCTGACCTCTTTTCAACATCGGACGCAAAAATGTAGTCGTCCAGCATGAACATGGCGCTCTCATCAAGGCTCATTTTCTTCACGCCAATGGGCCGTTCATGTCGAAGCTTCTCTGCGATGTCGAGCGCTCGCTTCGCGTGCACCTCGTCTTCTGGGTAGTACTTCAGATGCTTTGGGACGTTATGAGGCCATTGCGGTTCGGCGTGTGTTGCGGTCGAACACAGGAGTAGTAGAACTGTCGGCGGCAGTGCAAGCAGGCTTGGTAAAAGCATTGTGCGTATTCGAGTATGCGCGCTCCATTCAATCACGGGTCGAAGTCAGTATGGAGACATCTCGCAGCTAAAACACGCCGTTGCTGAGGTGGCTGGTGGACCTCGAGGACACCACGAACCAGGGCAGAAATGGCGAGGCTGGGTTGTGCTGGCGCCTCACCGCCAGTGTAGCCAGGGACATCCTGCCACGCAACCAACTGGTAAGATTGGTGCTTTTGCTAATATCAGACTAAAGTCGAACAGCATTCGAGGTCAAGTGCGGTTCGAGGTTTGGGCTTCGGCTTCGGCATGGGCCCAATCATTCCGAGGCCGCTTGGCACGGGGAACGACTGTTCTCCTCGTACGCATACATTCGCCCAGCTCAATCTGAAGATAGTGAGGACTCACCATGTCGGGAAGGCGTGCACTCGTGGTTATTATTCGCGATAACTATGGTGATTTCGCTGATCGGACATCATCCGATGTACATAGGCGAACGCCTAGCGCATCTGCAGATAGGAAATCACCCATCGCAAATGCCCGATCAACCATGTCATGAACATTGGACGCATGGAAGCATTCCAGAACTCATGTAGGTACAAAAGTCATTCTTGTCGGGCATTTCCAGTTGCAACAGGCACATTAAACATTACTTTCGCAAAACATCATCAACCCTTTTCAGCATATTGTGTCCACAATCTTCCTCAATAGATCACAACACCTTCTTCCAACTATGCAGCCATTCCGCCTCACAGCCACTGGCTACAATTTGAATTATCTGCCCGAATACATTGCTCTCCGACATGCCTTCTTCCGTGAACAAGGGCTCGACGTCACCGTCAACATTCCTACACCTTGGGATGGTGTGCTAGATGCTCTTGCCGACAATTCAGCTGACATGGCTCTCGGCGGAATCTGGGTCCCATCAATGTATCGTGGCCGTGTTCAAGACTACACTGTCTTCGCCCAAATCGCCAACCGCTGTCCTCTGGCGCTTCTTACCCACGGTGACCCCAAGGCTTTCAAGCTCTCCGACGTGGCCGGCAAGACTGTACTCATGAAGTCCGGAGGCGGCGCCAGTGTCGGCCTCTTCTTCAAGATGCTGCTTCGCGAAAACAAGATCGATGAGAGGTCTGTCGACTACATCCAGGATCTTGACGGCAAAATGCTTGGGGACTTGTTTCAAGGCGGCATGGGCGACTATTTCGTCACTGACAACCTCTCTGCACTTGCGATGGTGGACAAAAACCCCAAAGTTTCGATCGCGATGGAGATGGTATCACAGGGTGATATTCCCTGGAGTGTGTACTACCGCGAAACTGCGACTATCACTCCAGAGATTCTGGATGCGCAGAAGCGCTTCTGCATTGGGCTGGCGAAGGGTATCCAATGGGTTCTTGAGCACGACGCTGAAGAATTCCGAGAAGAGTTGGCGGAGCTGTTTCCTAATGTGCCAGTCGACGTTGCTGTTAGCGTCACGAATGGCTTCCGCAAAGAAGGGATGTGGACGTCGACTTCAGTGTCGCAGAATGGCTTCGATAGGTGGCAGGTGGGGCTTTCGGGTGCACGCTTGGTTGACACACCTCTCAAATACAATGAGATTGTCGATGATGGGCCTGCGAGTGCGGCGCAGACAGCAGTGGGTACTCCGTAGATACCGAATGTTACAACTCTCCCAGCTGGCTTGCTGAGATTCTCTCATTGTTGATCTTTGACAGTCCTCTAAATTATAGATAGGGCACTGTAAAGGTCCACTTCGTGAAAGAGTTGTAGTTTGGCCACCAATTTGGGTAAGCCTGATGAGTGCACTGTCGTGTATAGATCGTTTCGCATTCCGCATGTAATGGCGCTTGATGTTGGCTGGAAAACTTAACATGACTCGACTTGCAATTGTAGGGACTAAAGTATGGAAACAGGATCAAGGCCTACTGAGGAAGAGGTTGCCATTCATCGCATGACTCAAAACGTATCCAAGGTCACCTCCATACCTGAAAATGGTCGATCAAACTCCATATTCCCAAAGTCCAATTCTGAATATTCCGGCCATTGAGCAGCTGAGCTCAACATTTCTCCGAACGAGAAGATGTTGGTTGACAGCATGTCTGACATGTCCATGCCACTAGTGTCATTCATGTACACGGCTTCTTTTAAGGGGTTTAGCTGCTGCAGTAAATCCTCTACCTGCTTCTCGAACTCAACGCGAGATTGAAGAGTCTGCTCAGCATCATTAGTGACCAACCAGTCGACGGTCACTGCAGACAGTGTGTCAAAGACATCCCGGCAGCCCGAGGCTCCGGCAAACGTCTCTGACATGGCGGACAGTGTTGAAGCGCATGACTGGAGTACTGAAATACTGCTGCTGACTGGCTGTCGGTCGCGAACTTCTTTCGATTGCCAGAGGCCGTGGACGATCGTGAGGCCAGCCATGAAAAGCTGGTGGACTGATCGCCAGAGTACGTCGAGTTTCCCCTCCCGTTGGAGGATTCTGATACTTGCAATCAGATTTCGCGCCGCTTCGTGTGAGACGATCAGGGTCTCCGTAGGTAGATACTGTGCGCTAGAAGTGGGACGATGAAGTAAGAGTATGCAGTTGTTGAAGATGGCGTCCCAGTAAGCCTGATTGGCGAAGATGGAGGATGGATGAGCTTTGTGTGGGGTCGGAATTGTACTCCGCCATTCTTGTATCCTGGGCTGAATGTCCTGCAGCCAAGAAGTGAAGTTTGGTTTTGGGTACGCAAGCTTCGTCGGCCATGTACGGCTCTGTTGCACATGCTTGATCTCCGACTCCAGCCGCGCCATGCTGAAGAGATGGTTGTGAGCACGTTGGTGGTGAATGTCGATGTCATTTTGACCTGGTGCAAGTGGCAGACGAAGCGTGGCCCATGGATTTGGAAGTGGAACTTGCATGCTCTCGTCTGTAATGCCGAAGGGGCGGCCGAGCGTGATTCCGAGTACACGATCGAATTGGTAGGCAGAATACCACAAGCGCCGGCGCTCGTACAGTGATTCGAGTGTTATATCGAGCGGTTGTCCTTCGTTCTCCCAGTGTAGACCCATGTCAATACACAAGCGTAATGCGATACCAGTCAGGTGCCATAGACTACCTTGCCAGGGACACATTGACACAAACTGGGCAAGTAGCAGAACAGCTCGGAGAGTTTCCAGGTCGCTTTTCGAGTACGAAATGACTTTTTCGACCCAGGCAATGGCGGAACGAAAGCAGCCTTCGCTTTGCATTACACGATTTGTCCCGCCCGACGGGTTCGGTATGTTGCAGAGGGCAATGGCGAATACCATGTAGGTTGTGAACATGTCTTTCTCATATCCTACTTCCGACTGCCGCTGAGACTTGGCGGTGTATGCGCTTTGCAGGGCCTTTTGCACTTGCGGTCGCTCGACGATAGGAAGATGAGGTGTGCGATACTGGAAATACACTTCGACAAGGTGATCGGCAGCGTGGCGTGGTGGAAGAGACGATTCAGGTGCAGATACAAGGGCAGTCACTGACGTCGATACATCTTGAGTCTCTGAAGCGCGTTGAGGGAATATCGTTGGCAATTGATCGGTGCGAATGGAGGCCATGACCATCCTGGCAAGCGTCAAGCCACTGCTTTGTCCTAGGAACTTGGGTTGTTTCGAAGGCTCTACCACGATACTTCGGACGCTCTTCTTGACTAGGTCTTGGAAATGGTTGCCAGTCGGGGTCGCTGGCTCATCTGACGGTGCGGTACTATCTACGCGTGTAGGAGAAAATGAGTACTCATTCGAAGTCGCGGCGTTTTCTTCCCCCGCGATGGAAAGACTTCGTGCTCGTAATTGCTGATTCTCTTGTCGGAGTTTCTCAACTTGCGCTTCGAGATTGGTGACGTAGTTTCGAGGTAGCTGTGTGATACGTAAGTTAAACTGTGGACAATGTCGACTTACTGCCTGTTGCCATCTACGAGCGAAATGGTGAGGGTCAAGATTCGACAAGTCGTCGCACAAAAGCACTTTGAATCCTTTCAGGACTCCGGTTTGCAAAGAAAGCCTGCTGTACTGCGAACCCGCGATTTATGCCAATTTCGCTCGTTGGAGACGACAGATAGTACAAGAACATACCTCTGCCTCTTTCCCGGAATGATAAGTCAAGCACCGTACGCTTGCGCTTTCGCAATTCGAGCAATTCGGATGCTTTAGATCGCACTGTCATGACCCATCTATCAGCAACTAGATAGCTCAGACGCGGCTATCATCACCTTCTGCTTCCTCCTCCGACATCTGTGCAACCTCAGCATCATATCTTCGGCCTGGGCCATATCTGGACCCCATGATCAACGCACCTCTGGCACGCAGTCACTCGTCTCGCAGCCCTCGGGCTGTGCGCTGATGAAGAATCCATTGTATCGACTTCGGGCTTCGATATCGGCGTTCGCCTTGCGATTGATGACGGCCAAAGGAAGTAGATAAGGCATTGGTCGTCATTATGTGGTGCGTCAATTGTACGTGGTTGCGATAAGACTAGCTGTTAGCGCTGTGAATAAGTTATCGATTGGCCACAACCCCATGCATCTTCTCTTGCATCTACAACGCCACACGGATGCTGATACCCCAATCTTTTCTCCGCACTATCTAGCCTCAGCACATTGGATCCGCCGGTTTTAAACTATCTCGGCTTGAACCGGTTGCTACAGCACATACCAAGAACCATGTCTCCGTCGTGCATCGCTTATCAACAAAGCTATCATGGGAACGACAACATGAAAGCTACAACAAGCCATGTATGATCAGGTATATAGCAGTGTCGGAAGCACATAGAGAATACAGACATCACGCAACTCATCTCAGCTATCGCATCGAGTCCCATTGTCGACCTATTTGATTTCAAATTGCAGCCATGGCTTCTGAACAGACCACGGAAACCAAGAAGCCAATCGTGGCCGACAGCAGCTCTATCGAGTACGGTTCTGGAGAGGTTAGACCCGTCATCTACATCGACCCCGCGAGAGAAGCCGCGTGCCGCAAAAAGTTCGACACATACGTTGTGCCCGTATCTGTGATCTTTCTCGTGCTAGCCACACTGGACAGGAACAATGTAAGTGGGCTTGAAGTTCTTGTACATTGATCGTTGTTAATGGTCGCAGCTTGGTAACGCTCGCGTGTTTGGCTTCGACGAAGACATCGGGCTTGTCGGCGGCCAATTCGGCAACATTATAACCTTGTCGAGCGTCTGCACCATCATATTCGAAATCCCATGGGTCCTAGCCGTCAAGCGTTGGGGTGCCAACAAGACCATCGGAAGCGCTTTCGTAATGTGGAGCGCTTGCACGCTCGGCACTGCGTTCATCACCAGTTATGGCCAGGCTATCGCTGTTCGAATGATACTCCATGCCGCTGAAGCCGGTTTAGCTCAGGCTTTTGCCTACCTATTCTCCACCATATACCCTCGGGAGCTGGCAGGAAAGCGTATCATGACAACGAACCTTGCGCAGTGCATCTCAGGCGCGTTCGGAGGATTGTTCGCATACGCTATCCAAACAATGGGAGAGCGCAACGGGTTGGCCGCATGGAGATGGTTGTTTATCATTGAGTTCCTCATCACTATTGTGATCTGTGGCGTTGGTTGGGTGTTCTTGCCGACTGCTCCGGAGACGGCTTGGTTCTTGAACGAAGAAGAGAAGGAGACGATGCGTATGAAGAAGGAGCGCGACTACATGATCCGAGGCAAAGACGAGTTCGAACGCAAGTGGATCAAAATTGCGCTTCTGGACCCGTTTGTCTGGCTCCTCGGTATTGCCTTCTTTACATCGTCTGTCGCCATCAATGGTTTTGGTGTCTTTCTGCCGACGATCATCTCTGGCCTTGGGTAAGACCATCGGATTGCCAAATTTACTGGATAAGTTGCTAACCATGCTCAGGTATGCTTCTCTCAAAGTCAATTACATGACGATTCCTGTCTATATCGTCGGCGCTGTGTCTCTCGTCATACAGGTCACGTACTCCGATAAGTTGAAGCGACGAGGTGTATTCATCATCAGTTGCTGTATTCCCGTCGCAGTGGGATATCTCATCTGTGTTGGAACCTCGAAACCAGGAGCTGGTTATGCTGGCATGTTTATCCTCGTTTTAGGTGAGTCGAGTTCCGCTCATTCCAGTCTTGACGTCGACTGACTTGGATAGGTCTCTACCCAATCTCGACTCTGGCCGTGACTTGGATTGCGACAAACCTGTCGCCGGATTCCAAGCGTGCATTTGGAATGCCGTTCGCATACTCGATCGCGAATATATCCAGCGTGGTATCGTCGCAGCTTTACCCAAGCCAGCAAGGTCCACGATACATCCAAGGAAACGCTGTCTCCGCTGGCTTGACAGTCGTCGCCGGATTTCTATACGGTGCATGCTGGTTCTTACTGAAACGTAGGAACGCGAAGAAAGCGAAGCTCATCGCGGAGGGCGCGACCACCAATGGTCTTGAGGGCGATATGAGCCTCGAGACTATGTACATTCTTTGAATCTCGTATCCCATGGCGTTGTGGAAGATTCCATACTCGAATATGTCCTAGGCTAGCTTCAACATGATCATTGTTATATATTACTTGAACTTGACAAACGTCAAAAACTGGTTTCTGAACTCACCTGCTCTCTCACTCCCGCGCCTCACTTAAACACCGCCACTCCCCGATCTCTTGTTTCCACTACCAGCTTCATCGACCGCCTGCGATTAAACACACTACCCGTACTCAACGTCACAGCGATCAGTATGTTATACTCATTCAAGACCACGTCGCTTATAGAGTGCAAATGAGTGACTAATTAGATGAATTTGAGATGTCTCATCCGTTGACGTTACGCTAGCTTCCCACAAACCCACCAGCGCTCGCCTCTTCTGCGCCTACCGGCTGAGCTCAGAAATAAGATATACCACCTGGTGTTCTCAGGCGGCATCGTCACGGTCAAGCCGCGTACGACACGGCGCAAAGCATGGTAAAGTCAATTTGAACGCAAGCTTCCGTGGGACGGTGACCTCGCCCTGCTAGGGTCTTGCCGACAGGTCAGTCAGGAAGCCCTACAGATCGCCTACGCGGAGGTTGTGTTCAACGTCCAATCGTTTCCCTGGATATTCGATGAGAGACAAATTCCGTTGCCGAAGAATCAGCACCTCGTCAAGGTCGTGCGATACTACCACGGCAAGGGCTTGGTGATGGACATGATGGGTGGTGCGGATGAAAGCGGGGACACTACGGAGAAGGCTCTCGGGCGTTATTTCCCGTCTACTCGTCGAGTTAATCGGACACCAGTCCAACTACCAAGGATGTTTCAAGGATGAAATTGCCTGGAAGGTCTTTCTATGGACGAACAATCGCTGCGTATTAGTCAGTACCACGGACACATTGACTGGAGTTTTGGCTGATCCCTACAGTGCTGCTTTTGGTCAAGCGAAACGGGGCTGGTCAGGTCGAAACCAAAGAAGGGCTGGCCTAGATAATGATATTCTCAAGAGGGCGATATTAGACGACGGAGAGAGAGGCCAGTTTAGCGACTTACTACAACCCGTGTAATGATCTGGGATGGAAGTGAAGAATTACCCTGTAGACGTGTTCATACCGCGGTTGCCTCTTTCACCTTACTACCAATGCCTCGTCCCTTCCCTCATCGAGTCAGAAATCTACCACTTCCTTCCGAAATTAAGTTTAATACTGTTGACTGCGCCAAGCCCACCGTTTGCGTCTCCTGCGCTCGCCTAGTTTACAATTTCTTTGCATCAATTTTGCCCGACCTGCCTTGCACCTCAGATCGCCAGCAGAGCTCGCAACACAGAACAGCATGGAGGTACTCAGGTACACATCCACGGCCAGCACAGCTGCATTCCCAGACCCAAAGCGAGAGCTTAGGCGTGGGCGCATGTAAGTCTGATCAACATCGGCGACACTGCCAGCCCTCACGGTATTGCAGCACCGCACGCAACCAAAAACGCTCTGCTTTAATTCGCCTCCCCGCCGAGCTGCGCAACCGCATACATGCGCTTGTGTGGGCAAACACTGAGGTCGAAATAAGTCGCCGCTTGCCATGCCAGGTCAAGTACGGGCTGCGCTGTACGGCGAATATCCCACTGGCGCTCCTCGCAACCTGTCGCCAAATCAAGCACGAAGTTACGCCTATCGCTTACGCTACCTGTGTATTTTGTACGGCTGAGGCTCTCGCTGTGATGAGACCGACTGCAGAGAAGCGGGCCTTCGTTCGCGTCATCACCCTTCAGCAACGTTGGCTATGGGAAGATGTTGAATTCCTCGATAAGATTCGCAGCCTGGGGGGATTCTTTCCAGTCCTGCAGCTGGTGAATGTGCAGTGCGATCGGCCTGATCATATCATGATGACGTATTATTCGACACTGGCCCAACTGAGTCGCGCGTACCGTCGATCGGATCTGACCGTACGTCTCTTCGACGGTGGCAGCGGGGAATCCTTGACTTCTGTGAGTGGGAAGCTGTGTGTCAAAGGTGGGATACGAACCGACTATGGCGGTAGATCCATGACGATGAGAATGTGGATTGGGAGTTGGGCCGTGTTGCGCCAAGGTGATCAGGTATCGCAACAAAGCAGGTGGTGGATTTGCAAGGCGAGAGCACATGGAAGCCTAGGGACTACATGGTCATGAATCTTGCTGGCTTCAACTCAAGGACGGAAAAGGTGAGATGGCAACTTAGCTCACGCACTCTCACACATTTGAAAAGCCATGCGCGTTACCTCCCCCTTCTCCTCTCTCCAAACCTCCCCAAACTATCCTTTACCCCCCACCCTTCCCTAAGTAAACCCCCAACATCCTCCAGCCCCAGCCCCGCCGTCTCCGGATAGATTTTCCACACCGTGCCCCAAGAACCCACGCAAACAAGTGCATACACCGCAAACGTGCCTGTCGGAGTCAAGAACTCCATCATCGGCAGAAACGTCAACCCCACAACGGTATTCGAGCCCCAATTCGTCGCCGTAGCGATCGCGCTGCCCAATGAGCGTACCGACAAAGGGAACAGCTCGGATTGTTGCCAGGGAACGTTACCCAGACCGATGGCGTAGCCAGCGACGTAGATTACCATGGACATGAGGATGACTAGGGGCCATGTCTTCGTTTCTGAAGGTAAGGAAGAGGCGCCTTCTTCGGCGGAGAGGTCTACGAAGCCAAATGCGACGGCGCAGAGTGCGAGGCCGAGAACCATGATAGGGATGGAGAAGAGCAGGATGCGCCGGCGACCGATACGATCGATTGAGTGGAAGGCTACCAGGGTGAAGGCGAAGTTTGTGAGGGCGATGGAAAGGGAGGTCAGGGTGGGGGAGCGGAAGCCAACGAGGCGGAAGATTGTGGCGGAGAAGTACATGAGGGAGTTCTGGGTCGATGTCAGTAAGAGGACAATAAATTGAGCTCAGAGCTATTCGAAGTGTCAAGCAGGGCATACGTACGAAGCCACACAGCTGCTGGAAGCCCTGCAACATACACGCAATAATCAGCGCTCTCCGATTTCCACCCACAGCCACCAGCTGCGTGAAGTTGTCGTTGACTCGTGCAAATTTCGCTTTCCACCCACTCTTAGTAGCTTCAGGCACATTCCGGTCGCCAGCCGCATCCTCCTCTTCTAGAATCTCCTTCTCCACCCTCCTCAACACACCCTCAGCCACCCCATACATGCCCTCGCCCGCACCATAGACCTTCTTTAATACCAGCCTCGCGTGCGCCTTTCTCCCAACCTTGACCAGATAGCGTGGCGTCTCCGGCAAGTAGAACAGCGTGAAGAACTGCAGCAATGCTGGCGCAGCACCCAGACCCACCATCCAGCGCCATCCATTCGGCTGTGTCGAGTACAGCCAGCCAATGATGTACGCAACGACCTGTCCGCCCGTGATGAAGAGACTGCTCACAGTCACGAGTCTTCCCCTCGATGCGCTTGGCGCAAGTTCACTAATGTACATGGGCACCACGAAGCTCGCGCTGCCCACTGCAGCGCCCACGACGCTTCTGCCGAGTATCATTCCCCATACCGTGGTCGAGAAAGCTTGGACCAGCGCACCCGCCACGAACAAGACGTCTGCGATGAGTATGATGCTCCGCCGACCCAGCGCATCGGCGAGTACACCCGTGAGCGGCGAAGCGAGCAGCGCGAAGAAGGATGTCGAGGACGTGATGAGCGACTTATCGAGGGTGGTGAGGGGACGCTGGGAGAGGGACGTGCCGATTGATATGAGTGTCGAGGAGATGACGCCGGTGCTGTACTACACTGTCAGCCCTACATGGTCCTACCGTACGGATATGAAAGACTGTACATACTCATATCCAAACAGCAACCCGCTGACCCCCGCGCACACGGTCAACGTCCATAAAAACCACCCCGGCGACACCAGCGCGCTCTCGTCCATCTCAACGCCCTCGGCATCGTCGTCGCTGTGGCGCTCATCGTTCGGGTACTCGCGGGTGCTGGGTATGAGTGGTTGCGCGGCGGCGTCGGTCATGCTATGCAGTTCTACGTCTTCGGTGTCCGCCAGCGTGAGGCTCGAGAGGGCATTGGAGTGCAGCAGATCGGATGGGAAGGTGGAGCGAGAACATGGGTGCGTGCGTTGGAAGAGACAACGTCTGGGGTAGTTTCCGATCGGCTTCGGAACGGCGCGCTACCCACATGGTGGAGTGTCATGACATGGTCGCGTGCTCATGTCAGTTTCTTGACACAGACTACGAGCTTGCAGCAGGGAATAAGTGGGATTTGATTGAGTAGATTGTGTTATCAGGCCTGCAAAGCTGCTTTGCTTCGAGTGCCTAGCTACCAAGTTACGATGCTTCTGTACCCCACCATGAAGCTTGCCTTGCTGTTGTTGCTACTGTGGCAGTACAGGCGCCTCTTTTCGAGTCCAGCAAATATCACTGACTAACAGAGCCCGGCATGCTCTGCCCTCTTCTCCTGTTCCTTGCCATCCTACATGTCTGCCGGTCCCACCAGTAGCCCTTGAATGCCATATCTTCCCTTCCAATGCCAGTCGCTCATGCTTGAATCCGTCTCTGAGTAGATGATGTGTGGCAAATCCGTGTTGAGATGCGAGGCGCAGAGCCGTTCTGCGTAACCACTCTGGTAGCAACCGACAGTGGCGCGGCCTCCAATACTCATGCACGACGCACGTCGACTACCATGCAAAGTCTTTTCATTTCGGCTCTTCGCTATTCTCAGAGCCCTGATTGACCGGGCCTGTTGGGGGACCTTTAGGCGGCATCGAGTGCTGCTGCGAGTGCTGCTGCGAGTGCTGCTGCATCATGGGCTGGGAATAGCTACCACTTGGTGTGCCACGATGCTGATGTGGGAACTGGTGGTTCTGCGCTGGCGAGCCGTAATGAGGCTGATGTTGCTGTGGATATGGTCCGCCTCTCATAGGTGTCACTAGATCCGTGTTAGTGTTCATAGCGGGCAACATCTGCCCGAGGTACATACTGGATCCAGCTGGTACTGGGAACATCTGTGGTCCTTGTGCGCCGGCTTGCATGTACATCATTGGCGGTTGTTGATGGCCTTGCTGCGAGCCTTGGTGACTCATCATCGGCGCATTAGGCCGCGGGCTGTTGGGGTAGCCATTGGCACCAGGGGGGCCGGGCATGTGGCCAGAATAATGCGGGTACGCTTGAGCGGGTGCTGGGGAATACATCTGCATTTGAGGATTACCGGGCATACCCATGAACGGTCCGTTAGATGGCTGGTTTGTCATCATATGTCCTCCCATCGCCGGTCCAGGGGGACTGATGAAATGTCCGGGTTGCGCGCGAAGACCAACGTGCTGCATGCCCGGGCTGACACCGTACTGTTGCATCTGCACTTGTTGTGGATATCCTGGCATGTGCTGTGGCTGAGACCCATATGCGTATGGCTGCATGGGCCGAGGCGAGGCATGCACAGATTGATTGGAGTGAGAGAATTGCATGTGTTGTGCTTCGAAGTGAGGGGGCCCTTGACCGTGGTGCGGCTGCCCCTGTGCTCCACGGGGCGTGTGGTGTGGACCCTGACCTTGCTGTCCCTGTAAGTGAGGAGGAAGCTGGTTGTGATGAGGAATGGAGCCATTTCCCATGGCACTGTGAGGAGCTGAAAGTGGGGCAGATGCGGAGACGTGCTCGAACATTTGGGCATAGGTTTTTGAGGCGTTCGCTGTGGGAAAGTCCCAGGTCGGGGGGGTTCTGTAAGCAAAGGGAATGCCCATGTTCGGTTTCTTGTCCTTGAAGTCTTTCTCTTCGCCTTCCTTTTGCATCCGCGAGGTCGCATTGAAACTATCTTTGGACTCTTGCTGTTTTGCTGGCGGACGATGTCCACCAAAGAAGCTAGTAACGCTCAAAGACTTGCGAGGCTCTGGTTTGACAGCCGAGTTTGGCCCGGGGCTGGAATTTGCACTCGGGTTGCCGCCGGGCTGGAAGGAAGGCGCAGCTGCGTTAGGCTTAAACTCATTGGCACGGACGTTGAACCTTGTAGATGCGCCCGAATTGGGTGTTTGGACACCACTGGAAGACTGAGACGGTCCTGTGGGTGGCATGCGCATGTCTTGAGATGGAATGGGCTGAGGGATATTGTTGTAAGGCGTGCCGCCGTGCTGCTTGTGCTGCTGCTGGCTCAAGGCCAACCGATTGCTCAGGAGAGGTGTGCCACGAGACTGGCCTTGATTATTGTATTGCTGTGAACGGTCACGCACACCGTTGGACGGGTAGGGTTGAACTGGACGAGATCGCTGATTTGCTTGGCGATCGACAACTGCACTAGGAGAGGCATGAGCTGAGTCTGGCTTGGCTGGGGCGGGCCGAGATGCTGCTTTCGGATCTGCAACAGCGCTGACAGCCTTGGGAGGCGTGCTCTTCGTCTCCTGTGCCTGCTTGAGAGCCCTCTCCACAATGGCTGCCTGCTTGTTCTCGTCCTTGGCGAGAATGGGAACCAAGTCAGAGGGAACGGGAGTGCTCAACTTGAAGTTCTGTGCAAATTTCTTCAAATCGTTTAGCTTCACAGCCTTGTTCTCGCGGGCGATGGTCCGTTGTCGTTCAGACATGCGCAGCTTCTCCGCGGCAGAAAACTGCTTGAAAGAGTCGAGAAGATCATGCTCTACATTCGAAGTCGCATCGTGTGGTCGGCCAGTCTTGCGCGGAGGAATGGCGGCAACAGTCGGCTTGATGGCGCTGCTGGGTTTCTGTGGCAGCTCTGCAACAGGCTTGGGTACGGCAGGCGTTTTATTCTCGGTCTTTCCTGCAGCCACAGCAGATGCAGCATTGGCTTTGTGGGTTTCGGCCTTCGCTGGTTCGATGGTGTCAGCTTTTTGCGCCGCAGGGCTGGCTGTTCGTGCGACAGAGGACGAAATAATGGCGGGGTCTACTGGCGCGCCCTGAACAGTAGCCTGCGCAGACGGTGGTCGGCGGGCAGGAGGTGTGTATTTATTGGGGTGACCACTCGAGAGTTGGGAATAGTCCCGGCGTACACCGCTGTACTTGTCCTCCTCGTCGCCGATATCGTCCTGAGCTCCGTGTCCTCCACGTTCTTCACGAACATGCGAGTTTGTTGCACTACTCGCCTCGATTTCCCTAGCAATTTTCTCTGCGCGGGCGGCTCTTTGCGCATACTGCGGGTCGCTTCGGTCGATGGTGGTGGTGTAGTAGGTTTCGTCGTAATTGCTCTTGACGCCAAACAAGCGTTCGTTGGTGGAGAATTGATCCCATTCTGAAGACCGCCCGGAAGGCTCGAGCGTCATGCTTGGATCAATTTCAGTGGGCTCCCATTTCTGCAAGTTGCGCTCGCGGAGGGCCATGTTGCCTGATATGTCGGCATCCGTGCGGAAAGCAGCAGCTCCGTTGGGACCCTTTGCAGCGGTCTTGTCGAGCACCACGTTGTTGACGTGGAAGTCGGCGACGTCACTCATGTCGAAGGACATGACGTGATAGTCCCCAGTACCGACATAGTCGTCCGAGGACTGGGTGTTGCCATTCGTCTGGGCATTGGCAGCTGGCAGCAGCCGCTTCACCATTTTGAAGACGTAGCGCAGCTCGTGTGGTTCGAGCGAGGTGCCGGACAGTACGCCCGAGTACTTCTCGCCGTTCTTTAGCGTGATGGTGCCCGGAAGACCCTGACAACATACGTCAGTAAGGTATGTATCAAACAAACAGTGCGTTCAGACTCACAGTCAAGTTGGCCAAAAGGTACATCATGCGGTCGCTGAGATGCCTCATTGGGAAAGCAGTCTCGCCGGACGCAGTGGACGAGCTCTGGGCAGGCTTAGGGGCGTTCGCGACGCCGTTGGAGGCGGGAGGGTTCGAGGGTCGCTGGGTGACGGGGTTGGTGCCCTGGGTCCAGGCCTTTTGAGGCGGAGGTTTCCTGTGACGGCCACCGAGTCAGCATTGCGCCCATGGCGGGGGACGAAGGGCTGGTGAGGGCAGCAGCAGAGTAGTGAGATTGGTCAAGCAATGGGCGAGAGGAGTGCAGCGATTGGGAAGCAGTGTTGTCGCACTGGGTCTCCTTGTGACTGCCCGCCCGTCGCACGACCAGATGCCGCTGGGCGCATGTGCAGTCCAACGAGCTTGGATAGCATGGCCGGGCAGGACAGTGCAGGCTACCAGTTGACAGAGAGCACTGTGGGAGTAAAACACACGGGAGGCTTACCTCTGACCACCAGCGTCGAGTACCTTGCCGGAGGTGCTCATCTTCGGTTGTCGGCCAGGGTTGGGAGCATTCGCGTTCAGAGCATTGGAAGTGTTGGTCGCGGCCGTGGCAATGGACATGAGGGAGCGGCGGTGCGCGTTTGGCTGTGGCTGTGGCTGTGGAGGGGGTGAGGGCGAGCGGCTTGCAGGTGATGCTGGAGAGAGGGCCGAGTGTGTGAGGCTGTGCGAAGTGCAAGTGGTTCTGGGCAAGGAGATCGGCAACGGAAGCTAATGAAGTAGAGGAGCCGCAGGGTGCATATGTAGTTGTATGTGCAGGTGTAGGTCGCTGTGCAGCGCAGCGCAGATTATTGGCAAGATAATAGAGTCGACAGTATCGCCTGCGGTGGAACTGCGAGGTGGATCAATTGATGCGGAGAAGGCTTGAAGGGGACTCTGAGACGGCTAACTCTATTGTCCAGACTCCAGTGTCGGCCGCCTCACTCTCCAGTCTGGTCAGGCAGATGCAATTCGACTATTGTGCAGAGCAGAAAATAACCACGTTGTTTCCAAGGTTGTTGCCTGTGATGACGGGCAAACAGCTGTTCAGCGCCTCAAGCTGTTAAGCAGCAGAGACGTGCCATTGCCATTGTTTTCTGGCGCCGCTAACAGTCGGAGCAGATGGAGCATCCGACTGGCCGTTGTCCAAACACTCGTAACAAAGCTGTGTTATGGTGTTTGCTCTCGCCTGTAGCTGGACATACACGAACAAGTCATGGAAAGAAGAGATGCTAGCATGTCCAGATGTCGTATTCCGAGCATGAATGGTAGTCACCTGACCGTGCCTGGCAACGGCACCTGGGACGTCCAGCGATGTCCTCCATGCCAACACTAAAAGTACCGAATGTCTTCGCCCTCTCCACTCACGTCGCACGCATTCACTTCCCCGTAGCACGCCGCGCACTGGACTGGAATCGCCATGACCGAGGAGGCCTCTGCCTCGATCCGCTCGCAGGGGTCTCACAGACGCACTCCAAAGAATGTGTGCATCGCGGGTTTCCCCCCCCCCCCCAATGATTATCACCCCCCAACTGCAGCCGCTGACTACCGCCAAATGCAGCCGCAGCAGCAGCTTTCACAAATCGAAAAGTCCGTCACACACCTGCTCGTCGCCACGAAGCAGCTCCTCGAGACGCTGACGCTATGGTCGCGCGGGACGGCCACGGAGAGCGAGGTGTCGGACGTCTACGTGCGCCTGGGCTATGAGTTCAACATTGCCTCGCGCGCCTTCAACGCCATCGGCGTCGACACGGCCGACCTCGGAAACGTGCCCGAGCTGCTGCGCGGCATCCTCGAGGAGACGCTCAGCCAAGAGGCCTCGCAGGCCAGCCTCGACAACTTCCTGCCGCGCATCCGCGACATCATCATCAACCTGCTGCACGGCCTGAAGAAGAAGCAGCAGCGCCTGCGCCAGCGCACCGGCCGCGATGGCTCCCTCACCGCCGACGAGCCGCCGCAGCAGCGCACCCAGAGCACGCGTCTGCCCTCACGCGGCGAGGCCGTGGGCGTGGGCGTGGGCGTCGACTTTGCTGCTGGTGCCGCCGGGCCCGACCTGCCACCGCGCTCGTCGTCCACGGCCACGCCCACGGGTGGCCGCTCCTCGCCCTCCAAATACGACTCGCTGCCCGCCAACCCAAAGGCCAGCCGCTCTACCGCCGCCAGCCACGTGTCAACCGACTCCTCGCTGTCCAGCACGACGGCCCAGCAGATACCCGTCATCGCGCCCTACCCGACCGACGACGCCATGCCCAGGACCCCAGAGCCCCCGCAAAACCACAACTACCCCGTCGACTTCCCGCCGCCGCCACCGCCGCCGAAGCAGGAAGACGCCCTCGCGGCGCTGCAGCGAGGCGGCGAGCTGGAGCGGCGAGCCTCGCGCCGCTTCTCCCAGTACCAGATCCAGAAGCACCTGGGCACCAACGGCATTGCGATACCGCCCGTGCAGAACTCTCCCATACCGAATAGGGGCCGGGATGTGCGCGAGTCCATGAACGCCGTTCGCACGAGGCAGTCGATGATGCACAGCCGCCAACGCTCCCACCAACAGCGCCCAGCCGTCGACACCAAATTCGACAGCGCCACCGACATCTCGAGGCGCATCTCCGAGGAGAGCGCCCAGAGCTCACTACCAAGCATAACGCCTCCCCAGGAGCTTGACCGCGAGGACAGCCCTACCCAGAAGACGCCAGAGGACAAGATAGGCCCCCAGCCGACTTTTGCAGAAAGCGAGCAGCCTGTGCTAGGGGCGACCATCAGTGGGCCTCTATCTGAGCCTCTGGGCATGAACGGAGGACAATCGCCAGCCAAGGAGTCGCTGAAGCCTGCGTCTCTACCATCACGGGCAGGCTCGCGGAGAGCAAAGTCGCCTTCGCCGCAACCCCAGCAGTTCATACCCGATCAATCGCCTCAGCCTGGGAACGAACTTACTCTCTTCCTTCAGTACAAAAGCAAGATCAAGAAGTATGTCTTCACTGACGGATTTGATCTGTCCGTTGGCCGCTTACAGCTTGCCTTCATTGAAAAATTTGCATGGGACACTCACCGCAACGGCGAGCTGCCTGAGATCCACGTGCAGGACCCGGTCTCGGGCGTGCGCTACGAGCTCGAAGACATCAACGACGTCAAGGACCGTTGCGTGCTTGTTCTCAATGTCGAACAGCTAGACGAAGTGAAGAGTCACATCGACGATAAATTTGGAGGGCTTAGTCGCCTGGTCGAGAGCATCAAGACGGTCGTCGACGACCAGCAGTCCACTATCCAGCGTGTTGCAGAGCGTCAACAGCAGACCGCAAGAGAAATTGCTGGCATTGCTGCCGCGCCTCCAATGACATCTGCACGCAATTCAGCTCTGATGTCACCTAGACCGCCGCAAGCTGGCATTCCTGCTGAAGGCGGAGTCGTCTCTGCCGCGCAGCTCAGTGAGGTGCAGTCTCTTCGTCGCGACCTAGCCGTCGTGCGACAGACATACTCTTCCTTCGTCTCTGATATTCAGGCGAGCATGTCAAACATACGTACCAAGGCCAATGCCGTCAAGTCTACGGCTGTAAAAGCAGCATTACCTACATTGGACGGAGACACCGGACGAGCTTACATTAACACTGGCAAGAAATCGCTGCAGGATGATTCCGAAAAGATTGTCAACAGAGTCGACGACTTGCAAGATCTCGTCGAGGACCTCCGCAAGGATGTCGTCCAGCGAGGTGTTCGACCACTCCCTCGCCAACTTGAGGTCACGGCCAAGGATCTTTCCATCGCCACTGCTGAACTCAAGAAGCTGCAAGATTTCCTAACGAAAGAGAAGCCACTGTGGACCAAGATCTGGGAACAGGAGCTGCAGACTGTCTGCGAAGAGCGGGATATGCTCACCATGCAGGAAGAGCTTGCTGCTGATTTGCAAGACGATCTTGAGAAGGCTGCTCAGACGCTCGAGTTGGTGGAGCAAGCCACCAAGCAGCAAAATCTGGAAACGGAGAAAGAGCAAGGCAAAGGCACGCGCTCGGCTAGCGGTCGAAATATGCTCAATGCAATCGCTCTCGACAAGGTTGTCGACCCACGTGAAGCCCGCGACGGTGTTCTTGGTGAAGTCAAAGCTTTGCAGCCAAACCACGAAAGCAGACTCGAAGCCATCGAGCGCGCCGAAAGAGCGCGCCAGCGTGACCTCGCAACGAGAAACGACGACGAGTTCAAGCGCGAGCTAGGCAATTTTGTCGAGGAGGGCAAGCTCAAGAAAAGTGGCGGGGTAGAAGAAGTCGAGCGACTCCGCAGAGCCAAAGACGAACGCGCTCGTAAGGAGTTCGCGGAACGCGAGGCTGCGCGTCTCAAGGCCAAAGCAGAAAAGCAGGAGAGAGAAAGACAGGCCGCCGCCGAAGCCGCCGCCGCCGCTGCTGCTAATGCCGAAGGCGCAGAGCAGAACGGCGACGCAGAGGGTCAGGAAGAGGGCAAGGAAGAGACGTCTGAAGGTGGTGCAAACCCCTCGTGATGCCTTTCTTCCCACCTTTCAACATACTCTTCTTCTCTATGCTGATGCCAAATGCCACAGGCCCGCCTCATCATGAGTACACCATACGGCCGTGGGTCAAGACCGGCCATCCTGCTATGCCGATCCTAGCAAATGCGTCCAATATCGTCGCGCCTGCTATTACCACCCCGGCTACGGCTACTATCCGCGTCGTCGATGGCTCACTGGACACTGGATCGATCTACTCGTCACAGGGCATCGAGCCGAGAGACGAGCCTGTGCTACAGGACAGAGACACGCCCACCCCAACATTCACGGGACGGCACAGTCGCGCGCACAAGTCCCTCAGCTTCCGCGGCAAGGACAAGGGCACACCTTCACGGAGCCGCGGCATGACCGAGCCCGCAGACTACAAGCCGCACACGCCCGAGCGGCAGAGGATGAGGGATAGAGACTCGGATAGGGATAGTGTTGTGAGCTTTACGCCTAGTATGAGCAGCAAGCATTTGGCAAACTGGTTTTCGGGGCTGTTGGGACGTTGAATGGTGAATGTCGATATCGTCTATTGTGTCGTTAGTGCAGTATACTATTCCGGGGTCGTTGTTGGTTAAGGTGGGACAAAGGACGGGGATTTGCATATTGTAGCGTTCTCGCATGGCGTTTGGGAATAATTGGTTGGTGTTGGTGCTGTTGAGAAGAGAAGAATAAGGTTTACAGGCGAGGAGGCATACATAGCATGGCGTTGTGGAAGGAATGGCATAAGTGTCTCTACTCTTCCAAAATGTGTATTAAGCACCTTCTTGACTGCCCAACGTACATGCCTACATGGTATCAAGTCCCCCGATTACTCCTCGTGTCGATCGCAAAAAGCCAAAAGACACCTTCCTCCGGGCTTCCCTGTTCACCACGCCAAAGTCTTGCCCAAAAGTACCGTATACCGTAACGCCCTCGCTATGCCACAAAAGATTCAGCCTCTCATGTCTTCTTCGCCCCCGGCGGGGCACTCCTAATTGCCCACAGCGGTATCGTTGAGCGCGACGCACACAATGCCCCTATGATGCCCGTTGTACTGGCGTATAATGCTCTGGCTGCCCAGTTCCCAAAGCCTCGCGTAGTGATCGCTGCACGCTGTGACCAAATACGCACTATCCGCGCTGAAGGCGCAGTCCCATACCCAGCGCTGGTGGCCATGCAGTGTGGTTTCCAGGGGAAAGGCAGCGGGGTCCCGCTCAGCGGCTGCAGGCAAGTTGTCGCCCGGCTGCAGGTTGTGCGGCACCGCGGTGTCGAGGGACCATATGCGGGCGGTGTGGTCGGCGGAGCAGGTCGCGAGGTGGCGCACGTCGGGCGAGAGCAGGACGCGGGTGATGTATGTGCCGTGGGCGGCGAACTTGCAGACGGGAATGATGGAGGTGGTGTCGTGGCGCTGGATCATACGCCAGACGTAGACGTTGCCCTGTGGCGTCCATGTTAGCATGGCCGCACGTGGTCGCTGCAACGGTCGTGGTGTTGAGGCTCACCGTGTTGTTGCCCGCGCACACCATGCTCCCATCCGACGCCACCGTCACGCTCGCGACGCTGACGTCGTCTTCGGGTATCAGCTGGTGGCTGCACTTGTTCTCGCCCAGATCCCAGATCCTGACATTGCCGCCCCGGTCGCAGCTAATCAGCTCGCCCTGGTTCGGATGGATCACCACGTCGTTCACGGGCACGCCGTGCGTGTAGTTCCGCTGCACATTGCCGCTGCGTGTGTCCCAGATCTTGACTGTGCCGTCCTCGGAGCTGGTCACCAGCCACTTGGACTCGACGTGGAATGCGACGCCGGTGATGTTGGACGTGTGCCCGTCGAAGGTCAGGATGGCGTTTGGGTTGGTCGACTTGATGTCGTAGAGCTTGACCGTGTGGTGGCCGGCGGCGGCGAGGTAGCGCTTGTCCGGCGAGATGCAGAGGCGGTTCACCTGCGAGTCGGGGTGGGGGATGGTGCGGGAGCAGATGCCGCTGAGGGCTTCCCAGAACCGGATAGTATGATCATAGCCGCCTGTGCACAGAATGACCGACATTCTGGAATGTGGGTTGCTCCTTCTTGCTGGTCGGTCGTGAGATTCCTGTTTGTTAGTACTGCGCGAACATTGCGTGCTGTGATGTTGCTTGCAACCATGCTTTGCTGGTGGTGGTGGAGTCGCGCTCTGGCCATCCCTGCGGCGGTCACTCCATCTGGACTAGACGCCTGCACCTGCACCTGCACTTCACCACTCGCACACTCCTTGTCTTTCGCCAGCTTCTCCAATAAGTATGCATAGGTTAGTGCTCTACTTCAATGCTGTGCTTTCGAGAAGCCTTGCTCAGCTGCTCCCCTGACCCCGGTGTTTCCAAATCATCTCCGAGGCTCCCATACAGTCGTTTCGTCATCCCCACGGCGTCACCATGATGAGCATCATGCCGGGCGCGCCGGCGCCGTTGAAATATCTCGAATGGGCTGCAGACACACCTTTTGCAGGTCGTACAGACAACTCGACTTATTCCGTACATTCCCAATGGATCCCAAAGCCCCCAACCGCGAGATTCGCAAAACGCCAGAGTACGCGCTCTACCAGCGAGAGAACTTTATGAAAACAAACCATGGCGAAGTACCCCTCTTCAACACTGGTATGTCAGCATGCCCGCCAACTGCAACCATCCCAGAGATTGCTAACCTTTTCCCTCCCAGATCCCGCTGCTCTCGAATCCCTCGCAAAGCAGAAACTCACCCAAAACGGCTGGCTCTACGCCAGCTCCAACGCAGGACAGTCACACACGCACACGGTAAATCGACAAGCCTTCTACCGCCACCGCATTGTCCCCCGCATGCTCGTCGACACCAACCAGCGCGACACCGCGACGGAAATCTTCGGACACAAAGTCCCCGCCCCAATTGGTTTCGCCCCAATCGGCATCAACAAGATATACCACCCGCTCGGCGAACTGCCCGTTGCCACTGTAGCCGGCGAACTAGGCCTGCCGTATTGTCTCAGCACAGCGGGGAGCCAGCCAGTTGAAGACGTCGCGGCTGCCAACGATGCTGGCGCGAAGAAAGGATCCGAAGGGGAAGGCAGCGCGGTTCGCTTCTTCCAGCTATATATGCCCCACGACGATGAACTCACGCGCTCGTTACTACAAAGAGCGGCGGATAGCGGATACACCGCGTGCATACTGACGCTGGATACGTGGCAGCTAGGCTGGCGGCACGACGATGTAACTACATCCAACTACGCATTTTACCACGGCACCGGCGCAGATCTGGGGCTCAGTGATGCGGTGTTCCAGAAGAGACTCAAGGAAAACGGGATCGATACAAAGACCATGCCGAACGAGGCCGGCGCCTTGTGGATTGACAACGTGTGGCATGGGCGTGCGCACACGTGGGAGAAGGCTGTGTGGGCGATGAAAGTTTGGAAGGAGATGACGGGAGGCAAGCCGTTTTGTTTGAAGGGCATACAGAGTGTGAAGGATGCGGAGATGGCGGTCGAGAAGGGATTCGATGGGATTGTGGTGAGTAATCATGCGGGGAGACAGGTCGATGGCGCCGTGGCGAGTTTGGACGCGTTGTGCAAAATTGTGACCGGTAAGTGTGTCGAATTTCCGTGCGTGTTGGACTCGGCTAACGTTGTGGAAGCTGTTGGAGACAGGACTTATATCATGTACGACTCGGGCGTGCGCTCTGCATCCGACGTCTTCAAAGCCATCGCATTGGGTGCGAAGTTCGTGTTCGTGGGTCGACTTTGGATCTGGGGACTGTCTATCATGGGCGAAGTGGGCGTGAGGCATGTTATGCGGAGTTTGTTGGCCGAATTCGATATTCTGATGAATGTGGCTGGCTTTCAGCACATCGAGCAGATCAACAAAAACGCTCTGGAGGACGATGCAAAGGATTATCCGTTGATGCACGTAACAAGCAAGCTATGATGAATAAAGAAGACGAAGGTGTAAGCACAGCTTCATCGGTCAAACCTGGAGCCTGGCCTCGCTATACTTGCCTGTTGTGCGCACGATGCCTGACGTAACTACCAAGGGTATTTGTTAGCAAACAAACACCGCGTCGTCACAGCACCGTAGAAAACCGTCGCGAGAATGGCGCGCAAAAGATGAATAGGTTAGGATGGCGGGCTGTCTAAAACGCCAGGTATCGCTTCGTTACAATGGCCACTCTCGTTCTCCGAGGCTCGTTCTCGTGACCCGTGGTTTGGCACTGAATGGGAACACCTTCGTCGCGTACCGTATCAACAACCTTCCTGCTAAGGTCTGGTGTACTGCGACCTGGCCCCAAGCTGATACAGCATCCACGGGCGTGCAACGGCCACCATTCACCGCGCCGTACTACTTTGAGCTTGCCTCGGTATCTACGAGGGGCTTTTTATCGCCTTGAACGTCTTTCAGTGTCTGACTTGGAGAGTCCGAGTGCTCCGTCTGCACGGAAGACGGTGACTCGGTCACTTGGGCACTGTTCGATGGCGGGCCCGGGGTACCTTCTCGCCCTTTCGACTCTTCCTTATTGTACTTGTCAACCTGCGAGTCAAGATCCTTGTCCTCGTCTTCGTGGTCGAACATGTCACTGTCGGGCGCATCGGTGGAGATCTCTGTGCCGTCACCAAGAAGAATGATTCGGCCGCCTTGTCCGGGGTTGGGCCGGAAACGCTGGTCAAGATCCATATCGATATCATCTGGGTCATCATCAATGCGGTGATGTACGCCGGGGCCACGGTACTCAGCTGCATACATCTATTAGAGTCTGAACTATTCGCCCTCTGAGGAAGGAGAGGCTGGATTCTCTGACTTGCCGTACTCTGGCGGCGCACATGGGCCTTCTCCGTTCGCAACCCTCTTCGCAATGTCCTCGTACCACTGTTCCTTTGTTTTTCCGTGCAGTAGACCAATGATGGTGATAGTCATGTTGTCGCAACCAACCCCTCCAGTATCGCTGTTCGAGGCGAGGCAGTTATCCATCATGTTCTCGCAGATGGACTCCAGCGGCTGCTTTGCGACGATACCGCGCCTAACGAACTCGATCACAGCTTGTGAAGACTGGCAGTCCCAGATACCTAGAGTACGGTCAGCCGTGGCCATCGTCATCCAAGCAAGGAGACTGACCGTCGCAAGCAACGACAAGGAACTCGTCGTCGTCGTTGATGTCGTGGATCTCGACGTCGGGGAAGGCAGTCACTATCTGCTGCTCCGGGGGAAGATCCGCGCTCTTCTTGAACTCGAAGTCGCCAATGGCACGCGACAGTGCGAGGTTGCCGTTGACGCGCCCGAAATCGACGAATCCACCGGCAGCTTGGATACGAGCCTTCTCGGCTGTGTGATGTTAGAGCAGTCGCACAGTCGGCGCGCAGTATCTGACCTTCGTTTTGTGGCTTGTGGTCGAAGGAGAGGGGCTTTGCTCTGCCCTTGACTCCGAGAACGGTTCTTGAGTCGCCCGAGTTGGCCTGCGCGAAATTAGACCACGCGAATACGAGGGGAGACTTGACAAGAAGTGGCATACGCAGTAGATCTTGTCTTTGGTAATGACGGCGACGGTTGCAGTGCAGCCAGAAACCTCTTCTTCGTACTTGGGATCTGTGCAATGAATCAGCCCTGCCAGCCAGCAACTGAGGAAATCTGGCATATTTTACCACTCAGAATCGCGCGGTCGGCAGCCAGGAAGCCGTCCTGGAGAGCCTTCTTTAGGTCACCCTCCTTGTATGCTTCCTGCTTCGTTACGATCTCGTGGAGATGCTCGCCGGTGTAGATGGCAACCTTGTCTCCGCCATGTCCGTCGTATACACCGAAGTAGGCCAGTCGCTTCTCGGCAGCAGTAGGCTCGCCTCCCTCGGTGGCCACCTTGAGGTCCAACAGGCAGGCGTGGGCGTCCTCCATGCTGATGCGCCAGCCCTGCATCGAGGACGTGCCGAAGATGAGCGTGTCGCCATCGCCGCTTTCCGAGTGCTGCCACACAGAACCGCATTAGCAAGGGCGTCCTTCTAGAAAATTTGCGCGTCCTGCAAGGTTCTGCGCGGCGCCGTTGCTGGGTGAAAGACTGCGCAGAAACCCGGTGCGGGGGCGGGGGACGGCATTGAATGGACGTACCTTGTCCACGACTGGCTCGCTGAGTGTCTGACCCATTGCTTATACAAGCAAGAGAGGGAATAGGTGGGGTCGAGGTGCGGCGGGGTCGCGAGGTGCGAGAAGGATATTGCGGCCGTGTCGTGCCGTGGGATGGTGTAGAGGGAGAGGTGGGGGACGTGCTGCGGCTGGGTGATGTTTTGATTACTACCGCCAGAATATCGACACACGGCAGTCAAAGCAAACGAGGCAGTGCCTAGGTGAGGGCAGGCGCAGAGATATCTCGAGGTCTGGGGATTTGGAGGAAGACAAATGCACTCTTGGCTCGTGGGGCGTCGCAGTCCAGGAGGACTTGCCGTGATGAGAGGAACGAACGGTCCTGACAGCAGCCAGGCAGGCGCGACCTACGCTTAGTGGGGCCTAGCACCTGTGGCTACGCAGTCGAAAAGGCTGCGGCAGAGACTGCGCGCAATCGTCACTCGTTCCTCTTGCCATGCTGCGGTGGAGCTACGCGCTTTCTAATCTACGCGAGCAGTCGTCTGCTTCGTATCTTTCCAAAGCTATTCCCATGAGGCGGTGCACAGCGCTTCCAGGACAGCAGTGAGTCGCGTGCCATCGCACGAAGCCAGGCTATGGTATGAGGCACCAGCCCGTTTACTTGCGCTGGCGAGACCTTCCCACCAATGGATTCTCGAGCGAATGTTCGAGACTAGGCCTTTGGATATCTCGCGGCGAGAAGAGGTATTGCGCAATTACCCGGATGACGCCGCCATCAACAGAAGCTGTCAGATACTTGAGACATCCACTAACTACCATGTACTCGCTCAATATCACAGATGATAGTTCATTTTACATTTGTGGCAACGCGACTTCGGGTACTTCTACTTGTTCCACCCGTAAAACAAAAGTCCGTGTTTGGTCCACACAAGCGAGGATGTAAACTGTCTTGATGCAAAGATGGAACGGGTCAGAGTCATACTAGAACGCAGCGAGAGCTCTGCGAGGTCCAAGAACGCTGTTTAATCAGAGATGCATGGAGAATGGCACGTAACACACATGAATGAAGAGGTGTATAAAGGGAGCATAAAATGAGTCACAAAGCAACAAGGGACTTCTGGTGTGATCTGTGCTGAAGATGTTCCACCACATGCATCAACCAGCGGAACATCAAGCAGTCAAACAAGCCGCTATCATTGTTCTGGTGAATGAAATATGTAGTTGTAGTTAACAGGTGCGATTTGACCCGTACAATCGTTCCAAAGCCATCGGCCGACGAGCTTCTAGGGCCAGACCGCATCTAGAAATACCTCGGTTCGGCCATCTTCGGTAGCCACGGCGATCTCCAGCTCGAGCGCGTCACCATCGACGTCTTGTCTCGCGTGTCCTTCAATTCCATCACGTTCTTATCACATCACGAATCGAGCAATTCTACCACTTTACAATGGCACCAACACCAAGCTGGGTCAATCAATTGAAGCCTTCGGGCGCCCAAGGGCATGAGCTGCTTGCTGCCGAGCGCGCCAGCTCCAATGTCCCTGTCCAGCAGCTTGAAGAACTTCTCCATACTAAAGAAGTCATCAAGACGAGGCAAAAGATTCTGAATACCTTGAAAGCTGAGAAGGTGTTTGACAAGTCTCAAAACTATTTCATGGGCCGGACAGACCGATTTGAACGTGCATTGGCAAGGGAGAAGAGGTTACGGATCTTGAAGAAGCAGCACAATTGGTCGCAAGACGAGTTCATGACTGCTACCGGGCTTGTTGGAGAGCCAGGCCCATATGGCCTTCACGACAGCATGTTCAAGGTTGGTTCAGTTGTCATCATCCAAGTCGGCTATGTGCTAAACATACCAGGTTACGCTTGGCGAGCAGGGAACTCCAGAGCAACAAGAGAAGTGGCTAACAAAGGCCGAAGAGTACAAGATCATCGGATGCTATGCTCAGACAGAGCTTGGCCACGGCTCTAATGTTCGTGGACTCGAGACAACCGCTACCTGGAATGCCGACGACAAGACCTTCACCATCCACTCCCCACATCTTACCGCTAGTAAGTGGTGGATCGGCTCGTAAGAGAGGCCCATGTACGAACTGCATATGAGATATACACTGACTTCGTACATACACCTCTAGCCTCGGACGCACTGCCAATTATGCCGTTGTCATGGCACAGCTCATGATCGATGGCAAGTCCTACGGCCCAACACCTTTCTGCGTTCAGGTTCGAGACCTGAAGACTCACGAACCTCTGGAGAACATCCACGTTGGCGACATTGGGCCGAAGTTTGGTTACAATACCATGGACAACGGCTTTTTGCTCTTCAATAAGGTAAAGGTTCCGCACATCAGCATGCTGGCTCGATTCTCGCACGTCGACCCCAAGACTAACAAGTTCGCCCGCCGTGGTTCTCCTACGCTCGTCTATGGTACTCTGACTTGGGTTCGCTCGACCATCGTCATGCAGGCTGGTAGTGTTCTGGCACGAGGTGTTACCATCGCGACGCGTTATGCCGCCGTTCGCCGCCAATTCCAAGACCGTGATGCTCCAGCAGGCGAAGCTGAGACGCCAGTGCTGAACTACACCATGGTGCAGATTCGACTTCTTCCCCTACTGGCTGCCACTTTTGCCCTCCACTTCACTGGGAAGTCGATGATGGACCAGTATCAAGAGAACAAGAAGATGATGAGCGAGAGCAGTGCAAAGCCGACCACTCGAGGAGCTGGGCCGGAGGAGGTGCAGTCAGGCAGCGATCTGCTTGCAGACCTGCATGCTTCTTCGTGCGCGCTGAAATCGCTTAGCAGTAGCATTGCAGCGGAGGGTCTTGAGGTATGCCGACGAGCCTGTGGTGGACACGGCTACTCCAGTTTCAGGTATGCTTCCAATTTCTGATCTCGTTGATGTGTTGGCTGACAACTTTCGCAGCGGTATCGGTCCGTGGTACGCTGACTATCTCCCAACCACAACCTGGGAGGGCGACAACTACATGTTGACCCAGCAGGTCGCACGATACGTAAGTCTTTCCCCTTTTATCGATCAATATGAGCTTCACTAACTTAAGCCAGCTCCTCAAATCCGCGCGCTCCGTCCTCAACAAACAAGCCCCGACAAACGACACGACCCGCATCCTGACCGACTTTCATCAGCGCCAAAACGTTGGCTGCGCCTTCGACATCATTGGGAGCAACGAAGACCTCGTCGCAGCTTTCGCGTGGCGCACGTCCTTCCTCACCTTTGAGGCTAGCAAGCACCGCGACGAACAGAAGAAGGCCTGGAACGACCTGCTCGTCGACTTCTACCGCCTGTCAAAGGCACATGCGCAGTGGATGATCGTCAAGAACAACCTCGCGGCGCTCAAGAAGATCGAGAAAGAGGGCAGCATTGGCAAGGAGACGCTCGATGTGTTGATGAAGTTGTTCAGGCTGTTTGCACTGCATACGCTGGAGCAGGAGGCGAGTGAGTTCTACACAAGTGCCGCGTGCTCGAAGCTGCAGATCCAGCTGGCAAGGACGAATGCGGTCATGCAGCTTTTGAAGGATATTCGGCCGCATGCTGTCAGGCTTGTGGATAGCTGGGGCTTTGACGACTGGGTGCTGGATAGCAGTCTTGGGCGCGCGGACGGAAAGGTGTATGAGGATATGTTCCACAGGGCGAGCGAGCTGAACCCGCTGAACCAGATCACCGTTGACCCGTATCCGGATAGCGATGTGTTGTTCAAGAGGGTGGAGAAGAGCAAGTTGTGAGTTTGTAGATGTGGAGAAGTATCTTAGATATGTATGTCCTTGCTTGCAGTCTTGGTGGCCTCTCATGTTTAACCGCCGCCGCGCCTTTTGAGTCACATTTTCCCCATCGGCCCTTTGACTATTCCCAGTTGTCCATCAAGTCAGGTCGATCACCTTGTCCTGTTCTTTTGGAGTGCATTTCACTCGCTTTCTGCTCACGAACTCCACGTCGCCTCCGAAGACAGTCCTATCCGCCTCATGTTTGATGGCCGTCATATTCTCTTCCTTGACCTGAACTCCTTCTTCTGCGTTCTCCTGTTGCTTTAGGGCCATTCCTATCAGCTCATCCCTGCCCATATCGGCGATGGCGCTTCGAGCATCTGGTGCTGGTGCTGGTGATGCAACTGGCTCGGAGGCTGGACGGAGGATGTAGAGTGACTTCAGCGCAGCTGTCGATCTCCAGTCAGTGTAGTTCGAAAGACCCCTGAGACTATGCACTCACAAGTTGAACGATACTTGAACACAAAGATGGCGAGTACTTCTCCGCCGTGGTAGGAACGATGGCCTTCGTCAGAGGACGTGCATGGTCCCTTAAGCTGAGGCGCATCAAGGCTGTTCACGTCAGTTTGTCGAGTGGCTTCAGGATAAGAGATCAAAAACCTGGCTTGATGAGATTTCGCGCTACCCTTCATGTTCTTCTCCGCGACCTTATCGAATGCTGATAGCCTACTCTTAAGAATTGGGCCCTGCACCCGATCCGTCATGACGAGGTACACTGCGAGGCTTTTTGGATTGAGATGGTGGATGATCGGTTATCCTGTCGACATCCCTGAACACAAGGGTGATGTTGCCGACTTTCTGAAGCTGTCGAGACACTTCCTCGTCGAACTGGCGATCTTCCTCATCTGGAGAAGTTAGCAAAGTATCAATGTAGAGAAAGCATTACCCCTGCCTATCTGAAGCGCAGAGAAGCGGAATTTCTGTCTGTAGGACATTCCGCCGTCCTGGGTAGTAACGGAGTCGAATCGATTCATGTTACCATGTACCAGAAGCGCTTCTCGAGGATGATTGCGACCGCCAACGTCCTTGCCATCAATATTAAAGCGGACCTTCGTGCCATATATTCCCGTGAGACCTTTGGGAATGGTGTATCGCACACCGAAGTTAGCGTCTGAGACGACCTCGAAAAACTTCGTCAGTGTCCTCGGTTGCGGCCCATTATCGTCGTCGTACTCCTCGAGGCACTCGCCGTTGACAATGACTTGCGCTTTCAAGCCAGGAAAGTCCGGATGGATCGCCATTGTGGTGAGCGTCGAGGAGTGTGGGCGACCAAGGTAGTGTCAACGCGCAGTAGCACTGCAGAACGTGCGTGAGGTCATAAGGTGAAGGATGTTGCGTTGTGTCAGGGTGAGCGGTGGAGTGAAAGTGAAATGAGATGATGTGGGGTGAGGTGAGAGCAAAGCGACGCACGTGTTTGGGCAGTCTAGGCAGGTGTGCCAGGGGCGTGCCTTCTCGAAGCGGAAACCACGTTGAGATCGCAAGCCCATGAACTTCAAAGTCCTTGCTGGCTGTTACTGCATCGACTAAAAAAGTCGTAGTGATCGCAAGCATATTCCAAGTCATGAGACACGATCGCGGACGGGGTTACTGATCTTCGAATAGATGGTTGTTCGCGAGGAACATGTTCTACTGGGTGATGCAAACCAGCAAAATATGTGATTGATATGTTATGCATTGTCCTCTAGAAGATGCGTCATATGCGACTACCATCTAGGACACGAGCAATAGATCGCAAAGACCCTCAGACTATGGTTTTGATGAGATGTGCTGCTCTTCACATCCTAACGCCTCAACCTTTCCCATGGAACCCATTGATGTGGTACCGGTATCAAATTTTCACCTCCTTCCATGTTTTCTTCTCACTACTGGTAGTTGCATCTCAGTCATCCAGCTCGATTACCTCACTGTCCGGTGTAGGCAGCTGCCTCACCCGCATCTTTTTCCTCTCCGCCCTCAAGTCGACCCATCGCCCCTCGATCAAATCTGGGTCGCTGCGCAGGCTGCGATCGCCGATATCGTCGTCGTCGCCCACGACTGTGGCGGAGTCGGAGCGTTCGCGCTTCATACGACTGCGAGTCTCTTGATCCTATGGCAGCGTCAGTCCGGCTCTCTGGCCTAGATGTGGAATCCTGGGCTACTTACCCTGAGGCGTCGCACGATGGCCTCCAGCTGCTCTCTGTTCAGCTGGCCGATAGCACTATCGTCGCTGTCGAAGATGTCCAGCGGGTCAGGGGTACGCTCGACGATGCGAAGGTCCTTCAGAGCAGCAAGCGAACGGTAGTAGAAGTGAAAGGTCGCGAAGGGCTCACCGCCGTCGGCGTAGTCAGCGTCGAAGTATTCGACCTCGTTGAACGCGGGCGCGATATCGCTCAGGCTGAATCAAGGTTAGCAAGAAGAGGGGGAAGATGCATGGAATTGCTGCCGCTCACACTGTCTGGTGAGACAAAGCGTCACCCTTGATCGCCTTCTCACTGACCGACTTCAGTGCCTCAACGTCCTTCTGTGCACCGTACACACCAGTGTTACGACGCGGGTTGTTCAGAAAGTAGAACTCGCAAGTGATGATTCCGACGTGCTTCAGCTTCTCCTTGAGGTCTTTGGGGATGGTCTCTGCGCCCGTTTCTCCTGTAGGCTGGTCAGCATGTGACACTCAAAGATTGCCATGACACTCACGAATGTCGATCTGGGAGAACGAGTACTTCTGAACGACCCATTGCCTTCCTTGCCGCGAGACGTGACCCTGACTGGCATGCCCTTTGACGTCAAAGAGCTCAAAGGGCCGGATTATCGGCTCATCCATGTCTTTGCCGTCGACTGTGACGATCATGGAAACCGTGCGGTCGCCGGGAAACGGATCCTTGAAGGAATAGTATATTTCGTACTCTGCGCCGGACTGCGCTTCGATGTAGCGCTCAGCTGTTTTCGGTGAGATATCGGCGTCACGGTCCTGATGCTCTTGTAGACGCTGCTTGTTAACCACGATGCCAACTTCGAGGCCCGGAACCTCATCGATCACGGCCATGATAGCGATAGAGCTCGCGTATGAATGTGGTCGTTGAGAGGTAAGAAGTGAGGATGGAAGAGGATGGATGGAGAAGCGTTGCGATGGGCGGAATAGAAAATATGCGGCATGAACCGTCGCTCACCTGGACTTCAGTGGCAAAGTCAGGGTGAAGGCGAAAGTAAAGGTGACCTCAGGTGAGAGAGACGCGCTGCTGACCCGATAGCTGGGTCTGGGCGAGCGGTTGGCGTCGCCGAGTGCGTGAAGAGGCTATGGTCGTGCCTGCCGCTTCGGGGCGTCTCCTTCTACTTGTTACAGCAAGCACGCGAGAACCTCGCATAACCTCCACAGTTCCCTAGCTCTTGTTGTCGAAATCTTTGGGATTGGAGGTAAATAGGAAATACATGCTTCATAATTGAATAGACTGGTAGATGAAAATAACTGACCCGGTCGCATCATCGGAGCAGTTTGCACGTGCATCTCGTTGCTGCAAAGCCACGATGTATAGATGTTCGACTCCCTGATCCAAATTTCACTGAAACGCCAAATTCGGTCACTGATGAGCCGTCGCCTCCGCCGCCTGTACTTTCAGCTAAAGAGGCGCGCTCTCGCCCAGACGCTTGCCTACTCCTCAACATCCACAACCTCATCACCTTCACCAGGGCTTCTCCTGAGCTTCTTCGGCTGACTACCAAGCCACACGACCTCATCATCGTCATCTTCGTCGTCCCTCATTGTCGCCACGCTATCTTCACGCTCTCGCTTGATGCGCAGCTGTTGCTCCTTCTGCTCTTGCGCTTGTTTCTATGACACTGGTCAGTCGAAGCTTTGCCATCAGTACAGACGAACTTACGCGGATGCGTGCCACCTCGGCCCTCAGCTCGTCTTCGGTCATGGTATCTGGGTCTTTCGGCTCTGGCTCTGGCTCTGGCTCGGGAGAAGGTCAGGGTGTGCGATTGATGATGCCGAGCGACTTGAGGGCGGCTAGAGCGGTAACTTAGCAGGCATAATCTTCAGCAACAGACAAAGATGCTCATCGGTGCTGCGATGGTAGAACGTGAACGTAGCGAACGGTTCGTTAGTCGTCTTGATCTCGTTGAAGGTCAGGCGGTCAGCAACTTCGGGAGTAGATAGACTAGGTACAATGAGTGAGACAACAGTAAACAACACTAGCCGAGCTTACCTGGTCTGGTATGTAAGTGAATCGCCTGCGGTGACGCTCGCTTTTAGTGCCTTCTGACTGAACGTCTCGTTGTTCTCGGAGCTAGCCCGTGGGATCTCAGCAGGCTTTGCATTCTCAATGCCTTCGATGTAGTAGAGGAAGACCATGATCTGTCCAATGCCCGAGATCTTGCGCTTCGCTTCCGCCGAAATCGCCTTATCCCTCTCCTCTGTACATTCGTAAGTCGCAGACCAAGGCAGAACTACCATCTCCATCGACTTACCTGACATCAAGTTGGAAAAGCGGAATTTCTGCGTAGACGAGGTACCATCAACAATGGATGTAGATTTCGCGTACTTGTAGCCTTCGCATGCGTCTTTGCTAGCCGACTCCATCAATGGTGCCAGGACATAGTTGCCATCTAGCATGATGTAGGCGTGAACGGGTGCCTGTGGGGTGAAGGGCGGCTTGAACATCGTGCGGATCTCGAAGTTTGAGTCGGATGGCGCCTCAATGTACTTTGAAACCGTGCTGAGAGCATTGGCGTCTTCAATGCCGTTAGGGGGTTGATAGTCGAATCTGATGTGTGGAGGCATGAAGTCAGCTTTGATCACCCAGGTAGCTCGCATGTGCTGTTTACTTACTCGTCCAAAGACTGACCCTCCACGTCGATCGTGACCTCAAGGCCTGGCACCACTTCAAATATCGTCATGCCGTCTTGAGGATGCGATGTAGTAGAAGTAGAAGACGGTGGTGGTTCCAAGATATCACAAAGTCGGCGCTGAGATACATCGAGTGTTTACTAGTGGGTCGCAGCCTCGATCGAGGTGAGAGAGAAGTGGAGGTGAAGGCAGAATTGGACGAGTAACAAATCTCGCACACGCGCAGATGGCGGCCAAAATCCTAGCTTCCACAAGTAATGGCTGTAACTCACCCTTCGTGGGCAGGCCGTCGAACAAATTGAGACACGGATACTTCTTTGACGTTATTGTTGCGAGATGGGGCTGTCAGCATCGTAGAGAGTAGAGAGTGCGAAGCCTAGATTCGATGCTTGAATGGAATTGGTACATATGAGAATCTTTGATCGCGAAAAGAAAACATGAACGGCCTGGTATCTTGCGCATGTCTGAAGGACGTCCTCCCTCCCCATGCGCCGAAGAATGTGTTTCAAAATACCTACCCGTATGACGTTGTTTGGTAGATGAACGCCATCGAATGTCCCGTGTACTCGCCCTGATTGCAGGTCGCAAGCTGACGAGGAGCGACGCCTTGCTAGTCCGACCCTAAAAGTCATCACGTTAGGTCCACCGTCTCAGCGCCGTCCTCGTTGAGAAAGACTGGGAGCCTTCGGCGTTTTGCGGAGACGAAGGAGACCTCATCGTCGTCGTTTGCCGTGCTGCTTCGCTCCCTCGTGCGCTCGCGCTTGACTTCGCGCTCTTGCTTCATGTTCTGGGAAGCAGCGTCACGCTCGCGCTGACGTCGTAGAAGTTCCCGCATCTCTTCTGGTGTCAGAGTGTCGACATCTCTGTCCTCCAAAGGCACTGGGCTAGGGCTGCGGGGGATGATCAGGAGCGACTGAAGGGCGGCTACCACGAATTTGTGGTCAGTTTCATTGGTGCACACTTGTGGTCGTGGATGACTCACCGCGCGAGCGATATTTGAAAGTGAAGGTCGCAAATTCTTTCTTGTTCGGATCCACATAGTCAAAGTCGCATACCGCAGACGCCGCGGTCTTGACAGCCGGCCGGAGACTGGACATTGTGAGAAACACATCACATCTCACGCATGAATAGCTTACCTCGATTGATGAGACAGAGTTCTGCCCTTGAGAGCCTTTTCAGGTACCTTGTCGACACCACTCATTCTCTTTTGAGCAACGCCTCCGCCGGAGTGTCGTACGTTGTTGATGTGGAATGCCTTTACCGTGATCTCACCCATTTGCTTGAGTTCTTTCATCAGTTGGTCTCCAACGCGAGGAACGCCCGTGTCATCTGTTCCATTAGTACGCTGTGATCTCGTCTCGGTAGCTCGGCTTACCGACTACTAGGTCAGAAAAGCAAAATTTCTGCAAGAACCATTCTCCGTGTTTCGAATAGTTTACTCCCTGAACAGCACGCTTGGTCACGATGCCAGAGAAGTCTTCTTGGTTGATGAGGGCACCGCGAACCCTTTTGCCATCAATGAAGATGTCCAGCATAAGACTCTGGTGAGGCCATGGATGTGAGACATCGAAATCGAGAGAGAACTCGGCGCTAGAGACCGCTTCGATGTACTTGACGACAGCATCGGGCTCCATTTCTTCGTCAACATCGATATGTTCCTCGAGGGCGACATTATCGATTGTTATCGTCACTTTGAGCCGGGGGTGAGATTTGGCTATAGCCATGGTTGTTCGTGGCCAGGGGTCAGGTAGTCGTACAAAGCGTCCCAACGGAACGGGAGGAATGGCCAACAAGCGCACGGCCGAACTGAAAGCGGAGATCGAGCGGGTGGGAAGTGTGAGGGTGCAGGTGCAGGTGAAGCGATGGTGGGGTGAAAATGAAGAGGAGGCTGAGGCTGAGTCCGGTACCGAATGAGCAGGAGCGACGCGACAACCACACGCGCGCTAAAACCCAAAGCCAAACACGAAAGCACGTGGTCAACTAATTTAAGCACTCGCAACCCGCACATGTAGGAATTTCGCAGAGAAGTGGAAGCAGGCACGGTACACCAAGTCCAATATCAATACATTCCAAATTCTTCGTTCTATTACAGTCGTGGCTTCGCCCTTAAGGGGCCGATAGTATAATGATCGAGAGCGCGAGTACACCACGGTCATGGAATCTACTACAGAGATGGTTCCCACGCGCCAACGATCCGCCACGGTTTATCTCTCGGATCTCGCCCCATGTGGGAAGTCGACAAAGCAGAACGCCATGATATAAGCAAGAGACTCGACCGCGATAAGCGAGCGAGTCAAGTAGAACGCCAAAAGACTCCCAAAGCCCAACCTCAAGATGCTGTAAGATATGCGCACAAAGAAACGCTATGCAGGTCGTGATGGTCGACTGGTATCTTCCACTGGTTGTGTTGTATGCGGCCGTGAATGTGAAATGTTCTACCACGCACCAATGCCGGGCGACGCTCCCATGCCGTAGTTGCCGCTCAACAGTTGCTGGCGGATGGACATGGAGTCTTCGGGTCCGCTCGCAGCAGGCGCAGGCGCGTCGGTGCCCATCCAGCCCAGGCCTCCGCGCAGCTCGTTGACGGCTTCTCGCATCTTGCCGCCGGACATGTCGTTGTGCTTCGCAATCTTCTGGTCCCAGCCGCCGTACTGCAGCTGTATGCCGCCGGCCTTCTTCGCCGCCTCGCGGATCACGATAGACCATGCCTTTGCCATCTCCTCGTACGCCTCCTCCTTGTGGCGGTTGTGCTGGTATGTGTCCCAGTTGGGGAGGCGGTGGATGATTTCGGTGGCGCCGTCGAGGAAAGCGAGCGCCGTGGCGGGCTGCTGCTCGTTTGGCGGGAGGAAGTGCGGCGTGAAGTCTTTCAGCGAGTCCAGCAGCTCGACGAGCTGTTGGCGCACGCGGTTGTAGGCGTAGTCGGACGACGAGCGCCCGCCAAAGGGGAACGCCGCCTGGAACGCCGCCTCGTACTTTGCCAGCACCTCCAGCGTCGACTGGATGCTCGGGCGCGGAGCCGTGGCCACGACCTCGTTGCCGATGTCTGGGTGGCGCTGGCAGATGGACTGCAGCAGGTGGCGCATCTCGTCGGCGCTGAGCGTCTCGAGCAGGCGCGGCAGTGGCAGCGGACGCCCGGAGAGGTTGGTCCGCATGCGCTTCATGTTTCGGGGCGCCGGCCGCGGCAGTTCGGCGGAGGATAGGGACGGAGAGGCGCTCATGCGGTCATCGCTGCTGCCGTCGTCCTCGGCTTTCCGCTTGCGCGCTGAGACTGACATGGCCGGAGACGTGTAGACTGCGTGAGGGTTGTAAGTATGCGCAGCCTGCATGAGTGGTTGTGGTTGTGGTTGTGGTTGTGGTTGTGTTTGTGTTTGTGTGGGGGTAGACGCACTGTTGCGGGAGGGCGAGAGGCGGTTGGGGAGCAGATGGGGAGGTGTAAAGGCTCCGTGGATGGCGTTCATGCTTGGGAGGGGCCCGCAAACGCAGCTATGTGCACGCAGCAGGCGCGTTGTGGATGAATAATAGGCGGCCGGTGCGGTGACGAGCTGCGCTGGCGGTGGTGCGGGTTGAGGTTGGTGAATGTTGTTGTGGGCGGTGGTGGAGAATGCAGAGCCGGCGTAGGTAGTTCAACGACGAGGCCAGGCCGTGCATCCAATGAGGTCACATAGACGGTTTCACCCAACTTTGCACCACCAACTACGAACTTTCACATCATTCCTTCACACCACTCATTCACATCACTCACTCACATCACGCTAAGGAACTGTAGTGTCTGTGGGGATCTCGAACACCACCGGGGCCGCAGTGTCAGACCTAGTGAATTCTTCCAGGACACATTGTGCGGCGAGTCTCATCAAGACTCACAGCGTCAATGCGACCTTGCGTACGCTTGAGACAACGGTATGTCGGTGGCGTATGCTCGGGCGTTCGAGTCGCGTGGCGAAGAACGCCGTGCAAGCGCCAGACTTACCTCGAAAAGCGTCGTAAACTAAAACCAAAGATGCTACCTGAATAAGCCCAAAAAAAACCTTCTCTTGTGCCGCGCTAGAGGTACAGCGACTGTGCTGCAACAAGATCCCTCCTCACAAGCTCCAGCGCCGCAGTGAATTTCTGCTCGAGCTCCTCGCTGCCCATGACTTTGGATGCCTGCGCAATCTGCCGGAGCAACTCTTCGAGACGCCTGAACAGGCGGATGAGACTGCCTTCGTAGACATCGGTCATTTTGCTAGACCGGCGTTAGCGATTGTTAGAGTCGTGCAGTGTGGGCACCTACCAGATCTGAGCGAATGTCGCGCCCTTTGACCACGCAAACACGACCTCCATCAGCTCGAACTTGAAGGACTGGATGTACTCTTCCTCGTTGATCGTCATCTTGCTCTCTTGGGATATCTTTGCAATGACCCTGGCCTGTTGCAGAATTTCGCGGTAGGGCTTTGCAAGCTCTTCCTTGAGCGCTGGCGTCTCCTTGCTCTTCTCTTCGAAGATGAAGCAGCTTAGGCACGCTGCGCATTGCTCTGGAGTCAGCTCGTTAAAGAAGCGATTGAAGAGCAGCTCGCTCAGCACGAGCTCGTCGCCAGTGCTGATCTCACACGCGACACGAGCCTTGAGCTGGACCACGTCGGCGTCATCGATAAAGCCTAAGCGACGCAGCACGCGTTTCCTGCTCTTCAGCTCGTCGAGCTGAGCAATAGACAGCGCATCGGCAATGTCTTTCTTGGTCTTCTTGCTCTTGTCTGCGAGCGCCATCTTGCTTGCGTACTGACTGTACAGCTCCGGCAATCGTGGCGAATTGTGCAGTGAGTTGGAAAGCAGGCGAGACTCCAGCACTTCGATTTTCTTCGTTGCTGTTAGCGCAGAACAAGCAGGTGTGGGATGGAGGCTTACTCTAAGTAGACGCTTGAAGCTTTCGTCCTTGATGTTCATGTTCTCGATCGGGTCGAGAATGGCGATGCCATCTGGGAAGCGCTTCTTGACCTCGTCTAGTGCTTTCCGCACGTTATTCTTCTGCTCGGTTGACCTGACCTCGGCTGGAAGGAACACGCGAATGTGTCCGATAGACTCGATGCAGTTCAAGATCACAGGCACGACCTCCATCTTGCCTTTGTCGCCTGGCGGCGGGGGTCTAATGCCTGGCGGCATACCGCTTGAGACTTGAGGGATGTACTTTGTATCGCTCGAGACGGCAAGCAGAACCTCCACGATGTAGGATTCTTGCGGTGGCACGACCTCGCCCTTTTCTGCCTTCTTTGAGAAGAAGTTGACTACAGCGCCCCATCCGAAGTCGTAGTCTTTGAACTTGACCCGTACTAGACGACCAGCTTGCAAGAATGCCAGGCAGTAATTGGGGTGCATGATCACATCGCGCATGTCCTTGGTGTGTGAGTCCAGCTGCTGTCGCAGATTGTAGTATTCCTTGACTGTGGGTTCGTCCGCAATTTTCATGTTCGATCGTTCCATCTCGATCTCCTGGAGTTCTGCGGCTTGGTCAGTTCTGGTATCAGATTATATCACATGTTCACTTACGCTTCTCGAGGTTGGAGACACCAGCTGTGTTCTGAAATTGGAAGAAACACCTCTCCAGCATGAACTCTGGGGAGATGCCCTCGACACGCATCAAGTTCAAGACCATGTTGTATCCGAGATAGAAGGCTGAGTTGAGGTTGTCCTGCTTTCCGCGCACAATCTCCTTGGCCACGGCGGGCTCCATGGCCTCGTTGATCATCATGATGACGATACCACGGTCGTCTAGACCACGACGACCAGCGCGACCCGACATCTGGATGAACTCTGAGGGGGTCACCCATCGCTCCGAGACGCCGTCGAACTTGCGCACGCTTGTGAAGACGACTGTCTTTGCTGGCATGTTCAGACCAATGGAGAAGGTCTCGGTCGCGAAGAGGACCTTGATCAAGCCTTCTTGGAACAGGATCTCGATGGTCTCCTTGAGGATGGGCAGCAGGCCAGAGTGATGGACACCGATGCCGCGGCGAAGCAGGGGCAGGATGTGCTGGATCTGGGGCAGCGCGCGGTCTTCCTCGGACAGCATCTCGATGGCGCTGCTGAAGACTTTGGACACCATGGCCTTTTCGGATTCGTCGTTGAAGGCCAGCTGGCTCATGGAGAGGGCGTAGTTCTCGCACTCGCGCTTGCTGAAGCTGAAGACGATGACGGGGTTGTAGTTCTTGACCATGATCATCTTGACGATCTTGTAGATGTCCGTCTGCTCCTTGTTGCCGCCCTTGTCCGTCTTCTTGCCCTTGCCCTTGCCCTTCATCTTGGCCAAGGGGTTGCTCGGGTCCGTGCCGGCCTTGGCTGCGATGGTCGACATGGCCTTTTGGAAGTTCTCCTCGCGGAACACGCCCTTTTCGTCGACGACCAGGTGTATGCCGTCAGCGCCCTGGGGGAAGAAGTAGTGCTGGAGAGGCGTGGGGCGGAAGTCGGTGTAGACGACGTGGCATGGCTGGCCGTGGGTCTTGACGATCCACTCGGCGAACTGCATGGCGTTGGGGATGGTGGCCGAGAGGAAGACGTAGCGGACCTTGTCGGGCAGCAGGATGATGGTCTCCTCCCAGACGACGCCGCGCGACTTGTCCCGCAGGTAGTGGACCTCGTCGAAGACGACCCAGGCGACCTCGCGCATGATCTCGGAGCCGCGGTACAGCATGGAGCGCAGGATCTCGGTGGTCATGACCAGACACGTGGCCGTGGGGTTGATGGTGACGTCGCCCGTCATGAGGCCGACGTCGCCAAACTCGGCCATGAACTCGCGGTACTTCTGGTTGCTGAGGGCCTTGATGGGGCTGGTGTAGATTACGCGCTGGTTGTTCTGGAGGCACTGCGCGATGGCGTACTCGGCGACGACCGTCTTGCCGGCCGAGGTGTGGGCCGAGACGAGCACGCTCTCGTTGCGCTGGATCGAGGCGATGGAGACCTGCTGGAAGGGGTCGAGGGCAAAGTCCCACGTGCGGGCGGGCTGCTGGGGCGGCGTGTGCTCGGCGATGGGCACGTAGTCGTAGTCGGGCGGGAGGGCAACCTGGTGGCGCACCTGGTGGGAGAGCACCACGGCCTGCCCGTCCTGCTGCGTCTGCGCTTGGAGGCCGGCGGCCGCGGCGATTTCGCGCGACTGCTCCGTCTCGAAGTCGTCCGTGACAATCGCCTCGGGCTCGTCGTTGCGCCGCTGCCGCTTTGGGAGGGCCTGCGCGGTGCCCTGGGCCTCGACCTCGGCGTCGGCGTCGGGCGCGTCTGCGGGCGCGTCTGACATGGTCGCATCCTCAGCAGCCGGCGACTTCACGACGCCGTTGGCCTGGCGCTTCTTGCTCTTCTTGGGCGGCGCATGCTGCTGCGGGCCGTCCTCGAACACGCCGAAGAGGTCGTCCATGGTGGCGTGCTCTAGTGCGGGCGGGCGGTGTGTGCAGGTGCAGTGTCTGTGTGTGGGTGAAGTGCGCGGGGTGTGAGGGAGTGCAAGGGAGTTCGATGCTCGAAAGAGAGGCGCGCTCAGAAAATAATGGCCCTGGGCCCGTGCCCTGTCTCTAGCGCCGCGTCTCAATGGTGGCTTGACACTCGGCAGCACAGGACATGGACATCGTCACCACACCCAACACACCTCACCAACCACCACCACACCAGCCGTACGCTCTCACCACCCCAATTGCCCCCTCCGTCCCCCCCCCCCCCCCCGCTGACCGCCCAAGATGCTCGCCCGTGCCACCTTCCGCGCCGCCTCGGCACCAGCCCTCGTCGCCCGCCGCGGCTTCCAGTCCACCCGCGCCCAAATGTCCAGCCCGTACCACTACCCCGAGGGCCCGCGCAGCAACTTGCCATTCGACCCGCTGAAGAGGGGCTTCGCCTTCAAGTACTGGGGCTTCATGGGTGAGCGCCGTCGTGCTGCAATCGCCGCGCAGGAGCTAACAGGAACAGCCACCGGATTCGGTCTTCCCTTTGGCCTTGCTGGTAAGATCTTGAACCCAACGTCCTACCACACCAACTGCTTACTGACTCGGATGGTACCTCAGTCTGGCAGACAAAGAAGAACAAGCCGTAGATGCACTCGGACACGGCAGGGGCGCGGCGATGGGTCATTCGGGGCACATGGAACTTGTAGAATAAATCGAGGGCCCGCGGATTACTATACTAGACACACAGCTTCAATTTCATTCTCTGTCTTCAACACAGTGTTTCTTCGTCATGACACCCCGCTATGGTGATGTAGGAACATGCCTTGCTGGCAATAGAACATGCAAGTAGTGTGAACTTCTGCCTCACACCTGGCCAGCCCTGGAGTCTGACGATCGTGGGTGGAGCTTGGCGCATCTCCAATTTTCGACCACTAACATTCGCCGCCGCAACTATCACCACGCAACTCTCCATGGGCACTACCTGAATCTCAAACTGATGCGCAACCTCAAAATTGTTGGGCGCTCGCTATTGCGCTTCTCCGGCGAAGATCCGTTGCCTCTAGCTGCGACAGCCTGGGACGCTGCCTCAAATGCTCTGATATGCGCTTTTGGGCCATCCGAATCACGTGCCCTCATCGAACTCAAAAGACTACACCACACGCGCAACGGCGCAGAGGAGCGGCTCGAGAGCATTGCTTCGTGGGATGCACCTTGCCCACTGCCTTCGCTAAGCCATGACTCCATCTTGAGCCTCCAACATTTTTCCGACACTGCCACAACATGCCTTATTTTAGCTGGCGGAGACATCGTCCTGATTCGCGAGAATACGCTGCAAAATGAAGACCTCGTTGAGATTGTGGGATCAGTCGACGTCGGCATCTCGGCTGCTGCCTGGTCTCCAGACGAAGAGCTCCTCGCCATCACCACACAAGCGGACACGCTCCTCTTGATGAGCCGCGATATTGAGAACATCGCCAGTGTCACCCTCGCCCCGGCAGACGTCAATGTCTCGAGCCACGTATCCGTTGGTTGGGGCAAGAAAGAGACACAGTTCAAGGGTAAGAGAGCGAGAGCCCTGCAAGACCCTACGGTGCCGGAGAGTATCGATGAGGGAGTGCTGAGCCCGTTCGATGACCGTACGGTGACCATCAGCTGGCGCGGCGATGGTGCCTACTTCGCTGTCAACAAAGTCGAGGAAGAAAGGCGCCGGATGATACGAGTGTATTCTCGGGAAGGCCAGCTTGACAGTGTGAGCGAGCCCGTGGATGGCTTGGAAGGCGCTCTGAGCTGGCGGCCGTCTGGGAACTTGATTGCCGCTGTTCGACGTACGACCACCAAGATTGAAGTCGTCTTCTTCGAAAGGAACGGACTTCGACATGGCCAGTTCGATTTACGCTTTACATCCGAGGAGCTGCAGGCACTCACGGTATCCTTGAGTTTGAAGTGGAATAGCGATTCCAGCGTTGTAGCTGTATCATATCCCGGCAAGGTGCAGCTTTGGACAATGGGCAACTATCACTACTATCTCAAGCAGGAACTTGCCTTCCCTGAGTCTGCTCTGCAAGCGATCTTCTGCGCGTGGCATGCCGAACGCCCACTTTCCTTGGCTATCTCAGCTCCAAGTAAGTAGCTTGACTCTTTGGTTGCTTTTACTGACACTTTCAAGGCGCTCTTCAGATACTCGAGTATTCTTCCATGGCAGCCACTGGCTCCACCGCACCACCCAACGATTTTGGACTAGTCGCCTCGATTGATGGATGTTAGTTGTTCAAACTCATCTTCTCGATACATGGCTAACAATGACCAGTGGCACTCAAAATAACACCACTCCGCCTGGCTAACGTTCCACCTCCAATGTCATTGCATACCCTACCGCTAGAGCGTAAAGCCGTTGACGTTGCATTTTCTGGGTCCAGCAGTCGCCTCGCTGTTCTCTCGGATAGCAAACTGACAGTGTATGCTCTCGACATGCATAAGCGCCCCTTGCCAAAGCCATCACTCATGTGGAGAAGCGATGTGCTCAATGGTCACTGCCCACGTCATGTCGCCTTTCTCGATGACGAAACTATCTGCGTACTGACTGATAGCTGGGACGAGGATGAAAGCTCTCTGTGGAGTTCCGTAGGCGAGACACTGAAGTCTTGCGGACCGTTGGTCGAATTAGAGAGCGTGTCTTCGTTATTCTCCAGTGCAGAGTACAATAAGCTATACATCCAGTTCCAGAACGGAGCGCTGCATGAACTAGAAGAGCTTGAGCCGCAAAACGATTTACCGCCTATCTCATCACCAATCCATAGGTTCCCATCACTTGCGCCAGAAGTCAAAGTCGTCTCAGTGGAAGGACAGGTATGCAAGAAGGCCCTTTTCTTCGACCCTGCTAACAATGATAGCCATTAGCTTTTGGCTTGACAAAAAGCGGTGCTCTTTACGCGAATGATCGCATCCTCGTTCGGAACTGCACCTCTTTTGCGGTCACCCCTGCTCACCTCGTCTTGACGACCACGCAGCATCTGCTCAAATTCGTACACCTTGTTAGCGCTGATCGTATGTCTGTTGAAGCCCCACCGCTAAAATGTACGCTCACAATCACTAGACCTCGAGGTACCGCTCGACGAGCCTCAAAAAGATGAGCGATGTCGGAGCATCGAAAGAGGTGCCAAGATCGTCACAGTAATGCCGACGACTTATTCAGTCGTTCTGCAGATGCCTCGTGGTAATTTGGAAACCATCTACCCACGGGCGCTAGTCATAGCAGCAATCCGGCGCAGCATCGATCATGAGCAGTACATCGACGCCTTTCTCGCCTGCCGCAGCCAGCGAGTTGATATGAACATCTTGCACGACCATGACCCTGAACGATTTCTGGCCAATGTTGAGCTGATCATTTCGCAGCTCAAACGCATTGAGCATATCGACCTTCTCATATCGCAACTACGGTAAGTCTCTATTCATGGACACCAATTACAGTTAGCTAAGGAAAGTAGCAATGAGGACGTCTCAGAGACAATGTACAGAGAGACCTTAAAGACGAGAGATTTCGTAGAGAAGTCGAAGCTTTCGCAAGAACAAATCAGTACCAAAGTCAACCGTGTTTGCGACGCGTTCCTTGCTATACTTGAGAAGGCAGAGTATAGAGATGGGTACCTGCAAAACATCATCACCTCGCATGTTTGCAAAGTGCCTCCCGCTTTGGAGGCTGGCCTCCAGATGATAGGCAGACTACAATGTGGGCAGCCTAGTCCTACTTGTTTTCTCACAAAGCTGACCACCATCGTAGCCTCAGACGACGCGCTTACAGACAAGGCCGCCGAACATATCTGCTTTCTCGCTGATGTCAACCAGCTGTACGACACAGCTCTCGGATTGTACAATCTCGACCTCGCTCTCCTGATAGCCCAACAATCGCAAAAGGTGCGACATGTATTGACGCCTGTTTTGTGCTTAGCTAACACTATGGCAGGATCCAAGGGAGTATTTGCCTCATCTACAATCGCTGCAAGACGCGCCACTTATCCGCCGAAAGTTCAAGATTGACGACCAGCTTGGACGACGCGCGAAGGCTCTCGCTCATCTCAACGAGCTTCAAGCGTACCAAGAGGTGAGGGACTATGTGCAGAAGCACGTGCTGTACCTAGAAGCACTGGCAATGTTTCAGTACGACGCGGTGCATCTCAAGGAGATAATGGTCCTCTACGCAGACTATCTCAACGCCAACAACAAAAACAAGGAGGCAGCCCTCGCGTACGAGTATCTGGGCGATCACACTTCTGCATGGCCATGCTACCGGTCAGCCAACCTTTGGCGCGAAGCGCTCTCGTCGGCCACACTCGCAGACGTATCATCGGGCGAGCTTGAGACGTTGGCTTCCTCACTAGCAGAGAGTCTCGTGGAGTCAAAAGACTATCTCTCAGCCTCCACCATAACCCTAGACTACCTCTCGGACCTACCAGGAGCCGCCCGCCTCCTCTGCAAAGGCAGTTTCTTCGCCGAAGCCATGCGCCTCGTCACACTCCGCAAACAAACCGCTCTCATTGCCGAAGTCATCGATCCAGGCCTCATCGAGCGCAGCGCAGACATGACCGAGTTCCTCGCCGAAATGAAAGGCCAGCTGCTCGCCCAAGTACCCCGTCTACAAGATCTGCGCACAAAGAAGGCAGAAGACCCAATGGCCTTTTACGAAGGCATGGACGACGGTGGGACGAACATCCCGGATAACATCTCGCTTGCGCCAACGGATACTACGTCGGGCGGCACGTTCATGACGCGCTATACGAATCAGACTGGCACGGTGAACACGCAGACTACGCGCAAGACGAGCAAGAATAAACGACGCGAGGAGCGGAAGCGTGCGAGAGGAAAGAAGGGAACGGTCTATGAGGAAGAGTATTTGACGAATTCAATTGAGCGCCTCATCGAGCGCATCAATAGCATGCAAGATGAGATTCAGCGGCTTGTGGAGGGCCTGGTTAAGAGGGGTATGAGGGAGCGCGCGGATGCGGTGTCGAACGCGGTCAATGAGGTAATTGAGAAGTGTGGGTTCGCTGTCAAGGAGATGTACCCCGTGGAGCGTGAGCCGGTGGAGGGTGGCAATGGCGTGCCGGAGTTCCAAGAGGGAGAGGCATTGAGACCGACTGGTGGGGATGCGACGTTGTGGGATAGCTTGCAGGAGGTGGAGAAGAAGAGGGAAGCTCCGATTGTGAAGCGCTTTGAGAGGTTGAGTCTGTTGGGGTAAGGAGTGGCAAGGGCGAAGATCGTAGTGTGTGGCGATGAATGCTTGGACTACATAAGCTCCGGCGGCCAAAGCACTTGAAGAACCGCATTGACAATGAGGTTTCACGTTTACAATCACATGGAGATACCATAGCATAGCGCACCCCTCTTCCCAGATATAGACTTCAAAGTTTGCTCGTTGGCATAACGATCAGTAAGGACTCAGAAAACAGGCCACAAATGTCTGCAAGCGTCGTAGACAAGCTTGAGCTGGTTTGTCATAATTAGACCCTCTTTGATAGCCAAGTCGATGTCATCTGTTGTTCGCCGTGTCTTGATGGCGAACACGTAGCAAGTCCTCAAGGAGTCTTGGTGTGTCCCTGAAGGTAACTTGTGCTTCTTAAGATGTCTCACTATAGTTATGCAAAAAGAAGCAATAAAACAAACTGGACTCGCGGGGAATCGAACTAAATCGATGTTAGTTAAATATTGAACTGCGAATCAGGACATGACTTGCCCCCGGACCATTCCCATGCTAAGGGAATATTATACCACTAAACCACGAGCCCTTTTCTTGCTTTCGACCTGGAAACCACGAGCTGATTGGTCGATTGAATGGATTGTCGCCAATTTAATCCGTATATATAGTACTCGGCAAACGAAACATGTAATGCCCTTGAATAAGCCGATTGGAACTTAGAATGAACTTGCCGAATTTTTCAAATACTACATACATTCGCAACCTAGCGCGACGGGCTGTGACCGCAGCTAGCAAGACGGGCTTGCAGGCCTGTGTGGATCCAATAGCCTGATTTGGTGCTCGTACCACTTCGGGGAAATTCAGCTTATCCGGAGCATGCTTTCAGTGATGCCGAGGAAAAATCATTTCTTCAGGGACATCCATACAGGGTTGTCGCCCGATGAAAAGGGGCCCCTTAGCCAAAAGCATGCCTCTGATTCCTAAAGATGCGCTGCTAAATATATTTCCAAAGGAACGCTGCCACCTCTGCGGGCTAGTAAGTAACGCGGGTTTGCGCCCTGTTTGCAACACTAGCAGTATCAGAACGATACCAAGCCAACCAAAGCATGTTGAGTGAATTGCTCCGAAGATGTTTCCAAGCAAGTGGCTGACTCTGATCACTAGAAATCAGCAGCATCTTGACGATGCTGTACCAAACGTGCTGGTAACGCGAAGGTGTTTCTGCAGCGTCGGTTAACGAAGCCGATTCCATCGCCTATGCCAAGTCAGTGGGCCTGCGGGCGTGGACGTTTCTCGTCCAGATTGCGGTGCTCGAGCCAGGTCAATGAATCCATTCATCTTCGGAACCCACAAGTCCCCATCGCCAGCGAGCGACAGCCACATCCTGCTTTCTACGTTATCACAAGCTCGGAGACTACTCAGCGTGATGCCAAGTCTTAGCGGGATTGCTGTACCTTGCAGGCGATTACATATCTCTAATGATGGTGAATTAGTGCACCTGATTCTTAGGAAGGAGATTGCAGTAGATGCGGAGAGTCTCTAGGGGAAACGAATATATGAGATTATGTGAAACACTTGTCTAATTACCACCGAAATAGATCTGATACTAGCTACTAGAATAATCCGTGTAAGATGAGCTGTCTTGGACCCGATGTTCGCAGACATTGCGACTTCCCTACCCACTCCTCTTGACGACGACCGCCGATCAACAGGCATAACTTAGGAGGCCAAAGAAGACACCGGCCGGAGCACCTGGAGTAAGACCAATAGCGCCTGTAAGTGCGGATATGACCGCCTTGCAAGCAATTCCACCGCTTTTCTTGAGTGTCAGATTGGCGCTGTAGAAACCATTCAAGAATAATTTGCGACGTGCGTTGCGCACATAGCGGTTTACGTTGGCCCTTCTAGTAGCCCGGTATGTCGTGATCCCAAGGCAGTTTCCCCGAGGGCAGAAGGACTGACGATCGAATTGAATCTTGGTCTTCGATGTGAGAGCTTTTCTCATAAGCTCCATGTAGCGCCCCTTTTGCCCGGGGGCCGACTGTCCGGTCGTTTTCACAACGATCGTCGCTGGAGTGACAGTGCCACTCATGATGCGAGTTCCAATGCGAGTTGTAGTAGTGCAGCCAGACCTGTCGCAGACGTCGTTGTTAAGTCTGTGATCGTTGTCAGCCGAAGCACGTAACAATCGCGGATGAAGAAACGCTTCAATAGCCTAAAGAAGGAGGGAATATTGGAATGCTTCTTACTTTTGCCAGACCTGCTTAGGGTTTGTGTCGCCGTAATTGATGCGCTTCTTCTTATAAATGACAGTGCTGCATAGGTCCTTACCCGGGCAGGCGTCTTCTTGACGAGACACCAGCGGGTTGGGGTTGGGGGTCCATTCGAGGTGTCGGACAGCCAATCTCAGTTCCTCATCGTCCTGCTCTTCCTCTTCCTCACCGTCGCCTTCGCCCAGCACCTGGCGGCGCTCTTTTTCAGACAACTCCGGCAGCACCGTGGTGTTCCACCACTCCGACATGGGTCCCATGCCGTCAACGAACTGCATTTCAGGGCCATCAGGGCCATGCACAACTTTGCAATTCTCGGCTCTGCGAAGATGTTAGCTGATGTTCTCACAACCGCCAGAGAGGGAAAAAAGAGAACTTTCTCATTGCAGAGAGCAATCTCTCGCCAACTATAATCGTCATCATCAGAACCCTCTTTGATGGACCATTCAGGCTCAGGCTGGTCTTCATCCCACTCCATCCCCTCTGGAAGAAAATCGAATTCGTGTGGGTTATCAGGGTCAGGTACGGGTTCCTGGGGAGCGGAAGTTACGGAACCTGGCTCCCAGACAGACCAGTCGAGCTCGTCAATCTCACGCTCAGCGAGTACGACTGCGTCGGGATGCAAAGCTGGGTCGGGAGCTGGAAGCGCTGCCATTCTCTTGACAATCTCTGACTGAGACAGGCCCTTGGGAAAATCCACTTCGACTGGGTTGGCGAGTCCCGGAAGGACAAGACACAGCAAAAGGGGAGCGGTGGTGGACCTCATGGTGGAGGAACAAAACGGGGAAGAAGTGCGTGCAGAGTAGGGAAAGATGAAGGAAGAGGGAATTGAGCTTTGTGGCTCTGAGTTTGGCATTCGAAATGCGCTCGAGGCATCGGCCTCTTATACCTCAATTCCTGGTTCTGGATATGCAAAGTGCGCTACGCGACTACGTCTCCTTGCCTTGCTTCTGTCGTTCCCGCTCGTAGCTGGCAAGAGCAGAATGTAATCCAAACTTGTTAGCAGTACACGACCCAATGTGATCTTAAGCTTAGGGGTGATTGTAGTGATCTCCAGACCCGTCGTTCCAGGAAGTAATTGTCAGCTTGGGTGACGAGCACGCAGCGACTTCAAGATTTTGCAAAACAATCCCTACGTCTTCCACGCCATTCTCACACCCTACAAGCAGGCACTCGTATGGGTGTTATCATTTCCATGGGTGCGCTATGAATGAGCGATTGATAGTCAAACTGGTCCCGTCCCACGCGACGTCGCAACATGCTCGAATTTATAGCGCCTGCCTGCCCCGCGTCTCGATGGGCAAAACCAACATACTAAAGAATGCAGCAATAAATAGACCACCCGATGCGTAGATTGGAGCCTTCGGGTTTGAGCCCCCAGCCTGAATGGCAACGATAGGAGCGCAGAGGCCAGCGACACGGTTGAGGAAGCTGGACATACCGGTACCAGTACCCCGGATTGGCGCTGGGAAGACCTCGGGCGTGTATGCGTACAGGACACCGTACATAATGTTCTGGAAGAATGCCTCGAGACAAGTAAAGGCGAGCTGGAAGTTTGAATCGGATGAAATCGTGAAAAGAAACACGAAAACGCCGGTGATAACGGTCGCTACGCTCATCGACCCCTTACGACCAATGTGCTTGATGTCGACAGTGTAGCAGGCTAGAATCGATCCAGGCACGCCAACAATGGAAGTGATGGCGTAGTTCCGGTAGACAATTCTGTCCGCCAGTGCGGTCTCGCCGCCAGAGTTTTTGATGTACTGGGGCAGGAAGGCATTGAAGAGGGGATACGCCATGCCAATAGTGGCCCATTGGAACCAGAGCAGTGCCGTCGTGAGCCCAAGCTTCTTGTCCTGGAAAAGTGCACTAAAGCGCTTCATCGAAAACCGGCCAAGAGATCGTCTGACAATCTGGAACATGCTGAGCTTCTCGTCTTCGCCGGTGGCGTCCATGTTTCCTCCCACGTAGTTCAAGATGTCTTCGGTGAGCCAGGTCGTGGTCTTGTTGTAGTCTGCGATACCGTACACGGTGGCAACGGCCTCAGCTTGACGTCCGCGAGACAGCAAGAATTTTGGTGATTCGTAGAGATGGAACAGGAAGAAGCGGCAGATGAACATGACGAAGGTGATCGCACCGAGAGTAAGGATGAGGTACCGCCAGCCCATGTTATCGGCCTTCGTACAGACTACGCCTGGTTTGCAGGAGAAGTTGGGAATGTAGGCCCATGCCACTTTGAAGCATTAGCCAAATCAACGCAACAATATTAACAGAGTCGAACCAACTTACGCAATGAGGCAATGAGATTTCCAACTGGCCAGAAGATGGATAACAGCGTCAGGAGGTTTCCGGACGATTGAGGCAGGAACTCGAGAAATAATGCGCCATCAACAGGCAGATTGCCGCCTACCCCGAGTCCAATGCAGGCATATAGCGCGCAAACGCCGATCCAGGTGGGACCGCCACCAGCGGCAAGACCAAAGACTCCTGCCAGGAAGAGGGTGAAGTTAAAAGCTAGTCGACGTCCGATGATATCAGAGGCTGTGCCCCAGAAGGAAGCACCGATGCATAGGCCCAGGAAGAGAGACAAGGTGGTGTATCTGACCTCAGTTTCGCTGACGCCAAACTCGGCCGAAAGTTGCGGCAAGGTCAACGCGACACCCTATTCCAATCACATCAATGAAATTCTCATTAGCAACGCCGAGTGAACGTACCTGGAGCCACAGGTTGTCTGCCATCCAGCCCCCACCGCAGAGTGCGAATAGATGCCATTGGTAGGGACCCATGCCCATATCCTGTATGGCTCGATTTATGACCTTGGACTTGCCTGTTCGCGATCAGCATGTACATTTACGATTCTGTCGGCTGCCAATCATCTCTTACGGTCGTATGGCGTATCGGTGTCGCCCGCGGCGATTTCAGCTAGTATCTCTTCCTTGAGTGTCTTCAAAGACATGCCATGATTCACAACTCCACTGCTCGCGTCACTGTCAGGTGGTCTCGACACATTGTCTGGCTTGTCACTCTTCTCGCTCTTCTCACTCAGGCGTCGCTCGGAGCTTGGTGCAATGGGTTCTTGCGGCGCAGAAACGGAGCCGCGACGGGGCGCATCCTCGAGCGGTTGGAGGACACCGGGGAATTCCGAGACGTCGTGAGACTTGAATGGATTGACGAATTTTGTTCGTACCATGATGGCGGGTGCTGTACTAGTTATGGTGTACGTTCGCTGTTGAGTAGTTGCTTGGATGTTTGGCGCTGGGATGGGAAGTTGCAAAGGGCTGTAGTAAGGTAGTCGTGGCTATTCTCGCAGTCGTCGTTGTCGCAAGTGGGTAATGGTTCGAACCGTCACACTGTGTGTCACCCAAGCAGAAGATGCTTAAAAGGCTTGTGAGGCTTGGAGAAGCTTGTATTGGGGCGGAAAATGGTTCGTATTTTTCGTCCGATCGCCTCGAAGAAGAAATGAGAGATGAGATGGGATGACACGCAAAAGGTACAAAATGGTGCGATGCCCGTACTATATACCTACACTATCTATGGTCCGCCGCAAATCCCAGCCAGAAGGTCACAAAATTGGGTGTGATCCCTCTGGAAAACTGCGCGTGGGCACCATGGGTGAGGCGTGCAGTGACGTATAGCTTGAGCCCTAACCCTTTCACTGCATTGATCATCAACGCCCCCCGGTGTTGGTTCGCCCAGGCATCTCAAGCTTGATCACAAGCTAAGGCGACACTAGTAAAATAACGTTATTCTGCTCGGCGCGGCGCCAACCGCCAACCGGTCCGTCTTCACCACGTCGTGTGACGCCTACATATCCTCATGTACGGCCATACTATAACAATTATGTAGCGACGAAGGTGAGGCGAAGGCGAACTTGCATAAGAAGCCCGGCGCTTCCATCATTAGTATCGAACAAACGAGGGTGGCGGTCAGGGTTTTCATGCTGAGGACGCTATGGTGGGCAGTTACGTTTTGCAACCGCGATGCAAGGCCCACCGACCCCACCCGGGCAGCGAACAACACCCGCGTTTCGATGGGACCTCCGGCCTCTGCAGCCGACCGTAAGCGGGGTGGCATGAGATCAGCATCCAATCTCTGTTTGTGGAATATGAGTCCGCTGGAGACCTGCTAACATGCACGACGCACAAAGCACCTGTCGAGAAAAGCGCTGGCAGCGTTGACACTCGCGGACAGGACGGCGTGTTACAGGCCTCTCGAAACTTCACCATGGACAAACGCCTTGACGATGAACGCATTTGAATCTGTGTGAGGATATTCAGGCTATGCTTCGAAGACCTGGACAATGATTCGAACGATCCCAGGGCCTGCGATGATCTCAGAACAGCCACTGAGTCTAGTCGGCAGGCTGAAAGAATCGCGAAGTGGAAACAAGTACAGAATTTCGAAAAGCGTGACGCAGCAATTGCTTGATTGATGCTCACTACACGTGGAGTGTAGATAGACGCCCCAGGTGCAGATGTCCGTGTCTTTCCTGCCATGGTCCACTCCCAGCGCCTGCCTCTGGAGCATCGCCTAGTAAACCAAGGGCAGTTGTATCCTATCACAATGTTCCCAGCCTCGAATTCTCAGGGGAGAGCAACCTCGCCACGACTCACGAACAACATTCGCAAGAGTACGAGGACATCTTCATCATCATCATCATCGTATCTCACCCTGCATCCGCAAACAACGCATTGTCAACAATACGGAGCCCTCCTACCTCTATAGCTCGCTAACAATGGCTCGTCGCTGGACTATGAGCCAGAGCGAGCTCCTCCGACATGGCCATGCCCTCAACGATCACTACTGTCCCAACGAAGCCACTTGCCGCCATGCAGTGATTGACATGTCTGTGTTGGATAGAGAATACTGCGAAGAAGATGTGGAAAAACAACGTTTGGTACTGCTCAACGCAGGACGAGGCCGCTACGACCCTGAAGAGACAGAATCTCGACATCCTACCAAGCGAGGAAGATTTGACGCTCATGGCTATGAGTATTCGATCCCATCAATGAGCGGGTACAATCCATCGTCCGATGGAGAAGACCAGGACGGGGCTTACTCCGACAGCGTGAAATCAACAAGGTACATAGACCTCCATCTTCCAAGCCGGCTGAAGTGCCCCTGACAAAGCCTGCAGCTCTACATACCAAGTACCTAGCCAGTTCTCCGCCAATGTACATGAGAGAGAAGAGGCCAAGATTGGGCGCGCGTTCACGAAACAGCTCACACACGACAGCTTTGTTACACGGACCAGACTGGCATACCTTGAGTCCTACACGATCGCGAGCTCGGAACAGCTGGCAGAGCGCTGTGATGGATTGACCGACATATGCGCTCTCTTCAATCAACAGTACAAGCTGCTCATGAGGCAGTACGACGACCTGCTTGGCATGGTGCAGAAACAGGGCAAAGAACTTCGCCGAAGTTTGGACATCGTGCAGGACGGGATGAAAGACGAGTCGCGCCGCAAGGCCATCCAGGTTCGTACTCCAGCCCTCAGTGCCTCGATCTTACAATCGGCGGACGACTTTGACGTTCATCCTCAGAAATTCTCCGAGAGCCCTGCCGAGAACGAGGCCTTTCCCTCTCCGCTCTCCGATGACTCCGGTGTCTTCATGTCGGAGCGCTGCAAGCAGCCGGCTGACCAAACTCGTCTTCTCGTTGTCGCCCAGGGTTCAGTGGGTTCGAAGAAGCGCAAAGCAACCGCTCGCAGTGGCGGCATATCGAAAGTGGCAAAGCAGCGTCGTATTTGAGCGTGGCCTTCGACAGCATTGCTGAGAAAGAGTCAAATTGAAAGAATATCAGGAGTCGTGTGGTCTGTTACGGGGCTAGCATGTGCTTCAGCATGGCATAGAGCATGGCATACTAGAGAACAATTGATACTTGTGCTCAGACTAAAGGCTCGTTGGTTGAGAGACCATCGAGATGCAGGTTGTCATAGTCCCAGATCTGCTCCATACCGCCCATGTCGAAAGAGGCGGAGCTAGAAAGTTCGCCGAATGGATTGTTTGCCAGGAAGTTATCCAGATCAAAGGAGAATTGGTCTGGGTGCGTCGTCATGGGCGACTGAATTCTCTGATCGGCATCCCCCGTCCTGATATCGACATTCACCTTGGCTGAGGCAGATACCGGAGCTGGTACGTTGGCGAGCTCCGCTGTTGGAGGGATGCCACCCGTTCGGCGCTTTTTGGTTGCTCCATAACCAGCCAGCTCAGGGGTCGCTTGCACCAACTTCTGTAGGAAGCTGTGCGAAGAAGACGCCAGCTTCGTGGTTGTACTGAGCTGGTGCAACATGTCCAACGAATGCTCAATCGCTTCTTTAACCTCTTCACGGTGGGGCAACATTTGCCCGCAATCATGGATAGTGGCGGAGCATAATATGGTCGCAGTCTGTCATAGGTCAATTGTGGTCTCTGGAACATCCATCCAATGACCACTCACATCAAATATGGCAAAGATGACGAGATGGAACTTGGCATTTATCGGGAACTCGTGGTCAAACAGATCACGGGCTGCTCGGAGTAGCCGCAGCGCGATATCCACCCCCATGATTCTGAAGTCGTCATCTTTCTCAGTCATCTTGTCTTGGCGAAATCTTGTCAGAAAAGGCTTCAGGAAGTCCAGCATTGTAGCGAATATGACGCAGTGCATCTGTAGTCTTTGGAAGACGACCCACGGATGCTCTACATCATATGACGTGTCCGGACGTTCCACCTTGAAGATCGCTGGTAGCTGTTCGATGAATTTTTCGCACTCAGACTCGACAGCTGATACCTTACTTGCGGAATTATTATTTGTTGACTGTGCGTTGTCTAGAGTGGTGGCGATTCTTCTCCCCAGATCCGCTTGAAGAGCCATGTGCGCGAATGGAGAAAGAAGGTTCGGCTTTGTTGTTGACTGATCGAGTCGCAGGTTTGGGAATTGGAACGTCAAATGCTTCTGGTCTATCAGATTTGGCCTGCCTAGCCATGCTGCGATTTGCCTGAAACGAGCTTAGTGCGGGATATGCGCATGGTTCTTCATTCGGTCTTACCAGTCCCAGATGTATAAAACTGTCCAGATTCTCCGTCTGATCTCCAGATCGAAGGGTGAAAGGTCTTCTATCCCAGCATCTTGATCGATTCCTACGGCGCTGTCAGTAAGTGGATTCGAGCCGTGACTCGCAAGGAATCCCGCCTGTCATCAAGGCTTAGAACACTCTTGCGAAATACTAGACTCCGGACAAGCTCCTCTGAGTCTTGCTAGGGTTTCGTAACGTTGAAGTGGCTTTTATGAAACTATAACATCATTGCGAAGCCTTTGCCAGATTGTACGCGGGGTTCGCAAAGGTTTGAACGTACCGAGTTCTTGTGCTGCACGTATTGTAGAACTAAGTGCATGCCAGGACTCGACGATCTTGGACTCTGACTTTAACCTATGTTTTAATTGTATTGAGTCAATCAAAGTCTCGGGAGTAAAGTGTCCGAAGAAGCTACTAACCATGCGCATCTTAAAAACTGCTCTTGAACTCGCTCTACGCTAATGCTGGATGCTTCGAAACTTTGGCTCAGCTGGTCGGCGGCGGCAGCGAAACGGTCCGTTAGCACCTGGGAGTTACTTGCAAGCTCAAATTCGATCATCTTGCTCAGATTTGGGGTGAGGTACTGCACAGTGTATGCGCATATACGTAGCAGCAGACACGTGAACTCAGGGGACAATCGCCTGCCAGCGGTTCGATGGGCCCACCAGTCCACATATTGCGTAGTCAAAGACGGACCATATATCGCAGTGTACCGGTAGTTCACAACATTTAAAAAATGATTGACAATGGCATCTGGTTTGATTAGCCTGCGATGAGCAGCACACATCTCAAAACCATGGACACACCTAAGATGGATCTTGAAGGGACTACTTGCACAGCAGTCTCGACTGCATCCGATATGGACTCTGTTGGCGAGTTGTTCCTTGGTGAAGTCTGTAGTGCATGATTGGTAACAGCTGGAGGTTCTTGGTGCCATGTCTTACTCCTTCTGTCGTGCCGACTTTGTAATGCACATGGCCGCGCATGTATCCCCATATCCTGAGGCCATCCTCCAGTCCTTCGGCGCCCTGGGGCACGGTGGGCGCTTCGAGCGAGTGCGACAGACTTCTCTTTTGACGACGGGCTTCGCTGGACGCATCACTAGTGCACGGAGTCAATCGACTGCATGTTGCCGAGAGAGAAGCGAATGAGTCTCGTACCAAGTCGAATCCGGTGTCGTATTCTGCGCTTTCTTCACACTGAACTGGCAGAGATCTGCTACTTTTCTTGCTTGACAATGATTACAAGGCCATTCGCGAGAGCACTAGCTCTAGTCGTTAGTCTCGTGGACACCGGGCTGTCAATCTCAACTTCGGGAGAACTCGCCCGTTGCTTGCGACGTTGACACTCTGTACATGACGTCGTGGAGCGATCCTTGCTGGGTTGCATAACTTCGGTGCTGTTGGATATTATGTGAAGAGTATCAGTCGTCGTGAGGCCGAACAAATCCACAAGTTCCCCACCAAGGCTTGGGCCACTAGCGCCAGGATGCTCAACACCGCCTGCCGGCTTCTCCCAATCCCTACACCACATCTGCATGCATCTCCCATTACCGTCTGCATTCCTAGCACGGATCAGCAGCTTGGCAGTGTAAAATCCAAGCCATGGATACAGAGACACCTGCCCGCGAGGTGCCTGCTAGTAGGCGGAGGCCGAAACCAACATTGTCGTGTACGTTGTGCAGGAAACGAAAGTACTCGCGCATGCACCATTCAAATTTCCACGCGCTAACCGCTATATTGAAGACTCAAGTGTGACCGCCAGTCCCCATGCAAGACCTGCGTTGACCGCGGTCTCTCACTTTCGTGCACCTTTGTGCGAAGCAATTCGACGCCTCGAGAGGCTCGAGCCCCAAACAGTGTGCATGAGCGAATAAACCAACTGGAGCGACTTGTCACCACATTGATGGCGAGCAAGGATGTCGAACAGTCAAGTCCGAGACAATCGCCATCGCCACATATGGAGCACAACAGTGACGAAGAAAGCTCGGGAATTTCCGGCACTCCAGATCAGGTGAAGTTGAGTATGGACACTACGACTTATACAAACTCTGGACATTGGAGTTCAATATTAGATGGAGCAAGTTGTTATCAAACGTTCGGCCCGCCAGCCAGTAACACCTGCACAGATATCCGAACTCAAAGACCATCTTGATCAGATCCCTACATCTGCTCATGCGCAGGATGACCTATCCGAAGACATTGCTGGCCCAGATCTTCTGTTCGGTCGCCAGCGCCATGCGACCAAGCAAGAACTGCTTGCCTCTCTACCTCCGCGGTCTGAAGCTGATCAGCTGATTGAAGCTTACTTTGAGTCGATGGATACGGCGCCAGCTTTACTTCATCGACCAAGCTTCCTTAGAGAGGTGCGTGTGACCAAGCTTGTGCACCACAAATTCTGACCTTTCTCGCAGTATAATGCTTTCTGGGTTAGGCCGTTTGACACTTCTACCATGTGGCTAGGCCTGCTGTATGCTGTGCTAAGCATTGGCGCGCGTTTTCTTTCTGGCACACAGATTCAAGGTCAAGATAGCGGTGCGCAGAACCAGATTTTGCAAACAGCACGCATGGACTTCTATCGCGAAAAGGTTGTGCAAGCTCTCATCCTCGCGAATTACACCAAATGTCCGCCTTATACAGTCGAGGCCTGCCTACTGTACTTCGGATCTGAATACACACGCTCATCCGACACTCAGTTCAGCATGTGGATACTCGTGGGAATGATCGTGCGCGTTGCTCTTCGTTCTGGCTATCACAGAGACCCTTCACATTTTACCAACATTTCTCCTTTCAGGGCCGAACTCCGACGACGAACATGGCTTGTGATTCTGTCAATAGACCTGGTTTCCTCGTCACAAGTTGGACTGCCGAGAATGATCCAGTCGTTTATGTACGATACAAAGGAGCCTCGAAACGTAGCGGAAGACGAGATATTCGAAGAGATGACAGAACTACCTCCGTCACGAGAGACACAACTGGGTCCACTCTCGTACTTGATAGTCATGACGAGAGTAAGGACAACACACGCCAAAATCCTGGATCTAACCAACACCACATCCCACCCGGCCTATCGAGACATCATGAATCTGGATGCGGTCCTACGACAAGTATACGACAGACTGCCTGAGCCGTCAAAGCCCTCGTTTGCTTCTTCCGATTTCGATTTCGCAGTTTCGCCCGAATCGATGAGACGCATATACCTTGGTCTTTCTTTTTTGAAGGCGGAACTGGTTCTGCACAGACCTTATCTTCTGCTTGGCCGCACTGACAGTGGTTACGAGTACTCAAGAAGAGTATGCATCAACGCAGCGTCTGAAATGCTTCAACTCCAGCAGAAAATTGACGCGGAAATAATGCCAGGTGGCAGACTGTGGAGCCCCGGGTGGAAAGTTTTTACTATGAGCTGGTACATGTCGTCTATCGTCGCACAAGACTTTCTGCTTGCGACCACTGTCCTCATCCTGGACCTCGACCGCGATTTGACATCTCCGCTGCCACGACCAACAAGCAATTCAGGGCAGAGCGGGCTGCAGCTTGATCGCGCTCCCCCCTCTCGCGAGCAGATTATCGGGCTTCTGCTCAGTGCTCAGCTCATATGGCACAAAGCAAGCAAGCGGTCGAACGAGGCACGAAAGGTCGCAGAGGCCACTAGACTTGTGCTGCAGAAAGCAAATATCGGAGGTGTACGGAAGGAAGACGTACCTCAGCGTGAGTGCAAAATCACCCCGAGAAGCGCAGATGCTGACTCCAAGCCTGCAGCTTATACCTCGATCACTCCATCCGACTCAACCACCCCGTCATCATTCGATCTGAACGACTTCGCAATGGAAGCTTCGAACCCAAGCTTTTTCACAGCGAACGGCAACGACTATACATACCCTTTCTCCTTTAATGATGTGCCTATGGACCTGGACGACTTCACCAACGCGCTGAACTGGAACCCCTTTTCGTCTTATCCAAACGGACATGTACCACAGCAACCTCCCTTTCAATAGGTCGGGTTCGAGCCGACTGGTGGTGAAGACAGTGGAACTGTCATCTTCGATTCCGTACTGCGTGTGTTTCATCGTGGAAGGCACGGCGTTTCAGGAGGCGACACACCACACCATCGAGATCTGAACTTTCCCATTGGCCAGGTATGCTTCCATGCATGAAAAGCCCGTGTTTCAGAGGTCTGCGTATGATGTAAGGCTTAGCATTTCATACCAGACGACCGGCCGAAACCAACGTCTCAACCTGGGATGATCCCTCGCACTGGCAGAAGTGACTGCACGCAATGGTCTCCGATGAGCATTTACGGTTTTAACACCCAGACCATTCCATGACGAGAAAGAGGCGGATCTTGCAGGTTCTTGATAGACTCACATGCATTTTCCACACTGTTAGTTGCTGCCGAACGTATCCCTGGAGACCACTGCATAGAGTACGACCTTGTGTGGAACGGTGTCATCGGCCCGCAGCGCATCACGCCGCGTGCTTTCATGGGCTTGCTTTGACTGCGACGCGATCTACAACGGGTACCCATGGTGGCGGGAGGTATGCTTTGCTTTGACCCTGGCGATCACCTGCGTCATATTTGCTCGATCGCTACATATCGCAAATACTCCCTGCCTCGCCAGCGCATCTGATGCTAGGTGGTGGTAGCTGAGCTACTAAACCACCTTTTGCTCGCCAACAAACCCCCTGGATGGCGGACTATGGAGGACACAAGGTGTCTTTCGACGATGCCTGCATGCCATATTACGGACACAAGGTCTCGTTCGATTCGGCGTACATGCCAGAGCAACCCCACAAAGTCTCTTTCGAGTCTGCCTTGATGTCGGAGAAGATGTCCATCGAGCCAGATCTAGGAGACCAGAGGAACTCGATTTACAAGCCCCTTCCGGCACCGCCTCGCACGCCGAAAAGAGTGCTCAAGAAGTACAGAGTCACGGCACTTGTGCCGTGCGTGCTTGCGGTGGCTTGCTTTGTGCTTACGCTGGTGGTCGTGCTGGCGGGCCAGACGAAGGACACGTTTGGGGGGCACTATCTTATTGCTGTGAGTGAGTTGATGGCGAAGTTAGTGGTGTTGTACTGAGCTGATCGGGCGCAGGTCAACGCCTCGATGTGGAAGGACAGAGTTACTGAGCAGTTGGGGGACACGACGAAGCTTGCTGGGTCGAAGTATGCTGCCGAGCCGATCAACGACGAGCATTTTGTGTACCTACAGCGTCTGTGCACTGGCTCGAACCAGGACGGACAGCAGCTTCTCGTTCGCTGCGAGAGCTGGAGTCAAGCAGCCGACCGTAGGGCCCAGCTCGTCCGAGACATGACGACGGGTATCAGGCTAATACGAGATAGGCCTATCGACCTTGTCAAAAGGCTTGAGCGCATCGACGGCACCTCGGGATATGGCTTCATCCGCGTCTGCACAATTGGCAGCGTCGCTCGGGACCGTGTTCGAAAGCCTCGCGCAGGCGCGCAGAGCAGCACTAGCACTCCTGGTGGTGGTGCTGGTCGGCTCGGTACTGTCAGCTGTCTCGGCAGTGCCCGCCATGTTGTTCCCTCGGTCCAGACTTCTCATCTACTTCAACATGCTGTGGCCGTGCCTGGCCAGCGCGTGTTCGTTCCTGGCGGCTGTCATCTTGTCGGTGCTCGTGGCCGGGGTGTCGTCGCTCGGGAACGCGTTCGGGAAGCCGATTGGCATGGAGTTTGTGCGCGGCGGGACGGTGCTGCTGTTTGTGTGGCTGGCGTGGCTGTTGGCGGTGGTGCCGAGCGTGTACTGGGTGGCTGTGTGGTTTTTCGAGACACGGCGGGTACGGTTTGTGCGGCGGCGGCGGGTGCGGGCGAGGGACGAGATGGGGAGCTGGCACGGGGCGGGGAGGGAGATGTGGCGGGGGTTGGTGGGGAGACGAATCGATTGATATTGGTACCGCGGACCTGCCCGGCCGTACCTGCTAAAGTGTGTCATGTGACCTGGCCAATCAGAGGCGGATTTGCCCGCATGCACGCCACGCCACAGGCTGTCAACCACATGCAGGAGCTCCCCACAGAGTCGAATTGACACGGCCCACGCTAATTGCCTTCACTCCCTCACTCCCACAATGCGCTCTTCAGTGTCGACCGCCACAATGAAGCCAGCGGATCGCAGCTTCCTCCGCAAGGCCGAGACACAGGCCGTCCAGGTGGCGCCCCAGAGCGAGCACGACAAGTTCTTCTGGGCCTACACCGAAGAGCCGCACCGCTCGCGCCGCATGGCCATCATCAAGGCGCACCCTGAGGTCACCAAGCTGTGCGGCCCCGAGCCCCTCACCAAGTACGTCGTCGCCCTCGTCGTCGGCGTGCAGGTGCTCGCCGCCGCCCTCCTGCGCAACACGCCCGTGCTATCGTGGCCCTTCGTGCTCACCGCCTACGTCGTCGGCGCCACGGCCAACCAGAACCTCTTCCTGGCCATCCACGAAATCTCGCACAACCTCGCCTTCCGCGCGCCGCTCGCCAACCGCCTCGCTGCCGTCGCCGCCAACCTGCCCATCGGCATCCCCTACAGCGCCTCGTTCCGCCCCTACCACCTCACCCATCACAAGTCGCTCGGCGTCGACGGCCTCGACACGGACCTGCCCACCGCCTTCGAGGCCCTCTTCCTCGACTCGGTCGCTGGCAAGGCCTTCTTCTGCACCTTCCAGATCCTCTTCTACGCCCTGCGCCCCATGTTCGTCTACAGCCTGCCCCTCACCAAGATGCACCTGTTCAACATCGTCGCCCAGCTCGCCTTTGACTACGCCCTCGTGCGCCTGGCCGGCCCCCGCGCCCTGGCCTACCTCATCCTGAGCAGCTTCCTCGCCGGCTCGCTGCACCCTTGCGCCGGCCACTTCATCGCCGAGCACTACGTCTTCGAGAAGCCCACCACCACCACCCCCGCCAACAAGATCCCCCTGCCCGAGACGTACTCGTACTACGGCGCCCTCAACTTCTTCACATACAACGTCGGCCTGCACAACGAGCACCACGACTTCCCCGCCATTCCCTGGACCCGCCTGCCCACGCTCAACCGCATCGCACACGAATTCTACGACGAGCTGCCCGTGCACAAGAGCTGGGTGCACGTCATGTGGCAGTTTGTGTGGGACAAGGACATCAGCCTCTGGTGCCGCGTGAAGAGGCAGGATGGTGGGAGGAAAGTCGGCGTCGGCGCTGGGAGTGGCTGGAAAGAGGAGGATCTGGGCGCCAACGAGAACAAGGGCCCAATTCCTGGCGTGCGATAGGCTTGCACCACCACCACTTGCATTGAAAGGCGTTATGTATGGGTAACATTTGGTGTGCTAGATGGTATAGAAGCGCTCTTATTACATTCGCTATTCTCTTTCTCTCTCCCTCTGAGCATACACTAAACAGGCACATGTCCCACCGCAAGCAGCCGCCACAACTTCTTCCCCGCCCACATCTCCTCCTTACAATGCTCGCTCTTCGTAATCTCGTGAATGACAATATCCCTACTCTCGTTCTTGAGCGCCCCCAGTGGCGATCCCGCTGGACACGGCTCCTGCACCGGCATCCCGCCATCCACCATCGCATGCCCCGAATACTGTGGCCAATACATGACATGGCTCACGCGATAACTCCGCCCCAAGCCCAGCATATGCCCACAATCCGCATCAAACGCCCACGTCCACCCTGGCGTCATCGGCACGTTGAGCATCGAGCCCAGCAGTATACGCATCTCAATCCCCTCGGATTTTTCAACGAACATGCATGACACAGCGATTTGCCTGGCGTTAGGCGTGTTCTTAATATCCAGTAATAGTTCCTTGAGGAACGGGAATGACAGCGCCGACCGGTCGCGCTGTAGTCGCAGTTTGATGGAGATCTCGCCGTTCGTGCCGCCTTCGATGGGCGGCAGGACAGGCCGCTCCACGAGCTTGAACTTCTTAAATGCCGCGATGCTAAAGTCCCAGCCTTGATGGTTGGAGAAATAGATCTTGGTGTGTGTGCTGTTGGAGCTGACGGGTGCCCGGACAAAGAGCGTGGGGCCGCCGAATACGGATGTGGTGTGGGTGTAGCTGAAGTCGCTGGCTGCTGGTGGGGGAGGAATGGGTGCTTGGTAGAAATGGAATGTGCGGTGGTGCTTGGGTGGAAATGGATGAGTGGGCGGGACGGGACCTGGCTGTGCCGAGGATGGGGGAGATGTGGGAGCCTGCCAGTATTGGTAGTCTCGTTGGGGTTGCGGTTCTGATCGTGAACTTGGAGGTGGAGCAGACGAGGATGGAACTGCGCCACTCCATTGATGACCTGGCTGAGCGTACTTCCTCTTCGCCTGTTGCGCCCGCTCTGAGTAGCCGTCGCCCCAGGATGGTCGCTCCGGCGGATGTGCGCGCTGTTTTCCCATGCGCTCTTCCCAGTACTTCTCCGACCATGCTGAGTCAGCCGGCTGATGCCCCGGCTTCGTGTGCGACTTCTGACTCGGCCTCTTTCGCTTGTCTTGCCGATACTGCTCGGCCTCTGCTTGCTCCCTGGCTTGTTGTTGCTGCTTTTCTTGCTCCCGTTGCTTTGCCTGGTATTGCTGTCGGGCGAATTGTTGCTGTTGCTGCGCTGCTGTACTCGTATACGTAGCTGTCGGCGCAAAACGCGTAGAGCCCAGAGTCCGATCATATGCGGTCCGCTTTCCCGTGTCACTTGGCACCTCGTACGCCGTAGTCGCGAGCTTAAATGCGTGCTCGCGTTTCTTACGCTCGGCATCGGGCAGGTGCAGTGTTTTGTCTGGGTGGTGTGTTAGTGCGAATTTGCGGTAGGCTTTTTTAATCGTTGCGTCGTCGGCGCCTGGCGCGGTCTTGAGCATGTCGTAGTGGTTCAGCATTGGGGATGTGAGAGGTGGGGTGGAGAGAGATAAGGTGAAGCAAGGGTTCTAGAAGGGCATGTTTTGTTTCTGGGGTGAGAGTGGAGGGCAAGAGTATCTGGGGATTTCTCACTCACTCTCATACTTGAGCCTTTGGTATTTACTGCTGACTGGGAAACCTGTTGCTTACCAACTACCGACTAACAAGCTCAAGTGACTTTTTCCTTGTCGAGTCGGAATGCATCACCTCCATACCAAACTGTTCCGTGCATAAATCACCGCCCGGTCTGTGGGTGTGTTCCCCCGACTCATCTGGTCGACAAGCTCTTCCTTCAACTGATCAGCTCAACCGTCGTCTTCGTTGCTGACTAGAGAGAGCGTGAAGTGAGTTGATGGAGATGGAAACGGGCTAAGCCCAAACAGGTAGGCTCCTTGGCAGCACGTGACTGTTCTTACGGGCAGGACCTGGAGGCTCCCGAACACTTCTGATGGTATCTCTCGTGCTTCCATCTTACTCGAAAGATAACTAAGCAGCTCGTGCTAACATGTTTTCCAGGCTCCCCTGGGACGAATGTGGCCCCAGAGGTGCCGAATCAATGGAGTGACGATCGGTGATGGGTAACACATTGCGTGCAAGTTGCTCTTATGGTGTATTATCTTGTGAACCTGTTTGATAGGGCCTTGTACGCCATACGCGAAAGTACTAGGCAATCGTGGCTCGTTGGTGGTTGTAAGCTAAAGCATCAAGCACTACACTACTCACTTGTGGAGTGGAGACTGCAGTGAAACAAGCTCCAAAGTGTGTGACTTGCGGTGGAAGTTTGGCAGAGTGGCGTTCCCCAAATAAAACATGCGTGCGGGAGCTTGATATCGTCCGTTTTCGAAACACTGTGTGTGGTGTTCTCAATGTTCAATTGCTACTTCGACCGAATAAGGCTATGATACGCGGCTCAGTATGTACTCAAAGGCTCGCGTGTAATGCTTTATCCGAGTCAGCGACCACAATGTTCGGAGAACGACGCCTGCAGTTTCAGGAGCTGCTTAAGTGCTCGGCTGCGCTTGCCCCTGGGGCATGATCCCTTCGAAGCGAAAAGTGAAAACACAAGAAATCCTTTCGCTGCCCACTTCTGGTTAGCTTGTTCACAACGTTGTCATCTCCGCGATGAGCTGCTTGGACAGATGCATGCCTGGGTTTCGCCGGTGTCTGCACTAACTCTCGCCTCGACGGCACTGTGCCGACGCTATCAGGCGATCAGGCCATCGCAGCTGTTACCACAAAATGACAAGCGCTCATTATAGCCTTCATGGCCGAGAGCGCAGCCTAGCACGAACTGTATTGATCACACTTCGCGGTTTTGTGTCGCGGGTATCGGTCTTATCATCGCGAGGTCGACTGCGGAATGTCACTTCCAGCTGCGGCCGGCGCCTTCCGCTGTAGCGAAGACACCACGCGGGCGTTTTTGGAAGAAGGCGTGCCGAGTGATCATGGGAGTTATGTCCTTCCGATGCTCCATCTACATTATCTACATGAAAGGGCCAAGAGACTACCATCGGAGAAAATGCCGGGCAAGGGTTCACGGAAGTGAGCTCGCGTATCTCCGCTTCGCGATGTGACAATAGATCTCGGAGCCTACTCCGCTGGGCATGCGTCAGAATCTGCCCGGAGACCAAACCTTGTTACGCTGTAGGAACGTGAGGGAAGTGTAATTCCGCTGAGTTATCGATCAAAATAGTCGACTGCTGCTGTCTTTGTGAGCGCTCGATACCTGCACCTCTGTTTGTTGTAGAGTTCTGACGACACGAAGCATGGAGCCTCCAGTTCTTGCAGTGCTGGTAGAACTACCACTATCCGTCTCTTTCGAGATGTTCATTGCAACCTTCGAAACGCAAATCCAGCATGTTGTCACTCAGCAAGAGGGCTTCGTCGGCCTAAAGAAAGGTCAGTGTCTATTACGGGATGGGCAACCGCAAATCTGATCTTGAATAGGTCGAAGGCTGGAGGACAATCCCAACAATACCGGCGCTGTTATACTCGCTCTTTGGCAAAGTATATCAGCCAGTGACCGATTTCTCGGCTCCAATGCTGCCGTACGTGTCAACGAACGGCTTCAGCCTCTTCTCAAAGGCTCGACTATGGTGACCCGCTGGCACCTCGGCGCTGGAGCACACTCTATGGACTACATACCGTATACGAATTTCCGCAAGTTCAAGGTACCCGCAGCGTCACCCGAAAGCGTCTCGAAGACACCGAAGTCTCCATCCTGGTTGGGAAGTACCAAAGGACTGAACGTAATGGCCGAGTACGTGGATGAGTGCTCTAACAACCGAGGATGCCTCCCTTGCACTCACCCAAATTGCGCCCGCGTGTCTGAGGACACAGTAATGCTATGCCTGAATGGACTGAGCCCGTCTTCTATCGGCAATAGAATTGTTCATCCTCAGGAGGGTGCCCAAATGCTAGTCTCCTTCACAATCGAATGGCTGGGGGCTTCCTTGGTAGGTTCGGAAACACCAAGTGACCAAGGCTCACCAACCTCCTCTGAGGACGACACGCCACCACAACGACTCAGCAGAGAGTCTTCTGGATCTGAAACACGATCTTATTGGGACACCATACTAGGCGATTCTCCCGGAAGCACTTGGGATCGGGCTTCATCGTGACCGAAACAAAAGCTCACCGCTCCAAGCGCGCGCTGATGCGACATTACCACTTAACTTATCGACAGCACTGTGTTTACGCCCTGCTCCTGGCCATCTTCATGTGTCTTGTGTGGCAAACGGTACATCGCAGATCCCACCACCGGTGAAAGTGAGGAACAACAATCGACCTCTGCGACATCGGTGTCTTCACGAAATTGTGTTTCCTTGAAGAGAGACGCGTGATTGGAGGTTCCGCATGCCTTCAAAGCTGGTGACCACCTTTATCGAGCTCACAGGCAACCCCAAGGATCATGCACATCGCTGGAGACCTGATCTAAGGTCAGCTCCGAACGTATATCGAGGCACCTCGACAAGTCGTTGCATGAAGCTTTGCGGCAGGAACAATGATGGCGGTCCTCACTTCACGTCTGAAAGGCAAGATGAGGGCACGGATCTCACCAAATTTCGACCTTGGTAGTGCGAGAGGGAAAGTAGAGAAGCTGCGGTGAACGCCAGCGGTGAAGACGCATGCATGCCTTTTCGTGCCTTTTCGCGACATGGAAGAAGACTAAGCTGCCAGCGTAACCGCCTTCCACTCGACGAGGTGAAGGTGACTTGTCAGAACATTCGTTCGCCACTCGTGTCCTCAACACCTCTTTTCTTACCTGCCCACAGCTCTTCTTCTTGGCACAGCATCATTGATTTAGATTCTCGGCCCTCCAGTCGCTGTTCTTGTGTGCCCTCGTGATGAGGATGGCAAGCTACGCTGGCGAAATGGATCGTGGCCGTGGACGTGCTCGCTCACCCGCTCTGTCCGACATGTCCGACCTCACGATCCTCTCCAGGTCACCCAGCCCGGTAGTCGATTACGAATTCAGCGTCGGCTTCTCGAGCGCATCTCCAGAGGCAATTCCTTGCGCTAGCCCGAGGCTTAGAAGGGAGGATGGGAGGTTCGTGTCTCGGAAGAGGCCGCGAACTCCCGAAAGGTATGTGAAACTCAACTGATGTGTTGGAACGTACTAACAGGGCCCGAAAGGTCTTCGCTGAAGTACGTCTCATCAGTGACGACTCCTGATGCACCTCGCAAGTCGCGCGCACGAAGGATGGACCATGACAGCACGCCTGTGACACCATGCCCATCGCCACCGAAGTCGTTCGCTAGAGGAGACGGAGGATTTGGTACCCTGGACACGCTTCCCCGAGAAGTACGGCAGATGATTTACGGCTATGCGCTCGATGTTGCCACACCTATCACTGTACAGAAGTGCTGCGGCGCAAACACCACGAGACGTGAGCGCAACGCTTGCCGCAAGCACGACACTAGCAAGTTCAACATACTCCGCGTCTCTCGGGCCATGCGGCATGAGGCTTCTTGGGTACTCTACAGCCAGGGATACCTTCACATCGAGGTCGACCAGTCCATCGCCCAGCACCTTTTCGGTACGTAATCTTTCGGTACGAAATACGTCTGAGACTGAGACAAGTACTAACTTCGTACATCGATCTCAAGGCAACAGTACGAATCTGCGTCACCTCGGGAGGAGGTCACAGGGCACGGATAAGATGACGATTTGGACTGTCGCAGCACGCTTTCGCAACATTACCATCAGCCTCCCAGAAGAAATTTTCCGACTGCGCAACCCCACCGTGTTCACCCGCCAACTTGTCGAAGTCGTGTGTCTGCTGTCCACGGCACAGGAGGCAAGTGTCGATCATCTGACGACTGCAAGCACCGTAAACATTGACTTCGGGACAATGTTCCATCAACCATTGCCTTTCAACACAGCGTCACAGGCCTACGACAGAACAGATCTCGATTGGATGTACGCCAACAACTACAACACTACAGAATTGGACTTTGAGCAGATGGAGCTGGAGCGTGTGCAGAACTTGAAGAAGTTGGCTGTCGCAGTTGGAATGGATAATAGTCGCTCGAAGTGGACGATAATTGCAGCTACTGATATCGACGAGGAAGACGGGGGCGGCGCCAATGCGTTGGTGGACTTTCAGGTAAATTGCGAGAGGAATGCGGTGGTGTTTACGCACAATTCCTAGGACTTAGGGCAGGACTATAAAGTAATTTTAAAGTGCGTCCTTATAAGTTAGTGCAAAATATAAGAATTATTTAACGTTAACCATCACCGAGCCGGCCACTTCACCGAGCCGGCCACTTTTCCTTGGCACGACTAACTTACGTTAACGTGTTTTACAAGCGAGGCGCCCACCCAACTAAATTCTTGCACCTATGTAGGGCAACATCTTAACCACACCAAGAGATTATACGTAAATATTAATGTAGTAGATTAAGCAGTAACGTGTTTCCCATGCGAGTGGGCCAGCCCGATTTACTAGAGAAAATCAAAAAAGTCAAGGCTTATAACTCAAAAAATTACTTAATAGAATTCTCTTAAAATTGAATATAGTTGTCAGGACGCAGGTCCGCACCCGCTACGCCATGCAGCCAAAAAGGAACGTATGATCAATGAACATTGATCATGGTGTGCGGAACAGTATATATCGTACAGGTTGTTCCGCGCAAGGGCTTGCCTTGTTCGCGTACCTGTAACAATAGTAGTTATATGTATATAAACCTTTCATCTTCGAAACTACTAAGCCCCCCTATATCTAGATCTAGAGATACTAGATAGCAGGGGCTAAAAAAGAGCTTTTCCTTAATAACTTCTCGATTACGTATGCTAGAGCTTCAATCTTTTAAAATAATAATATTTATATAGATGCAGCTTAGTAGTGAAAGTTTTAGACATTTCTATTAAGCAGTTCTCGAGTTAGTTACCAATCTAGGTAAGAGATGAACTTATAAGAGTTGACTACAACGAGCGTAGAGTAGGAAACCACCCTCTCCATATACTTGTTGCCTTGCCCTGTTGCCATCCCTCCTGTCTCCTGCCATCCCGTGCATCCCGTGATGGCGAGGCCTTGGCGGGATGGTTGTGATGGTTGCCATCCGTCACGCCGCTGCCATCCCATCTTTAGCGGGATGGTAAGGCTTGGCGGGATGCCCATCACGTGATCCTAGCGCCTCGCGCTGATCATCATCTGTTGCGTTGTGCGACGGTTGGCCTTCAACCTCGCAAACTTCGTCTAGGGGATATCGCCAGTGCTTGTTTGTAACATCGAAGTCTTGTGTAGTAGTTATGTGTACAATGTTCGCTAAGTTAATATGATCGATCTAGGAAGTTTACCATGGGACCTTTTCGAGTGATTTATACAAGACCTCCGTATCCAAGCCAGAAGGGGTGTCGTGTTCGTTTGCCGAAGTCCTTGGGATAGCCTTAAAGACGATGATGTACAGAAGTGTTGGAGCTTTGCTTAATTGCTGCGGCTGTGCACGTCCCGACAAAGACAAAGTTGATGGTCCTTGGAATCGGATACAACAAAAGCGATTTGTTATAGATTCCATGTCGTTAAGATCGTCACTGTCACCAATGCACCGAATCGCGAGCTCGTGAGCTAGTATTGAGAGGTTATGCCGATCATGCTGACATGCCATATTTGGGTGACTCGATTGTCGACATGAAGCGGCTTTTGCCAAAGTTTCAGTCTTGTTGATGCGCTGACAAGTGTATGGGATGACGCAAGCTGCTTCTTGAACATTTCCCATCTTTGATAATGCTCCGCGAGTTTCACCCAGCATCGACCCGGATGACGCCGTAGATGTGAGGTGATGTCTTCCTTTTGTTCGCGCGCAGCCATTCCATTGTCTCCTCCCAGTCTGCCATCATGTCATTTTCACCGAGGGAGAGATACTTGGCTTCACTATCCGGTGTGCCTCTGTCGGGTTTGAGAAGTATGGTTGTGACAGCTCGATCGAACGGCTTGTTCCGTGTTTCGAACTCTCGCTGGACATTGGCGAGAAAGGCCTCGACACCGGCGTCAGGATGAAGCCAAACGTTGAAAATAGAGGTTGCCAATGTGCAGCTGAGTCTGATCTTGTCGGTATGCAGACTTTGATTGCTGGTATGTGTTGCAGGAGTTGGAACTAATGGAGGAGCACGCGATGCTGGTTGCTCCGATTGTGATTGTCGATTTTGTGGAGCATGAGAGGGCAGCGGTGTATTGGAGTATCCACCAGCTTCAGCTTGCGCCTGCTCCTGTCTCAAGAAGCGCCGCAGTATTTCGTCCGGTAGTCCGGTGATCGTATCGCCGGATCGTTCATCGACATGTGATGAGCGGTGGTAGGACGGCACGTGGTTGATGTGTGCACCGCGATTAGCTTGTGCGGGTGGGTTTACACCGGATTCCCCAAAGCTACGACCTCGTTCCTTTTGGGGTGGCGAATGCATGCCTCCTGGAGGTTCTGCTCATCACAACCAGTTAGTCAGCAATGACTTGTAACTAGGTACGTGCTAATGAATAGTCACACACTAACCTTCACCCGAATCGTCATAGCCGAGAAGAACATCAATATCGAGCATCTCCTCTGGCACCAGATAGAACCACGTACTGTGTGTTCGCGAGCGAGGTCGTTGCCAGGTCAGCCTTACACAGGCTGTCACTGTCACGTTCACAAAGGCGCCCGGGAACCCGCGGCGAGGCAGATGTATACTCTGTTCGGGGATCGTACGGGTATTGAAGTCACCAATGCGTCCCTCTGAGAACATGTGCTCCCCGATCACACTGAATGCGACCTGAGCAGTTCGCATCTGCGCTGGATGCTCATCAGACCCTTGCTCGCCATCGGCAAGGATCATGATGGTTTCTCTGCCATCTTTCGAGGATAGTGATCTGCTGTGCGACGAGATGGAGGCTCCAGAACTACGGTCTGATGGCTTTCGTTGAGTAGGGGGCGACCCGAAACGGTCATTGGACGAGATCTGGTGAAGCGGTCCTCGTGCACTAGGATTGTTGAACGTTCCCGGAACATCGACTGCAATGTTGTTTGGCGGAAGGTCAGGATCAAGGAGGTACATCACTATCTCGTTCTGAATATCCGAGTCCTGACAACATCGCACCAGAATCTCGACGGCTTTCTCTGGATACTGTTGTACAAGCTTTCGTACTGGGACACGAATCCCTATGCTGTTCATGTTGTTCATGTTGTTGCACAACTTGTGTATGCCATCAGGCTGATCCTGTAAGTGGCAGTAAAGAAGGTGCAGCTAGGCTGCGAGGCGCATTGTAGATCAAAGCGATATGCTGGTCATCGTCGTAGGGGTATGTATGAGCGCTGCGCAGCACTACTGCAGGCGATGCCACTTTGATTGAGGCAGTGAAGAAACATGGAATCGGCGCAGGACGTCGCAGCTGTGCTTGGTGAGGCATGCAAAGGTGGGGCACGCCAGGCACCAGCGCTAGGGTGTTTTTGGTCCGCCTCACGATTCACCTTACCCCCACCTTACCCCACCACGTTGACCGGATCGGCAGGCAATCCACAAGGCTCCACTATGCCATGTTGGTAGCTCCTGACTCTACTGTTGTGCCCTGCTATGCGGCCTCTTTTATTGAGCCGCCTCCTCCTTTCCGTATATCCATCATTCCTGCACACACCTGGCGCCTCACAATCGGGTCTTTCTCACTCCTACGCATCAGAAGACGGCCATCTCCATGACGTCAATTTCAGCCTCGACTACCAAAGAAGAGCGTAACGCAGCTGTGTCCAACTCAGTCAGTCGAAACCATGCCCAGGACGGAGCAGTACAAATCAATGGCCATGTAGCGGGTAGAATATACGACATAAACATGTATGTTTTGTTACCATCTCCTTTCCCAATCATGAGCCTACCGCTCAACAGATACTGAAGACGCTTGTAGTAACAAGGTGGCCGTCAACATTGCATGCGTCACGAGTCTGAAACTTGGTGGACATGGCGTAGAGAAGGCCAGGTTCCATGGCGGCACGCTGAGGGCCCCAACATCTCGACTTCGATCAGGCTCGGTCATCGGAAACACATCCTGCCCCACTAGGAATGAAGACACCGGGCGAGTTCACACCGTTCCAAATGCATCAGCACTTCCCAGTCGCCCTCCGCAGAACATACATATTCGTTCAACCTTCACCGGCAAGGTGGGCGTAGTCTGTGCAGTCTTCCGGCTCGACTCCAACTGCAACTACATCTCCCACAGGATTGTGCGCCGACTGAGCATCGCAACTTGCACCGGCCCCTCGCCGAGCACCTCTACCCTGGTAACTGGCGGTACGGTAATCATCCCTACCCACCGATACTGTGACCTAGTTTCAACAACCGAAGGACGCAATAATCATGACTCCTATCGCTTCCATATTGTCAAGGACGGGCCACTAAAGTTTGACATAATGCTTGGTTCAGCTTTCGTCGCAAGCTGTCCGCTTTTGCCCCAGCGTATTCAGCTGGCAGAATTTATCCGTCCAATCCCGTGAACGGTCGGAGCGCGACACCAATCGCTACACAGGAAATGCTCTGGTAATCGGTGACAATCTGTATTAGCTACCAAGGTCCTCCATTTGTCAACGATCCACGCTTCTTGATTGGGCACCTTTTACGCGAACTAGGGGTTTGAGCTTACCTGCGTCTGTGGCTGCTGGGCCTACAGCAACAGTAAATCACAGGAAGCTATATTCCGCGCCCATGTGCATGCTACAAATGCATCACCAGATCATGCGGGTTCCCTTGGTCAAGACTGCGCCTCCACTGGTTGTGAGCCCAAAATAAGTCATGATAACTCGAGGGCCTTGCCGCCCTTTCTGCCCTCTTGTCTTTATCTGGTAATTGTTCATTTTCGAGCCCTCAACAATGGTAATTGTCGCAGAACTCTTGGGTGCGGGACAGTGCTGAAGTGTGATATAGGCTGAAGTCTTGGTATTCCTCTCAGCCGTTCAAGCTGGAACACAACTCCTCGAGCAAGCTTTCCGCATTCTTGGACGCCTTCGCAAAGCGCATCACCGCCAGAAAGCCCTAATCGAAGTTCTCACTCGACATGAAAGTGAACTATGTAGTGTCAAAGCCATCATAGGCATCATTGACGATGAGGAGGATCTGCAGATCCCCAGCGTGGCCGCGGAGATGACCAGATTAAGGGAAGTTCAATCGAAGCTGGTCAACTTACTGGAAGAGCTTGATCCAAAGCCCAAGGGAACAGTGCAGCAGTTTGCCCGGCAGTTGACGAAAGGTTCCTCGGACGAGAGCAAATTGTCCACCATCATGAACGAGCTTGGGCAGGTCAAAGCGATGCTTTTGCTACGCATTCAGGTTGCCAACGTTGGGGTTATAAGCAATATGGAGAAGCGGCTTGTAGCCAATACGAAAGTCATCGAGCGAGTGGACCAATTCCTGAGAGAAGAGGTAGATGGCTGTGGAGGACTGAGAATCGCACGACTCCTCAAGGGTCGTCTACCATCGAGTGCGTAATCGATACAGGAAGCATGGGACCACGAAAGCTAACAGAGATAGACGATGGCTTCGTGACACTCACTCCCGCCGATCTAAGATTGCTCCGCGACGAAGCTGCGCGTTCCGACAGCGAGGACGAGACCCTCGTCGACGACTCGGACTCGTCTTCTGGATCCGCAGTCAGGAAGCCAAAGGTCGAGCGCATCGTCTTGCGCAATACGGCAAAACAGCAGTCGCTTCAAGTCAATGCAGCCATTGGCGAGGATATTTGCAAGCACATCACCCGCCTCATCATCAAAGACAACGTAGCTGAACACGAAGCGATTCAGATCAACCACGGCAACACACTAGAAGCAACACTGTTGATCTTCGATCAACAGGATAAGAGAATAGCCGAGGCACGCCAAAGGGCGTCAAAGTACCAACGTCGAGATAGTGGAACGCATTAATATGAGCCAGTCATTCGGTCATTCGCCTGTCTGATGATCATCCAAGTTCTCCGCACCATCCGAAGACACAGTCCTTAGTGCTTCCTCCAAGTCATTCAATCCTTTTCTCTAGCTCACAATAGCTGCGCAAGCATACCAACCACACCTTATTAAACTCTTCATAGTGCCCTTGTTTCCCAACTTACCCTTTTTTCACGTCCACACTCCGAACGTGCTCTTCCCAAGCTTTATCGAGATGCCTTAGCACCTCATCATCGTATTACTTTCGCATATCCGGCAGCGCGAACGTCACCCGCAAATCATGACGTCGCTCTGCGAGATTGTTCATCGCAAGCAAGTATGCCGATTGATCTTTGTCGTCATCATCCGCGCTGAAAGCCGTCGTGTAGCGATACTCCAAGACAGGATGAGCAAGCGAGGTCGCCGCAGCTATATCGTAACGAGCCGTGGGTCCGGTTCTGTCGATGCTGAGCGTAAAATTCGTTGACTCGAGGACCGCGTCGGGCACGGTCGAGGGCGTGACGCCGGTAATATCAAGGTCAATGGTCCAAGTATGCATCGCCAATGCGTCGGATGGACTCAAGAACTCTGGCGCTTTTGGTTGGATTTGTAGGGTGGGTGTCCCAGTGAATGCCTTTGACGTGGAAGCCATCCCGGTCATATGCATACTTGTCAACAAGCGAGCCGGCTCACTCAGCTTGCTAAGCTTGGTTAGCTTGATTGAATCTATTAAGCTGAGCTCGCCGGGCGAGCTTGCTGAGCGAGCTGAGTTGACGATGTGAGCTAACTCAGCTGGCTTATCAGCTCAGTTAGATAGGGCGGGTAGAAAGTTAACGCTGATATTTTGGTGGAGGGCAGATGTCACGATGATTTTCTAGTATTTTAGAGTTAACTAGTTATCAAGTTACTTAAGCTTCAACCT